>Ga0315547_1000061_pt1 | contig 132057 bp, 115 predicted proteins | sample SalMarSW160240MG_2_FD_202542 | JGI IMG/M metagenome (GOLD analysis project Ga0315547, IMG submission 202542) | Salt marsh sediment microbial communities from the Plum Island Ecosystem LTER, Massachusetts, United States - Salt Marsh Sediment SW1601-240 ...
GGTTGATCATGGTAATTATTTTGCTAATGGCAAAAGACATATTAACGGACTTGAAGGGTTCTGGTCTTTCGCTAAAGAAAGGTTTTTGAAATACCATGGAGTATCTAAACGACATTTCTTAACCTACATAAAAGAAATGGAGTTTAGATACAATTACAGAAAACATAATTTGTATCATTTTTTGATAAAAATTCACTTTGGTCCGTTTTTTGACTAATTACCTTAAACTATTATAAAAAAATTCTATCTAATTAAGTGTTATGAAATATAAATTTATGAGATGTCAGGGATTCATCCTTCGTCCCGATTTAATCGGGACTACGAAGAACGGACCAATCCCTGACATCAGAGGATCGGGACGCACCCGTCTGGGCGCCGAGCCTGAAAGGAGAATGAAAATATCATTTGTAAGCATTCCCAATCCCCAATTCAATTGGGGAGGGCTTGGGAATGAGTTTGTTTATTTTTTTTCTTTGTGCCTTTGTGGTTAGAAAGGATTTGCATATGAAAAAAATATTTTTATTATTATTGTGTTTGTCATTTTTATTATATGGATGTATCTTTGAAATAACAAATGATGACCATTCAGAAGATGAAATAATAGAAATTTCAAATGTCATTGAAGGTATCTTTAGTGCATATAATACCTCAAATGTAAATGCTATTATGGCTTTTTATGATGATAATTTCTTACATAATTCTAAAGATTACAATGATGAATGGAATATTTGGAATCAAAGAATTGGCGGGAATGCAAAGATTATCAATTTGTATGTTGATGTTTACGGTAATTATGCAAATGTTTCTTTTACACTAAACCTTAATGGAATAAATTATTATGTGCCAGCTGATGGATATGATGATGTAACCTATTTACGAAAGATAAATGGAATATGGAAAGTCTATGGAAATCAGGATAGTTCAAATGAAAGATATTCCATAACAGTAGAGTCGGAACCACCTGATGCAAATATTTATTTCAATGAGCAGAATATTTATCATTTAACACCATATACAATTAATTATGTTCCAGAAGGGTCTTATACAATACGAGTTTATCTTATGGGATATAATGAAGAATCTAGAACGATTTATGTAGATGAAGATACAACAGTTTCAATTGATTTAGAATGGCCGGTAAATCCTCCAATAATAAATATTGATTCTCCTGAAAATGGCCAAATTATAAATGGAGATGAATTTGAACTTCAAGGTTATATTCCATTTTTTTATGGTGATAAGGCAACACTTAATTTGAATGGCGATGAACAGGTAATTGAGGTTTATTGTGGAGATTTCAATCAGTGGATTTCGATAACTGAACAGGAGAATGAATTTTATCTTAGAGCAACAAATTCGCAGGGGCAAACAGGTGTCTCTGACATTTATCATATCTACAAAAGTGACCAAATGTATAATATACGAATTGAACTTACATGGAACACGGATAGCACTGATGTTGACTTGCATATTTGGGATCCAGAGAGTAATCATTGTTTTTGGAATGATAAAGATGCTATTCCATTTGGATATTTAGAACAGGATATTACAGATGGATATGGTCCGGAAATATTCTATCAATCGCAGGTTTCTGACGGAGTATATGTTGTTAAGGCAAATCTATATGATGGATATAGTTATTTTAATCCCACTTCTGCTGAAGTTGAGATTACTTTTAATGGAGAAACTACATATTTTGGACCTTATCAATTTACTGCTGATGGTGATGAAGATGGTGCCTGGTGGGATGTAACTACTTTTACAATTATTGATACAAAATTATCTGTAGATTCCTCTTTGGTCGCAAAATATAGTATTAAGAAAAATTTTGTAGAAAAATAATCTGGACTAAAACCCGATGCGAGTTAATAACCTTGATAAAAAGTGAGTCTTATTGTTTACAAAGTGATAATAGATGTTCCTTGTGATTGTGTAGGCATAACCTATGTTTTTAGAAATAGATAGTTGTAATCTTTATAAACTTTCCAGATAATTTTAATTACATTATTCAATTCATCGTTAAAGGCTGGAATTCCAGATATAATTTCTCCATTATCATTAAATTTTATATCATAGATTATATTATTAAGTCTTATTCTAAACTTCAGCAATTCAGAATTTTTCAAAATAAATCCATTATTTTTGCTATTAATAAAATCTTCTTCATTCCAATAAAGAGTTAGTTTATCTTTATAAGGTTTGCTATCCAAATAAGGACAGAAAGTTTCGCAATTACCGCATTCATTACACATTCCGTCAATATGGATGATTTGATATATATTATTAAAATTACTGTTCGTGTTAGTTTGTGCTTGCCCCGTTAGATGCTCACTATCTAATTGGATGCTATCTAACGGGGTGAATTTGTGGCTAATTCTTTTTATCATAATATTTGCACGATTCGGGCAGACTTCCACACATCTATTACAAATAAGATTGCATTCAAGACATCTTTGAGATTCTCTTTCAATTTGATTGTCAGTTTCTAAACCGTTTTCACTTTTTTGTAAATATCCTTTTTTAAGATTAATATCATTAATTCTCTTATCAATATCTGCAATATCAAGGGATTGCTCATCTTTTTTGGGAGATATTCCTTCCTTTATCAAAATAGAATTAGCAATCTTTGTTCCATCAGCAATCGCTTCAATAACAGTTGAAGGACCTCTCAATGCATCACCACCAATATATACATTTTCAAGATTCGTTTTCAATATATCTTTATCAACAACGATTTTATTTTTATTGAATTCAATTCCATTTTCTAATAAAAATTTTGTGTCAACTACTTCTCCGATTGCAGAAATAACAGTATCTATTTTAAACTCCTCAAATTCATTTTCAATAGGAATAGGCTTTTTTCTACCTGTATTATCTTTTTCTCCAAGTTTCATTTTTTGGCATCTAAGTATTTTATTTGAAAAGGATACAGGATTAAGAAGTTCTTTGAATATAACTCCTTCAGCAATTGCGTTATCAAATTCTTCAATATTGGCAGGCATAAACTCTTTTGTTCTTCTATAAATTATATATACTTTTTTAGCACCATTAACTCTCATAGCGGCTCTTGCACCATCCATTGTAGAATTGCCTCCGCCAATAACTGCTACATATTCACCAAGATTGATTTTTGTCTTATCAATGTTGAATTGTTCCAAAAATTCAATTGCATCAAAAGTGTTCTTTTCTTTGTTTACAATATTTAACTTATTTGATTTTCCAGCACCGATTGCTAAACAAATATACTTATAACCTTGCTCTTTTAAATCATCTATAGATAATAGTTTTTTTACTCCAAGTTGAAATTTTACTCCCATCATTTTGATAATTTCAATATCATTTTCAATCGCTTTCCTGGGAAGTCTAAAATTTGGTATAACATACTGAACTGTTCCGCCAGGATTTTTCCTTTTATCAAAAATTGTAACATCAAATCCATATTTTGATAGAAAATATCCTGCAGACAGTCCTGTTGGTCCGGCACCGATGATTGCAACTTTCTTATAATTTTTATCAGCTTTAGTTAGTTGTTGTTTAATAAATTTATGAAATCCGTTTTCAGCAGCAATTTTTTTCAAATCTCGTATAAGAACTGGGTCATCATAATACCATCGTGTGCATTTAAGCATACATTTATGGTCACAAATATATCCAGTAATATGCGGTAGGGGATTTTTTTGTAGAATTAATTTCAAGGCTTGTTCATACTGCTTGTCGTTAATCAACTTTATATATTCAGGAATATCCTGATGAATAGGGCAATTTTCAACACATGGTGTTAGTGCACAATCAAATAAAGGTAATTGTTTATTTATTTTATGATTATCAGTAATCTTCTTATTTTTGAAATAATCCTTATTCTGTATAGCTAAGTCTGCAATTAATTTTAACTTTTCATTATCTATTTTGTTGGCATTATAGTTTAATAAACTTTGCTCAAGACCTTCTGCCAATTGTTTTAGCCTGAGGTAGCCGCCTGGTTTAAGTAAATTTGTTGCTAAAGTAATAGGGTAAATGCCAGTTGCGAAAATATCTTTTATATTGAAATGTGAAGCTCCACCTGCATAAGAAATTTTTATATCGCCTTCAAATTCGTTTGAAATTTTCTTTGCTAAGTTTATTGTTAATGGAAAAAGTGTTCTCCCACTCATATACATTTCATCCGTCGGGAGTTTTTTTTTGGAATTTATAACGGGAAGAGTGTTAGATAATTTTATTCCAAACTCTCTATTATGTTTAATTGCAAAAGTTTTCAATTCTTTCAACATTTGAATTGCATCATTATACTGAAGGTCATTTGTGAATGATTCTTTTTTTAATTGAATGTAGGAATACCCCATTTCATTAAATAAATTTCTCACATAATTATAACCTAAAAGTGTTGGATTCAATTTAATAAATGTATGCAAGTTTTTCTCTTTAATAAAATATTTACATATTGCTTCCTGTTCTTCCGGAGGGTAACCATGCATTGTGGATAAAGTTATTGAATTGGAAATATTTGCAGATATATTATCAATATAATTATCAATATTATCAGGGATTTGCGGGTAATTTATTCTCTTAATCTCATTCTTTACAGTATCTTTGCATCTATTAAAGAATTCATTTTGAGAAGCATCTTTCAAGTCTTCAATGAAACTATCTATTTTTGGACTTTTTATCCCAGATAGGTCATAACCAACACTCATATTGAAAACAAGTGATTTTTCCTTATTTTTTGATAAAGAGAATATTTTCTTTAGAATATGTATGATAAACCATGCTTTTACATATTCTTGGTAAGCCTGATTGACAGTTAATTCGGTTGACCACTCAGTATTGTAACCTTCGTCTTCTGCTTCTATACAGGGTTTTTCAATATCTAAATCATCTTTAATCTGAACAGTTTTTAACTCAAAAAATCTTGCGCCACAAAGATATGATGCAATGATATTTTGTGTAAGTTGAGTATGCGGTCCAGCAGCAGGTCCAATAGGTGTTTCACAATGCTCATCAAAAATTGATATTGATGTGTTATTACTTTTTTTAAAAAATTTATTTTCTGGTATGCCAAAGATTGTTTTGTGATTTTTATATTCGGCAAAAATCCAATTGATAAGTTTATTTAATGGTATAGGAATCATTTTATCACTCATTTAATCTCCATTTTCACAAACAGCTTTTATTGACTCAATTATTGGAATATAACCTGTACATCTACACAGATTGCCTTCAAGTGCTTTTTTTATTTCATCTTCGGATGGATGAGGATTTTTATTGAGCAGTGCTTTTGCACTCATAAGCATACCTGGTGTGCAAAATCCACATTGGATAGCACCATTTTTTAGAAATGATTTTTGCAGTTTTGAAAGCAGTTCATCTTTTTCAAGATTTTCAACGGTTTCTATTTCTGTCCCGTTTACCTGGCATGCAAGTATCATACAGGAATGAACAGTTTTTCCATTCATAATAACTGTGCAAGCACCACATTCTCCGATACCACAGCCTTCTTTGGTTCCTGTTAGTCTTAATTTCTCTCTCAATATGTCCAAAAGACGCATATTATCAGGCACATCTAAAATAACAGTTTTTCCATTTACTTTAAATTTTAAGTTTATCATATTTTCCCTTTCTCAACCACGGATTTACACGGATATTTTTGCTGCCACCTGCCTTCGTCAAACTACGGCAAGGCAAGCAGATTTACTCGGGTTTACTCGGATTATAATTATTAATATTATATTATCCATATCATCTGTGTTTATCAGTGGCTTACATTTTCCTGCGATTATCAGTGGCTATATCCTTTAACGCATCAACAAACATATTAATAAAAACAGGAATTTTATATTTCCCTGACCAGCGGTTTCCTATTGAATCATAAATTATTTTATGCAAAGGTTTTTCAATAGATTTAATTACTTCATCATTTAATGCTTTGCCACATAAAAAATTTTCAATATCACTCAACCTATTTGGTCGTTCAAAAAGGGAACCTGTGGCAATACGGCATTCATCAATATTACCATTTTTTGCGAAACTTATCATTACAGCAAGTGTTATTCTGGAAATATTCAAAGCATTCCGTCTGCCCAATTTATTATATCTGTAATAATATTTCTTCCTTAATGGTTTAGGTAAAATAATTGATGTTAGAAGTTCATCCTTTTTTATCCGGGTTTCATAATTTTTTATAATGAAATCTTTAACTGGAACTTTCCTATTTTTGCTTTTACTTTGTAAAATAAGTATTCCATCGTAAATAATTAAAGGTGGGATAGAATCTGCACAGGATGCTGCATTTACAATATTTCCACCAATAGTGGCACGATTTCTAATCTGCTTTGACCCAATCTTGGAACAGGCTTCAATTAGAATTGGATAATTCTTTTGAATTATTTGATTCTCAATTATTTCTGTAAATGTAACCGTGCTTCCAATCCGAACTCCATCATCATCTTCTTTGATTCCTTTTAATTCAGGTAAGAAGTATATATTTAATAATGTTTGTGGATTTGTTTCTTTTCGTAGTTGAATAATTACATCTGTTCCTGCTGCAAGAATTTTATAATTATCCTTTGATAATAAATCAAGAGCTTCGTTTAAACTTGTTGGTGTAACAGTTACTATTTTAGATAGATACGGAATAGTCTTTTTTTCATTAACTTTATGGAATTTTTTTTCACTTTGACGGCTTGGCTTTTTTAAGTTTTTTCCCAGAAATACTTTTTCAAGAGTAAGAGGAATTTCATAAGACCTTTTACCCAGAGCAAATGATAATGCATTATTAATTGCCGGTGCTGTTAATTCTAATGTTGGTTCACCAATACTTTTTGCACCAAACGGTCCATATTTGTCTGGATTTTCTATTAAAATAGGTTGTATCTCGTGAATATCTTTTATAGTGGGGATTAAATATTCATCAAAATTTTCTGACTTAACAATTCCATTTTGAATATTAAAATTCTCAAAAATTCCGTATCCAATACCTTGTGCAACTCCTCCGTAAACTTGTCCTTCAGCTCCAAGTCTATTTATTACTTTTCCAACATCGTGAGCTGCAGTTATTTTCAGAACATCTATTTTTCCGGTGTGTGTATCCACTTTAATTTCTGCAATTTGGCATCCATATACAAAGGTAAAATAGGCATTCCCCTGACCTGATTTACCATTCCAACTTACATCTGGTGCTTTGAACCAGCCATAAGCAGAGAGATTCACGCCTTCAAAATATGCCTTTTCTGCTGCTTTATTAAATGGAATTGGTTCAATACCATCAATTGTATTTTTGCGATATATATACCCATTTTTCCATTCAGTTTCTTCAAGCTTATGCACTTTCAGATTGTGCTTTATTACATTAAATATTCTTTCTTTAACAATATTGGTTGCTTCAACAACGGCATTGCCGCCCATCAAAGTTCCTCTTGATGCCACTGTCGGTCCTCCATCTGTAATAGTGGCTGTTTGTGGGTTGAGGAATACAATTTTATCAAGACTAATTCCAAGTATTTCTGCAGAAATTTGAGAATATGCAGTGCGTAAACCTTGCCCATTTTCATTACATCCTGCAAGGATATATACACTTCCATCAGCTTGAACAGAAACGATTGCAGAAGATGCATCAGTTCCTTCAGCTCCAAGTGAGCACCCCCTAAAACTGCAAGATAGTCCTATTCCATATTTGAATCGTTCACCAATTTGATTTTGCCTTTTATATTCAACAATTCTTTCCTCATAATTACTCTTTTTTACTGCTTCATCAATAACTTGTAAAAGTGAAACCTTATGCTCGGATAGTTTTTGTCCGCTGGCTGTAATACTCCCTTGTTTATATCCATTAATTTGTCTTATTTTTAGAGGTGTTATTCCACAAGTTTCTGCAATTTCATCCATTAAAGATTCTTGCGCAAAAACAATTTGTGGAGAACCAAAGCCACGGCAAGCAGCGGTATAAGAATTGTTAGTATAAACTGCTCGGATGTTTGTTTCTACATTCTCAATCTCATAAGGTCCTGTAGCTTGAACTACAGAACGCCATGTAACAAAAAAGCTTTGCGAAGAATAAGCTCCGCTATCGGCAAGAATATCTATCTTCATTGCATTAAGTTTGCCATCTTTATTAAAACCTACTTTATATTTCATTATATATGGATGCCGTTTGTAACTCTCTATAATTGAACTTTCTCTTGTGTTTGTAAGTTTAACGGGCTTTCCAGTAATTTTTGTCAATAAAGCAACTCTACAAGCCATAGCATTGATAACATCATCTTTTCCACCAAAAGAGCCACCAAGAGTTGAACTCATCACATTGACCTGATTAAGTTTTAATCCCATAAATTTCGCTACAATTTTTCTTGTTGTATAAGGATTTTGAATAGAACCATAAATCTTAAAACCTTTTGATGTTGGGTCCGGAACAGCAGTTACAGTTTCTGGCTCAATATAAGCGTGTTCGCAAAAATCAGTTTTATATTTCCTCTCAATAATATAATCAGATTTTGCAAAGCCTTTTTCAACATCGCCTTTGCGAAGCGGATAGTGAATTACAACATTACTTTTGAATTCTGGATGAACAAGCTGTGAACCGGGTTTTACTGCTTCTTGAATATCAAAAACTCCTTCAACAGGTTTGTATTCAACCTTAATTTCATCAACAGCATTATATGCAATTTTTTTTGATTTTGCGGCAACAACTGCGATAACATCACCAATATAAAACACCTCATCATTTACGATGGGATATTGGTCGGCACGGATAGGACCTATTCTTTTTTGTCCTAAAATATCCTTATAAAGTGCGATTGCTACAACGTCATCCAATTTTTCTGCTTTTGATAAATCAATTTTTACGATTTTTCCAGCTGGAATATCCGTATATTTGCAAGCAGCATAGAGCATATCAGGAAATTTTATATCATCTCCAAAAATTGCTTTTCCTGTTACCTTCTCGTAACCGTCTACGCGAATAACCTTTCTGCCAATTATTTGATTCATATCTTCCTTCCTACCACAAAGGCACCATCCCCGCGGACGCGGGGACACAAAGGTTTTATTTTATTAATTTTTTATTCATAAAGTGGCTTATTTTATATAAAAAATTTGATAAGACAAAGTGAATATGGACTGCCTGAACGAAAAGTCTATTTTTTATCCTCACCCCAACCCTCTCCTTTTCAAGGCGAGGAAGCCGGAAAGTTCCCCTTCTCATTCTAGGAGAAGGGGTTAGGGGTTGAGGTAAAAAATACAAAATATACTAAATTTATCATTTTATGCTAATTTTATTTAGCTTTCGTTCAATCACTAAGTAGCTAAATGCTAATCCAATTCTTTAAATCTTCCAAACATTTTTTTTGAAATTTCTATAGAATGACTAATAATTTCATCATATTTATCAATTGATTTTAATCTAAAATTATCTAAAAGTATATTATCTCCTTTTATTACCCAACGGGCTTGAGATTCGGTTATTCCATAAATAAAATGAGCGAGAAAAGTATCTTCATTAAATGGAGTTGCAGGTTTATAATCAAAAACAGCAATATCTGCAGGTTCATTTTCCATAATTCCAACAGGAAGTCCGTAAGCCTTCTTCAATTTGTATGAATTCAAAAACATTGCTTCCATTTCAGTAAATCCAATATCAGGATTTTGATTTTGATATTTTGTAAATAGGAATGAGTTTTTGTAAGATTTCAAAATATTGGAACTCATCCCATCAGTTCCAATCGTAACTGGCAGTCCTGCATTTATAAGTTTTGAAATATTTGCAACATTAAGTGCGTTATTCATATTAGAATCGACAGCTTGAACTAAATAAATATTTTTATTTTGAATAATACTTATTTCTTTATCAATTAAATTACTGCAATGAATTAGAAGTGAATTTGAACGAAGCAAGCCGAAGCTTTCTAATCTTTCAATAATTGATTTTTTATATTTTTTTTGGCAGTCCATTTCATCAATCTTGCCTTCAGCAATATGAATATGGATTGGAAAATCTTCTGTTTTTTTGCTTATTTCTTTTAGATTTTCATCATCAAGTGTAAATAAGGCGTGAAGTCCAACCATTCCCTTTATAGAATTCGGTTTCTTTTTCTTAATAAAACGAATATTCTCTTTCAATGACTTTTGAAAAACCTCATTCCCGTTTCTATTGGAAATTTCGAAGCAAAGGACACCATTCAGTCCGAAATTTTCAAAAACACCTGATATTGTATCAAGAGAGCCCTCAATATAGTTTGCAGAAATATGATGGTCAAAAACGGTTGTTACTCCATTTCGCAAGCAGTCCTGCAAAGTAAGAATTGTAGAAAGTCTAACATCATCTTTAAGTAGAGCTCTATCCAATTTCCACCAGAGATTTGAAAGTGTTCCGATAAAATCCTTGAATGGAGTTTTTGCTGGTATTCCCTTTGATAGATATGAATAAATATGATGATGTGCATTAACTAATCCGGGAAGTATTACTCTATTTTTGACATCTATTACTCTATCTATTTTATGAAATGTTTTATTATATTTTACTATGCCATTTTTTATGTAAATATTCTTTTTATCAACTAAAATTCTATCTTCCTGTGGAAAAATAAGATAACCATTTTTTATCTCAATATTCATATTAATACTCCAATAGAAAAGTTGATTACAAAAATTGTTTTCTTATAAATTATAGTCAATTTAATAATTAATTCAAAAGTGTTTTGAGACTTGACTTTAGTTTTTTTATGTCCGCGACGAGGTAAGAGTGGACTCCTGCACTCAATCAAGTTGAGTGTAAACTCCGGCTGGAATGACAGTGTAGTGATTGTTTTTATTTTAGAACTATGATGAGTTGTCAGTGACCATCATGTCCCGTCGGAGTCCCTTTTTTCGGGACGAAGTCGGATCCCTGACAGTGAAAAATCGTTCTCGGGTTTTTAAATAAGTTGACAATATTTACGGAAATTTAAAATAAAACTGGAAAAAAAATGTATTTAATTATAAAAGTCAAAGAAATTAAGGGAGATTGTCCTGTTTATAAAGTTGGAGATACATTTAAACTTGAAGATGGTTATCGGTTGGTTACGAAAATACCGCTTTGCATGCATTCTCTCGCTTCTTTGCTTCCACATTACAATGCGCTTAAAGTTTCTGAACCGAATATCTGGGGTTTAGCTGGAAAAGGAAATGATAGAGATAAAGCTTATGTGCAATGTTTAGACCCGGTAGCTTATACTGGAGGCGGGACTGTAATCTTTGAAATAACTAAAGTGGAATAGAAGAAAAAGAAATGACAAATGACAAAATTTTAAAGATATTTGCAACTGTCATGGAATGGTCAATGACAGCCCAGAAGAAAAGTGCATTAGCCAAGAAACAAAAGAAAATTTCTTTGTGCTCTTTGTGACCTTTGTGGTGAAAGAGATTTACATATGAAAAATTATCCTCGTTTTGCAGTAGATAAAATGCTTGGGAAATTAGCAAAATGGCTAAGAATTTTGGGTTATGATACTTTTTATAAAAACAAAATAAGTAATGCAACTTTGCTTAGTATTGCAAATAGCGAGCATAGAATTATTATTACAAGAAATCACTTTTTCAAAAAAAGTAAACATCAAATAAAGATAATTTTCATTACAAAAGATAGATTAGAAGGCCAGCTAATAGAACTAAATAAAAAAATTAGTTTATCAAAAAATAGAATGTTCACCAGATGCCCTATCTGTAATAGAAAAACTACTCCTATTGATAAAGAGTATGTGAAAGATATTGTGCCGGAATATGTTTATCAAACTCAAGAAAGATTTTTTCAATGTTTACTTTGTGGAAAGGTATATTGGGAAGGCACTCATCTTTTGAATGCAAAGAAATTTATAGAAAACCTGAATTTATGAATTTTATAACTTTTAACACTAAATAAAATTTGACAGTAATTTTCTATATCAAAAACATTGCATATAAGAGAATATTAAAAAGTATAATTTGGAGAAATATAAATGAAAAAGAAAATTCATCCCAAATATCAAAAATGTATTGTAAGATGTGCTTGTGGAAATACATTTGAAACCCGTTCCACATTACCAGAAATTCATGTGGAGATATGCTCCCAATGTCATCCATTCTATACTGGAAAGAAAAAATTGGTTGATAGTGCTGGCCGTATTGAACGGTTCAGAAGAAAATATAGCAAAATCAAGAAATCTTGATATACTTTTTTATGAAATACAAAGTGCAGCTATAGGGGATTTTAAACACCATTGAATAAAATATTAATATCTATCCGATATAGATTAGATTCCTTTTAGCAAGAGAGCAAATTTTTAACAAATTTAATTAACTTTTATTCCTTGAATAGATAAGGAGTTACAAAATAATATGAAGAATAAACCCGAAATCGCAGTAGGAGGTCAAGCAGTTATAGAAGGTGTAATGATGCGAGGACCTATTTATATTGCCACTGCTATTCGTAAAAAAAATGGAAGCATTTTAATAAAAAAAGAGAAATTTATATCAAAAACTAAAAAGAATAAATTTCTGGGATTTCCAGTTATACGGGGATTTGTATCTTTAATTGAGATGTTGATAATTGGCTTTAAATCCTTAAACTTTTCTGCTGAAGAAGCTATCAAAGATGAAGAAGGCAATTCAAAAGGCTCAAAGTCCAGTAAACAAGAAGAAGGGGGATTTAGTAAAGTATATCAAGCTTTCACCTATATTTTTGCATTTGGATTAGCATTCTTATTTTTTGTATTTCTTCCTTACAAAATAGGTTATTGGTCAAATATCCAAAAAACAAGTTTTGTATTCAACCTATTTGTTGGGATAATACGCATTGTCTTTTTTCTTCTTTATATTTATGTTATCAGCTTATTAAAAGATGTTAGAAGACTGTTTGAATATCACGGAGCAGAACATAAATCAGTTTTTGCGTATGAAGCAAATCCAGATTTTACACTTGAGGATACAAAAAAATTCAAAACCTTACATCCGAGATGTGGAACCAGTTTTATTATTATCGTTCTAATACTTGCTATTTTAATATTTTCAATTTTTGATGCTATACTTACATCGCTCATTGGTCATACTATACCATTACTACTTAGAATACTGTTTCATCTTTTACTACTTCCAATTATTTCAGGGATTTCGTATGAGATATTAAAATTTTCAGGCAAAAATATAAATCACTGGTTGGTGAAAATCTTCTCTGCACCTGGTTTGGCTTTGCAGAGAATTACAACAAAAGAGCCAGATGCCAATCAGTTAGAAGTGGCAATATGTGCGTTAAAAGCCGCTCTTGAGATGCCTGTTGATTGTCAAAATGTGGAGTTTTTAAAAAGCAATGGAAATCAAGAATAAAATAAGAGAAATTCAACAAGAATATAATGAACTGAAAGAAAGGCTTTCAGCTCTAAGAATTATCTCTCAATTAAATCTATACAAAGAACTATCTGCACGATTTAAAGATGTTTCCGAAATTCTAAATTGTTATAATGAATTAGAAAAAACGAATAAGACGATAATTGAGAATAAGCAAGTTTACAAAAATGAAGATGACCCGGAATTAATTCAATTATTAGAAGAAGAAAACTTTGAATTGGAAGAGAAAGCAGAGAGGCTGTTAAAACAACTTAAATCACTTTTAATTCCTAAAGATAAAAATGATATTAAGAATGCGATAATGGAAATTAGGACTGGAACAGGTGGAGAAGAAGCTTCACTTTTCACTTCTGACCTTTTTAGAATGTATTCTCACTACATTGAAAACAAGGGTTGGAAAATTGATATTATGAATTCTAATCCAACTGGAATTGGTGGATTTAAAGAAATCTCGTTTGAAGTTATAGGTAAAAATGCTTATGGCACATTGAAATACGAAAGCGGGGTTCATCGTGTTCAAAGGGTACCTGAAACAGAATCCAGCGGTAGAATACACACATCCGCAGCATCCGTTGTCGTGTTACCAGAAGCACAAGAGGTTGATTTTAAAATTGATAAAAGTGATTTAAAAATTGATGTTTTCCACTCCTCAGGACCTGGTGGACAAAGTGTTAATACAACAGATTCCGCTGTAAGAATAACATATATTCCAACAGGAATGGTTGTAACCTGTCAGGACGAGAAATCTCAACTGAAAAATAAAACAAAAGCTTTAAAGGTCTTGCGTTCCCGCTTATTAGACCATGAGATACAAAAACAGCAACAATCAATTGCAAATAAAAGAAAGATTATGGTTGGAACTGGAGACAGAAGTGCAAAGATACGCACCTATAACTTCCCGCAATCTCGTTTAACAGACCATAGAATAAATTATACGACTCACAATCTGGAAGCTGTAATGAACGGAAATCTTGATAGCCTTATTGAAGCTTTACATATTGCAATGCAGAAAGAGATACTCGCAGAAAAATGATAAGTATAATTATTGTTGCAATATTCTTTATAGGGTCTGCATTCTTTTCTGGTGCAGAAATTGGATTAATCTCCTTAGATAGGCATAAACTTAAACATCAAGCATCAAAAGATAAAAAGAAAAAGCATATCTACGATTTCGTTACTAATCCTGATAAAGTTTTAGGAACAACATTAATTGGAACAAATATCTCTACAGTAATTGTTTCTTCTGTATTTACTGCATATATTGCAAAGAAAGGTGTTCTGTCCGAAGCTATTGCAACCTTAATTCTTGCTGGTGCTTTGCTTGTCTTTGCTGAGATAATACCTAAAATAATTCTTCGCAGTAAAGATGAGTATGTAATTCCAAAATTGTTTTTTATTATAAGATTCTTTGCTTTTATATTTACACCAGTTATATGGGTATTAAGTAAGATTAATTATGGAATTCTGAAACTTCTAAGAATATCAAGACGAAAAAGCACGCAGATTTTTACAAAAGAGGACCTGTCTTATCTCTTAGGTGAAGCAGAAAAGAATGGTGAGGTAAGAAAAGATGAACATGATTTGATTGAAGAAGTGCTTGATTTTAGAGACCTTACTGCTAAAAATATTATGATTCCCAGAACAAATATAATAGGAATAAAAACTGAAACCCCAATAAAAGAAGTTATTGAACTTTCAAGGAAAGAAGGGTTCACACGATTTCCAGTGTACAAAAATGATATTGACCATGTGGAAGGTATGCTGGTAATACACGACTTATTGGATGTAGCTGATATTTCTGAACCTGCTGGGAAATATATGAGAAATGCATATTTTGTACCCGAAGTTATGAAAGCTACAACTCTTCTAAAAAAAATGCAGAAGAATAAAACCCCTTTGGCTATTATTGTTGATGAATATGGCGGTACCGCAGGAATCATTTCTGTTGAAGACCTTTTAGAAGAACTTGTTGGAGAAATTGAAGATGAATATGATGAAGAAGAGAAAGATATTTTTAAAATAAATGAGAACTCTTATATGATTAGTGGTGAAGTAGAAATTGAACGTCTGGTTGAAGATTATAATCTGGATATAGAGCAAGGTGACTATGAAACATTAGCAGGCTTGCTTATAACTAAATTTGAACGAATTCCTCGCTATAATGAAAAATGCCTGATTAAAAATTACGAATTTACAATCAAGCAAGTAACAGCAAAAAAGATAGAAAAAGTGTTGGTGAAAATTTTACCGCAAGAAGAAAATATATCCGCATCCCCTCAAAAATAGTTAAAGAGGAGTTGCATTTGTTACAAATTAACTTGTGTAAGGAAAGATAAAGTTTAATTTCTATTGAGAACTTTTTCTTTTTCTAAAATACTCTTTCCCTTTCTTAATTAGATTTACAATTCGTTTATCACCTAAAATTGTTAAACCTGCCACGATCATTAAAATACCTTGCAGGAATGGCAGAAATAAACCAAAGATTCCTAATACAACTAAAGTGATTCCTGATGTTTTTTTTATTAAAGGTTTCATTTTTCTATAATATTAAACAGCTTTTACTGTTTTTATTTCAGGTATTTCGTCCTTTAATTTTTTCTCTATACTATATTGCAAAGTCACTTGTGCGAACGGACAACCTCTGCAAGCGCCTTGTAATTTAACAGTAACAATGCCATTTTCAGAAACGCTCACAAGCTGGACATTTCCCCCATCACCAACAAGTGCAGGGCGGATCTTATTTAATGCCTTCTCTACTTTTTCTTTTAGCTCCATATCTTTTTCCTTTATGCTTTTGATTGTTTTTTATAAATCTCTTGGGTCAGTAATTTTTCCTGTCAAAGCAGAAGCAGCAACAGTGGCAGGCGAAGCAAGATAAATAAACGCAGTTTTATTACCCATCCTTCCTTTGAAATTTCTATTTGCAGTTGAGATAGTTACCTCTCCATCTGCCATCACTCCTTGATGTGCACCAAGACAGGGTCCGCATCCTGGCGGCAGTATTACGGCTCCACTTTCATTCAAAACAGCTAAAGTGCCATCTTGAACGGCTTCCTGATATATCCTACGAGATGCAGGTAAAATTAATAATCTCGTGTTTGGATTGACCTTATTGCCCTTAAGAATTTTAGCTGCAATATGTAAATCCTCAATCCTTCCATTTGTGCAAGTTCCAATAAAACATTGGTCAACTGTAATGCCAGCTGCTTCTGAAATATCTTTCACATTATCAACTGAATGCGGGAAAGCAACTTGTGGATTAATTGTATTCAAATCATAAGAAAATGTCTTTTCATATTCCACATCCTTATCTGACCAAATTTCTGAATAATTATTTTCTTTTACTCCATTATTTATTAGCCACTCTCTTGTTTTTTCATCAACAGGAAAGGCACTATTTTTTGCTCCCATTTCAACAGCCATATTTGATATTGTCATCCTGTCTGAAATTGATAGATTTTTTATTCCATCTCCGTGATATTCAACTGATTTGTAATTTGCTCCATCTGCTTTTAAATCACCGATAATTTTTAGAATGAGATCTTTTGCAGAAACACTTTTTCGGAATTTCCCTCTCAGGATTATTTTGTATGACTTTGGAATTTTGAACCAGGTCTCGCCAGTAATCCAAATTCCTGCAGCTTCTGTTCTATCAATTCCTGTAGAAAAAGCACCAAATGCTCCATAAGTGCAGGTGTGACTATCGCTGCCAACAATAACACTACCAGGTTTTGCCAATCCCATTTCCGGTAAAACCTGATGACATATTCCAGTTCCAATATCAAAAAAATGAGCGATTTCTTGTTCTCTCACAAATTTGCGAATTTGCTTGTGATTATTTGCGGTGGCAACACTTGCAGCAGGTATTACATGGTCTAAAATTATAACCAACTTATCAGGGTATTTTACCCTTATTCCTTCCTTAACTTTAGATAATTTTTTTATTATTGCAGCAGTATTATCATGCGTTAAGATATAGTCAGGTTCAACAAAAACAATCTCGCCTTCAGCGACTGGCGTTCCTACTTTATTTTCAAATACTTTTTGAATAAAAGATTTTCCCATAATAATTCCTTTCTTAAGTGATTTGTCTACTCGTTCCCAAGCCCTCCCCAATTGAATTGGGGATTGGGAATGAGAGATTAAGTATCTATTTTACAGAACTTATACTAATTTTTAATTTTTTATTTATATCTAAAACTTTTTTTCCTGCATTATCTATACTTGTTCCAAAACTTAAGAATCCATGATTCTTTATGATTAAAAAGTTTTCATCTCCTAATACTTCTATTACAGAATTGACTAATTTCAAAGAGCCATAATGAGTTTCATATAATGTTGATTTTAATCCTAATCTTGTATAACTATCAAGAAGTTTTGTTGAGTGTCCATGAAAAATTGCATTTATATCATTTCTTTTTTGATAAATTGCATAATGCAACATTGTTTCTGATGATGGTTCTCTAAAACTATTAACATAGATTTGTTTTTGAGTTAAATCCACTTTTAAAACTTCAACAAAATCCGCGTCTCTTAGGTCTGCTAAATCGGAATAGGATGCTGTAATAATAAAGCCATTATCACATCTGAAGCTGAGGTTACCAGCAGAACTCAACCTCTCTGGTTCGGTTTCATTTTTATAATGTTGGATAAATCCAAGTTCTGATAATTTCTTACCCCATTTTTTTAGTTCACAAATCTTGGGGGCATCAACAATAATTTTTTTCTGAAAAATCACTTGAAATTTTACACCAGAATATTTTTCCATTTTAATTTTTAATTTATATTTTATAATTTTGAATTTTTAAAGATTCCTTTTTCAGTAATAATGCCAGAGATATATTTTGAGGGAGTTATATCAAAAGCAGGATTTAGAGCATCACTATTCTCATTTGCAATTCTGTTATTATTTATCATTAATACTTCATCTTTTGGACGCTCCTCAATTTCTATCTCATCTCCGTTATTACAACTCATATCTATAGTAGAAGTTGGAGCAACAACATAGAAAGGGATATTATTTTCTTTTGCCAGCACTGCCTTTTCGTAAGTGCCGATTTTATTAGCCACATCTCCGTTTTTTGCGATTCTATCTGCACCAACAAAAACTATGTCAATTTTTCCTTTTTTTATAAAGAAGCCAGCAGCGTTATCTACAATGATTGCGTGAGGAATTCCTGCTTGAGATAATTCCCAAGCCGTAAGCATGCTTCCTTGCAAACGAGGACGGGTTTCATCTACATAAACAAATATTTTCTTACCCTGATTATGTGCAGTATATATTGGAGCAAGAGCACTTCCCAAACCTGCAATAGCCAATTTGCCAGCATTACAATGAGTTAATATGCTGTCGCCATCTTTTATTAGTTTTGCTCCAATCTTGCCTATAATTTTTGAATTTTCAATATCCATTTTTAGAATTTCGGAAGCTGCTTTCCATGCAGTTTCTTTTGGTTGGTTGCTATTTATGGATTTATTATAAACCAAATTTGTAGCATAAAAGAGATTCTGAGCGGTTGGTCTGGTGTTTTCAATTAATTGCTTTGCATTTTGGATACCCTTTATATCAGATAATTCAGAAAATGCTTGAGCCATAGCAAATCCAGCAGCTACGCCAATTGTTCCCGCTCCTCGCAACTTCATTTTTTTTATTGCCAGGGCTGTTTCCTGGTAACTTTTTAGTGCTAAAATCTGTAATTTATGTGGAAGTTTAGTCTGGTCAATTATGAAAACTGTTTGGTTTTCTGCCCAGATTGCTTTAATTTCTTTTTTCATCTGAAATAGCACGCAGGTTACACACCCCGTCCATCCCGATGAATCGGGATGTCCACCCCTCTCAAGAGGGGACTTTTTGGAATTCCCCTCTATCAAAAGGGGATACGGCTTCAGCCGAGGGGTGTGTTATTTTCATCATCCTTTGTGTCCCGATTTGTTTTCGGGACATGTATGTTCATCTGAAAATAACCTTAAAATAAACGATCCAACACCATTTATAATGGTGTTTTAATAAACAGTCCCCGCGTCCGCGGGGATCAAATCCTGCCCGTCTTGGCTCGGCACCAAGCCGAGACAGGTTAGGAACAATTGGGATTTGTGCATTCCGTCCCTCAATTTTCATGCTCCTTTGCCTGCCCCGTTAAATCTTTTCATATTTAATAGGGTATCCCAATTTGTTTTCAGGACATGTAGGTTTCATATGAAAATCCTTTTAGCCACGAATTTACCCTGTAAAATCCTTCAAAAAAGGAATCCCCACATATTGGGATTATTTCACGGGGCAAGCACAAACTAATCCTATCCCGATCCGTTCAGGCTCGATGCCTGACCGAGACTAATAAATTGAGACGGGACGGATACAAACAATATTTTATCTGCCAGACCCGGTTTTTCTGTTCGCTGTAGTCACGATTTAATCAGGATGAAGGATGAATCAGGACTCCGTTTCAGAACTGGCCAGCAAAGTTCAAAAATATATTTGGTAAATCTATTGGTAGAATGACAATAATGTTTTACAAAATAATGGTATTCTATCCCAGTTCCACGGTTAGGGCACCTTATCTCGCGATAATTCAATTGTATGAATACTATAGAATCTGACATATTCAATTCTCGTATTAGACAGGTATGATATGAGTGAATAGCTTTTACTTCTTGTTGCATTGAAAATAAACTGGAAGAAAATGTTTGTCGGGTTCTAATTTTAATAGAGTCACTTTACCATCTTCGCTAACTTTAATTTCTTTTAGTTTTACTTGACTGAAAGGCCAATAATTTCTTATATTACACTTTACCTGTTAATTTCCTTTGTTTCATTTTGATACTTTAAAAAGTATTTGACTGATAGATGTCAATTTATCTGTCTTATTTTGCAACTAAAACTCAGGAAAACCATATTTGTTAATACTATTGTATTAGGTGTTGAGCATAACTATTGTAAAAACCCGGAGCAGATAGGTTTTTTTACTTCAACTTATTATGGTATCGGTTTATTAGTTGGAGTTATTCCTGATTTGGGTTTAGAATTAAGTGTAACAGACGGCAGGGAGGAATAAGGAATAGGGTATTATCCTTTTCCAAACTTAGCGTTAGGGTGTGGTTATTGTTGGAAATATGAAGAAAAAACATTCGTGTTCTCGTATTTCAATAGATATTTGAATTAAAGCAGCACCTCTCAATTTGAATTTGTCATAGGTATTTTGATTTTAAGACAGATAAAGTTATAGGAATTAAATTATCGGAAATGGCCTGGAATATAGATTCTAATTTATATTTATTTATGGAGGCAGTTATGCCATCAAACAAAAAATATTTTATCTGCGTAATTTTCATATTATTAATAAGTAATCTTTCTTGCGCTCAAGATAGTGAGTCAGTGTATAAAAAGGAACGAGACTGGATGGTAAAAATTCAGATAGAAGATAGGGGAATAAAAGATACAACAATTCTTTCAGCAATGAGGGGGGTTCCAAGACATCTTTTTGTGCCTAAACTTTATCGCCTATTTTCTTATGAAGATAGACCATTGCCAATTGGATATGGTCAGACTATTTCGCAACCTTATATTGTAGCTTTAATGACCGAATTGTTGAAATTAAACAAGGATTCAAAAGTACTTGAAGTAGGAACTGGTTCAGGCTATCAAGCAGCAATTCTGTCAAAAATAGCAAAAGAAGTTTATACTATTGAAATAATAGAAGAACTGCATCTTAAAACAAACAAAGTATTAGAAAAAGCAGGATACGATACTATCAAGACAAAGTTCGGAGATGGTTACTATGGTTGGGAAGAATGCGCTCCTTATGATGCAATTATTGTAACCTGTGCCGCGGAATTTGTTCCTCCGCCACTCATTAAGCAGCTAAAAATAGGTGGAATAATGTGTATCCCGGTGGGACCGCCTTTTAGAGTTCAAAATCTGCTTGTAATAACAAAGAAAAGTGAAGATCTGCTTAAAACAGAAGTAATCACTCAAGTGAGATTTGTTCCGCTTATCAAAAAATAAAGGTAATTGGTTGTGAAAACCAATACAAAATTTATTCAACCAGTAGTATTTTTTACATCTTTTACAATTCTTTGCTACGAGATAATACTAACAAGAATATTTGCTATTACCCAATGGCAAAATCTTGCCGCATTTATAATAAGTCTGGCACTGCTTGGTTTTGGAGCAAGTGGAACTGGCATCGCACTTTTAAAAAATCAGATAGAAAAACATTTCAATGGTTTTGTTTTAACTGCTCTTTTTCTTTATCCCCTTTCAATGTGCATGGGATTTATCTTGTATTGCAAAACCCCATTTAATCCATTTGAAATTGGAATTGACAATCGCCAATTATATTACTTTCTACAATATTTTATTGCAATGGGAATTCCCTTCTTCTTCGGAGCAACAGTGATAGGGATTGCTTTAACAAAGTTTCCTATTGGGAAAACCTATTTTTCTAATTTAATTGGTTCGGGAATTGGAGCAATTTTTGTCATTTTAGTTTCTTATTTTCTTCATCCCTATTCAATACTTATTGGAATTACAATCATTTCTTTCCTTACAGCAATAATTTTTTCATTCAGGGGGTGTAATAATTTAACTATTACATACGGGAAGGACAAATCCGCATCTAATGTGCGAAGAATATCCCGATATATCAGGAAAAAAGTTATTTTATTACACCCCCTAAACTTAAAGAAACGAGTCTTTATAACAAACCTTTTACTCTCAATAGTCATAGTTGCACTATTTTGTTATTCTGTTGATTATTTGGATTTGAAAAAAATATCCCAATATAAGTCCATCTCAAAAACATTGAATCTTCCAGATTCAAAAATTATAAAAGAAAGATACTCTCCTCTTGGACTTGTTCAGGTTGTTGAAGCAGAAGGATTGCGTTCAACAGTTGGGCTTAGTTTAGTGTCTCCTTATGAAGTTCCGATACAAAAAGGAATATTTTTTGATGGTGAAGCAATGAGTGCAATTACCCCTTTTGATGGAGCAAAGGAAGAAATAAAATATCTTAATTATATCCCATCTGCTTTACCTTACAACATATTAGATGATTCTGAAAAAGAAAAAGTACTCATTGTTGGTGTTGGCGGAGGTGAAGGAACATTAAAAGCATTATTACATGATTTTAAAAACATTTCGGGATTGGAGTTGAATAGAAAAGTTGTAAAACTTATGAAAGATGATTATTCCAAATTCTCAGGAAATATTTACAACCATCCACGAGTTACTATTATAAATAATGAAGCACGAGGTTTTATACAATCCACAAGAGAAAAATACAACCTGATAGAAATTTCAATGTTAGATACATATAACACAGCTGCATCCGGTATCTATGCCTTAAATGAGACAAATCTTTATACTGTTGAATCAATACGAGAGTTTTTTCTGCACCTAAAAGAAAATGGTCTCTTGGCAATCACAAGATGGGTTGTGAATCCTCCAAGAGATAATCTCAAGATGCTCAATATCTGCATTCATGCATTAAAGAGTTTAGATATAAAAGATATTAGTAAGCATATCATCTATATCAGAACCATTCAGGCAGCTACATTGATTATCTCAAAAAATCCAGTTTCTGAAAAAATGATAAATAAAACAAAAGAATTCTGTAAAAGAAGACTTTTTGATATTATATATTATGATGGTATAAAAGAGAACGAAGTGAACAGATTTGTAAAACTTGATACACCAATTTATTATTTAGCAACGAAAAATTTACTTTCTGAGAGGGCATCTGATTTCATAAATGAATACGATTTTGATATTAAACCTGCAACTGACAATAGACCATATTTTTATAACTTTTTTAAATATAAAACACTAAAGTACATTTTAAAATACGGCACTGATAAAATACCATTTACAGAGTGGGGATATTTAACATTAATTATTCTGCTCATTCCTGTAATAATTATAAGCTTTGTGCTGATAGTAGTTCCTTTGCTGTTTCTGAAGAAAGGGAAAAGAGGTTTAAATGTAAAGATACTCCTCTTTTTTGGATTAATCGGGATAGGATTTTTCTTTATAGAGATGCCACTTATTCAGAAGTTGATTTTATTCTTATCTCATCCCACTTATTCATTAAGTGTAATAATTTCAAGTTTGCTTGTTTTTTCAGGGATTGGGAGCTACTTTTCTGATAAAATATTTAAGGAAGAAAAGAGAATCCTATATTCGACTCTGCTTATCGTTTCAATTATAATTTTGTATCTTCTGACTTTTGATATTGTCCTGCCTGTTTTTATGAATGCTAATGTTATAATAAAAATATTAGTTACCATAATTCTGCTCGCACCTTTAGGATTTTTTATGGGAATTCCTTTCCCGCAGGGATTATCAATGATTAAAAGAATAGAAAGTTTCAAGGTGCCATGGGCGTGGGGAATAAACGGATTTTTTTCTGTAATAAGTACAATCCTTGCTACTTTATTTGCAATTCTTTTTGGGTTTAAGGTTGTATTTGTACTTGCTACTTTATGTTATCTTGGGGCGGGGATTGTTTCACTTGAATTAAACAAAGCATGAATAAATTTTAATTGATAATGTTTAAAAATTTATAGAATCTTGATTGTTATTTTTTTATCCTTATGTTTGATAGAAATAGCATCTTTCACCAGTAAAATATTGACAACAAAACAATACATCTATCTTTTAACCAAAAGAAATTTTATGGTTTATAGAAATAATAATAGATCATATAAAAAATGAAATATACTTCTCAATCCTATACACCAAAGTATACAAAACTGTTAACTTTAGTGCATAAAAATGAGAATAATCTGTTTAGATAAAGAGACAAAATGAAATTATTTCTTAATCTTATACACTAAACATAACAAAATTGTTAAGGATGGTGCATTAAAATGAGAATATCACTTATATTTCAGTTACTGAAACAATATTACTAATTTGTTCCTTACCCCATCATCAATTTCATCAAGAGCATAGGTATAATAAATCCTACTGCATTAAAATCAAATAAAACCTAATTTACCTTCGAACAAACCCCAAAATAGTTTCAGGATATTTATCTGTTACAAGCAAAAAACCTATATCATCTAATCTGACAATTCCTTCCCAATTTCGCGAATTGTCATCATTAATAAGTTCAAGTTGTATCGGTGCTTCTTGAACCAAAGTAATTCCAGATTCAGAATACTTTAATTTCAATAATCTTTCTACTGTTGTATATTTAGAATGAGTTGCTCCTTTACCATAAACTATTGAAATTGGATCCACAGATGGATTATATGCATTTTCATCTCCAGGATAAAAATAATTTATTGCCCAAAAACATTTATTCTCATCAAGATTTGTTGCATCAGTAATGCGATATTCAATATTCGGGAATGAAATTGTTTCTAATAAATTCAAATCATGGTCAAACACATGTGCAATTGGAAAAGGATTTACATTTTTTCCATTCCCTTCATATATGGTAATTACTTTATCTGATGTAACAAGCATAGTCTCATCTGTTGCATTATTTATTGATGCTTGAGGATGGATTTCAGCTATTTTATCAGTATTGATAATAATTTTACTAAGGTCTCTTTTTATTACTCCACTTATCAAATAACCAAGCATATTATTCGGAGAAGATTCAATTGTCATAAATATCTTGTTATCAAAAAAAGCAATTGCTTCAAAACCTTCATACCCCTCAATTTTAGTTGCAAGTCCGTGTGCAATAAAATCAATTTCTATGGGTGTTATTGTCAAATCTGCTTTACCATTCAAAAAAGATAGAATTGAATCTTTAGCTATTGCAAAGAGCTTGCCATCATAATCAGATTCAAACCGAGAAGGATACTGCGGAAGAAGAATCAAATAATCGTTATACCAGGCTAATCCTGAAATTTCTGAATCACGATTTGCGAACGGACCTGCTAATGGAATTCTCTCAACCTTAATTTCTTCAGGAATATGTGTTGTAGAATATTTTGTGGCACAATTTGCTAAGAATGTTATCAAGATAATTAAAAAGACTAATCTTAGATTACTCCTTTTATTCATTATATGCTCCTACATTTAATTTTAATAATAGTTTATTTCTACTTCAATATTTTTAAAAAAGTTTGTAAATTATTGTCAAGAATGTTAATCGTCTTACTCTCCAGAATGTTTATATGGAATCTTTGACAAAGTTTTTTCTGATAGCTTGCTTTTAAACGAATAATTGACTTTAGTTGGTATAATTTATACCGAAAAGGATTCGGAGTACTTATACACACATTGAAATATTTGGATAAAAATTGACAAAAATTTTAAAAAATAATTATACTAAATAAATTCTAAACTAAAGTCTTATAGTATAAGTGCAGAATAAAAAAAATCAAGGAGAACCAATGAATAAGCAATCTATGCAATTTCTTGAAACCCTGATGAAAACACCATCTCCATCAGGATATGAAGATAAGGTGCGAAAAATTTGGTTTGCTGAAATGAAAAATTACTCAGATAAAATCAAAATTGATGTGCATGGAAACGCAATTGCATCTGTAAATCCTGATAAATCACCCAAGATTATGCTTGCTGGTCATATGGACGAACTCGGTTTTCAAGTTAAGTATATTGACGACAAAGGCTTTATCTATTTTGATAGGTTAGGCGGATTTGATATTGGGATTATTCCAGGCAGAAAAGTCAGAATTCATACAAAAAATGGTGATGTGCTTGGTGTTACTGGTAAAAAGGCAATTCATCTTCTTGAAAAGGAAGAAAGAGAGAAAGTTCTAAAATCGCATCAACTTTACATTGATATTGGAGCAAAGGATAAGGATGAGGTCAAAAAACTGATTGACATTGGCGACCCGATAACTTATGACCCGAACTTTGAAGAGATGCGAAATGATATTTATACCTCTCGTGCTTTTGATGATAAAATAGGTGCATTTGTCGTGGCTGAAGTAATGAAAAATATATTTAAAAGAAGAAATGAACTTAAAGCCTCATTATTTAGTGTTGCTACTGTCCAGGAAGAAGTAGGATTACGCGGAGCGAGAACTTCAGCTTATGGAATTCATCCTGATATTGGAATTGCTATTGATGTTTGTCATGCCACTGATACGCCTGATGTTGAAATGAAAAAAGTTGGCGAGGTCAAACTTGGTGAAGGTGCTTCTATTACAAGAGGACCAAACATCAATCCGAAAGTATTTGAACTTCTTATAAAAGTGGCAAAAGATAAGAAAATAAAATATCAGGTTGAATCAAATCCATATCCAACTGGCACAGATGCAAATGTAATTCAGGTTACAAGAGAAGGTGTTGCAACAGGTCTCGTGTCAATTCCTTGCAGATATATGCATACTTATACAGAAGTTGTATCAATTAAAGATGTTGAAAGTGCTATAAATATTCTTACAGAATTTTGTCTGACAGTAGATGGCAAAATTGATTTTACGCCGTAGATAGTAAGATATGGTTTGTAGATGAAAAATTTGACAAGATTGTAAAAAGATATTGATTGGGTTGTGTAGAAGTATGTAGTATTTCTTAATATTTTGGGTCTGATAATAAAGTAAGTCGGAAGAAAATGTTAATGTCAAAGACCTGTCTCGACGCTAAGACGGATAGATGTTTATTTTCTGGTTTGTTAACTTAATAAATAGTTGAGTCATATTTATGAGCCTTTGGCTCATACTGTGTCTTGCAGTCTAATATATGTTAGATGTTTTTTAATCTGAGATAAAAATGGAATCAAAAGATAGATATGAACGATCATTAATTAGGAATCTACACGAATTAAAATTTCTAATATCAAAAAGGAACGCTGTAAATACCCTTGTTGCTGAAAATCCTACATTTGGTTTGAGTTTTTTCCGGTATGCATATTACTCACTAAAAAATGACCTAATTGCCCACGGGATTAAGATTCTCGATAAACATAAAGATACTGCTTCATTTTGGTATCTTTATCGTTTAAGGAAGGATGAAATAAATAAATATTTAGTCAATAAAAATTTCAGTATAGATAAAATTGAAAAGTTGTCTGCAAAGTTAAAAATTGTAAGAGATAAAACACATTTTCACATTGACAAAGACGGGGTTTTCGATCCTGATAAAATTTGGGAAAATGCTGGCATAACCGGAAATGAATTTAATTTGGTCTTTGATTTTTTATGGGAATTGATGAATAATCTCCACATATCTCAATTTTCTGAACCTTTTAGAGATTATGTTTACCGAGGTGGGGATATTAAAAAAATTATTTCAGCAGTTCGAAACGCTGGAATTGAAATTTGACTTAAAATCATTTTATGAACAGCCGAAATACTTAACAAGGATATATACATATGAAATTAAATGACAGTGATATTTTTGTTATTAAAACAATTGCAACTTATTAATATTTTGATAAATGTGAAAAAGAGGGTATAATCACAAAAGAGATGTTTAATGATTCATATGAAAAATTTAGTGAAGTACAAAAAGTTATTATAAGTTATTTCATTGCAGAAGAGACAGAATTGATACAAAATTTTACCGAAAGATTAAAAAAAAACACCTAACCATTAATCAACCGGACGTGGAATACTTGAAGCGTGATTTTAAAGTTTGGGAGTAAATATGACGTTAAATTTGAATAATGAGAGTTCTGAGGACAGAATTTCCACGCCGGTTATTTCTCTCGTTATGCGTATATAATATTTAGCTGACACAACGATAAATGTAATTTAGGAAAGGGACTCTCATGCCAATTTTTTATTTGGTAATAAGCATTATCTTAATATTTATCAGCTGCTATAGAATGATAATAACATTTTCAGCTAAAGAGTGGCGATTTCCTCTTCTCGAAATTGATTTTATTCTTATCGAGCAGAAGAACCCGAAAATCAAGAAAGGAGGTTCTTCTATCTTCAAACAACAGACGATATATTCTCTAATTCTTACAATGTGTTTATTTACCGCTGGTTCTTGGATAATTCTTAGTTCTTCAGTCCTTATGAATTACAGGATATGGGTATTTATTGTTTTGTTGATCATTCTTCTTTGGCTATCAAGAGGCGCATACCAAGTAATGGTACCTATGTATTCCAAAAAAATAAGACTTTTAAATTATTTATATTCTCCTTATCTATTTGCTTGGCGTCGGGATCATTTAAGTGAATACACTGATCAACAAATTGCAGATGCTATTTGCATAGCTTGTGGAATTGATGGTAAAGAAATTGTAACTTCGGAAATGGAGTTAAAAGAATTTCTTCTTGCTCTTTGTCAGAAGACAAGGCTAAAATATGAATATAAGCAATATCCTAAAGTTTTAGAAGAATCCATTTTTCAAGCTGATAATTTGGTTTGGCGTGGGTGATTATTTGAAAATCGTTACGTTGGCTAACACGGTATTTTTTGCTCACTTCGTTCACCCAAGTGCCCTTTGGACACTTCACAAACACCGAAAACGTTTAGAATAACTAAGAGTAAAGGAGATGAGAAAAAATGATAAAGAAGAAATATCAAACAAACCTCTATCTAAAAGCACTAAAATATGGTTTACAATCTTTTTAACTATTACACTTTTCTATTATATTCTTGCACCTAAAGAATGGTTACAGAGAAGAACGGATGCTAAAAATTGTATATTAATTTCTTCGGCTATTTTGGTTTATTTTGTTTCTAATAATTTTTATAATTACGAGGTAAGATTTACATAATATTGCATTATGCAAACTTGAGATGTTGTTATGCAATTAAAACTTGACTGGTACAACTAATGTTACAGAAATCTTACATAGTTGTTACAAATACTGTTACAAGAGGTTAAAAAATGAAAAAATTAAACATTAAAAGTTTCTTACTTGGCATATTAATTTCAGCATTAATATTTGTTATTTTATGGATTAGTTTGAATAGTGGCACTGGCAGATATCAAATAGCAGGTGCTGGCGGTGAGAGAATTCAGTGTTTTCTTATTACGGATACAAAAACTGGTGAAACTAAAGTAGTTATGGATTGGAATGGTAATCAATTTGGTATTCCTTTTAAAGAAATGGAAAATCGTAGGGCAAAAAAATGAGCTATAAAGACCGATGTATTTGACTATTTAGAACAGCACCCAGAATGGTTAAAAAGGTGAACAGAGCTTTAATTTAAGTAAGTTTATCAATATTGCTTTTTATGAAAAAATAAGGAAGTAAAAATGAAAAAATTATTTATTTTAACTTTAATGGTTTTAATTATGTTCGCTTGTTCTTCAAAAGAAGACAAGTTAAGAGAAAGTTTTATGGAGCAGTCAGAAGAGCTGAGAGAAGAGTGGAGAGAAGAGCGGAGAGAAGAATTTTATTTATCTGGTTTATTGAAAGTAGATCCCTATTATTGCGTATTACTCGCCTTTAAATATGATATGCAAACGAATGAGTTGTATGAAATGTTGAAAGAATATCATAAAGCAATGTTTCCTGATATTAACTCTCTTTTTGAAACAAGAATTGATTCAATATCAAGTAAATTAAGTATTTTTGTAAATAAATATGATATTGATAAAAAGACTTTAGCAAATATTATAATTGATTATGAATTATTAAGCAAATATTATGGAGAATAATGAATAAATTTTTTAGAAAATATAAAGTATTATTTGGAATTTATACGATATGGATTACTATTCACATTGTTTTACTTGTAGGGTTTGGAGGTGATGATGGAGATTACTTTTTTCCTTTTACAAAATACTCATTTGTGGAAACAGATTATGAACCAATTACAACAGATATAAAGTTATCAGAGGTTTTAAAAGACCCACGATATTCACAATTAACTCAAGAATTAAAAGATTCTGTGAAATATAGATGGTTTAAAAAAAATATAGAAACAAGCACAAGATACAAAACTGATTTAATGAAATATAACGATAAAAAAAATAAATTTACAAGAGAAGAATTTTTACAAAGAGTTAGAAATAAATATCCTGAATATCATATTATTAATGATAGCACTTTATATGATGCTATTATGAAAAAGTATCCTGTATATCAACAATATATTATTGAGGAAAAGACACGCAAACCATCAGAATTATTTAAAATTGAAACAATAAAGCCTTTATATAATCCTTTTGCTGATTTAAGATATTATGATATTTCAGAATTTATTGTTTATTGTTTTGGACCAGTTGTGTTAGTTGCTTATTGTTATTTTCTTTTCTTATGTTTCAAAAAAGAAAAACGAGACGAAGAAAAATAGATTTAATGAACCTACAAGAAAAATACCGGGCAATTAAACTTCTTGAAGTTTCAAGACGGTTAAAGGAAAAATGAAAGAAATAGACTTATTTATAAAAAGGATTGAAGAGCAAGAAGACTTATTATTTGGGACAAGTCTTTTCTATCAAGGTATACTTCAAATGTATTCAGCTGATGAGTATATTATGAAAATGAATAGAGAAAGCTATGAAAGTATCTTGAAAAGAGGTAATAAAGCTATTGAAATAGCCAAGCACCTATTAGATAAAGTCCAAAAGGATACAAGTAAATTATATCTCCTTCAGGAATTTGAGTTCCCTCCTACGATAGAGGAAATTTCTATAAGGTCAAAAATACTTATTGAAGCGTATGATGAGTTATTTCCAGGTAGACCAAGAGAAAAGCCACTCACAGAAAAAGAAAACATGCAACTCATAGAGATAGCTTCAAATAGATTGTGAAGAAATGCGTTTTTTCAGCTTATTTCTACCGTTATACCGTCCACGACCTTTTAATAGTTTCAGCTTCCTATTTTAATAATTTTTCTGTCCTGATTTTCAGAAAGTAATTTTTATCACATTCCGCTTTTACTTTCTTATAATAATATGACAATTTTTATAAACCGTTAAAACGGTTACAATAGGTATGGCTCTTATTAACCCACAACTTAAGTTGTGGGTTTCTCGGAAGATAGAAATTTCTAACCGTTTCAACGGTTTCTCTAATCTCTGAAAAATAACAAAATATTTCATTATTTTGGCTTTTTATAGTAAACTCATATATAAAAACCCCGAGAATATGCTCCTCAGGGTTTTGCAATTTTAACGATTATTTATTCGTTTCTTGCCATCTTTTCGTAAATCTCATATCTCTCCTTAGCCTCTTCAGCTGCTTGTTTGAAAAGTTTCTTTGCTATTTCAGGAAACTGTTGAGTCAAAGTGCGATAACGAATTTCATTGTTAAGAAATGCTTGATATTCTAATTTTGGCTTTTTTGAATCCAGAATCAATGGATTCTTACCTTCTTTTGCAAGCAATGGATTGTATCTGTATAGAATCCAATAACCGCTATCAACCGCTAATTTCTCTTCTGCCTGGGTTTTTCCCATATCAATTCCATGGGCAATGCAAGGAGAGTAAGCAATAATCAAAGAAGGACCAGGGTAAGCTTCAGCTTCAATAAATGCTTTTAGACATTGATTTGGACTTGCACCCATTGCCACACCAGCCACATAAACATAGCCATAAGTCATTGCCATCATGCCGAGGTCTTTCTTCTTGGTTCTCTTTCCAGCAGCTGCAAATTTCGCAACTGCTCCTGTTGGAGTTGCTTTGGATGCCTGTCCACCAGTATTGGAATAAACCTCTGTATCAAGAACAAGTACATTTACATTTTTATTACACGCAAGCACATGGTCAAGTCCACCATAGCCAATATCATATGCCCATCCGTCTCCACCAATTGACCAAACACTTTTATCAACAATATAGTTTTGCAATTCAATTATCTTTTCAATAATAGGCTTAGTATTTTCTGATGCTTTAGCGAGTGCTTCTGGTAAGGCTTTCTTCACGGATTTTGCGGCTTTTTTAGCTTCATCATCTACAGAATTCCAGAGTTCTTTGCTTTTTTTAAGAGCATTAGTTAATTCTGAAGTAGTTCCTAACTCAAGCAATTTATTAATATTATCAAATAACTGTTTTCTATTTGCATTAACAGCCAACCTCATACCAAATCCATATTCTGCATTATCTTCAAACAAGGAATTTGCCCATGTTGGACCTCGTCCTTCCTTATCTTTGCAATATGGCATTGTTGGGAAGGTTCCACCATAAATTGATGAGCATCCAGTTGCATTAGCGATTATCATTCTATCACCAAAAAGCTGGGTAGCCAATTTAACATACGGGGTTTCTCCACAGCCGCCGCACGCACCGCTGAATTCAAAATATGGCATAAGGAACTGACTCCCTTTTACCGACTCACGCTTTACTCCATCAAGGACATTATCAGGAAGATTATCAAAGAACACAGCATTTTCTATCTCACCTGCTGCACGGGCTTGTTCAATTGGAACCATTTCTATGGCTTTTCCTTTAACCGGGCAAGCCTCTATGCAACTATAACAACCAACACAATCTTCCACATATACTTGCAATCTGTATTGAAGATTTCTATCATTTTTTGTTTTTGATTTTACAGTAATGAATGTCTCAGGTGCGTTTTCTAAATCTTTCGGTGCTATTTGTTTTGGACGGATAGCAGCATGGGTACATACTAATGAGCATTGATTGCATTGGATACATTTTTCTGGGTTCCATTTTGGTACAAATGGTGCTACACCTCTCTTTTCTAATCGTGTAGTTCCAGTTGGAACTTGACCATCATAAGGCATTTTAGAAACTGGAATTGTATCGCCTTTGAAGTGCATAACCGGGTCAATAACATTTTTTGCGAAATCATCAGCGTCATCTGGAATAAGTTTTGGAACTGGTGCTGATTTTATTCCAATTAAGTCAGAAGGAACTGGAACTTCTTCTAAAGCATCTGAAGCTCTGTCAACAGCTGCCCAATTCATCTTCACAATATTTTCACCTTTTTTCAAGAATGTTTTTTCTATGGCATCTTTGATAAGTTTCAACGCTTCCTCTTCTGGCAACACTCCAGAAATTTTTCCGCCAAAGGTGGATCTACCTATGGTAGAAAAGAATACCGCCTGCATAACTGTATTAATCCGAGCGCCAAGTCCAACCTCTTGTGCTATTTTCAATGCGTTTATATTATAGACTTTGACCTTTTTCTCAATAATCGTCTTCTGCATATCTTCAGTCAGGTTTTCAAATACTTCATCAGTCTTCCAATTTGAATTAAGCAGGAATGTGCCGTTTTCAGTTATACCTCCTAAAATATCATAACGACCAATATAAGAAGACTTATGAAGTGCAACAAAATCTACATTGTTAAGCAGATATTGAGATTGAATTTTTTCTTTTCCAAATCTAAGATGAGAGATAGTTATGCCACCAGACTTTTTAGAATCATACTGAAAATAGCCTTGTGCATACATATCAGTATTATCACCAATAATTTTGATAGAGTTTTTGTTCGCGCCAACAGTTCCATCAGAACCATATCCCCAGAATTTACAACGGATAACACCTTTAGGTTCTGCATCAATTTCTTCGCCAATAGAAACAGATGTGCCGGTTACATCATCTTCAATGCCTACAGTAAAACCTTGAGTACATTTTCCATCAAGATAGTCATAAACAGCTTTAGCCATAGTTGAAGTAAATTCTTTTGAAGAAAGGCCATATCGTCCACCAATCACTTTAATATCTTTTCCGGATAGAGCGACAGCAACATCAAGATAAAGCGGTTCACCGAGGGAGCCAGGCTCTTTTGTTCTATCCAGAACAGCAACTTTCTTCACAGTTTTTGGAATTGCAGAAATAAGAGCTTGGGCAGAGAAAGGTCTATACAAACGGACCTTGATTGCACCCACCTTTTCACCATGCTGGTTAAGATAATTAACAGTCTCCTCCAAAGTTTCTGTGGCAGAACCCATAGCTATAATAATCTTTTCAGCATCAGGAGCTCCAACATAATCAAACAGTTTGTATTGCCGTCCTATTTTTTTCGCAAATTTGTCCATATACTCTTGCACGATTTGAGGTATTACGGCATAGAATTTGTTCACAGCTTCTCTTCCTTGAAAATATACATCGGGATTCTGTGCGCCGACTTTCATCATAGGTTTTTCCGGGTTCATTGCTCGTGCACGAAATTCTTTTACATACTGCATTTCAAGAAGCTCTTCCATTATTTCATAAGGGATTATTTCTACCTTTTGAATTTCATGTGAAGTTCTGAATCCATCAAAGAAATTAAGGAATGGCACCTTAGATTTTAATGTTGATAAATGAGAAATAACTGCTAAGTCCATTGTTTCCTGAATTGAACCTGCAGCCATAAGAGCAAATCCGGTATTTCTTGCAGACATTACATCAGAGTGGTCGCCAAAGATTGAAAGGGATTGGCAGGCAAGAGAGCGAGCAGAAACATGAAAAACAGTTGGTAGCATCTCACCAGCAATCTTATGCATATTTGGAAGCATCAGCATAAGACCCTGAGATGCTGTAAAGGTGGTGGTCATTGCACCAGCAGAAAGGCAGCCGTGAACAGCACCTGCAGCACCAGCTTCAGCTTGCATCTCAATAACATCAAGCGTTTGTCCAAAGATATTTTTTCTACCTTGCGCAGCCCAGGCATCTGCTAATTCTCCCATCGGCGATGATGGCGTTATTGGGTAAATAGCAGCAACTTCGCTAAAAGCATAAGCTACATGCGTTGCTGCCGTGTTTCCGTCTATGGCTTTGTAAGTCTTTTCCATTTTTCCTCCATTAAATTTTATTTTTAAAATTAATACTTAAATGTAAACTTAATTCATATTACACTCTTTTTGTTTATCATTTTAATAAGTCAAATTTTTTTATTTTTTGACAGAAATATTTCAATTTTCTTTATTTGATTTTTATGAAATACGCTATATTTTTCTTATCTTTTTTGCTATGCTTTCAATTCTCTTTTGCAGATATTACTCAAACTACTAAAAAGAGAATCGCAGAATTAGAGGAAGAGATTGAATCTATACAGAATGCATTGCAAGAAATTAATAAAGATAAAAAGACACAAGAAAAAATAGAAAAAGAATTAGAAAGGAAAATTTATAATCTAAGATGTATTATAGAAAGTTTGAATAAGCAGAAATTCTCCAGTGAGTATGAACTAAAAGAAGTCAATGCCATTATTAATAAAAGCAAAAAAGATATTTCAGAAAACAAAATTCTGCTTAACAATATCATAAAAAATCTAAATATACTTTATGTAAATAGCATTTATCTGAATCAAAACCGTATAAGAAATTCAAGTATTTCCAATCTTAAAATGTGTTCAAATTTAATTCTAACAAATCTTTGTAATCTTAATCAGGATTACTTAGTCCGAAAAAATATTAGTTTAAAAAAAGAAGAGAATATTCAAAATATTAAAAATAGAATTGGAAGCAATCAGGAAAATTACAATTATGCTCTTTCTAAAAAGGAATCTAAGCAGGCGGAATTGAATTTACTTGTTAGTTTAGAAGATGATTACAAAAGTCAGATGAAAAGTTTGAAGGAAGGAATTACTTCATTGGAAGATTTTCTGGAGCAAATAGAAGCAGAAAAACATGGTAGAGAATATAGCTTTAAATTTGAAAAAGGTATTATATGGCCTGTTTGCGGTAATATCATTCAAGAGTTTGGAATTATAAGACCAAATAATTCAAAAACCACAATTGAAAGTAAAGGAATATACATTCAAGCAGAAGTTGGAACTCCGGTAAAAAGTATTGCTTCAGGAATTGTTGCTTTTTCTAACTGGTTTGAAAATAAAGGGAATTTAGTTATTATTGACCATCAGAATGGATTCTACAGCCTTTATGGACATAATTACAGATTAGCCGTGAACAAAGGACAAAGAGTAGAACAAGGACAAATTATTGCATATTCCGGGCATAACTTATTTCTTGGTGAGGACTGCTTATATTTTGAATTGCGCAAGGCAGGTAAGGCTGTTAATCCATTGGATTATCTAAGATGATTGGGAGTGCTTATCATTCCAGCGATAAATCAGAGACACAAAAAAGAATGAAAATAACACACCCCTTCCCGATAAATCGGGATTTCCCCTCTTGATAGAGGGGAATTAAAAAAATTCCCTCTTGAGAGGGGTGGACTCCGATGGAATCGGAGAACGGGGTGTGTAATATGCAGTATATTTACATATGAAACATTCATGTCAACAAGTTGACGCAAAGAAGCATGAAAATTACATTGAAGTTATTGGTTTTATTATATTTCTATTTTTTTCTTTGTGTCTTTGTGTCTTTGTGGTGAAAGCGATTTTCAGATGAAAAAGATTATTTTCAAAGATAAAACAACAAAAAGAAAAATCAAGCAAGCTTCGCAGATTTTACAAGAGGGAAAAATCCTAATCCATCCAACTGAAAATCTATACGGAATCGGTGCAATTATTAGTGCAACGGATACAATTATAAGAATTTCTAAAATAAAAAAGAGAAATAAAAAAGAAGGTTTTATTGTCTTAATTGGTAATATATCCCAACTTTACTTGCTGGTTGACTCTTCAGCAATTGGATACATTGAAGAAAAATTAATAAATCAATATTGGCCTGGACCTCTCACAATTATATTTAATGCAAAAAAAAAGTATTGTCAAAACCCGATTTGTTATAACAAAACCATAGCTGTTCGGCTTGTAGGAAATGAGATTACACGAGAAATAATAAATAAAGTTGGGATACCTATAATTAGTACAAGTATAAATATCTCTGGAGAGAAAGAAGCACTAAAAACAGAAGATATTATCAAAAAATTTGAATCTCAGATTGATGGAATTGTGATTGATAAAATTCACACATTTACAAACAAACCCTCAACAATTGTAAAAGTTGTGAACAAAAAAATTGAGGTTTTAAGAGAAGGTGCGGTTACTTTCTAACAAAACTATTGTATGAATTAGTGTCTGTCCATAAAATTCCCCCTTTCCGATTAAGCCCGTTCCTGTCCCCGCGTCCGCGGGGAGCTCAGGAATTGGGAATAATTGGGGGTTGTGGAACGACCTTTCCGTCTGGGCGCCTGTCTAGGCTTGGCCTAGCCAAGACTGGCCGAGACCTCCCAAGGTCGTTAATGTAAATAGGCTTTAAAATGTGCCTTAAGAAAACGAGTTCACCCCTGCCCGCCAAGGCTTGGCAGGCGGGCTTCGTAGTCCCGATATAGTCGGGACGGAGAACGGGCTAAGAACCTCGTTCTACATTTACAGTATTGATGAAGCTATATCTTATTTTGTTGGCTCAACCAATCTGCCAAAAAACAGAATACTTCCTGAATGATTATCACGAATTAAGAATATAAATGGATGGTCTGCACGAAATACAATAGGCTTTTTAGGAGCTACTGCCTTTAGCATAACAACAGCAGTTGCTGCCGCTGCTTCTGTACCTTCTTCATTAACATCTACAAAAGCTTTATGTATTACCTCAGAAATAAATAACTCTCTTGTCCCATCAATTCCTGAAAAATCAGCTTGTTTATAACTAAAAGCATCTGTCATACCCATCAATGAGAGGGTCTTGCCCAAATAAAATTCTGATGTCATTTTAAATTTAGGTAGATACACTATGACATCTTCACTACTAAAATCCGTCCAATTTTTGAGATTATTTATATTAAGATTGTGTTCCAGTTTCTGTAGTCCATCAATTTTCTTTGGAAGCAAAACAATCATAGAGAGCTCATTACCCAGGTAGGGTAACTCAAGAATCTGCAAACTGTCATTTTCCCTATAAAGAAATTTACCTTGCTGTCGCATCATAGGGCAATTAACCGTATCTTTGGAATTCAGCCAGAAAGGCATCTTCTTTGTAAATCTTTTTTCAAACTCTCTTTCCCATTTTCCTTTAAAATAAATAGCGTTTACCAGAACAAGACGTGTTAATGGATTAAGAATTCCAGGCTTTATTAGTTCCTTAATCTTGTCATTTGTTTGCTGTTCTACCCACTTGTTAATTCTGTTTCTTGCATCCTCACATTCTGTAATAAAATTTACAGAATTGATTTTTCCCTGATAGTAATCATTTATAATATTAAGAAATTCTTTAAGAAATGTATAACCCTTTTGACACCAGATAGAATTTGCAATACTAAGTTCAATATTTCCTTTTTCTTGCACAGCATTCAAGTGTTTTTGAAGCTCTGCAAATGCAGAATGAAGACTATCATCTTTCAATATAAAATGAAGCACTTCAGCCATTTGCTTTTCTGTGTTTCCTTTGGCACCAGCATAGGTCATAGCAAGTGCTGTTGAAATACTAAATGGAGAAAAGAATAGATTACCTTCTTTCTCTTTCAGTTTGGCATAGAGGTCAAATGCAAATTTCGTGTTCCCTTGCACCACAGAGTTCGTATCTAAATTTTCATCTGCCCAAGCAGGTATATTGAACTCGCATAATACTATTGCCAAAATGGCTAATAAAATAATAGAGATTTTTCGTATTCTTTTCATGTTGTCTCACCTTTCAATCTATAAAAAATACTGGAGTAAAAAAGAAAAAGCGGAACAACGCCACAATGAGATTGGCGCTCTCTATTACGAGATTTATGCATTCTGCAAGTCCTGACGCCCCGGACGAAGTTCTCTGAACCGGTATTTGGACTCGTGGTCATTGCTCCGCTTTATTTTCATAATTCATGAAAAATTATTGAAAAAAATAATAACTAAATGAAATAAGTTGGGTATTTTAAGTCAAGAAAAAAATCAAGATATAAAAACTATTATATAACATACTGAAAATATAAAAAAGCAGGCTGCTTAACGCTAAAATAAGCTGCTGGAACATACGGCGCACTGTATTTCAATATTTTTAAAGAACTTATTGCGAGCACCAAAAATTCAAATTCGCCAATCGCTGTTCCAGTCAGCTTGATTTTTTTGTTATGCAGTATTTTAAGCAATGCTATAATTATTTAAAAACTTTTGGATTTCTTTATTCAAAATATCTGGACATTCAATTGGTGTATTATGACCAGCATTATTAATTAATTTTAAAGTTGATTTATTTATTTGTTCGGCTAAAAATCTCTGATGCTCTGGAGGAAATTGAAAATCATATTTGCCTGCAATAATTAACGTAGGGACATGAATATTTTTTATTTTTTTAGATATATCCCAACCTTTGAAATTACTACTAAACCATTTTAAGAAAGTCTTTGAATTATGCTTACCTTTTAACGATTTGATGAAAGTGAGCAAATTCATTTTATAATAGTATGCTTTACCAAATTTAAAAAGTGCATATGGTATTTGATAAGGAGTTAATTTACCATTAAAAAATCTGTTTGCCCAAATTACACTATTTTTATCATAGCCCCAATTTTTTAGAATATGAGGAGCATCTTCCTGTACTATTCGAGAATTACAACCTGTATCAATTAATATAAGATGAGTGAGATTGTGAGGATAACGAACTCCATATTCTTGTGCGACCATCCCGCCAAATGAATGACCTAATACTGCCCATTTATTTATAGATAAATGATTTCTCAAATTTTCAATATCTGAAGTAAAATATTTAAAATTTAGTGTATTATAATTGCTAATTTTTGACTTTCCATTCCCCCTAATATCAATGTATATTAATCTATAATGTTCTGATAATTTCTTAAGAATCAGCATATATTTATGATTGGCACCTGGCCCACCGTGCATAATTAACAATGGGTAGCCTTGGCCGTATATTTTATAATATATGTTTGAATTTTCTATTTTAGTATAAGGCATTTGTTATATTTATTTAATTGGGTATCCCCTTAGGTCAGCAAAGTAAGAATAAATGAGGAAAAAGTATTACATTTTTGATGCTAATGCCATTATCAGCCTGAGGCTGATCCGCCTCTGGTGGATAGCCATTTGCTTGTCATTCCCACGAAAGTGGGAATCCATTCCTTACAACCTGTCTTTTACTGCGTCTTCCCGCTATATGGATTCCCGATCGGGGTCGGGAATGACTGTGTGAATAAGGCTCTGAGTTACATAAAATTTATCTTGCTGATTTAAGGGGATACCCAATTTTATTTATTGCATAACTACTAATTAGACTGCACCCTGCAATCTAACTTTCTTATCATATTAGTTAACATCTCTTTACAATGCAATAAGTTATAAAAATATATAAATGTATAAAATACTGCATTTGTTTCATAAAAACCTTGCATTCTGAACTACAATAATCTATCCTAAAAAGATACTAATAAAATGAGAAAATTGTGTCAAGAAAATTATCAGAAAGTATGTTATATATCAAAATTTCTGAAATAAGAAGTTTAGAGACCTCACATCCATTCCTGTATTCTAAAGACTTATTCCTTTTCAATACGATATCTGATTATTGTTTGATATTTATCTGGATTACCTTTAGAAAACATTCCTGGACCTTTTAGATATTCTTCTTCATGAGGTCCTGCAATTTTGTATCCGTTCTCTTGAATGAAATTATGCAGTTTTTCAATGGTTTGCATCTCTTTATCATATGGACCGATATGCAGTATTTCTGCTACTTCTCCGTATTCCCAGTTTTCAATCCTTACATCTGGTTCAGATTCTTTCTTTTTTTCTGGCAGAGTGTTAACACTTTCAGGAACAGGCAGTCCAAACAATCCCACCCATTCGCTTTTAGGTGTATCAAATGGACTAAGCCAACGGGCACGGGGAGGAGCCATTTCCATTCCTTTCACTTCCTTTTTTAGCCGGAAAAATGTTTTATATAAGATTGGAATTGCCTCTGGAGAAGTAACATTTGGGTCACCCTTGAGTTCAACAACAATCATTTTTTGTGTAGGTCTTGTGCTTATCTGCGGTTCCTTTAAATATTGGAACTCGCTAAGGTCAGGTCCGCAACTGGGAAGAAGTAATAAAATTGCTATTACTACTATCCCGGTACTTAAGAGTAATGTCTTTTTCATCTGAATTTACCTCCATGTATTTTATAAACTAAAATTTCTGACTAATTTTCACTCTGAATTCAGTCTGATTATAATTACTATCTAAAACAGTTTTATTTTTATACATCAAGTGAGAAACTTCACCACTTAGGAATGTCTCCGCACCAAAAAGTTTTAATTTATGACTAACTCCTAAAGAAATGTAATTTTTTGTATATTCGGAGGTCCCTGCTGAATTTGTCCAGCTATATTCTAAGTAAGAGCTCAATCTATCAGGTATAAAGCTATAACATTCTCTGAGGTGTAATCCTTTATAATCACTACTTGTTCTTGTAGTATCCTCAGTCGTATCTTCAGTTTTCATATAATAAAATGACAGATTAGATGATAGGGGTAAGTCGTTTAAAATAGAACTAATACTAAATTGATAATTCTGGGAATTTATATCAAAAGTTTTGAATTGATTATCAGTTGAATTGGAACTATAAATGTTTAAAGATACGCGAGTCTGAGCAAATTTTATTTGAGGTATTTTATAAGAGGTGCTAAAGCCGATTGAATTATTAAATTGGTCAGCTTGATAAAGTGAATCTGAAGCGTCTTTTACTCTATTTGACTGCTGATAATTGATGTTAATATTTGGAATATCTATATTTTGAGGATAATAGCCAATGTTTGCGAATAAACCTTTGGCTTTAGTGGTTCCTGTCTTATTATCACTTAAATTATCTTGATAACTATTATAACCTGCAGTAAGATTTATTTGATTATTTAAAAGACGCAAACTATTTCGCATATTAAAGCCAGCTTTATCCTTTTGCAAGTAGGGATTGGCTAATGAATTATAACTACCACCAATATATGAATATTTCACATTTAATAAGTTATTCAGGAAAAATATTCGTCCATAAATCTCACCAGCAACAGAATTTTTATTCGGCATTAGAGGTTCCATATTTTCATTGATAACAATAATATCTGAAATGTTTGCTGGTTTAATACCCCAAGGTAGTTCAATATCCAAAGTATCTAAATCTTCTTCACTAATCACTCCCCCGCTTATATCATTATTTAGTAGACTTGTAGAAATCTCTGCTCCTAAAACCAATCTTCGTCTCAATAAAGATAACTTGCTATCAATGCCAACAACAATATTATCTTTGGGATTAGCAGCATATTCTTCGGATTCCATATCATCTTTTACCTTTAAGGCAGATAGTCCAAGCACAAATATCCGCTCACTCCCGAACTGTAATCGCATCCCAAAGCAGTTTCTTTTATATGAGCCTGCAATAATGTTCGTATCCACTGCAACAGTATCATAAGGAACAGAAGTGGAATCTATAACATATTCATATTCTTCTCTTCCTGTAATGTTCCTCTTAATCTGACCATAGAATGAATGCAATTTAAAAAATTTAAAATCTACTATACCGCCATAACCACGAACATTTTTCCCTGAAATCATTGTGTTCGTAAAACTTTGATTATGGTCTCCTAAATAAAGTGAAAGGTGAGGAATATACATTTCTAATGAATATCTATTAACAGATTGTTTACTTTTATCTTCATCTGAAGAAAGGTAAAGTCTTCCCTTATATCTGAACCAATCTTTTTCGCCCCATAGTTTCAAATAGCCAAAATTTTTCCATTCATCCTTCTTATCATAGTAATAAGAACTATCTTCCGCGGAATATGATTTAAATCTTGAAATTAAAGACAAATCTCCATTAATAGTAATCGGCAACCTCCGGGTTAGTTTTTCCTCTTTTACATCAACAGTCCACTCGTCTGATTCATAAACAGAGCCATCATCATTGTATGAAGTAATCTTTATTGAATGTTTGCCCGTGGTTATTCTCTTTGGTTTATAAACCAACATATTTGTAGTAACAGTCGTATTATCTGTAACATCAATTCCATCAAATAACAGTTTGATTACTTTATCCTTTATCTCTTCCTCAATAACAAAATATGAAATTACAATCATAAAATCTTTAGTAGTAAAATTAAATTCATCCGCAGGACTTAATTTTTTGAATACTTTATGTTTAGAGATTTCCTCAGTAACTTTTAGAGGCACTCGGAAAGGATTGTCTATTGCATCCATTGCTGGCAATGTTATCTCCTCTCCGTCTGTAAGTATAATGCGGAAATAATATTCAATATCCTGGGTAATAAAATCTGCTGGAATTTCTGCACTGAAAGCAGGATTCATATCACTGCTATATTTCATATCAACTTGAGTATAACCAAGATTACCTTTTCTATAAAAAAGATATACCTCTTTAACTTGCTCTATACCATTAATAACTTCCAATTTTAGATGAAGCGTTTTTCCAGATTCAACGAAATCCGGAGGCAAATGATTAAATTGTGGAGTCGCATCTGCAAAAATTAGTTGATAGCAAGCAAGAATGAGCAGAATTAGGATAATCTTCACTATATTTAATTTCATTCATTCTCCGAATTTTTAAGATAGATTCTCAATGTTTTTGTTTCACCATCTTCATTCTTCAAATTAAGTTCCAGTATATTACTTTTTTCCTGTTCAATTTCCTCTTTTATTTCTTTTGAGATTTGTTCTGGTTTAGTCTCCTCAATAGTTGGTATTTCACCTTCTTTTGCGATACCTGTATTGCCTGCTTCAACATCCTTTGAACCCACATTTGTTCGCAATTCAACAATACCCTCAAAAGTAATAACCATAGTTTCTCCATCCTCTTTTACATTTGTATAGAAATTTGTTCCTTTAACTGCAGCAACTGAGGTTGGGGTCTGAATCTGATACATCCCTTTCTCTTTTGTTACTTTTGACCATAAGTCCCCGATTTCCAAAAAAAGTTTTTTATCTAACTTTTTAACCTTTTTTTCTGTATTAATTGAAAGAATAGAATTTGAAAAGAGCTTAATAATTGCACCATCATCAACAAATCTAATTGCAGCCATTGATTCTTCTTTGGAAAGTAATTGGTCTCCAGAATAAAGCACATCTCCACTTTCAACCTGGCTATTGGCATTTTGTCTGTGTAAAACAATCTCTCCGTTTGCTTTTAATACTACAGCAGCAGGAGAATTCGTTTTCGCAAATACGGTAATGTTACTAAATAGAATAATAATGAATATTAAGATAAAAATCTTTTTCATCCTTCCTCCAAATAATGCTTACCCCGTGTAATAGATCGGAACGGAAAGTGTAATAGTGAAATATTTTTAGATAATACCCACAGGACGTATTATATTATTGCATACCTCAAGCTTTTTATTACACGGGGTGAAATTTGTTATAAAAACAGATTACTCAATCTCAATTTTTAATATTTCAGAACTACCATTTAGAATATTATTAAGCAGTTCAATTAAATCTTCAACCGGAATCAAATTTCCATTCAGATACACTTCACCGGTTGGAGTGAAATTTCCAATATTCAAATTTCCTAAATCAAGTATTCCTAAGTTTTCCAGGTTTTCAACAAAATATGTTATATTTTGTATCTCTGGGTCAGGCACCTGATTACTTGAAATAACGAAACACCACAACACACTCTCTACAAGAACCTGTCCTTGTGTAGTTTGCACAATACCAATAACTCGCCATGCATAAGTTTGATTTGAAACTAATTCAGGGGCATAATCTGGATAAGGAAATATATTAGAGACAATTTGTTCCTGGGCGAAATAGGGGTCTTTATTAACAATGTCATCCGGGACTTCTCCTGATTCTACTTCAAATATTTCAAGATTAAACTGAGAGATATTCGCGAACCATGAAAATATTGGTAGATTTCCGACGATTTCTGGAGGTGCGTTGGTAAATGGTTCACCAGGTGAGATAGGAGTAACACCGCTCGGGTTAACAACATCAACAGATGCTAAAAGCTCACTGTATATATTATCCTCTGTTGGAAAAGGAGAATTCGGATTAAATGCAATCAAGGTAAAGTAATATGTATCTGCAGGCAGACTGCCTGTATCTAATACAAGATTCTTAAAATCTTCATTTTTGTCTAAAATGTCATCCCAACTTCCCTCAATATGTACATTAGAATTTATTACATCTCTATTAGAAATAGTTATTGATTGTCCTGCAGCAAGCCGCAAGGAGTCATCTGTAGTGCTGCCCAACTGGATATAATTTTTTATTGTTCCCTCATCTTGGGTTAACATATCTGGATATTGGTTTGAGCTGAATGATAGTGATAATTTGCATCCTCTGGGAATTGTATCATTATTCGTAATCTGAAATATGAATACAAGCGGTTGTGCTCCCGGATTATCTGGGTCAAAACTGGATGCGTAAAATATATCATATTCTCCTTCATATAATTTTTCAATATCAATAGGAAATCCATTGGTCAGGGTTGAAACAAATATTAACATAAATATTAAACAAATTACTTTTTTCCCCGATAAGTATCGGCCCGCCTGCCATCTGTCGGGCAGGGATTTCGCTTTGCTCAACATCTTTTACTCCTTTTTTATCTTTGTAAAAAATGAGATATGTAAAATAGATAATTTCACTTCATTTCTGGCTACGGCTTGTCTGCCTCGGCTTGGAGGAGCCAAGACGGGCTCCGCCAATCAGTCACGGCAAGCGGTGCCTTGACGGAGACGAGTGTCATTCCCGTGAAAGCTTGTCCTCAAGAAATTGGGGACGGGAATCCATTTAAATAAAGGATATTGGATTCCGCATCAAGTACGGAATGACAAGTTAGGTGAATTTTGCATAACTCATATCTTTGTAAAAACTTTACAGTAATAAAAAACACTTAATTAATAAACTTCAAAGAGATACCTTTTCCCAATTATTTACACATTAACACAATTTTTTAAAACCAGGTTCTAACGAAACCTATATTACAACTTTGAAAATAAAATTATTAAATATACTAGAAATTTTATAAAATTATCTGTCAAGAAATTTAGTTTTTTTGTAAAACTGAAAAAATTTGACAAAAGATATTTGAAAATTTTTATTTGTTTTAAAATTAAACGCAAGCAAAAGAAAGTATATTGAACAAGGATAATTCTATTAAGGGGGTGTAATAAATGAAGTTGTATATCTGTCTCCTTCCCGCATCAGCGGGGAATAAATATGTTATCTTATTACACCCCCTAAATGGGAAACTAAAAGTAAACTTAACGAAAAATTAACAACCCCTTTATAAATAATTAACAAAGAAAAGGTATAATAATATTGGAAAAATAGTTGCTGTCTAAAAGATGGATAAAATGTTAATGTCTTTTATAGGAAATAGGACGATAATGTCTTAAATAGGTAGATTTACATAGTTATGTTAACTATTTAAAATAAAAAATTTATTTGGAGAAAAAAGATGAAAAAAAGAATGTTATTATTAGGACTTACCATTAGTTTGGCAATGGTTTTTGGCTATGCTTCACTTGTAAATGGTGCCGTGATATTTTCTGAAGATTTTAACGATTTAGAAAATGAAACAGCAATCACCACCTCTAATACAGATTGGAACCATGTTCGCACTGGGACTGGGACTGGAGATGGTCCCATAGAAGCCAAAAAACCAAGTTCCTTTGATGCAACTGCAAGTATGGTTTTGGGTGCTTCAAGCGGAGGGAGCATTACTGTAGTTTCTGCTTACGATTTAGATATGGATCCAGAGACAAGTGATACTTTGGGAACAGTTTTTACTCTTTCATTTGATGTTTGTTTTACTGGGGATACAGGTGATTGTTATGCTTTTATCGGAGATGGGACTGTGTATTCAGGAAATTCAGGTTTTTCTTATGTAACAACATTAGTTGGAATAAAATGGGATTTACCCGAAACTGGTTCCACAATAACACTTCAAAATTGTGACACGGATTGGCATAATCAAGACCCTCTCGGCAATTTTGATTTTGAAATTGGTACAACATATAGAGTTGCTATTGTTGGTAATATGAGCGGTTCCACAGTTGATTATACTGCTGGAACTGTTGCAAATGATACATATGACCTTTGGGTTGATAATATATTGAGACTTGATGATGTCACAGTTAATACTGATCAATCATTGTCGGGAATGGACTCATTTAGATTTTATGGAATAAATGGAGCGAGTGCTGATTTAGAGTTAGATGATGTTGAATTGTTAAATCAGGGTGACGAAACCCTCCCTGTCATCCTTTCCACCTTCACAGCCACATTTCTAAACAATGTTCCTACTTTATATTGGAAAACAGAATCTGAGACAGATAATCTGGGCTGGTATGTTTATCGTAATACTGAAAATGATTTTACAAATGCTAAAGAAATATCTAATTTAATTTCTGGTTATGGAACCACATCAGAGCAGCATTCTTATATTTATGAAGACCCCGATTTTATCTGGGAAAATGCACAACCGGGAGATACATATTGGTATTGGCTTGAGAGTAGACCTTGGTGGAATGATTCATCATTATAATAAAACTGCACAATTGACTATTCCTCCCGGTGATGAACCTGGACACGGCGAGTTAGAAACACCAGAACAGTTTGGTCTATTTCAGAATAACCCAAATCCATTCAATCCCAAAACAGCAAGTAATACTGTAATTAAATTCAACCTGCAAGACCAGGCAGAAGTTGAAATTAATATATACAACATTAAAGGCGAGTTGGTCAAAAGCATTTATAATGGATTATCTGAATCTGATAACTCAACCTGGGATGGAAAGAATGAGGATGGCAAATTACAACCTACTGGAATTTATCTTTATGAATTCAGGGTAAATGGCAAGTTGCTCTCCACAAAACGGCTAATATTAATTAATTAGTGTCTGCCGTAAAGTAGGTTTTTTCGACTCGTAAGTTTACCCCGTAGGGAAGAATGACCATATCGGGGGAACGACGAGTCGGAGTAAAGGACAGATATGTTCATCCTTATGGAATTTTTTATGAGGAAATAGTTAAAATATTGACAAGGCATTACCAGAATAGGCAGTTAAGTTTCTACAAAATAAAAAATCAAGGAGTGTAAAAATGTCAAGTATCAAATCAATTATAATACTTACAGTTATTTTATGTTTTGCAACCGTGAGTTTATTCGCAGAAAATTTATCACCAATTGGTTACTGGAAAACCATTGATGATGAAACAGGTCAGGCAAAATCTATAGTGAAAATCTGGATTGAGAATAATGAATTGCAGGGAAAAGTTATTAAACTCTTCAGAAAACCTGAAGAGGAACAAAACCCAGTATGTGCGAAAGGTTCTGGCGAGTTAGAAGGTAAGCCTATCTTGGGCGCAACAATTATGCGTGGACTTAAAGACAAAGGGGAATGGTGGGCTGGTGGATATATCCTTGACCCTAAAAAAGGGAAAACCTATAAATGCAAAATAAGGGTTGTTGAAAATGGTGAGAAACTACTCGTCCGAGGATTTATCGGATTTTCATTTATAGGACGGACCCAAACCTGGTTGAAGGCAGAAAATCCAATTGAACCAGAAAAGATAGAGAAAACAGAAGAATAAATAAATGTAAATTATAAAAGATGGCTGAGTCTACTCTAATCAGTCTCGGCTAGGCCAGTCTCCTCAGGCTCGGCGCCTCTGTCTCGGCTCCCGATTAAATCGGGCGGAAGGCAGATAGCACAGGCTTCCAAGCCTGTGCCATTAACTTCCAAGCCTGTGTCATTAACGACCTTAGTCAGTCTCGGCCAGTCTTGGCTAGGCCAAGCCTAGACAGGCGCCCAGACGGAAAGGTCGTTTTACTTTTCAGGGATAGCCGCAATTCCCGGCAGTTCTTTGCCAGACAAAAATTCTAAGGAAGCGCCTCCACCAGTTGAAATATGAGTGATTTTATCTGATAAGCCAAATTGTTCAATTGCTGATGCGGAATCGCCGCCGCCAACAATCGTTGTGCCTTCGCACTCAGCTATCGCTTCAGCAATTCCTCTGGTTCCAGCAGAAAAATTTTCCATCTCAAAAACTCCCATCGGACCGTTCCAGACGACTGTTTTTGACTGCAAGATTATTTTTTTAAAGATTTCTACAGTTCTTTCCCCAATATCCAAACCAAGCCAATCCTTTGGAATTTCTGATACTAAGACTGTTTTAAATTTAGTGTCATTTTTAAATTCTTTCGCAATAACAGTATCTTTTGGAAGAACGAATTGGACTTTTTTTCTTTTCGCCTGTTGCATCAAATCTTTTGCCAGTTCAAGTTTGTCTTCCTCAACTAATGATTTACCGACAGAAAAACCTTCTGCTTTCAGAAAAGTGAACATCATCGCACCACCAATAAGGATATTATCTGCTTTATTCAGAAGACTATTAATCAATTCTATCTTATCTGACACTTTGACTCCGCCAAGGACAGTTGTAAAAGGTCGTTCTGGATTTGTCAGAGATTCGCCTAAATATTTAATCTCCTTTTCTATAAGAAATCCAACTGCTGATGGAAGATATTGTGCAATTCCAACATTTGAAGCGTGAGACCGATGCGCAGTTCCAAAAGCATCGTTAATAAATACTTCTCCAAAACTGGCTAATTCTCTTGCAAATTCAGGGTCATTCTTTTTTTCTTCAGGATGAAAACGAGTATTTTCCAAAAGAATAACATCTCCAGCTTTCATTTTTTTTACAGCATTTTTAACATCATTGCCAATACAATCATTCATCATTTTTACATCTTTTTGCAACAACAGAGAAAGCCTTTTTGCCACTGGTTTCAGACTTAATTCTGGCACAATTTTTCCCTTTGGCCTACCAAGATGTGAGAGTAAAATCACACCTGCATTTCTATCTAATAAATATTTAATTGTTGGCAGAGCCGCAACTATTCTCGCATCATTTGTAACTTCTAACTTATCATTCAATGGAACATTAAAATCTACTCTAACTAAAACTTTTTTATTGGTTACCTCAATATCCTTAAGTCCTACTTTTTTCATTTAAAGTTCTCCTATAAGTTTTTTATTTTATGCGTTATGCAAAATAAGAAATTTCACCCCATCTGTCATTCCCGTGGAAACGGGAATCCAAATGAAATAAAGGATTTTGGATTCCGCATCAAGTACGGAATGACAAATAAATGATATTTTGCAGAACTAATTTATTTGATTTATTTAAATAAATTAAGAATTAGTCAATTTATTTATATTTCATATGAAGGACTTTCTAAATATAATTAATTCAAGTTTCGCAGTTGTAATGAAAAATTTTCTAACTTCACTGTATAAAACCACTCCTACAGAAGGTAGATAGACGATAGAAGATAATAGGAATGAATGTAGAAGCATGGGCTTCTTTAGTTATTACTCTACCAATTTAGGAATTGGTAAAGAGAACCACAACCTGCTCTTTACCATCCACCAGCAGGCTGACCTGTTCTCTTTACCAAGCCCCAGCTTGGTAAAGCATATTTCGCTTTATCGTGTCCGCTGTTAAAATGCAAAACAATCTTATATACTATGAAAATCCAGTTTAAATCACCAATCTTACACTTATGTGTAACTATATAAATATCAATATGTTATGAAATGTCGCAAAAATAAAGAAGATGAATTATTCAGTAATTTCCACTCCTGCGAAACTTGAATAATTAATTAAATATACTGAAATTTCTTGACAACATAAGAAATTTTAATCATAAAAAAATTTGCTATAATTTTGAGTTTTCGTTTATTTGAATACTGCAACTGCAAAATGATTTTGCTAAATATTTAATTTTTTAATTACAAAAATTGATATTAAATTTAGATGAAGAAAATCATATAAGGAAGAATCAATGAAAATAATTGGCGGTGCATTAGGTAATGATATACATATTGCAGGCTTACTAAATTTCTTTGATATTGCCAAGAAATTGGGATATAAGATTTATTATTTAGGACCTGCAAATTCTGTTAAAGATTTTATAAGAAATATTAAAAAAATTAATCCGGATGTCATTGCGGTTAGTTATAGGTTAAGTCCTGAAAGTGCTAAGGAACTATTAGTTCAATTTAAAATTGCTATTAAGAGAGCTGGATTAACCAACAGGAAATATATTTTCGGTGGCACTCCTTCAACAGCAAAAGTAGCTGAACAAATCGGCATTTTTGATAAAATATTCAAAGGCGGAGAATCAAAAGATGAGATAAAGAAATATCTAACTGGCAAAGAATTAAAAATAATACGAGATTTTCCTGATAATTTAGTTGATAGAATTAAATGGAAAAAACCAATTCTGCGGCATCATTTTGGTTTGCCTTCTTTAGAAGAAACGATTTCCGGAGCAAAAGAAATAGCTAAAGCAGGAGTATTAGATGTTATTTCTATTGGTCCTGACCAGGATGCTCAAGAGTATTTTTTTCATCCTGAACTTCAAAAAATAGAAAGAAAAGGAGATGGTGGAGTCCCAATTAGAACCCCTCAAGATTTAAAGAGAATTTACAAAGCATCTCGCTGTGGGAATTACCCTTTAGTCAGATGCTACTCTGGCACGAATGATTTGATTAAAATGGCTGAGATGTATATTGAAACAATAAATAATGCCTGGTGTGCAGTTCCTCTAATGTGGTATAATGTATTAGATAAAAGAAGCAAGAGATTATTGAAGGATTCAATAACAGAGAATCAAGAATTAATGAAGTGGCATGCCGAAAAGGGAATTCCAGTAGAAGTAAATGAATCACATCAATGGAGCTTAAGAAGAGCACCTGACACGGTTGCAGTTACAATGGCTTATATTGCTGCTTATAATGCAAAACAAATGGGTGTAAATAATTATGTTTCGCAATATATGTTTAATACACCCAAGGGAACTTCACCCAAGATGGATCTGGCAAAAATGTTAGCAAAAGTTGAATTAATTGAATCTTTACACGATAATAATTTTAAAAGTTATAGACAGGTCAGAAGTGGCTTACTGAGTTTTCCAACTGATCTTGATATGGCTAAGGGCCAGTTGGTATCTTCTATTTATCTTGCAATGAATTTGAATCCTGATATCGTACATGTTGTAGGATACTGTGAAGGATGCTATATTGCTAAACCTAGTGTTGTAATAGAAAGTTCTAAAATGGTTCAACAAATTATAAAAAATTACAAAATGGGAGCCCCTGATATGAATTTGGATCCAGACGTGCAAGCAAGAAAATATAAATTAAAAGAAGAAGCCTTGTTATTAATTGATGCTATCAAATCTTTAGAACTTTCCAAAGAACCACTGACAGACCCAAAAATTTTATGTAAAGCTGTGGAGATAGGCCTTTTGGATGCTCCAGACCTTAAGGGTAATAAATATGCTAAAGGTGAAATATTTACTGAGATGATTAATGGTGCCTGCTATACAATAGACCCTGAAACAATAAATATATTAGATGAAAGAAAGAGGATTAAAAACATATTAGGAGATTATAATGATAAATAAACCAAAATTTACAGTTTTGGGAGCAGGGCATGCTGGAACGGCAATGGCTGCTTATCTTGGAGCAATTGGATATGAAGTAAATCTTTACAATAGAACTCCAGAAAACATTCATAGTATTCAACAACTTGGAGGAATATACTTAAGATATACTTATGATTTGGAAGAAGATATATTTCCTCAGGGTATGGAAAATATAAATGATTTGTTTCCTGAGTATAAAGAACATCTGGGGGCCGGAACAAGACTTGAATATTCATTAACCCCACAAACTGATGAACTATTTGAAGAGGAGGTTAAACAGGTTTTTGGAAAACTAAATATAATTTCTTCCGATATTCAAGAAGTAATTCATGACAGTGATATAATTATGGTTGTTGTACCTGCTTCAGGGCACAAATACATTGCTGAGAGGTGTGCTCCTTTTCTAAAAGATGGACAAACAATCTTATTAAATCCTGGTAGGTGTTTTGGAGCTATAGAATTTTACAATGTAATAAATAATTATTATAAAGATAAGAAATTACCAGATGTAACAATAGCAGAGGCTCAAACATTCATCTATGCTTCAAGGCGAACAAAACCTCGCTCTGTGAGAATTTTTGGTGTAAAGAATAGTGTCGATATCGCTGCCATACCTTCATACAAAACTAAAGATGTAGTGAATTTAGTGGGAGACGTTTATCCACAGTTTACTCCTACCGATGATGTTCTTAAAACAAGTTTGAGCAATTTAGGTGGTATATTTCATGTTCCTATTGCAATTCTTAATGCTACTAAAATAGATAGAAAACATGATTTTAAATATTATATAGAAGGAGTAACTGAACATACAGCATCAATTATTGAAGATGTTGATAAAGAGAGAATAGCAATTGCTGAAAAAATGGGTGTAGAAGTAATCTCAGCAAGAAGATGGTTATATCAAACATACGGTTCCGAAGGAGCAGATTTATATGAAGCAATACAAAATACAAAAGCTTATAAAGGAATTGAAAGTCCTGGAAGCATTAATCATAGATATATCTGGGAAGATATTCCAACAAGTTTGGTTCCTTTATCTTCACTTGGCAAGAAATTAGGTATTCCCACACCTATGATAGATTCATTTATTTATCAAGCGACATCAGCATTAAGAAAAGACTTGAATGTTGACTTCTTTGAAAGAGGAAGAACGATGGAAAAATTAGGACTCAAGGATATGAGTATAGATGAGATAAAGAGATTTGTTGAAACTGGACATAAGTAATTTTTGAGAAATTACAAAAGAATCAATTGAAGCTATTAGTAAATTATTTACTTCTTGTCTTGAAAAGGTTCAAGTATATAATATCACATAGAACAGGAAAGGTAAAAATTATTGGTATTATGGGGAATGAAATATACTTTAAATACTATTAAGCAAAAAAATCCCAGAAATTATGGAAGATTTTTTAAAAAACTTAATAAAACAGCTAGATGGTTAGATGAATTAAATTGATTTTTTTTATAGAAAAAACTGGGAAAAATTCTTGACAATAGAGAGGGAGCATCAAAAAAGAGAAAAAAATTAGATTGGAGAATGTAAAATTAATAGAGGATTAATTAGTTTGGTCTTTTGTCAGCAGAAATGCAGTAATTATCCAATCAGGCTTTACTTAACCATTTTTTACATCTTAATACATACAATCAGTTATAACTTAAAAAATTAACAAAATAAACTGTAATTATTGGAGGCATAATGTCTATTTCAATTTCACCTGACGGCAGAAAATTTAAATTTCCAACCCCAGAAGAAAATAGAAAAGAGATAGAGAAATTAAAGAAAATCTCAGAAAAACAGAGAAGACTTGGCAGAAAAATAGTTGTTGTTCAAGGAATGGGATTTGTCGGCTGCGTTATGGCAGCAGTTGTTGCTGATGCAACAGACAAAGATGGAAACCCATTATATTTCGTTCATGGACACCAGCGGGTTTCCAGACGCTCATTTTGGAAAATTCCAATTATAAATAATGGAGAGTCACCAGTTCATGCAAAAGACCCTGAGATAAATAAGATCTTTCCACGATGTGTAAAAGAAAAGAAAACACTGCGAGCAACATGGAGTAATTATGCATACAAATTAGCTGATATTGTAGTTGTAGATATTCAGTTAGATGCAACCAAACCAGATTTTGGGAATGCTGCTACAGGTTATTGTGACTTATCAGCTTTTAAATCAGGAATGCAAGTAGTTGGAAAGAATATTTCTCCAGAATGTTTAATATTAGTGGAAACTACCATTCCGCCCGGAACTTGTGAAAAAGTTGTAAAGCCAGTAATAGAAGATGAATTCAAGAAAAGAGGAATTAATATTGATAAAAATCCTCCACTTATTGCGCATTCTTACGAAAGAGTAATGCCTGGTAAAAAGTATGTTAAGTCTATCAGGAATTTTTGGCGTACTTTTTCTGGCGTGAATAAAAAAAGTACTGATATGGCTGAAAATTTTCTAAATAATGTTTTAGATACAGAACATTACCCACTTTACCGTCTTGACAGCACAAATGCTTCTGAGCTTGCAAAGGTTTTGGAAAATTCCTATCGTGCCACAAATATTGCAATGATGCTTGAATGGGCAAAAATGGCTGAAAAGATAGGAGTTAATCTCTTTGAAGTCATCAGGTCAATAAAGGTAAGGAAAGGTACGCATGATAATATGCGTAGACCCAGTTTGGGTGTTGGAGGATACTGTCTTACAAAGGACCCTGTTTTGGCAAATTGGGCAGCAGGTGATTTGTTTGGATTAGATGAAAAACTTCCTATGGCTATTCATTCTGTAGATATTAATGACACAATGCCTACGCATACTGTTGAATTGATTGATAAAGTGTTTCCAAGAATATCTGATAAGAGGATAACCATTCTTGGTGTATCCTACCTTGAAGATGTGGGTGATACACGTCACTCTCCTTCAAAAATTCTTTGGGAACGATTGATAGCAAAAGATGCGGTTGTTTCCGTTCATGACCCATTTGTAGAAACCTGGCATGAAGTAGGAAATATGAGAGTTGAGAAGAATATTAAAAAATCCTTATCAGATGCTGATATTGTTATCTTTGCTGTTGGTCACAAATCTTATCTTGATTTAAAACCAGAAGAAGTTGTAAAAGCATGTGGAAAATCTCCTTTGATAATTGATTGCTCAGATTTTCTCACTGACGAAAAAATTATAAATTATTTGAAACTCGGCTGCGAAGTCAAAGGCGTTGGCAAAGGACACATTAAATATTTGAAAGCAAAAGGTAAAAGGGAAAAGGTAAAAGGGAAAAGGCTAAAGGGAATATGGAAATAGGGGATATAGGGATATAAGGGCAGTGGTTAGAAAAATATTATTAAGTCTCTGTGTCCTCTTCACCCTTCGTAGTCCCGATTATATCGGGACGGAGAACGGGCGTGTCCCCGCCTGCCAAAGCGAAGCGGCGGGCAGGTCCACGGTGAAGATATAAAAATGAAACGCATAAAATATCATCCGATTTTAGAGAGCAAAGAAAAGAAAACAATCCCATTTTACTGGAATGGCAAGAAACTTTTTGCGTATGAAGGTGAGATGATTGCCTCTACCTTAATAGCAAATGGTATTTATGTTTTTGGCCATCATCCAAAAGATGATAGCCCCCAGGGTATTTTCTGTGCAAATGGACAATGTGCTCAATGCACTGTTATTGCAAATGGACTTCCTGTGAAATCTTGTATGACCTCAGTTAAAAAAAATATGATTGTGCAAAGTTGTGAAGGATTACCGAAATTACCAGATACAAAAGAGATTAATAAATTTGCATCTATTAAAGAGATAGAAACTGATGTATTAATTATTGGTGGTGGACCTTCTGGACTTTCCGCTGCCATAGAATTATCCAAGCATAATGTTCCTTTAATCTTAGTGGATGACAAATCAGAATTGGGCGGGAAACTTGTATTACAGACACATAAATTTTTTGGGTCAATAAAAGATTGCTATGCAGGCACACGAGGGATTGAAATCGCTAAGATTTTAGCTAAAGAATTGAAAAATTATCATTCTGCAAAAGTGTGGAGTAATAGTATCGTTCTGTTTGTATTCAGTGACCAAAAAGTTGGAGTTTTAAGAGATAATAAATATTTTCTTATAGCACCGAAAATAATTTTAAATGCTGCTGGAGCAAGAGAAAAAATGTTGGCATTTCCAGGAAACACTTTGCCCGGAGTTTATGGTGCTGGTGCTTTTCAGACTTTAGTTAATCGTGATTTAGTTTTGCCATCTGAAAGGATTTTCATAATCGGTGGTGGAAATGTCGGACTGATTGCAGGTTATCATGCTTTGCAAGCAGGAATCGCTGTGGTTGGTTTGGCAGAAGCTATGCCACAATGCGGTGGCTATAAAGTTCATCAAGATAAACTAAAAAGATTGGGTGTTCCTATTTATACTTCTCACACAATTCTTTCTGCTAATGGAGAGGATAAAGTAGGATCTGTAACTATTGCCAAAGTTGATAAGAATTTTAATTATTTGGTAGGAACTGAAAAGACAATAGAATGTGATACAATTCTTATTGCAGTTGGTTTGGATTCTATAAATGAGTTTCAAAAAGAAGCTGAAGAAGCAAATATGTCTGTTTATTCAACTGGTGATGCAAAAGAGATTGCAGAAGCATCTTCAGCTATGTTCAATGGAAAAATAGCAGGCATAAAAATTGCTAAGGAGTTAGGCAAATGCAAAATAGATATTCCGGACGAGTGGACTAAGAAAGCAGAGATTTTAAAAAGTCCGCCTGGGAAAGTTCATCCATATGTAATTCCGAAAAAAGAATCTGGAGTGTTTCCAGTATTACATTGTATTCAAGAAATTCCTTGTAATCCTTGTATTTCTGTGTGCCCATTAAATTCTATAAAAATTGAAAAAGATGGTCTTCTTGGTATTCCAAAATTCAAAGGAGAATGTACTGGATGTGGACAATGTCTTACAGTTTGTCCTGCTCTTGCCATAACATTAGTAGATTATCGTAAAGATAAAGAATATCCCACGGTGTCCATTCCTTATGAAGTTCAGAATTATCAAATTAAATCTGGAGATATAATAAAGGCAGTAGATATTGATGGTAAGCTTTTGGATCTAGTTGAAGTAATAAAAGTGAGAAATACAAAAACAAAAACTCAGATTATTCAAGTGAAATCGCAAAAAAGTATAGCTAAAAGAATTGCTGGAATAAGAATTCAAGATTTAGAGATTTCAAAGCCATTGGATAAACCTATAATTCCAAAGCTTGATGATGATGTGATTGTATGCCGTTGTGAACGAGCTACTGCTGGGGAGATTCGTAAATGTATAAGAAAGGGTGTAACAGATATGAATCAGCTAAAAGAGATAACTCGTGCTGGAATGGGCGCTTGCGGCGGAAAAACCTGTGAAAGTCTTATTCTAAAAATGTATATAGAAGAAGGTTATAGTTTGGCTCAGATTACGAGAAACACAAAGAGACCTATCTTTATTGAGGTTCCACTTGGGACTTTTGGGGGCGAGAACCTTACGGATGTCCCCAATTTAATTGGGGAGAAACCTCCGTAATGGTTGATGTCAAATTAAGGTTGATATGGGAATTATGCAATGAATTCAAAACGAGAAACCTCCGTAATGGTTGATGTCAAATCCCAGCGTCAGGATGGACAACCATTGCGAAGGTTTTTCAACCATTCGCAAGGTTCTCTGCATAGCTATGAGCAGGGGGTGTGTAAATCTGTCATGGATTGGTCCACGACATATATTCTTGTCGCAAAACCAATGGGGTTGGTTTCGTGTAAATCTATCATGGATTGGTCCACGACACCCAAGTAAAAGTTCTCTTAATCTTACTGTGAGATTTAAATATGAAGCATACATGTCCCGAAAACAAATCGGGACGCACCCCTCTGCCCGTCTCCCGATATATCGGGAGACGGGCAGAGGCGCCGAGCCTGAAAGGAGAATGAAAATAATGGGGTGTGTATGTTAAAAAATAAATTTATTAGTATTATCTGTGTTCATCAGCTTTATCAGCGTAATCTGTGTGCTATTTAAATATGAAAAAAAACTATGATGTAATTATTGTTGGTGCTGGCTCAGTTGGTGTGCCAATTGCATTATCATTAGCTGAGAAAAAATTTAGTGTTTTAGTTATTGATAAATTACCCTCACCTGGACAGGGACAGAATAAAAAGGCAATTGGCGGAATTCGTGCCACTCATTCTGATAAAGCAAAGATTCATATCTCTTTGGAATCTATAGATATTTTCTCAACATGGAAAGATAAATACGGCGATGATATTGAATGGCAGGCAAATGGATATTCCTTTCCTGCTTATACGGATGAGCATGAGAAGATGCTTAAAGACCTTCTCAAAATACAGAAAGGTTTTGGCTTGAATATAGATTGGATTTCTTCTGAGGAATATTTAGAATTGGTACCAGGAATCTGTAAAGAAAATCTACGCGGCTCAACCTTTTCACCCGAAGATGGAAGTGCATCACCGCTCTTATCTTTGAATGCTTTTTATTTCAAAAGCAAAGAATTTGGTGCTGAATATCATTTTAATGAAGAGGTTATTGGAATTGAAAAGAGAAATGATGATGTAATTGGAATTAAAACAAATAAGGGAAGTTATAGGTGCGAAACCTTAATAAATGCTGCTGGAAATAATGCTAAGAAAATTGGAGAAATGGCTGGCGTAAAAATTCCAGTTCAACCTGATAGTCATGAAGGGGGCATTACTGAGCCTGTACAAAGATTCTTTAAACCGATGGTTGTGGATCTGCGACCAGGATTGGATTCACAAAATTACTATTTTTATCAAAATACAGAAGGTCAGGTTGTTTTTTGTATTACTCCAGAGCCTCCAATTGAAGGTACAGACAGCCGTTCAACATCAGTTTATCTGCCACAGGTATCCAGACGAATGATTGAATTATTTCCAAAATTGAAGAATATTAAAGTCAGGAGAACCTGGCGAGGACAATATCCAGCAACACCAGACGGCTTTCCTATTATTGGTAAAACAGAAATAGAAGGTTTTGTCCTTGCTGTAGGAATGTGTGGTCAGGGATTTATGCTTGGTCCTGGAATTGGTAAATTAATTGCAAGGTTAATGACAAACAATCTTTCAAAAGATGATAATAATAATTTAAATTCATTAAGTTTATACAGAAATTTTGGTGAAGAAGAGAAGTTTAAATAAGTATAAATTTAGAATAATATTTGATAAATAACAGCTCAGAAACAAGCCTTTTTTTTCTAACTAATTGATATTTAATGAGTTTCAGAAATTGAACTTATGCACTTTCAGAGAAAGTATTAGATTTCATAATTCACTTTTATTATGCAAGTTACGAGAAATTGAGCAACTAAAACCCATTTATCCACAAGTTATACACAAAAAAATTTATCGTATTATTGCTAATTTTAGAACATCAGTTCTATTGCCTGTTTTAAGCAGACAGAAGTATATTCCAGAAGCAATATTTACTTCTACAAATTCTATCAAGCAGGTTGAATATTTTTCACAAGAGCATTCTAATTTCTGCACAAGTTCACCGCCAAAATTATAGATAAAAATTTCTGCTTTTCCAGAATTACCTGTTGAAAAAATAAATTTTCCGTTTTCAGCATTACTTACAAAATAGGGATTAGGAAAAAATTTGAAAACAGGCTCATCTGAAATAATAGCAGTTTTTATAACGCTTGATCTATTTTCAAATTCATCTATTGCTATTAATATAAAATTAAAAGTTCCTGAAGCCAAGGTTGTTGTATAATTTTGAGAATAAATATAAGTTGAGTCATGAATCGGTATATATAAACTATCATGACCGGGATTATATTGGATTGTGTACTTTATAAACGATGGATCAATTGCGTTCCATGAAAATTGGACTAAATTTTTTTGCGATGTGATTGAAAAATTTGTAATAAATGGAGCTTGATTGTCATCATTAAAGTAAAAATTTAGAAATCTATCCCAGCGAGTTGCTTGCACGAAAGAGAGTTGATAATATCCTCGGTCTAGCCAATTGCTAAAAAATCCAATTGAAGATTGGGGAAAATAAACTGACATTTTCCCAAGTTTAGAAATAAATTGTCCATTGTAAATAGCTATAGAATTCACAACCATAGAATCAATAATAGATATAATTTCATCAGCAACCTCTTGAAATTCTGTATAAATTTTAAGATGATAGAAAAATTGGTATACATCAATTGAACTGTTGAAATTTTGGCAGTTTGAATGAATATTTTCGTAAATGTAATTATATAGAGTATCCGAATACTCATTCGTAAATGAAAGCAATTTGTTTTGAAATTCAGGAAAGTATTCAGTATTGACCGCAGAAAGTGAAATATTATCGTTATATCCTTGGGACCCGCCAGAATATGAATTGATATATCGTATAACAATTTCATGAGAGAATTCTTCAGATGAGCATAAAGGATTTTCCACGAGATAGTCAAAAATTCCATCATGATGGTAAATTATGTCACCATAGGGAAAGCCATCGGTAGGTACCTCATTTTCAGAACCAATCACAAAATTGCAATATTCATAGATTTCTCCAATTACTTCTGGCATTTGCATAAGGCAGGCATCAAAAGCAAGGATATCAAGATGATAATTTATATTTGAAATTGCTTGTTTCAGTTCACCTTCTGCAACACTAATTTTTTCGTTATTATCATAACAGATATATTTTGTAATACCATCATCTTTTCGCCATCCATTGCCGTGATCCCATAAAATCAGCATTTTTTTCTTAGATTTATATTTATTAAATCCCCAATTTGCAAAGGAATATACTTCCGTTGGGTCCCCAGAGTTGATTTCACCTAAATCATCTAATAATAATGAACCTATTGAATCAGGGTTTTCATCATGAGTAATGAAATACCTTCTTGCAGTAAAAAAATTAAAATGTGATGATTGTTCGTCTTTTGGGTCAACTTGAACTATTATTTTAACTGAATCAGAATAGTTAACGCTCTCCATTTCATTTATATCCTCAAAAGCAGCATTAAAAAGGGTATTGTCCGCCGCCATATAGACAAGGATTGTCCATTCAGCGTCTGCGAAGAGTAAAACTGGAAGGACTACAAAAAGTAAGCAAATAAATATTCGCATTGGTTTCATCATTCCTCCACCGTCAGGGAGTGGTCCCTGACGGCTCCTTTCAAGAGAACTATTTTTTATTGTTTGACTCTCTTTAGCATCTCAGTAATTTTTCCAATAACAAATTCAGGAGAGATACCTTTCATACATTTCATACTTGGGCAATTTGCCATTCGTTGATATGAAATATAACATGGTGAACAGTCAACTTTGTTGTAAATGGTAATATTTTCTGGATAAGCAGAACTTTCTGGCAAAATAAATCCTCCATAAATTATAATAGCAGGTGTATGAACAGTATATGCAAGGTGCATAAGTCCACCCTCCAAGCCAAGAAAGAATAAGCTTTGCTTAATGATTCCGGCACTTTTACGAATCGGTAATCCCCGTTTATCTATCACATTTTCCAAAAGAGGGGTTTCTTTACCGCCAATTTGAACAAATTTCATATCAGAGAAAGCATTTACAACTTTTTGGAAATTATCAATACCCCATTCTTTTCTATTAGCACAGAAGTCCTGCTTCCCTGACGGGCAAATAGAGATATAAGGGAAATCAAAGTTTTCTTTTTGCCATTTTATTTCTTCCTCAGAAAAAAATATACCTAATTGTAAATCAAATTCTTTAACATCCAGACCCGTACTTTTTATAACCTGCTTAAGAATATGTTCACGATGATTGGAATCAATAATGTAGTATCTTTTAATGTGTCTTTTTGTTTTCATAATATGCTTGTTTACAGCAAAATAAACATAAGGATTATTAACAAAAAGTTCAGGATATTTCGTTTCAACAACAATTTTCTTTTGTGGAAATCTATTTTTTATCAATCTTATTTGAGCGGTAGTCATCAATGCATCGCCAATACCACCTGTTGTTTTACCTACAAAAATACAGGATGAATCAAACAGGAGGAACAAAAGTTTTAAGGTTTGAAAAATGTTGGCTTTTGGAGGCATTTTGCTATATGAAAATTTTGACATTGGTGGACTATTTAAAAATCCAATGCTTTATCATATTTATCATTTTCAGAATGAATTCCAATTGCTCCGATATGTTGGACATGCGAGGGAAGCGCAACTAATATTTTATAACCTTTTTTGTAGCTTTTTTGACTCCACTGCCTATCCCAACCTGTTTTCTTTAGTTTAAACCACCCAAATTCATTTACTATTTTTGTTGAAAACAGAAGTTGGGCACCTCCGACATAATCCTTTAATCCGAAACTTCCTCTTTCATTTTCATAAATTTTTTTAATAGGTGCTCCTCCGCCATCTGGACAGATCCCTGAAGCATTAAAGGCGGTTAAAAAGCTTATTTTCAGATTCAAATTTTTGGCGACTTCATATTGAGATAGTAAATATTTCAGCCAATTCTTTTTAAAAATCATATCATTGTCTATAATTCCCCAAAAATCATATTTTTGATTTTTTCTCTGAAAATGTTTTATTGCTTTTTTGACTAATATATTTGGATATCCTCTTCTATACCGTAGAAATATTTTTTCAATCTTTACCCCACTTATATCAAATTTTTCCAAGTATCTCCTGACCCTCACATCGGAACTATGGTCATCAATAATTAAAAGACGTATTCCCTGAATTTTACTATCTTTTAGAGAAGTTAAACATTTTATAAGATACTCATAACGGTTATATGACAAGATAGCAATGGCGATTTTATATTTCATTTGTACTCTTAATTATATTCTTTCCAAAAATTCAATCATTCTTTTCCCACATTTTTTCCACAAGAATTTCTCTGCTGTTTGATAAACATTTTTAGAAAGTCTCTCATATTTCTGTCTATTTTCTAAAACTTTTTTCATTCCGTTTGAAAACTCCTCAATGCAACCAGGTTTTACTAAATAGCCGTCTCTGCCATTCGCTATGAAATCACGAATTGATGGGAGGTCAGAAGCAATTATTGATATTCCAAATGAAAGATAGTCAAATAGTTTGGAAGGTGCTGTTAAATATCTGTTGTAAAAAGTGTCTCTTAAGGGCAAAATACCAACTGAAACCTCAGAAAGATATTTCTTTAATTCAAGATAACTAAGCCAGCCAGTAATTTTACACTGATTTTCTATCCCATATTTTTTTAATAATTTTTTGGCAAACTGTATTTCTTTATCATCTCTTCCACCAATTAGGAGAAGTTGCCAATCTTTTTCTCTCACTTTTGCAAAAGCATTTACTACCAATTCTATTCCTTTAAAAGCTTGAAAACTTCCAATATATGCTATCTGCTTTTTTGTAAATCTATCTATAGGAGTATTTTGAATCTCAATAAGCCCTGGATGTCCAGCAAATATTGGTATTTTGAAATATTGCCGATATATTTGTTTCTGTGACTCTTGCAAAGTTAGCATACCATTTAAAAAAGGTATAAACAGTCTTTCCAAAATATGATGTTTAATCCTATTGGCTGGATTCAGATCAGGTCTCTTTTTTAAATCAACATAAAAGTTATGTGATTGATATACAATTTTTATTCTTGTTAGTATTTTTAATAAAATTAGATATGGCAAAAATGCTGGGTCCCGAGTTATTATATAATCAAAATTCTGAATTCTATGTTTTTTAACAATCCAACTTAACGCTCTTAAGTATAAAAACTCGTTGGATTCATATCTGGAAAATTTTGCAGTGAAAAGTTTAATATGAAAATTGGGAAGTGGCTTTACATCGAAATATTGTTCCAATACTTTTTCAGGCGTTCCGATGATATTTTTGCGGGCAATAAAATAAGTTTCAACTCCATTTTGTGCAAAGGCATAAGCATTGAAAGTTGAAAATACAGTTGCTGGCATATTTGAAGGGAATTTTATTTTATTCAGATAAATAATTTTCATACAGAAGCTATTGTTTTAAGGATTGATTTAGTTTTTTCTACAATCAACTCGGTTTTTATATCATTGATGTCATCTGTTGGACTGCAGATTATTTGGGTTTTTGGAGATTGCCTGTAAAATCGTTTAATATTATCAACATTCTTTTGGAAAAGGCAAATTGTAGGCAACTCATTTATCTGCGCAAGATGCAAAATGGAGGTATCGGGAGTAACCATCAAATCCAAATGAGATATGAAGCTATTCAGTTCAATAATATCTTTAGCCTTTTTCATTATTGTGATATTTTTATATTTATTTGAAATCCTTTCCATTATATCTTTTTTATCAGGCATCCCAAAGAGCAAGAAGGATGCATCTTGATTTGAAAAATTTTCAAAGAATTGCAGCCATTTCTTTTCTTTCCATTCACGGAATTTGCTTCCTGCTGAAAGATTTATGCCGACTAAAGGCTTCTTAAATCTTTGAAAGTATTTTTCAATCTGGTTATTTTTCGGTTTGGGCAGCTTAGGTATTAAGTCTTCCTCGGTAATTCTTATATTGAAAAGTTTACAGATTGAAAGATTTTTTTCCACAATATAAATATGCAATGGAATTTTTAAAAGGTAATCATAGTAATTTTTGTTATGGAAATGTTTTATCCCGATTTTATAATTCGCATTAATTATTGCCGTTAAGATTAAAAATGTTCTTGATGAATGGTCCTTAGGATTGTATAAAATATCAAACTTACGATGTTTTATATTTTTATAAAATTTCCATAAATTCAATTTCGGACAAATGACTTCATCAACATCTGGCAATTGAGAGAAAAGTTTATGATTATATTTAGAAGCAAGAACAGTGATATGAATATTGGGAAGATGCTTTTTTAATAATGGGAAAAGAGGGGTTAGCAGGATAAAATCTCCAATCTTTTCTTGAGCAATAACACAAATTGTAGATGGATTTTTGGGCAAACAATGTCCTTTTCGTGGTTTTACAAAAAATTCCATCAATATAAAAATGCATTTTTTAAAAAATCTTTTGCAAAAAGTCTTAATTTTTTTAATAATAAGTGCCATATATTTTTTCCGTTAAGGTCTTTCCACTACTGATTGAAAAAATTCATTCAGATGACATCTCATATTTTCAAGAGAAAAAAGTTTTCTAACTGTCAGAGAGCCGGCTTTACCTATTTCTCCTAATCTATCTTGATTTTGAATGATTTCAGCCAAAATTTTTGCAATTTCCTCAGGAATAGTTGAATGTATTAGAAATCCATTTTCTCTATCTTTTATAAATTCTGCGGAGCCGCCTGCATCAGAAGTTAGAACCGGAACCCCCATCATCATTGCCTCAATCAAAGCATTAGAAATACCCTCATTTGCAGACAGCAAAACAAACAAGTCTGTCTCTACTACAATCTTTAATGGATTTTCCATAAATCCCCAAAATTTAACCTTTTCCTGTAATCCCAAATTTTTTACCTGATTCTTTAGCATTATTTCACTTCTTCCTGAACCAACGATATTCAATTCTATATTATCTTTTAGTGATTTGGGGAGTTTGGATAGCGATTCAATCAAAAGATGAAACCCTTTTCGCTTTGTTAGCATCCCCACACTTGAGATAGAAAAACTATTTGAAGTCTTGGGGATCACCTTAAAAATTTTTTTTAATTCTATACCATTATAGATAACTTTAACCTTATTCAAATCAATAAATTTATATTTATTTAAGTTTTGCTTTATTCTATGGGCATTGACTATAATTCCGTCGCAGAGTATATTATAAACCAATTTATGCCAGATTGGGAAATTCATTTTTCTTACGATTCCCAAACGCAAAACATTCTTTATTCTGAACAGTTTTGCAAGAATTCCACATATAAAATATTCTTTTTTTTTTGTAGAAATTATAACATCAATTTTTTTCTCTCTGATAAATCTTGATAGTTTAATATATGTAATTGGGTCAAACAAATTTAAAAAAGGTGCAGTAAATTTGTAGATATTTTCCCCGAACTTATCGCCCAATTCTTTTCTTCGGTAGCAAAAAGAGACTTTGTGATTTTTGTTTAGCTCTTTCATTGCCATTGATGTCCATTTTTCATTTCCCCCCCAGGTTTTTGCTGAACAAACAAAAAGTAATCTCATTTCGCTTTTTTTTCTAATTTTTCACCTGAAAAGTGCCTTGCCACAGAGACACAGAGTACACAGAGGCAATTTGCATTTTTTTAATTATCACCTGCTGGGGCAACGGTTGATTATTTTCATAATCCTTTGTGCCTACTCGTCGCCATGTATCTTTCAATTAAAAATGATTCCAGATTATCTATCATGTTCTTATAAGTGAAGTTATCTTCAATTCGTTTTCTACCTGTTTTGCCCATTTTTTCACAAAGATTTTTATTTGATAAGAGCAAAGACAATTTCTCATAGATTGCTTGGTGGTTTTTAGGCGGCACAATAAAACCAGTCTCACCATCTACCATAAGTTCACGAACTCCATTTACATCTGTGGCTACTACTGGTTTACCAAGGGACATTGCTTCCATAACAACATTTGGCATCCCTTCAAATAATGAAGGTAATACAAAAACATCAGAAACTTTTAATAGTGGGAAAATATCTTCATAAAAACCTATTAATTTTACATAGTTTTTTAATCCATCGTCTTCTATTGCTTGCAAAAGATTGTTTTTTAGTCTTCCTTTTCCAGCGATTAAAAAAATCCAATTTCTATTGTATTCTTTTGCAATCTTTGCTGTTTTGATAAGATAAATAAAACCCTTCTGGTTAGATAATCTTCCTGCACTAAGAATAATTTTTTTATTTTTTATAAAAGGCAATTCTTCTTCAATAGGATAATTAGGAATATTTTTATTCGTTTTTATTCCGTTGTAAATTACTTTAACAAAATCATCATTAAACCATCCATATTTCATATAGGCATCTTTGATTGTTTGGCTATTTGTGATAATTCCATCTGTTAAATTGAGTAATGTGATTTTATGTTTTAATTTCTTACCACAAAGTTGAATCCCATGCCTTGCGAAAATTAGAGGAGTTTTTGCCAATCTTCCTGCCAATCCAGCCACTCTAACATCTTTATTCAAGTTGCAAATCAATATCTCTATTTTGTTTTTTGACAAGAAATTATATATTTTATAAGTATTTATAGGACCAAAGTCAGAATGTATATTAATGCCAAATGTCTTTATTCCCTCTTGTGTGGCTTTTTTCATTAAGATAGAGTTTTTTTTACAGCCCAAAAAAACATTATGATTTCTTTGTGATAAACCTTTTGCTGCTTTTACCATCCACTTTTCGCCGCCACCCCATTTTTGTTTCCCAATTGAGTTTGTAAATAATATATTCATTTTATTGTATAATTATGATGATCTTTATCCACTTTTCCAACAACACTAACAAATTCATCAATATTAGGATGGATAGATTTTGTCATCTCAAAAACAGAGTAGTATAGTTTGATTCCTTCCAAACCATGGAAAAACCATTAATTAGTACAAGAATTCCTTTTATGGGAATAATGTGTTAATTTCAGTAATAGATAATACAAGTTACGCAAGATATGGAAATTATCTGGCTACGGCTTGGCAGGTTTTGGCGGTGCCAAGCCCCGACAGGCTACGCCAAGACGAGCTGAATAAAATATAATTAATTTTTTTATAATATTTAGTGGGAAGTTTAAATAAATGATTTTTTTCATTCTTTGTTATCTCAATAAGATATTTTTTGAGTTTTTGAATCCTGCAAAGCAATAATTTTTTTGATAACTTTACTTGTAGAGCTGTCTTGAAAATATTTTAGACTTTTAACCTCACCTCCATTTTTGATAACAACCTCACTTCCGACGATTTCTTTTATTTTCCAGTCCCCCCCTTTAACCAAAATATCTGGCATAATGCTTTTAATTAATTCGTAAGGCGTATCCTCTTGAAAAGTTATAACAAAATCCACGGGTTTTAGATTAGATAGAATTTCAGCTCTGTCTTCTTCGCAATTTATTGGTCTATTTTTTCCTTTAATTCTTTTCACGGAATCATCACTATTAAGTCCGATAATTAATACATTCCCAAGTTTTTTGGCTTCTTTTAGATATTCTATATGACCTCTATGGATAATATCAAAGCAACCATTTGTAAACACAATTTTTTTGTTTTGCTTATGAAGATTATCAGCGATATTTTTTATTTCTTTTCTTGAAACAATCATGATTCATTCCACTTTTTAAAAGAAAGAATAATTTCTTTTGGAGAAACTGTTGCAACACCAACTTTTCCACAAACAGCCCCAGCTGCATGGTTAGCAATTATTGCTGCAGTTTTAATATCGCAACCAGCTGCTTTTGCTAAAACAAGTGTGCTGATTACTGTGTCACCCGCGCCTGAAACTTCATAGACCTCTTGAGAAAAAGTTGGTATCTTCCAGTGTTTACGTTTATTATCACATACGAATATTCCTTTCTCTCCAAGTGTTATAACAAGGTATGAACAGTTAACTTTTTGTATTAAAATTTTTGCAGCAAATAGCAAATCTTCCTCACTTTTAATATCAATATTAAGGTTTTTTTCTACTTCATATCTGTTGGGTTTAAAGATTGTTGCATTTGTATATTCAAAGAAGTTTTTTGTTTTTGGGTCAACTCCAATAATTTTTTCATTTTTATTTGCAATTTTAAGAATAAATTTGATAAGGCTTTTGGAAAGTAGTCCTTTATTGTAATCTTGCAGTATTATTCCATCTATATCTGGAATGATTTGTTCAATATAATTTTCAATCTTTTTATATAGGTCTGAAGAAAGTTCATTAGAATTTTCAAAATCAATCCGAAGAAGTTGTTGATGCCTTGCAATTACTCTTGTTTTTTGCGTTGTTGGTTGATTTTTGTCCTTAAAAATTCCTTTGACAAAGATATTATTTTTCTTAAAAATATCAAGAACTTTTTGACCATTTAAGTCATCCCCAACAGTTCCAATTACAATGGGTGTGGCTCCTAAGGATTTAATATTATTTGCCACATTAGCAGCACCTCCAAGCCCGAACTTTTCATTTTCTGCTTTTACTACTTGCACAGGTGCTTCAGGCGAGATTCGTTCTACATCTCCAATAATATAATGGTCTAACATCAAGTCACCGATAACAAGGATTTTTTTATTTTTGAACTCATTTAGAATATTACCTAATTTATCTTCTTGAATATTCATTTTGCTCCTTTTTTGCCAAGAATACATAAACTAAATTAGGATTTAGTCCCAAAGGCTGGGACTATGAAAAAATATGAGAGATACGCCGTTTACGGCGTTACCATAGCTTTTTCTCTTTGCCATTCTTTAACCTTTTAATATTCTCTTTATGACGGAAAATAATCAAAATCATTATAAAAGCTGTCAATATTAAAAAAGGAAGTTCGTTAAACTTCGGGATGTTTCTTATCAATTCTGATATAAAAAATGTTACTACAGCTATCATAGATGCTAGCGAAACATATCTAAAAATAATTAGTATTATTACAAATGAAATTAAAGCATACACAACAGGAATTGGAGCTATATTTACGAAAACTCCTGCTCCGGTTGCAACTCCTTTTCCTCCTTTGAAATGAAGAAAAATCGGGAAAATATGACCTAATATTACTGAAACTCCGATAATAATAATCAGAATTTGAAAAGTTTGAGTCGCTTCAATATTATTAAGAACATTTAAAATTGTAGTATTAAATATGTTCGCTGAACTTTCAAGCAACCATCGCCCAATTTGAACTGCAAAAAATCCTTTGAAAAAATCAAGAATAAATGAAATGATACCAGGTATTACACCTATTACTCGTATTACATTTGTAGCACCAATATTCTTGCTCCCATATTTCCTGACATCTATTCCCTTTATAAGTCTTCCTATAAGAAACCCGAAAGGTATTGAACCTAGCAGATAAGCTATAATAATTGAGATTATAATCTTCATAATTCATTTCTACAAAGGAGTGTTACATCCCATTCTTTTTTTTACCAAAACCATTTGTAAAGGCATCGGGGAAAGCTTCGCCTGGTTAAGAAAGGCTTTCATCATTGACAAACCATTGCGAAGGTCTGCAACCATTCGCAAGGTTTTGATAAATTTGTTTTGATATTTTGGTTTTGTCATTTTATTTGATATTTGTAATTTGGACTTTGAAATTTATTTTTATGTCCTTTAAATTTTAACCTTATTGTAACACCTTCAAATTTAAGTTCATCCCGGATTTGATTGTAAATGTATTTTTTGTAATTTTCGGTGATTAATTTTGGATTATTAACACTAAATACAAAAGTTGGTGGATGAATATCCGCTTGTGTGCAGTAATAGAATTTTACTTCCCTTCTTGAAGGATGATGAGGCGGATATTTCTTTGTTACAGATTCAAAAAATCTATTCAATTTAGAAGTAGGAATTCTATAATTACTTTGCTCTTCAACCTTTAGAATTAAATCTAAAAGCTTATTAACTCTTTTTCCGGTTAATGCTGATAAGAATATTATTGGTGCGTAATCAACAAAGTTCATCTCTTCCTTGATATGCTCAACAAATTTTCCGGTTGTCGTATTATCCTTTTTTATCAGATCCCATTTATTAACCACTAAAATTATATCTTTATATTGCTCCTGTGTATATTGGATAATTCGCTTGTCTTGGTCAGATACCTTATCCTGGGCATCTAAAAGCATTAAAACTATATCGGCAGAATCAATGCTTCTAATAGCGCGAAGATTACTAAAATATTCAATTCCATATTTGACCTTACTTTTCTTGCGAAGTCCTGCTGTATCTATAATAGTCATTGGTTTATCTTTATATTGAAAATTAAGGTGAACAGAATCTCTAGTTGTTCCCGGAATATCCGTTACAATAACTGCATTTTGACCAATTATTTTATTTACTAATGAAGATTTTCCAACATTTTGTTTTCCAATTACTGCGATTTTGATAGAGTCTTTATCCAACTCATAGCCAGCCGATTCTGTGGTTGGAAATTTTTCAATAATCCTTTCTAGGAAATCACCAAAATTTCTTCCACCTATCGCAGATATACCAATCGGTTCACCAAGTCCAAGATTCATAAATTCATGCAACGATAACTCGTCTTTTTCGTTATCAACCTTGTTTACAACAAATACAACTTTATCTAAACTGTTGAATAATTTCTTGCTAATATGCTCATCTATTACCGTAATACCAGTTTTACAATCAACAACAAACACGATTACATCAGCTTCCTCAAGGGCAGTTTCTGCCTGAAACAATATTGATTTTTCCATTATATCCGATGTGTTCGGAACCATCCCACCAGTATCTACAGCAACAAATGAGTGACCAGACCAGTCAGTTTCTTTATACTTCCTATCTCTTGTTACACCTGACTCAGGGTCAACTATAGCTAATCTTTTATGCACCATACGATTAAAAATGGTGGATTTTCCTACATTGGGTCTACCTATTATCGCAACTATTGGGATTGACATATTTATTACCTTGCTTCGCTCCCGATGTATCGGGACGAAGGCAAGCCTTTGTGAATATAATGATTTCTGATGCTTTTTATTGTCAAATAATTTAGGAATTCTAATATGATAAAACATGCATACCCCCAAAATTGATGTAAATAGCCGCTGTAATTTTCTGAAATAAAATGAGATAAAACTGTGGATTGTCTTGAAATTTTCACCTTTAAGAAGCCCATGAATTTATTCGTGGGTATCAAGAATCTGCAGAAATCTATAACGGTTTTAACCGTTTACAAAATAGTATTAAAACCATTCAGGCTACGGCTACGGCGCCCAGACGAGTGAAATGGTTATTCCAACTGAATCTATCCTATTTTCCCACGAATAAATTCGTGGGCTTCTTATGATATTTTTTTGGCTATAAATACCAAGCTGAATAATTAAAATTTTTGGGAGTATGCATGTTAGTAAAATTTAAATAAAAATTTGACAAAATATTTTAATATAAAATTCTATTATATATATTTTTAAAAGGTAAATCAAGGAAGAGTACAAATGAAAAGAGTTTTGGTAGAGATAAACGACGACTCTTATAACAAATTTTTAGATACAATAAGTAAACTTCCAGATGATAAAATCCGTTTTTGGGAGGAAATAGACAAAGACGATCTTTTCACTGCTGATGACAACAAAGCCTATCAAGAAGCTATAGAAGAATTGAAACAAGGTAAAGCTATTTCATTAAATATGATAAAAAAAGAATTAAATGTATGAAATTAAGTTTTCCAGGGATGTTTTTAATTTTTTAAAGAAAAGGAATAAAAGTTTCCAGAAGAAAGTTATTAAAAGTTTTGACATATTAGCAAAAAATCCATTTAATGATTTTTTGGATATTAAACCTTTAGGGAGTGGAATAAAATAAACTATACATCTATAACTCTAATATTGTATAATAACAGTTATTTATACTTAATTACGTGTCCTGATTTATCGGGATTCTATTCCATTCTCTTAATAAACAAAAATGGTTATCCCTTTAAAACAGCAAAATAATTTTATACATATATTCAAGATATGTATTAGTATACTAAAATGATATTAAAGAATTACTTAGAATTTAGCGGAAAAGTAATGTTATTTGACAATAATGATTTCTGCCATCGTCAGGGAGTGGTCCCTGACGGCTCCTTTTGCCGCATACTCGTCTGGGCGTAGCCCGTCTCCCGATTTATCGGGAGCCGAGACAGGCCATCCGAAGCACGGCAGAGTCGTCACGGACCATCTTGTCAGGTCGTAGCTTTAGCGAAGACTGATCCGTGACGAACCCCCAAAAATTTAGATATAAAAAAACTTAAAGGCTTTAAAAATGATTATCATTTGAGAATTGGGAAATATCGTTTTATCTACACAATTATTGAAGATCGTAGTTTGATCTATTTCTATCATGCTAATTAAAGAGGTGATATTTATAAAAAATAGACAAAAATCTAATAAAAAACTTGACAAGCATGAATAAAATTTTGTATTTTATTATTAGTTACTTAGCGAAAATAATTTCAAATTCGTTTATGTAATTAGTTTGAAGGAAATGAAATTATGACTAAAAATAAGCAATATAAAAAGCAACTATCAATAATACTTGATAATTTACCTAATAAAAAAGTAATTGAGTTATTTGATTTCGCTCAATTCTTGAATGAACAGTATCTAAAGGAAAAAAATTCAGTATTAAACAAAAATTCTCTTTTAATATAACAACAATCTCTAAGAAAGATTATGAAGAAATTGATTGTAGTTATATAAAATAAGGATTTTCAATGGACAAAAAATTAGCAACTTCAAAGATTACACCCATTTTGATTGATTATATTGTAAAAAAAATAGTCAAAGCAATTGACCCGGAAAAAATAATACTGTTTGGTTCTTATGCCAGAGGAGATTATAAGAAAGATAGCGATCTGGACTTGTTTATTATTAAAGATGGTGACCACAACAGCCGTATGATGAGACGAAAAGTTGATAGTTTACTGGGAGATAGAAAATTTCCGGTAGATTTATTTGTAAGAAAAAGTGAAGAGGTAGAATGGAACTTTCGAGCAAAAAATCCATTCTATATTTACCATATATTTAAAGATGGGAAGGTATTATATGATAAAAAGAAATCCTGAAGAGATTGAATTAATAAAGAATTGGCTTAATTTTGCTAAAGAGAATTTACTTTCTGCAAAAGCTTTAATAACAGAAGAATTTACACCATTCCATACTGTATGTTTTATGTGCCAGGGAAGTGCAGAAAAGTATCTGAAAGCATATTTGATTTGGAAGGGTTGGGAATTAGAAAAAATTCACGATTTAAAAAATCTGCTGAATTATGCTATTGAGTTTGATTCAGATTTTGAAAAACTGAAACAAGAATGTGAATTGTTGAATGAATATATTGAAGAAGGACGTTATCCGGGAGATTTGCCATTTGAATCCATTGGAGAAAAAGATGCTGGAGAGGCAATCGATGCTGCGGATAAGATTGCTGAATTTGTTAAGGAAAAAATTAACTTTGAAGATTAGCTGTGAAAAATAAATTTGACAAATATAAATAAAATTTCCTTATTTTGTCATCAGTTAATTAATTAAAATTATTTTGAACTTGTTAATGTAATTATTTTGAAGGAAAATGAAATTATGAATACAAATAAGCAATATAAAAAGCAACTATCAATAATACTCGATAATTTACCTATTAAAAGAGTAATTGAGTTATTTGATTTCGCTCAATTCTTGAATGAACAGTATCTAAAGGAAAAAAATTCAGCACTAAACAAAAATTCTCTTTTAATACAACAACAATCTCTAAGAAAGATATGGGATCCCTCCGAAGAAGATGTATATGAATTATAACCGCGGAGATATTGTAATTTTACCCTTCCCTTTTATGACTCAATCTGGAGTAAAACAAAAAGCTCGCCCAGCTTTGATTATTTCAGACCACTCTATTGAACGCCGATACAATGATGTTATTTTAGTTGCTATTACTTCACAAAGAATAGATGAAGTAAAACAAACAGAATTATTAATTGAAGAAAGAACTCCAAACTATAAGCAAACCGGACTTGTAAAGACTTCTGTTGTTCGCTGTGAATATATAATGACAATCCCAGCAAAACTCATTGTTAGAAAACTTGGAAAATTAACTGAAGCCTTGCAAAACAAAGTTGATAATATACTTAAACTAAGTCTTGGATTAAAGGATAAATTATGACATAGCTATTTTAAAATTTAATTTTGCATCTTATTGTTTGTTCTGTGTAGAAAATTCGCCAAGTTTGTAAGCTAAGCAAAATAAGTGATAGCACCTGTCAAATGTGTGGGTTACCAAATTTTCTGGGATTATTGGTAATTTCTTGACAAGATATAAAATTTATTGATGGTATAGTAAACTTTAGAAAAATAATGGATATTAATGGAGGTTAAAATGCTTTCTATACGAGGAATTTATAATGGAAAAGAAATTAGACCATTAGAAAAGATTAATGTACATCCCAATGTTCAGGTTATTATTACTTTTTTAGAAAACAAGTTTCATAAGAAGTCCAATAAAATCAAAGATTTACTTTCTCTAAGTGGAACATGGGAAGACGAAAGAACTTCTGAAGAAATAATAAAAGATATTTATGGTGCACGAACCGTGAATATGGCGAATGTTAAGCTATGAAATATTTATGGGATACAGATACCTGTATATACTTGCTAAACGGTAATAGCTTTATTGAAGAAAAATTACGCTCTATTAGAGATAAAGATATATGCACTACGATTGTAAATATTGCCAAATTAAAATTTGGTGCGTATAATTCTTCGCAAGTTGAATCTAATTTAAAACGAATTGAAAGGTTAGCATCAATATTAACTGTACTTAATGACTTCAGTAATGAGATAGCAACTATATTTGCAAAAAATAAAGCGATTTTAAGAAAAGTAGGATTTTTTACGTTATTATGAAAGAAAAAGAAAAGGTTTATATTGAAACATCAGTAATCAGTTATCTTACATCTTTTCCGAGTAGAGATTTAATTATTGCAGCTCATCAACAAATAACAAAAGATTGGTGGGAAAACCGGAAAAATTATTTTGATATTTTTATATCTCAATTTGTAATTGACGAGGTATCCAGAGGATACAAAGAAGCTGCCCAAAGAAGATTAGAGATTATTAGCGAGCTTCCAGAGCTTGTAATTAATAAACAAGTTGAAAAGTTATCGGAAGAAATAGTCAGAAGTGGAGCAATTCCTATTAAGTCAGCAATAGATGCTGCTCATATTGCAATTGCTTCAGTGCATAATATTCATTATTTATTAACCTGGAATTGTAAACATATTGCTAATGCTGAGATAATGAAAAAAGTTTTGTTTGTATGCAATGATTATGGATTTTATCAACCAATAATTTGTACACCAGAAGAATTAATGGGAGAATAAATATGGAAAAAGACCCAATAATTAAAGAAGTTAGAAAAAACCGGGATGATATTGCAAAAAAAAGCAACTATGATATAAAAAAAATATTTAAAGTTGTAGTTCAAAGGCAGAAAAGCAGCAGACATAAACTTGTTTCGTTTTCAAATTCACGAAAATCCTGAAATCATCTTGACAAAGATAAACTAAATTTCTTGTTTCGCCCTTAGTTAATTAATGAAAATTATTTTGAACTTGTTAATGTAATTATTTTAAGGAAAATGAAATTATGACATAGCTTTTATAAAATTTAATTTTGCATCTTTTTGTTTGTTCTGAAACTAAAATTCCCAATTTTAAGACAACCAGAACGAGTAAGAAGGATGCGTCCGTATGGACGCGATTTCTTATGTCTTGGTTGTCGGGTATGGGAATACCTAGTTTCAGGGCGTAATGAAGGTTGCGTCCTTTTTTTATTTATCTGAAAAATAAAAAAAAGTTGGAGGAGACAATGAAAAAAACATTACTTTTAATCTTAGTACAAATATTCATTTGCACACTAATTTATGCCGGTGGTATAATTCCGCCTAGACAAGACCCTGATAATCCCGAATGGGTAAATGATGAAATTCTCGTTAAATTCAAAGATGATGTAGAACTGCAGATAAGCTCTAACAGAGGTATTCTTGAAACAGGTATAAATTCTTTGAATGATCTTAACAATAAATGGCAAGTTTCTGAGATGGAAAAGGTTTTCAAAACAGAAGAGAAAAGAACAGAAACAAAAACAATAAAGACCTATACAGGTGAAATAATTGAAGTTCCACAGCTCTTTAATATCTACAAAATGAAATTACCGGATAACACTGATGTAGAAAAAGCTGTTGAGGATTTTGAGAAAAACCCTAATGTGGAATATGCTGAACCGAACTTTATTGCACGGATTTGTGTTATACCGGATGATCCTGATTATAGCCAGCAGTGGGGTTTGCCAGCAATACAAGCACCTGAAGCCTGGGACATAGAAACAGGAGATTCAACAGTTGTAATTGGTATTATTGATACAGGCGTAGATTATGGACATCCTGATCTAACTGATAAAATGGTAAGCAACGGTTATGATTTTGTTAATAATGATGATGATGCTATGGATGATAATGGACATGGAAGTCATGTTGCAGGTATTGCAGCAGCAACTACAAATAATGCCTTGGGAATTGCAGGTGTTGCCTGGAATTGTAAAATTTTACCTGTAAAAGTATTGCAAAGTAATGGTTATGGAACATATTCCGATGTAGCAAGTGGTGTTAACTATGCAGCAAATAATGGAGCAAAAGTAATTAATTTAAGTCTTGGAGGATATTCAGCATCTTATGTTTTAAAAGATGCATTGGAAAATGCTTATATTACTTCTGTTATAGTAGCAGCCGCTGGAAATCACATTCCGCCTTTTTCAGTAGAGGATTATCCACATTATCCAGCGGCATGGCCTTTTGTAATTGGTGTTGAAGCTGGAGTAACAGGTGGTGGACGTGCTGGATTTTCTAACTATGACCCAAATGGACCAACATTCACCAATAATGGTTTAAATTATGAAGTTCGTGCTCCCGGTGTTAATATCTATAGCACAATTCCTCTTTTCCATCCTCATACTTATAGTTATGCTTCCTGGAATGGAACTTCCATGGCTGCTCCTTTTGTTACTGGAACAGTTGCTTTGGTTCGTTCTCATTTCTCTGATTGGTCAAATGAATTAATAATGGGACAATTAATATATTGTTCAGACCTTATGATAAATCTTTATCAAACTCTAATTGATATTCCTGAGCCAGAACTTAGTTTATATTCACACACAATTATTGATACACTCCCGGGATGTGACCAGGATGGCATAGCTGATGCTGGTGAAACTGTGGAAATGGTATTTGACATCCAAAACACCTGGGGACAAGCGTATAATGTGGAAGCCATATTAAGTTATCATTCTTATGAAGATACCTGTTTTGTTACTATTATTGATTCCATTGCAACATTTGGTGGAGGAGTTAGTCCTTATGCTCATGTAAATAATGAAACAAATCCCTTTAAGTTCTCTGTAAAAAGCAGCACTCCAAATAATACAGATGTTTACTTTGATTATGAAATTACCTGTGATGGCGGATATAGTTTTACCGGCACATTCTATATTACTGCTCAAAGAGGAATTGAAATTGGTTGGATAATATCAGAAGATACTATATGGAGCAGTGATTATCTCTATATTGTTACAGGTAATACACTTGTGGATGAAGGAGTAACTCTAACTATTGAACCAGGAACAAGGATTCAATTTAATACCGACAAATATTTAAGGATTGCTGGCTACCTTGTTGCAATAGGAACTGAAGATAGTATGATTGTTTTTACTTCTAACGCACAAAGTCCTTCATCTGGAGATTGGGCTGGAATTGTATTTCAGTTTATTCAAAATCCCCCAGTTCAGAGTATTATTAAATATGTAGAAATTGAGTATGGAAGAAATATCATAGTTCAGTATGGTTCATTTAGCAAGGCTACTCAATATAATGAAATTGAAGGTAGAGATGATATATTGAGATCCACTGATTTATTATATGTTGGATATTGCTATGTACATGATAATATTGGATTTGGAATTTCCGAAGGCGATCCTGTAGAATGTAATTTAGTAAGAAATAATAGTGGTGGCGGTATTCACAGAGTAAGTTCAGATATATTAAATAACATTGTAGAGGACAATTTCGGACCGGGCATTTATAATGAAGGTGGATGTAATTCTTTTATTACCGGAAACATTGTAAGAGGAAACTCAAATAATGGCATAATACAAAGTGATGGAGTTGGTAATCTAATAACAATAAATTATAATATCATATACAATAACTCTGGTTTTGGTATAAAGTATCTTTGTAATTATGATAGCTATAATAACCAAGTTTTTAATAATACTTTAATGAACAATCAAGTAGGAATTATTTTCCAAACGGCACCTCTTATACCATGGGGATATACATCTCCTATAATATATCATAACAATTTGATTAGAAACAAACCGTATGAAGCCCGTGCGCAAGGTAGTAATCCTAATCGCGATTTCAATGCCCAAAATAATTACTGGGGCACTACTAATACTGACTCTATTGATGCCTGGATTTGGGATTATTACGATGATTTTGATCTCTCTAAAGTTTTGTATCAACCCTTTGAAACCGAACCAATTGTAGATGCTCCGGGTTTTCTCTATCAGGTAGAATTCAATCCTCCTCCACCAATTGGATGTGAAGTGGATACATTTAATCTAATTTTCAGCAAACCAATGGACATAAGCATTCAACCCTATGTTACTTTTGGTGTTTGTGATCCATGGACACAGAATATCATAGTAGGAGATTGGTCTGATAGTACCCACTGGCAGGGTACTTATGAATTTAATATAATGACAGGGGATGGTATAAATAATCTCAGAGTAACTTCAGCAAAGGATTGTGAAGGAATGGAAATTCCAAAGGATACAAATTTTTCTTTTGTGGTTGATGCTACCGGAGCTGCTTCCGGTGGTTTTATTGCCCAGGCAGGTATTGAAAAAGTAGATTTGGGATGGCACAGTCCTGATTTAGTGGATTTAATGGGCTACAATATGTATAGATATCACGAAATTTCAAGGTCTGATTTTTCCGATCCTATCCTTATAAATACTTCAATGATAACAGATACAACCTACTGCGATATTTCTGTGACTCCCAACATTACTTATTATTATATGTACACATGTATAAGCACAGATTTAATTGAAAGTGATTATTCTGATCCTGCAATTGCAACTCCGTTTAACGCTGCCTATGCAAACATCAAAGTTTTCCTTGAAGGTCCTTATAATGCAACAAGTGATACAATGGAGTGTTCTTTAACACTTCCAACAACATCACCTTACGATAGTGAAGATATTGGTTCATTGCCTACAGTTACAGGTCACAGTCTTGTAGATTGGATTCAAGTAAAACTAAGAACCACTGCAATCGGTTCAACAGTAGATTCTTGCAATGCATTCTTATTAGAAGACGGTTCAGTTGTAGATGTAAATGGTAACAGCAGTTTTCCATTTTATAATACATCTGGAAATGAGTATTATATTGTTATTCATCATAGAAATCATCTAAATATAATGAGTGCTGTAAAGCATACTTTTGGTAGTTCTCAGGGAGAAGCAACAAATATTGATTTAACAATTTCAGGTTCAATATATGGAGATGGCTATCAGGAATTAGAAACAGGAATAATCGGAATGTATACAGGAGATATCAACAATGACGGAGAGGTAACCACATCAGATTATACTAACTGGTATAATGCATATATAACAGGTTCATCAGGTTATCAAACAACAGATTTGAATATGGATGGAGAAGTAATTACATCCGATTATACAAAATGGTATAATAATTTTATCGTAGGAGCAAGTTCATCAATTCCCAACCAAATAGGAAAATCTTCTTGTGGCTCTAAAAAGATTATTTTAAGAAAAATTGAAGAAAATATTAGTAAAGATGGTTCTGTAAAGTGAAAAAAATTCTGAAAGGAATACCTCATTCCCTAACCCTTTCTCCTAAAAGGAGAAAAGGAACTGTCAACTTGTGTTTCCTCTCCTTTTAGGAGAGGATTAAGGTGAGGTTAAAAAAGGCTCTATTTTGCAGAACTCATCTAAAAAAATTCCTTAGGAGGAAACATGAAAAACAAGTTAAAAATTAGCAAAAGGTTGGTCATTTTACTTATTATCAGCTTAATAATGCCGGTAACAATATTAGCTGATACAGTTGCCTTTAAAACTGTTGTAAGCAAAAATGATATGTCAGCAGGTGGTGATTTCTGGTTGGATGTGCAAATGCAAATAACTGCTGGCACAAGCCCGAGAACACTCAATTCTCTAACAGCCGATGTGTATTTTGGAAATGAGATAAGTTATGCGAGTGCTGATAACTGGGCTTATAGTTTTCTTGATGGATATTCAAGAATTGCAAATGATTTAACAACCTATATTCGTGTAGGAACAACCGGTAATAATGTAAATGCAAATGGTGATGGAACTCCGGCAGGTTGGAATGTAACAACTTCCTGGCAAACTGTTGTAACTCTAAAGTTCACAATTGCCACAGCAACATCAGTAAATATTTCAATTAGTGATGCAACCGATGCTGCAGCTTATTTCAATAATCTTCACAATAACCCTCAAAGTGGAGTAACAGACTGGACAGTCACTAATGAAGATACTGGTGAAGTTACGCTACCGGTAGAGTTGACAGCATTTTCTGCAGTTTATATAATTAATGAATTTGTCAAAGTGGAATGGTCCACTGCAAGTGAAACTGATGTACAAGGTTTTAATATCTATCGTTCAGAATTAAACAACTTTAATTCTGTTGGAAATCATATTAATTCATCACTTATTTCAGGAGCAGGCACAACTACAGAACCGCAACATTATTCTTTTATTGATGAAGTTGCAGATCCTTATTTACAATATTATTATTGGTTAGAATCAGTTGATTTTGGTGGAATTTCTGAATATTATGGGCCCGCTAAATATGTTCCCGGAGATAGCGATGGAGACCAGGAAGTCGATTTGTATTCATCAACAATTCTATATAATAATTATCCAAATCCTGCTATTCACACAACAACTATCAAATATCAGTTGAAAGGTAGTATTCTTAATCAAAATGCAATAATTTCAATTTATAATATTAAGGGAGAATTAGTAAAAGCAATTGAAGGGACAAAAGGTAAAGCAGAATTTGATGTATCCAACTTCCCAAATGGAATCTATTTTTATCAACTTAAAACAAGTAATTATAACGAAGTAAAGAAGATGATTATTATTAGATAAAATCACCCAGACCTTCAAGGTTTTCAAAACCTTGAAGGTCTTTTTGTAAAGAAGCAGTCTTTTCCCGGGCAGCCATGGACCAATCCATGACTGATATGGAACCCGATTCGGGTTTTCTGCTAATTTATTTTCTAATAGAATTATTTAGATAAAACAAAAAACCGAATCGGGCTTCTACTACAACCTCAAACCCCTCAATACCTTCAAATTTTCCACATCCATATTTATATCATCATCTTTTTTTGGAGTTTCAAGAACCATTGGAATATCGGAAAATCGATTATCATTCAGTAAATATCTGAAAGCTTCCAATCCAATCTCACCCTTTCCAATGTGCTGATGCCTGTCTTTTCTTGAGCCCAATGGTTTTTTTGAATCATTTAAATGAAAGACTTTTATTTTTTCTAAACCGATTATTTTGTCAAAATCATTGATAGTTTTTTCATAAGCTGATTTAGTTGAAATATCATAACCAGCTGCAAAAATATGGCAAGTATCCATACAAACTCCAAATTTCTCTTTTCTTTCAACTTTATTTAAGATATATTCAAGTTGTTCAAATTTATATCCCAGGTTTGTCCCTTGACCAGCAGTAGTTTCTAATAGAATTTTAACTTTACTGTCTGGATTTTTATTTAAAATATAATTGAAGTTTTCAATAATTTTGTGCAAACCCCATTCTTCACCTTTTCCGAGATGAGAACCCGGATGCATCACAAGATAGGGGAGATTAAGCTGCTCGCATCTTTTGATTTCGTCAATAAAGGCATCTATTGACTTCTTTTCTGTTTCAGAGTTTGGACTGCAGAGGTTTATCAAATATGCATCGTGAGCAAAAATTGCAAAAGGTTTGTATTCTTCTTGAAGTCTATAAAATTTTTTAATTTCATTTTTGCTATATGGTTTTGAAAACCAGCGATTATTGCTCTTTGTGAAGATTTGAATGGAATTGGCAGTTATGTTTTTTGCTCTTTCAAAAAGATTGAAAATACCACCTGCAATAGAAATATGTGCACCTAAATTCATTCTTTCTCCAATAATTTTTAGCCACAAAATCACACAAAAAGATAAGAATTATATTTCGTGTCCCCGATTGAATCGGGGATCGTGTGATTTCGTGGCTTATTCTTTTGTCAGATTACGGATGCAGTTCCTACAATCATAATAATTGCAAAATTGATAATATAGTTGCAGCATCCCTTGTTGAATATGTAAATTTATTGCTCTATAATTTTTAATCTTACTCTGTAATCTGGTATACACAAATTTTGTAATATAATTTTCTGAGAGTTTAGGTAAGGATAAATAAATCTTGTCTATTGTATCTTTCATTTCATTATAATTAAGAGTTTCAGCATAGATATGGGAAACTGGTAGCACAATGTTTGCAAAAATATCATCACATCTTGACTTTCCAAGACCGTATTTAAAGTGCTCTTGATTATTATTGATTAATTCATAGAATTTGTTTTGCATGCTCCTTGACTTAATCTCAGTATCTTTCTTAATACTAAAGATTGAAATGATTTTATTTATCAGATTTACATCCAAAGAGGAAAAAAGAAACGGAGAAATTTGCCACATTCTGTACAATGGATGGTTTTGAGGCCTGATTCTGAAAAAATTCCATTCATTTTTGTTCATCAGATTACCATTAATTTGTTGATAAACCAATTCTTTTAAAGATACAAAGCTATTTAAAATTTTTTTATTCAAGAAGTTGAAATTGTAATCTTCAATGTTTATGCCACCTACAATTGCAAGGATACAAAACAAATCTACTGGATTTTTGCATATTTTAGAAAATCCTTGCAACTTTTGATAACTTAATGTTTTTGCGAGTTTTAGAAAAGGAATTTTATTTTTTGCATATCCAAGAGCCTCAAGAATTCCTTCATATAATATTTGATTAAAGTCAGAGTTATATAATTCAGCAGCGAACCGTTTACATTTTCTTTCAAATCGTTTTCTACCTAAATTTAGAAGGATATTTAAGATTTCTTTATTTGAAAGTCCTGATTCAGCTAATAAACATTTGATACTGCCTTTTTGTAGTTTATCAAATGGTTTCTCACCATATTTCTTCCAGAGTTTTTCTATACTTTCATCAAGATTATTTTCTAAAGTCAGAATAGGAATTTTATTACCGGATTCTGAAATAGTAAATAAAGTGTTCGGAGTTTTTTCAAACACAACATGAAGAATTACATTGTTATAATTAGGGTCTTCATGATGATTATGATTATGCCAGTCATATTCATATCTATGAATTTCAACATCGCCCTGAAATTTTTCATAATCTAAAAGAATTATGGCATTATGAAAATCTGGACCTGCATCTGTATTCCATTTTCCCTGATATAATATTTTTAATTCTTTACCATCACAGGTATGTAATTCCTTTTTTAGATGCTGTTCATCCCATATATGATAGAGAAAGTTTTCTGCTATTTTATCTTTCATATGTAAATCCTTTCGCCACAAAGGCACAAAGACACAGAGAAAATAAATATAAACTCTCATTCCCAAGCCCTCCCCAATTGAATTGGGGATTGGAAATGCTTACAATTTATTTCATTAAATAGATTTTCAATGTTTTATTATTTAAAACATCATCATTTTCCATAAGATAAATGTCAATATATTTAAATTATAATAGTATATTTTTTGTCAATTTTTTATTAAAAAAATAAAAAATCTTGACACAAAAAATTAACAGGGTTAGTAATATGCAAGCAAATTGTTAATTATGGGATTAAGATTTGTAATTTATAAAATCAGGAGGATAAGATGACTAAAGCTGATTTAGTTAGAGCAATTTCCCAGGAAACCGGGATAATTCTAAGTGATACTAAAATGATTGTAGATGCGCTTTTGAGTAATGTTAACAAAAGTATGGTTAGAGGAGAGCATATTGAAATAAGAGGATTTGGAACTTTTAAGAACAAGAAAAGGAAAGCACGTACTGCACGAAATCCAAATACAGGAGAAATCGTTAGACTTCCCGAAAGAATTGTTCCTACATTTAAATTTTCAAAGTTCTTTATTACCGATATAATGAATAACAATTAATGGAGATTTGATGCCTTGCGGAAAAAAGAGGAAGAGAAAGAAAATCAATAAGCATAAGAGAAAAAAGATACTTCGTAAGAATCGTCACAAGAAAAAGCAGAGATAACTTTCATATTTGTATTCTAAGTTTATATAATTCTATAAATAAAATTGAAATCTGGATATATTATATAGATAAAATTATAAATATCAAATGTAATTTTATTTTGGATACTTTAACCCCAGATAAAGAGAGATCTAATGTTAAAAGAAAATATTCTAAATATTTTAGCGAAGTTATGTGCAATTGTTGCTGGTTTATTGATATTAATTGGTATTATTGATAAACTATTCTTTCCACACAGTAATATTATACTCCAGCATGAAAATTACTTTATAGCAGCAAATCCGTTCATTCTTTTTGCAATCTTGCTTTATATTGCTGATCTATCGCGAAGAAAGAAATAACTTATTAGGGGAAGAATTTTTTCATCGTTAAATCGATTGGATATTATACTTTGAATTTATTCTGGTCGGGATGGCCGGATTTGAACCGGCGACCTCTTCGTCCCGAACGAAGCGCGCTACCGAGCTGCGCTACATCCCGATTACTAAATAAAAATTATATTAACTTCTTAATGTCAAGAAAATTACTAATCTGATTATCATTATTTTTCAGTATAAGTATTATAAATAAACTTTATAAAATTTGACATATAAGTAAAAAAAATAATATTTATTAAAAATTATAATAAGGATTTTATAAGTAAAATGGACTTAATAATTAGAGGAAAGAAAGTAAAATCAGGCGATGTTTTACCAGTTATTCCAATGCGTAACTTAGTTATATTTCCTAGAATGATTGTCCCTTTAGTTATAGGACGAAGTAAATCAATTAAAGCAACTGAAAAAGCGTTTGAATCTGATAAATTGTTTTTTTGCATTACGCAAAGATCTCCAGAAACCCAGGACCCTCAAAGAAATGATTTATATAAAATAGGTGTAATTTGCCAGATTATTCAGATATTAAAAATGCCTGACACAACTATTAGAGTATTGGTTGAAGGAGTAAAACGTGCCAGGATTGTTAAATATAATAATCAGAAGGACTTAATTACTTCAAAGTTGGCAATAGTAGAAAGTACATATATCCCGGAAAGTCCTGAACATAGTGCACTTGTCAAGACCTTAGAAACTGAATTTAAGGACTATGCTAAACTGAGCAGAAATTTTCCAGAGGATGTTTTGATAACTCTTGAAAATCTTGATGACCTGGATGATAAAGTAGATTTCATCGCTACAAATATTGAGTTAAATATTGATAAAAAACAACAATTATTGGAATTACCTCTTTTACGAAGAATTTTCTATCTTATTGAAATGCTTTCTAAAGAGGTAGAAATCTTAAAAATTCGTAAAAAAATTGCCGGAGAAGTTAGAAGCAAATTAACTAAAACCCAAAAAGAGTATTTCCTGAATCAAGAACTAAAGGTAATCCAGAAAGAATTAGGTCTTACTGAAGGTGAGAATGTTGAAATCAAAGAGATAGAAAAAAAGATAAAAAAATTGCAACTTACAGAAGAAGCCAGGAAGAAAGTCGGTTATGAATTAAGCAAACTGAAACGAACAAATAGAATGTCACCCGAATATACAGTTTCATTAAATTATTTAAATTGGATTGTTGACCTTCCTTGGGGAGATACCGCTAAATCAAAAGAGTTTAATTTAAAAAAAGCTGAAAGAATATTGAATGAGGACCATTATGGGCTGAAAAAGATTAAGGAACGAATCATAGAATATATTGCTGTACTAAAGATGGTTGATAAAGTTAAAGGACAAATTCTTTGTTTTGTCGGACCTCCTGGCGTAGGTAAGACTTCTTTAGGACAATCTATTGCAAGGGCTTTGGAGAGAAAATTTTCACGAATGTCTTTAGGTGGGGTTCGGGATGAAGCAGAAATCAGAGGGCATCGTAAAACATATATTGGTGCAATGCCTGGAATAATAATTCAAGCTATGAAAAGGGTTGGAACAAAAAATCCAGTAATTATGCTTGATGAGGTTGATAAGATGAGTATGGACTTTAGAGGAGACCCATCCGCTGCGCTATTAGAAGTATTGGATCCGGAACAAAATTTTGAATTTCACGACCATTATCTTGAGATAGGTTATGATTTGTCTCAGGTGCTTTTTATTACGACTGCTAATGACCTTTATTCAATTCCAGTTCCTTTAAGGGATAGAATGGAAGTAATGACTCTGCCAGGTTATACTGAATTTGAGAAACAAAAAATTGCTCAAGGCTTTCTAATGCCCAAACAGTTTAGAAATCACGGGCTTGACAAGGATATTAAAGTAGAATTTTCTGAGAATGCTATCCTGTCTATAATAGGGAATTATACAAGAGAAGCAGGAGTAAGGGAATTAGAGAGAAATATCGCTTCTATTTTACGAAAAATTGTAAGAAGTTATTTAAATGATAAATCTATAAAGAAATTCAAAGTTAACAACAAAAACTTATCAAAATATCTTGGGGTAGAAAAATTTTCTTATGCAGAGATTAATAAAGAGAATAAAATTGGAGTTGCTAATGGACTGGCATGGACACCAGTTGGAGGCGTTCCTTTACAAATAGAAGTTGCACTCCTTGAAGGAAAAGGAAATCTTATACTTACTGGCAAATTGGGTGATGTTATGAAGGAATCTGCAAATGCAGCATTAAGTTATGCCCGAGCACACTACTCAGAATTTGAGATAGAAAAGAATTTTTACAAAAATAAAGATATACATATTCATATACCCGAAGGTGCTATTCCAAAAGATGGACCATCTGCGGGAATTACTATGGCTACTGCAATTATTTCTGCACTTTCAGAGAAAAAAGTAAGAGCTGATTATGCAATGACAGGTGAGATTACTTTGACGGGAGATGTATTACCGATAGGTGGGTTAGAAGAAAAACTCGTGGCAGCACAACGCTCTAAAATTAAAAGCGTTATCATTCCAAAGAAAAATTATAAAGAATTAGTTGAAATCCCAAAACAAATTAAGAAAGGTTTAAATATTATTCCAGTTGAAAATATGCAAAATGTGCTCTCATTGGTGCTTGAATAACTAATTACTCCCGACCTGCCGGGACTAATTTTCACCCTTCGCAGTCCCGATTATATCGGGACGGAGAACGGGTCTAATGACTCACCATCTGACGGATTATTTGATATTAGAAATTAGTCTCCGAAAAAATCGTAGATAGAAGTTAAATTAATCTTATTTGAATTTTGAAGGAAATGTTATTATTAGCCAACTCTCATTTATTCTGCAGATTTCACTCCTTCAAAACTTTAGCTAATAAAGGTTTATATGCAAATTGATATAGTTTCAGAAAAGATTTTGGACGATGATGCAACTGAATTAATTGTCCAAACTAATTCTGCTGATTTACAATTCATAGGTTTTATTTTAGAATCATTTGAAGGATACTGTAATTATACTACGATTGATAAAAAAAGAATGCTTCTGAGAATTATAATTCCCAAAAATTTTAAGCAGGATGTTGAAGAAATTATTAATTATTTAAAAGATTATGTTTATGAGTAACTATAATTTACAAATGCATATGCATATAGAAGAATTGACTGAAAAGCTTTTACAGGGAGATTTTTATGCTGCTGCTAAATTGATTACATTTCTTGAAAATAATAATCATTCTGAGCAAATAATAAAATCTATCTATCCTTATAGAAAGAAAAGCTATTTATTAGGTATAACTGGTGCACCAGGTGTTGGCAAAAGCACTATTACTGATAAATTAATTGATAGATTTCGTAGTCAGAATAAAACAGTTGGAGTAATAGCAATTGACCCAACCAGCCCATTTTCCGGCGGAGCAATCTTAGGAGATAGAATCCGCTTGCAACGACATTCAACTGACAATGGAATTTTTATCAGAAGTATGGGTACACGAGGCCATCTTGGTGGTCTGGCTCCAACTACCAATAATGCTATTACTGTTTTGTCTGTGTTAGGATGTGATTATATTGTGATTGAAACTGTTGGTGTCGGACAATCAGAAGTAGAAATAGTGAAATATGCTGATACAGTCGTGCTTGTGCTTACGCCAGGCTCCGGAGATAGTATTCAAATTATGAAAGCTGGCATAATGGAAATTGGCGATATATTTGTTGTTAATAAATGCGACAGACAAGGTTGTAAAAAGATTGTAACTAATTTAGAAATATTACAGCAATTTTCAGAAAAAAAAACGAATTATATCCCTCCAATAGTTGAAACAATTGCTAAAGACAATAAAGGAATTGATGAACTTTATTGCACTATTGAAAATCATAAAAAATTTTTATATGATAATCATATACACACTCGTAAACAAAAGGAAAGGATTGAAAACGAAATTATTTCAATAATTCAAGAAATCCTGTTATCTAACACAAAAGAAAAATTGCAATCTAACAATGAATTGTTAAAAATGGTTGAATCAGTCTATAAAAAGAATACAGACCCTTACTCAATTGCAAACGAAATAATAAACAGTCCCAATTCACCCTTCGTCCCGATTTCATCGGGACTACAGAGAACGGGTATATCGGGATAAATAAAAGAAATTAATTAGTGTCCATCCGTAAACGCGACTTTCGAGTCGTAAGGAGCTTGCGACGACGACTCGAGGCAGCTTTAATATACCCTTTACCTCGACTCGTCGTTCCTTACGAGTAGAAAAAACCTACTTTACGGACAGACACTAATTATCATAGGCACTCTATAACATAGAGCGGTAAACCGCAAAGAACAAGAATAAAGATTATCAGCCTGAGGCTGATCCGCCTATGGCGGAAAGGGAAAAGATTAGATAGAAACCGGGAGATAGAAAAGATGGCTACCGATTTGAAATTAAGATAATATTTTCAGTGATTCGCGGTGTTCTCGGCCTGCCTGGCGTAGCCTTGGCAAAGACAGGTAGTTAATTTTCTTAGAAGTATGAAAAAGGAACAAATTTAAAGATTAAAGGTTTTTATGAAAATTAACATTTTTGAAGATTCAAGATGGGAAAATTTTTTACCTTTGACTTATACACGTGCAGTTTTTGACCTTAGATGTGGTATTTTAAAACTACGACAGAAAATTGCTTACTATTATCCTGAGAATGATTATCATCTTATTGTAAGAAAGGATTTAGAGGAACTTTACAGAAATAGATTTCCAGCGCGACCTATAAATCAATTAGCTAAAAATTCCAATCTCTTCATAAATGGAAGCTTGCTTATTAATGATGAAATTGCAAGAAAGATAAATTCATTATCTGATAATACTGGATTATTTTTTGAACAAACTTGTATTGCTTTTAAAAAAAACATCAATGCTGATATATCAATTTCATCAGAGGATATACATAAGTTAATGAAAGATATATCACGAAAGCAATTAAATATCAAGCCTATAAATTACATCTGGGAACTCGTTGATAAGAATTCTAACGCGATTACGAAAGATTTTCAAATTGCCACTAAAAATAAGATGAACTATATTGATAAGAACGAAAACATTCATTTGATTAATAATGAGAAGATATTCATTTGTAAAGATGTAACCATTGCACCAAATGTTGTTTTGGATGCAAGTGCAGGACCAATTTTTTTGGATGATAATAGTATAATTATGGCGAATGCAGTTATATTTGGTCCAGCTTACATTGGTAAAAATAGTATAATTAAAGTTGGAGCAAAAATTTATCATGGAGTATCTGTTGGTAAGGTATGTAAAGTAGGTGGAGAAGTTGAAGAGACAATATTTCAAGGATATTCAAATAAACAACACGATGGATTTCTCGGGCATTCCTATGTTGGGGAATGGGTAAATTTGGGTGCAGATACAAATAACAGTGACTTAAAAAATAATTATAAAAAAGTAAAAGCATATTTTTATCCAGAAAGAAGATATATCAATACAGGAATGCAATTTTTTGGAATGATAATTGGCGACCATTCAAAAAGTGGTATAAACACGATGTTTAATACTGGCTGCGTAGTCGGAATTGGTTGTAACTTATATTCTGCTGATTTGTTTAGTGAATTTATACCCTCTTTTAGTTGGGGAACTGCAACGAATTTAAAAGATTATAGAATTAACAAAATATTTGAAACAATCAGTCTCGTTAAAAAAAGAAGAGGGCTTAAGTTAGAGAAATTTGAAGAAAAAATCTTGAAAAAATGCTTTGATGATTCTAAAAGATTGAGAGATATTTTTAATAGAAAGAGAAATGGACAAATTAGTTGAAATACGATTTAAATATGACAGAAAAGAATTTTTTGCTAATTCAAGAAATATAAAACTCCATACAGAGCAATATGTAATTGTTGAAGCTGAAAAAGGAGCTGATATAGGCAGAGTCGCAATGTTTTCTGTTAAGCCTGAAGATGTTTACATAAAGAAGGAGGATATAAAAAAAATTATCCGCTCAGCCAATAATGATGACCTGAAAAGACTTGCTCGCGTTCGTAAAAAGGAAAAAGATGCCCAAAAAAAATTTTTAGAGGCATTAAAAAATCAGCCATTTAATATGGACCTGGTTGATGTGGAATATCAGTTTGATGGTAATAAACTAACATTTTATTTTATGGCGGAAACGCGTGTTGATTTTCGTAATTTTCTTAAAGACTTGGCACAAATTTTTCGGACACGGATTGAGTTAAGACAGATTAACGAAAGGCAGGAAATCAAAAGACTCGGAGGATTCGGCCCTTGCGGAAGAGAACTTTGCTGTAAGAATCTCAATTTGAATTTTGATAGAGCTACAATCCAAATGACTAAGCACCAAAATGTAACTGCTACAACTTCCAAAATTGTTGGCCCTTGCGGAAAACTATTGTGTTGTCTTGCTTATGAAGAAGATTTTTATTTGGAAAAAGCTAAGGAGTTTCCATCTCTAAATGATGAAATTATATATAAGAGAAAAAGAATGAAAGTAACCAAAAACAATTACTTGACCTCTACCGTTGAATTAAAAGATGAAGACCAATTTGGAATTACAATATCTCTGGATGAATATAAATCATTAAAAAAACAGGTAAGAATCTAAATAGTGGAAGAAAATTTCTCCATCAAAAATAAGAAGAAAGATATGATAGATGTGAAAAAATTAGCCAAAATGATTGACCATACTGAGCTAAAATCCAACTCAGGCGAGAAGAAAATTCTCAATCTTTGTAATGAAGCAAAAATGTTTGGCTTTTATTCAGTATGCATAAATACATCATTTACTAAATTTGCCTATGAACAGTTAAAGGGAAGCGGCGTTTTAGTTTGTAATGTAGTCGGTTTTCCCCTTGGTGCAAATACGAGTTACACAAAAGCGTGCGAGGCAAAAAAAGCAGCTCAAGAAGGCGCTGAAGAGATTGATATGGTTATAAATGTTGGTGCACTTAGAGATAAAAGATATGATTTTGTAATAGATGATATAAGGCAAGTTGTGGAAGCAAGTTATCCAGCTCTTGTTAAAGTAATACTTGAGACAGGTTATCTTACTGATGATGAAATTGTCAAAGGTTGTGAACTTGCTGTTAAAGCAGGAGCAAAGTTTGTTAAGACTTCAACTGGTTTCGGCGCATTCGGAGCTTTTCCTGCACATGTTGAACTTATGAGAAAAACAGTGGGACCTGAAATTGGAGTAAAAGCTGCCGGCGGTATAAAAAATTTCAAAGATGCTTGGAGATTGATTAAAGCAGGTGCAACAAGATTAGGCACCAGTGCAAGTGTTGCTATATTGGAAGGGGCATCACTTTATAAATTTGCACCAGAAGCATGGCTTGAGCCTGAAATTCCATGTCACATTTGTCCTTCTCGGTATGCAAAATTAGAAAAAATGCCCAAAGCTGTCTATTCATACTATAAAAAGAAATGTTTAACCTGTCCTTACAACGAAAAATATAATAAGTTTTACGAATAGAAAAGGAGGTCTTTCATGAATGGATGGATGGGTAAAATTATAAAAGTTGATCTTATTACAGGCAAACAAGAAATAATTGCAGTTGATGAATCGCTAAGGAGAAAATATCTTGGAGGTAGAGGACTGGGGGTCAAGCTTTATACAAAGATATGTTCACCTTTCACAGACCCATTTTCCTCTGAAAATGCTTTGATTTTTCTAACAGGTCCCTTGACAGGTACTGTTCTTACATCTGGCCGCTATCAGGTGATTTCACGGTCTCCTCTTACTACTACAATTTGTGATTCAAGCTCTGGAGGGAATTTCGGCGCACTGCTGAAAGGAACAGGTATTGATGGAATAATAATTCAGGGAAAATCCGCTAAGCCTGTTTATCTCTATATTACTGAAGCAGGAGTTGAAATAAGAAATGCTGAACATCTTTGGGGAAAAGATACCCATGAGACCAGATATATGATTATGAATGAGACCTCCACAAAAGCATCTATTGCATGTATTGGCCCTGCAGGAGAAAATAAGGTTCTGTTTGCATCAATAATGAATGATAGAGATAGAGCCTTTGGTAGAGGCGGTTTTGGGGCTATTATGGGTTCCAAAAACCTCAAAGCAATTGCTACTTACGGCACTAAAACCATTTCTGTTAGATATCCGAATAAACTGAAAGACCTTCTTTTCCGCATTGATAGACTTGTTGATAAAAATCCTGTAACAGGGAAAGCAATAAAAGTTTTGGGTACATCTGTTCTTGTTAATGTGATAAATGCGCATGGTATGTTTCCAACCAGAAATTTTAAGTATGGAGTTTTCAATGATGCCGAAGGTATAAGTGGCGAGAAAATTGCTGAATCGATTGTTCAGAAAAAAAGTGCATGCTATAAATGTCCAATTGCCTGCGGAAGGTCAACTAAGACTGCAAATAGACAAGGTGAAGGACCGGAATATGAAACTGTATGGGCTTTTGGTGCACAATTAGGTATTAATGATTTAAAAGCGATTACCGAGGCAAATTACACTTGTAATGAGCTTGGACTTGATACAATTTCAACAGGAAATACTATTGGATGTGCAATGGAATTATCTGAAGTTGGGGCATTCCCTTATAATTTAAAATGGGGAGATGCAAAGAAAATTGTAGGGATTGTTGAGGATATTGCATATAAGCGAGGTATTGGTGTAGAACTTGCATTAGGTTCTAAACGACTTTCCGAGAAATATGGTAGACAGGAACTCTCAATGCAAGTAAAAGGTATGGAGCTTCCTGCTTATGACCCTCGTGGAGCACAAGGTCAAGCACTCGCGTTTGCAACATCTAATCGGGGCGGTTGTCATATGCGTGCATATATGATTGCACCTGAAATTTTAGGCCAGCCCGTATTTCTGGATAGATTTTCTACTAAAGGGAAGCCAGAAATAGTTGTTCTTCTTCAGGATTTTTCTGCATTTGTTGATTCTATGATATTGTGCAGATTTCTACAATTTCCATTAGGAGTATCTACATTTACTGAAATATTGAATTGTGTTACAGGGATGGAACTTACTGATGAAGAAGTATTAAAAATAGGTAAAAGAATCTATACTCTTGAGAGAGATTTTAATGCAAAAGCCGGATTTACACGAGAAGACGATATGCTTCCTTCCCGATTTCTTACAGAAAAGTTTAGTGAGGGACCTTCACGAAACAGAGTTGTAAAACTTGATGAGATGCTTGATAAATATTATTTTATCCGAGGATGGGATTCAAATGGAATTCCAACCCAGAAAACAATTGAGGAACTTGATATATAACCATTAGTTCCATTCACACTTGATTTTTTATTTATTATCATTAACCAACTTTGTGTCTTAGAGTCTTTGTGGCAAATATTAAAAAAGGAGAGTAATTGCAAGTAAAACTCGCTGGCTTCAACATAGATTTTGACCAGATTAAGGATTTTTCTAATTGCTTAACAAAATCAAATAATCTGAAAGCAATAAAGGATAAATTTGAAAAAATTCAGTTTACTCCAGAAACTATTTCTGCAGCCTATGCACGAATAAGCAGGTCTCAAAAATCAGTTGATGAATTACGCAGGCAATCTGTAGAAGATGTTGAAAAAGCAAGAAAATCAAATCAAAAAATTGTATTTGATATGGGGCATAGTTCCATTGCAGAACATGCTGTTTTTAATTTTGATATTATTGGTATTTCGCGATATTTAACTGAATTTGTCCAACGAACACGATTGGCTTCTTTTACCGAGAAATCACAAAGATATGTTACACTTCACGGTGATTATGTTTTGCCGTCAGAAATTAAAAACGATACTAAAATCATAAAAAAATTCTACGAGATAATTGAAAAACAAAACAAAGCTTATTTTGATTTATACAATGACTTAAAAGAATATTATCAACAATTGAATCACTCAACCGATTCAACCATTTCAACTAATTCAACCAAATTAAAGGCTAAAGAAGATGCTCGCTATGTGCTTTCTCTCGCAACTCAAACCCAGATGGGAATGACCATTAATGCAAGAAGTGTTGAAAGATTATTGAAAAGATTGTATGCAATTCCTTTTAAGGAAGCAGATGAGCTTGCTGATAAAGTTTATAACGAAGTGAAATCTATTGCTCCATCATTGATTAAATATGTTAATCCTTCAGAATATGATAGAAATAGGTACAGAGTTAATTCACGGTATGAGGTCCGCAAGCTTGCAAGTGGGTTTCAAAATAAATTATTAAATTATACCGAAGATTGTGACGATAAAATATTGGCAACACTTTTATTCAGGGAAACAGGGAATCTATGGGAAGCTTTATTTAAAAAAGTTATGCAAATGACATTTCAAGAAAAGAAAGATATTATTCTTGAATCTGTTAAAAATATTGCAAGTTATGATTCCTTGCCTCGTGAGTTTGAATTAGCAGATTTTACATTTCAATTTAATATCAGTGCATCCTGCTTTGCACAACTAAAGCGACACAGAATGTCATCAATTATTTCCTCTGACTATCATCCTGAATATGGTTATACAATTCCAGGAAGTATTATAAAGATTGGTAAAAAAGATGAATTTGAAAAGATTATTAAAGAGACCGAAAGATTTTATTTCAAACTATCAAAAGAGTATCCGAATATTAAAAATTACATTCTTACAAATGCTCATCACCGATTAGTAATATTCAAATTGAATTTGCGTGAGTTATGTAATTTTGCTCGTTTGCGTGAGGACAGTAATGCTCAATGGGAGATAAGGGAATTGGCTCACGAAATAGTTACCAAATGCCAAAAAGTTGCTCCTCTCACAACTATGCTGATTTGCGGGAAAGATGCGTTTGAGAAAGTATACAGGAATGTTTATATTAAAAATGAAAAGTGAAAAGTTAAAATTTTATAAAATATTTAACAAAAAAATTTAGGTAATTGACTTATTTTCGGACCAAGCATAAAATTAGCTTGGTTATGAAGGAAAAAATTGAGAGAGCAATTTTGGGTATTGAATGTCCAAAATGTGGACATGATTGTCTTTATAAACTTGACGACGGTCGTTATAAATGTTCCAATTGTAAATTCAAATATAGTCCTAGAAAATTGAATGATGATTTGCAAATACTTCATTACTTTAGTCTTGAGATTCCAGCAAATAAAGCACGCAAAGATTTTGGATGTAGTTATGATAAAGCGGGAAGAAAATATATGCAATATCGTAATGAAATATTTTTGTATTTGCAAAAAGAATTTAATAAGCTTTCCGGAGAGATTGAATGTGATGAGAGTTACTTCGGTGGTAAGCGCAAAGGTGCTCGTGGTCGAGGTGCGCAAGGAAAAGTAACGGTCTTTGGTATGCTTGAAAGGAACGGAAAAATATACACAACATTGGTTGATAATGTGTCTGCGGAAACATTGATGAATGAGATAATACAGCATGCTGAAAAAGGTAGTGTCTTTTATACAGATAAGTTCAGATCTTATAAATCTCTGAAGTTTTTTGGTAAACATATTACGGTTGATCATGGTAATTATTTTGCTAATGGCAAAAGACATATTAATGGACTTGTCCCGATTAATCGGGACTGGTCTTTCGCCAAAGAAAGATTCTTGTCATGCCAAAGGCAGATCCATTGGAAAATACCATAGAGTTTAGATACAATTACAGAAAACATAATTTGTATCATTTTTTAATAAAAATTCACCTTGGTCCGTTTATTGACTAATTACCTAAATTTAATTTCTTCTTTTAAATATACTTTCTTTCTCCAAATATCTTGGTGCCGATTCGCACAAGGTTTGCCCCTTCTTCAATTGCGATTTTATAGCTGTTGCTCATTCCCATAGAAAGATATTTCATTTCTACATTTAGGATATTAGCAGCCTTAATTTTATCAAAAATCTTTTTTGTTTCCTTAAAATATGGTCTTGCTTTTTCCAGAACACCAAATCTTGGTCCCATAGTCATTAATCCCATAATTTTAATGTTGGATAAATTGGAAATTGCTTTTAGCAACTTTTCTGTATTTTCTGGGATAACGCCGAACTTTTGTGGTTCTCTGCCGCTATTTATCTCTATGAGAACTGGCATTATCTTATTATGTTTTTTAGCAACTTTATCAATTTCATTGGCAAGTTTAATAGAATCCACTGTTTCAATCATATCATAAACTGGGACTACATATTTGGCTTTGTTTGTTTGCAGATGACCGATGAAATGCCATTGGACTTTATTACCAATTTTTTCAATTACCCTCAATGATTCCTGGACATAATTTTCACCAATTTTCTTTACGCCTGCATCAATTGCCTGAAGAATTTCTTCGGCAGTTCTTGTTTTAGCAGCTGCCACCAACTCTACACCTTCTGGAATTTCAGATAATATCTTTTCTAAATTTTGTTTTATTTCATTCATTTTTTACCTTTCATACTTTTAACCACGAATTAACACGAATTAACACGAAAAACAATTTTGCTACTAACAATCACCAACATATTAATAAAAAATAAAATCACCAAATATAAGCTTCAAATTTTGAGTTTCAAGTATCAAATTTCCAGTTTTCCGCCTTCGCTATGCTTCGGCGGACAGGCAAATTTCAATAACTTTTCCTGCTCCACCTTCTATCCATTTCTCTGGATATAATGCTTTTATTTCAGCTTGATGTTGAATGCAATGGCATGCACAAACCATTTCCAGATTTTTTATTAAGTCAAAATCATTAAATCCGTAAAGTCCACCAATAAAAGCATACGGTTTTCCAAACTGTGATGCTGTTTCAAGAATGTTTCCTGCTCCATGATGAGAGCAGCCTGCAATGATAACTAAACCTTTCTCCGTCTTAATTGCCATAGATTGTTCTATATGTTTGAGAGTCCCTGTTGAGAAAATATTTTCGTGAATCTGAAGAGGTTTTTTTACTTTAATTACTTCTCTATTTTTTGCTCTAAGATAGAACAAAAGTGGGATATAAACTTTTGCAGTTTTATTCATCTTAAGGAATTGAGAAAGTCCCCCTGTATGGTCTCAATGAGAATGAGAGATGAAAACCTCATCAATTTATCTTTTTCTATAAGAGCAGAAAATCCCCAGTCAGCTTTAAGCCTTGTTTGTAAACTGTGTTATCATAGATTAGTGTAATTTTCATCTTTGTAATGTTTGGTGTAGCCAACTGCGTTGGCTTTAGATAGGCGAGAGACTCGCCTACTCCATATCTCCTTAATTATGTATTCTTCTCATTTTTATCCATTTACCTTGGTCAATGCCGATAATATTTCCACATTGACATTTGACTTTATCACCATCTCTTATACTATAGTCTTCAATTATTCGGTTTTTCCAGCAGTGCCATAGTCGTCCTTTGCCGATTTTTAGATACTTGAAGATTTTCTGATGACATTTTGGGCATCGTATTATCATTACTTTGGATGTATCTGCCAAAGTTCTCTCCTTCTTGCTTCAAGCATATCAGTCGGAATACCAACAAATTCTGCCGCAGTTTGAATCTTGACATTTCTCTTTTCTGCTACATCAAAAACCTTTGCTATCCTTTCTTTCCATTTCAAATCTCTAAGAAAATGATGGTCTATAACTAATGAATCCAAAGGACAGGTTTCAATTATTTTTATCATATTTTTAATTGAGGAGCTCAGGCTTTCGTGACTATATCTGAAGCCCAGCATATAAGAAAGAGGACCATCTAATATTACTAAATTTGGCTTATTCTGAACGATGAAATCTGTTTGGTCATCAAGACTTGGACCTTCAACATCAGATGTGTGAATGAATCTATAACCGTCATCAACTAAAACTTCTGTCACATATCCTAATTTTGAATTAGTGCCGTGAAAAACCGGCTGTGAAAATATAATTTTTGTATTGCCGAATTGGAATTCTCTGCCATCTGAATATTCCAATTTTTGTGGAAGTTCCTTTATTTGCTGTAAAAAATATGCTGCCCTTTGTTTCTGACTGCGATTGATTTTTTCTGTCGGATGTTTAATTAAAACAGTTTTATTTTTGTAAATTTCAAGATGGTCGTCTGGATTATGATGGTCATAATGATAATGGGTGATTATAAGAATATCAGAAAGCTTTGCATACTTTACTATTTTTGTCCAATGTTCTTCTAATCTCTCCAGTTCAATTTGATGAGGTGGTAAGTTGTATCTTCTTGGTCCTAAAACCACACCCGGGTCTATCAAAACTTTCACATCTTTTGTTTCCACAAATGTGCTCATAGAGCGGGTTCCGAAGCTATCAAATGCTAATGGTGTTATTTTCATCTAAAAATCCTTTCGCCACAGAGGCACAGAGACACAGAGAAAATAAATATAAACTCTCATTCCCAAGCCCCAGCTTGGGAATGCTTACAAATTAACTACCTGTCTTTGCCAAGGATACGCCAGGCAGGCCGAGAACACTGAGAATCACCGAAAATATTATCTTAATTTCAAATCGGTAGCCATTTTTTCCATCTTCCGTTTTCTATCTAATCTTTTCCCTTTAATCTTGCCACGGATTTACCCTGTGTAATATAAAACGCTTCGCTATTACACGGGGTAAACACAAATTTACACAGATTAATCTTTAATCTTCCTGACATCCGTAGTTTTAACGAAGGATGTTAATTTTCATTCTTTAATCTTTTAACAAATTCCACTTCTCTAAATATTCGTCCAGCATCTCCTGGTTTCTTATTATAAAAGCAGGATGGGATACTGGATAAATTTTATAATCATCTCGCTCTTCCATTTTATACCAATCAGAACAATCAAACCAGTTAAAAGCCTGCTTGCCAAGAGGGACAATAATTTCAGGTTTTATGATTTCAATCTCTTTTTCAAGAAACGGACGGCAATTGTCAATCTCTATTTTGTTATTCCTTCTATTTTTGGGTGTATGGCATTTGCAAACATTTGTGATATAAACTGTTTCTCTATTTTCACCTATTCTGCTTAAGCCTTTATCCAGCACTTCACCAGAGCCTTTATAAAATATTTTGTTGTAAATAGCACATAATTCACAAGGGTTTTGTGCAACAAACATCAAGCGTGCATCAGGATTTCCTTGACCCATAACTGCAGTATGCGGTTTTTCTATGTTAAGTCCAGGGCATTTTCTGCAATTATAGACCTCATCTTCAAGTTCAGAAAGTTCAAATTGTTTTAGAGTTTTTTCTGACTTAAAGCAAATATAAATATTTCGGTTTTCAATTTGATATTTTTTTACTTTACCAAAAGTACTTAATTCGTCTTCCAACCAGGCAAAATCTACAGATGAATAATTATCATTTGAATGAATTTGTTTGAACCCTATTTTGCTAAAATCAACTATTACAATTTTCTCTTTTGCCACTTTATATAATTCATAAATGAATTTTTTTCGTTTGTTTAGGTTTATATGATGTAATGCACAATAGCTTACAACAGCATCAAAGGAATTATCTTTGTATGAAAGATTAGTTGCATCTTCTTGCTCAAATTTAATTTTTTTGTCAAACCCTGTCTGTGCAGCTTCTTCCTTTGCATTTTTTAGTTCTTCTTTTGAAATATCAATAGATGTAACTTTGCAATTAAAATCTCTTGCTGCGATGATTGCTAAACGACCAGCTCCTATGTCCAATATAGTTTTATTTCTGATTCTTGATTTTTCAAGAACATCTGTCCTTGCCTGTAGATTATGAGTTTGATTTACCATTTTTTAGCCTTATCAAAACAAATTTGTTTGCCCATCATCTTTTCTTTTTCGTTTCTTATATTCACTTTTTGATAATTCAATCAGTTCCTTTTCTATATTAGAAAGATAAGGACTTTTTTCAAGATGGAATTCTTTGCCAAAGAGGAATCTCTTTTTTGCATGTGAAAGGAATAGAAACTGTTTTGCACGAGTCATCCCAACATAGAAAAGTCGGCATTCTTCGTTGAAATCTGATTTCTGGTCATCAAAAAGAGAATAGGGGAGCAAACCATCTTCACAACCTATAATAAATACACATTTGAATTCAAGACCTTTTGCTGCGTGTAGAGTCATCAAAGTCACATTTTCTATATTTGGTCTATATGTATCCACCCCGGTTCCTAAAACTGCAAATTTAATGAATTCTTCTAAATTATCATCAAAATCGTTAGCAAAATCAAGTAGTTTTTTCCCCCGATTTATCAGGACTTCATTTTCTGATTTTTGCTCACTGAAATATTTATCAATCGTATCTTTAATTGCATTCTTAACAGATTTACCTTTAATTGACTCACAATAGTTTTCAAGTTCTAATGAGCTGATTTTATTATTTTTTTGAAGTCTATTTTTAAGAAAAAGGTTTTTAGGATTTATAGACAATTTCAGAAAATCAATGATAGATTTGATTGGTTTCTGTTTGAAAAATGGAACATCTCCAACTTTTTGATACGGGATACTGTGGTCGTTAAATGCTTTTTCCAATTGTTTCATCTGTCTGCTTATTCGGCAGAGTACAGCAAAGTCAGACAGAGTTTCTATTTCTGATTCCTTTTCACCTCCAGTGATTTGACTGTCAATAGAGAAGAATCTTAAACCACCCATCATTTTTTCTATTGTTCTTGCGACGAATTCCGCCTCGCTTTTGTCAGTGCTGTTCTCCACAATTTTTATTTTAACGCCTTTTTGTAGACCTTCAAGCATACTTTCTTTTTTAGGCAATTCGGTCTGAATAACCTGACTTGATGCTTGTAAAATGCAATCAGAGCAACGATAGCTCTTTTTTAGTCTATACACTTTTGCATCTGGATAATCATCAATAAATCGTTTGATGAATTTCACATCAGCACCGCGAAAGCCATAAATTGCCTGATTTGGGTCACCAATCACACATAGATTCGCATCCGTATCAGGAGCTAACTTCTTCAGCATTTGATATTGTGCAAAGTTTATATCCTGATATTCATCCACCAAGATCCACTGATATTTTTTTCTATAAATAGAAAGGATTTGAGAATCATCGGTAAAAAGCCTTACTGGATAGTATATTAAATCATCAATATCAAAGGCATTTTCTTCCTTTAGAATTTGTTCATATTTTGTAAATATTTCTTTGAGGTCTTTATCTGCGATTTTATCCCCGAGTAAATCGGGGACTGATTGCAAATTTTGCTTAAAAGAGGTTATCTTATCAGAAACATAACTGATTTGCTTTTTCTCACAGCCAATTTTTTCAGACAATATCTGTTTTTTATCCTCTTCATCAAAGATGGAGAAATGCTCATCTCTCCCAAATTTTTCACAATATTCTTTCAGAATGGAAAGTCCAAACGCATGAAAAGTGGAAATGTATAGTTTGGAAAGAATACTCTTATTATTCAACAGAGTTTTCAATCTTTCTTTCATTTGGTTGGCTGCTTTATTGGTGAAGGTTACAGCTAAAATATTTTCAGGATTTATCCTTTTATTTTGTATCAGACTTGCGATTCTGTAAGTAAGTGTTCGTGTTTTTCCTGTGCCAGGTCCTGCAATTATTAAAGCCGGTCCTTTGAAATGTTCAACTGCTTTTTGTTGTTCTGGATTAAGTTCATTAAGTATGTTTATTTTGGGCTGAAATAGATAGGCTTCTTCAGTTTTTTCTTTTACCATTTCTTGATGGGCGGAAACTTCTCTCAATCGTCTGTATTCTTGTAGATCAAAATTGATTAAGACCCTCCTCTGCTTTTTTTTATCCCTCTTTTGAATTAGATCTTTAAATAATGCTTTTTGGGGAGAGATTTCCCTCTTTTCGTTTTCTTGAAAAACTTTTATCTGACCAAACTCTCCATCAAAGCCTTCTTTTATAGAAACTTCTCCATTTCTCATTCGCCTTATAGCTTCAGCAAGAACTTCATTACCAACTTTTTTTATTTCTTCAATAGGCAAGTTCAAAAGCAATTCAAATTCTGAACCATCCTTTTTCAACAGGGAATTATATGCTTTTCTAACTCTCATTGATTGTGGTCCAGTTTCTAAAATTTCAGATAGAATTTCTTTCAAAGGGACAAGAGAATGGAATGGGAGTTTATTCTTTTTTTCAGTAAGGTCATCTCTATCAGCGAGTTGCACCACACGGTTCATCACACCAATGGTAACTTTTTTCCCGCAAACTGGACAGATTCCATTATGCTTGAGCGTTTTTAGAGGATCCCAACGGATTCCGCATTTCCGATGCCCATCATAGTGATATTTTCCTTCTTGTGGGAAGAATTCTATAGTGCAGAGGAAATTTTTTGGATTACCTGTTTTCATTGCTTCTTTAATAGAATTGTAAGAAAGTTCAGTATCAAACAGATTGGCTTCTCTGCCTAATTTTTCCGGAGAATGGGCATCTGAATTAGAGATCAGAGTATATCTATCTAAGAAGCTGCACATCCAATTCATTGGAGGGTCCGAATTTCCACACCAAACAGGAATGCCATTTCGTCGAATATAGACTACATGATTTGGCACCGCAACTGAAAATACCGATCCATTAAAATCAACCCAAGATTCCACATAGTTATATTTTTTAATTGTTGATGGCAAAACTGTATACCTGTTTTTTCTAATAAAATAGACCTGCCAGGCGTCATGCTTCAGTTTATAAGGTCCCAATGAAGTTATGGGAGTGCCTTTTCGTCGCCCTAATTTGTAATAAGCTGAAATTCCAATTTTTAGTGCTATTTCCTGCAAATCATCGCGAAGGCAAATTGAAGTTGTAGTTGCAGAAACACCCTTTTTTGCTCTTCCATAAATATAGCCATCTCCTTTTAGATAATATTCAAGCAAGACTTCTAACAGTTCTTTTGAAAGAGATTTTATATCTGAAGGGATAAATTTATCAGAACTTTTACCAAATTGTCTAAGATAATGGAATAATTGAAAGTTTCTTATTCTAATAGTATAATTATTTTGATAAACATTATAACCAAAGTTTTGAAGAATCTGCTTCATTTCCAAAAGTAAAATCTTATTTCGGTTGCTTAAACAAATATTATAATCACCATTTTTCCAATGTGTTGTCCATCCTTCTGCTATCCAGAATCCAAAGAATTTTAACCAGGACTTCATAGGGAGTTTCTTTTCTTTCTTGACCCGAAATCCCGAATAATACCGACTTCCATGCTTTATTTTAACAGCAGGCAGCGTAAAATATTTCTCATTTTCACCAGTCCAAAAACCATCTTTTTTAAATTGCTTTGATTTATTAAATAAAAATTTGGCTTCTTTTAGGGAAAAAGGTTTGGGATTACGAAAATCGCAGGTACTAACCAAAAGTTTGTGATTTGGAGTAACTAATAAATCAACTCTTTTGGTTTTCAACCTATACATTTTTCCTTTATATTTGTAAGTAAATATTCCAATTGGATTTTGAAATTCAATTTCATTAGTTTCAAGATTTAATGTGCAAATTTTATCATTATAACTAACTTCAGAAAATTTTTTCCAACTATTGTCAATCAAAATTTCCGTTTTTTCATCGTAGCACGAAAGCCCGGTTTCCACAGCAAAAATGTGCTTATCCAAATCACCATAACATTCTGAGATAGAGTTAAATCCAGATTTGGAACCAAGTGCAGAAAACCAGGGCGTCCAGATATGTGCCGGGACTAAAAAAGCCTCATCAGAGCATTCAAGCACAATTTCCAGCAAATCTCTAGAATCCAATCCTAAAATAGGTCTACCATCAGAAGTGATATTTCCTATTTTGGATAATTTTTGCTGGATTTTTTCTGCAGTTGTAAAATTAGTAGCAAAGATCAGATTGTGGACTTTGCGTACCTTTCCATATTTTTTATAGATATTGCTTATCTCTGCTGTGAGAAGAAATCTTATTCCGTTTTTGCAAGATGGAAAAACCTGAAGACTGTTATCTTGCTTAAATTCATCTTTCAATTTGAATAGTCCCTGTTCAATAGGTTGGAGTTTTTCTTTCAGTTCTTTCAGCCAGCCGGGATGGGTAAAGTCGCCTGTGCCAATAACTTTTATTCCTTTAACCTGTGCCCAGTAGTTGAGATATTCAGGAGTGAGTCTTTTACTCGTTGCCCGTGAATAATGTGAATGGATATGGAAGTCTGCGATAAATTTCATCTTTTTTGCCACGGATTAACACGGATTTATACGAATTTTTTAGCCACGAAGGGCGCGAAGAAACACGAAGATTTGAAAACTGAATATTCAAATTTTTCTAAGTTCATCAACTGATCCAATGATATGAATGATTTTGGATTTTAGCACATCCTCAACAAAACCATCTTTTTTGATTAGTTTTTTACGAAATTCTTTTTCAGTAAAATAAACATAATTATATTGCAGTAATATTTACTGCATAAGCAGTAGAATTTACTGCAATGGCTGAAATTTATTTCCCAAGTGGCAACTATGTAACTATAAGGTAAGGATACTCACAAATTAACAGATGACATTCAACCAAAATCTACATTAGGTATAACGGAATCGGGCTATGCGAAGTCCTGCGGAGCAGGATTTTGGCGAAGCGTAGCGAAGCCGTATAGCCCGTGTTATATGACTCGCTAGAGCAAAGGAGCGACGATAGGAGCGACCGCAGAGTTCCGAGCCCCGCATCGTGATTTACACATTTTTCTTTTTTAATTTTTTTAGAAATTGTTCAGCTTTTTTCTTAGTGGCGTTCCGATTATTTTTAGTTTGTCGTTCAACAAATTCAATAACTACTTTTTTATTTTCTAACTGATTGAAATATAAGCCTATTGCTAATATAACTTTCCCAATAGCAATATTGCGACATTCACCTGTGTCATAGTTGTAATGCTCGACTTTCAAAAGTTCATTGGTGATTATTTTTTTATATTCAGGTTTGGTTAAAGCTATATTTCCCAAGGTTGTAATGGTATGATTAGCAGTAATCATTTTACCAGCATTTAACAAACTGAATAGTTTATCCATCAGTTTATCAACTCTTTTTCCTTTATCTACTTTGGACAAAAATCCGATTATGTCAATTGCTGTCCATTTGAGAACGTTGTTTTCGCTCCTCATAAGCTCTACAAAAAAATCAATATGGGGATAAAGCTCGGCAGGATTATCCTTTGCCATAGCTAAAAGATTTTTTGCGCAACCATATTTTATTTTTGAGTCATTAGATGATAAGTCCTTGAAATTTATCATATTTTTATCACCTCCTTACTTTATTTAAATTAAATTTGAATATATATAAAATTTTCTCTAAAAGCGTGGTTCGGAATTTCATATAACTATCTTTTGAAAATTCTTTGTCAAAGAATTCATTTTATTCCTAATCGGTCTCGGCCAGTCTTGGCTACCGATAAATCGGGAGACAGGCGCCCAGACGGACAAGTTACATCTATTCTTGTTTTTTCTCAATAACAGCAATATAATTTACATCACCTAAATGTTTCTCTATTATCCGATAAGGTGTCCCTGCAAGAACTAGACTCATATCTTCAGGAGGAATAAAGCAATATTCAAACCAATCATCGTAGAATTTATCAGTTTCAAATCTTAACTTAAGATTCCCAGGATAATCTCCTTTCTCTCTCTTAAACTTATGATAGTCTAAATGAACTTTCCTATCAGTATTGAAAAAGATTAGGCTGGTATAAATAACTTTTCCATCATCTGGTGGGTTCATCAAGGAGAATAGTCTATCCAAAAATTTGGGAATATTTTCTACTCTTTCTGCCAAACCTATATTATTTCCATACAATAAGACAGTTTCAAATTTAGGTTCTGATTGAAAATCCCAGATGGAGCCAAGAACTGCATCTTGCATCCCAAGATTTTTAGCAATTGAAATTGCTTCCTTGCTAATATCTATGCAAACAACTTTATGGCCTAATTTCTGAAAGTATTTAGCAACCCTTCCTGCTCCACATCCAACATCAAGTATTGGGCTTTTTATATACTTACTATATATTGGGTTTAAATAATAACTCTTTTTCTGTATTTAGTTCAAAATATAAATTCAAATCAGTTTCTTCAATACTACCATCGTCTCTACGAATATAGCATTTTTCCGGTTTATTATGAAAATACTTTTCTAATAGATATCCATACAGGTCTTGTTTATATTTTTTCTTCATAGTTACATCTCCACAAAATAAGCCAGTGAGCCCAGTATCACTAATATTGAGCCAGTTAGCATTTTTTCATGATGCTCCAAGAAATGCCACTTTATTTTTTCTATCCCTTTGCTACCCAAATATACTAAAATAAGAGTACCAAGAACGCTGACAATTAAATATACAATTGAGACCGCACCAATGCCGAGCCATCCACGAGTTCCAGCAATAAAGTAGTATGCCTCAAGTTCAATGCAGGGTGAAAGAAACATTGCAATACTTAATGAAAGTATTATAGCACTTCTTGATTTCCTGTTATTTGAATCAATTCCTATATGAGTATGACTGTGATAGTGATGTGCTCTCTTTATGTCTAAAAATAAATAGATAACCCCCATACCAAGCAAAATAAGCGGAGCAGCAAATCTTGCTATGGTCTCGTGAGTTGCAGAAAGTTTGTATCCAATTATGCCAACAACGACTCCAACTAAAATAGTGCTAACCGTATGAGCAAAAGCAGTAATAGATGCAGCTCCCAGAGTTTCTCCACGAGACCAATTCTCTGCTTTATTGATTGCAACCAATGGAAGCCAGTGGTTAGGAATAGAAACATGTATTGCACTTAGCACGAAACTGCCAATGATTAACTGAATTAGATTTTGCATTTTTTGTCTCTTTTAATAGATATAAACTTCATTTTCCAGCTTGTACCACACCTACAATCCCAATTGTGCCAAAAACAATATTCGCAAACCATGCTGCAAGAAATGGAGAGATAATTTCATTATATCCCAAACTTTGTCCCAATCGTACAGAAGAAAGGTAAAGAAAGCAGACAGCAATTCCAATCACAAACCCAATACCACGAGATTTTCCACGAGTTGATATTGTGGAAATTGGAATGCAGAAAAGTAAAATTATTAGATTCACAAAAGGGAAGGCAATTTTAATATTTAATTCTACTAATTCCTTTTGATGCTTTTCGCCTATTCTTTGCAGACGGGTGATATATTCTCGCAGTTCGAAGAAGTTCATCTCCATTGGGTCTTTACTACTTTTTACTAAATCTGAAGGCTGAATTGCAATGTTTGGAATTATCTTGCTGATAAAATGTTCACAATCAGTTAGTTTCCCTTTTGAAAATTTTCTTATATAGCCATTGTGGAATATCAAATCTCGCTCGGAATCGCGTTGATTATCCCTCCATAAAGCATATTCGGAAGTGATTTTACTGACAATTTCATTGTTATCATTAAATTCTGAAATATCAATATGTTTAATTTTGCTCCTATACCCATCCAGAAAACCGATGTAATATAATCTGCCTTCATCATCTTTATATTGAATATTTGAGCGCATTCTGATGTCTTCTTTTGGGCGTTTGTAAATTTTTACATTTTTGATATATTCGCGTTTTTGCTCAGCGTATGGTAAAACAGTTTCACCCAAAATCATAACAACGATACAAATAAAAAATGCAAAGGCAAATAACGGTACAGACATACGAGAGATGCTTACTCCAGCGCCTCTAATAGCCGTGATTTCGTTATGTTTATTAAGATATTGCATTAAGAATAGTCCTGCTAAGATAATAGCTACAGGTGAAGTCAAAACCATAATGTAAGGGATGCGGCAAACGAAGTATAATATCACATCAAAGGTATGAGCATTTCCGCCTAAGAATTTGTCAAATTTCTCAAAAAATTCAATAATGATAAACACAACAAGAAATGATGAAAAGATAATCAAATACAGTCTTGCAAAACTTTTTAAGATATATTTATCTAAAATTTTCATTTTTCGTTACAGAACTAATAATAAACTTTTAATCCATCGGAGTGCGTTGGCTGGTTCAGGTTTGTTACCTGAACCATTCGTTTTTTCTTTTTGCCCCTTTTCATTGCAAACTGTGTGGTTCAAGTTACAAACTTGAACCAGCATAAAGTTTGTCATGGAATGGTCAATGACAACACCGGAATGCGAAAACGAATCCCGCTCCCGATTAAATCGGGTAGGAACTCGTTTCAGCACTCCCGTCTACTCATTTCGCTACTTTTCTGCTCTTAAAGATTTTTGTTATCTTTTCAAGATGGATAATTCGTCTTTCGCGAACTGAATAGATTACTAAATAGACTCCGAATGCAGTGAAAATAATATTGGAAATCCACATTGCAATAAATGGAGAAATAATCATCCTGTCTGCTAATTCTTCTCCTGCGTAAAGTGAAATGTAATATACAAGAAATATGAAGGAACTAATTGCAAATCCTTTTCCAATTGTATTTGTTCGTGTCATCATACCTATTGGTGCACCAATAAGGATAAATACAAGGCAAGCAAAAGCAATGGAATATTTCTTATGGATTTCCACTGCATACCTGCTGATTTCTGCATTTAAACTTCTGATACGATGCTGACGAATTTCAATAAGGTTCTTTAGCTTTTTTATTTCTCTTTTTATCTCTTCTTTATCTGAAATCTTACTTTGTAATTCTATCAACTGTTTTTTATATTTATTTAATTCATTAATTTTAGACTGCCGAGTGTTTTCAAGATTTTCAATTTTAGCCTTCATATCTTTAGAACTCATCTCTCTATCCCCCCGATGTGCATATCTTGCCGGATTTACTTCAAGTCCTAAATCAGGTATATTAATACGATATTTTTTGAAAACAATTGATGAATACTTTTCTGGAGCTTTATTATCAATTTCATGAATCTCCCCATTATATAATGTTGCTGATAATGAATTTCCACCATTTGAGAGCTTTACATTTCCGTTTTTTGCTGTAATGATGCGAGGGAAATCTCCTGGTTGTCTGTCATAAATTACAATCTGATTAAAGAGTTCGCTTTCTTTATCCTTGCTATGGTAATAGAAATTATAGTCTTTTAATTTAGTAAAGAGTCCTGGTTTTAATTCTGATGTGGGCCTCCGAGAGTGAATTTTTACAAGCAGATTTTTTAAAGCGAAATTACTATCAGGTAAAATATTGTTATTAAAATGTATCATAAAAAAAGAAAGTAGAATTGCTACAAAGACAACAGGTGCCATCATCCGATAGATATTTATTCCACTTGCCTTAAATGCAGTGATTTCATTATCAGAAGATAGTCTGCCAAATGCCATAATAGTGCCGACCAAAACTGCCATTGGAATAGATAATGCGAGCATAAATGGAAGGCTGAGGCCAAAGAGTTTTATCACTGTTAAAAGAGGCAATCTTTTGGTAATAATCAGATTTAGTAAGTCTAAAATCCTATCTAGCAGCATAACGGAAGTTATGACAGCTACGGAAAGGAAAAATGGGCCTGTATGCTCTTTCAGAATATATTTGGATAAGATTTTCATTTCTTGACTCAACCCCTGGCCCCTTCTCTTAAAAGAGAAGGGGCCAATTCCCTCTCCTTACAGGAGAGGGTCAGGGTGAGGTCTTAAATATTTCTTTAATCTGTCAATTACATTATTTAAATTATTTTCAACATCTTTATTTTTAAATCTAATAACTTTCATTCCTGATTTGTTGATAATTTCGGTTCTTAGTTTACCCCGTTAGATAATATCCTATTAGATAGCAAGCATTTTACCCTGTTAGATAGGTTTTGCCGTCTAACAGAGCGAGCTGGACAAGAACATCTAACGGGGTAAATCATAATCTTGTTGTTTTTCATGAATTCCGCCATCAATTTCAACAACTAATTTACATTCATGACAATAAAAATCTGCAATAAAATGTCGTTTTTGTCCATAGTATTCAAATGAAATTGGATATTGACGATAGAATTTTTTACTATTGATTTTTCTATTTCTTACAGATTGCCAGAAAATATTCTCTGCTTTTGTGCAGTTTTTCCGAAGATTTCTAGCCGTCTGGATAATTATGCTTTTCATCTCAGATATTTTGACTCAACCCCTGGCCCCTTCTCTTAATTAAGAGAAGGGGCCAATTCCCTCTCCTTACAGGAGAGGGTCAGGGTGAGGTTTTAACTCTTCATCATCTCCAGAACATCTGTTTCTGAAATGATCTCAATACTGCCAATCCTTTTTGCTTTATCAAGTTTTGAACCTGGATTTTCTCCAAAAACAAGATAATCAACATTTTTGCTAATAGCAGAAAGTACTTCGCCGCCATTTGAAATAATAAGTTCTTTCATCTCATTGCGAGAATAATTTGGTAATGTGCCAGTAAGAACAAATTTCAAGCCGTCCAGTTTCTTCTCCCTTTTCTCTCCTTTTTTAATTTGAAATTGTAAGCCAATATTCTGAAGTTCATTTATAAGTTCAGAATTTTTTTCATTTTGAAAGTATTCAACTATACTTAAAGCAATTTTTTCTCCAATCTCTGGAACTTCTGACAATTCTTCAACAGTGGCTTTTTTTAAATTCTCAATTGAACCGAAATTTTCTGCGAGAATTCTGGCGGTCTTTACCCCGACATAACGAATGCCTATAGCATACAGCACTTTGGGAAAGGGGATTGATTTGCTTTCTTCAATTGCATTTCTTAAATTTTGAACTGATTTTTCCTCAAAACCTTCCAACGATTTCAGTTTAGTATAATCAAATTTGTATAAATCAGCAAAGTTTTTTACAAAGTTGTTATCTATTAATGTAGCGATAACAGAAGTGCCGAGACCTTCTATATCCATTGCATTGCGGGAAGCGAAGTGTTCTAAATTGCGTTTGATTTGTGCGGGACAGGACACATTCGGGCATCGCCTTATGGCTTCATCTTCTTTTCGCACCAGTTTAGTATGACAGACCGGGCACTCTCTTATCATCTGAAAATCCTTTTCCGTTCCATCTCTTTTTTCAAATACAACTCCAATGATTTTTGGAATTATCTCACCAGATTTTACAACCTTAACATAGTCTCCAATCTTGAGTTGCAAACGCTTAATCTCGTCTTCATTATGTAATGTTGCGTTTGAAACGGTAGAACCAGAAATTCTAACAGGTGTCAATTTTGCCACTGGAGTTATTGCTCCTGTTCGTCCAACCTGAAATTCAATTCTATTTAATTTTGTAATTACTTCTTCTGCTTTGAATTTATATGCAATAGCCCATCTCGGGCTTTTTGCTGTGCTTCCTAGTTTTTCCTGATAATCAAGCAAGTCAACTTTGATTACCATACCGTCAATATCAAATGGTAGGTCAAAACGCTTTGGCTCCCATTCATTACAAAACGATTTTATCTCTTCTAACGACTTGCACTTTTTTATATTTGGGTTTGTTTTGAATCCCTGGTCTTTCAAAAATTGAAGAATTTCGTATTGGGATAAAAATTCATCCTTTTCTACAAATCCAATACCATACAAAAGTGCATTCAAATGTCGCTTTGCAGTATCCTTGGAATACTTGAGTTTAATAGAGCCAGCAGCAGCATTTCGTGGATTTGCGAAAGGTTCATTCCCAGCCTTTTGCCTTTGCTCGTTAAGTTTATTGAATTCACCTCTTGCAAGATAAATCTCACCCCGGATTTCAATCCGTTTCCTGTACTTTATACTTAAAGGAATGTCTCTGATAGTTTTCGCATTTTTAGTAATGTTTTCACCGTCAGTTCCATCTCCTCGTGTTAAAGCATATAGCAAAACACCATTTTCATAAAGCAGGTTGATACTAACTCCATCTATCTTTTGCTCTACAACATACTCTAATGATGATATCCCAAGCCCTTTTTCTACACGAAGTAAAAAATCTTTTAGTTCCTCAAAAGAGTAAGCATTACTCAAACTTTGCATTGGCACAATGTGCGGTATTGATTCAAATTCATTTGTAATGTCGGAGCCAACTCGTTGAGTAGGGGAATCTGGTAAAGCAAATTCTGGATACTTTTTTTCTAACTCCTGAAGTTCACGCATCAATTGGTCAAATTCATAATCCGAGATAACAGGACGATTCTCAATATAGTATTTCTTATTATGAAATTCTATCTCTTTTTTTAAATATGTTATTCTTTTTTTTATTTCAACTTTTCTCATAAACAGTTTATCACTTTTTCAATTTATATTTTATTAAGAACTTGACACAAATAAAGGATTTTAGAAATAAATTGTAAAGAAATTTTTAGGATGAAGATGATATAAGCCACTAACTAACACTAACTATCTCGAACTAAGTTAAATATTAAAATAAGAAGTTCGTGCGAGTTCGTGCCTGTTCGTGGTGAAATAATTCATAGGAGCAACTATAAAAAAAATGTTAAAAAATGTTCAAATTTTTTGTGATGGCTCCTGCAAGGGTAATCCAGGTCCAGGCGGATGGGCTGCAATTCTGAAATATAAAGAACATAAGAAGGTTATTTCTGGTTATTCTCCAGAAACAACTAATAATATTATGGAGCTAACCGCTGTTATCAAAGCATTAGAAAAGATGAAAGAAAAATGTGAAATTGATATTCTTTCTGATTCCAGATATGTAGTTAAAGGAATGACTGAATGGATTGAGAACTGGAAAGCAAAGGGCTGGAAGAACAGCAAAAAAGAACCAGTAAAAAATCAGGAATTATGGAAGCGATTGGATGAATTATGCAATCTTCATATTGTAAATTGGAATTGGGTAAAAGGGCATAATGGACATCCTGAGAATGAGGAATGTGATACACTTGCAAAAAAGGAGATTGAAAAGAATATATAGGATAACCATTTCATTAATGACAAAGCTTAAAACTTGACAGAAGGTTTTTGTTATCTATAATATATCAAATTTAGAAATGGAAGAGAAAAAAGTGCTTCAAGAACTACTCGGGCACAGTAGTTCAAAAACCCCGATACAGTCATTCCCTATTAAATATTGCTTCGCATTTCACCCTGTGAGATATTATATCGCCTATTTGTTTCTCATCCTTCATTAAGTTTTATCTCACAAGGTGAACAGGGTAAACTTCCTTACGGGGCAGGCAACTGAAATTTACCCCGTTGGATATGTTTACACTACCTTACAAAATGGAAGAAAAGAGATTTTATCCTACGGGGTGAATACTCATGTCAGCACCAAAAGTATAAGCAAAATTCAAAGTCCACTGGACAGTTTAGATTTGAAGAAAGAAGGCAATGAGTGACAATTTTTGTCACTAAATTAAGGATATAGTTGGGATAAACGAAGTACTTCGTCTATAATACCAAAAACAGGACAAAAAGCGAAATAGTTCGCTTGTGAACAAGTTAGCCGAAACTGGCATTCTAACCAAAGGTAGAAGATCATATGGCTATTTACCAATTCAACAAAGATAAGTTACCAGATACAGAATTTTTTCCAGGAACCATTGCATTCTTAGTTGAGGGGAATTATTGCAGACTTTTAGATGGTAGAAGAACGCCTGGGATGATTGAGAAGTATTTTGATGATAGTGCGATGTTCAGGTGGCGTATTATGGATTTTGAAGATAAGGGGAAATGTTGGGATGTTCCTGCTGAGGGGGTGACTCGTTACCAATTTGTGAAGGATGCAAAAAGACTGGATACAGAAAGGATCAAAGAGATTGAAACATCCATTCAGAGATACCAAACAAAGTTGACAATAGAGGCTGCCCCGGAGAAGAGACATCAAACTGAATCGGAAATTAAAGTAGCCGAACAAGCTATAACAGACTGGCTAAAAAACGATTCGAAGTTCTTCAAGAATCAAGAACCTCTCAACTTCAAGTCTCGTACAGGCCCCAAGTCTCTTGCTGAAGATTTAATATTTTATATGAGGTGTGTCGGGATGGATAAAATTGAACAAAGGACAGGGGATATTATAGTTTTGAATCCAAATTCAGGTGAGTGGATAAAGGGTATGGCAATTGTACTGGCAGAGATGGGTTTAGTACCTTACAGAGATAAGATACCAAGAACTCGGGATATTTTTGAAGGATTAGGGAGAAAAGAAAATAGACGTACTTATTTGGTTCATAGGCTTGCGTTTATTCGAGCCTATTTTCACTTGCTTGGCATAAAAGAGGTGACCCTTTATAGAGGAATGGCTACAGAATGGGAATGGGGTAAAAGGCCAAGTTCACGAACATTTGTATCTTTTACCTTTAGTATCAAATTAGCAAGATCTCACTGTAATTTTAATCGTAACAGTGACGAGAAACATTCTTATCTTTTAAAGAGAACCTTTTCCGTTGAAGACTTATTTATGACAAATATTGAAACAGATGCTATGAATAAGCAATACAAAGAAGCAGAGGCTTTAGTGCTGTATCACGAAAAAGATAGTATCTTTTGGTAACGCTGGAATCTGCCAGCATCGGCTAACAGCGTGTTTGCGTCGCTTCGCTAAATTGCTAAAGGCAACTTCGCAAACACGCAAAACGTTATATGAAATTGCCTGCATTTCGTTTAGCAAAACATATAACTTAACATAAAAGTAATTTCAAAATGAGGATAGATTTAGCTATGAACGAATTTGTATTTCCCAATTCAGAGATATATGTGTTGGTTATTTTGCCACTGTTCATATTTATTGCAAGAGTTTTAGATGTTTGCCTTGGCACAATCCGCATTATTTTTATTTCTAAGGGCTATAAATATATTGCTCCAATAGTTGGATTTTTTGAGATAACGGTTTGGCTTCTTGCAATGGTACAAATATTTCAACATCTTACCAATATTATTTATTATGCTGCTTATGCTGGAGGTTTTGCTATGGGAACTTTTGTTGGTATTTGCATAGAAAATAAATTATCAATAGGAACGGCAGTTATTCAAGTTATTACCCAAAAAGAGGCATCAAAATTAGTAGAAGTTCTTAAATCTAAAGGTTATGGGATTACAAGGTCCTATGCAGAAGGCAATCATGGACAGCAAGTAAGTGTCATTTATATGGTAGTAGATCGTCACGATCTTCCAGATGTCATTGAAACTGTCAGAAGATATAACCCACGGGCATTTTACTCTATAGAAGATGTCAAATTTATAAGCGAAAAAATATTTCCTCATAAAAAACCCTGGTATAAAAAATATCATATAGGTTTACTTAGATACAACCGAAAAGGAAAGTAATAAGGTAGGATACAGATATGAACAAAGAACATATAACCAAAATGCGGGCAACTCTGCGGTGGCTTTGCCACCTTGCCTCGCCTTCGGCTCGGCGGTTTAATAAAGAATTTAAAAGCTAATAGAGAATACTATAATGGGGTTGGTAAAGATGTCAAAAAAAATAGATATTAACTTTAGAAAAACCTGCTCCTGTTCTGATAGTCATATAAACTGTCTTACTGCTAAGGAATGGGTGAAGGGACAGGTTGCTATTTGGGAGTTATATTATGAAAAGAGAGATATTAGAGATAAAGATATTCATCCAGCTGTATTTCCAATCGCTTTACCTAAAAAGTGCATGGAACTTTTTACCCATAAAGGAGAATTGGTTCTTGATCCTTTTGTAGGTATTGGAACTACTCTTGTTGCAGCACGAGATTTAGAAAGAAATGCTGTCGGATTCGATCTTAATCAAGAATACATCAATTTTACAAATAAAAGGTCTACTCAGGCACAGTTAAACTTTGGAGAGAATACAAAACAGATTGCGATTTGTGATGATGCAATCAATATTCCAGAATATCTCAATGAAGGAACTGTGTCTTTATGCGTTACCTCACCACCTTATGCCAACATGTTAAATCACAGAAGATTAAACAAGAGTCTCCGTAGTGATCTTCGTAAGAATAAACACTATAAAAAGGTTCAGCAATATTCAAATAATCCACGGGATCTTGGCACAATGAGACTTGAAGGATATATAGATGCACTTGCCGAGATTTATAAGGGGATATTACCACTCTTGAAACCGAAGGCTCATTGTGTAATTAATATCAACGATTTATGGGAAAACAACCATCGGTATCCAACACATAGTTATATTATAGAAGCTATGGAAAAAGTAGGCTATGAACTCAGAAATATAATCATCTGGGACAAAAGAAATTTAGTAAACAAGGTCGGTATTTTTGGGTGGCCAAGCAACTATATCACTCTTAGCACGACATTTGAGTATATACTTGATTTCTGGAGGAAACCATGATTACCTATTCTAAGTTGATAAAAAAATTGAAAGCGATAAAAAAGATGGGTTATGTTGAAACCCATAGAGCTGGAAATACAGGCATAGGAAAAACCTTAGAAGACCTTTTAGGAATAGAGGAAAACAATATACCCGGTCCAAACGCAGCAATGATTGAGTTGAAATCTGCAAGGAAAAACGTTTCAAGTATGCTTACTCTGTTTACAAAATCGCCTCTTCCATCAAAAGCAAACTCTGTCTTATTGGAAAGATTTGGTTATGAATCTTCACGCGGTAATAAGAGAAAAGAATTACATACTACAGTAAATGCTGTAAATTATAACCAACTGAAGGGGAAACCTGGATTTAAAAGTGACATCCAAAAAGATAGAGTAAATCTCATAACTGCCAAAAACGAAATTGTAGGTTACTGGGACAAAGAAACACTTAAGAATTCTTTTGAAAGAAAACCTCCAAAGTTACTATATGTGAAAGCAGAAACAAGAGGTAGTGGTTCTAATGAAGAGTTTTGGTTTAATGAAGCATGGTTATTAAGCGGTTTTGATTTTGATAATTTTACTCAATTGTTAAAAGAGGGAACAATTCTTGTTGATATAAGGATTGGACAATATCCTGATGGTAGATCACATGACCACGGTACAGGATTTAGAGTCTTTCCAGTTAAGTTAGATTTGTGTTTCAGACATAGAAAGAAAATAATCTAATGCAAAGGAAAGCAATGAGAGAAATAGCCGCCAAGCCGAACTCTGCGTCCCGATTTATCGGGACTTGCCCTTCGGGTCATATAACAGCGGATAAAAGGAAAATCAAAGATTTCCCCAAATCCCGACAAGTCGGGACTTCTTTTATCCGCGAAACGTTAGGCGAAATTTTGGCAAAAGAGAGGGAAAAAAAATGAATGAAAAACATGGACATCGAAAAAGGGCATTGGGACCTGTAGTGAATCTAGAAGAGCATGTTCATTCGGATTGGTGGAGAAGCATATTCAATCCAATTTACTTGAAAACGGATGCCGATGTAGTGGACGACCAATCTATTACAAGGTCAGAAGTTGACTTCTTTTCAAAAATTCTCAGAATATCACCAGAAGATAAAATTCTGGATTTGTGTTGTGGGCAGGGGCGGCATTCCCTTGAACTGGCAAGGCGGGAATTTCAAAACGTTGAGGGGCTGGATCGCTCTCACTATCTTATTCAAAAGGCAAAATCACAAGCAAAAAAGGAAGCACTGAACGTTAGATTTAGAGAGAGTGATGCCCGAAAACTCCCTTATCCACCTGATGCTTTTGATGTGGTGATGATCTTGGGAAACAGTTTTGGTTATTTTGAAACAATCCAGGATGATTTAAGAGTGCTCAGGGAGGTATTTCGAGTTCTGAAACCTTGGGGCAGACTTCTCATCGATGTTGCTGATGGTGAATATCTAAGGGAACACTTTCAGCCCAGATCCTGGGAATGGATAGACAAAAAGCATTTTGTCTGTCGGGAGCGCTCCCTTTCATTGGACAAACAACGTCTAATCTCACGAGAAGTGGTTACCCATGTAGAAAAAGGTGTTATTGCGGATCAATTTTATGCCGAGAGACTCTACTCTAGGAAGAGCCTGGACGAACTTTTGAAAACAGCAAGCTTTAGCGACATTACCCTTCATGGGGAGATGTCCTCGGATTCCAAGCGGAATCAGGATTTGGGTATGATGGAGCGACGCCTCCTCGTAACAGCCATAGTAAGAAAAGAATGGACGCCTATCAAGAGAAAAGAAGCAGTAAGAAATGTTGTGGTAATCTTAGGAGACCCCAAGAAACCGGATCCCTTAAAGCCATACCGTATTTTCGATGACGATGATTTCTACACCATCGATCAGTTGAAAGCAGCCTTAAGGGGACTAAAGAGCTATCAGTTTATATATCTGAGCAATCACGACACCTTACCCCAGGAATTGATGAAACTGAAGGGGAAAAGCGATCTTATTTTTAACCTATGCGATGAGGGTTATGACAACGATGCACAAAAAGAGCTTCATATACCCGCCTTACTGGAAATGCTTGGTATTCCATATACAGGTTCAGGACCTCAAACCCTTGCTTTTTGTTATGATAAATCGCTGGTGCGTGGGGTTGCAAAGGAATTAGGAATTGCTGTTCCAGACGCCTTTTTTATAGAGGCTCAAGATGTAAGCTTTAAACTTCCCGTTACTTTCCCCGTAATTGTCAAGCCCAATTTGGGGGATTCAAGTTTTGCAATTACCCAAAAAAACGTAGTAAACAATCTTGAGGAGTTGTTAAATGCTATCTCCGACATACGGAATAAATTTGGGTACAATAAGCCTATGCTTGTAGAAGAATTTCTCACAGGTAAAGACCTCAGTGTGGGCATTGTAGGTAACTCTCCTGGATCCTACACAGTGTTTCCCATTATTGAGCAGGATTACTCGGTACTTCCAGAAGGATTGCCCCGGATTTGTGGCTATGAGTCCAAGTGGTTTCCTAACTCACCTTATTGGAACCTCAAATCTATTCAGGCTACCATTCCGGAGGAGACAGAGAAATCCATTGTGGAGCAATCCTTAAAATTATTTCAGAGGCTTGGGTGTCAGGATTATGCCCGTTTTGACTGGAGGCTTGATGCAGAAGGTAACCCTAAACTTTTAGAGGTGAACCCGAATCCGGGTTGGTGCTGGGACGGGCATCTGTCGAAGATGGCAAAGATAGCGGCGATGTCTTATGCCGAAATGCTGGAGGCTATTTTGCGCGCAGCCGAACAACGGCTGGGAATTCAAACAACAAACAGTAAGGAAGAAGAACATGCTGCCAAAAATGCGCCTAACACGGTGTAAAAGACTACACTTCGCTTCGTCCAAATCCCGACAAGTTGGGACTTCTTTTTACACTGAAAACGTTAGGCGACATTTCATAACTTAAATAAAGAGGAAGGTGAGAGCTATGAATAGGGAAGAGATATTACGGAATGCAAAGAATCATTGTTTTTTTATTGGATTAAACGATAGTGGAGCAGAATTGTGTAAGTCTAATACTATCTATGGTGTCGCGGGAATTCATTACGTTCAACATCAACTTGGTATAAGCCAAAACGCTACTTTTATTGCCACCCCAGATATGACCATTACTAGAAATGCGAGTCGGTGGAAAAGCGGATTTGGCTATGGAGGAAAGGTAAGTTGGGGAGAAGGGGATCATGACTTTATTATTCTTAATACAAAACCTAATGCATGTGGAATGCTGGTAGGTGGATTAGAGGAACTGCCTAATATTGAGGCTTTAATTAAAAAATTACACGAGATGGAAAGGAGTACAACACAGATAGATGGTATTGAGGTGATATGGGACTTTTATAAGAGCAATCATTTTATAGATTTATTTGAAGTAAAACCTGTTACAAAGATTGATCTTGATCTGCCTCCATATGCTTTTATCATACACGGATCCGCCGGTGAATTTAAGGGGGATAATGAATTAGGCTTCGGATTATATTATGATAAAAGTAAACAATTGTATGAGATGGCAGAACATATTGAAACACCTTTTAAAGAATTTCACATTCTTACAGGCGCTGCTGCTAAAAAGTATTTTGGAAAATATAAATATGTTGAAAATTTTGCAGAGAGAAAGAGGAAACTGGCTGCAGAATTGCTGTTTGGCAAATTTGTGGAAATCAGCAATGAAACACACCAAGGGCTTATAAACATGAATGAAATATTGTTAGGTTGTCATTATTTGAAAAACGATACTACTCTTTTTCCACTTACTTTAAGAGGAGATTTGCCTGCGTATTTAGTGAGAGGTAATCCAAATCTAAGTCCCGAAACCATAGAGTTATTGGGTTTTGAAAAAAGGGCAAATAGATTGGGAGTTTATGATAGACTCTTAAATGCCAACATAATCCCACATGGTGGAGGATATGTTTTACCAGATATCCTAACCGTAAATAAAGTAATAGATATTGATGGAACGAGATACTTCGAAGTTGAGATGCAAAATGATAGAGGTAAGAAAATCATATCTGAAGTGCAGGAGTTACCTTATGAATACAGGGGGCGAGCAGTCGTGCTGCGTGCTTTAGAAATTGGGTTAATAGAGATTGTTGCTAAGTTGATTCCACGATATGTCTTAAAAATATAATAGGGAGGTTTTAATGATTGAAACGTCGCCTAACAGAGCGTATCTGGCTCCGCTTACGCTCTGCCCAAACCCAGCCTAACGGCTGGACTTCAGATACGCTCAGAACGTTATCTGCCATATTACTCGACGTGAAAGGAGATTAGATATGCCACGATTCATTAAAAAAATATCAAAAAAGGCTGGACTTCCCCCTGGGACTCTTGTCCATGTGGGCGAGGGAAAGGATGAGAAAGTGAAGATTACAATTATTGATTATGACGAAAAGCACTTTGAAGAGAGGAAAGTAAAAAAGGTTGAGGAATGCCTTCCTTTTAAGGACAAGCCCACCGTGACCTGGATAAACATAGATGGGATACACCAGGTCGATATTATAGAAGCAATAGGAAAGCATTTTGGTGTGCATCCCCTTGTTCTGGAAGACATTGTTAATACAGGCCAACGCCCGAAAATGGAGGATTTTGGGAATTACCTCTTTGTGGTTTTGAAAATGATTTATTACGACGAAAAAGAGGATGAGATTAAGACAGAGCAGGTAAGTTTGCTAATCAGTCAAAATTTCGTGATTTCCTTCCAGGAGAGGGAAGGAGATGTATTTAACTCCATTCGCGAAAGGATAAGGGGTAGCAAAGGCCGCATAAGGAAAATGGGGGCAGACTACCTTGCCTACGCGTTAATGGACAGTGTCGTTGACAATTATTTCGTAATCATAGAAAAGGTTGGTGAGAAGTTAGAGGGCATGGAGGAGGAGCTGGTGAAAAACACAACGCCAGAAACGTTGCAGGCAATCCACAGCCTGAAAAGAAACATGATATTCCTGCGCAAGTCGGTGTGGCCCTTAAGGGAAGTCATTGGCGGTCTGGAGAGGGGGGAATCAAAACTTGTTCAAGAGCCCACACAAATATACTTCAGGGATGTTTACGACCATACAATCCAGGTGATGGACGCCATTGAGACGTCCCGTGACATGTTATCAGGAATGCTGGATATTTACCTTTCCAGTGTGAGCAACAGGATGAACGAAGTTATGAAGGTGCTGACCATCATAGCCACTATATTCATACCACTGACTTTCATAGCAGGAATCTATGGGATGAATTTCCAAAATATGCCGGAGCTTGGCTGGCGTTGGGGTTATTTTGCAGTTTTGATTGTAATGGTTTCTATCGGTATTTCAATGTTAGCGTATTTCAAGAGGAAAAAGTGGTTATGAAGGAGCTGATTCACGCCTGCGTCATACGGCAGATAACACAGCATAAAAGGTTCGCCCTACGGGCTCACCCAAATTATTGCTTCGCAAAAACTTCTTTTGTGCTGGAAACGTTATAGGGCATTAGTTTCGAGAAATTTACAATTATGAATAAATTAAACCATTACCCATTTCCTGATAGAAACCCTGGTTATAAGGATAATGAAATTTTTTTTGTAAAAAGCAATGATCGAAAATATATTCAATTCTGTTATAATAAAATTGTTAATCCAGATTCTGTATCAATAGCAAATCAATATTTTGCAATTGAGAAATTACTTGTGGAATCTTTTCAATATGTTTTGCCAGTTTGGAAAAATGCAGAAACTTGTTCTGTACGATTTGCCACGATTATTCGTGAAGCTTCAAATCTTTTTGAAATAATAGCAAGAAAGGTATATTGTAAATTTTTTTTTCATTGACCCAAGATTGCAATTAGATATTTATAATTTTCTTTCTCTTGAAAACTTTTTAGATTTATCAAAAGAAGAATTAAGATCGCCATTGTTAGAAACTTATCTTGAAAATAATAGGAAAATTGAACCTTTTGAATCTTTGAAATCATGGAATAAAAAAGAAAAACTTAATCCAAATCATATTCCCAGATGGTGGACTGCTTATAACAAAATAAAACACGATACTAAAAGTATAATGGAGTATGCTAATTTAAATAATGCTATTTATTCAATGGCTGGTTTATTTATATTAATCAGAAAGATATATGGTGAAGGATTGATTTGTGGTTATTTAAGGAAACCTTCTGAATTGAATCGAAAAGAAGTAATATTATATCAAATAAAGACATCAGATATTTATTTTGGCGAGATATTGAAAACAAAGGGTTAACTAATGCCCTATAACACGGCATATAAAACATTGCGCGGCAAGTACAATTTTTGGGTTAGATATTTTTTGATCAACAATATAACATTTTGATACGGATGTGCTCTAAATTGCGCAACGTTTCATATGCCAAACCGATATACAAAATGGGTTCGGGGATAAGACCTTAGGTAAAATAAAGCTCAAATAATATCTTAATTACTTGTTAAACAAGAGGTGATTTAATGAAAAATAAAAATAAATCAGAAATAATTTTAAGAGATTATCTTGCAATAGATAGAACAAAACTTGCAAATCAAAGAACAATTCTAGCGTATTTCCGTACCGCAATAATGCTAATGGCTTCAGGTATCGGGTTAATAAAGATATTTGAATCAGAATTTTTTATTCTTATATTAGGGGGTATTTTACTTTTAATATCATTATTAGTAGTATTATTAGGTGTGAATAGCTATATTCATACGAAAAATAATATTAAAAAACTTTACAATATTAAAGATAAAATTGAGTAGTTAGGAAGAGAGCTTTACTTCGCCTAACAATCGGGTATCTGGTTCAGACTTTTAGTCCTCACTCAAATTGCCTTGGGCAAACTTCAGATACGCTCGGAACTTTACACAAAATAGTGTAATTTTCATTAATTTAAAAGTCTAATTACAAAGAAATGATTGTTATGAAAAAACAAAAATCAAGGAGGATAATAAAATGGCTTTTAAGGCATTATTTCTAGCACATGCTCCTGATGCAGATTTTAAAAAACATCATAGTCTAATTGATACAGGGAAATATAGACTTTTCACTGTTGTTGTAAGAACTCAGGATGAAGCAATAAAAGTTTGTAAAAGTATGTATAAGAAAGCGAAAATAGATGCAGTCTTACTTTGTCCGGGATTTACGCATAACGATGTAACAGAGATTTGGCAAGCACTTGAAGGTAAGGTATCTGTAAATGTTGCCAGAGGTGATAGCCCCAGCAGTAAAATTTCCCAAGCAATTCTACAAAGAGAATATTTTAATAAATAAAATGAAACCTACATGTCCCGAAAACAAATCGGGACGCACCCGTCTGGGCGCCGAGCCTGAAAGGATGATGAAAATTACTAATAATTTTAAACGGATTTAATTTTATGAACAAAATATTGTTCGTGTCCGTCTGGGCGCCTGTCTCCCGATTTATCGGGAGCCAAGACTGGCCGAGACCGATTAGTTCGTGTGGTTCGTGGCAAAAAAGGTATTTACATATGAAAAAATAAATATTACTACTTTATCTAACAGCGGCTATAAGACTTTGCTCATTATAATCTTCGCTCTAAACATTCTGACTTTTCATCTCGCGAACCGATAAACAAATAATTTTCTTATATTTTGGAGCAATAAGTTATGAATAGAAATAAATTGAAATGTAGTAAATGTGGGAAATTAGTTGATAAAGATAAGGCATACCAGATAGATGACAATGTTATATGCATAAAATGTATGTATGGCGATATAAAACAGGTTGAGATATATCCAATCGGTGTCGTAAGAAATAATTCAAAACGATGTCATACTGATTTTGGTGTTGATGGAGGCAGTAATATATCCAGAATAGAACTTATTCCTTCCCAGAAACTCTTTATGTATAAACTTGATGAAGAGAAGTATCTAACAATTATTTATTATCTTCATAAATCAAGATCAGTCAAATCTGTATTTAACAGAGGGTTTGATGGAAAGGAAGTTGGGGTGTTTGCTTCTCGCACTCCAGATAGGCTTTCAAAAATTGCAATTCAGGATGTCAGATTGATAAAAGTTGAAGGGACAACTCTCTATGTTGAAGGTCTTGATGCAATTGATGGAAGTCCTGTGCTTGACATCAAGATGAAAGTGGATTACTTTGATGATTGAAAGAAATGATAAGATTTCATTTTATTTTTTTTCAATTTAATAAGCACAAGAAGTAACGAATTTTTGTTGGGGATTGGTTATAAGAATGATATTTCGCTTAAATGATAGGAAAAATTTAAAATAACTTTGTAAAATATGGAATAGAAAAATTTAAGCAACCATTTTTATGAATTTAAATTATATTAGATGATAGAATAAAACAATATGAAGATAATATAAATTTTAAAAATTAACAAAAATCATTGACAACATTTTCATAAAATCTTGATTTCCAGTAAATCAAATTCAGGAGAACTTTAATGACATAGCATTTTCAATTTAATTTAGAATAAATAATTTTTGCATAATTTTTATTTGTTCTGTCCAGAAAATCACCAATTTTTTAGGTCAACGGAGCAAGTAAGAATGTTGCGTCTGTAATGGACGCACTTTCTTAAGCCTCGTTGATCGGGTATGGTGATACCTCTGGACAGGGCGTAATGAGAGTTGCGTCCTTTTTTTTTATAAGGGACGTTTGAAAAAAGGTTATCAAATGTCTAAAAATAATATTAAGAAATATGGTCTGGTCTGGGATAAAGAAAGAGAAAAAGAAAAAGTTGTATTGGAATGTGAAAATAGAATACCAATATTAAAAGAAATTAAAAATAAGAAAATTCAGACAGATGATACTAAACCAGTAAATATTCTAATAGAAGGTGATAATTATCATGCTTTGACTGTTTTGAACTATACTCACAAAGGTAAAATTGATGTTATCTATATTGACCCACCATATAATACTGGGAAAAAAGATTTTATTTTTAATGATAAATATGTAGACCATGAAGATGGTTATCGCCATTCAAAATGGTTAAATTTTATGAATACAAGATTAAAATTAGCTCAAAGCTTACTTAAAAATGAAGGGGTTATATTAATACAAATAGATGATATAGAATTTGCACAACTTAAACTTTTAATGGATAGTATTTTTGGACCTGAAAATTTTAGAAATGTGGTAGTGTGGGCATATAGAACTGGTGGAGCACCAAGTAAAAAAGAAATTTTTGCAAAAAAACACGATTATATTTTAATATATTCAAAATCAAAAAACTATTTCTTTAATAGATTTAAGGAAAAAATAATTTATGAAAAGAACTTTTTTGGTGCAAAAAAAGATTCTGAAGGTAATTATTATGTCTCTGTGAATCTTAGAGATGTAATAGAAGGAGAAATGAATCTATTAAATACCGATGACACACATTACAAAAAAATAAAAATTAAACCTGTTCTGAATCTATCAAAAGAGAGGATTATGGACTTCCCCTCACAAAAACCCATACAACTAATTAAATTTTTCTTAGAAGTTTTTACTTCTAAGTATTCTATTGTCTTAGATTTTTTTGCTGGAACAGGAACTACTGGAAAGGCGGTCTTAGATATTAACCATGACGATAAAGGATGTAGGCATTTCATTCTTTGTACCAATGATGAAAATAATATATGTACAAAAATTTGCTACCCAGAATTAAAAAGATATATCAAAGGAGATAAAAAAATATCTTCTTTGGGCGGTAATTTAAAATATTATAAATATGATTATGTGATGAAAGAAAATGAAGGAGTTATTGGTGATAAAACTAAATTAGATTTAACATATCAAGCTGGGGAATTAATAGCATTGAAAGAAAATGCGTTTGAAGAAATAGAAAAAAACTTATGGTGGCAAATTTTTCAGGGTAGAAATAAAACTGTTGGAATATATTTCAGAGAAGATATAACTTTATTAAATGATTTAGTGAAATTGCTAATTAAAAGAAAAGGGAAATCAATAATATATAAATATAATGCTCAAAGCAATACAGAAATTAATGGCATTGAAATAAGAGACATTCCAGAGCCAATAATAAAAGTATATGATAGAATAAGAAATTTATAATTTGGAGAATTATGATATTAAAGCCATTTCAAGAAAAGGCAATATCAAAGTTAAGAAAACAATTTTTAGAACTTTGGAAAACACAAAATTACAAAATACCATTGATTTTTAAATCGCCCACGGGAAGTGGAAAAACAATAATGATGGCAGAATTTCTAAGGAATATATCTAGTGATCCTCAATTTAATGTTGATAAAGCATTTCTCTGGGTAACTTTTAGTGCGGATTCTTATGAACAAAGTAAAAAGAAATTATTTAATTTTTACGAAGGTGCAAGTAAAATAAACCTTTTGGATTTAAATGATTTATCAAATAAGAGGTTAGAAAATAATGATGTATTTTTTATAAATTGGCAAAAGGTGAAAGCATACACTAAAGAAGGTAGAAAATTAAGAAGAGGAACAGAATTAACAGGAAATGAAAAGGGGATTTTTGATAACTTTATTGAAAATACAAAACTTGAAAGAGAAAGAGTCCTAATAATTGATGAAGCCCATACACAGGTTGGAACTGAATTAGCAGATGAAATAATAGATTTAATTGAACCACGAATCATTATTAAAATTACAGCAACACCAAAAGAAGAACCAACATACAGCGAAGTAGAACATAAAAGAGCTGGATTTGTAGAAATAGAAAGAAATGAAGTTATAGAAGCTGAACTTATCAAAGAGAAAATAATCTCTCAAACAAGAGAAGAATTAGAAATAAGTGATGAAGGAATTGACCAGGATAATTTATTATTACAACTTGCATTTAATAAGCGTTTAGAATTAATTAAATATTATACAAGATTAAAATTAGATATTAATCCACTTGTATTGATACAATTGCCTAATGATGAGAGGGTTAGAATAGAAGTAGAAGATAAAACAAAAGAAGAAATTACAAAAGAATACTTAAAATCAAAAGGTGTAGAAGAAAGACAAATTGCTATTTGGTTATCAGAGAAAAAAGAAAATTTAGAGGAAATTGAAAAAAACAATTCTGATATTTCTTTTTTGATTTTCAAACAAGCGGCAGCAACAGGTTGGGATTGTCCGAGAGCATGTATATTGGTTATGTTTCGAGAAATACAGAATCCAATATTCAAGATACAAACAATAGGTAGAATACTAAGAATGCCAGAAGCTAAATATTATTCTTTTCCTGAATTAAATATAGGATACCTTTATACAAATTATGATAGAAACCAAATAACCAATGAAGAAGAAAAGAACAGAAATAAAATACCCAAATATTATAGTAGAAGAAAACGAGAATTAGATACAATAGAATTTATATCTTATTTCAAAAGTAGAAGTGATTATGGTGATATGGGATATACTTTTCAATTTACATTTACAAAAGTTGCTGATGAATATTTTGGAACAAAATCTTTTATAGAATATATAGACGAGAATGAGAAAAAAGTTGATAAAACAATAAGAAAAAATAATATAGAAAAAATCAAAAATGAAATTGAAATTGAAAATATCGCATTAACAAACAGGCTTATTGTAAACCTTGAGATAGAAGATTATGATAACTTTTTACAAGAATTAAAGAAGAATAAAGAAAATATTGATAGAGAAATTTCTTTAAATGACCTTCATAAAATATATAAACTTTTTTGTTATGAAATTATTGCAAACCAAGAAGAAGAAAATAAAAAATTTGCACCTGAAAGGTCTTATGGAATTCTAAAATCTGCACTTAATGTATGGTTTCAATCAAGAATTACTGAAAAAATATATTATTATTATAAAATAATCGTATATGATTTACGAAAAGAAAACAGTGTATTGAAAATAATAATTGCAAAAAGCCTGGGGAAATATAAACCTATAAGAAATAAAGAAGTAATAGACAAAGAAGAGAAAAGTGAAAAACATCCACCTTTAATAATTCCAAGACCTGAACTATCATTTACTGATGATTATGAAGAAATAAATAAGATAGATGATATTGAAATAAAAAAATGTGCTATAAATCCATTCTATAATCTTAAAATATATAAGGGTAAAATAAATGAGGAGAGTTTTATTAAATATCTTGAATCGAACAATAATGTAAAATGGTGGTATAAAAATGGAAATTATGGCTCAGAAAATTTTGCAATAAGATACTTTGACCACCAAGAAAATAATTATAAAGCCTTTTATCCAGATTGGATAGTAAAATTAAAAAATGATAAAATATTAATTGTAGATACAAAATCTGGAATTTTTGCTAAATCCAATGAAACTAAATTCAAAGCAGAAGCATTACAAAAATGGATTCTTAAAAATAAAAACAATAATATAATAGGCGGAATTGTTGTTAAAAGTGGTGATCTGTGGAAAATAAATAAAAACAAGGTTTACAAATACGATAGCAATTTAACTGGATGGGAAAATTTGGGTGAAATCATAAACAGTTTTTGTTCTTAAAATAATAATTGACGGATTTATTTAAAGGGAAAAATGAAAAAGAAAAATTTATTCATAATTATAGGATTCATATTATTAATTCTTGGATGTTCCACAGTAGAAAAAGAAGTTATTGAAACTTATGGTAGAGATTCAAAGAAAGCTGAAATTGTTCCATTAAATACTAACTTACTTATGGAATATATGGAGAAATTTTACGGCAAGGGTAACTATAAGAATGGCAAGAAAGTTGGTAAATGGATATGGTATCAAGACGATGGAACTATTGAAATGGAAGGAAACTTCAAGGATGGTAAAACAGTTGGTAAATGGACTTGGTATTACAGAAATGGACAGATAAAAATGGAAGTATTCTTTACTGAATATGAAAAGATTACAAAATGGATAAAGTATGATGAAGATGGAAATGTAATTGAGGGAAAGGTTGTTGGGAATAAATAATTTGTTATAATTGATATAGGATAAGGCTCTACAAGGCTTTTTTAAAAAGTTAGTGGAGTAATAATTAAGAAACTTTGAGGAAAAAAATGGAAAATGCACAAGAATTATTTTATAGGGGATTTGCTTATTTAGAAAAACGCAACCACGATAAAGCTATAGAATGCTTTCATAAAGCAATCAATATCAATCCAGATTATGCAGATGCAAACCTTGGTATGGGACTTGCTTATTACGATAAAGGCAACTACGATAAATCAATAGAATGCTGTAATAAGGCAATCAGCATCAATCCAGATTATGCAGAAGCATACAATGATATGGGACTTTCTTATTCCAAAAAAGGCAACTACAATAAAGCGATAGAATGCTGTCAAAAGGCAATCAATATCAATTCAGATTATGCAGATGCATACTTTGGTATGGGAATTGCTTATTCTAAAAAAGGCAACTACAATAAAGCGATAGAATGCTGTCAAAAAGCAATCAATATCAATTCAGATTATGCAGATGCATACTTTGGTATGGGAATTGCTTATTCCAAAAAAGACAACTACGATAAATCAATAGAATGCTTTCAAAAAGCAATCAATATCAATCCAGATTATGCAGATGCATACTTTAATATGGGACTTTCTTATACATTAAAAGGCAACTACAATAAAGCGATAAAATGCTTTCAGAAAGCAATCAATATCAATCCAGATGATGCAAAAGCATACAATAATATGGGAATTGCTTATTCCAAAAAAGGCAACTACGATAAATCGATAGAATGCTTTCAAAAAGCAATCAATATCAATCCAGATTATGCAGATGCATACTTTGGTATGGGAATTTCTTATGGAGGGAAAGGTGGTCTCTATGATAAAGCGATAGAATGCTTTCAAAAAGCGGCTCGATTAGGTCATAAAAGAGCACAAGGTATTTTAAGTAAGCTACGTAAATTAGGTTTGCCTATAAACACTAAAAACAATGTTTCTGGTATGTTTTGGTAGATATTTTCTGTCAAAATTTTGCATTTTATAATATTATAGATGCATTTTTTCAATGCTATTTGTATGAATACCTTAACTGATATGAACGAAAATTCGCAAGATTTACATAATGTGGCATTATCTTGATATTGCTACGCACTGGGGTAGGGTACTTCACAATATCAGATAATAAAATTATGCAAACTTGCTTGGCGAGAAAAATTATCTTTTTTATTTTGATAAATTTGACAAATAATAATTAATTAAAGTATAATATCTTTTGTAGGTTCTCCTTCAAAAACTATGGGTAGATAAAACTTAACATGAAACCGACAAGGACTATTCTTGTAAAAAAATAGAAGAAAGGATAGCCCTATGTCAGTTTCAATAAGAACCAAAATAATGGAAGT
>Ga0315547_1000062_pt1 | contig 132031 bp, 106 predicted proteins | sample SalMarSW160240MG_2_FD_202542 | JGI IMG/M metagenome (GOLD analysis project Ga0315547, IMG submission 202542) | Salt marsh sediment microbial communities from the Plum Island Ecosystem LTER, Massachusetts, United States - Salt Marsh Sediment SW1601-240 ...
CCACCGTTTGTATATGTCGCCACAGCTACCGATCCGAACTGTGACGGCACCGAGCTTGAATTAAGCTATGAGGATTATCCCTCCTGGTGTACGGTTACAGGAGATAGCATCACCGGTGCGGCGGAATGCGATTACGCTGATACCTCATTTAAGGTGATTGTCTCAGATGGTGATCTGGCGGATACATTGGCAGTGATTGTAACCATTGACCATTCAAATGTAGCTCCGTCAATAACACCCATAGGAGATACCGTCAACATTGTTTTCCTTGAAAGCTTTATCTATTATCCTGCCATCGTGGATCCTGATGATAGTGCTCACTTGATTACGTATTTGGAATATCCCCACTGGTGTTTGGTTCAGAACGATTCGGTGGTCGGCACTGCTCCCGATACGGTATTTTTGGAAGCCTTGACAGTGACAGCGCAAGACTATTGCAACGCTGACACTCTGTCATTTATGGTGCGAACGTATCTTTTGGGCGACGCAGATGCAGATGGAGTAATAGACTTGGGGGATGTGGTATACCTAATAAACTACCTTTACAAGAGCGGTCCTGCACCGAGTCCGTTAGAAACAGGAGATGTCAATTGTGATGAGGTTGTCGACCTCGGTGATGTGGTATACCTCATCAACTATCTGTTCAGAGAAGGTGATCCACCGGGTTGTCCATAAAAGAATTACAATGACGTAACAACCAGATAAAAGAGGCTCCAAGCGGGACTTTTTTATGGGATGTCTTTTGCTAAACAATCAAAACAACCCAATCGCATAGGTAGACCTGCTGTGTAACAACCTCAAATGGTAATGCTAAAGTTATGGAAAACCCTGTAACTCGGCAGCCTTTCACGGTAAAATCAATTAAATCCACAAAAAAGGATTACTGCAGGATCATCACAAATTAGAAAGATCATCCAAAGGTTACTAACACGGACTCCATTTTTAAACACTTGACAAATTGGCGAAAGCAGGTATATTAATAACAGCGAAGAAGTCGGAACGTGACTCAAAGTCCCGCGTTACGTTCTGGGGTTGACTTGAAAGACAATCTACTTCTGGCTCATGGGAACGGTTTGAGTATTAAGTAATAAGTATAACTTCCAATAAACCCAAGAAAGGACAGGCTCAGCATGAAACAAAAGAGCACGATTGGAAGCCTCTTGCTTATCGTTTTATTAGTTTTGGTCACTGCGGTCGGGACGTCCCTGGCTGACCCGCCCACTTCTTACGATCTACGAGACTACGGTTATGTATCCGGAATCCGGGATCAGGGGCCCTACGGCACCTGCTGGACTCACGGGGCCATGGCCTCCATGGAAGGCAACCTCCTCATGACCGGCAACTGGGCTGCGGCCGGGGAGACCGGCGAGCCCGATCTATCGGAGCGCCACTTAGACTGGTGGAACGGGTTCAACACGTTTAATAATGACGACGACCCCGGGGGTGGTGGGCTCATCGTGCACCAGGGCGGCGACTACATGGTGACGGCTGCGTATCTGACACGGGGCGAGGGGGCGGTGCGGGAGATCGATGCGCCGTATTCCGGCATCGGAACTGCACCGGATCGAGACCACCCTGACTATCACTACTACTATCCGCGGGACATCGAGTGGTTCGTTGCCGGGGCAGATTTGAGCAACATCAATACCATCAAAGAGAAGATTATGAGCGACGGAGTCATCGGGACGTGTCTGTGTTCCAGCGGCTCATTCATGGACGAGAACTACTGTCACTACCAGCCGCCCAGCAGTTCTTTGGACCCCAACCACGCTGTCGCCATCGTGGGCTGGGATGATAACAAGGCAACCCCGGCTCCGCAGGCCGGGGCGTGGCTCTGCAAGAATAGCTGGGGGTACTGGGGCCTCGGCGGCTATTTCTGGATTTCCTACTATGACAAGTGGTGCGGCAAGCACCCGGAGATGGGAGCTGTCTCCTTGCACAACGTCGAACCCATGGCCTACGAGAACGTTTACTATCACGATTATCATGGCTGGCGCGACACCAAAACCGATTGCAGCGAAGCTTTCAATGCTTTCACCGATGTCGGCGACGAACTGCTCCAGGCGGTGAGCTTCTTCACTGCCGTCGACAACGTGAGCTACACAGTGAAAATCTACGACCGCTTCGAAGGTGGCGAACTCTTGGATGAGCTCGCCACAAAGTCCGGTATCATCGATTACACCGGATTCCACACCATCGACCTGACCACTCCCATCACGCTTAACCAAGGCGACGATTTCTACATTTACCTGGAACTCTCGGCGGGCGGTCATGCGTTCGATCGGACCTCAGAGGTCCCGGTTTTGCTAGGCGCGCAATATCGCGTCATTGTGGAATCGGCATCCAACCGCGGCGAGAGCTATTACCGCAGTGGCTCGACCTGGCTGGACCTCTATGATTCTGGCGTTCCCTATAACACCACGGCCAATTTCTGCATCAAGGGGCTGTCCATAGACAGAGGTATGCGAATCAACCCGGCGGATGATTTCCAGTCCCAGGGACCTGTGGGTGGTCCCTTCTTGCCCTCGAGCACGGACTACCAGCTGGAGAACAGGAATAACCAACCCATCAACTACGAGGTGACGCACCACCCGACCGTTGATTGGTTGACCATTTCCGGCGGTGCGTCCGGCACCCTGCCCCCATTTGGAACCGCCACGGTGACCGTGGAGGTCAACAGCAACGCTCAGACGCTGGATGAGGGCGTATATTTTGCCACGGTTTACTTCACCAACACCACCGACCACATCGGTGATACCAGCCGCCAGGTGATGTTGGTCGTCGGAGAACCAATAGTTCGATACGAGTGGACGCTGGATAGTGATCCCGGCTGGACCACTCAGTGGGATTGGGCGTTTGGTCAGCCAACTGGTGCTGGTGGCCAGCAGGGTGGGCCCGATCCAACCAGCGGGCATACCGGAGGCAACGTCTATGGATACAACTTGGATGGAGACTATACAAACTATCTCCAGGAAAGGCATCTGACCAGCACCGTCCTCGATTGCTCAGAACTGTTCAACGTGCATCTGAAATTCTGGCGTTGGTTGGGCGTTGAACAGCCGGTTTTCGACCACGCTTACGTGCGGGTAAGCACCGATGGAACCAGTTGGACAACGGTTTGGCAGAATACCACCGAGATCGCCGATGCGTCCTGGATCGAAATGAACTTGGACATCTCAGCTATAGCAGACACTCAGCCGACAGTGTATCTGCGCTGGACCATGGGAACCACGGATGGTGGGGTGACCTACTGTGGATGGAACGTCGACGATATCCAACTTACCGGTTTTCAGTCTGGTATTGTTTGTGGTGATGCCGATGGCGACGGAAAGATAGATATTGGCGACGTTGTCTATCTCCTCAATTACGTGTATAAAGACGGTCCTGCGCCGCAATGTGAGCCTCTCACTGCTTGCGGGGATGTTAATGTCGATGGTGAGGTGGATATAGGCGATGTTATTTATTTGATCAATTATCTGTATAAAGATGGCCCGTCGCCCGGCAACCCCTAACCGTAGAACAGATTGAATCTTTAGAAAGGCATCTGTTCCAAATAAGAATGAGAACGGTAGGGTCGATTCATGTGGTCGAATGACCACCCGTCTGGGTGGAACATCCCGCCAGAGGCGGGGAATCGCCCCTACAATCGGTTATATCACATTCATAGGTCGGGCATCTTTGCCCGACCTTTTTTTATCTCCGTTCGAGAAGACGTCCTCCAAATCGAAAAAAACAGCCGGGTCAGGGAATGCGTCCCGCATTTTGTCTTCGACCCTGAGCTCAGACCGAAGGGCGGGACGAACCTGGCGGGCACAAGATGATTTTTTAGCCCGTAGGGACAGGGCTTGTTGAGCTTGCGAAATCCCGCCATGGCGGGGTCCCTGTCCTAACCCTAACGAGGACAGCCACAAGGGCTGTCCCTACGAAAATCTACTCTCACCGACTTTATAAAGGACGTGAGATATTTTTTCTTCGCTCAGCGAGGATGTTATCCCTGACGAGCAGACGCTCCCGTCCGGGGATTTCCGTCATCCTCGCTAACCTCCCTCTTGTGGATAATAACATCTACAAGGAGCATAGAAAAATCTGTTCTAGACAACAAAAAGGCCCGCCAGGTCGAGGGATGCGTCCCGCATTTTGTCTTCGACCCTGAGCTCAGACCGAAGGGCGGGACGAACCTGGCAGGCACAGGATGATTTTTTAGTCCGTAGGGACAGGGCTTGCTTCGCACCGAGCGCTTCCTTCGACACTGAGTCTCAGGACGAAGCGCAGGACCGAAGGGCAGGATGAATCCCTGTCCGAACCATAAAAGCGTCAGGAGTGGAGCTCCTGACGCAACTATTTAAAAAATAATTTGGAAAGTGGTTGACAAGGTTGCATAGATGATTATAATTAGTATTATCAAAGGAAAGGCAGACAAAGGTTCTTATACGGAAACCATATAGTCAGTAGTTGTACTGCTATTAATATATGTCTGCATATATTGAAATTTTTGCGAGTCTATAATGATTGGCAAAACCGTCTCCCATTACAAAATCCTCGAAAAGTTAGGCGAAGGTGGTATGGGCATCGTCTACAAAGCCGAGGACACTAAACTCAAGCGTACTGTTGCCCTCAAATTCCTGCCGCCGGAGTTAACACGTGACCCTGAAGCCAAGCAGCGATTTATACAAGAGGCGCAGACGGCTTCGGCTCTTGAGCATACTAACGTTTGCAGCATCCATGAAATCAACGAGACAAAAGATGGTCAGACGTTCATAGTTATGGTCTGCTATGAAGGTGAATCCTTAAAAAAGAGGCTCGAACGCGGACCGCTCAAGTTGGAAGAAGCCATTGACATTGCCACTCAGGTTGCTCTTGGTTTAGCCAAAGCACATAAACAAGGCATAGTGCATAGAGATATAAAGCCGGCTAATACTCTTGTAACTAATGATGGGGTAGTGAAGATTGTGGATTTTGGCTTAGCCAAATTAGCCGGTCAAACAAGGCTCACCAGGACCGGTACAACTGTGGGAACTACGGCCTACATGTCACCGGAACAGGCACGGGGAGAGGAAGTAGACCACCGCACCGACATCTGGTCACTTGGCGTGGTGCTCTATGAAATGCTGACCGGACAATTGCCATTTAAAGGTGACTATGATCAGGCAGTGGTGTATTCCATCCTGAATGAAGCCCCGCCGCACCCGCGAAATCTACGCGCTGACCTGCCTGAAAACATCGAGCAAATCATAATGCAAGCTCTTGAGAAAGACCCGGATCGCCGTTGTCAGTCTGCAGATGATATTTTACAGCAGTTAAGAACGAGCAGTGCCGCGGAAAAGCAAATCGTGGAGCGCCAAGGTCTGCTTAAAACCCTACGGCAACCGCGAGTTCTTTTGCCAGCTGTCGTTATCGTAGTTGCGCTTGTTTTCCTTCTGGTTCGCTTTCTACATCACAGCGCCAAAATCAGGTGGGCCAAAGAACAGGGATTACCGGAAATAGCCCGGCTTCTGGAAGAAGACAATTTTACTGATGCTTTCCGGATTGCACGGCAGGCTGAAAAGTACATTCCTAAATATCCAAAGTTGACTGAGCTCTTACCCCGAATCGAGAGAACTTTTTCAGCTGAAACGGTTCCTCCTGGAGCAGAGATCTACATTCGGGGCTACAAAGCAACCGAAGGTGATTGGGAGTTCCTTGGGAAGACTCCCATCGAAAACAAAAGAATCCCCCGTGTTTTTAAGCGCTGGAAAATAATCAAGGAAGGATTCGAAACCGTAGAAGGGACAGACAGTATAGATCCGCTGGCCATATCAGGTGGAGTATCTGATATAAAAATCAGTTTAAAGCTATATAAAAAAGGAAACATTCCATCCGAGATGGTAAAAATTGAGGGAAAGAATTATACACCTACTTTATCTGGTCTCTCTAATTTGGGAGCAGTTCAATTAAAAACGTACTTTATAGATAAATGTGAAGTTACGAACAAGCAGTTTAAAGTTTTTCTGGACAGCGGAGGATACCAGGAAAAGAAATACTGGAAACACAAATTTGTTAAGCAAGGGCGTGTTTTTTCCTGGGAAAAAGCAATGGCTGAATTTGTCGACGCGACAGGAAGGCCCGGTCCTGCCACTTGGGAATTTGGAGATTATCCTGATGGGAAGGACAATTTTCCTGTAACGGGAGTCAGTTGGTATGAAGCTACAGCGTATGCGGCATTTTCTGGAAAAAGTCTCCCTAGCGTATACCATTGGGACTGTGCAGCAGGATTAGGGAATAGTCAATACATCGTCCCGCTTAGCAATTTTGAAAGGCGCGGCCTTGCTCCGGCTGGAAGCTATCAGGGCGTGGGTCCTTATGGGACATATGACATGGCAGGGAATGTCAAAGAATGGTGCTGGAATGGAACCGGATCCAGAAGGTATATTCTGGGCGGCGCGTGGAACGAAGCACAATACATGTTCTTGGGGGCAGAAAGTTTATCCCCTTTTTATCGGGCACCGAACTGCGGCTTTCGCTGTGCGGAATATGAATCCGGGCAAAAAATCCCTCAAGAAGCCTTTGATCCTGTTCCAGAAATTCCTCCCGAAGACTATAGAAATGTAAAACCTTGCTCTGATGAGATTTTCGCTGTTTATAAAAGCCTCTATGCCTACGATAAAACTGAGCTGGATCCTGTTTTAGAATCTACAGATAAATCAACAAAATATTGGATAATGAAAAAAGCCACTTTTAATGCTGCATATGGGAAAGAGCGGATGATCGCCTATATATTTCTCCCCAGAGTTGGTACTCCACCCTATCAAACAATTATCTATTTCCCTGGGACTCTTGCTGTTCCCTCTATAGAATATTACCCGTTATATTGGGTAGATCTTCTTGCCAAGACCGGCAGAGTAATAGTTTTTCCAGTTTATAAAGGAACATTTGAGCGAGGTTATGACATCGAAATAAAAACTCAGCGGGCTCTCAGGGATTATAGGATTATGTGGTCAAAAGACCTTGGAAGAACAATCGATTATTTAGAGACTCGCCCGGAATTTGATTCCACTAAAATTGCCTATTGGGGAGTAAGCTGGGGCGCAGTCTTGGCTGCTATACTTCCGGCAGTAGAAAAACGGTTAAAAGCGGTTATCATTATGAGTGGGGCATTTTGTTACGATAAAGACTGCTTGCCCGAAGTTAAGCAGGTTAACTTTGCCCCCCGTGTAACCGCTCCTGTTTTAATGCTTAATGGGCGATATGATTTCGCTTGGCCGTATGAGACACATCAGAAACCATTGTTTGACCTTTTAGGCACACCTGAGAAGGATAAACACCATATTTTATTCGAAACTGGCCACTATATATGGTTAAGTATTGAGTCTTTTAAAGAAATCCTTAATTTTCTCGACCGCTATTTTGGGCCAGTGAAATGAATGGTGAGAACGGGATATGAAGTGCCCCAAATGTCAGACTGTGGACCTCACCATCCAGTAGTAGATCAGGAGCCCCGTGCTCCTGGCACTATTCTGGTGGCTTTCAGCGGGCCCATATGACGAGCGAAGATTGTACGTGAGATGAGCGATGAGAAACGACAAAAGAGGAGTATCACAGGAAGTGAGCTCCAGAGGCGGCTTCAAGAGTCCCTCAAGTCGGTGAAGCCTAGAGACGTGCAAGCTCTCAACCAGAAGCTGTTTGAGCATCTGAAGTTTGCGGTGGATAATTATGATGTTTTGGACGCCGACGCGAAGCAGCAGATTGACGGAGCGATGAACGGATTCCAGAAGGATTTGGGTCCCGTTCTCGAGAAGCTCCCCGACAGCAAGGACAAGAGAGTACTCAAGCGCCTCCATCGCGGTATGCTTGGGAAGCGTGTGATGGTTGACCTATTGCTGAAGGAGTTGGAGAGCATGCCAGCGCCGGAAGACGATAACAGTGCGAAATCTCGGATGCTGTTAATCGAGGAGTTACAGAAGGTGACCGATTTCTTTTGTGACATTTGCGACAACACACTGCGTGGTCCCGCAGCTTTTGGCCAGCTGACCCTACTGGGGATCTGCGTCAGTGAGCTAGTAGTAGCTCTGCACCTAGGCCATCACTATTACACGAATCAAGCATATTCCCATGTAAGGACTGTGATCGAATGCGTGGACAAGATCGAGTTGTTCAGAAGGGAGCCGAAATGGGCTGAAATATGGTGCAGCGGCGACGCGAGAGCAATCTGGAAAGAACTGTCGCCGAAAAGCGTTAGGATCAAGCTGGGGAGGCCTAAGTATGATCCTGTGTATGGTTTCTTCAGCGCGCTAGGACCTCATGGCAGCTTTCAGGCAGTACAAGCGAGGACATACCGAAGTCTTCAGAAGTCTTCGAAGGGGAATCTCCAGATCCACCAGTGGCTAGGGGGCTGTCCGGCAGAACACCATATCATATTCGTAAATGGCGGGATGTTCTATGCCGTTTATTTGGTGTTGCTGCAACTGGTGAAGAGTTTCTGGCGTTTTCTGAATGCAGCGGAGGTAAAAGAGGCATTGGACCGGAATGCGTGTAAAACGGCTGATTATCTAAGACGCTACTTCTTGCCTTGGGCTAAAGACAACGGGTTGGACGTGACGCAGCTTGAAGAACGCCTTGACAGTGCACAGTGGGGCAAACCGGAATGAATGCGCTGTAGAAGCGCCAATGTCCGCACTTGGGCCTGTGCATCTGGTCGTCTATTGAATGGTAGTAGGTCAGGAGCCCCTAGGCTCCTGACACTATTCTGTAACGCAAAGTCTTAACTTCCCCAAAAGGCAATCTCACCACAATTTTGGTGCTAATCCAGATAGCCCCCCTGTTATTAAGCTCGTAGGCCGGGCATCTTGCCCGGCAGCAGTCGCTTCCCCAAAAGGCAATCTCACCACAGTTTTGATGCTGATCCAGATAGCTCCCCTGTTATTGAGGAGAGTTATATGCGGGAAAAGAACGTTCATATTCAAAGAATCAAATTCCTTCGATCCCCTTTCTCACCATTATCAACCTATGGATGGATATGCCTATCCCTCTGGGTAAAAAGGGGATAAAGGCGAGGACATGATTATAGATGATAAAAATTTTTCAAAATGGGCATCAGAAAGCCCAGAAAGCCCAGAAAGCCCAGTAAGCCCGGCGCCGACATCGAAACATCCTGTTGCGGTGGGGAGAGTTACACTCCCGCCCCTTTCTGGCGAACAGATCTGCAACCCCTGTCCGATCTGGCAGAAAGCCCAGAACGCCCAGTAAGCCCGGTGGACGTGTGGGAGAGTGAAGGTTTTGAGCTCACTCCCGTGCCCCCCTTCTCTTACAAAGTCGAAGATCCCGCCCAAGGCGGGGAGAGGGGGATTAAGGGGGTGAGTTATGAGTGGGCGGTGAAGAGCCCCGCGTTCCTGAGACTAATCTATTCACAGCAGATGAAACGGACTTGTAGTGAGCGGGCAGACGCCCGCCCGTCTGGGCGAAGCGAATCTATTAAACAGATCGGCATCGCTGACATCAGCTTAATCTGCTCAATCAGTCGTAGGTCAAGCATGTCCGCAGGACTGCTTGACGAAAAACTGACATCAGCTTAATCTGCTTAATCAGCTGTGAGGTTTCAAGCCCCTAGTCCCCAATCCCTAACCCCTGGTTCTGGGTGCCTGGGACTGGCGACTGGTGTCTGGAGTCTGGATACTGGAGTCTGGTTTACTCGTATCTCAACGCTTCAATCAAGTCCAGGAGAGGTGCAACTATTAATATCACACATTTTCTAAGTATCGATGTATGTCCTTGGCGGCTTTTTTGCCTGCACCAGCCGCTAATATCACCGTGGCTCCGCCGGTGACTATATCACCGCCTGCCCACACACCTTCACGGGATGTTCTTCCGGTCTCCTCATCTGCAACAATATTCCCCCATTTGTTCACCTCCAACCCGGGAGTGGTCTGAGGCACCAAAGGATTAGAACTGTTTCCAATGGCTACTACAACCGTATCCACCTCCATGGTATAGTTTGAGCCTTCGATGGGCACCGGGCGTCTTCTTCCAGAAGCGTCCGGCTCTCCCAATTTCATCTTTATGCACTCCATGGAAGTAACCCAGCCATCCGCATTCCCGTTATACTTTATGGGGGCAGTGAGAAAATGAAACTGAACCCCCTCCTGTTCGGCATGATGAATTTCCTCAATTCGAGCCGGCATCTCCTTCTTTGAACGGCGATACACGATGTAGGCGTTTTCCGCACCCAATCTTAATGAAGTGCGCACCGAATCCATGGCAGTATTTCCACCACCTAAAACTGCTACATTTTTTCCGGAAAAGATAGGGGTGTCGTATTCGGGAAAGCTGTAAGCTTTCATCAGATTGGATCTGGTGAGATATTCATTGGCAGAGTAAATGCCGTTGAAATTCTCTCCGGGGATACGCATGAAATTGGGCAGTCCGGCTCCAGTGCCGATGAATACCGCTTGATAGCCCTCTTTGAAAAGATCATCGATGGTCCACAATTTTCCTATCACAGAGCTGGTTTTGATCTCCACTCCCAATTTGGCTAAATAGTCCACCTCTGCCTGGACTATGCTTTTGGGGAGTCTGAATTCCGGTATGCCGTAGACTAATACACCTCCGGTTTTGTGCAATGCCTCGAAGACGTTCACCTGATGTCCCAGTTTAATAAGATCACCTGCCACGGTCAAGCCGGCAGGACCTGATCCTACTATGGCTACCTTCTTTCCGGTAGGTGGAGCGATCTCTGGAATCTCCACCTTTCCCTGTTCTCTTTCATAGTCGGCGGCAAATCTTTCCAGATGTCCAATAGCCACCGGCTCATACTTCTTCGTCAGCACACATACCTTCTCGCATTGATCCTCCTGAGGGCATACCCTTCCGCAGATGGCGGGTAAGCTGTTGGTCTTCTTCATCTCCTTTGCTGCACCTGTGAAATCCCCTTTGGCTACAAGTCGGATAAACTCCGGTATATTTATCTCCACCGGACAGCCATCTATGCACACCGGCTTCTTGCACTGCAAACATCTTTGAGCCTCCTTCATAGCCAGCTCGGGGGTATAGCCGAAGGGAACCTCCCGGAAGTTTTTGATCCTTTCCTGAGGACTCTGTTCCTGCATCTTCTGTCGGGGTATCTTTAGCCTATCTTTCATATCCATCACGCCGCCCCTCCTTTCGTCGGTCCCACACGCATCTTTTCAAATCTTTCCATAGCTATCTTTTCCTGTTTTAGATACATGGATTGTCTTTTGATTAACTCATCGAAATCAACCTGATGTCCATCGAAATCCGGACCATCTACACAGGCGAATTTAGTCTTTCCTCCCACCGTCACCCTGCAGGCTCCACACATGCCGGTGGCATCCACCATGATGGGATTTAAGCTGACCACGGTTTTGATCCCTCGGGGAGTGGTCACTCCACAAACTGCCCTCATCATGACTACCGGTCCGATAGCCATTATAAAATCAACTTTCACCTTCTCCGAAAGAAGCTGAGTTAAAAGGTCGGTCACAAAACCGTGGTGACCATAAGAACCATCGTCAGTAGAGATCAAAAGCTGGTCACTTATGTTTTTCATCTCCTCTTCCAATATCAGCAGATTCTTGCTGCGGGCACCGATTATGGAGATCACCTTGTTCCCCATCTGCTTTAAGGTCTTAGCCACAAAGTGAATGGGGGCGATTCCAATTCCTCCGCCAACGCAGACACAGGTCCCGAAATTCTCTATATGGGTGGGAATTCCCAGAGGACCCACCACATCCGCCAAAACATCTCCCTTTTTCAAGGTCGCCAGATGGGCAGTCGTTTTTCCCACCTCCTGGAAGATGATGGTTAAAATTCCTGTTTTGGAATCCAGATCAGTGATAGACATGGGGATCCTTTCACCCTGCTCGTTGATCCTCAGCACCACAAACTGACCTGCTTCTGCCTTTTGAGTGATTAAAGGAACGGAAAGCTCAAGCAGGTTTATCTGTGGAGCCAACTTCTTCAGTTCAATTATCTCGTTCAAGCTGTCCTCCTGTGTAAAAAATTAAAACTAAACGTGATGAAGTAAAAATTTCGGATCTTTCCTTTAAAGCTCCTGGATACCTCTATCGTTTGCCGTCAGCGAAGCCCAGACGGGCAGGCAGACGCCCCCGGCTGGGCGTCCGTGCTCGTTAACGAAGCTCCCAGACGCTCACCCGTACGGGTGCCGGAGTTCGTCTGAGCTCGATTCTCGAAACTCGACGCTTGAGATTTTTCATCTGTTTCATCTGTTGGGAATTCTCCAGCTTCGATCATCGAGCTTCAAGCTTCGAAACGGGTTTCGACGCCGTCAAACCAGCTTCGAATAACTTTGTTACCAGTTCCTCTCCTTTGCTTGCTTGAGCCTTTCTATTTCTTCAACAAAATGCTCTCTGAAGAAATCCACCACCTCTTCAGGAGAAAAGACATCTATCAGCTCTTCATGCTTTAATCTTTCATATCGCTCCTTGAAAGCGGGAATCTCCTGCAGAAGAGAATCGATTCCTTTCGCCACAGCCTGATAGTTTTCTGTGTCGAACTCTTCTGTCAACTCAGGTGGCAAAATGTTTCTAAAATTATTCAGTCGTGTTTCGAGAATTTCGATCTTTGATTCTTCACATCCGATCACGAAAGACATGCATAAAAGGATCAAAAAAGCTTTTTTCAACTTTAAACTCCCTTTCGCATTCTTTTTTTCTCTTCCGCTTCCTGGATGATTCTTTTGGTGTCTAAGGCTATCACCAACTCCTCATTGGTGGGGATGCAGAATATCTTCACTTTAGAATCATTGGTCGCAATATCCTGTGCCTGCTTGCTTGAAGCTTGCTTATTTTTTTCTTCATCTATTTTGATGCCCAGAAACTCTAAATTCTGGCAGGATTTTTTTCTCACCAGAGGGGAGTTTTCGCCGATGCCAGCCGTGAAGACCAAAACATCCACACCTCCCAGCACTGCGGCATAGGATCCGATATACTTCCGAATGCGATAGCAATATACATCCAGAGCCAGTTGCGCAGAGGAGTTTCCCTTTTGAGCTTCACTGATGATATCTCGCATGTCCCCGGAGATTCCGGAGATGCCCTGCATTCCACTATGTTTGTTGAGCAGGGTGTTGGCTTCGTGTAGGGAGAGCTCCTCTCGAGCCATGATGTGTAAAATTATGGCCGGATCCAAATCACCTGAACGTGTCCCCATTAAAAGACCTTCCAGGGGGGTAAATCCCATGGAGGTGTCCACTGATACCCCTCCCTTAATTGCCGACATGCTGGCTCCATTTCCCAGATGACAGGTAATTATATTTAACTCCTTGATGGGTCGATTCATCAATTTGGCGGCGCGCCTGGAGACGTAAAAATGCGAAGTGCCATGAAAGCCATATCGTCTTATCCCATATCTTTTATACAGCACATAGGGGATTCCATAGATATAGGCATAGGGGGGCATTTTCTGATGAAAGGCGGTATCAAATACCGCAACCTGAGGGACTCCCGGAAGTATCCGCATGCAGGCATTTATTCCCCGAATGTTGTGGGGATTGTGAAGCGGTGCCAGCTCAATACAGCTTCTCAAAACCTGCATCACTTCCTGATTTATGAGCACCGAATCAGGGAATCTTTCACCTCCATGTACCACCCGATGACCCACCGCATCTATATCCGATCTATCCCGGATCACTCCGTGATTGGGTGAAAGCAACATGGCAATAACGTGCTCCACCGCCATAATGTGATCCAACATTTCTCCGGATATGGTGACCTCAGGTCGGTCATGGGGCTTGTGAACTAAAATACCTTCACTCGTTCCGATACGAGAAACCATTCCCTTTGCCAACACATAAGTTTTATCAATATCGATGAATTGATATTTTACCGATGAGCTACCGCAGTTTAAGACTAGTATCTTCATATCCTTCTACCGTTAATTAAGCTATTCATTTTTTTGTTTTTTATTTTCTGCGTCGGAATTTTATTGTTCATATTTTTATTCAGGAAACAGATCGGCTTCTCCGATTTTGTTTCCCTCCTCATCATATTTAAAAAAGCCCTGTCCAGTCTTCTTGCCCAAGTGTCCGGCGCGCACCAGCTTTCTCAAAAGAGGGCAGGGGTTATATTTGTGATCAGAAAGCTCGTGTATCAGGTTTTCCATCCACTTCATCACCTCATCCAATCCCATCATATCTGCCAGAGCAAGAGGACCGACATTGAAGCCATATCCCAACTTCATGGCAGTATCGATATCTTCAGCCGTGGCGATGCCCTCCATAAGAACATGCATAGCCTCATTTAACAATGGGACGATGATTCGGGTGGTCACGTATCCGGGATATTCATAAACCGTGACCACGGTCTTGTCTAAATGCTGTTCCGCAAATTCTTTGATCAGATCTAAAGTCTCTGGAGAGGTTTTTAAACCTCTCACCACCTCCACCAAAGGGATTTTGGTCACCGGAGGGAGAAAGTGCAGTCCTACCACTTTGTCCGGTCTTTTGGTGGCGGCGGCTATCTCGGTTATGGAAAGGGTGGAGGTATGGCTGATTAACACGATCTCCGGACGTGTGGTTTCATCCAGCTTGGCGAATAGTTTCTGTTTGAACTCCAAGTCCTCAGGAATGGCTTCTATTACCAAATCAACGTTAGGGGCATCCTCGTATCCGGTGGTCCACCTTATCCGGGCAAGGATTGCTTTCTTTTCGCTTTCCGTCATTCCCCATTTTTGTATGTCTAAATCCATTTCCTCTGACAGGTGCTTGAGGCTCTCTTTTATAATCTCCTGGCTTAATTCCACCAGGGTAACCTCAATCCCAGCACCTGCCAAAAGTCGGGAGATTCCCCTTCCCATGACTCCTCCGCCAATTACCATAACTTTTGAAATAGGCATAAAATCAACCTTCCTTTACTTAACCGATTTGGCCATTACCCAAAACAAACATTTATTATAACCAAATTTCCTTTTTTAGCAAGCCTTTTTAGGAGACTTTGTAATTTTTTTCACAAGCCACTGACTCTTATTTTAATCATATTAACACAATACGCTTGACCTTGACTGTCAATTAAGTATAATATAGAAGAATGAGAAACTCTAAAAGCTTTGGAGGTGCAAGATGGCATTAAAAACAGTTGAGGAGTATAAGGAAAGTTTGCGCAAGATGAAGCCGAATGTCTACAAATTTGGGAAGGTGATAGAGGATGTGACCACTCATCCCGCAACAAGGTCGACAATAGAAGGGCACGCCCAGATTTATGCGGCGCAAAACGATCCAAAATACCAGGATGCGTTTACCACCACCTCGCATCTGACCGGTGATAAGATTTCCCGCTATGTTTCCATAATTGAAAACATGGATGACATGGTGGCAAACTGCAGGATGAAAAGACTGATGTTCAATCTCAGCGGAACCTGCACCGGTGGAAGGTGTGTGGGCTGGAACTGCATCAATGCCATGTGGGCCGCGACATATGACATGGATAAGGATCTGGGAACGGATTATCACGAGAGATTAAAAAAGTGGTTACTTGAGGCTCAAAAGAAGGATATTGCCATCTCCGGCGCGCTCACCGATCCCAAGGGCGATAGGACCAAATCAGCCTCACAGCAGGACGATCCGGATATGAATCTTCATCTGGTGGAGAAAAGGGAGGATGGCATCGTGGTCAAGGGCGCCAAGGTGATGATCTGTGGTGTGGCGGCATGCAATGAGATATTCATTCTTCCCGGCGCCGGTTACAAAGAGCCGGAGGGAGACTGGGCCATCTCCTTTGTGATTCCCAGAGACACCGAAGGCTTGACCATCGTGGAGACCCGTCGTCCATCCGACACCAGAGAGGAAGAGGAAGGTTTTGATATTCCAGTTAAGATAGGAGGAATCACCCAGGCTTATCTTCTCTTTGAGAACGTGTTTGTTCCGAACGAGAGGGTGTTCATGTGTGGAGAATCTAAATACAGCTTGGGTGCTGTTTTGAATTTCATCATGCCCTACCGGGCGGCAATTGGAAGCTGTGTGGCCGGGCAGGGGGATCTAAAGGTGGGAGGATCGATACTTATAGCTCGAGCTAACGGTCTTTCCTCTAAAGTCATATCTGATAAGCTGATTCGTATGGTAATCAACAATGAGACCACTTTTGGAATAGGGATTGCCGCCGCCACCTTAGGTCGAAAACATCCTTCTGGAGTATGGCAGCCTAATCCTCTGCTTTCCAACGTGAACAAGGTGCACGTAGCCACATTGCCTTACGAGAACTCTGTTTTAGCTCAGGACATTGCCGGCGGCATCGGTGAAACCGGCTGCATACCATCTTATGTTGACTTTAATGATGAGAAATACGGGCATCTACTCAAAAAGTATTTAAAAGCTAAATCATCAGCCCAGGCGCGCACCCGGGCGGCACGGTTGATAGAATGGTTCACCATTGGTCCTGGAGTTCCCGGATGCATGCATGGGGGAGGCTCGCCGGATGGAGCCAAGCTGGTCATTCGGGTTAATGCCAAATTAGAGGAGAAAGCCGAACTCGCCAGAAGATTAGCCGGCATAGAAGAGGAGATTCCCGAACCTGAAAAGAAGAAGAAATGAGTTTGTATCTCATCCGGCTTAGATTAGAATGAGACGCTGTGCCATTGAGAATGTGAGATGCAGGGACGGAGCTAAAGCTCCGCACCTGCATTTTTTCTCTCTCAGACAATTAATCTTAATCTCCCCGCCCAAAGGGAGAGCTCTCTCATTTTTCTCCTTGATTAAATTGAACAAATTGAGTTATTGTATTTGTAATGATGTGGTGAAGGAAGGTTGACTCCTTCCGATCATAACATCGGGACTTTCCGAAAAGGTAATTTTTTAAAAAATTTTAAATTTTCGGGACGCTTGGGGTGTATATTTAATATTGACCACTCAGGAGGAAAAAATGGCAGAAAAACAAGATCTGGAAGCGGTAGAGAAGCTAAATGAAGCTCGGAACAAGATAAAAAACGAAATCAAAAAGGTAATCGTAGGGCAGGAGCGGGTGATCAATGAGCTTCTGGTCGCACTTTTGTCCAACGGACATTGTCTTTTGATCGGTGTGCCGGGATTGGCTAAAACTCTGATGATCTCCACCATCTCCCGCATACTGGATTTGAAGTTCAATCGAATCCAGTTCACCCCGGATTTGATGCCCTCCGACATTACCGGAACGGAGATCATTCAGGAGAACGTATCAACTGGTGAGAGAACTTTCAGGTTTGTCAAGGGACCCATTTTTGCCAACATCGTTCTGGCGGATGAGATAAACCGTACCCCACCCAAAACTCAGTCCGCGCTTTTGCAGGCAATGCAGGAGCATGAGGTTACTGCCGGAAGTGAGACCTATAAGCTAACAGAGCCTTTCTTCGTGTTAGCCACCCAGAATCCCATTGAGCTGGAGGGAACCTATCCGCTTCCTGAAGCGCAACTGGATCGTTTCATGTTCAATATCTACGTGGACTATCCTTCTGAAGAAGAGGAGAACGTTATCGTTAAATCGACCACCAGCGCCTACGGACAGGATTTAAAAGAGGTGATGGGAGCAGACGAGATCATAAAACTGCAACAGCTTGCTCGACGGGTGCCGGCCTCAGATCATGTGGTAAACTATGCAGTCAGACTTGCCCGCAGCACCAGACCACACCAGAACAATTCCCTCCCCTATATCAAAAACTGGGTCAACTGGGGAGCAGGACCACGGGCTTCTCAATACATGATACTGGGAGCAAAGACCAAGGCAATCCTGGATGGCAGATATACCCCTTCCACAGAAGATGTCAAGACGGTGGCAAAGCCGGTTCTAAGACACCGCATCGTCACCTCCTTCAATGCGGAAGCAGATGGAGTGGGGACTTTGGAGATTATTGAAAAACTATTGCAGGATGTCAAGGAAGAATAGTTTTTCGAGGCTCGTTTGTGGGTGTCGAAGCTGGTTTCGAGGCTTGAAACTCGGTGATTGAAGCTGGAAATACTCTCTTTTAATATGTCTTTGGAATTAAAATTAAATGTTAAATAACGAGGTTGTTCATGAGGTGGGGAGACGCTTTCAAAAGCTTTTTGGTTCTCTTTCTGATCTTTGGGTTTTTAAGTTGTAGCAGTAAGGAGAAACAGGCAGAAAAACATTTCAGGAAGGGTTTCAGGTATCAGGATCAGGGCAACCTGGATAAAGCTCTGGAGGAATACGAAAAGGCACTCCAACTCAACCCAAACTATGCAAAGGTTTATACAAATATTGGAACGATATACTTAGAGAAGAAAGATTACGATAAAGCCATCCAGCAGTTCAAGAAGGTGATTGAGCTAAACTATTGGGACAAGAAAGCCCACTATAATCTGGGCTTAGTCTATCTTTATAAAGGAAAGATAGAAAAAGCAAAAGAAGAAGTAAAATTCTTAAAAAGCATACGTTCCGAACTTGCGGATGCCCTGGAAAAGAGGATAGGGGAAAAGTAACCTCGCTGTGCCTGGCGGGTCCCCAGACCCGACAGGGAAGGATGAACCTCCCGCCAGGTCAGGGATGCGTATGCATTCATACGAACCTGGTGGGCACAAAAAAGTAAACTGCGCTTTCATTGGCGCGTAGGCAAGCCTTTACGGCTTGCCAGCCTCGGCTATGCGAAAAACTCTATAAGCTAAATTTGTGAGCAAGACAAAAGCAATCTTTTATTCAGAATGATACCAAAAAAGAAAATCACAAAAGTTATCCTCGAGATGGCGGAGAAAATCATGAAGGAATATAAGCCGGAGAAGATTATCCTCTTCGGCTCCTTCGCATACGGCATGCCCACAAGGGATAGCGATATCGACATGTTGATAGTCAAAAGAACCAAAAAGAAAAGCATGGACCGGTGGTTCATCTTGAAAAAGTTATGTCAAGATCCCAACCGGGGGATTCCCTTTTCTCCATTGGTCTTTACTCCCAAGGAGCTTGAATACCGTTTGTCTTTAGGAGACGATTTCATCAAAGAGATTTTGAAAAAAGGCAAAATTCTATATGAGAGAAAACAGTAAAAAGTCGGTCCAGGAATGGTTAGTTAAAGGCGACCATGATATCGAGACCGCGCAATTTCTGTTTGAAAAACATGGACATACAGACATCATTGGCTTTTTGATTCAACAGGCAATTGAAAAATATCTAAAAGGATATTTAATCTATCATGGGTGGGAACTTAAAAAGATACACGATCTACAAGAATTGATAAATGAGGCAACAAAGATTGACAAAGGTTTTGAAACTTTCTTAGATTCTTGCATCAACATATCCAAATATTATATTGATACCAGATATCCTGGATTCCCTACCAGATATTCACGACAAGAGATAAAAAAATCTCTTGGCATCGCAAGCAAAATAATTGAAAAAGTCAAAAGAGCGATAAGATAATGCCAGAAGATTATCGCAGATTTTTAAAACCGGATGTGGTCTCCAAACTCTCCGGGATGGAGATCAAAGCAAGGCTGGTGGTGGAGGGGTTCATCGCTGGCTTGCACAAAAGCCCTTATCATGGGTTTTCGGTGGAATTTGCCGAGCACAGACAATATATGCCCGGAGATCCCCTGAAGAATGTGGACTGGAAAGTTTATGCCAAGACAGATCGATTCTTCATCAAGGAGTTCGAAGAGGAGACCAATCTGAAAGCCTATATCCTGCTGGATACTTCAGGCTCCATGGGATATAGCTCCAATAGTGTAAATAAACTGGAATATAGCTGTTATCTTTCCGCCGCCCTCTCTTATTTGATGTTGAAACAGCGGGATTCGGTGGGATTGGTCCTGTTTGATCAAAATATAAAGAAATACATTCCTCCCAAGTCTGCCTTGAGAAGTCACCTGCATGTTATCCTGCAGGAATTGGACAAGCTGGAGTCTTCCCGAACCACCAACATCAGTTCTGCTTTGCACCAGATGGCGGAGAGGATAAAAAGACGCGGCTTGATCATCTTGATCTCCGATCTTTTTGACGATCCCGACAGGGTGTTAAATGGGCTAAAGCATTTCCGGCATAAAAAACACGAGGTGATCGTCTTCCACGTGTTGGACCCAAAGGAACGCACCTTCGCCTTTCCGGAATTAGCCATATTCAAAGATTTGGAGACAGATGAGGAACTGATGACCTCCCCCTGGCAGATAAGAAAGGAATATATCGAGAGATTTAAGGCTTTGGTCAGCAAATACACCCTCCAGTGTCGGGAAAGCTTGATCGATTATGTGCTTCTGGATACCTCCATTCCCTTTGATTATGCTCTTTTTTCCTACTTGAGCAAAAGGCAGAGATTGTGGTAAGTCAACCGGTCAACGGATTAAACAGATTGAACGAATGAGAGCTAAGAAATGATTGGTTTGATCCACTGATCGGCAAAATTAAGGGAAGATTATGGCGAAAAAGTTGTTGATCGGTGCTCACATGTCCATCTCTGGAGGAGTTTTCAATGCCCTTCTTTTCGGGAAAGAGTTAGGATGCACCACTATTCAGATTTTCACCAAAAACAACAATCAGTGGAAAGCCAAGGAGATCACGTCTGAGGATGTGAAAAAGTTTTTCGCGAATCAAAAAAGGACTGAAATATCTCCGGTGGTGGGGCATAACGGGTATCTGATAAACTTAGCCTCTCCCAAAGAGAACGTTTATAATCTATCCCGGGAGTCCATGCTGGTTGAGCTGAAACGCGCCGAACTTTTAGGTCTGCCATATCTGGTGATGCATCCGGGTTCACATCTGGGGAGAGGAGAAAAAGAGGGGATAAAAAAGATCGCCCGCTCCATAGACTGGCTTCATCAAAAGACCAAAGGATACAAGGTAAAAATTCTGCTGGAGACCACTGCCGGTCAGGGAAGCGCCATCGGGTATCGATTTGAGCACTTGGCAGAGATAATTAAACGAGTGAAAGATAGTAAGCGATTGGGGGTATGCTACGACACCTGCCATACCTTCGCCGCTGGATATGACATTCGAACTAAAAGGGCTTATGAGACGACCTTCAAAGAATTTGATAAAGTTATCGGACTTTCCCGGCTTAAGGTTCTTCATGTGAACGATTCGCTAAAAGATTTGGGTTCCCGGGTGGATCGACATCAGCATATCGGAGAGGGAAAGATCGGACTGGAAGGGTTTCGCCTGTTGATGAATGATGCCAGATGGGAAAAGATTCCCAAGATTCTGGAGACCCCGAAAGAAGAAGAGACGGCAAGGGACATTAAAAATCTAAACGTGCTCAAAAGCTTGGTCAAATGATTTATGACGAATGACGAATGAGATGACCTCTCCCCCCGTCCCCCTCTCCCCCGCCTCTGGCGGGATTTTCAACATGAAATGGAGAGGGGTTCACCCTGAGGGGATTCACCCTGAAGGGGAGATAGGGGGTAAGGTAGAAACAGCCACAGTTTTGCTGGTAATAACGAAAACATTCGAGGAGAAAATGAATCAGATGAAATTTAAAATTGGTTCGGTCTTTCTGATCTTTATTTTCGCCATAAGCTTGACCTCCGTATATGGTGCGTCCGGCATACTTCTGGATATCAGTGTGAAGGAGGGGATTACCGATGACAGCGCAAGCTTTGAGCTTATCGACCAAAGAGAAATAAGACTTCTAAATGGTGTGGAGACCGCCTCCTTTCAAGCTAATTTTACCCTTTCCACAATCCCCACCGTGCTGGATAATGAAAACGTTATTTTGAACTTAAGTCTCATCACCCTACCTCCAAAGCCCCAGACCATTTTTACAGAAGTCCTGGCTAAGGATAATCAGACGTTCTTTATTGGCGAGGTGAAGGCAAAACAGGGAAGGGTCTTTCAAGTTTATCTAACTCCCAGAATAATAGAGATGCCAGAGCCGGAATGCGATTTTAATACTCGGGACAAGGAAGCAGAAGAGTGGGAGGAGCTTCCCAGCGCTCATTTCTTTTTCCGCTATATTTTAAACTCCTTAGCTGACCTGCACTGGGCAAAGATCAAGGGATATGCTGAGACCGAATACAGACGGTTCCGGGAGACCTTCGGGTTCACTCAACCAGCCATGGACAGGATGGAGTTTTTTTTCCTCCCATGTCGAGCAAGTGAGGTGATTTGGGATGATCGATTTGATATTGGGCTGGATCCGGTAAAAAACAAAATTTACGCCATCTATAATCTTTTTGAGAGAAGCTTAGACTCCCCCGGGGTGGGATTTCTTCTGTTCTACAGGTTATGGGGATATGCCCCTCCCATGCTGGCAGAAGGAATAGGAGGTTATTTCTCCATGTCCCATCACTTCACCAAGAAACTGATTTCCACCCAAAGATGGGTTCCCTTAGAGAAACTCAAGATAACTAAAGATTATAGAGGGCAACCAAAAGACGTGGCTTTCTGGGAATCCTGCTCGTTTGTAAGGTTTTTGGTGAGAACCTACCATTTACAAAAATTCAAACTCCTGTATGAAAAAGCTACTGATCTCACCTTAGAGCAAGTCATAGAAGAAGTATACCAGAAGAATCTGGCTACCTTAGAGAAGGAGTGGCTTTCTTTCCTTGAGGGATACCGGGATACCATCAGCGATTTTTACTACTTAGCGTCTGTAAAGATGAATAACCATCATTACGACGAAGCCATAGAATTGTATCATGACATGTTGAGCTTGTTTGGGAGAAACCCGGGAATAATACGCAGTTTAGCTTACGTGTATTATCTAAAGGGTGATTATGATCAATCAGAGAAGTACTATCAGGAGGTGCTTTCCGGCGACACTCTGAACTTAGAATATCTTCATATCCTGGGAAATATAAAGGGAATCAAGGGTGAATACGATAAGGCAAAAAGTTACTACCTGAAGGTGATCTCTGTTGATTCAGGCTATGTGGAGTCCTATGTTAAATTAGCTAAGCTGGAGATAGCCAACGGAAATTTACTGTTTGCCAAAGAACACTTTGAGCAAACTAAAGGTTTGGAGACCAAAACTCAGGCCAAGGCGGAGATCTATTCCGGATTGGGAACCATCTATGAGAAGCTGGACAAAGCCGAAAAAGCCCAGGAGCACTTCCAAAAAGCGCTGTTTTATGCCAGACGTTTTGTTTTCGAATTTTCAGACAGACCTATTCCTTATCTTAAATTAGGTGAAGTATTTTTTAATGTGGGAGAGATAGATTCAGCCATCAATTTTCTCCGGATAGCAGAGTTTTTAGAGGACAGGCCCCTGTATCGCGGCAGGGTGCTTTTAGCTTTAGGAAAGGCATATCAAGAAAAAGATGACGTGCCCAAAGCTAAGGTGTGTTTCCGGGAGGTGCTGAGCCTTCCTGCAGGATTTGAGGAGAAAAAAGAGGCGGAGAAGCTTTTGAAATCTATGTAATAAAACAAACCTCTCCCCCTTTTTCCCCCTCTCCATTTTATGGAGAGGGGGATAGGGGGTGAGGTAAATCAGTGGTTGGTTCATGTTCAATTTTCTTAATCCCATCATACTTTTTGTAGCAGGAGCGGCTGTCCTTTTGCCACTTTTGATCCACATATTTAACCGGCAGAAGGTGAAAAAGATCTCCTTCAGTTCCCTTCTTTTTTTGAGGTCTCTGGAGAAGACCCGGATGAGAAGGGTGAAGATTATGGAGTATCTTCTGCTCATAATCCGGACTCTGATCATCCTTCTGGTGATTGCTGCTTTTGCTCGACCAGCCATAAGGGGAGGCTTTGCCACAAAAATTGGAGCACATGCCAAGACCTCTGTGGTGATACTTCTGGATAATTCTTACAGCATGGGTTATGAGACCAAAGATGGATCGGTCTTTGAGTTGGCAAAAAAAAGAACGGAAAAAATAATTGGGCTACTTGAGGAAGGCGATGAAGCCAGCTTAATTTTGTTTGCCTCCCAGCCAACGCTTTCAAATCCTCAACCGACCTATGATTTCAAGAACCTGATAAAGTATCTGGACGAAGAGGCATCTTCTTCGGCTGAAAAAACCGATGTAGGTGAGGCTCTAAAGATAGCCTACCGGATTTTAAAAAAATCCAAGAATTTAAACCAGGAGATTTATCTTGTTACTGATATGGAAAAATCCGGATGGTCCTCCCTCCATCCAAACTTTCTTTCTTCAGAAGGCAAAAAGGAAAAGCTTTATCTGGTGGATGTTTCGCCTGCGGAAAAACAGAATCTGTGCATAGAAAAAATAGAGTTTGGCAATCAGTTGATAGAGAAAGAAAAGCCTTTTCAGGTCACAGCCAAAATCGCCAATTTCAGCTCCCAGCCAGTAAGAAACCTTTTGGTAGGGCTGTATCTGGATGGAAAGAGGGTAAGTCAGACCGACATAGATATCGAGAAAGACGGAAAGGCAACGGTGAAGTTTTCACCAACCGTGGAGAAGGCGGGAATTCATACCGGGTTTTTTGAGTTGACCGACGATGATCTTTTAATAGACAATCGCAGGTTTTTTGCCTTCAAGATCCCGGAGAAGATCGATGTGCTTCTGGTTGGGGAAAACCAAAGGAACACCCACCATTTGAACCTGGCTTTAAATCCTCTGGATAGAAGCGATGCCAATAAGGAAATTACCCGAATAAATAAAAATTCTCTGTCCGGGATTGATTTCAACCAATATCAGGTGGTTATCATCTCCAACCTTTCCCGATTGACCGACGTTCAGCTTACCAATCTGGAGAGATTCGTACAGAGGGGAGGGGGAGTATTTTTCATTTTGGGAGACAACATCGATCCTGAGTTTTATTCCAAACAGCTCATCGAGAGATTCTTTAACCTAAATCTGAAAAGCCCGCTTACCCCCACCAAGAGTGTGCGGGGTTTCTTTAGTTTTGAGAACATCGATTTGGATCATCCCATTTTTCAGATATATCGGAATGTAGAAAAAGATAAGCTCCCCCTGATAAAGTTTTTCTCCATTTTCGAGTTATCCGAATTTGGATTCACAGGACCGGAAAGCCGGAATGTGAAAACCATCATTCGTTTCAATCTGGGAAAACCGGCTCTTCTGGAAAAAAGCTTTGGTGTGGGCAAAGTCTTGCTTCTGGCGGCATCTGTGGAGGAGAGTGAAGGTGATCTGGTGGTGCATCCCTTCTTTGTTCCCCTGATCAATCGGGCGGTGGAGTATCTTGCCGCTGATCTCTCCAGATTGGATGAGGATGTCCTGGTGGGCTCAAAGGTCACCCGGGAACTTCCTGCCGATTTGGCTGGAAAGGAAATAGAACTGTTCGATCCGGAGATGAGAAAGATAGCCTTACAGCCATCATTTCAAACCGACAAGCTCATCTTAAAGATAGATGATACTGACCTACCGGGGATATACGATATACGGGCTTCAACTTCCTCATCTACCAGAGGAGAGGTGGTGGATCGATTTGCGGTAAACGTAGATCCCAAGGATTCTGATCCCGAAAAGATAGAAATATCCGAGGTTGAAAAGAAATTGGAAGGTCTTAGCCTCTTTTACATCAAGCCCGGGGATGACATAGAGAAATCGATCCTACAATCCCGCTATGGCAAAGAGCTGTGGAAGACGTTCTTGTGGGTAGCCTTTGGTCTTTTAGCTCTGGAGATGTTTTTGGCAAGGAGCAGGAAGAAAGACATCGTGTCCAAAGAGAAGAGTTAGAATGGAAAGTCTCCTGTTCGTCACGGATTCTCCTTTTGCGAAAAAGACTTCCGTTGCCAACAAAGAGAAATGGTAGCCGCAACCTTCAGGTTGCGTGAGGGTATTAAGGATTAGCATAAAGGTTTCGCAGGCTGACTTCGTCCCGAGGGACTCAGTCCGAGGGAAGCCTGCGGCTACCAAAATTTCCTGATGCTCCGGGAATAGGCTCAAGATCACGCTAAAGGCAGGAGAATTCCTGAAGCTACAGAACATCGGAATTCAGTGATACTAAGCTTTAGGGGAGCAAAGGGTCAAGGCATCCGTTACCAACAATAGTATTGACTGAATTGCTTGCGCATGTTATTCTATCAACATGCGTTTTCTTTTTCTGCAACAAAGGTAAGGTGAGTAATATATGACCCTGGTCAGCCTAAAGAATATCTCAAAATCATACGGCACCGATCTGGTCTTAGGCAACATCACCTGGCAGATTGAGGAAGGAAGAAAGATCGGGCTTTTGGGATCAAATGGGGCAGGGAAGACCACCCTTTTTCAAATCATCACTGGTGAGCTGGAGCCGGATAGGGGAGAGGTGATCAGGAGCAAACACTTAAAAATCGGCTTCTTGCGCCAGGAATATCAACTGGAGGATAATCTCACCCTGTTCGATGAGATGCTCAAACCTTTCTCTGAACTTTTGAAGCTCCATGACCGGTTGCGAAACTTGGAACAGGAGATGTCCTCTGCAAGGAACCCAAAAAAACTTTTGGAACTGTATGGTGAACTGCAACTCGAGTATGAAAACAAAGGCGGATATAACTATGAGAATAAAATTGAAAGGGTGCTTAATGGATTGGGCTTTAAGAAAGAGGATTTTGCCAAGAGTATCAACATTTTAAGTGGAGGTGAGAAAAACAGAGCCGCCTTAGCATCCGTTCTTTTATCAGAGCCGAATCTTCTTTTGTTGGACGAGCCCACCAATCATCTGGATATTGAGGGGACTGAATGGCTGGAGCAATATCTGTCGGAGTTTCCCGGAACCGTAATTTTGGTATCGCACGATAGGTATTTTCTGGATCGGGTTGTCAGAGAGGTGGTGGAGCTTGAGGATCATATCGTGACAAGATACGTGGGTAATTTCTCCTCTTACGTGGTTCAGAAAGCGCAGAGGCTGGAGAAGGGTTTAAAGGGATACGAGGCACAGCAGGAGTATATCCGTCGCACCGAGGATTTCATTCGCCGAAACATCGCCGGACAGAAGACAAAACAGGCACAATCCCGGAGAAAGGCTTTGGAGAAACTTGAAAAATTAGAAAAACCTAAAACCAAAGCCAAAAAGATGAAAATTTCGTTTTCTCCGACCCAACGCACTACAAGGGCACTTGTCTGGACAGAAAATTTGAGTAAAAAGTTTGACGGTAAGAGTCTTTTTGAAAGCGTCAACTTCTCAATCGAAAGATATGATCGGGTGGGTTTGATCGGTCCGAACGGCTGTGGCAAAACCACGTTTTTGAAAATTCTCATGGGAAATGAGGACCCCTCATCCGGAGAGGTTAAGATTGGTTCCAAGTTGGTTGAAAATCCCGCCCTTGTCGGGGATGTGGGCTATTACGATCAGGAGCATCTGGGACTGGATGTGGAAAGCACGGTTTTGGATGAGGTGTGGAAAGCCAGTCCTCGAATGCTGTTGTTAGAGATGCGTAACTTTTTGGCAAAGTTCTTATTCTGCGGCGATGATGTGTTTCGAGAGATTAAAAGTTTTTCCGGTGGTGAGCAGAGTAGAGTGGTTCTGGCTAAGCTGATTCTGTCCAAGCCCAATTTTCTCATCTTAGACGAGCCGACCAACCATTTAGACATCGCCTCCAGAGAAGTTTTAGAAAATGCACTGGCAGAGTTCGGAGGCACGCTTCTGGTTGTTTCGCACGATCGTTATTTTCTCAACAAGATTGTAAGCAGGATTTATGCTTTCGAAGACAAAAGCCTAAAAGAATATTTGGGAGATTATTCCTACTACGAGGAAAAGAAAAGGGAGCAGAAAGAGAGAGAGAAAAAGATATTAGAGATTGCAAAACAGGAAAGAAAAAAGCGGACTATAGTCAAGAGAACCAAACCCAGAGTCAAGAAAAGAAGCCTGTTTCAGATAGAAAAGGAAATCTCTGAGATCGAGCAGAAAATTGAGGAGATAGATTATCTAGTCGCCACCGAGGAGATTTACACCGATTGGCAGAAGCTTTTAGAATTAAATCGGGAAAAGGAAGAGCTATCCAAAAAGCTGGAAGAGCTGTATGCTGAATGGGAAGATTCAGCCGAGCGGTAGGTTGGGCTGTCCATTTGGACTGCCCGATAAGTTTACGCGAGGCTGGAAGCCCCGCGTACGCCGTTGTTATATCTGGTTCGGGGTGAAGTTCGTAGGGCGAACACCCATGCTCGCCCAATTCATGCAGGTCTGGTCATACCATAGGCAGATCACGCCCGAGGCGGGAGAGCCCCGCCTACGCTGTTGTTATATATAGTTCGGGGTAACGGAGACCCGTCAGGGAGGGCATCCCGAACCAACCTCTTAATTCTCTTTTCCCACTTGATTTATTCTTTTGTTCACTTTACTCCAAGAAGGCGTAATGAGGAAGCTTTCCTCCATGTTCTCAATCATCCTGATAAACTTGCTCATGGGCACCGAAAAGGTGAGAACATCTTCCGGGACGCACGGTCGCGCCGAGACGTCAAACATTCCCAGAACTGCTCTGGGACGGTCAGAGTTCTTCTCCAGATAAGGATACTGGACAATGGAGCCGCAACCGGCGGCAAAGGGGGCAAATACCCCGCTGGGATCAGCCTCATCAAAGTTTGTTAGAGTAAAAAGACCGGAGAGAACGTCGGGTTCAGCGAAGAAGACAACCACCTCCGGATCATCTGACTCCTTGAGCATATCCCACCTCTTGAAAACTATGAACTCAGCCGCCGCCTCAAACTGCGGTAACTTCTTCATCGCCTCTTTAACCAGTTCGGGTGTTTTCTTATAACGCTCCCCCTCAAGTTTTCCCGGAATGCCGCAGGAGAGAAAATATTCGAAGTTCGGCATGATTTCCGGGGTAAATCCCAGATACCTCTTTCCACCACCACAGCCAATTGAGTCGGCGGCAAAACAAAGTGATTCGCCCTTTCGCACCCTCGAAAGATCGCAGATAAAGCACCTGTGGTCTGAGGGAGGTTTGACCACTTGGGTCCGTCCCGACTCATTATTGTAATAAAAAATGATTGGGAGTTCTGCTCCGTTAAAATACTTCTTCCAAAGCCTCATGAATTCTTGTTTGATTTTTATATCCATAACCAATTTCTCCTCTGGTAAAGAGTTTTTTCACATTTGCTACCATACTTGTGTGCCCGTCAAATTTCTCAACCTGACGGGCACGGAATTCATGGACAACAAAATAGAGCGGTAGGTCGGGCTTCCGGAGGATGCCCGACAAGCATAACTAACAACATTTCGGTGGTGGACCACCTTTGAAGACATAGTTTATCAGGTAAACTACGTCACCTAAGTCAACGATTCCGTCACAATTAACATCACCGAGTTCTGGGGGGGGTCAGGAGCAGTGCCGTCTTTATATAGATAGTTTATCAAATAAACCACATCTCCAAGGTCTACCACGCCATCCTCGTTGCAGTCACCAGAAACAGTAGATCGGGCAGTCCAAATGGACTGCCCGACAAGCATAGCTAACAACATTTCGGTGGCAGGCCACTTCTGTACAGATAATTGATCAAGTAAACCACATCACCGACGTCAACGATTCCGTCACAATTAACATCGCCAACTTCTGGGGGGTCAGGAGGAGAACCGTTTCTATATAGATAGTTTATTAAATAAACCACATCGCCGATGTCTATCACGCTATCCCCGTTGCAGTCACCAGTGGGAAGGCAGTTAAAAAGAACCGAGACATTATCAGAACCATAATTGGCAGTTGCCAGGTCAAGATCTCCATCGCCATCAAAATCAGCAGCAAAGATGGAGTAAGCATAATCCCCCACCGGATAGACCGAATCAGGGGTGAAAGTTCCATCCCCGTCATTCATAAGAATCGAAACGTCGCTGGAAAACTCACTTGAAACTGCCAGGTCGAGGTCATCATCACCATCCAGATCGACAGCGAAAACCGACCAGGGGCCAGTACCCGCTGGATAGACTGAGTGGGCACCAAAGGTACCGTCTCCATTGTTCAATAGAACCGAAACGTTGCTGGAATAACAATTCGCGGTCTGCAGATCGAGATCACCGTCTCCATCAAGATCAGCAGCAAAGACCGACAAAGGAAGATCACCCACAGGATAAAGCGAAGGGAGTGAGAATGTCCCATTCCCATTGTTCAGCAGGACTGCGACATCGTAGGAACCATAATTAGCGGTCTGGAGGTCAAGATCACCGTCTCCATCAACATCAGCGGCAAACACCGATACGGGCATGGTCATATCACCAACCGGATATGACGAAGGGTAAGCGAAGGTGCCGTCTCCATTGTTCAATAGAACCGAGACATCGTCAGTATATATGTTTGCAGTTGCCAGGTCCAGATCGCCGTCACCGTCAAGATCGGCTGCAAAGACAGAGACAGGGCTATCATAGACTGTATAGGTCGATTGGGGAGCAAAGGTACCATCTCCATAGTTCAGCAAAACCGAGATATCGCTGTCATACATATTGGCAGTCACAAGGTCAAGGTCTCCGTCTCCGTCCAGATCACCTCCAAAGACCGACCACGGATCCTCATTCACCGGATAATCCGAATGCGGGGCGAAGGTGCCGTCCCCGTTATTCAACAGAACCGAGAGGTTATCCGTGTGAATGTTCGCAGTTGCCAGATCCGGGTCCCCATCACCATCCAGATCAGCCGCAAAAATTGACCAGGGCTTTTCACCCACCGCATAGACCGAATCGGGGGCGAAGGTGCCCGGGCTTTCGTCGCTGACTTCAGTGGTAAAAGACCAGATATAGCTGCTGTCCAGAGGACATCCGAAGGTTGATTTTATATCGGTGGTAAGCACAACAGTTACGATTTCCCCTACAGCGAAATCTTCTGAGGGGCCCAAGGTTGCAGTTTTAGTCAGATTGTTGTAGGTAATCGTGCCCTGGTGAAGTCCGGTAGACCATGCATTCACTACAAAAGTAGAGTCGTTGATGGTGGTCTCATCCATATCAATATCGAAAGTCACAGAGATGTTGGTTGAAACCGGTACATTCAACTCATTCTGTGCAGGAGAAGTGGAAACAATGTTGGGAATAGTATCTAATGAGGGACCTCCCTGAATGCAATAGACTTTTCCGCCTGAACCAGACAGCATCTGGGTTCCTGCCAGAGCATCAGGTGTGCCGTCGCCGTTCACATCTGGCAGACCTCTCACCGTGAAAACTCGATTTCCTGTGTAGTAGGTCCAGAGGGTGTCACAAACTCTCAGATCAACGCAGTAGACCTTGTAGTCAAATGACCCCCCCACAGCCTCAGGATACCCATCGCCATTTATGTCATCCACACCATCAACTGACCATACATCCCCTCCGTTTGTGGTACCCACGGTGTAGCTGCAGATTAGATCGCCGTCGACACCAGAAACGCATATTATGGCATTTAACCACGAACCGATCAGAACGTCCTGAATTCCATCGTCATCAATATCGTCGATGGGCACAACTCTCATGATGTAATCGTATGTTCCCACCAAATAGCTCCAGATATGCGCTCCATTGGCACCGCTTCTGCAATATACATATCCGTCCCATACGCCGGCTAATGCGTCCTGTATGCCGTCTCCGTTCACGTCCTCAATGGCGGCAACATCGTGAACTGATGCTCCGAAACTATGTTCCCATAAAACAGTGGCTGTTCCCGTGCTGGCACCGGAGACGCAGATGATTCGATCATCGTAAGTATCTCCCGCACCAATCAAGGCATCGTTTTTTCCGTCTGTATTAACGTCCGCAATCTCTGCCACGGCAAAAACCGCATCGTCTGCTGAAAACTTCCAGATTAAGTTGCCATTGGTGCCATCCACGCAGAAGGCGGCATCTGCATCTGAGCCTGCGCCAAACAGGACGTCATCTATGCCGTCCTCATTTAGATCCTGTATAGGGCAGATGCTGTAAATCCAGCCAGAGGGGGGGTGGTCATAGGTATCATAAGACCACACCACACTTCCATCCTGACCATCGATGGTGTAGGCGGTTCGCCCTCCCCAAGCTGTTCCCAGAAGGGCATCCGGATGACCATCTGCGTTTACGTCCTCAGTGTAAGAGACGCATTGATCCCCATATCCACCGCTGTTGCTCGGTCCTCCCAGAGGACGGCAGGACCAGAGAACTGTGCCGTAGCCCGGGCTGTTTCCTTTGATACAATAAAAATTACTATCCAACGGAGCTCCGGCATCATAGGTCTCTACCAGCACATCCGGAAGCCCGTCCCCGTCCACATCCACAAATTTAGAGACGCATTCCACGTTTTCGATACCCTGAAACCACCAGATCAAATCTCCTCCATCTTTGAGACCACCCTTTACCACGGGGGTTGGCATCTGTTGGAAAGATTTGGATTGAGATAGCCGCTCCTGCATTATCTGCCAGTCTCGATCTTTGTTGACCATCTCTCCCCAGACTGTTGCAGTGACCAGAAGCATGAGTGTCACAAAAACAGGGGCAACAACTTTTAACCGTCTGGTAACCATAAAGCTTACCTCCTGAAACGAAAGGTTATTTTGTTGTTTTTATAACTCTTTTTGGATTATCCCAGAAACTGATTCATTCAGCCTCTTCTTATCTTTAAGTTACCTAAATTTTTGAATTTGTCAATAGAATTTATTGGGTGATTTTGCTTAAATGAGGCTTTCAGATCGGACAGTGGTTGTACCCCTGTCCGCCCTTCGATGAACTCAGGGTGGTGAGCCTGTCCTTCGACTTTGCTCCCTTCGGGTCTGCCCAGACGGGCAAGCGTCTGCTTGAGCCTCAGGGTCAAAGACAGGACAGTGAGCCAGTCGAACTGTCGAACCATAGAAAAAGAGTAGGGGCTCGTCCTGAAGGGTGCAACCCTCTCCCCAACAGGAAGTTGGTAACGGACGAGGGCGTCCGTTACCAACAAGCTGATTTTTTAACTTGCTCTGTTCAGTTCAAATAAAAACCAGCACCTAACTTAAGTTAGGTGCTGGTGCTTTTTCGGTATTGTGTTGGTCTGACGCACAGGGCGAATTATTTTCTTATTTACTCCTCCAGCATCTCCACGTTAGCCCGGGGAATTATGGCTTTGGTTCCGTCAGCGAACTTCACCTCCAAAACTCTGGCAGATGATTCTGATTCTAACTTCTGCAGCTCTGGAGGAAGGGCACTCACCTTACCCAATTTCCCAAAATAAGGTTCGCGTATCACCCGCACCGGATAGCCCTGGGTGAGTCCGACAGTCTCAAATTCCTTTGCTTCCTCTTTTTTATGCACGTCCCCTGCGAAGGGAATCACCACTTCCGGCCGGATCACGCCTGCTCTAATCTGGGTAGCTCCATTTATGCAAGCCATCATGCCTTCTTTTGATTTCAAAAGTGAAAACGTCTTCTCCGCCATGTTCATCTGTCCGAACCCTTCGGTGACCACCAGGGTTATTCCCAATTCCTCTGATCCGGTGATGGCTACCCCTAAGTCGTATCCCAAAAAATCCCTTAGGTCTTTGTCGTCGAATCCACCCACCACAACCCCCTTTGCACCCACTCTTATGGCTTTTTTTATGGCATCTGCGGTGACTAAATTTCCCCCAACGATTACTTTGTCCTTGCAATCCTTATCGATCAATTTATCCGTCAACACCTCGGTATTATCCTTTACCACCAGCTTGATCTCTCCATGAGTCTCCCCACCGATGCCGAAGATACCTTGAATAAATGACCCCCAGGTGGAGACCGCTACCCCCTCTTTCTCAAATACCTCCACCACCTCACCTTCCAGATATGCCTTGATCTCCACCGGAATGGGATTCCCCCTGATCAAAACCTGTCCGGTGACGGAAGAAATACTTTCCACCGATCCTTCAGTTTTGCTCTTGCACTCTGAGCTGAAGAGTCCAAAAAAGCTTTTGCTCTTGGCGATAACCTCACCATCTTTGACCTTTTTGCCTTCTTTTTTCAGCATGTGATGCATTATGTCTTCCGGAGGGATGCCCAAAATGTTCGCCACATTGATCGGCTGCACGTTTCCCGGAAGCAGGGTGCGAGCTACCACCGTATCTGGCTTCACCTTGTCTTTTACCTTACTGAGAACGTCTCCTTTTAAGGGGAGTATTCTTTTCTTGGTCAAAAGAACCTTATCCGTTACCTTAAGTCCAGGCGTATAAGCATGACCCATCTAACACGCTCCTTTACATTTTTTCTTTACTTCTACACACCCTGTGTATCCAACATCTCTCGCATAGAGGATATTTTCTGTGAAATGCATAACCGATGAACCATAATCCATCGAAGATTATTCTTTTCTCTCCAATGCTTTCGGCTAATGCTTTCAATTCCTCCTGAAAGCTCATAAAATCTTCATACCTTTTTGTTTTTTCCCTATCGTTTTTATAAAACCTGCTTATCGAAGTATTATCTTGTTCTAAGGGAAGAACTCCCACCTGTAGATGGTCTTTGATCATTTGGCTTATCCAGGTATCAATGGGAACATATAGGTGTGGTAATAGTTCTTTCCAGATTTTTAGATACTTTACAACGAATTCCAAATATACACTAATAATTTTTTGATTAACATTTTCTGTCTCTTTACAAAGTGATTCAAATAGGTGTCTATGAGCTTCGCTAAATTCTTTCTTTCTTATTAGGTTGTCTGTTTCTTGAATTAACTTGTCAATAATCTTATCGAATCTCTTTACGGCCAATTTCCCTCTTTCCCTTGATGCGCCTCTTCTGTAACTGATGACAGCTTTAAACAATTGCCTCAATTGATTCCTTTTTCGTAATTTTGTGTTTACTTGGGCTTCAATTAAGGATAAATGGAACTTATCAATCATTGAAGAATTTTGGCTGAGGATCCTACCTGTTTTCTTCAAGATGTTTGGTTCCTTAATGTAGCCCATCGAATGAATTCTCCACCAATATTTAAGCTCAGTTTCTTATAATCTCCCCAACGCCTCTTGGGGGTAGATGTCCAGCGCAATCATCCATTCTTTCAGTTTTTGCACTCTGACTTTGTGATCAGTCGGCAGATGGAATGGTCTTCCCCGGCAATCGATGATGATTCCGTTCGCTCCTCCATGAATCGTCGTCTCCACCTTATTTCCTTTTCCCGCTCCCACATCGAAACCTCGATGCGGCTCTAGGGCTGCCTTACAGGTTAATGGAACTCCGGTCTTTTCGTCCAATCCCAGGGGTATTCTTCTCATCTCTCCATATTTTACCGAACCCTCTTCGGTCTTCCCGTCAGGCATGGTGAACTTGTAGTCCAGAATCTCCCTTTCCTCTTTGGATTCACCCACCGGTGCGATGCAGGTGCCCAGATGAATCAAACAATCTTTGTCAAACACCTGAGTGGCGGCTTTGGCGTGAACCGTGGACAGGACACCCAACTGGGGCATCATGAAGATGGAGTCAACTGCTAAACGGGTTATCCCTTCCGGCAGGAAACCATCAATCAGCATCAAAGCAGCCTGTTGTCTTCGGGGAGCATGAGAGAGCACCCCTCCGGAACCGACGAGTATGCTCAAACTCATCATGTTAACCAGGGTCTGGCCACCTAACTCCTGCTCAAAGGCATCTCCAATGGTTCTCTGTTGTTGAACTCCTTTCAAAGCGGTGGCAAAGGACTTATGCTGGATGAATGCCAGCCTTAACGCCTCTTTGGCTATCGCCTGTTCGAAGATCAACTCCTCCATCATCTGAGGGATGGTAGTCGGTCGGATCATCTTGTTTTTCACCCGGTTTCTCAGATCTCTTTCGTCCATGTGAAAGGGGACCCAACGCATCACATTCTCCAAGCCCGTTTCAGCAAAAACGTTGGAGACCGAGTAGCTCATTCCGAGGTTGGCGCTAACCGTGCGGTTGAAGACTCCTTGAAAAACGGAGAATATATCGGTGGTCGCTCCTCCGATGTCCACCCCGACCGCCTCGATTCCCTCCTGGTCGGCAATGGTCTTGATGATAAGCCCCACCGCTCCGGGCGTGGGCATGATGGGAGCATCGGTCCAGGTCATAAGCTTTTTGTAGCCGGGAGCCTGAGCCATCACGTGTTCCATGAAAAGATCGTGGATCTTTTCACGAGCCGGCAGGAGATTTTCCCTTTCCAGCACCGGCCTTAGGTTATCCACGATGTCTAAATCAACTTTGTCCTGCAGAGTCTCTTTGATCGCTTCTCTGGCATCCACGTTGCCAGCGTAGATGATGGGGAGTTTATATCCAATCCCCAATCTCGGCTTGGGATCAGCGGCAGAAATCAATTCAGCTATTTCCACCACGTGGGTGGTGGTGCCTCCGTCTATTCCGCCGGAGAGCAAAATCATATCCGGCCTGAGATGCCTTATCCTTTGGATCTGCTCATGAGGAAGCCGCTTGTCGTTGGAGGCTATCACGTCCATCACAATGGCGCCTGCCCCCAAAGCTGCACGTTCAGCCGACTCGGCGGTCATGCTTCTCACCACCCCTGCCACCATCATCTGCAGACCGCCACCGGCTGAGGAGGTGGAAATATAAAGGTCCGTGCCCACGTTGTCTTTGGCGGGTGAGATGATCTTGCCCCCCTCATCCAAAAGCTTTCTTCCGGTGAGATCCTCCACCTCGCCTACGGCATTTAAAACTCCCATGGTGACGTCTTCAAAGGGGGCCTCCACCGTGGTGGGCGCTTCACCCCTCACGATCAATCGATATTCCTCCCCTTTCTTTTCAATCAAGATCGCTTTGGTGGTGGTGCTACCACAGTCGGTAGCCAAGATTATCTTAATGTCTTCAGGTTTTAGATCTTTCATAGTGCTCCTTCTCTTTACCGTTCGCTACATATTCAGATTGTTCTTAGCCGCGTAGCGGTCATGTGACCGCCCAGAGGCATAAAGCCTCTGCTACGCGCTTTGGATTGTGTTGTGTCAGGAGTAGCTCCTGATACAACAGGCAATCCCTCAGTATCCTGCGATGCACTCCCATCTTTTGCCATCCCCAGAAAGCTTGCGGAAAACCATCTTGCCTGTGTCCAAATCCATCACCACCTGGCTGGCCGGGGAGATATTCGGTCCGCCAACTGGTTGCATGAAGACGGCAGTGAATACGTAGGCGTTGAATAGCCGTACCTGCACGGCGAACGGCTGTTCGCCCTTGGAAGGTAAGAATTCAATCACGTGACCTGGCCCCCAAGACAAATCGTAACAGCAACGGACGATTCTCTTGTTTACCAGATCGGGGCTCCCAGTTAGAATGAACCCCCTGTATTCGTCGAACGTGGGCAAGAAAACCTCATTTCCAATGAAGAGGGCTGCGGACTCAAACGCGATTTTGGCAATAATACGGTACGCAACGGGATCCGTAGGGGGAGGCACCACGTCCGGAGTGCCATTCGCATCAGTACGCAGAGTGTACCTATTCTGTCTAGAGTCCGGCGTAAAGCTTGGATCAACCTTGAAATGCTTGAGTCCCAGCTTCCTGATGGCGAAGTTAACCCAGTAATCCTTAGGGGTCTTTGCCTCTAGATTGCCTCCCAAATCGAAATTGTGACGTGGGCACGCTAGGGGATACACTAGGTTCCCGCCAATCGACTGCTGGACGATATGGTATTTCTTCCTCTGGTCGATAGGCTGGAAGCAGTAAATGCAGTTTTTTTTCAACTTGTATTCCATTCCCCGTCCCATCTTCTAAGCCGCGTAGCGGAGCCTTTACGGCTCCGCACAGAGGTATGAACCGTGTGGTTCATACCAGAGGCATAAAGCCTCTGCTACGCGGAAACAAATAATTCTGTAGGTCGAGCATGGCCAAGCCTGCTCGACATCTTTTTGTTTGAATTGTTGCGGGGTGTGGACACCCCGCAACAACAAAACATAATAAGTTTACTCCATCAATGCCTGGGCTATGGCGTTCCCAAACTCCTTGGCGGCTGGGGGACCGCTGGCGGTGATGATGTTGCCATCTCTCTCCACACCTTCGCCGGTATATTCTGCGCCTTTATCCTTCAACTTCTGTGCCTCAGACTGGTATACGGTAGCCTTTTTGCCCGAAAGGATTCCTGCATTAGCCAATGTCACCGGTGCAATGCAAATGGCACCTACAATCTTGTTCTGCTTTACCGCTTCATTTAACAGTGAATGGACTGACGAATCATCCCAATATACGCTTGACCCTGTGCCACCTATTAGTATGATCGCATCCCAGTCTTCTGACTTTATATCGCTTATCAGCATGTCCGGTTTGACTTCAGCGCCTAACATTCCTTTGGCGATCTCCAAAGATGTGCTGGCAACTTTGACCTCCACTTCTTTTTCTGCCAAGATCTGCTTGGGCTCAAGAAGCTCCTCGTCGCGGAAATTCTGGGGGGCGATTATCATCACCACTTTTTTCCCAGCCAGAGCCTTTTCTTCCTTAGCCACTTCCTCTTTGGGAATCTGAATCTCTTCCGTTTTTTCCTTGCATCCTCCAAACAGTGCCCCTAAAAGAATCAATGCACCTATGGCTAAAGAGATTTGCTTCATCTTTTCCTCCTATGATAGATAGAAATTTACATGGTTAAAAAATTGGACAACGGCACAATTATCTTTTGTAAAACCGCTTTCGTTTCTGACATCAGGTGATTTTATCTGCCTATGAGGATATATCTTATCTTCTCCTTTAAATTTTTCTCCCTCCACTGTTTTTTTCTTTGCAGTTTTCTTTCCTGCTTTGATGCTTTTTCCTTTTCCTGTGCCTCGGAGTCAACCGCCTCTATTCTTTGCAGAAGCTTCTCCACCGTCCCCCGCTCCTCCATCATCATTCTGATCTCGTCATAGTCTTTCCATGAGAAGACAGCTTGAACAAAAGGCTCAAAGAAAGCCATCATCTGACTGCCCACATAATTCAAAGGTTTGACCGATTCCAAAAAAAGTATAGCTGGAACCGACATCTTCCAGGAGACAACCTTCTGGGCAATTTTTGTCAAAATTTCCTCCTGGTAGGCAGTGAGTTCTTTTTTATCTGTTTCCCTCTGCCCCATGGAAAACATGTCTCTGAGGAAAGCCACAAAGAGTTACCTCTATTTCGTCATTTTAGATGTTTTCTTATCGCTGTATCTTTGATTTTACGAAATCTACCACCTGTTCTTTGTTCTGATTAAATCTTACATAAACCCCTCTGAAGTTCTCCAGCCGGGATGGTTTTGCAAAGGGCGAAAGCAAAACCCCGTTCTTGTCCACATAAAATGAGCGAAGCGCGTTCCAATCCCTCTCCCGCGTGGTAAAAAAGAATCTGATTTTGACCTTCTTCTGATCTAGCTCATAATGTGTCGGCAGAAAGAAGGATGAGAGAGAAACTAACATGATGATCACAGAGAGACCGGTAAGAAAGAGACTGGAGGTGGTCAGGTATACTACCAACCAGACCACAAACAAAAACACCATTATAAGAATCGAGATCAAAGTCTTTTTCTTCACCGGATGTGACGACCATTCAAGCACCGTTTTTTCACTCATCTTATCATTCGTTCACTCAAGGATACTTCGAAAAACCAGCTAACTTCTATCTTGTGGGGGCAGATCTTTTGGTGCTCTATATCTGTCCTTTCTCACCTGCCCGATCTCTTGGGCAAGTTCCTCTGGTTTGAATGTCTTCTTTTTAACCAGAAGGCGCACTAAAGCCTCTTGAGCTAAGTTATTGGAAAGGCATAACTCGTCGAAAGTTACCTCTCTCTCTTTGTCGCCCATCATTATCTTTAAAGCAACTCTTCTGTCTTTTTCTTCTGTCACGTATTCCCCTTTGTTTGGTGCCGAATGTAAACTCGATTATTATAAGTATAACCTAAATTTTTTCGTTTTTCAACAATTTTTCACCTCACTTGTCTCACCTGCCCGTTTTTTAACTCATAGATGGGAACATAAATATTCTCTCCCTGTGGATCAAAATGAATCTCACCGGCGGCTCCTTTAAAATCAAAAGTCCTCAAAAGAGCATCCTTTATTTTTTCCGGCGAGGTGACATTTTCAAAAATTGAAAGCAAAAGCTCCATAGACTCGTAACCCAGCATGCAGACTAAATCCGGCTCTTCTTTATACTGATCATAGTAAAGCTTTGCAAGACGCTGCCTGTGGGGGTTATTATTTTGAGGAAAGGTGTCTGAGGTGAAGATTATCTCCCGGTCGAGGATTTGAGCAAACTCCAGCACCTGTTGATTCCCGCATCCCTGGGTTCCGATGATGGTGGCATAGATGTTGAAGTTAGCCATGCGGGAAAGAATATCGTAGATGTTTTTTTGATCTGCTGAAATGAAGAATCCATCCACCCATACCGGAATTTGATCGAAAAATGAACCTTCTTCCTCCAAAGGAGAGGAAGAGGAGTATCCCAAAAGTGTGTTTTTTATTCCCCTTAGATATGGTGAAAAATCCTGAGTTCCCAAAGGATAGTGCTGTATAACCACTATCTTGCCTCCCAGTTCTGTAACTGTTTCTTTAAAACCCAAAGCCTCTGCTTTATTTTGTCCTTCCTCTGGAATCAGCATAGCAAATTCTTTAAGGTTATGATTTTGCATGACGAATTCTGCCAGACTTCTCCCTTTGCTCTGTGGGGAGGGGGAGAGTTGAAAAACAAAATCCCCTAAAGAGGCTAAAGCTTTCTTAGAAGCAGTGGGGGTGATCAAGGGAATCTCAAAATATTCTGCCGCCACTGCTGCTCCTACCACTGATTCACTCCTCATGGGTCCGATCACACAAACCACATTATCTTCCTCTATTAAGTCCCGACACAGCCGGGCGGCTTCCACAAAGTCTCCCTTGGTATCTTTTACCTCTAACTTTACCCTTTTTTGGCTAAGAGGATAGAAGGATAGGGCCAGCTTGATCCCATTTAATAAGCCAGTTCCATAAACAGAGAAGTCCCCGGTTAAAGGAACCAACACTCCTACTTTAATAGATTTCCCAAGCGAAGAGGAGGCATCCTTGAGGAGAAGACGAACTTCCCCGATATTTTTCCCCTGAGGGAAATTATCCTGGTAGTATCTTAATGCCTTAAAGGCTTCTGTATAATTTCCGCGCTCAAAATTCCGTTTTCCTGACCAAAAAAAAATTCGGGAGGCAAGTCTTTTATCTTTGTTGGTCAAAGAAAGCTCCACCAGTTCCCCCTCGGTAAGCCATTTTTCCAACAGAGGCTCAAGCGATCTTCGGGACAAAACCCTTAACTTCTCAGCCCTTGCCAATTGATGAGCATAGATGTAACTCTGGGCAGATTCAAACGTCTCTCCCAGAAGGTAGGCAATATTGCCCAGCATAAAATAACAGGTGGAAACGAACCTGCTTCGGGGAAATTGGTGGATAAAGTTTTTGAATTTCTCACTGGCGGAAGAGTAGTCTTTCAGATGATATTCGCATTTGGCGATCATGAGTTGAAAGTAGGAAAACTTTGGATCGGTGGGGAAAGATTCAGACAGGTTAACGAAAATATCTTCCGCCTTGAAGTAATCTTTTTCGGAATATCTTCTTTCTGCCTCCCTTAATTTCTTCTCCAGTTGGCTTAAATCTATGGTTTGTGACCAGCTGGCTGAGCCAGACCAGATGAAAATTGTCACAAGCAAGCATAGCAAATGGATGTTCTTTTTCATATCAACACATATGCGCTAACGTATAAGACCTATGACCCTTGCCCCTTGACCCTTGACCCTTAGGGTCAGGGGGCAAGGGGCAAGAGACACAGGATGTGCAGTTTGCCATTTCCTGAAATTTCACAGGGAGTATTTTCCGAAATCCTCTGGGTTGATTCTTTTCAATCTCTCCTTTAAGGATTCTGGATCGCTCAAATCCGGGGTTACCTTATCTCCCCTTTTTAACTGGAACAGCTCCTCCGTTACGTAAAGGGAAACCTTGGTTTTAAGCGCTAAAGCTATGGAATCGGACGGTCGGGCATCGATCTGCAGGACCGACCCGTTCACCTTAATATAGATTTTGGCATAAAAGGTCTGTTCCTTCAGCTCTGTGACCTCCACCTTCTGAACCTTTCCTCCCATGGTGGTTATCACCGATTTCAAAAGGTCGTGGGTCATGGGTCTTCGAGAGGCGACTCCGGATAGCTCCATGGCGATAGCTAAAGCTTCATAATGACCTATCCAGATGGGAAGCAGTCGATCCGAAGAATCTGCGGAGGACAGAATCACCACCGGTGAGTTGGTGACCATATCAAGCGCCAATCCGTTCACCTTTGCTTCTATCATATTCATTTTTCCCTCGGGGTTTTTTATTCTAAAGAGACTTTAAGTCTGTTGTTTTTTCACCACCCAGACCTTCAGTGAGGCGACCACATCACCTGAGATTTTGACAGGGACGGTATAGACGCCCAGCGCCTTTAGGGGTGTCTCCAGCATGATCTTGTGTCGATCGATGTCGAATCCTTTCTCTTGGAGAAGTTCGGCGATGGTTTGAGAGGTGACCGATCCGAAAACTTTGTCCTCCTCCCCCACCATAACCTCCGCAGTACAGGAGATCTTCTCCAGTTTAATCTTTTGTCTCTCCTCCTGTTTTTTTCTTTTTAGATCCTTAATCTCCTTCTGTTTTTTTATCTCCCCGATGGATTTTAAGTTTCCCTTGGTGGTGGGAACGGCTAAATTTCGAGGGAAAAGATAGTTTCGTCCATAGCCATCCTTCACCTCCACCACCTCGCCGCATTTACCTAATTTCTCCACATCATCCCTTAAGATCACCTTCATCACTTTTCTCTCCTGATCTTTATTTCTTTTTATTCTCAAAAAGCCGACCACCTGAGCCGATGCTCGATTTGGTTCAGGTTAAAGCTTAAGTTGTCCTTTCCCTTTTTCTTTGAGATAGGAAAATCTCTGTAATTACCTTCGGTTACTTTAAAGAGGTTGCTCCCTCCTTTGGAGGTAAGCTATCTGTAAATTTCGCCAGTGAAGGGAAGAAAGGCTAAGTGTCGGGCTCTTTTGATGGCTGAAGTTAGCCTTCTTTGATGCCAGGCACAATTTCCAGAGATACGCCGGGGTACGATCTTCCCTCGATCGGTGATAAATCTTCTTAACAGCTTTTCATCCTTATAATCGATTACATCCACTCTGTTCTCACAGAAACGACAGGTTTTCTTTTTTCTTCGCTCGAACTCATTCCGCATAAAGCAACTCTCCTGGTTTTTGATTCTGTATCTTTACTATAATCCTTCCAGTTCACCTAAATTTTTTTCATTGGCGCTGATTGAGAGAGCCAAAGTTCCATCTTACGAACTTATTCAGAGGAGGAGGCGTTTGCCTTCAGATCCTCCCCGCTCTCCTCTCCCTTGAGTTTCTTACCTTTCTCTTCTGACACCACAGTTAAATATCTCAGACAGGACTCGTTCAACTTATATGACCTTTCCAGCTCGGAGGAGATATTGCCGTCTCCATCAAAGTAGATTAAAGTATAATATCCTTGCATCTTCTTTTTGATAGGATAGGCGAATCTTTTCATTCCCCATTTTTCGGTCTTTATTATCTTACCTTTATGGCTGGTGATCAGCCCCTCTATCTTCTCTATCTCCTTCTGGACGTTGTGATCTTCTAAAGTTGGATCCAACACGAATATGGTTTCGTACATTTTCAACTTCTCACCTCCGATTATATCTTTTTGTTCAATTTTCTTTTCTCATCAAAAACCCATTCCCTTTCTCAATTCCTCCAAGGTAAGTGATTTAAATCTTTCATACCATAAAAGGAAAAGGCTCAAGCATTGAATCGGCTCATGCTATCTTCTACACCCCAAATTAATGTATTCTTTACCGCGGTGCAAGCTTTTTCGATCATTTTCTCCACGGTCTCCTTTTCTTGTTCATCAAACTCCTTGAGAACGAATTCCTCCAGATCCATCCCCGGGGGTGCCTCCCCGATTCCCATCCTCAGCCTGGCAAAATTTATGGAGTCTAGATGATAGATGATCGATTTCAGCCCTTTGTGCCCCCCATCGGTTCCTTTCTCCCTGATTCTGATTTTCCCCAGGGGAAGATTTACATCATCACATAGAACCAAAATATTCTCCCTGCCCAATCTGAAATGATCCAAGGCGTCCATCACCGCCTCTCCACTTGCATTCATATAGGTGAGAGGTTTGAACAAAAAAATTTTCTTCTCCGTTTCCTCCTCAACCTCACAGAAAAGATAATCTCCTTTTCCTGGTTTAAAGCTTTTGTTATTCTGGGTGGCCAAATAATCGACCACCCTATACCCCAAGTTGTGACGGGTGTTTGAATATCTTTCTTGGGGATTTCCCAAACCAACGACCAGACTCAGCATCAAAAGTAAAATCTTCTCATCATCTTAATACACAGCACTTCTACATTTGCATACGAAGCCTAATAATAGAATGAAATACTCATTTGTCAAGAAAAAGTTGGAATGATAGTTGCGAATTTCAGGCAAGAACCTTCATTTTTTGACCACTCTTCTTTTTTTGCACTTTGGCTTTACCCTGCTTATAAAAAAGCTGACCAGGTAATAAATCTCTTGATTGGATTTTATTAATCTGTTATACTAAAATGCCAGACACAAATAGTCCCAAAAAAATGACTAAGTCTCTTTATGGAGGAAACCCACAGAAGCAGGAGGGATAAAAAATGAGTGATTTTTATCAAACTGGTGTGGTCTCCACCCTGCATCGGCTGGGAAAGCCCGATTTAGAAGCTTTAGAAGTTGAGCTTTTGGAGCATGCCAAACATCGCCCCATAGGTTTGGTTTTGCCCACCACCTTTTCTGATTTTCAAAGTGAGGCTTTCAAAAAGATTTTGGAAAACTTGTCTGAGGTGAAGTATCTGGAGGAGATTGTGGTGGTGATGAACAAGACCGACACCATGGAGTTCAGACAGGCTAAGAAGGTGCTTTCTGAAATGCCTTTTGAGATGAAAATCGTTTGGAGTAGTGGCCCCAGGATCGGTGAGCTTTACAAACTTCTAGAGAAAAATGAACTGTTCATAGGACCTGATGGAAAGGGAAGATCGGTCTGGATTGCCATGGGCTATGTGATCGCCACCGAGAGAAGCGAAGTGATTGCACTTCACGACTGCGATATCCTCACTTACAATCGGGAGCTTTTAGCCCGTTTGTGTTTTCCGTCAGCCAACCCTAACATGGGATATGAATTCTGCAAAGGATTTTACAGCCGGGTGACCGATCGCATGTTTGGAAGGGTTACCCGCCTGTTTTTCACCCCTCTGATCCGGACTTTGGAAAAGATTTTAGGCTATCTGCCCGTCTTGGTTTATTTTGACAGCTTTCGCTATCCGCTTTCCGGAGAGTTCAGCTTACATATTGATTTAGCCCGGGTCAACAGAATCCCTTCCGACTGGGGACTGGAGGTAGGACTTTTGGCTGAGGTGTATCGCAACTGTGTATCTAAGAGGATATGTCAGGTGGATCTGGTGGAAAGCTTCGAACATAAACATCAGGAGCTTTCCGAAAGCGATCCTCAGAAGGGTCTTTTAAAAATGTGTGTGGACGTTACCAAAACCATCTTCAGGACCCTTTCCACCGAGGGAGTGATCATCTCCGCCGGACTTTTACGCACGCTGCAATCCGCTTATCTGAGGACGGCACAGGATACCATAAAAAGATATGAGGATGATGCCTCCATAAATCAGCTCTATTTTGACAGACATACAGAGGTTTCAGCAGTGGAGGCGTTCTGCAAGGGGATCAAGATAGCCGCTAAAGAGTTTTTGGACGATCCTTTAAGCTCTCCTGACATTCCCAACTGGAACCGGGTCACCTCCGCCATCCCGGATTTTTTAGACAAACTGCGAGAAGCGGTGGAGGAGGATAACCGTTAAGTTTCGCCTATGCTCAAGACAGTGAAGTCACTTCGAAGAGACGCTTTATCGATTCTGCGCTTCTCCATCAAAGCCTGTGATCCTTCTTACGCTATCAAAAGGCACGTCAAGGTCGAGGGGGGAAAACTATTGGTGGGACGAGTCTCCTACGATATTAAACCACCCCGAAAAGTTTTGCTAATTGGTGCAGGTAAAGCCTCCGGCCGGATGGTGCAAATCGTGGAGAAGATTTTAAATTATGAAACCTCTGGGATAGTCATCACTAAGAAATCCCATCGTGTTCCACTGTGTAGCGACATTGATTTGGTTGAGGGAGGACATCCTCTTCCCGACAAAGAGGGTTGGCAGGGCACCAAAAGAATCGTAAAGCTCCTCTCAGGGACGAGCAAGAACGATCTGATTATTCTCCTTCTTTCCGGCGGTGGGTCTGCACTTCTGGTTTCCCCTATACCGGGAATAAGTTTAAGGGATAAAGTTAAGCTCACCGATCAGCTTTTAAGATGTGGCGCCGACATCAAAGAGATCAACACCATTCGCAAACATATATCTCAGGTCAAGGGAGGCAGGTTAGCCGAAAAGGCGCAACCAGCAAAAGTTCTCAGCTTGATATTATCCGATGTGATCGGAGACAAAATAGAATTCATTGGTTCGGGACCCACAGCGCCAGATAGCACCACCTTTTCGGACTGTCTGAAGATCATCGCGAAGTATAAACAGAGAAATAAGATTCCGCCATCCATATATTCCCATTTGACAAAAGGTGCGGAAAGAAAAATAGAGGAGACGCCAAAGCCGGGTGATCCAATTTTCAAAAATGTGCGGAATGTGATAATCGGATCAAATCGAATAGCTCTGGAGGCGGCAGAAAAGAAGGCAAAGGATTTAGGATACAACACCTTTGTTTTACCCCGGCTTGTAGCTGGCGATACGACGAAAGCAGCAAAACGACATATAGATTTGGTAAAAAGAATTGCTGCCGCCAAAGTCCCGGTGCCTCCGCCCGCCTGCGTTATCTCCGGTGGGGAGACCACGGTGAAGATTAAGGGAAAAGGATTAGGAGGGAGAAACCAGGAATTTGCTCTGGTAGGTGCCATGGGGATAGATGAGATGAAAAACGTGGTGTTGCTTTCTGCGGGAACAGATGGAACCGACGGACCCACAGATGCGGCAGGAGCAATATGTGATGGAGAAACCGTAAAGAGGGCGCTCAAGAAGGGCTTGGACCCAAAACGGTATTTAGATGAAAATGATTCCTATCACTTTTTTCAGAAATTAGGCGATCTGACAATTACCGGACCTACCCACACCAACGTGATGGATGTCCATCTGATTCTGGTTGGAAAATGAGCACACCCAATGGGGCAGGAGTGTATGTGAGAACCTTTAGATACTGTTGAAAAAGCCTAATCCCCTTTAATTGGCTAAAGGAAATTGTCATAGGGATCCCGCCGTTGGCGGGATGGTTGTCCGCATTAGGATTAGGACAGGGACAAGCCCTGTCCCTACATAGGGAATCACTAACTACAAATAAAATATCAAAAAGACTTGTTTTTTGAAAAAGTTTATTTTAACTTTCACGAGGAAAGCAGAATTTGATCATTTTCACTGTTTTAAGTTGGTAGAGTATGGCAAGGTCTATATTGTCCAAAGAAGTAAAAAAAGAGGTCCAGCAGATTGGGGAAGTGGACGTATTGGTGGGGATACCGAGTTACAATAGTGCTCGAACCATTCCTCATGTGGTGAGAGCAGTCTCAGCCGGACTGACTAAATATTTCCCCAAATATCGTACCCTTCTGGTCAACTCGGATGGGGGCTCTACAGACGGCACTCAGGAAGCAGTAAAGGAAACCACTCTGGATGATCTGGACGTTTTGCTGATGGAACATCCTGTGTATCCCGTTCACAAGATAGTCACGCCCCACCATGGCATGCCCGGAAAAGGGAACGCCTTCAGGACAATATTTAAGATAGCTTCCGCTCTGAATGCTAAGGCCTGCGCAGTGGTCGACTCGGATCTAAGGAGCATAACGCCTGAGTGGATTGAACTTCTGATCGAGCCGGTTCTCTTTCACGGGTACGACTTCGTTGCCCCCTACTACAAGCGCCACAAGTACGACGGTACCATCACCAACAGCATAGTCTATCCCCTCACCAGGGCGCTGTACGGCAAAAGAATCAGACAGCCCATCGGGGGTGACTTCGGGTTCTCGGGCAGATTGGGCCAGCACTATCTTCAGAAGAGAGTGTACGACACTGACGTCGCCCGCTTTGGCATAGACATATGGATGACCACTACCGCCGTGGCAGACGGGTTCAAGGTATGTCAGTCCTTCCTGGGGGCTAAGATCCACCAACCAAAAGACCCGGGAGCTGATCTCTCCGAGATGCTGGCACAGGTGATCGGCACGGTATTTCGCTTGATGGAGATCTACTACCCGGTTTGGTCTGAGGTGGCTGACTCAGAGGCAGTTAAGGAATTTGGCTTTAAATTCGAGGTGGGGCTGGAGCCGATCCGGGTGAATTTAGAAAGAATGGTGGACAGCTTTAAACATGGGTTGTCCAATCTTAACCCGATATGGAAGAAGGTTCTCTCACCTGACTTGATGATTCAATTAGAAGAGGTCGCCTCCCATCATGTGGTTGAATTTCATCTTCCCGATGCCACTTGGGTCAGGATCATATACGAGTTTGCCCTGGCATATCATCGAAAGGTGATGTCCCCAACTCATATTTTGAAATCCTTAACCCCTCTCTATCTGGGATGGATCGCCTCCTTCGTCAACCAGACCATGGAATCAGATGCAGGAGAGGTGGAAGAAAGAATAGAAGCTTTAAACCAGGAGTTTGAAAAACAAAAGATTTATCTGTTAGCCAACTGGGATAAGGGAATTAAACCATAGCCCAGAGGAGGTGCCAGATGGAGTCCTCATGGAGTACGTCGATTACTCAATCCTGGAAAAAGATCGCTGGGTTCGCCCCCGACGCGTTGCAACTCATTATCATTATCATCTTAGGATTTATCCTCGCTTGGTTGCTGAAGTTGATAGTGAGAGAGGTTTTGAAGGTGGTTAAGTTCGATGTATTTGGCTACCGGGTGGGGATGACATCAGTTTTGAGCAAAGCCAGTATTACCCATTCACCCAGCGAGGTGATAGGAATCATCATCTACTGGTGTGCTGTTTTGCTTTTCTTTCTGATCGCTTTGGGAACTTTAGAACTCTACGCTGTGGATCATCTGGTCACATCGATCTTCACTTACATCCCTCGTTTCGTGATCGCCATCTTCGTTTTCCTTTTGGGATACTTTCTTTCCAGATTCTTGAGCAGAGCGATTCTCATAGGTCTGGTGAACGCCGAGGTGAGATCTGCCAAGCTTATAGCCAGCCTTTTTCAGATACTTATCATCATACTTTTCTCTGCCATGGCTATAGAACAATTAGGAATCGCCCGCGGCATCGTGGTGGCTACCTTTGCCATCTCTTTCGGGGGGGTGGTTTTGGCATCAGCCATCGCATTCGGCTTGGGGGGTAAGGATATGGCTAAGGATATACTGGAGAGAAGGTTCAAAATGCCCAAGGAGGAGAAATCCAAACCGGATGAGTTCTCTCATCTGTAAGGTTATATGACCGGAAAGAAAATCTACAGGATCTGTAGGAAAAAAATCTTGATCTTCACCGATCTGGACGGCACCCTGCTGGATGCGGATAACTATTCTTTTGAAGAAGCACTCCCTGCCTTAGAAGAGATTAAAAAAAGAAAAATCCCTCTGATTTTATGTTCCAGCAAGACAAAAGCAGAACTAAAACTTTATCAGAAAAAGTTGAAGATAGAAGATCCCTTTATATCCGAGAACGGAGGAGCAGTTTTCATTCCCCGGAGGTACTTTCGCCAGATACCTGTTAAGCTCAAAAAAAGGGGGAAATTTCTGGTTTTGGAATTGGGAACCCCTTACCAGCAGATAAGGAGAAAATTTCTGGAGGTTTCTGACAAATTGAACCTCAAAGCGGTAGGCTTTGGTGATCTGAGGGCCGGAGATATCTCCTCTTTGCTCAACCTTAGTAAAGCTGAGGCAAAGTTAGCCAGAGAAAGAGAATATGATGAGCCATTTTATTTCCTTAAGAAGGTAAAAAAAGAGAAGATCAGGTTGGCGGAGAAAGAATTCAACAAAAGCGGCCTGAGCTTGACTACCGGAGGAAAACTTTTTCATCTTACCGGAGGCAACGATAAAGGAAAAGGGGTTGAGCTTTTAACCCAAATATACAAAGACAACTGGGGAGATGATCTTTTGTCCATCGGGTTGGGCGATAGCTCAAACGATCTTCCTTTGCTTAAATCGGTGGATATTCCTGTGCTGATAAGAAAAAAAGATAAATCCTACGATAAGAACATAATTGGTAAGCTGAAGGTCTACAGGGCTCAACGTATCGGTCCCCGAGGATGGAACCAAGCTATTCTTGATCTGATCGAGAAGCACAATTCAAAGGAGAGTTATTAAGGGGAGCATATAATTGTTTACATCACCCCTTTAGAAAAGGGGGGAAGGGGGGATTTGAAACTTGGAAAATCCCCCTTTGCTAAAGGAGGATTTCAAGTCAAGCCAAAAGCAGGTGTGGGAGAAAAAATCAATAACAAGATGTAAACTGTTTCCTGCTCCTCTTAGTAACTTGCTTATTTTTAAGCGGAATGGTTTCAATTCAAAATGGGATTTGTGCGCTACAAGATTTCAAAACGTAAGCTTTTTACCGATACATAAAAATATCTGACTGATTTTTAGTCATTAAGGATATGATTATGCCTGCAGAGAAAGAGACAAAAATTTGGTCGCTTCTTTCACAGCCCAGATGGATTTTCTGCTTGATTCGAGGAGTAATCTTTTCAAGCTTCGTCTTCTGGATGTTTTTTGCTCCTGAGTATGACCATCGAATATGGATGCTTTTGGCTTTTTTTCTGGTTTACTCCTTTTCTGCGTTCATCTTTACCAGGAGGACCAAAGGCGAAAAACTTTATTTCCTCACCAGCCTGCTGGACATAATCTTGATCACTTTGGCGGGACTATTAACTGATAGAAAGGATAGTGGATTCTTTTTCCTCTACTTTTTGGTGGTGCCATTTGCAAGCTATGTGGCTGGTCTCATCCCCGGATTTTCCTTAGCATTTCTCTCATCCCTCTTCTATGTTTCTATAAATACAAAAGATTTTGCCGGACTTTCTGCCAGCCATATGCTGGTAAAGGTCGCGGCCCTGTGGGTTCTGGCTATCGGTGTAGGCATTGTGGTGAAGGAGATAAAATACTCCAGGTCAAAACTTTTGAAGATGTTCGATATTTTGAATCAGAGAACCTATGAACTGGAGAAATCACAGGCTCAAATCGAGACCATCTATGAGACCTCACGCACCTTAGAAGAGAGATTAAATTTAAATGAGGTGGTGGGAGAGATCCTGAATATAGTGCAAAAGACAATAGGATACCATTTCTTTTCTATTTTCATCTTGACCGAAAAAAATACCCTTGCCCTTCTGGGAGAAATCAAGGAAGGTGAAAAAATGAAATACCCGGAGCCAAAACCCAAGCGGCTGAAGGGAATTCTGCGAGAAGTGGTAAGCACCAGAAAATCTATGAGAATTTTCGATGTGACAAAAAATCCGGATTTTGACCCGAACTTGGAGGGGACAAAATCCTTTATGGCTGTCCCCATGATCTCCCGAGGAAACGTGATAGGGGTGATGAACGCACGTTCTGTCAGGATGGGAGCATTCCTAGATCAGGACGAGAAAATTTTCTCCATTCTGGCTGGCTCAGCCGCCCTGGCTGTTGAAAATGCGCTCCTGCATCAAAAAACCCAGGAGCTTACCATAGTGGATGAGTTGACCGGCCTTTATAACTATCGCTATTTTAGTAATAAACTGAAAACTGAGATCAGAAGAGCGGAAAGATACCATCTGCCTTTATCTCTTATCATGGTCGACATAGACTGGTTCAAAAGATGCAACGATACCTACGGGCATCTTTTTGGCAACCGAGTCCTGCAGGATTTGGCACAAAGAATCAAAGAGTCGGTTCGGGACGTGGATGTGGTGTGCCGGTACGGTGGAGAGGAGTTTACCGTGATCCTTCCCCAGACCAAAAAAGCTAATGCCCAGACGATTGCAGAAAGAATCAGGCGCAGGGTGGATTCGGCTGATTTCGTAAGCGAGGCTGAAGACTTTAGGGTTAAAATTACGGTGAGCTTAGGAGTTGCTTCCTACCCGGAAAACGCAAGCACCCCCAAGGATTTGATCGAAAAGATGGATCAAGCTTTATATTTAGCCAAAGGTCGGGGAAAGAACTTGGTTTGCACGGTTTGACCTTAATAATGGCTATGGAATAAAAAGAGAATTTGCCCTTTGTATTACATTTCTTCAGTTGTTTTAAACACTTTGTTTGCCTTTTGACGAAGAGACTGTTTTTAGCTATTTCAAGAGCACAATCTCAAGAGATAGTGTAGAACCAGAACCTAACTTAAGTTAGGTTCTGGTCTTTTTCTGAAATTTATAGGGGTGGACCTCCGTGTCCGCCCAACTTTAGGGCGATGGCAGATCATTGCCCCTACATGTGCCTCCCACATCACTTCAAATTGATTTGACAAAGACTTCAGAAGAACATTAATTTACAAGGAATTTTGTATCCTTTGATGGAACCGAATGAACGTAGATGTTTCTATGAGAAGAAGAATAAAGGACTTTGCCCAAAAAAGAGAAAGATTACTTTCAACAGAGGAAGGCAGAATGACCAAAAGGTCGTCTGCTTTCCGGGTGGCTTTGGGATTTCCCAATACCTATGAGGTGGGAATGTCCAATCTGGGTTTTCAGACCATTTATCGTCTGCTCAACCAGTTGGATCAGGTGCTTTGTGAAAGATTCTTTCTGTTCGATTTTCCTCCAAACAAGGGGACCAGAACCTTAGAGTCCAATCATAATATCAAAGATTTTGATCTCATCTCCTTTTCGGTTCCTTTCGAGTTGGACTATCCCAATGTGTTGAAACTTTTGAAGCTCTCTGGCATTTCCCTTTTATCCACGGCAAGGAAGATGAATACACCCTTGATAATTGCTGGTGGAATTGCGCCAACTTTAAATCCCGAGATTTTAGCCCCTTTTTTTGACTGCCTGTTTATGGGTGAAGCAGAAGAGATGCTGGCAGAATTAGTGGATCAATACCTCCAACTGCACTCGCAGAAAATTTCAAAAGAGGAGGTCTTATTTGAGCTTTCCAAAATAAAAGGAGTGTACGTTCCCCGATTTTATCAGACCAGTTACCACAAAGACGGCAGTATCAAGGAAATAAATGTAAAAAAAGGCGTCCCCTCGGTGATTCAGAAAAGAAGCGTGAATCTGGAGGAGATAGAGACTTTTTCTCCCATAACTTCCCCTTACGCTCATTTCAAGAATTCGTTTTTAATCGAGGTGGGAAGAGGGTGTGCCCGCGGTTGTCGGTTCTGCGCGGCAGGATTTATTTATCAACCCTGTAGATTCTACAAGAAGGAATCCATTCTCTCTCAAGCAGAAAAATACGCAGGTGACATCAAATCTGCAAGCCCCACAGGACATGTCGGATTGATTGGCTCCTTGATATCTGACCATCCAGAGTTAGAGGAAATCTGTGAGGCTCTCTACCTGGATGGATTTGAGATCGGAACTTCGTCTTTGAGAGTGGATATGATCAGCCCCAAGCTTTTGAAGATTTTAGTTGATTCGAAAATGAGGACGCTTACCGTTGCTCCCGAGGTAGGAACAGAGAAGATGTGGAAGGTGATCAACAAGAAGATCAACAGAGAAGCAGTTTTAAAATCCGCAAAGCTGGCGTCTGAGGCACAAATCCCTAACCTAAAATTGTATTTTATCATTGGACTTCCCTTTGAGGAAGAGGAGGACATGGATGGAGTTGTGGATCTGATCCGCCAGGTGCATCGGATTTTTATAAAAGAGTCCCGCCCAATCAGAGTGCATAAGAATAAGAGGAGTGTTCTGAGAAAGCTGAGGATTTCCATCAATCCATTTATCCCCAAACCACATACCCCTTTTCAATGGTGTGGAATGGATTGTGAAAAAGAGTTAAAGAGAAAGCTAAATATCATTGCTTCTGGGGTCAAAGATCTAAAAGAGGTTCATTTTGAAAGGAAAAGCATCCGGCAGGCAATTCTTCAGGGGATATTCTCTTTGGGGAATCGCCAGGTGGGGGAGGGGTTGCTCTATACAATTGAGGAAAATTTAAACTTTCGCCAGGCATGGAAAAAAGCAGGTGTGGATACGGATTCGATTGTTTTTCAACCAAAGAAGTTGAATTATCTTTTTCCCTGGGATATGATTGACAGTGGAGTGAGTAAGAGTTTTCTGATAAAAGAGTTTGAAAAAGCTAAGAAGACTGTCGCAGAATGGGAAAAGCAAACTGTCCGTCCCTGAAGATAACTTGCGCTTTCACTTTCAGAAGTGGACCAGCCGACAATCAAGCATCAATCGGGGTTTGTCTTTTCATCGCATCTGGTCTTGAATGAGGATACTGTAAGCTTGACACAGCTTGTGTCTTGGATCATGATGAAATAACTCTCCCAACAGATGAAACAGATTAAAGGATAAGAAAACCTGTTTCATTCTTTGATCTATTGGGAATCATTTAAACGGTATGATTAATACGGTTCATGCCTGCGGATAAAACCTACCTTAAGGCGTCCACCTTTCCTGCCTTAAGACAACTGGAACAAACTCTAATGGTGGTTCGTTTTCCGTTTTTCATGATTTTCACTTTTTGCAGGTTAGGAATCCACCTTCTTTTGCTCAGGTTATGGGCGTGACTGACCGCATTTCCATACTGGGGTTTCTTTCCGCAAATCTCACACACTTTAGACATCTGCTCCTCCTTCTCCTCATGAAAACACAAACATTATACGTCCATTTTTCAAAAAAGCAAGGGTAAAAGATATCTATTTTGGGAAACGGAAGTTAAAAGGTCCCTCCTTGCTGGTGTGGGGGAAGAATGGCAAGATGTGGATTGAAGAATGGTTCGTGAGGTGGGGAGTGGGAGGAAAGGGGGTTTGCCCAGGCTAGGCTGAAAGAAAGTGTGGACACATTCTCCATATGATGGTTTTTGGGATGGTGTAAGAAACCAAATCACCAAGGATGAAGAGATGTGTCCGATCAAATATTACACAAATATGCGATTAAGTAAAGACCCAAAACTGCTTCGCTACGAAATGGTCAAATATGCCCGAGATCACGGCGTCAAGCCAGCTGCCAGAGTTTTCAATACTACCCCTAAGACTGTCCGCAAATGGCTTTCAAGATGGCAGCCTGGCTCATTGAGGGGTCTGCCTGCCCGCCAAAGATTGGCAGGGGGGGAGGATAGAAGAAAGGTGCCCAAAAACAGACCATCTAGAATAGACCCAAAACAGAGAAAGTTAGCCATCCAGCTAAAAGGAAAGCTTAAACCATGGGGTGCCCAAAGGATCAAACGAGACTTTAGCCTTACCATCTCTGATAAAGCTATCCGTTCACGGTGAATCCGTTCAGGATGAATCCGCAAGATTTGGAAAGAAGAAGGACTGCTTAAAAGGAAACGGCGCAAGCACAAAACCATTCATGGTGAACCATTCATGGTGAACCAAAAACGACTTGAGAGAGATAAAAGCCAGATGGAGACTCTTCCAACAGGTCGATATCGACACCAAGCATCTGTATGATATCTCTGAATACTGGATCCAGATGAAAAGACACAATCTGCCCTTATTCCAGTACACGGCCAGAGAGGTGGTCTCCGGGCGGACGCCCCGTCTGGGAATGATGTTTGTGAGCTATGCCAGCGAATGCACCCTTACATATGCAACCCTCTTCGCAGAGATTATAATCAACCACCTGAAAAAATGCGGGGTGGAGCTTACAGATTCCCACTTCCAAACAGACAACGGCTCAGAATTCATCGGCTCATGGTCAGCCAAACAACCCTCTATCCCAGACGGGGCGTCCGCCTTCACCCAAACGGTCAACTCAGAAAAAGGGCTGGTGCATGATACCATCCCTCCAGGCGCTCACACCTACCAGACCGATGTCGAAACCGTCCACAGGATAATCGAGGATGAGTTTTATGAGATTGAAGCCTTCTCCTCACTCCAAGCCTTCTTGGCAAAAGCCACTCAATATGTCACTTGGTTCAACGTCGCCAGAAGAAACAGCTACAAGGGAAATAAAACCCCCTGGGAGATAACCCATCAACGAAACCCAACTATCAGTCCCCAAATAGCTATCTTACCGGCTATGTCATTAGACGAAATTTTGAGAGAAAAACTTGCCAGACCAACCAAAGGGGGGGTATGATATTATTCCGTATCTCTAATCGTCCCAAAAAGGGGAAGATTTTTGCTCCCCGGTCCATCACAGATTCATCCTGATCCCGCCTTTGGCGGGAGAACGGACACCTTGTCCGTGGGGTTGAAGAAAATGGTAACGGATTCACCGTAAACGGACCAGGCGTCCGTTACCAACAAAAGAGGGGTAGAGTCACTGGAGTGTTCGGCTTTAGCCGAACCAAAGGTCTGCCTGAAGTCATACGACCTGTAGGGGCAGACACTCCAGCATTCGCACCGCAAGGGGCATCGAAATTTCTCGAATTATATTCTCTGCAAATAGATTGAAAAGAATTCGGGAAAGCTGTTAGGCAGGCAGGGGATGAATTTTATTTTAACGCTTCTTTTATTCCATTCACCACAAATTGCACTGCTAAAGTTAGCAAAATCAAACCCATCACCCGGGTTATCAACTTCATGCCCAGAGGCTTGAAGATTTTGAAAATTATATCAGATTTCAGCAGGACAAGCATGGAGGCTAAATAGACACAAACGGTAGCAAGAATAAAGGTCCCTTTCAATACCAGGGTGCCGGCATTCCCGAAGATGATCATGCCGGTAACGATGGAGGCAGGCCCGGTGTGCAAAGGAATTGCCAGAGGAACGATGGTAATGTTCTCCTTCTCCTCCTCCTGTTCTTTCTCCTGGTATTCAGTGCGGGTCTTGCGCCCGAACAGCATTTCCATAGCAACCACGGAGAGCAAAATTCCCCCGGCAATGGAAAATGAGTATAACTTGATGTTTAAATATCCGAAGATGTAGTTGCCGAAGATCACAAGCAAAAGCTGAACTCCCAAAGCTACCAAAAGTGCTCTTCGGGCAATGCTCTTTCTGTCACGGGTAGAATACTTCTCGGTTAGGGACAAAAAGATGGGCATGTTGGTGGCAACGTCTACCACCAGAAATAAGGAAATGAAAGCTGTGCCAAAAAAGGCTAAGAGGTGCATTTATTTACTCGAAGTTAGATTGTTTTTTTTCTCTGGTTTTATAGTTGCGCCAGGAGTTCAACTACTGACGCTTTAGAAGGTGTCAGGATTGAGATCCTGACACAACACAAAATTCTTATCCGGTTTACTTTCACTGCTACATCGGGATTTTCTAGTTTATTCACTTGAAGAGATATTGTTTTTTTTCTCTGGTTTTAAGTGTCGATATAAAAAATAGGCTATGCCCAAGACTATGATTATCCCGATAAAGATGTCGGCTCGATGAAAATAGACTTTTATGCTCATCCAGTTTTCTCCCAAAATCTTTCCCACGTAGGCTAACATCAAACACCAAGGCAAAGAACCAAGAAAGGTGTAGATGACAAACTTCACAAAATTCATCCGGGCGATTCCTGCTGGAAGGGAGATGAAGGTTCTTATCACCGGCAGAAGACGAGAGAAAAATATTGCCCACTCTCCGTATCTTTCGAACCAGCGATCGGCAGTGGCTAAATCTTTAGACGAGATCAGAACGTATCTTCCATATTTTTGGATGAAGGGGCGCCCTCCCCAGATTCCCACCCAATAAGCCACCACTGATCCCACCACACAACCAAACGCGCCCGCCACAGACACCCCCCACAAGCTGAATCTCCCGGTGAATACTAAGTATCCGGAAAAAGGCATGATGATTTCTGAGGGGAGTGGTATACATGCGCTCTCAATCCCCATGGTGATAATTATGCCCACATAGCCCAGCTGGGAGATGAAGTTGATTATCCAGGCGCCGATTGGCTCGAGTATGGATTCAAACATAATAATAGAAGAAGATTTTCTCCAAAGGAGTCGTTAATATATGAACTGATGCTTACCTCTCCCCCTTTGTCCCCTTCAGGGTGAATCCCTTCAGGATGAACCCCTCTCCATGAAATGGAGAGGGGGAGATAGAGGGCGAGGTTTTCTAAGTACAACTTTTTTCTACGCTCTCCTCTCTCTGATCACTTTTATCTTCTTCAGTCTGGGTCCCACCTTGTCAAAGATCACGAAGGTAAGGTTACCAATTCTGATTTCCTCATCTAAAAGCGGGATTCTTCCCAGAGTGCCGGTAAGATATCCTCCCACGGTATTATATTCTTCGGGAAGATCGGTCCCAAACTTTTGGTTAAACTCCCCCATAAACAAGCTGGCGTTTACTATGGCCAAGTTGTCGGATAGCAGATAGATTTCCTCTTCCTCATCTCGATCATATTCATCCCGAATCTCCCCCACGATCTCCTCGATTATATCTTCCAGGGTAATCAGCCCGGCGGTGCCACCAAATTCGTCCAGCACTATTGCCATGTGTAATCGCTTTTTTTGAAAGTTTTTTAAAAGCTTAGATATCTTCATTGAATCAGGCACGAAATAGGGCTTGCGCAGGATGTCTTCTAAAATGATGAGTTCTCTGTGCTGCAGGAGGTTGATAATATCTTTGGCATAGATTATCCCCACCACATTGTCCAGGTTATCCTTGAACACTGGAATTCGGGAAAATCCTTCCTCGGTCATGGCGCGAATCACCTGGTGTTGTCCGGCACCTTTGTCTAAGGCAACGATCTCGGTCCGGGGGGTCATGGCATTTCGAACAGTGGTGTCGGTAAACTCGAGCGCACTGCGGATCAACTCCTCCTCGGTCTGATCAAAAACCCCCTTGGTTTTCCCATCTCGCACTATAAACTTTAATTCTTCGTCAGTGATAAATCCGCTTTCTTTCGGAATTCGTTTGAGAAAAAGAGAAACAAAAAATCGGCTGGAGTTGGAAAGCATTTTGACTGGCAAGAAAGCCAATCTGGACAGAAAGTTAACAGATCCCACGGTTCTAAAGGCGACTTTTTCCGGGTGAGCCAAAGCTAAATATTTAGGGACCAGCTCTCCCAACACCAATAGCAGATAGGTGATGACCACCACTACGATACCGATGGCGATCGATTCACTGTAATTTTGAATGGGTTCGGATGGGATTCTTACAATCCAAAGTTTCAAATGGTCGACCACCTTCGCTCCTCCCACCACCGAAGCTAACGTGCCCACCAGGGTGATTCCCACCTGAATGGTGGCTAAAAAAACGTCCGGCTTTTTCTGGAGCTTGTGGACCAACCGGGCTTTTTTGTGCCCCTTTTCGGAGAGCTGTTTGATCCGACTTCTTCTGGCGGAAATTAAGGCGATCTCAGATGAGGCGAAGAAACCATTGGCTAAAATCAGAAGCAGAATTATCAGTATCTCAATCCAGATACTTCCCATACAGGGATTTCTTCCTCCATTTAAACAAAAAATGCGGTGAGGGTCTATCTGAATTCATTGTCCTCACCGTATCAATATGACGGCGGTCGGCGGACGGCCTCAAATATCCCCTTTGCCATCTTCTGCAGTCTTGCCACTCGTTCCTCTATTGGCGGGTGAGTGGAAAACAGGCTGGCCATCCCTTTCCCGGAGAGAGGGTTTACAATAAAAAGATGAGCGGTAGAAGGTTTTGCGTTAAGAGGGATTCTTCTGGCCGCATGCTCCAACTTCCTTAAGGCATTGGCCAGAGCCAGAGGCTTGTGACTGTTCTTTGCTCCAGTTCTATCTGCCGCATATTCCCTGGATCTGGAGATTGCCATCTGTATCAAGAGGGCGGCTAAAGGCGCCACTATTGCCATTATCAAAAGACCCAGCCCACCTCCACGACCCTGGCTGTCTCTTCCGCCATATCCGCCGAAGATCGCCGCAAAGCGAGCCATAAAGGCTAACATGCTGATGGCGCCTGCTAAGGTGGCTACAATGGATCCGGTCAGAATATCCCTGTTCTTTATATGAGCCATCTCATGCGAGATGACTCCCTCCAGTTCATCATCATCTAAAATCTTCAAAATCCCCTGAGTCACTGCCACAGCTGAGTGTTTGGGATTTCTTCCGGTGGCAAAGGCATTGGGAGTCTGTTTAGGAATGATATAAACTCTGGGCATGGGAAGATGAGCAGAAGATGCCGCCCGTCTCACAATGCTGTAAAGCCGCCGGTTGGTCCCTTCGTCTACCGGTTGCGCCCGATACATGGCTAAAACTATCTTATCAGAAAACCAGTAGGTGCCAAGATTCATGATGGCGGCAAAGATAAACGCCACCACCATTCCCTGGTTTCCTCCCAGCAATTGACCGATGAAAACAAAAAGCAGAGTCAACAAGGTTAAAAGAAAAACAGTTTTCAAAGTATTCATTCCTTCACCTCCATGATAATCTTAGTTTACGAACAGCTTGAAGTCAAGGGAAATTTCATTTTTGATACGTAGCTTCAACTTGAGTTTTTTGGTTTAATCGATGCCTTGTGGTTTGAAAACGACCGGCGGCGGTGTGTATGAATTCATACGAATCGGTCGTTCGTCGACAAAAGAGTGGTCAACGGATTAAACGGATTTAATAGTTGTGTCAGGAGCTTTACTCCTCCGCCTTTGGTATGCCCTACGGGCATACCTCTGGCGGAATCCTGGTGACTGACGCTTAAAAAAGCTGTGTTTTTGGAGTGTTCGCCTTTAGGTGAACCAGGTTAAAAAAGTGCAGGGACAGGGCTTGTCCTTCAGGATGAATCCCTGTCCTAACTCTAAAGAGGACAGCCATCCCCCGCCAAAGGCGGGGCTGGGGCTTTGTCTTTGTAGGAGTCTCTGAAGGAAAAGAGTTGCTATAATACTGTAGTTGCCTGATTCATCAGGCATACACAAGTTCGATCCTTCGAGAGGCTCAGGATGGTGAGCTTTTCCTTCGACCTTGTCCCGCACAGTGCGGGACTTGTCGAACTGCCGAACCATAAATCGAGCAACTACAAAAAGAGGGTTGTAGTTGCGTCAGGAGTTCTACTCTTCCGCCTCTGGCGGAATCCTGGTGACTGACGCTTCAAAGTGTGTCAGGACTGAGGTCATGACACAACATAAAATCTTTTGCGCAAGATCACGTTTTTTTCAAAACATGTGCAGAAAATAAAATCTTGAATTGCTTGAAAACCTTCAGCTTTTTTGTCCCGACAAAAGCACACAATAGTTCAACTACTATCCAGAAAAGGTATACGAAGGTGATCTCCTCCCGCCATTCAGGCAGGATGAATTGTACAAACCATAGAGAAAAAAGCCCCAATGCTTCATACCATCTGAACTCCATGTTGGCAAGGAAAAGAAATCCCAAAAAAGACTGAGCCATGGTCAAGAATATCTCCAACTTCTGATGGTCATCAAAATGCACCACCGAGACCTCTCCCCTGCTGAAGCTGTAAACAATCGGGATCATTGCCACCAGCACAGTCCATTGGTTTATGTTGGAGGAGACCATGTTCATCAGCCCCATGGGGGCTTTCCGCACGGTTCTTGCCCAGTTAAAAGCGGTCACCTTCTCCGGAAATTCAGACAAAAAAGGCGCCACCCACTGGACGAAAACGAAGTTAGACACACCCAGAAGCGTTGCCATCGCCAGCATGCTGTAAAGAAATGGATGAGCCACAAAATAGAGCCAGAAGCCTCCGAATAGAAAAAGCCCCGCTATACAAAGATCCCGAGGAATGGGTTTCATCTTTAAGATCATACGGGGAACTTTTGCTGCATCCTCTATCTTCTCCCGTTCCTGAGGGGGAATTTTTTGCAAAACGTAAAGATAGCTGATATACATGCTGGTCAAAACCGCCGAGTCAAACAGAGTCAAAGTTCCTTTCAAAAGAATAATGACGAAATAACCGATAGGGGGCAGGAGTCCCATCACCTCAACCGCGTGTTCTCCTTCCAGGCGGATGTTCACCAACCTTCTACCTTTTTGGGTCCTTTTTCTAAAAAAAGCGGCAGTGAAGTAGATCATGGGCCATGCCAGCCCCACCAGAAGGCGCAAGGAGCCGGTGAAATTGGCGGTTATTAAGTGCACCTTCTCCGGATCAGCGCCGGCTTCCCAGGCGATCACCGCCTCCACGGCAAATTCGGGCAGAGTCTGAAGCCAGGCTAAAATGGCTAAAGCTAACCCTTGAGAGATTAAAAACTGTGCCGCCTCTGCGGCCCAACCAATCACCACGGCAGAGAAGATTATGGAAGGGAAGGTCCAGACCGCAGAGAGTGCTTTGGCTTTTGCAGTGACGGCGCCTATGGACTTGAGTTCAGAAAGCATGAAAGATAGGGCTCTGGGTGGAAGATCAGTCCGGCTTCTCTATCGCCGGAGCATCTTTTTGGCAGAATATTTCTGGAGCGGTTATTCCACCAGAGACAAAAAATTTGATTCCTTGCTCCACGGTCATTTCCAAAGGTGTTACCTTCTCTTTAGGGAAAAGCATGGTAAACCCACTGATGGGGGTAGGGGTGGAGGGGATGAACACGGCAATCAACTCATTGGGCTCGTCGTCGAAATTTGCCTTGATTTCTCTGGTCAAGAAACCCAAACAGAACATCCCCTTTCTGGAAAATTCCACCAGCACCACCTGTTTGAAGGAGTGCTTATCAGTGGTGGTGATCGCCTCAATCAGTTGCTTGGAGGAACTATAAATTGTGCGCACCAGTGGAGTTTTGATCAAGAATATTTCCCAGATTTTGAAAAGCCTGGATCCGATCACGTTAGCTGTGAGAAAGCCAGCTAAAAAGATCAGTATGATGGTGGCGGCAATCCCCAATCCAGGGATCTTATAATGTATAAGCCCGGTGATAAACGGCGAGAGCAAACCGTCTATCCCTTCGAAAAGGAAACGCAGAACTAAAATAGTTATGATGAGCGGCACAATAACTAAGATCCCACCCAAAAAGTATCGCCGCAGGACTGTGTTTAATTTAGTTCTTACCGACATATTTTTTTCTAATGACAGTTACAGCTAAAAGCAGATCGCCTTTTTTGCACATTTTCAGTATCGTCTTACTTCGGGCTAAACTTATTCTATTTTTGGGCTTTGTCAAGAAGATTTGGCTGGGAAAGATATCCAGTCTGGATTTTTGTTGTTACGGGGTGCCTCTATGCCACAATACATTTGGTTCGGGGTGAGGGTTCATCCTGAAAGGATTCACCCTGAAGGGCACCCCGAACCAACACCGAATTATGGGTAAGAGGGGAGTTCCAGAACCTAACTTAAGTTAGGTTCTGGTATTTAGATCGTTTGGGCTGTTGTCTGTTTTCGTGAGGACGAATCTACTTTTTTTCGTTTCTGAACACCCAGATCTCTGAAAGGTGTTTGGTTTGTCTGATATAGATCTTCTGCAGTCGGATCAATTCCAGAACCGCCACAAAGGTGACCACCATCACCAATTTGATGGGAGTATCCGAGAAAAGCTCGGTGAAAACAACCCCATCTTTCTGTGCCAGGCGATTCAAGATATATTCGATTCTCTCCGCCATGTTCACTTTGGGGTAGTCTATGGTATGGAAGGTCTCTTTGGGTTGAGTCTCCAGAATCCCTTTGAAGGCGAAAATTAGATCGGAAAGAGAGGCTTCCACCAGGACTTCATCCTCAGGAAGTTGATTAAGAAAAGAGAAATCGGTTCTGGGAAACCAGGAGGATTGTTCTTCCCCTTTTGCCTTTAGAATCTGGGCGGCTTCTTTGAACTTTCGATATTCTAAAAGCGCAGGAATCAACTCATCACGCGGATCCTTCTCTTCCTCCTCATCCTGGGTTTTGGGCAGAAGCATCCGCACCTTGATTCGCATCAGGGTAGCCGCCATGACGATGAACTCCCCCGCAATCTCCAAGTCCAACTCCTTCATCAATTCGATGTATTCTAAGTATTGCTTGGTGATGTGAGCAATGGGAATATCGTAGATGTCAATCTTGTCTCTTTTTATCAGGAAAAGAAGAAGATCTAAGGGACCTTGAAAGACGTCCAATTTTACGGAGTAAGACGAGGTACCTTCTTGGCTTTGTGTTTCGACTGATTCCATTTTCCCCCTCAATCTTTCGGTTGAATCAGGATACTGTTATCCTGCTGCTAAGTCAAGCACATTTTGCATCGGGACTACGAGACCCCTATGCAACAAAAAGCTCCATCACCACATCTTCATCGCCTTCCTCACCAGTTTCATTGTCTCCTGCGCCCTTGCCCTAGCTCTTTCTGCTCCAGATGTTAATACATTCTTCACGTAGGGCAAGTCCTTTTCCAACTCTGCTCTTTTCTGGCGGATCGGTTTTAAAGCTTTGTTGGTATTCTCCGCACAGATTTTCTTGCACTCCACACATCCTAATTTACCGGAGGAGCATCCCTGGTGAATGGTTTTATGATCCTGATTGTAAATCTTATGCAGAAGATAAACCGGGCATTGGTCAGGATGTCCGGGATCACCTAAATGTATCTTGGTGGGATCAGTATACATTATTGAAATCTTCTTGGCGGTGGACTCTTCAGATTCTCCCATACATATGTCATTATTGTATGATTTGCTCATCTTTCTGTTATCTATACCCAAAATGCCGGAGAACTGGCTCAATTTGGCTTGAGGCTCTGGAAAGACCTGGCCATATAAGCTGTTAAATCTTCGTGCCACTTCACGGGTGAGCTCAATATGGGGAAGCTGGTCTTTTCCCACAGGCACCCAGTTAGCCTTGTAGATCAAAATATCAACCGCCTGAAGCAGAGGATAACCTAAAAAGCCGTAACTATCCAAACCCAACTCCACACTTTTCTCTTTGTAAGAAGGAACCCTCTCCAGCCAGGGTGTAGGAACTATCATGGAAAAGAGAAGATGCAGTTCCGCATGCTCCTTGACCTGCGACTGAAGGAAGATAGCACATTTCTTTGGGTCAAGCCCGGCGGAAAGATAATCAATGGCAACCTCGATTATTCTGTCACCCAGGTCAGAGGTCTGGTCAAAGTCCGAAGTTAAGGCATGCCAGTCGACAATACAGGAGTACATCTCATAATCATGCTGAAGCTGAACCCAGTGTCTTAACGCACCTTCCAGATTGCCCAAATGTAACTTTCCGGTGGGCTGCATACCACTTAAGATAACCTCTTTTGCCATATGCTCCTTAAAGGTTAAAGGTGAAAGGTATCAGGTTTTTGATTTCCATTTTAATAAAGATTGCTCTAAGCCTCTCAGCATTCTGCAAAAAGTGAAACTGACTCTTTAAAGACCTCACCCCCTATCCCCTCTCCATTTCATGGAGAGGGGGAACAAAGGGGGAGAGGTAAAAGAAAGTCTGCAGGATCCATAGGCTCTGTGGTTTTCATATTGGTGCAAATATTGGAGAAGATCCTTCTAAATAAATATTTATATGTTTATTATTCCAACCTTCTGCAATATTTGCAGGAATAGAATTCGATGATCTACGAATCTGAGAACCCAACTCAAACAGTTCAAATTTAGGAAATTTTAACGAGATATCATTCAACTGTAAATGTAATTCGCATAATTTCCGATAAACTTCTAAGTCTTCAAAAGTTCTGATTTCCTCTTTCATAATGTTTTCTACCTTTCACCTTTCACCTTCCACCTTACTCAATCCAGAAACATATACTGTTTCCATCTGTGATCAGAGATTCCCACAAATTGTTGAATAAAAGTTATGTGGGTTGGTCGTCTGGGTTGACGCAAAAGCTTAAGGTTAGCCTGCTCCGGCGTGCGGTTTCCTTTGATGTTGTTACATCTTATACAGGCACAGACCAGATTTTCCCAGGTGTCTTTGCCCCCATAGATTTTGGGTATCACGTGATCTACGGTCATGGCTCCGTGATTCTCCCCACAGTATTGACACCGATGCCCGTCTCTTTGGATGATGTTTTTACGGGTGAGAAGAATTCTTTTATGGGGCACGTGGATATAAAAGCCAAGCCTCACCACGCTGGGCATCGGAATGGACAGAGAAACAGAACGAATCATATAACCATCATGTTTCTCAATGATCTCCGCCTTGCCCAGATAGATTAAGATCACAGCCCTTTTTACAGAGCAAACCGATAGCGGCTCGTAATTTTGATTTAATACCAGGACGTTTCTGTTTAACATATCCTAACAGCCTCTAAGCCAAAAACTTCTTTAATTGTCTTTAAATGTAAGAAAAATCAAGGACATGTCAATCATTTTTTGAGTTATTATCTACATATCACAGTGACCAAGGTATGTATACACCAAATACTCGCTGGACGAAAAAACAGCATTTTTAACAAGATTTTCCTCAAAGGAGAAAAGATCTTCTTTGAAACTTCAACATAAATTCCTTGCCATGAGATAGTAGTAAGTGTATATTTGAAGACCGTATCGATCAGAATGATTATAAATCTTCAGGTCGGTTTCTTAAGATGATCAAAAAGCTCATTATTGAAAAGGCGGAAAGGCTGCAGAAACTCCCTCCCACACCATCCGCAGAAGCTAAGAGGATCAAACAAGGGTTGGTTCGAAGAGGGGTGGAGGTGATAGATTTAGGCGAGCTTGATCCAGACCCCTCGTTAAGAGATTTCTTTATCCCCTCCTTCGATAGAAGTGAAATCTTCGATCCTCCAGATTCAAAAATCTGGCAGGAGTTGAAAAAAGAGATAGGGAAATGGTTGGAGCGAAGATACGACCTGTCCGAATTTGGATCCCGTAGAAGAGTGAAATCCGAAAAAGAGATTCTTCCCTTCTTTGGTGAAAAGAGGGTGATTTATCATCTCCTCTTAGGTTTTATCAATCTGGGTGATGTGGTGGCAGTGCCTGATCCAGGTGGGCCGATATATAAAATTGCCCCGGTCTTAGCAGGAGCTGAGGTGGAAGCCTATCCTTTGCTGGAGAGGAACGATTATCTTCCCAATCTGAGTGCCCTCCTTTCTTCCCGACGGGCGGACAACCTTATAAAGATCTCTTTTGTGAATTATCCTCACAATCCCACCTCATCTGTGGCAGATTCTGCGTTTTTCCGGGAGGTGGTGGAGTGGGCGGGGAAGAAAAACGTGTTGGTAATAAATGATGCTTCCGGGAATGAAATATGTTATGACGATCACATCCCGGTTTCCCTTTTGCAAACTAAGGGTGCCAAAAAGCTGGCAGTGGAGAAGTTCTCATTCTTTGCCTTGACCGGCATTCAGTTCGGGTTTCTGATAGGAGACAAAGGGATCATATCTCAGGTAGAGTCTGTGCAAGAAGCACTGGGAGAGAGAATTTCAAAGGCATCGGTGCTTCAGGCTTTAGAGATTCTGAAAAACTACTCACAGATTGTGCAAAAAAACAATCTGGAATTTGCCCTAAGAAAAGATACTTTGTTGAAAGGACTTTTCAATTTAGGCTGGAAAGCAAAAAGGCCAAAAGCAGGACCTTTTGTATGGGTGAAGATTCCGCCGAAATATTCATCAGTTGGATTCTTCCGTATGCTTCTCAGGAAAACCGGGGTTTTGGTCTCACCCGGCTTTGGGTTTGGCGAACATGGGGAAGGGTATGTCCGAATAGCGTTAAACCTCCCCGCAGATCAGATTCAGAAAGCTTTGGAGAGGATGGAGAAGCATTCCCATTTGTGGCAAAGGAGATATAGACCAAAATCTTATGACGAATGATTAATGACGGATGACGAATTTCAAAAGCATTATATTATCCGTCATTCGTCATTGAATTATCATGGGTGTGATCAGATTACATAACATGACCTTCTATGGATATCACGGGATCTCTGCGGCAGAGAGGCAAACCGGAAGAAGGTTTGAGGTGGATGTGGAGCTGGTGGTGGATATGGATAAACCCGCCAGAAGCGATAAGTTGAAAGATACCGTAAACTATACCAAAGTCTACCGCACAGTGGAGGAGTTGGTGGCAGAAAATAGATTCGCCCTTTTGGAGACGATTGCGGTAAGATTGGCAAATCAGATTCTAGAAAGATTCAAGCCCAAAGAGGTAACAATACGGGTAAGAAAGAAGATTCCTCCGGTCCCGGGAAACTTAGATCATATCGAGGTGGAGGTCAGACGAAAGCGAAAGAGCACAAAATCCAAATAGATAAATCACATCAAATATTTAAGGAAATTATCTGAGATCAGAATTTCCTTTTAATTGGTAAGATGTTCGGCATAAACCTCACCCCCATCCCCCCTCTCCCCCGCCTCCTGCGGGATTTTCAACATAAAATGGAGCGGGGGATCGAGGGGGAGAGGTAAATAAGTTTGAGAAAATCTGAGGTTCACTTTGGCAACTGCCTATTTGAACTTGGGATCAAATTTGGGTGACAGGCTTCAATATTTGAAAGGGGCAGTCAGGAAGATAGAGGAATCAGATGAATTTTCAATAAAGAAAATCTCCTCTGTATATGAGACCCAACCAGTGGGATATCAAAATCAGAGGTGGTTTTTGAATCTGGTTCTTGAAGTTCAAACATCTTTTGATCCCTTCCCGTTAATGAAACACCTTTTAGCCATAGAAGACCAGATGGGAAGGAAAAGAGAAGAGAGGTGGGCACCCAGAAATATCGACATAGATTTACTGCTTTACGATGACCGAATTGTGGATTCAGATCGGCTGACCATACCACATCCGCGAATGCACAAAAGAAGATTTGTTTTAATACCTCTGGCACAGATTGCTCCCCAGTTTTTGCATCCTGTATTGAGAAAAAATATTAAAGAGCTTCTGAAAAATTGTGAGGATAAGTCTATGGTAAGATTATTTGAAGAAAAAATATAAATTTTCTTTACAAGTTGGCTGGTTGCCAATTATATTTATCCAGCGTTTAGAACAATCATGAGCAGGTAAGAGGTAGAAATGGCTGAGCTTAATTATATCAATGTAGAGGGTGCTATTGGAGCAGGGAAGACCAGCCTGGCTAAGACATTAGCAGAGAAGATGGAGGCCAGGCTGATTCTGGAGGAGACGGAGGAAAATCCTTATCTTGCCGACTTCTATAAGGACAAAAGAAGGTATGCCTTCCAGACTCAGCTCTTTTTCCTTCTTTCCAGGCACAAACAACAACAAGAACTTTTCGCCACCGATCTTTTTCACAAAAAGACAGTCTCCGATTATTTCTTCGATAAGGACAGGATATTTGCCTCCGTCACCTTAGATCAAAGAGAATTTTATCTATACGAAAAACTTCTTGCCGTTCTGGAAAAAGATGTTCCCAAACCGGATCTGGTTATCTATCTGCAAACCTCCTCGGAGATATTGCTGAAAAGAATAAAAGAGCGTGGGCGCTCTTATGAAAAAGGCATAGATTCAAATTACATCAAGGCTTTAAATGAGGCCTACAATTATTACTTCTTCCATTATAGCAAGACACCGCTTCTGGTGGTGAACACGGATCGCATAGATTTTGTCCATAATGAAAAAGATTTGGAAGACCTTTTAGCCTTACTTAAGACGCCGCTTTCTGGCACCAAATACTATGTGCCCATGGGAGGAAAAGGAGAATAGAGACGTGGCTGAAGAAGAGATTACAGTAAGAAGCTTTGCTAAGTTCAAGCAGAGAGGGGAGAAGATAGCCATCCTTACTGCATATGATTTCTTCACCGCCCGCATCCTGGATGAGATTGGAATAGATTCTGTCCTGGTGGGGGATTCGGTGAATATGGTATTTTATGGTTCTCCCAATACCCTCTCCATCAGCATGGATCAGATGATATATCACACCAAAGCGGTTGCCTCAGCGGTAAGGAGGGCTTTAGTGATTGCCGACATGCCATTTCTCTCCTATCAGGCCAGCACATCGGAAGCCATTTTCAATGCCGGACGTTTCTTGAAGGAAGGTGGAGCCGGTGCAGTCAAGATCGAAGGTGGGCTGGAGATGGCGGATACCATAAAAAGGATAATCGAGGTGGGCATCCCGGTGATGGGGCATATCGGCTTGACCCCACAGTCCATCAACAGATTCGGTGGATATGTGGTTCGGGGAAAATCTGAGGAGGAGAGAGAGTATTTGATGGAAAGCGCAAAAAAGTTAGAGCAGATCGGATGCTTTTCCGTCTTGGTTGAGTCGGTGCCCAAAAAGTTGGCTCAAGAGATTACCCAATCTCTCAAAGTTCCCACCATAGGAATAGGAGCAGGTGTCGGATGTGATGGACAGGTGTTGGTGGTAAACGACATCCTGGGTCTGTTTGAGGATTTTCAGCCGAAGTTTGTCAGGAGATATGCAGAGTTAGGAAACCAGATAAAAAAGGCTTGCAAAAATTATTTGGATGACGTAAAATCCGGAAAGTTTCCATCGGAGGAAGAAAGCTATTAAAGAAAATTCAAAATTAAAAAAGAAGAATTAAAAAATTCAACTCAAGATTCAAAATTTGTTTGTTAAAAAGGTATATCTCCTTTTGCTATACAATTCCCGCCGTTGGTTCGGGGTGCCCTCACCCCGAACCCAAAGTATGGCGGGGTAAGGGTACCCCGCAAGAACAGCCATTTTGAATTTATAATTTATATATCGAATGCAGATAGTCAGATCGCCCAAGAAGATGCAGAAGATTTGTGGGGTGCTGAAAAGGAAAGGAAAAACCATAGGTTTCGTCCCCACTATGGGTTTCCTGCACAAAGGTCACCTTAGTCTTATTCGAATTGCCAAAAGGAGGTCTGACGTTCTGGTAGTAAGCATATTTGTCAATCCCACACAATTCGGACCGAAAGAAGATTTCGCAAAATATCCCAGAAATTTCAAAAGAGACAGATTTTTATTAGAATCCCACCTTCGGCGGGATGATTTTGTTTTCGCCCCTCGGAAGAAAGATATGTATCCGGAAGGATACTTAACTTATGTGAATGTAGATAAGATCACTCATAAACTGGAAGGAGCAATAAGGCCAGGGCATTTTAAGGGAGTGACTACCATCGTGGCAAAGCTTTTTAACATCGTCCAGCCAGATGTGGCTGTGTTCGGACAGAAAGATGCCCAGCAGGCGGTGGTTTTGAAAAAGATGGTGGATGATTTAAATTATGGCATAAAGATGATAATAGCTCCCACCATGCGGGAAAGGGATGGACTTGCCCTAAGCTCACGGAATATGTATCTCTCCAGGGAGGAAAGAAAACAGGCGACGGTTTTGTATCAAGCCCTGCAACAGGCTGAGGATATGATAAAGATGGGCGAAAGGAAGGCAAGCAAGATCGTCTCTGGTATGAGAACGCTAATAAATAAACAACCTTTAGCTGACGTAGACTATATCGCCATTACCGATGCCAACAGTTTGGAACTTTTAAATACATTAAAGGGAGAGATTTTAATCTCATTAGCGGTCCGATTCGGCAAAACCAGATTGATAGATAATATTAAGATGAAGGTTTCTTGATAAGTAGGTCTACGTTTGTGCGGGAATTGACATCGAGATCCCCCGCAAGATGCGGGGGGGGATTTTTCCCGCCAAAGCGGGGAATCCTGGTGACCCGCCCAGACGGGCGGTCGTCTGACCGCACGTGTATGGATCGGGAATTCCAATGCGAAGCATTCATACGAATTCCCCATCCAACAAGGTCTGGTACTACTTTTGTAAAATCCTTACGAATTAACTCCTTCAATTTTGGGATTTAAGGCGTAAGTCTTTTAAGAAGGCATGCTTTGGAGAACTAATAGATGTTAGTTACAATTTGCAAGTCCAAGATTCATCGGGCAACGGTGACAGAAGCTGATTTAAATTATGAGGGGAGCATCGCCATAGATAGAAATCTTATGGATGCCACTGATATTTTGCCCAATGAGAAGGTGCAGGTGCTCAATCTTAACAATGGTGCAAGATTTGAGACCTATGTTCTGGTGGCGGAGGCAGATTCCGGAACTATCTGCTTAAATGGTCCGGCGGCAAGATTGGGAGAGGTGGGAGATATCTTAATCATCGTTTCCTATTGTGACTTGGAATTTGAAGAGGCAAAAAAATACCAGCCTAAAGTAATTTTCGTCGACAAGGAAAATAAGATCATAAAAAAGAAGTAGATGGCCCACCGTTGGTTCGGGGTGCCCTTCAGGGTGCCCTTCGATCCCGAAGATCTTCCTTCGACACCCCGCCTATGGCGGGGGACGAAGTGCAGGATCGAGGGAAATCCCTTCAGGATGAACCCATACCCCGAACCTGCAAATGCGGCGGGGTAAGGGCTTGTCCTGAGGCCGCAGGCTGAAGGGTACCCCGCCACAACGATGTGAGCGGTTGCGCAAGCAAAAGCGATGCATTCAAATCCACCAATAGCTGTAATTTTGGCGGCGGGGAAAGGGGAGAGGATGAAGTCTGATCTGCCCAAAGTGCTTCACAGGCTGGGTGGAAAGCCGATGGTGGAATATGTTATCAAGACAGCTAAAGAAGCAGGGTCAAAAAGAATTGTCCTGGTGGTGGGACATAAATCTGACCAAGCCCGGAACTCTTTGAAACATCTGAAAGTCGAGTTCGTAATTCAAAAGGAGCAGTTAGGAACCGGGCATGCGGTCATGCAGACCAAAGAGCTTCTATCTGATTTTGACGGAGATGTCTTTATTCTCTGTGGTGATGTTCCCCTGCTGAGGGGAGATACTTTGCGAAAACTTCTTAAGGAGCACAGAGAAAAGAAAGCTGTTGCCACAGTTTTGACCGCCATCTTGGACGATGCCACTGGTTATGGAAGAATAATTAGAGATGAAAAAAGGATGGTGCAAAAAATCGTGGAGGAGAAAGACGCTTCTGCCGATCAAAAAAATATAAAGGAGATTAATACCGGAACTTTTTGCTTTGATAAAGCCTCTTTGTTTTCGGTCTTAGAAAAAGTCACCAACGACAACAAACAAGGGGAATACTATTTGACTGATACCCTGAAGCTTTTGCAGGATAAGAAGCTCCCCATCTGGGGGATGGTGGCATCTGATCCTTTAGAAACTTTAGGGATAAACTCATCAGAGGAACTTAAACAAGTGGAGAAGATTCTTATCACCCGACGGTCAAGCCAAACGAAGATTTTGCCTTAGGCGTATAATTTTACACCTGACCGGAGAAGTAATATAACTCAATAAATTGAGCAACTACCGACTGAAGTTTTTTCAAAAGTTACGACAGAAAAATATTGACAGACTCTAAGAAAGACTTTATATTTGTTTTAGCAGATTTGTAAGAGGTGGGAGATTTTAATGGGACAGGCGAATAAAATTTTCCGGCTTTTTGTTATGGGGTTGTTGTTCTGTTTATTCTTGACTTTACCTCAGGCAAAAGCCTCGGATATTAACTCCAGTGAAAAGAATCTTCTGGGAGTCAAATCGAACAACAAGAGCTTAAGCCTTCTTGACCCCGCAAGGCTCAGAATGTGCCATAGTTATACTTTTTCCTATTTCTCCAGTGGCAAAACAAGTGGAAGCCTTGGCCTATATACTACTGCTATAAAATACCAACTATCAAATCCCTTAAGCCTGACTTTAAGTTTAAACTATCTGCATCAACCCCTTTCGGTTTTCGGTCGGAATGATCCGAGAATGAAAAACGCTATTTTGCCCAACTTTCAGTTAAGCTACAAGCCCAACAACAATTTCTCCTTATGGATAAACGTCCTGACCTTTCCTCCTCCGCATGGGTTGGGAAATGAAGATTTCTGGTGGGAACATAAGAGGTGAGGTTTCAATTTTCCGCAGGATTTTTCAGATGCGATGATAGCTTTTCCCGATCAAACTTTTAAAATCAAATAAAAATTAAAAAAGGATCCTTCTTCTCCATATTAAGGATTGCATCCTACTGACGGAATGTTCAAAAAGGACAAAAGAAGAAAGACTTACAGATACTACCGTAGAAAGAGAAGAAAGAAAGTTGGCTTGAGGGCTTACTTGAGCTCCAAGTTGTTGGAGATCTCCATACTTTTCTTGGCTCTCCTTGTTTTGATATATGCCTTTTCGTTTTACAAGAAGTTGAACCAGACTGAGGCGTCCGAATTTGGATCCTGTGGAAAAGAACCAAAAAATTTGGTCTTGGTTCGCACTCAGATTCTGAATGGATGCCCAAAGTCAGCCGGCTCCACAGGAAAAGGCGTGGCTCAAAGAGTGGCAGAAAGGTTGAAGAGGATGAAAGTGAACAACATCGAATATCAGATAGTTGAGATTGTGGATCTGGAGGGTTCTGCATTTAGGGAAAGTTTGATTCTGGATCGTTTGGGAGATCCAAAGAAGGAAGCGCCATCTGAAGTGGCACTTCTTACCGCTGAGGCTTTGGGCATCCACACGCGAAATGTGATATACAAAAAGCTGGAGAATAATTATCAGGCGATTTCATTGACCATAGTAATAGGCGATGACGGAGAAATTCTTTTCCCCTCAAGTTGAATAAGCATAAGGATTGATCAATTTTAAAATCACACAAAAATTAAAAATAAAAAAAGGAGGAAAAAAACCATTTGAAAATGACACCCAGGAGATTGGCACACTTAGCAGGCGAATTTGCACTGGAGAAAAAAGCCTTCGATGTAACGATATTGGATTTGCGTAAGCTCTCATCGGTGTGTGATTTCTTCGTAATCTGTTCAGCCAGTGTGGAGGTTCATGCCAAAGCCATAGCGGACTGGATCATCGAAAACCTTCAGAAACAGGGAATACGCTTTTGGCACAATGAGGGATATCAAGCCTGCAGATGGATTCTTCTGGATTATGTGGACGTGGTGATACACATATTTATTCCCGAGGTGAGAGAGTTTTATGCTTTGGAGAAGCTATGGGGGGATGCTAAGATAGAAGAGGTCTCCGAAGAGAAGATAGCCCGGAAAAACCTTGGATCTAAAAAATCCGATTCCTCTCCATATTAGTCGCTTGAAAAATTTTTGAAAATACGAGAATTTCAAACACTTAATGAGGTTGGCATAATGAAACCTAAGAGAAGAGAATACAAAAAGAAAAAAAAACAGATTAAACTCCGAAGGGAGAGGTCGATATAATTAACTGAAAGAGAAGGTAAAGAAAAATTAAGTTCGAGGGTTACTTTGTTCTTTCAGGGATAAAAAATCCATCTGAGTCTTGCCCAGAGGATAGATTCAATCTGAAAAGTTAAATCTTATTACGCGGGCTGGGAAACTTTTCCCATGGATTCTGCGGACGGATTAAAAGAAATGAGCGGAATCTAAAGGGAAAGCCTCAAATCACCACAAATTTTCTTCGTTTGTACTTTTTCACAACAGGCAAACGAGTTTCAACCAAAATTTTCTCAGAAGAGACGTTTTAGAAAAAGAACTCTTTCAACACAAAAGGAAAGGTGAGAGCATATGGACATTGTAGAACTTAAAAGCAAAACCGTGTCGGAGCTTTTAAATTTGGCGGACGAGTTGGGAATACCCAATGTTTCCAACTTGAGAAAACAGGAGGTGATCTTCAAGATTCTGGAGGCGAAGACTGAGAAGGATGGTTTCATCTTCGCGGAAGGGGTTTTAGAGATTCTTCAGGAAGGCTATGGATTCTTGCGATCTCCAGACTACAACTATCTTCCGGGACCTGATGATATCTATGTTTCTCCCTCTCAGATAAAGCGTTTTGATTTAAGAACCGGAGACACCCTCTCCGGGCAGGTGAGACCTCCCAAGGAGAATGAGAAGTACTTTGCTTTGCTCAAGATAGAGGCGGTGAACTTTGAAAATCCTGAGGTAGCCAAGCACAAAGTATTGTTTGACAACCTTACTCCGCTTTATCCAGAGAAGAGGATAAAGTTGGAGACCGGTCCGGAGGATGTTTCCATGCGGATCATGGATATGATGACCCCTCTCGGCAAAGGGCAACGCGCCCTGATTGTTTCTCCACCCAAGGCGGGCAAGACTATGCTTCTTCAGAAGATTGCCAATAGCATCACCACCAACCATCCAGAGATGAAACTGATCGTGCTCCTCATAGATGAAAGACCGGAGGAGGTCACCGACATGAAAAGATCAGTCAAAGGGGAGGTGATCAGTTCCACCTTTGACGAGCCAGCCGATCGTCACGTGCAGGTAGCGGACATGGTACTGGAGAAATCGAAAAGGTTGGTGGAGCATGGACAACATGTGGTGATTCTCCTAGATTCCATCACCCGCTTAGCCAGGGCAAATAATGCGGTGGTACCTCACAGTGGAAAGATACTCTCCGGAGGAGTAGACTCCAACGCATTGAAAAATCCGAAAAGGTTCTTCGGCGCTGCCAGAAACATAGAGGAGGGAGGTAGTTTAACCATCATCGCCACTGCCATAATAGAGAGCGGAAGCAGAATGGATGAGGTGATCTTCGAGGAGTTCAAAGGAACCGGCAACATGGAGATGGTTTTAGACAGAAGGCTTTCCGATCGTCGCATTTTCCCCGCCATGGATATAAATCGCTCCGGCACCAGAAAAGAGGAGCTTCTGCTCGTTCCGGAGGACCTCAACAAGATATGGATTTTAAGAAAATTCTTAAACGAGATGAATTCTGTAGAGGCCATGGAATTTCTGCTTGATCGCATTAGAAAAACCAAAAATAACGCTAAATTCTTAGAGTCGATGAAAGATTAAAAATCTTTTTTTACTGATTTGGTTTACCCAAAATCCAGCACCTAAATTTTCTCTCACACGGCTTGCCGCAGGGCAATTGTTAGTTGACTCAAATGAGATACTGGATTAGGATTCCTTCCATGTATTCGGATAAAATCCTGAAAGTAACCAATTGTCTCTTTTTCTAATTTTTCGCAGGATCGGTTCCTTGCCTGATGGGGGGAAATACAAACTTTTCCCCCACGTTAATTCATGTGAGGATTAAATTACACTGCAAAGCGGCCGACTGTAACATCCGAGTTTGTCCTGCCCTTCGTCCCGCATTTCGCCCTGGGACTCAGTCCAAGAGAAGGGCTTGTCTGGACGAAAAAGTTTGGAAAAGATTATCATACCTTGTGATTGAAAGGTAGACCTTAGCCAAAAAAAGAATTCGCCTGTAATGCCTCATTGGCGCAAATAGTCGGCAAATCACTTGCTAAATTCCATAAAAAGATTATATTGATTGTGTAATCTGGAGATTGAAAGAGTCTCTTCAGATGGCGAAGAGTTCTTTGTCCAAAACCCAGAATTGCGATTCTTTAAGGAAGCACCATGAGAAACTCAAAGACAAAAGGATTAAGAGAGGAGGCGCCCAAATGAAAGTGGTATATAAAGAGAGAACCAGAATAATGGTGATATCTTTGAGTGTCCTGATCTTTATTTCGTTAGCTTTTTTCGATGTTTCTGCCAGATCGAAAAAAGAAGTAGGAGACAAAAGAAAGGCTGAATCCATTCATAACTTGAAACCAGCTTTGCCAAATGCCCAGCAGAGGGTCCACCGGGTGCCGGATGTGCAGGCGTGTATGACCAACTGGGGATTAATAGGAAGTCAAATGAGAGACTTGACTGAATCTTTAGGTGGTTGCTTCAATCCTCATCCTGAAGTGGAGTTGCCGGCTCCATCCTTCGAATATCCTCCGGGATCAGGACTGGAATACTTGTTCATGGGTGGCATATGGATTGGTGCGAAAATAAATGACAACGTTTATACCTCGTTGGGATGCGATGGCTGGCAATGGATCTATGAATTATGGCCGGAGGCTGGTTGGGCAGGTGTTATCCAGGAGGCAAGTGTTCTCTCAAACGTCCCGTGTTATTCTCCGGATGCGGTATCCCAGCAAGACATAATTGCGGTCTATACTGATACGTCTGCGGATATACCCTTGTCTCCTTGGCCCATAGATCCCTGGGATGATCGAAAACATTTCCCCTTGAATGTAAGGGTGACTCAAAAAAGCTATTCCTGGGACATAGAAGGTTATGATAAGTTTATCATCACCGAGTATACCATCGAAAACATAGGTAGTTATCTTTTATCTGAAGTATACATTGGATTCTATATGGACGCTGATATTCAGCATATTGATGAGTATCCTTATGGTCCCTATGGTGCCCAGGATGACATAACCGGCTTTTTAAAGAGTTTTGAGGTTTCTCCGGGCGATACCCAGGAGGTTGATATTGCGTGGATAGCAGATAACGATGGTCATGGAAGACAGGGCGAACTGATATGGACTGAGTTCAGTCCCCGTAGTGTCTTAGGGGTGAAAGTTTTGCATACGCCCAATCCGGATTTGCAGATTTCCTATAATTGGTGGATTTCCCATACGTCTGGGCATCCCAAAGATTGGGGACCCTGGATAGCATCCAACCAGGCAGTATGGGAAAGCATGAATCCGTATGGATCAGGTAATCTCTTCCCCGATTACGTACTGGGCACCCCCGGTGGTGACGTCTCCAAGTACTTCATCATGTCCAATGGCGAAATCGATTATGATCAGATTTATTCTTGCGTGTGGCCAGATGAGCATCCAGAGGAAGGCTGGCTTCCCCCCAATGAGCCGGAGTGTGCTAATTTAGCCAATGGATATGACACCCGTTATCTTTTTTCTTTTGGTCCATTTGACCAGATTGCTCCTGGAGAAAGTTTGATTTTCGCTGTGGCTTATGTCATTGGCGAGAGTTTGCACGTGGATCCTCTTAATTTGTACAATAACCCGAATATGATCGATCCCGACGCTTACTATGCCAACTTGTATTTTGGTGATCTGGTCAACAATGCCTTGATGGCGGAAAAACTGTATCATGATATGACATTTAATGATCCACCTGATTCTTTTTCTTTGCTCTATCCTCCGAATAAAGCTTTCACCCCACGGAAAGTCCGTTTTGACTGGGAGACCGCCACTGATCCGAATCTATTCGATCAGGTCAGATATGACCTTTACGTCAGCACCGCATACCAATTCCCTCCGGATCAGACCACCATTGACGCCGATTTGGTGGCAAGCGAACATACAAAAATTCTGGATTACGGAACTTATTATTGGAAGGTTAAAGCCAAGGATAACCGTGGAGGGGAGAGGTGGTCTAACCACATCAAATACTTTATGGTTACAGGGATGCGTCATTTGCCCATAGGAGACTTAAATTCGGATGGCTTTATTGATATTGGGGATGTGGTTTTTTCCATCAACTATCTTTACAAATCAGGCCCGGCTCCCGATCCTTTGGAAATCGGAGATTGTAATTGTGACGGAGTGGTTAATCTGGGTGATGTGGTCTATTTGATCAACTATCTGTTCAAAGGTGGAGCACCACCTTCCTGTTAGTCCCGCAAAAAGTCTTTAGTTATCGAAGTTCCGGACGAATCTCTGTCTTAAAGGTTCGGTTTGTGTGAGCGGAATCGAACTTTTGTGTTATTCCTATGTGTCTATTCATTAAAATAGTCATCCCGATTTTCATTGTATCTTAGACTTACCTTCCTGGGATAGGCCGGTTTTTTCCTCGCCGTAGAAGCAAAAGAATCGCCTAAAAGTGTATGTTTTGTATTTGGTCTCTACAAGAGAAATGAATTTTTTCCTTGACTTAATTAAAGCATTATGCTAAATTAGCAAAACTCAGGGGGTGAGTGACGTTGGCGTTAAGCTTTTGAAGCTCGACTTTGAGAACAATATGATCTTTAAATCATTTTACGCTTGCCGAACGGATCTGGGATTTAAGAAACAATGGTTTAATTTTACCCCCCCTAAAGAACACGTGTAATCAAACCTTCTGGGATGAACTATCTCTGAAGGTTTTTTTGTTTGGTTAAAAAAGATATGAATAAAGCACGTCACATATTTTTTGAATCAAAATCGACGGTTCTCTTCTTGATATTTCTTTTTGTTCTTCTCTTCTTATTTACGTCATCTTCCATTATAGCAGAAGAAACGTCTGAAGTTGAGGGAGAGGCTCCCGTGGCAGTTGAAGCTCCTCCTGCTTCTCCCACCAACGTGTCCGCCAAAGATATCCCCAATGACAAAGGGGGCGCTGTCACCATAAGCTGGGAGAAATCCGCGGATGACGGCGCAGGAGCGAATAACGTGACCGGATACGAGATTCTCAGATCCACAACCAGGGATCAGGGTTTTGAACATATCGGAGGCACCGCACCCGGCGCCACCATGTTTTCAGATAGCGACACACGGAATAAGGTGAGATATTTTTACACAATCAGAGCACTCTCGCCCTTCGGAATATCCGAATCGCTGCCGAGCAACCCGGCTTTCTCCAAAGTACAATGGTTCAATTTCGGCAGGCTGACCCTCTTTCTCCTGGCGGTGATAATCGGGTTCGCCATCTTCTATTTCATAAGCAAGGCCAAAGCTGGCAAGGAGCTTTATATCAGGAAGATCGCCGGACTGGAGGCCGTAGATGATGCGGTGGGCCGGGCAACCGAGATGGGTCGGAAGATATTCTTCATACCGGGCATCATGGACATGGACAGCATGCAGACCATTGCCGGCGTCACCATCTTGGGAAGGGTGGCTAAGCTGGCGGCTGAATATGAGGCCAAACTGGAGGTGCCGGTCTCAAGATCTTTGGTCATGGTCACTTGCAGAGAGACGGTAAAGGAAGCATACCTTAATGCCGGAAGACCGGATGCTTACAACGACAACATGGTTTACTACCTGACCGATGATCAGTTTGGCTACGCCGCCGCCCTGGGCGGGCTCTTTATCAGGGAAAGGCCAGCGGTTGTTTTCCTTCAGGGTCAGTTTTATGCAGAATCATTGATCTTAGCTGAGACCGCCAATCTGGTGGGAGCTATCCAGATCGCCGGGACGGCCATGCCGTCTCAGCTTCCCTTCTTCGTGGCCGCCTGCGATTACACCTTGATCGGAGAGGAGCTTTTTGCGGCCTCGGCTTATCTTTCCAAGGATCCCAAGCTACTGGGGAGCCTTAAAGGCCAGGATGTGGGCAAATTCATCTTCCTTCTGGTCATCCTGGTGGGGGTGGTCTTTCTTACCTTGAATTCAGTTCTGGGTTTGAACCTGCCTAATTTGGCGACGATTTTCTAAGAAGGATTGTAGGAGAGTTATATGCGAAGAGAAGTTCCCTTAGTTTTGACCGCCGTGGTAGGACTCACCATGATAATATCCCACTTTATTCCCCCCTTGAATATACTGAAGGACCTGTTCGAAGATTGGTTCTTCATCATAGCCGCATTTGCCATATATCTGGGGGTCCTGAATCTGCTGAGGGTCAACGCAGACAAGATATACAAGAAGCAGGCCGATGCGCCCTTTGGCCTGGTGGTGATCTTTGGATTTCTGGTGATAACCATACCCGGACTGTTTTTCTCCGGAGGCAGATCCTTTTCCGATCCGGGCACACCCTTCTACTATCTTTACATCCATGTGTATTACCCTCTGTCTGCCACCATGTTCGCTCTTTTAGCTTTCTTTGTCGCTTCCGCCTCTTATCGGGCTTTCCGGGCAAGAAGCGTGGAAGCCACCATGCTTTTGGTGGCGGCCTTTATCTTAATGTTGGGTCGTGTTCCTATCGGAGACTGGATCACCGCCTGGCTTCCCCAAGGATATAGGCTGGGAGAGTGGGCAGACTGGATCATGGACTTCCCTCAGACCGCGGGACAGAAGGCGATCATGATAGGCATAGCCTTAGGCGTGGTCTCCTCGGCGCTGCGGGTGATTCTGGGACTGGAGAGAGCATACATGGGCGGGGAGTAGATAAGGATGAATCAAGAAAACAGGCAGGAAGAGAAAAGCTTCTGGGAGAAGCTGCTGGCCATCGATCGCAGGATCATATTCCTCTTCATCGTCGTAGCTGTTGCCTTGCCTTTGTTTTTCAAAGTATCCATGCGTATACCGGTGACTCCGGTGGCGCAGGGGACTTACGAGGCAATTGAAAGCCTTCAGCCTGGATCGAAAGTATTGGCTTCCTTCGACTATGATCCCGGTTCCATGCCTGAGCTTCAGCCTATGGCCGAGGCATTCTTCAGGCATTGTTTCAGAAACGATTTGAAGGTGATCATCATGGGCTTGTGGCCCCAGGGACCCCTTCAGGCGAACATAGCATTGGAGGAGGTATTCCAGGACAAGGACGTAAAGGCCAAGAATCTGCAGTACGGGATAGACTATGTCAATTTGGGATTCACCGCGGGCAACGAGGTGGTGATCGATCGGATGGGTCATAGTTTCGAGGAATCCTACCCCAAAGATGGGTATGGAACCCCGATTGGGGAGATCCCTTTGATGAGGGGCGTCAGAAACTATGATAACGTTGACTTGATATTCAGTCTTTCCGCCGGGTATCCGGGAACGCAGGAATGGGTGCAATACGGGGTGGATGTGTTTCACGTCAAGCTGGCGGCAGGCAACACCGCGGTTCAAGCTCCGGGCATGTATCCCTACGTTCAGACCGGGCAGCTCTCTGGAGTTCTGGGGGGAATGAAGGGTGGGGCCGAATACGAGACCCTCTTGGGGATACCGGGAAGAGCGGTGAGATACATGTTCTCTCAGGCCGTAGCCCATGCGGTGATCTGTTTGTTTATAATTATAGGTAATCTGGCTTTCTTCGCATCGAAGAAAAGGAAGAGGTCTTAGCTGGAGGTTGGAAGATGAGTGGAGAAGTTGTGGGAGTGTGGATCGGTGCTATTTTGACTCTGGGCATTTTCAGCTTTCTATATAAAGATAATCCCTTTTATAAATTTTCCGAAGCTCTGTTTGTAGGGGTATCAGCCGGCTACTGGTTTGTGGTCACTTTCTGGCAATACTTTCTGCCGAAGCTGATCGACAACCTGGTCTTGGCTTACACGTTGCTGACGGTCGAGGGGAAGATAGATTACCACTGGGTGTACGTTTTGGGGGGTGGTCTGGGAGTTTTGATGCTGCTCAGGCTTCTGCCCAGCGTGGGATGGCTATCCAGATGGTCTTTGGCCTTCATCGTCGGAACCACAGCCGGACTGCAGTTCACCCGTTATCTGGAAAGCAACGGGATAATCCAAGTAAAGGGAACCATCCTGCCTTTGATCGTAGGGGGAAATCTTAATACCACCATCGGCAACATAGTCATCGTTGTGGGAACGTTCTGTGGTTTGATATACTTCTTCTTCTCCAAGGAGCACAAAGGTGCCTTCGGAGGAGCCGCCCGGGTAGGTGTCTGGTTTTTGATGATTACCTTTGGAGCGCTATTTGGATACACGGTGATGAGCCGTATGTCCCTTTTGATAGGAAGGATGGACTTTCTGTTCAGCAACTGGCTGGGCTTGATTGGATGAGTTGTTTAGAGGTCTGTCAACGGATTAGACGGCTGGGTCAACGGATGAAACGGACAGAACGGATGAAATCCGTTGAATCCGCTGCATCCGTTGACAGCTTTGTCAAGGAGTTGAGATGAAAAAGAAACGTGTTTTCTCCAGCAAGGTTTTGCTAATTCCATTTCTTGTAATTCCTCTTCTATTCTTAGGGTTTTGTGTCTCTTCAGCTCAGGAGGAGGGAGAGACTGAGGTTTTGGAAGAAACTCTGGCACAAGCTCCCTCGCCTCCCACCGAGGTAGAAGCTTCTGACACTCCCAATGATAACGGGCATTCTATCACCGTCACCTGGAAGCTTTCCGCAGACGATGGAGCCGGACGGAATAACGTGGTGTCCTATGAGGTGCTTAGATCCGACTCCCCAGATGGTGAGTTCGAGGTGCGAGGGTTAGCCCCTGCTGGAGAGAACACCTTTGAGGATAAGGGGGCCAAGGAAAAAGAAGATGCCAACTATCTTCCTCCGCACAAGGATTTCTACTATAAGGTTAGGGCCAGGGGAGACGGACTCTTCTCCGATTCGGAGGTTTCCTTGCCGGCTCATGCATCCGGCCAGTGGTATCACACCGGCAAAACTCCGGTGGTAGTGGCGGTGATTGCCTTCTCGACTTTTGCCCTTATTTTTATCACCTTGGCCCGGAAAGGGAAAAAGCTTTATGTCCGTCCTCTGGCCGGGATTGAAGCGGTGGATGAAGCTATAGGTAGAGCCACAGAGATGGGTAAGCCCATTCTATATATTTTAGGGTTGGGCAGTGCGGATATGATAGCCACCATAGCCTCCTTTACCATCTTAAGCCGGGTAGCCAAGAAGGTGGCGGATTATCAAACTCAGATTTTGATTCCCTGTTGTGATCCCATAGTTATGGCGGTGGCGCAGGAGACGGTAAGAGCGGCCTATTTGGAATCAGGCAGGCCGGATCAGTATAAAGAAGAGAACATATATTATCTGACCTCCATGCAGTTCGCTTATGTGGCCGGGGTAAATGGGATCATGCTCAGGGAAAAACCGGCCACCAACTTCTACCTGGGGAAGTTCTACGCCGAGTCGCTGCTTTTAGCTGAGACCGGTTCTTTGGCCGGCTCTATCCAGATTTCAGGCACGGATGAGATCGCTCAGATTCCCTTCTTTGTGGCAGCAACAGACTATACCCTGATCGGGGAGGAGCTTTATGCGGCCTCAGCCTATCTGGGAAAAGAGCCGATTCTTTTGGGAACCTTGAAGGGTCAGGACTGGAGCAAGGCCGTGGTCATGATCGCTTTAATCCTGGGTGCTCTGGCAGCCACTTTTAATTTCCAGTTTTTCTTGAACTTGTTTGCAGTGCAGCTCTAATTAGGAGATAAAAATGCGCAGAACATTGCCTATCGCTGTCGTTGCCGGTGTCGGCTTCTTCATGTTGATTCAGTACTTTATCCCCCTGGAAGAGTTTGAAACGTTATATGAGTGGGCTTTAGATTGGACCATGGTGATCGGCTGTTTTGCCATGGCTTTAGGTTTGTATAGCCTGACCAACATGATGGTGACCAAAGTTAGGAGAAAAGCAGAAGGCTGGGGATACAGCCTGGTGGCCCTGGTGGGGCTGTTCGTCATGGTGTTCGTTGGCTTGGTTCCACACTATCAGGATAGCCTCAAATACGGCACTCTTTTCATGGACATCTTCGAATATATTTACATTCCCATACAGGCGGCTATGTTCTCGCTTTTGGCTTTCTATATCGCCTCTGCTGCCTACCGGGCCTTCAGAGCCCGAACCGTTTTAGCTACTATCCTGCTCGTCTCGGCAATAATAATCATGCTAAGACTGATCCCCTTAGGTCCTCTGTCCGCTATAAATCAATGGATGGTTAACTTTATCTTAACAGTGCCCAATATGGCAGCTAAAAGAGCTTTCTGGCTGGGGGTGGGTTTGGGAGCGACTGCTACTGCCCTGAAGATCATGTTAGGAATTGAGAGAGGCTATATGGGAAGAGATTGAGGAGGAGAGATGACCTTTTATGAAAGGATGATGAATTTAGATAGACGCTGGGTCTATCTGGTGATAGGGGTGGTGGTAGTGGTGACCGCGATCTGGTCTTTTGCGGTCCCACTCTACGTCACCCCGGAGGCAAGGAGCGTGTATGATTTTGTGGATGGGTTGGTGCCGGGAGAGGTGTTGATGATCGGGGTAGACTATGCTCCAGAGGTCATGGCTGAGCTTCATCCCATGTCTTACGCCATAACCAGGCAGTGCTTTGCCAAAGACGTAAAGCTTTTGCTCTGTTGTTTGCATCAAAACGGGCCGGGTATGGTGGAGCAAGTAGTGGCCCAGGTGGCTGAAGAATACGGAAAAGTCAATGGAGTCGACTATGTCTATTTGGGATACAAACCCTATCCGGGAATCACCATATTAGCTATGGGACAAAACTTCAGGATTCCCTTTCCTGAGGACTACTACGGCACCCCGCTGGATTCTTTACCCATGATGAGAAATATGACTAATTTTGACAATGTGAAAGCGATAATCAATATCTCAGGAGGCAGTGGAACGGAATATTGGATAAATTATGCTAACGGACGCTACAATGCCAAGCTGGCCATAGGGGTGACCGGAGTTATGACTGCGGACTATTATCCTTTTTTGCAATCCGGACAAATCTTTGGCCTCATCGGGGGGATGAAGGGTGCCGCAGAATATGAGTATCTGGCTGAGAAGGGCGGATATATCACCCGAGAGAAAGATCAACTGTGGGCATCCAAAAGCATGCCCATCCAGACCACCACTCACATAGTGATAATACTATTCATAGTCATTGGAAACGTTGGATATTTCATGTCAAAAAGAAAAAAATAGGAAAAACCATGGGAACAGCAGAACTGATCTGGAATGGGGTGGCTGCCCTTTTGGTACTGTGTATTTACTCCTTTCTGTATAAAGATAACCCTTTCTATAAATTCGCTGAGCATCTGGTGGTAGGGGTGTCAGCCGGCTATTTCGCCATGATTTTATATTACAACGCCTTTCTGCCCAAGCTTATCAACCCCTTAAGAGCGGGGCAGTATTGGTACATCATTCCCGGAATACTGGGGTTGTTGATGTGGGCTCGTTTCTCCAAAAAATGGCAGTGGCTCTCCCGACCAACTTTGGGTTTCGTTATCGGGAGTGGGGCCGGACTGGCCATCCCTTTATATTTGCAAAACTACGTGATCAGACAATTGAGCGCGACCATGCTTCCGGTCGGCTTTACCAGTTGGCCTCTGATAACCAATGTAATGATAATAATCATGGTGTTCTGTGCCTTAACCTACTTCTATTTCTCCAAGCAACACACGGGGGCCTTTGGCGTAGCAGCCAAATTCGGCATCTGGACCCTGATGGTGGGTTTCGGTGCAGGATTCGGCATGACGGTTATGGGCAGGGTGGCCCTTTTGGCGGAGAGGGTCATCTTCCTGCGGGATTACATGGTTCAGCTATGGGGCGCTCTGTTTTAGTCCCTGCTACTTAATCCATCCCAGGAACGGTGACCATGCCCATCATCTCTTCAGCCGCAGTGGAAAATCCAATCTAATAATGAAATTTTTTCCTTCCCACACAAACTTAAAATCTAATCTTTTTGTCAAAGCTTTATTTCTCTCTCTTTGTTTTCTCTTAATCGATTCCTCTTTGTCTTTCGCTCAGGAGGATCTCTCCGAAAGCTGGTTCAATCCTAATCGGGTGAACATGCTCATCTTTCTGACTTTCTTCTTCGCGGTCATAATCTACTTCATCCAGCGGGCCAAGAAGGGAAAGAGCCTGTTTATCAGACGCATCGCCGGATTGGATGCTATCGAGGAGGCGGTGGGGAGAGCCACCGAGATGGGCAGACCGGTGCTTTTCGTGCCGGGGATCGAGGATGTGAATCAGATCCAGACGATTGCGGCTATGATAATCTTAGGCAATGTAGCAAAGATGGTGGCGGCATACGATATCCCGTTATTTGTCCCTATATGCAGACCATTTGTGGTTCCGGTGGCGGAGGAGAGGGTAAAAGAAGGATATGCGGCTGCGGGCAGACCGGATGCCTACAACAGGGATAACGTTCGCTATATATCCGATGAGCAGTTTGCCTATGCGGCTGGGGTGCAGGGGATAATGCTTCGGGATCGCCCCATGGCTAATTTGATGTTCGGTTCATTTTTTGCCGAATCTTTGATGTTAGCCGAGACTGGATTCTTAACCGGAGCCATCCAGGTGGCAGGTACGGCTAACATTCACCAGCTTCCCTTCTTTGTGGTGGCCTGTGACTACACCATAATTGGTGAAGAGCTTTTTGCCACCAGCGCCTATCTTTCCAAGGAGCCCAAGCTTTTGGGAAGCCTGAAAGGATCGGATTTAGCCAAAGCCATTATAATAGGACTATTGGCTTTGGGAGCGATTTTGGAAACTTTGGGGATAACCCAATTCACCCGCTGGTTTTTCATAGAATGAAATGGTTATGAGCAAAGCAGATCAGCTTTTTCGGTTCTTCTCTGCTTTAGTGGGTAAAATTCTTAATAAGAAAATGATTCGTAATGATTTAATGAGTTGATAGTTTGAAAACCTCACCCCCTATCCCCCTCTCCATTTCATGGAGAGGGGGAACAAAGGGGGAGAGGTAAAAGAAAGCCTGTGGTTTTCTTTTTGGTGCAAATAATATAAGCTAATGCATTAGCAACTCTTTTGGAGAAGACCCACTTTTTTTAAATTAGTGTCCTATGCGACGTGAGATACCCATAGCCATCTGCTTTTTAGTCGGCATTTCCTTTATACTGGAATATTTCATCCCTCACAAGCAGATCCTCTCCATCTTCGAGACCATTCGGATGTGGGCAATAATCGTTATTGCCTTTGCCTACGTGCTGGGGATTGCCAATCTGATAAGAATCAACTCTCACGTCATACAGAGAAAAGGGAGAGACTGGCCCTATAAGATAATCTTGGTGGCAAGTTTGTTTTTCATGATTACGGTGGGGATTATCTTCGATATTCTGGGAATCGGCTTGGGTGGGATCGGAGAGGGAACTATCTTCGGTTGGGTTTACTTCCATGCCCAGTATCCTTTGCAAGCAACCATGTTTTCTCTTTTGGCGTTTTTCATTGCCTCAGCGGCGTTTCGCGCTTTCAGGATAAGAACCTTTCAGGCCTCACTTCTGGCAGTGACCGCCATTCTGGTGATGATCGGAAGAGTGCCGGTGGGTGAAAGCCTGTGGGCAAGTTTCCCGGACTTTACCGAATGGATAATGAACGTTCCCCAATTGGCAGGGAAGAGAGCCATCATGATCGGCGCCGCGCTGGGAGCTATCTCCACCGCCTTAAAGGTCTTAACCGGACTGGAGAGAACATATCTGGGAGGGGAATAGAAATAAGATATGAGATTTGAGAGCTGAGATTTGAGAAAAATTCTTTTGGTTTCGGATTGTTGGTCGATATTTCATGACCTGCAGTGCAAAGAAGGAAAAGTCAATATCTTGTGAGGAAGGAATGGTGAAAAAGATACTGGAGAAACTGGAGAGGCTGGATCGAAGGATCATATTCATCTTTATCTTTCTGGCGATTATTTTCCCTCTGCTTTTGCCGATGAATTTGGACTTTTCTGTGACCGCACCGGTTCAGAGCTTTTATGATGCCATAGAGAATCTTCCATCCGGATCCAAGGTGTTGGTCTCCTGCGACTATGATCCCGGCTCTATGCCTGAACTCTTTCCCATGAACCTGGCGGTGTTCCATCATCTTCTATCCCGCGGTCATAAGGTCATCGTCATGCAGTTGTGGGCTACGGGGACACTTTTGGCCGAACGTGCCATGGTTGAAGTTCTGCAGGATTTTCCGGACAAGAAATACGGTGAGGATTGGGTCAATCTGGGATTCAAGGAGGGGAGAGAGGTGGTGATGGTCTCCATGGGAACCAACATACCCAAGGCATTTCCAACGGATTCCCGTGGAACCAAGGTGGAGGACATTCCCATAATGCAGGGTGTGATCAATTTTGATGACATCGCTCTCTTGATGAATGTCTCCGGAGGTCTGCCCGGAACAAAAGAATGGGTGCTTCAGGTGCAATCCCGGTATCATGTGAAATTAGGTTCTGGCTGCACCGCCGTGGTTGCCCCTGAGTTTTATCCCTATGTTCAGTCAGGCCAATTGGTGGGACTTTTGGGAGGGATGAAGGGCGCGGCTGAATACGAAAAGTTGCTTAAAAGACCCGGAACCGCCCAGAGAGGAATGGATGCTCAGTCGGCTTCGCACATAATAGTTTTCCTGTTTATCTTGATCGGCAACATCGCATATTTTTCAGTCAAGAGTAAGAAGAAAAAACTGAAAGTTTCACGATAGCAAGTTCTAAAGAGAGAAAGCTTAAAAGACAAGAGGTACGCCTGTGTGGGAGACAATCGGAATCTGGCTGGGCGCTTTTTTGACATTGTTCATATTCTCATTTCTATACAAGGACAATCCTTTCTATAAGCTTGCCGAGCACCTTTTTGTGGGAATATCTGCCGGATACTGGGCCACATTGGAATACCACAACGTCTTCTTACCAAACCTCTGGAAGCCACTAACCCAGGAAGGGAGGCTTCTTCTTGTGGTTCCTTTCGCCTTCGGGATTATGCTTTTCAGCCGGTTCACCAAAAAATTCAGTTGGCTCTCCCGTTGGCCCATGGCGCTGATAATCGGAATCTATGCCGGAATAACCATAGTGGGATATGGCTCAGGGGATTTGATCCTTCAGATTCACGCTAATTTGCTACCCTTATGGACTGATAATTGGTTCACCTCCCTCAACAATATTCTCTTGACCGTGGGAGTAATCACCGGGCTTATCTACTTTTTCTTTTCCAAGGAACATAAAGGAACTTTGGGCGCAGGAGCCAAAGTCGGAATCTGGTTTCTGATGATTTCCTTTGGTGCCTCCTTCGGCTACACGGTCATGTCCCGTATGTCCCTTCTGATCGGAAGAGTTTACTTTCTTTTGGGAACTTGGCTTCACCTCCTGGAGTAATTTTAAGTTATCTGGAATTACTATTTTCTCCGGGCACAGTTACAAAACTCAATGTAGCGTCGCAACTCTGTTTAACCCTAAACGCAGTTGGAGGTCGTGCGGCGCTTTCTCGTCTGCGGGAAAAGCCAGAACCTAACTTAAGTTAGGTTCTGGCTCTATCTTTATGCTACGCCTTAGGATTCCGTCTTTGAAACAACGGTTAACAGCTTACTCGTCCGAGACGAGTTGGGATGCTACATTTTTTGCTTTTCTGCAAAATGGAACAAAAAAACCCCGCCTAAAGGCGGGGCTTGGCGCAAAGGAGGTGTTGAGGGGGAAATAGGGGGTAGTCGTAAATTAAGTCATAACCTGACTCTTTTTCTGCCAGTTGATCGACTAAAAAAACTTCAGGAGATTTTCATCCTCCATTTTGTTTTCTCCGTTGGTAACGGACGCCTCGTCCGTTACCCCCAAGATTGTCGTCACGGACAAGGTGTCCGTTCTCCCGCTAAAGGCGGGATCAGGATGAATCCGTGACGAACATAAAAAACTTCAGAAGATATCTATCCTCCATTTTGTTTTCTTAAAAAAGTGGGAACCTCCCAATCATCTTTCTGATATGATTGAACCTTGCTTCTCTCTGGAACCCTTTGAGGTTCACCCACAGGCTCTTTATATTTTCTTGAGGTTTTTTCAAAGACCAGTTTGCGAGAGGGGAACAGATCCGAGGCGGATTCTGCTTCCATGTCTTTCAAATCATTGCCGAATCCGGTAGCGATTACAGTCACCCTTATCTCGTCATCTAAGGTCTCATCTATGACTGCACCGAAGATGATATTGGCATCCGTCCCTGCCGCTTCAGTTATCAGGCTGGCGGCTTCATGCACCTCCAGAATGCCCATATTGCTGTTCCCGGTTATGTTAATCAAAACCGCTTTGGCTCCGTTTATGGAGACATTATCCAGAAGAGGACTGGAGATAGCCTGGGTGGCGGCTTCTTTGGCTCGGTTCTCTCCGGTTCCGTATCCTATGCCCATCAATGCGTCCCCCATCTCCGCCATCACCGTCTTGACGTCCGCAAAATCCAGATTAATAAGACCGGGGACGGTAATAAGATCGGAAATCCCTTTAGTGGCTTGAAGCAGCACCTCATCCGCCATCTTGAAAGCCTCGGTGAGCTTAGTATCCGGAGTGGCGAGGCTCAAAAGTTTCTGATTGGGTATTATAATCAATGTATCCACCCTGTCCTTTAGCTCTTCGATTCCCATAAGGGCACGGTTCATCCTCTTTTTTCCTTCAAAGTCAAAAGGTTTGGTGATGACCCCAATGGTTAGAGCTCCTTGATCTTTGGCGATCTCTGCCACAATGGGACAGGCGCCGGTGCCGGTGCCTCCTCCCATTCCAGAGGTGACAAAGATCATGTCCGCACCCAGAAGTGATTCTGCCACCACATCTCGATCTTCCTCAATTGCCTTTCTGCCAATTTCTGGACTGGCTCCTGCTCCCAATCCCTTGGTGAGACGAGCGCCTATCTGTACCCGATGGGTTGCCTTGCAATTCTCCAAATCCTGCAGATCGGTGTTTATGGAGATGAAATCCACTCCCGATAGTCCGGCATCAATCATCCGATTGACTGCGTTTCCGCCTGCCCCACCTACGCCCACCACCTTCATCCGGGCGTAGTTTTCATAGTTGGTGTCCAGTTCAAAGAACATGGCTTATCCCTCCCTCTTTTTTAGATTTTTATAGATATTGACTTAATACGTTTTTCATTTTTCGAAACCATCCTTTTGCTTTCAAGCGGCCACCTGACTTTTCTTCCTTCATCTGCTCCCATCCATAAAGGATCAGCCCCACTCCAGTGGAATAGATGGGGCTTGAGGCCGCCTCCTTCAGATCACCCAGTCCTTTTGGTTTTCCGGTTCTGGCCGGGACATCGAATATCTTTTCTGCCAACTCCACCATTCCCCGCATCAAAGACCCTCCACCGGTTAAGACAACTCCCACAGTCAAAAGATCAAAAAAGCTGCTCTTCTTCATCTCTTGGAGGGTGAGGCTGAGTATCTCTTCCGCCCGGGGTTCAATTATTGCTGCCAGCACACTGCTGGAGATCTGTTTGGGCTCCCTTCCTCCCACAGCAGGCACTTCGATCATCTCATCTGGATTCACCAGACTGGATATGGCGCAACCATAAAGCTTCTTAATCTCCTCTGCCTGATCCACTGGTGTTCTCAAGCCGATAGCAATGTCGTTGGTCACATTTTTTCCTCCTAAACCGACCACACCAGTATGCCTGATGGAGCCATCATAGAAGATGGCGAAATCGGTGGTTCCACCCCCCAGGTCTATCAGCGCCACCCCCAATTCTTCCTCATCATCAGAGAGAAGTGCATAACTGGAGGCAAGTGGTTGGAGCACCAGATCCCACACCTCCAGACCAGCTTTTTTGATACTGCGGTAGATGTTCTGGGCAGAGGTCACAGCACCGGTGACGATGTGAACTTCGGTCTCCAATCTCACTCCCACCATTCCAACCGGATCTTTGATCCCGGATTGATCATCCACTGTAAATTCCTGAGGCAAAACATGAATGATTTCCCGATCCATGGGTAAGGCAACGGTCTTAGCGGCTTGGATTACCTTGTTCACATCTTGAGAGGTGATCTCGTGATCGGAACGAGACACGGCAATCACTCCCTGACTGTTGATGCTGCGAATGTGATCGCCAGCTATGCCGGCATATACAGAACCCACCTTTACCCCGGCCATCATCTCCGCATCCTCCACCGCGGAAGCGATAGACTCCACGGTCTTCTCCAGATTGATCACCACCCCTCTTTTAAGTCCCTCCGATGGACTGGTGCCAATTCCTATTATCTCAGGTTGTCCCGACTCATCCATCTCCGCAATGATGGTCGCTATCTTGGTTGTTCCAATATCCAAGCCCACAATTTTGTTTTCATCCGGCATGTTTGCCTCTTGGGTTCAAAGATTTTCGTCTCCTCTGTCCGAAGGACGATCTTCCTGGTGGACTCGCCGGGAGAAAAATCCTCTCGAAGATTTACTCAGCACCACCTGATCATCAAACCTGAGATCCAGACATACAAATTCTTCGGTTTTCTCCTCCCCGGCAAGGATGGTTCGCACCCTCCTCCATTTTCTTTCAAGATCACCCGATCCCATCATCACCTTGATTTTAGGCAGAAGATACAGAATCAGATTGGACATATCCTTCAGGTTAATCTCAGCTAACAGCTCCACGGAGGAGGGGTCAATTGTGGTAAGGGTCTTATAAAATTCCAACGCTTTTTCCACTTTGAAATTGGACCATCTCTGGTAAGGTTTTAATACCTGGCTTGATTTTCCATCAACCATCTCCATCCCGCTCACTATGGGAAGATCACAGAACAGATCCTTCTGATCTAAGGGAATGATCTCCTGATCAATGGACAGACCAAAAAATCCGCAATTCCCCGAGTCGGTGAAGCTGGTGGGAAGACTTATCCAAAGAACAGGCACCTTCTCTTCCACCTCAATTAGAATACCGTGGGGCAATCTTCTTTTAACCCGCACATCCTTTATTCTTATGTCTTTCCTCAATTGTTCTTCAATCCCTTCTAAGTTTAAGCTGAAGATGTTTTTGCCTAAACACGATTCAGCCTTTTTTCCGATTTCATCTGAAGTGATTTTGTTGCTTCCATCTATCTTGATTTCTGCCACATTGAAGTTAGGTGAGTGGTGGGCGTATATATATGCTCCGGTGAATATCAATATGCTTAAAGTAAAAATCAAAAAAATCTTGTTCACCTTCAATGAATTATCCTTCCAGTAAGTTTAGAAGCTCTGTTCCAATCTTATGCACGTCCCCGGCTCCCATGGTGATCACCATGTCATTCTTTTTGGTCATCTTCTTCAAAAAGGAAGCTACCTCTTCGGTTCGGGGAACATAGAATACATTCTTATGCCCCAGCTTTTTGGCAGATTCACACACAAGATTTCCAGTTATGCCCGGCATAGGTTTTTCCCGTGCCGGATAGATATCAGTCACCACCAGCACATCAGACCTGAGAAGTGCTTTGCCAAATTCTTTGTGAAAATCCCTGGTACGGGAAAACAGGTGAGGTTGAAATACGGCAACTATTCTTCTTTTCCATCCCATCTTAGCGCCTTTCAAGGTTGCCTCTATCTCTGTGGGATGATGTGCATAATCATCCACCACCATCACCCTTTTGGTTTCTCCTTTGATCTCGAATCTTCTATGCACCCCCTTAAACTTCTCTAACCCGCTTCGAATTTTGTCCCAGGGTATATCCAGCTCCAATGCCACTCCGATCGCCGCTAAGGAATTCTTCACGTTGTGCGTTCCGGGAACTGATAAAGTAACCTCTCCTGTATTTTCTCCTTTAATCTGGACCTTAAACTTGCTATGGTTTTCTTCAAAATGAAGAGAGTAAGCCTTAAGATCAGCTCCGGAGGAGAGTCCATAGGTGATCAGGGGTCTTTCTATCTGAGTGCTTAACTCTCTTAAATTCTTTTCATCCCAGCACAGGATCACCCTTCCGTAAAACGGAACTTTATTTACAAATTCTAAGAAGGCGGATTTAATCTCCGCAAAATCTTTATAATAATCCAGATGTTCTGCCTCCAGAGTGGTTACCACCGCAATGGTGGGGGTGAGTTGCAGAAATGAGCGGTCATATTCGTCCGCTTCTGTAACCATAAATTCGCCATTTCCCAGACGGGCATGCGAACCCAAGTTGACCACCCTTCCTCCTACCACGATGGTGGGGTCCAATCCCCCCTCAGACAGGATCTCACCCACCATCGAGGTAGTGGTTGTCTTGCCGTGTGTTCCAGCGATGCCAATTCCGTATTTCATCCTCATCAGCTCACCCAACATCTCCGCCCTTCTTATCACCGGAATTCTTCGCTTCTTTGCCCGGATCACCTCTGGATTATCTTCCTTCACTGCAGATGAGATGACCACCACATCAGCATCCTTCACATTTTCTCCTACATGTTGATTCTGGATATTCATCCCCAGTTTTTTCAATCTTTGGGTGGTCTCGGACTCTCTTAAGTCTGAGCCGGTGACAAAATATCCCAGATTGAAAAGCACCTCGGCAATACCGGACATCCCCGCTCCGCCAATCCCGACGAAATGAATATGTTTTATCTTACTGAATTTCATCCTTTACCTATATTTTCATCTCGCAGGCTAAAACTCATTTGAGTCAACTGACCTGCGGATACCAGCTTCCTACAGGTAGAACAATGCTTTGTAGCCGCAACCTTTAGGTTGCGCTGACGCAGGCTGACATTCGTCCTGAAGGACTCAGTCCGAAGGAAGCCTGCGGCTACCTTATCTTTATTTGCGTCTTTTTTTAAACATTTGGTTGCCACTGTTAGGTTTTTAATTCCTCTTCCAAAAGGTTTTCCATCTCATCCACCAGAAGTGAGGTTGCTTCCAGTCTCTCCATTTTTTTGCTGCTTTCTGTCATCTGCTTCAATCTGATCTCATCGGAAAGAAGCGAACAGATTTCGTCAGAAAGTTTTTCTGCGGTCAAATCTTTTTGCAAGATCATCCTGGCGGCACCTTTTTTTTGTAAAGCTTCGGCATTATGTCTTTGATGATCCGCGGTGGCAAAGGGGAAGGGGATAAGTATGGATGGTTTCCCGCAGGCGGTGATCTCAGCTAAGGTTAAGGCTCCTGCTCGGGAAACCACTAAATCTGATGCGGCATAAGCTGATGCCATATCCTCGATAAATGGATACACCGCGCACCCAATTCCCTTTCCTTTCACCTTCTGTGAAATCTCTGGAAAATCAGACTCACCGGTCTGCCAGAGTATCTGCCACTCCGACTCAAGTAAGTGCAGGCACTGCAAAAATACATGATTTATGGTATGAGCGCCCTGACTGCCACCAAAAACGAAGATGGTCTTTTTCTCCGCTTCCAATCCAAATTTATGCAAAACTTGATTTGGCTCCGCATAGACTAGATCTCCTCTTATCGGATTGCCGATCACCTTGAGCTTTTTCCTGGTGGAAAAATACCTGACGGATTCTGAGTAAGAGAGGCATACTTCGTCCACGAAATGTGCCAAAAATCGGGTGGAGATGCCGGGGTAACTATTCTGTTCCTGGATCATAGTAGGTATGCTCATTAAGCTGGCCAGCATTACCACCGGAAAGCTCACATATCCCCCGGTTCCCACCACCAGATTCGGCCTCTCACGATTCAATATTTTAAGGGCTTGATAGAAACTTTTCAAAAGATAGAACCCAAGCAGAAGGTTAGATAAATAGGACTTCCGGGAAAGTCCTTTAGTCTGAATGAACAACAACCTGAAACCATAACCGGGGACGATCCTTTTTTCCAGTCCCTCTTTAGTTCCCACAAAGACAAGCTGGCTTTGGGGAAATCTCTTTTTAAACTCTGTTGCCATGGCTATTGCTGGAAAGATGTGTCCTCCGGTCTTTCCTCCTGTAAACATGACTTTTATCATATCATCTTACTTAAAATGCGATGGGACGGAACATACTTGGTCTGCCTGGAGACGTTCATAAGTATTCCGATCCCCACTGCGGTAAAAACTAAAGATGAGCCTCCATAGCTTAAGAAAGGCATAGGGAGTCCGGTGACGGGCAAAAGTCCCACCACCACACCTGCATTGATCAGAACTCCAGCAAATATGCTGAAAGTTATTCCGAATGCCAGAAGGTAACCGAAATCATCTGAAGCTCGTCGAGCGATGGACATTCCTCGCGCAGTCAGAAGAAGGAACAAAATCAAAATAACTGAGGCTCCCACAAATCCCAATTCTTCGCTGGTGGTGGCGAAGATGAAATCAGTATGCGGCTCAGGTAAAAAGAAGAGTTTTGCCTTCCCTTCTCCTGGTCCATTTCCCAATAGCTCACCAGAGCTCAAAGCCAGAACAGACTGCCTCATATGATAGCTTCCTTCCAATGGATCTTTCAAAGATTTCAGGTAATCATCCACCCGTGCCTTTTTATAACCAAAGAAAAAGACTAAGATGAACACACTTAAAATCACGGGAGCAATGATCAAAAGTAGGTGTCGGATCTTTGCTCCAGCCACAAATAACATGCTCAAAACAATTGTGGACAGGAGAAGAACAGCGCCCAGATGAGGTTGCTTTATAATCAAAAATGAGGCTATTCCTAAAATCACAAAATATGGCAGAAGAATGAATCTGAGCTTTTTTATCTCCCCCTTTCTTTTGCTCAAAGAGTGCGCCATGAACAAAATCAGGATGTATTTGAAAAGCTCGGATGGCTGAAAGGTGACGGGTCCAAGTTTAATCCACCGGCTGGCTCCCCTAGTGGAGGGTTCAAATAAAACTGCCACCAGAAGAAGGAGGGATAACAGTAATACAAAAGGCGAAACTTTTTCGAACCTGTGGTAATCAACTCTGGTTAAAACTAAAATCAAACACAAGGAGATAATTGCCCAGATCGCCTGTCTTCTGGCAAAGTGTGTGGTGCTCCCAAATTTTTCTAAAGCAAGTATGGCAGAGGCAGAGTAGATCATGATCACTCCGCCGGCTATTAAGACCAAAACTAAGACGAACAAAAGATAATCGGGTCTGGATCTATCGATCATCAGAACTCTTCCCTAAAAGTTAATGGTGGCATCATGCCTTTCGGCTAAGTCTTTAACGCTTGATTTAAACACCTTGCCTCGATGCTGGTAGTCTTTGAACATATCGAAGCTGGCACAGCCGGGAGAGAGTAAAATCACATCCTGAGGGGAAGCTTTTTTGAAGCCCAGTTGGACCGCTTCTTCCAAAGAGTCTGAGTGAAAGGTAGTCACCAGATCGCCTAAGGCATCTTTGATCTTTTCTTTTGCCTCACCTATAAGAATTAGAGCCTTCACATTTTTTTGCACCAACTCCCTCAGTTTGGAGAAATCTCCCCCTTTATCCTTTCCTCCGGCGATTAAGATAATTGGTGGATTTACGCTTTGCAGAGCATACCACACTGACTCCACATTGGTGGCTTTGGAATCGTTGACAAAACTTACCCCGGAAATGGTTGCCACCTGTTCTGATCTGTGCTCCACCCCTTTGAAGCTTTCCAAAGCTTTCCGCATGGACTGGGAAGTAACCCCTAAGATGCCACAGATAGCACAGGCGGCAGAGGCATTGGAAAGATTGTGCGGTCCCTTGATCCCTATTTCATTTATCTCTATGATTTCCCTTTCTTCACCATTCCATCGCAAGATAAGCTTTTCCTTCCGGATGAAAGCCCCTTGCTTTAATTCTTTACCGACACTGAAAAAGGCTTTTCTGCTTTTTCCGTATGAAGCAAGCTTGAAACTGTTTTCGTCATCCGCATTTAACACGGCAAAATCGTCCTCAGTTTGGTTTTCCAGAATGCGAAGCTTTGCCTCCATATATGATTTCAGATCCGGGTGCCGGTCCAGGTGGTCCGGGGTGATGTTCAGAACCGAAGAGATGTAAGGCTTGAACTCCTCAATTCTCTCCAACTGGAAACTGGAAAGCTCTAAAACCAATAAGCCATTTGGGGAGACCTCTTCCACGATACTTGAAAAGGGAATGCCGATGTTTCCCCCCACCCGGTATTCCCTTTTGTCCTCTTTTAAGATTTCGCCCACCAGGGTTACGGTGGTGGTTTTCCCGTTGGAACCGGTGATTCCAATGACCTTTGCGTCGGTGAGCCAGAATGCCACCTCGATCTCAGAGAATATGGGGATCCCTGAGCTTTCTGCCTGGCTCAATATGGGAATGTCCAGAGGAATGCCGGGGCTTACCACTATGAAGTCTTTGTCTAAGATAGCCCTTGAAGTGTGGCCTCCGGTTTCAAAATCTATGTTCAGTTCTTTGAGTTGATTTATCTCAGAGGTTAAAGGTTCTTCTCTCTTGATCTCAGATACGAACACCTCTGCTCCAATTTCTTTCAAAAGTTTAGCGCAGGCAAGACCCGACCTTGCCATACCCAGGATAGAAATTCTTTTTCCTATGATTCTATCTTTCCTCATAATTGGTAGCCGCAGGCTTTAGCCTGCGATTTTTTCTTTTGGTCTATATACATTCATCAGTCAATTAAAAGTTGCGGATAATTCCTGTGATCTATTATTTTAGCGCACCCTGAAGGGTGCGGCTACCACCTAAATTGGTAGCCGCAGGCTTCAGCCTGCGATCTTTTTAATTTATGAACATTCATCAGTCAATTAAGGGTTGCGGATAATTCTGCTAACCTCTCAGCGCCCAAATGGGCGACTACCACCTGCGTTTTCATCTGATCTTCAAGGTGATCAAGGTTAAAAGTGCCAAAATCGCCCCAACGATCCAGAAACGCACCACCACCTGGGGCTCTTTTTTGCCTGAAAGCTCAAAATGGTGATGCAAGGGCGCCATCTTAAATACCCTTTTCCCCCAAGTCTGATAGGCGAATACCTGAATGATCACAGAAAGAGCTTCTACCACGAAGACCCCACCCACGATTAAGAGCAACATCTCCTTTTTTATAAGTATGGATATGGCACCGAATGCTCCTCCCAAGGCTAAGGCTCCGGTGTCTCCCATAAACACTTGAGCTGGATAGGTGTTGAACCATAAAAACCCCAGGGCCGCTCCCACCACAGCACCACAGAATACGGTCAATTCTCCTGCACCCTCCAGATATATTATGGAGAGATAACGGGAGAAATCCACCCGTCCGGTCATATAGCACATACCGGCAAAGGCGAACGCACACAGGCCGATAAGCCCGATAGCCAGACCGTCCAGACCATCGGTCAAATTCACCGCATTGGAGGCACCGGTGATCACCAGTATCACTAAAGGGATGTAAAATATTCCGAAGTTCACCAAATAGTTTTTGAAAAATAGGATATCAGAGGCAGTGCCAAAATTCTGGGAAGGTGGGAAAGTGCGCAAAAGAACTCCCAGAAGCAGACCCAGAGCCACCTGACCTGCCAGCTTCCTTTTCCCCACCATCCCCTTGGGTTGGTGTTTGATGGCTTTTAGATAATCGTCCATGAATCCGATAAGCCCCATCCATATGGTGACTAAAAGTATCAACTTAGTGTAGGCATTGGTCAAGTCCGCCCACAGAAGGGTGGGGATCACCACAGAGAACAAAACGATTATCCCCCCCATGGTGGGGGTTCCTTCTTTAACTTTATGGGTGGAAGGACCTTCATCCCTTATCTTCTCACAGACCTGCTTACCTTTCAGTTTCCGGATGATGATCGGTCCTAAGATCAGGCTGATCAAAAGAGCGGTGAGGGTGGCACCTGCCGTTCTGAATGTTATGTATCTGAAAAGATTAAAAAGAATGAAAGTTTTGCCCAAAGGATAAAGCAGATGGTAAAGCATCCTATTCCTTACTCGTTTTACGAGTTTTTAACTTGCCAACCTGTTCACCCGGGTAAATTATATCCTCAGGTCAGTTCTCTCGCCCATAAGAGCTTTTTAAAGACAAAACCACCTCTTCGGTTTTCATCTTTCTGGAGCCTTTGACCAATACCAGATCGCCCTCTTTCAAATTCTCTAAAAGATAGAAGCTGACCTGTTGGTTGTTCTCAAAAGTTAAAATATCACCAGAACTCATTCCCGCTTCTTTGGCCCCTTCTCCAATGAAGCGAGCAAGTTCTCCCACCACCAGAAGTAGATCTATGCCTAATGAAGCGACCTTTCTTCCAAGCTCTAAATGAAAATCTATGGTTTCCTCTCCCAGCTCCAGCATATCGCCCAACACGGCAATCTTTCTTCCCGACGTCTTTATCTTTTTCAGAGTCTCTAAAGCCTTCTCCATGGAGACCGGATTAGCATTGTAGCTATCATTGATGACCCTTATGTCTCTGATCTGGACAAGTTCCATCCTCAGCTCTGAAGGGGTGTGTCTTTCTAACTTTTGTTTGATTTCTTGCGGATCCAACTTCAGCAGACTTCCCACAACAAATGCGGCTAAGGCGTTATAAACGTTGTGTATTCCCAAGAGCCTCAAATTTATGGTCACGTCTCTGTTTACTCTAAAGCTAATGTAACCCTTCCCGTTTACCTTGATTCTATCCGCACTAAAATCCGCCTTCTTTTCGATGCCAAAACTTATCACCCTTTCATCCTTTTTCTTTTGTTTAATTCTTTTGGCCAGAATGCGGTCGTCTGCGTTCAGAATAAGAGTTCTGGGTGTTGACATGTTATCGGGAAGCTCAAACTTAGCTCTTGCGATCTTTTCAGTGCTCTGCATCGACTCCAGATGAGCCGGTCCTATGTTGGTGATAACCCCCATGCTGGGATTTGATATTTTAGTTAGAATTCCGATCTCCCCCGGACTACTCATGCCCAACTCGATCACCAAAGCCTCTGAACTGGAATTGAGTTGAAACAGGGTGAGCGGCACCCCCACCAGGTTATTATAACTTTTGGGTGACTTTAATACCTTGAATTGAGAAGACAGAACCTGTGCTATCATGTCCTTGGTGGTGGTCTTGCCGTTTGTTCCGGTCACCGCCACGGCAGGGATATCGAACTTTTGTCGGTGCCAGTATGCTATATCTCTTAAAGCCTTCTTGGTATCCTCCACTAAAATCACCGCTGTTTTATTAAAAACCTCTTGATCTATTGTATGCTTTTTATGTTTGGCTATGACTGCCGCTTGTGCACCTTTCTCTGTCGCCTGTTTAACAAACTGATGACCGTCGAATCTCTCCCCGGGGATGGCAAGGAAAAGATTTCCTTTTTCTATGTTCCGGGAGTCGATGCTTATTCCTCGAATCAGCTGATCGTCCTGGTAAGGACCGGACTGAATTTCTCCCTGAACTACCTTGGTTAATTCATCTAAAGTTATCTGAAACATAAGACTTTAATTTCAGCGGGTAATCAGAAGTTGCAAATAATTCTTGCGACTTACTGTTAGCGCACCCTGAAGGGTGCGGCTACCGCCATTTTGGTAGCCGCAGGCTTTAGCCTGCGTTTCTTTTTTGTTTCTCTTTAGTCCATAACTCGCTTTTCACCCTGTCGGGAGTCGGCGAGGGCGGAAGCATTTAATAGTTTTAGCACCGTCTCCTTATCAGAGAAGTGGATTTTTTTATCTCCGATTATCTGATAATCCTCATGCCCTTTTCCTGCCAACACCAGGGTATCTCCAGTTCGGGCAGTTTCTAATGCTTTTTTGATACCATCTTTCCTGTCGATTATTATTTGAACTTTGTTTTTGTCTTCTATCCCATACATGATCTGCTGAACGATCACATCGGGGTCTTCTGAGCGGGGGTTATCTTCTGTCAGAAAGATGAGGTCCGCATACTGGGATGCCACCTTTCCCATCATAGGTCTTTTGCCCTGGTCCCGATCTCCACCACATCCGAAAAGGAAGAGCAGTCTTCCTTTGGTCATCTTTTGGGCGGTTTTCAAGAGCCTTTCAAAGGCGTGGGGGGTATGGCCGTAATCTATCCAGATATTGAAATCCTGCCCTGCCTGGATTCTTTCCATACGACCGGGAACACCATCCACCGCCTCCAGACCTGATTTTATTGTGTCCGGATCTATCTGTAGTGCAAATCCCGCCGCCACACTGGCTAAGGCATTATAAATATTTGACTCTCCGATGAGTTTAAAATCCAATTTGATCTCCCCGGCTGGGGTTGCCATGTTGATTAAAGATCTCTCCGGGGTGCAGATAAAGTTTGTGGTGAAGAAATCTGCATTAGGGTCGTTCAGAGAATAGGTCAGGCACTTGGTTTCGGTTTGTTGGGAAAAATATCTCCAGTTGGGATCATCCATATTTATCACCGCACAACTTCCCTTTTCTTTTAACTTCTTGAATAGGAGTCCCTTTGCGTGTCGATATGCGTCCATGGTCTGGTGAAAATCGAGATGCTCACGATTCAAATTGGTAAACACTGCCACGTCGAACTGAGTCCCGTCAACCCGGTGCAGAGTCAAGGCATGGGAGGAGACCTCCATCACCACTGTAGATACTTTTTCTTCAAGCATCTGAGAAAACATCCTCTGCAGGTCCAGTGATTCCGGAGTGGTGTTGATGGCTTTCTTCTTCTTATCGTCCATCCAGTAAGCGATGGTTCCAATCAAGCCAACTTTCTTTTGGTTTTGTTTGAAAATCGACCTGATCAGGTAGGAGATGGTGGTTTTGCCGTTAGTGCCGGTTATGCCCACTATTTTTAGTTTTTTGAAGGGAAACCCAAAAAACCTTACTGCCAGCAGTGCTAAAGCTTCCCTGGCATCCGGGACTATTATCTTAGTCTTCGCTGGGAAATCTCCATCCTTCTGCACCACCACAGCCACGGCACCCTTTTTTATGGCAGAATGAATGTAGTTGTGTCCATCGTCTGAATATCCCTCAATGGCTACAAAAAGATCACCCGAACTGATCTTGCGGGAATCATACTCAATCTTTTCTATGGCGAAATCCACCTCGCCGGAGATCTTCTTGGAGGGAAGTACATTTAAAAGTTTTTTTAGATTTTGCACGTCTTTTTTACCTATGCTTGGCAAAACCGTTACTTAAATCATATCTGAGAAGTCGTAGGGATCCCGCCCCGCCTTTGGCGGGGGATGACTGTCCTCGTTAGATTTTATTGTCGGGTGTCCATATGGAAACCCGACCTACATCTGGAGTGTAAAGCTTTAGCTTTACCTGTTCAGATGTTTGTACTCCAAAACCTATTCAAAGACTGTCCTTTCTTAAGATCACCTTCCACAGATAATTGAAAAAACCTTATTTTATCTGACATTCTATGATACATACTCTATCTTTATTCATTAGGGTGTTCGGTTCAGGAATCTGCGTGACCACTATTCCACTCCCTTTAAGCTTAAAGTGCAGGTCTTTGTGAACAAAGATATTCACCGCCTCTCTGGCGGTCATCCCTCGCACATCCGGGATCAAGATATCCCCTTTTAGGGTCGAGTCTGGCTCTGAGAAAAGATCGAAAGAATGCCGGTTCTGCTGGTTAAACCTTTGTTTGATAAAACCAGTTTGCATCTTTTCTGTGGTTGAGGACAACAAATTCTTAGCTGTCCCGGTTAAAAGAGATTCTCCTGTAAGAGGGATGATTCGCCGGGTAGCATTTTTGAATACGGGGGCAGCAGTTAGTCCTCCCAAGTGTTCTTTTCTGGGGCTGTCCAGAGTGATTAAACCTACCATCTGAGGATCTTCGGCTGGAAAAAAGCCCAAAAAGGAGGCTATGTAATTGTCCTTTTCATATCCTCCTCCACCGGGCTTTGCCTTTTGAGCAGTGCCAGTTTTTCCCCCAATCACCAGGCCTTCCATCTTTGCCTTCTGTCCAGTTCCGAAGCTCACCACTCCTTTCATGAAGTCCACCAAAAGATGGGCGGTTTCTTCACTCACCACCCGCCTGATGGGAGTGGGACTGACTAATTTCAAAGTATCTCCTTTCCCATCAAGTATTGCCCTAACCACGTAAGGCTTCATCAGAATTCCATCATTGGCTATGGCAGAATAGGCTCGTACCAATTGTAGTGCGGTGAGGGAAATTCCCTGTCCAAAACCAACACAGGAGAGGACAAAGTCGCGCCACCTTTTGGGAGAGGAGATAAAGCCACCTGCTTCGCCGGGCAGATCGATTCCGGTCTTTTTGCCAATTCCAAAATCACAGGCGTATTGATATAATTTTTCTTTGCCCACCATCATGGCTATCTTCGACAGGGCGATATTGGAGGAATAGATCACACTTTCCTTGAAGGTGAGCCATTCATAAGATTTGACATCATGAACAATTCTTTTGCCAATTCGGAATTCGCCCTTTTCTGCAAAGATGCTGTCCTGCGGGCTTAAGATCCCCTCTTCTAAAGCGGCGGCGGCAGTGATGATCTTGAAGGTTGAGCCGGGCTCGAAATTGTCGCTTATGGTTCGATTTCTTACCGGCAATCCATCATCTTTCCCGCAATAAGCCATTGCCAGAATCTCTCCGGTTTTCGGATTCATGAAGATAGCACATCCGCCATCCGCCTGGGTCAACTCTATGCCTTTTTTTAACTCCTGTTCCACGATGCTCTGCAGTTCTATGTCGATGGTCAAAACCAGACTTTTTCCATCTTCGGGCTCCTGAAGGGGGTACTCTGCTATCTGATAAGAATTTCTTTTTCCATCCCGCTGAAAAATTGCCTTCCCGTCATTGCTTGCTAAGTATTGATTATATTGATATTCTACTCCAGCCAGTCCTCGATTATCGATGTCAGTAAATCCCAAGACCTCCTCCGCTAAGTCCTTATATAGATGATACCTTTTGGTCTCGTTTTTTGCCCAGACGCCCTCCAACTTTCTCTTTTTTATCTTCTGGCTTTCCTCTTTTTCCACCTTTCTTTTTAGCCAGACGAAATTTTTTCGTGTCCTTAAATTCTTTTTTATCTGAGAATAGCTGGAGTTGGATGAGCTAAATGCCCTTGCCACCTGATCTGGGTTTCCTACGCTCTCGGGGATGGCAAAGAAAGATTTCACCGGCAGATTGATAACTAATTCTTTTCCGTTTCGGTCATAGATGGTCCCTCTTTTTGCTTCCAATTTGATGTGTTGGCGGTATTGTCTTAAGGCGATCTTTTTGTATTCTGCTCCTTTGAGAATTTGGATGAAGAACAGGCGGGAAAATATCAGGAGCCATACAAAGACCCCCAGCGCAAAGATAAGGACCAATCTTCCTCTTGAAAACTTGGTCCAGCTCGATCGACTCCGCCTATAAGAAGGCGGGCGACGTAGTTTGGGTGGTCTGGTCTTATGGCTCATGTTTGATCTCTTTTGCGATAGCTTCATCCCCAGAGAGAAGATCTTCCTGAAACGCCTTCAGCTTAGCCCAGATACTTTTCACCAAACCAGGCGTCTTACGATTAGTGGAGTCAGACGATTCACAAATCAACCCCATTTGATCCAGATTGGGATAAGCCAATCCCATGTTTTTGCCAATCTTTTCTATTCTCTTAACGGAGCTGAGCTTGGTTACCTCAATTTGCAGGTATTTACAAGCCTTCTGCTTTTGATTGATTTCAACCTTTAGCTCTTTGGTGCGGGCAGAAAGGGTGATTACGGTCACCCTTTGCCAGATATAAACGCAGGATAAAAGAATCAGCACAAGAAAAATCAAACGAAATTTTAGCTTCAAGCTCTTTTTTCTTTTTGCAGCAGGCCGATTCCTTTTTATTCTATTTGTTCCCAATCTCTTTCCTCCGGTTGCAATCAGTTCAATTAAGAGCTAAGCTTTTCCGCTACCCAGAGCTTTGCACTTCTTGCCCTGGGATTTTTTTCTTTTTCCTCTGGTGAAGGGACTATGGATTTGGTGGTGATCATCCTTAAGGTGGCTTTGGCTCCACAACAGCACACCGGAAGATCTGGCGGACAGATACATCCTTTGCTTTCCTGCCTCATCTTACCCCGTATCAACCGGTGTTCCAAGGAGTGATATGAGATCACGCACAATCTCCCACCAGGAGCTAGAAGGAGAATCGCCTGCTTAAGACCTTCTCTTAACTCAGCCAACTCATCGTTTACCTCTATCCGGATGGCTTGAAACACCCGAGCTAAGGACTTTATTCTGTATCTGGGATTGATCACCGATTCTACCAAGCTTCTTAACTGAAAGGTGGTCAGGATAGGAGCCCTCTTTCTGTGGTTCACGATGGTACGGGCGATCTTTTTGGAGAATCTCTCCTGACCGAACTTATAAAGAATCTTGGTGAGTTCCGAGAATGAGTAGTTGTTAACCACCTCAAGGGCGTTTTTGGATTGCAATCGATCCATTCGCATGTCTAACGGTCCATCCAATTGAAAGCTGAAGCCTCTTTCTTTGTTTTCCAGATGAAGCGAACACAGGCCTAAATCAAAAAGAAAACCCCAAACCTCTTTTATGTTCAAACTCGAAAGAAAGTCCTCAATCTGACTGAAACGAAGATGGGCAAACTTAATCTTTGTTTTATACCGGGCTAAACGTCTTTTGGCGATCATCAAAGCATCTTCATCTCTGTCAATACAGATTAACCTTGCCTTCCCCTTTAGTTTTGTAACAATAGCCTCAGCGTGTCCACCGGTTCCCACCGTGGCGTCAAAAATGATCTCAGATTCTAAAGTTAAAAGATTCTCTAAAACCTCCTTCACCAGAACTGGTTGGTGCATGCTTTTATTCGTTTTTCTTTGTATGTGTTAACCTAACTTTTGCATCAGAAACAAAACTTGTCGGGTTTTTTACATCATCCCCATCCCCACTCAGTGGAGAGAGAAAGAAAAGATGTGGGGATTCTCTGAAAAACAAACTTAATTGAATTTTTGTTCCCGGATGGACAGGTCATTACCTTTATTTATAAAAAAAGCAGATTATGGAAATAAAAATGAGTTGGATTTTATGCTCAAGAGCAGTTTAAGATTTGAATATCTTCTCTGCCACCTCCTCATAACTCTGTTTATACTGGTCCCTGTATTTCTGATATACTTCAGGTGCCCATAGTTCAATGCGAGACAGAATCCCCAAGATTAGTACCTCCTTGTTGATCTGGGCAGACTTCAAAAGCCGTTCGTGGATGGTAAGTCGCCCCACCCGATCTATCTTTGCGTCCTCTGATTCTGGAACAAACACCCGTTCTAAAAACCTGTGTTCTGGTAAATCCACCTTCAAATTTCTGAGTTTTTCCTCCTGCTTTGCCCACTCATCAGCAGGATAGAGGAAGATACAACCATCATATCCCGGTCCAATGACGAAATGATCATTGGTGGAGGGTGACACTGCCTCTCTCAGCTTCTTGGGCAGCTTGAGTCGCCGCTTGCCGTCTACTGTGGATGTATATCTTCCTTTAAAAGAAGCCATGTGAAGTGAAACCTTTAGGTTAAAATCAGAACTTATTGTAGCACAAAGGAATGGAGGATTTACTGGATTAAAGTTAGCGAATTCTTCATCACAGTTTTATTCTAATCATCCTCCCCTCAACTATGCTTCTGACATCAAATTTAAAGTTCCTCTTAAACAAACTTTATCAGGTTTTAAACACACTTCAATAACGCAAATCCAACTTATGTTCTTGTAACGACTTACTAAAACTGCTAATGACTGTGAGTCCTCTCATGCCCACTTCTGACCAAAAAAGCCCACTTTCTGCCCCTATGATACACTCTTGCGCCCTGCGTGTCAAGGAAAAAATTTACTTTTTCAGAATATTTTTATCGGCTGGTGTTCGTGTCGACGATATACCACAATCTGTTGGGTTTCTCCCATACTCTTAATTTTAAAAAATGAAAAAGTAGGTTCTCTCAAAGCCTCTGTGCTTGCATTAGTTGAAATAACTCATTGCTAAAAGTTGGATTGGCGAAAAAGTAGCGGGCTTTTTAAAAACTTTTCCGGTTGGCACATATGTTGCAAAATACGAGAATGTGAATTTCAATCCTTGTGAAGTTGATTTCAAAAGGGGGAGATGATGAGCAGAAGCCTAAGATGTTTTTTGATTCTGCTTATTGCTTTTTTTGTCTTTTCCGGCAGGGGAGATGCCCAGATCACCTATCAGGTTTCTTTCTCTGAAAAGGATTTAATCTTTGATCGGGAAGATGGTTTTGATGCGGTCTATCTGAAAGGTGGCATAAGATCGCAAGATTATGGGCGTCCCGATCTCCCCACAAAGCTGATCCATCTTATACTTCCCAATGATAGTAAAGTGGCGGACGTTTCTGTAATTAACCAGAAGCAAATACTTCTGGAAGGAGAATATTTTATCCTTCCTGGTCAACCAGATGAAAAAACAGATGGTTCTAACATTAAAGAATGGATAAAGCCAGATCTGCAGGTGTATAATTCAGATTCATTATATCCATCCCCGTTAGTGGAGATAATTGAAGAGGGTTACCTGGCAGGCAATTATCTGGTCAGCCTGGCGGTGTATCCTTTGCAATACATGCCCAAATCACGAAAACTTTTGTTTTATACCCAACTGGATATTAGGGTGGAGTTGGAAAGCTCCGAAAGGCCACCCTTGTCTTCTCAGATACAGAGAAGGTCAGACAAGGCACAAAAGTTGTATGAAGAGATTTTGTACCAGTTCGTTAGCAATAAGACAGATATTCTAAGTTTCAGCCATAAAAACTTTCAACCTGTTCTATCTAAAGCAAATGTTAGCAATTCAGCATATTCTTCCTATCTGATTATCACCTCTTCTGAGTTTAAGTCAGCCTTTATGCCCCTGGCGGAGTGGAAAATTAAAAAGGGGATAGATGCATGCATTGTTTGTGTAGACAGCATCATTGCCAGTTATACCGGCAGAGATGATGCGGAGAAGCTCAGAAATTTCTTAACTTCTGCTTATCAGAACGGAACCAGTTGGGTGCTTTTGGGAGGAGACGAAGACGTGGTTCCGATAAGATATGCATATCCTACCAATACATCCACCCTTCCGGAGAATTCCGATCAGCAGATCTGCGATCTTTACTTCTCCGATGTGGATGGAGAGTGGGATTTAGACGACGATGGAGTCTGGGGAGAGCCCCAAGAAGACAATCCTGACATCTATCCCGATTTATTTGTAGGAAGAGTTCCCGTGGGTGACACAACAGAGGCAAAGGCTTTTGTGGAGAAACTGCTCTCCTATGAAAAAAATCCTGGTAATGGAACAACCGATTATCTTACCCGCGCCTTATGGATGAGTTCGGATCAGATGAGGGACTGGAACTTCGGAGAAGGACAACATAATCTTATTTCTCAATACATGCCATCCAACTTCTACCAGGACTTGACCACCTTAATAGAATCACCCACCGGAAATGCAGAAAACCCAGTGGGTCCCAATGGCCAGACTTGCATAGAGGTGATGAATCAAGGTTGGGGGATTATTGGAGTCTTAGCTCACGGGAAAGCAAGTGGGTTTGTGGCAAAATCGAACTCAACCAACGGCAATCCCAAGTCCTGGGTTTCTACTGGTTCAGGAGGAGGTGACGGACATGGACACTTACCCAACCTGAATAACCAACAAAAGTATGGGATAATGTATTCCATATCCTGCAGTCAGAGTGCCATAGATGTGGACAAGTATCCTTTCTTGGGGGGAGAGCCTTGCGTGGGTGAATTCTACCCTCGGGTTCCTCAAAAGGGTGGGGTGGCATTCTTAGGGTATTCCAGATGGGGTTGGGTAGGAATCTCCTATCAGCTTTTCGAAAAGTTCTTGGAATATCTAATCGAAGGCAATCCCGGACATCATATCGGCGTGGCAGAGGCTCTTTCCAGATGTGCCTATCCTTCCTATCGGGATATTGATTATGGACATAATTTATTCGGTGATCCGGAGATGCCGGTCTGGACTGAGATCCCAGAAAGTTTGTGGGTGGTTCATCCGGATGAGGTAACCATGGGCTGGCGAACCATCAACTTCTCGGTCACATCTCAGGGAACGGGAGTCGGTAATGCTTCGGTGTGCCTGGCCTTGAGAGACAGGATTATGTTCTTAGGCGAAACCGGTCTGGATGGTAATCTATCCTGTGAGATAAACTTAGACGATGTGGGAGAGATGAGCGTGGTGGTAACCAAACCCAATTTTATTCCCTATGTGGACTCCATCACGGTTTCACTTTTGGCAGATGTGGGTGAGGATGAGGCAAACTCTGGCATGGAGTCATTTGAGCTTTTTGGAAATTATCCGAATCCCTTTAATCCCGTGACCAGTATTCAGTATTCAGTAGGCAGTAGGCAGACAAGAACGGTGGACAGCGGACGGCCGACGGCGGACGGCTCCTTTGCCCACACCACCCTTAGGGTATACAATATTCTGGGGCAGAAGGTGAGGACTTTGTTGGATAAGCCAAAAAGACCAGGAAATTATGAAGTGATCTGGGACGGAAAAGATGACAGAGGAGAAGATGTCTCCAGCGGAATATATTTCTACACATTGCAGGTGGATAATTATAGAGAGACAAAAAAGATGACTTTGATGAAATAGAATCGTAATAGCAGAACAAAAGGTTTTAAACTCAAGACATATTATTACATGGTTGTTTTATCCTAAAGCATGAACAATCAAGAGATAGAAATAAGAAGTAACACCAACAAATTTTTCGTCCTTAGGCAGCTCTTTCAATTCTAGTCCCGCCAAAGGCGGGACACTCCAAGCTATTTGTCGATTTGGAGCGTTGAGTCTCAAGCTCCTACGGCATGAACCACATGATTCATGCCCACGGAAAAAAACAATCTCTTAAAGGTTGATCCCAGATTGTTCTTGACAACTGAGTTTTTCCCTGTATTTTTAACTCAACCTAAATTCTGATTAGAGTTCGCATGATTCTATTCGTATGAATTTGGGATTAGGTTGAAATGGGGGTGTAGCTCAGTCGGTAGAGCATCTGCCTTTTAAGCAGGTGGCCGGCGGTTCGAGTCCGCCCACCCTCATAAATTCTTTTGAAATTCCTGCCAAAATAATGTAATAATCATCGGGTAAGCCACCTGGGGACTTCGACAAGGAGATGTTTTGATTGAACTCTTTAGTTTAGAAGGCAACAAATGGTATGATTGGTCCCTCAAGAAAGGGAAATACACCATTGGACGAAGTTCGGAATGTGATTTGGTGATAAATGATAGTACTGTATCCCGAAGGCATGCCCAGATTGAGATTGTGGATGAGAAGACGATCAATCTGACCGATCTGGGAAGTCATAATGGAACCACGGTCAATAGCCATACCATCACCGGTATGGTTCAGTTACGATCCAATGACATTATTTCTTTTGGACAGGCAGAATTTAAGATTACACTAAGTGGCATCAGAGATATCTCAGGCAGTTCTGTCAGTGTTACCGAGCTTGACCATGATCTTACGAATGCCACATTATTGTCGATAGACGAGGCACTCCAGCCTCTTCCTGCCAAGGTTATAGATAATCCCAGGGTATTTAAGGCTCTTTCTGAAATGGGCAAGATGCTGATTTTGCCTGGCTCTGGCGAAGAAATGTTCGACAAAGCGTTGGAACTGCTACAGAGCGTTATTCCGACCGAACGAGTTGCCGTATTGTTATCCAGACAAGAAGATCAAGAACTCTCTCTTGCAGCATGTCGTCTGTCTACCAGACGCACTCCTGGCTCTTTTACCATATCACGCACCATTGTGCGTGAGCTTCTCAATCAAAAGAACGCCCTCCTGATTTCTGATCCTGGAGCCGACTCCCGATTTTCGCAACAAAAATCCATAGTAGGTTCTGGAATAAAATCGGCCATGGCGGTTCCCCTGTTTGATCAAGAGAAGGTTTTGGGAATACTGTATGCTGATACAACCAATCCTCTACATCGTTACACCGAGGATTTCTTAAGAATAACAGCCACTTTCGGAAATATCCTCGCCGCCAAAATTACCAATCAAAATCTTCTCAAAGAGCGACAGGTCAAACAGATTTTGGAGGCTGAATTAGCTGTCGCCTCCCAGATTCAAAATCAGCTTTTGCCGGAAAAGCTCTTTGACATTGAAGGGTACAGTTTCAGTACATTTCAGGCTCAATGCAAAATGGTTGGAGGAGACCTTTACGATGTGGCTGAACTCAAAGATGGGCGAATTCTTTTTTTGTTGGCTGACGTTTCAGGAAAGGGGATGGGTGCAGCGCTTTTGATGTCAAATATTTTGGCCGCCTTCCGCATCCTGTATGGTGCTGAGAATTTCAGTCTCCTGGACGTCACCGATCGGGTTTCCAAACAGCTTCTTCAGTTCAGTCGTTCGGGAGATTTCGCCACCTTGTTCATTGGCCTCCTTTGCCCTAAGACCAATACTTTCCAATATATTAACGCCGGTCACAATCCTCCCATGATAGTGCGGAGTGATGGCAGGGTGGAATATCTTCAGCCATCCGGCATTCCGATTGGAGCATTTGATACCTCTGACTGGAAAGAGGAGACTCTTGAGTTCGGAGTAGGGGACTTTCTTTTCATGTATACTGATGGCGTCTCCGAGGCGACCAATACCGACGGTGAGATGTATAAATGCGACAGGTTAAAGCGATTTCTTCTCAATTCCCAAAAGCAATCTCCAGAAGAATTAACCAAATCAGTGATGAATGAGATCAATGACTTCATGGGAGAGGCTCCCCAGAGTGACGACATCACCATGATGATTCTGCGCAGAGAGCGTTAATAAACTTCTTGATTTTTCGAATAAAAACCCCTATTTTAATAATATAGATAAATCAGGTATCGTTAGGCTTAATTGAATATCTAAGGGCAAGCGCTATGGCTTCTGAGCCTGAAGAAAATGGTTTGGACAAAACCCGGTCGTTCAGGGTACTTGCCAACGGGACAGTAATATCTCATTATAAGATTATTGAGAAGATCGGCTCCGGTGGCATGGGCGTGGTATATAAAGCCGAGGATACCAAGCTTCGCCGCAAGGTCGCCCTCAAGTTCTTACCGTCTGAATACGCCTCTGAGCCGCAACTCAAAGCCAGGTTTACACGGGAGGCCCAGGCGGCAGCGGCTCTAAATCATCCAAACATAATCACAGTGTATGAGGTGGCCGATTATCAGAGCAAGCCCTATATCGCTATGGAGTACGTGGAAGGCGAGCCGCTGAAGGATTTGATCGCGAGAAAAGAACTCTCCGTCGGTGAAGTGCTCGATGTGGCCTTGCAGATTTCCGGTGGTTTGGCTGCTGCTCATCAGGCAGGTATCATCCATCGCGATATCAAGCCGCAGAATATCCTGATGGGCAAAGATGGTCGGGTGAGAATATGCGACTTCGGTCTGGCCAAGGCGAAAAAAGACGTGACCCTAACCCAGGCCGGTTCAACGCTTGGGACCATTGCGTATATGTCGCCCGAGCAGGCGCAGGGGAGGGAAGCGGATCATCGAAGCGACATCTTCTCTTTCGGTGTGGTCTTGTATGAGATGATTGCCGGTCGGCTTCCATTTAAGGGTGAGCATGAAGCTGCGGTAATTCATTCCATTATAGAAGATGTGCCCGAGCCATTGGCCCGATATAAATCAGATGTACCGGGGGAATTTCAGAGGATTGTTGGCAAGGCCATGGAGAAGAGCCGAGAGGTGCGCTACCAACATGCTGACGATCTTGGCGCTGATTTAAGAAGACTCAAGACGGAGTTGCAGAGGGGGGAGACGAGGACGTTGGAGAGTGCGAAGAAACCCAGACCTTCCATTGCTGTGCTGCCCTTCACCAATTTGAGTGCCGACAAAGAGCAGGAATACTTCTGCGATGGCATGGCAGAGGAGATAATTAATGCCCTCTCACATGTAAAAGGGTTGCGTGTGGTAGCTCGGACCTCAGCCTTTGCTTTCAAGGGGAAAAGTGAGGATATTCGAGAGATCGGAAAGAAGTTAAATGTAGAAACGGTGCTTGAAGGGAGTGTGCGGAAAGAAAGAAATAGGCTCCGCATCACAGCACAGCTTGTAAACGTGACTGATGGTTACCATCTTTGGTCCGAGAAATACGATCGCAACATGGAAGACATTTTTGCCATCCAAGATGAAATCTCCTTAGCGATCGTAGACAAGCTTAAAATCAAGCTCCTCGGGAAAGAGAAGGAAGCACTTGTAAAACGGCATACGGACGATCCAGAAGCCTATAATTTTTATTTGAAAGGGCGGTACTTCTGGAATAAGAGGACGGAAGACGGCCTAAAAAAGAGTGTTGAAAACTTAAAACTAGCAATCAAAAAAGATCCTGAATTCGCTCTTGCTTACGCAGGTCTGGCCGACTCTGTATCAACTCTTGGATTTTACGGTTTTTTACCTAGAAAGGATGCTTTTACAGAGGCAAAATTAGAAGCAGTAAAGGCACTTGAGATTGATGATACGGTCGGAGAAACTCACGCTGCAATGGCTAATATTAAAGCATGGTGTGAGTGGGACTTGGAAGGTGCAGAACGTGACTACAGGAGAGCTTTAGAACTCAACCCTTCTGATGCGGAAGCCCACCATATGTACGCCCATTTATTAGAGGGATTGGGGCGTTTTGATGAAGCTTTCAGAGAAATGGATCTGGCGCTGGAGCTTGAACCCCTATCCATCAATTTAAACTCTTGTATAGGACAGATTCTGTTCGCAGCTCGAAGGTTCGATGAAGCGATAGACCAGTTACAAAAGACAATCGAGATGGATCCAAACCTCTCTCTCTCGTACCTGTGGCTTGGAAGGGCTTATCTGCAAAAAGGGATGCATAGTCAAGCGATTGAAAGCTTTGAAAAAGGCACTACTTTTATTGAGATTCGTACGATGTCGATCGCAGCTCTTGGGTACGCTTACGCTGTAATAGGGAAGAAAAATGATGCTCAGAATAGACTTGATCAATTGAAAGATCTATCGAAAAAAAAGTACGTTGATCCTTTCGATATCGCATTGATCTATGTTGGTTTAGGCGAGAAGGAACTTGCGTTTGAATGGTTGGAAAAGGCGTATGAAGAGCGCTCTATGTATATGTTTTTGATCAAAGTGGATCCGTTTTTTGATAATTTGCGTTCTGATCCGAGGTACATATCATTACTGGAAAAAATGGGCTTAGTAAAATGATAGGCAAAAGTATCTCACATTATAAAATACTCCACAAACTTGGCGAAGGTGGTATGGGTGTAGTCTACAAAGCTCAGGACACCAAGTTGGAGCGGGTGGTGGCCATCAAGTTCCTTCCCCAGCATCTGACCACAGAGTCTGTTGAAAAGGAGAGATTCGTGCATGAGGCCAAGGCGGCTTCGGCCTTGAACCATACCAACGTCACCACCATCTATGAGATCGATGAATTCGAGGGGCAGACGTTCATCGTCATGGAGTACTGCGAGGGCCAGACTCTGAGGAAGATAGTCGAGAAAGAGACCCTCTCGATAAAGAAAGTTCTGGATATCGCTATTCAGATATGTGAGGGCCTGACCATAGCCCATGAGAAGGGGATTGTTCACCGGGACATCAAATCGGACAACATTATGCTCACCCCCCGCGGTCAGGTGAAGATAATGGACTTTGGCTTAGCCAAGCTAAAAGGGGCTACCAAGCTGACCCAGAGTCGCTCCACCTTGGGCACTGCCGCCTATATGTCGCCGGAACAGGCCCAAGGTAAAGAGGCCGATCATCGAAGCGGCATATTTTCTTTTGGGGTAGTGTTGTACGAGATGGTCACAGGCCGGCTTCCCTTCAAGGGCGAGCATGAGGCCGCCACAATCCACTCCATTGTGAAAGATACACCCGAGCCATTGGCCCGATATAAATCAGGTGTACCCGGGGAACTTCAGAGGATCGTTGGCAAGGCCATGGAGAAGGACCTCGAGATGCGCTACCAGCATGTTGATGACCTTGGGGCAGATTTGAGAAAGCTCAAGACGGAGTTGGAAACGGGGGTAACGAGAACCTTGGAGGCTGCGACAAAACCCAAGCCTTCCATAGCTGTGTTGCCCTTTACCGATTTGAGTGCCGACAAGGACCAGGAATACTTCTGCGACGGCATGGCCGAAGAGATCATCAACGCCCTGACGCACGTGGAGGGTTTGCATGTGGTTGCCAGGACCTCGGCGTTCTCATTCCGAGGCAAAGAGATAGACATCCGTGAGATTGGCAAGAAACTCAATGTGAAGACGGTGCTTGAGGGAAGTGTACGGAAAGCAGGGAACCGGCTGCGCATCAGTGCGCAACTGGTGAATGTTGCCGACGGTTACCATATCTGGTCTGAGAAATACGATCGGGACTTGGAAGATATTTTTGCCATCCAGGATGAAATCTCCCTGGCGATTGTAGACAAGCTAAAAATCAAGCTTTTGAGGAAGGAGAAGGCTGCTCTGGTGAAACGTTATACGGACGACCTTGAAGCGTATAGCTTGTATTTAAAAGGGCGCTACCACTGGAACAAGAGGACACCAGAAGGCCTCAAGAAAGCCATCCAACATTTCGAGCAGGTAATAGAGAGGGATCCGAGTTACGCACTGGCTTACGCCGGGTTGGCTGATTCGTACATTTTGCTTGCAGAACATAGTCTCCTCCCGCCTAAGGACGCTTTCCCAAGAGCGAAGGCAGCAGTAATAAAGGCTCTAGACATTGAGGAAACACTTTCCGAAGCACATACATCGTTAGCATTTATCAAAACGCTTAGCGATTGGGACTGGATGGGTGCTGAGAAGGAATTCAAGCAAGCAATTGAGTTCAACCCCGGTTATGCGACCGCGCACCAGTGGTATGCTGAACATTTAACGATGACGGGACGGTATGCGGAAGCCATTGCAGAGTTCAAACGGGCGCAAGAGCTTGATCCGCTTTCGTTGATCATAGGCGTAGCGTCGGCAGTCACTCTCTTCTGCGGAACTCGCCGGTACGACCGCGTCATAGAAGAATGCCAAAAGGTGCTGGAGATGGACCCGAACTTCGGCGGGGCACTCAATGTCCTTGGGATGGTCTATAGGGAAAGGGCGATGTATGAGGAAGCTATCGAGGCATTCCAAAAGGCGAGAACCTTCGATGAAGGTAACACGTGGGTAACGGCTGAGCTCGGACACGCCTATGCAGTATCGGGAAACAGGAGCGAAGCGCAAAAGGTGCTCGACGAACTGGAGCAACTGTCGAAACGAAGCTATGTCCCTCCAGACAACATAGCATTAGTCTATTGGGGCTTTGGTAAGAAAAACCTGACGTTCGAATATCTGGAAAAGGCATATGAGGGTCGCTCTGTTGGACTGTCCTGGCTCAAGGCGGATCCTATTTTCGACAGCCTGCGCTCGGACCCGAGGTTCATTAAATTGCTGAAGAAAGTGGGATTGGAAAAATGATCCACCAAGAAGATGGCGGACAAGTCGGTCAAACCATATCGCATTACAAAATCCTCAAAAAGCTCGGCGAGGGTGGAATGGGTGTGGTGTATAAAGCCGAGGACACCAAGCTCAAACGCACCGTCGCTTTAAAGTTCCTTACGCTCCAGGCCTTGGGAAGCGAGGAAGAAAAGACCCGATTTGTTCATGAGGCCCAAGCCGCAGCTGTATTGGATCATCCCAATATCTGCACGGTTCATGAAATTGACGAAGCGAATGGCCAAACCTTCATTGCAATGGCTTGCATTGACGGGCCGAATTTGAAGGAGAAAGTCCAAGCCGGTCCCCTGAAACTGGATGAGGCTTTGAACATTGCCATTCAGGTAACTTCTGGTTTGCAGGCGGCGCACGAGAAAGGGATTGTTCATCGGGACATCAAGAGCGCGAATGTTATGGTAACGGAAAAAGGTCAGGCAAAGATAATGGACTTTGGCTTGGCCAAATTAGCCGGGGGAACACAGCTTACTAAAACAGGCACAACCATGGGCACGGTTGCTTATATGTCGCCGGAACAAGCCCGGGGAGAAGCAGTCGATTATCGGACAGATATCTGGTCATTGGGTGTTGTGCTGTATGAGATGCTCACCGGGCAACTGCCCTTCAAAGGGGAGCACGAGCAGGCGGTGATATATTCCATTTTGAATAAAGAGCCTAAGCCAATTACTGAATTGAATAAGGAGATTCCCAAAAGTCTGCACACGGTTGTAAAAAAGGCATTGGAAAAGGACCCGGCCCAGAGGTATCAAAGCATGGGTGATATACTGACCGATTTACAGGCAGTGAAGAGGGGTTATGGAGTAATTGAGAAACCCTCGATCAAAAGAAAAAAAGATAAAATAAAAAAAGGTGCAATTCTCATTTCCGTGACTGTGGTTTTGGCTCTGATTTTGATAGTGTTGCTTGCACGTCAGAGGGAGAAACAAATCCCTGTCAAGATTTCTAAAATTCCTATCGGTGTAATGTTCTTTGACAATCGGACTGGCGAAGAAAAATACGATTACCTGCGCAAGGTTTTGGCGGATATGTTTATTACCGATCTTGGTCAGTCGAGGTATCTGCAGGTCATGGCTTTCCCACGAATGTTTGATCTCCTAAAATCTCTTGGTTATAAAGATGTGGAGACCATTGACGCCTCTTTGGGGTTTGAACTGTGTAAATTGGCAGGCACTCATGTGATGGTGCTGGGAAGTCTCACCAAGAGCGGCGATACATTTGTGATAAATACCCAAGTGCTCGACGTAGATACAAAAAAACAGATAGCAGCTTACAGGGTTACGGGTGAGGGTGAAAACAGCATCCTAGGACATTTGGTGGACGACCTTTCGGACGAGATCAAAAGAGGAATGGAGATTTCCATAAAAGAAATTCAACAGGAGCATAAGAATATAACAGAACTTACCACAACCTCTTTAGAAGCATACAGATATTATTTCGCCGGACGAGAAGCAGCCTATCGGATGTATCATCAGGAGGCAATTGACAATTATGAAAAAGCAGTGGCTTTAGATTCTACTTTTATAGAAGCTTACGAACGTTTGGCGCGGCAATATCATGAAACTCATGAGTACACAAAGGCTCTGGAGATCATTGAAAAAGTAAAATCTTTTTCTGGCAATTTAACCGAGGAAAAACTGGTTGAGATTCTTGCGCTGGAAGCTTACATTAAGCATGATTGGGATCTGGCGATCAACTATTATAAAAGGTTAATAAGCATAAATCCAGAAAACATGGGTGCGCATATCGATCTTGGCATGGTCTATTACCAGAGGAAAATGATGTATGATGAGGGTACATCCGAGTTCAAAAAGGCATTAGAACTTGATCCTCAAGGAGTCACGCGCCTCACCAGTTTTACTTACAACATGCTCGGCTGGGCCTATCTCCGCAAAGGAGAATTGAAAAAAGCCCGTGCGGCTTTTGAAAGATATGTTGCGCTACTGCCAAACCAACCCCATCCCCTGAATTGTTTAGGGGAGTTCCACTTGTTTGTTGGCAATTACGATCAGGCGATAACGACTCTGCAACAGTCTTTGAGAATAAAATCAGATTTTCCTGTCACCTACGGTGATCTCGGCGATACTTATTTGGCTAAAGGTATGTATAGCCAAGCACTGCTTTCTTACGAAAGATATATTGCTTTGTTCCCCGGTGAAGTCGAACAAGCAGAAGGTCATTTCCTCCTGGGTAAACTCTATTATTTAAAAGGTGATCATGCGAAGGCTATTCAGAAATGTCAGCAAGCCCTGGAACTTGATCCGCAGATGATAGAAGCCCATTGGATTCTGGGTTTAACTTTTGTCAGGAGAGAAATATTCGATCAAGCTGAATCAGAGGTCTTGAGCATTAAAGGATTAATAGAAAAAACGAAAACCGAGAAGGCAAAAACATATTATTATCATCTCTTAGGTGAGTTATCCCTCAACAAAGGTTTTTACCAGCAAGCATTGGAGAATTTCAACAGGGCGGCCGTTATCTGGTCCTTAGAGCGCGCATTCTATGTTAATGCTTTGGGAGAGGCTTATTTCAAGACAGGGGAATTGAATAAAGCAGCAGAAAAATTTGAAGCTGTCCTTAAAATCAATCCAAATTATGCACAAACTCACTATCTGCTCGGTTTAGTTTACGAGAAAAAAGGCAGAAAAGAAAAGGCAAGGCAACATTTTCAAAAATTTATGGCTATTTGGAAAGATGCCGATGAAAATCTACCGCAGTTGATAGATGCCAAGAAGCGACTGGAAGAATTATGAAACCCCATCAATTCGGCTCCTGCATAGAGGGGTATAGCAAAAAATCATCATAAAAAGGAGGTGATCTGAATGTCTTTACTCAAGCGAGAAGATTGGGAGAAGCTCAGATATCGACACAGGGTAGCCTTTACGGGAATGAGTCGAAAAGTGTTCACAACGCTTTTGGACAAAGTGTATGGTCCCAAAAAGAAAAAGAAAGGCAACCCAGGAGGTAATCCTGGAAACGGAGGCAAACTTGATGACACAGATGTGCTGATGGTCTATTTGGCTCATGACATGGCGCTGGCTCGTTCAGAGCCGGGCATCCGACCTGAACCAACCGGAATACAGTGAAAACCGTTGGTGGGGGCATTGCGATCTCTCTTTGCGGGATCCGAATTTTTTGGATTTTGCGTTCGGTCAGAACCGGTCAATATTTAAACGTGCCTTAAAAATCTATGCAGATTGTGTTAATATGATTGGCAAAACAATATCGCATTACAAAGTCATCGAAAAACTGGGCGAGGGTGAAATGGGTGTAAGATAATCAATTTACTATTAAAAAAATCATAGCGCCATGGAAAATAATCCAGAAAAAACATCACCGGCGATCGATTCGATTGAAAAATTACGATTATACCAGTACCGGGGCGTATTTTGTAACCATTTGTACGCATGAGAAAGTACGTTTGTTAGGCGATATTGTGAATGGTGAAATGCAATTAAGTGCATATGGACGTGTAATCGAATTCGAATGGTTTAAAACGGCTGAATTACGGGACAATATTGTATTGGATGCATTTGTGATTATGCCAAATCATGTGCATGGGATAATTATTATTACCCGTAGTAGTAGTAGTAGTAGTAGGTAGGGGCGTATTGCGATACGCCCCTACCCAATCCGAATTCCGGTCACCATCCCAGACGATTGGTGCAATTGTACGCGGTTTCAAATCGGCGGTAACCAAACGAATCAATAAGATTCGCAACATGCCAGGTGCACCCGTCTGGCAACGCAATTATTATGAGCATATTATCAGAAACGAAAGAGAATTAAACAAAACCCGCGAATACATCATTAACAATCCCTTACAATGGGAATTGGACAAAGAAAATCCGAAAAATTGGGAGACGAATTTATGATCGGCAAAACCATTTCGCATTACAAAATCCTGGAGAAGTTGGGTGAAGGCGGCATGGGTGAGGTATATCTTGCCGAAGACACCAAGCTTCATCGTCAGGTGGCATTGAAGTTTTTACCTCTTCAGTATGTTTCTGATAAAGACTTCAAGGTACGTTTCAAACGTGAGGCGCAGGCGGCGGCGGCTTTGAATCACCCTAATATCATCACCATTCACGAAGTTGCAGAATATGAAAATAGACCATACATCGCCATGGAATATGTGGAGGGGGTATTGTTAAAAGATTTAATTGCTGAAAAAAAGCTTTCCATTGGCAAGATTATTGATATTGCCATGCAGATTTGTGAAGGATTGGCAAAAGCGCATCAGCAAGGGATCGTCCACAGAGACATCAAACCACAAAACATACTGATAGACAAAGACGGGCGGGTGAGAATTCTGGACTTTGGTCTTGCCAAGTTGAAAAGAGATGTGATGCTTACCCAACCTGGCTTAACAGTTGGCACGGTAGCCTATATGTCACCAGAACAGGCCCAAGGCGAAGAGGTTGAACGTCGTAGCGACGTCTTCTCCTTCGGGGTGGTGTTATATGAGATGATCACAGGACAACTTCCCTTTAAAGGAGAGCATGAAGCAGCCATAATCAATTCTATAGTAAATGAGACACCTGAACCACTGGCAAGGTATAAAGCAAACGTTCCAGAAGAATTGCAGAGGATGGTTGATAAGAGTTTGGCTAAGGATAAAGAAGAAAGATATCAGCATGCAGACGATCTGTTAGCCGATTTGAGGCGAGAGAAGAAGAGCCTGGAATACGTAAAGACCACCCAAATTCCGCCAGAGGTTGTGGTACCAAAACCTAAGAAGAAACTTCTTCCGTTTTTGGTTCCCGCTTCAATCGTTTTCATCCTTGTTTTACTTTTTTTAATTCTCAAACCTTTCAAATTTGAGATGGTTCCGGAAAAGAAGGCGGTAGCAGAAGAAAATACTTTAGCCATTATGTATTTTGAGAATATGGTGGACAGAGAGGATACCGTGAGACTGGGTGAGATCGTAACCAATCTGTTAATAACTGATCTTTCTGAATCTGAATATATGCGTGTGGTCTCCAGTCAGAGGCTGTATGATATTCTCAAGCTTTTAGGAAGGGAAGGAGAGAAAAAGATCGACCGGGAAGTAGCCACTCAGGTTGCGACAAAAGCCGGAGCCAAATGGATGCTTTTAGGGAACATTCTTCAAGTTGAGCCGCGAACTGTAATTACCACTCAGCTGGTCAATGTGGAAAGTGGTCAGGTGGAGGCTTCTCAACGTATCACCGGGCAAACGGAAGAAGAGATATTTTCTTTGGTAGATAAGCTGACCATTGAAATTAAGAAAGACCTCTCCCTGCCGGAGGGGGTGAAGAAGGAGCAGGATAGAGCGGTGGCGGATGTCACCACCCATTCACCGGAAGCATATCGCTACTATCTGGAGGGAATTGATTACTTCAATAAAGTCTATTTCACAGAAGCAGAAAAGAGCTTCAAGAAAGCTTTAGAGTTTGATTCCACCTTTGCTATGGCATATTTCAGGTTGGCTCGGGTAAAAGAGGGGGAGGAACAGAAGAAATTAGTAGATAAAGCAGTGGAATATTCGGACAAGGTCAGCAAGAAGGAAAGATTTTTTATAAAAATCCTCCAGGCAGATTTAGCAGGTGATCATGAGCACTGTTTGGAAGGATTGCAGAAGATGGCAGAACATTATCCAGAGGATAAAGAGGTGTTTGAGTGGTTAGGACACCATTATTTTGGCATGCGACAGTTTGAAGAAGCTATTCCCTACTATCACAAAGCTATTGAGATAGACCCTCTTCATAAGTTAGCATATAACACGCTTGCCTATACCTACAACGAGGTCGGCGATTTTGAAAAATCTATCTGGGCCATAAACAAATACATATCCTTGGCACCGGACGAAGCCAATCCTTATGACAGTCGAGCTGATCTTTATGCTTACAACGGCAAGATAGACCAGGCGATTGAATCTTACAAAAAAGCTTTAGAGAAAAAGCCAGATTTCTATTTTTCCCTGGCTAAAATAGGACATATGTATCTTTTTAAAAGAGAGTATGCAAAAGCAGAGAACTGCTACAAGGCGCTTGCCTCCAGCAGCGAGAAAGTTATTCGCTCAGAGGGAAGAACCTGCCTTGCACTTATTCCGCTTTACCAGGGGAAGTTGGATGAGGCATTGAGGGTTCTGGACGCCGGTATCACCGCGGATAGGATGGAGGAGGCTAAAGCATGGCAGGTGGAAAAGCATTTCAGAAAGGCGACTATCTACAGGGAGAAAAAAAATCTGGATTTGGCTTTAGAGGAAACCCAAAAGGCGATGGAGATATCTCGGGAGGTTTATCCTCAAGCACCAGTCTCTAACTGGCAGTATTATGTGCGACTTCTGGCGGAGAATAATGAAATCGCCAAGGCTGAGGAGGCGGCTGGGGCTTTGCAGAAGGATGTTGAAGAGAAAAACCAGAGCCTGATGTATTTGCACTGGTATGCCCTTGGGTTTATTGAGTGGTCAAAAGGCAACACGGAAGCGGCGCTGAGTGAATTCGAGAAATTGGCCCACGCCACCCCGGACTTCTGGGCCCACTTCACGCTTGGCGAAGCTTACCTCAAGTCAGACAAACTGGGCGAGGCGGTAGCCAAGTTAGAGAAGGTGCTCTCAAGATACGATGAAAATCGGGCACTTTGCGCAATTCGAGCAGTGAAAGCTCATTACCTGTTGGGATTAGCGTATGAGAAATCAGGTTGGAACAAAAAGGCTATTGAAAAATATGAAGAATTCTTAGAAATCTGGAAGGATGCCGACCTGGGAATACCGGAGGTGGAGGATGCGAAAGAACGGCTAAAGACGTTGAAGGTTCAAAGTTGAAAGTTGAAAGTCAAGAAAAGACCGTAGGCAGTAAGCAGTAGGCAGACGGCAGGTTTTCCTCAGAGTTACAGAATTAGTCAACTTTAAAACAATCGCAGGTTAGCTAACAATTATGGAGCGCTCCCAATTTGTTTTAATCCCATCTTTTGAATTTTTCCACAAAATACGGTTTGAGCTTTTCAAACTCCTGTGCCTCCTGTTCAATCACCTCTTCCGCCTCCTTTGACTCCATATCCGCTACCTTTTGACAAAAGGCTCCCACTTTCCCGAAATACAGAGGGGTAATAATGTCCACCAATCTTCTTCTGTTTCTGCTCCAGGTCTGATAGATGAAAGCGAAATCGTAAACTATCTTAGCCCAGAGCTGGTCAGAAAAATCAAGTTCTCCCTTTTTCTCCAGATTTTTTACTCTGCTTTTCAGTTCTGCAAAATTCTGGTGGGAAAGCACCTGCTGGAACAAAGGCTCAAAATGATGAAACCCGTCTGCAAACTCAGTTTTAAGCTTGTTTAAACTGACCGAGACCGATTCTAATTTTGGAATCTGAGAAACCTTCCCGGTTGTTTTTATCTTTTGACTTTTTTCTGCGCTCATCCAGTTTTTCTCATACTTTCCGATCAAAAAAAAGAGGGTTGATACTACCTGGCGGAACATGGGACCCAGATCGATTGAAGGATCCTTGGTTTCATGTATTTTGGTTCCCAGGTCAGCCTGGAGAATGGAGTAACCTTCATTTATGGCTGAGGTGGTCATCCAGACGTCTATACCGAACTGAGCTACGTCGGTCTGCCACACGTCTTCTCCGGCATAAAAAGCCGCCAGCTCTCCGGAGAATCCGAAATCACCTCCAATGGGTTGACGAATCTGTTTTCCATATAAAGCCCTGGTCAAAGGATAAACTATGTGGTTAGTGATGGAAGCATCATACTTATGTCTGAGATAATAGGGCGTCACAAAGTTTGCATTTTTCTTCAGGATGGGCCAAGCTAAAAGCTTTACCCACTCCGGACTGATGCTTTTTAAGTCTGAGTCCACCACCACACAGCAATCTGCTTTGAGCAGTTTAGTTGCCTCAAATATGGCTCGGAAGGAGGTGCCCTTTCCGGGCATTCCCCGATAGATCGCCACCATGCGTTTGACGTTATCCGGAAGTGTGGCTTGATTGGCTCTTTCCCGGGTATCATCCAAAGAGCCCCCATCAGATACAATGATAGCCGACCTCATCTTCCCCAGATATTTCTTTAACCCTGAAGCACAGGCGGAGACCACACCCTCTATGGTATCCTCACTGTTAAATGTGGGTATACCTACCAAAACGTCCACTTCCCCCAGCTTTTTTATCCATTCCGAGAGATTATCTCTGACCGCAGTCTGAAATTTTCTGAATACTTTCATAAAGGCTCACCTCTCACATTTATTAGTATCGGACTTTTCCATCAATTTACCATTTTTAACTCTAATGTCAAGTCTCCCCAAGAGCATCTCTGCAAACAAAAAAAAGAAAAGCACTTGACATTAACATGATAAAATCTATATTTCAAACTGCAATTTCGTATGAACTCAAAAATTATGGATGGGTCGTAAAAAAAAACTGAAAGCCGATAGCTATAAACTGACAGAAGTTATGCGCCTTTAGCTCAGCCAGGTAGAGCAACTGACTCTTAATCAGTGGGTCGGGGGTTCGATTCCCTCAAGGCGTATATTTTTAAAGCCAACCCGAAAGGGTTGGCTTTTTTGATTCTTCCGCTGAACGCGGGTGTTCTTCACCCGGCGTTCATCTCCCGTTGGTGAAGCCTGCCAGCCACGCACGGACGTGCCCGTCTGGGGAACACCAACGGGAAGCGAGAGTCTCGCTTCCCAACCCGCATAAAACCAAGATTCTTCACTCCGCTTCGCTCCGTTCAGAATGACACAATTGGAGTTCTCGGTCAGCCTGTAAGCTCCTGGCGCAACCTTTAACATTGTCAGGAGCACGGGGCTCCTGACCTACGAAGCTGATCCCCCGCCAAAGGCGGGGGAGACCGGAGATGCTTGACCTGCGAAACTGGCGTTTCTGGGCTTTCTGGGGATCATTTTCATTTTTTCTTTCCACCCTTCCTGCCCGCTAGGATTCTGTGCGTCAGCAGGTTACAAACTACGATACTGGCGGTTCTGGGCTTTCTGGGCGTTCTGGAGCTCATTTTTGTTTTTTTTCACCCTTCCTGCCCGCTGGGATTCTGTGTGTCAGCAGATTGTCGGGTAGCTCCCCCGACTCCGGCGGGATCGGAACCGGACCTGCAAGCTGAATTCCCCCTCACTCCCGCCGTTGGCGGGATCTTCGACTCTGTCCTCTCCCCCAGGGGAGAGGAAAAACCTTTCCCCCCTCTCCACCGCCTCCGGCGGGATCGCCCTGCAGGCCCGTAGGGCAACCCGACCTACAAACAATCCTTCGACCCTTCGATAAACTCAGGGTGCTGGGCAAAGTCGAAGCACAAGGCCCAGGGTCTTGGACTTTCTTGTCTTCGGTATCAATTGGGTGGTTCATGTCGAATACCTTTTACACATAAGTAGGGGGTGTTGCCAAAGTTTCATTTTAGGGCGGGATGAATTCCCGCCCCTATGGGAAACAAAGAGTTATCATTCATAGGGCAGGGCATTTAGCCCTGCCAATAGAGTTCGGTAAAACCTCATTGCTTACATCCCCCGTTTCAAAAAGGGGGAAGGGAGGATTTGTATGAATGCATACGCATTTGAAACTTGACAAATCCCCCTAAGTCCCCCTTTACTAAAGGGGGATGCGTATGCATTCATACGAATTTCAAGACGAGCGCAAAACAGGATATGCTCTTCCGTAAACAGGGGAGCTATCCTTTTCACCATTAAAGTTGAAGTATATTTGCTCTTTGTGGAAAGAGAGAATACGGGCTAGGTATTAGAATGGTTCGAAGCTCACCATAAATGGTTCGACGCTCACCATAAATGGTGGATTTGCTCCTTGTGGTAAGAGAGCCGGGGTGCCCTACAGCACAGCTGTGGTCCACCCGCCTCTGTGCTTGCTAGGTTCCCTGACTTGGCATGCTCCAACCCCGTCGGGTCAGGGGACCCGACGGGCACGAAAATTTGTTAGGCACAGTCGCTCATCGTATTTATTGAGCCTGCCCCGCCTCACCAGCGAATTCTGACCGATACCGGGCCAACCCCGCAACGCCGCGCATCTCGGGCTCACTGAGAACCAAGATCATGAACGCCTCATCGGGCACTTCCCATTCGCACCGGATTCCCCGGCGACTTGCTGGCTCAAAGCCAAATCGAGGGTAGTACTGTGCATGTCCCACAAGGATGACGAAGGGGCATCGTCGGCTTTCCATCCTTGAGATCCCGGTTCGCACCAGTTCTGAGCCGATACCTTGCCGTTGGTCCTGCGGGAGCACGGCCATCGGCCCGAGTGCCATTCCGTGGACTATCCTGTTCTCACATTCAATTCTGACGGGGCTGAAAAGAATGTGTCCCACAACGCGATCCTGTATGATCGCCACTAGGGAAAGCAAATCACTACAGTTCTGCCGGAGTCTATCTACGATATTGGCCTCTTCAGGTTGGCCGAATGCCTCTGTGTTCACTTCGCGAATTGCGGTGATGTCCTGCGGCTGTTCTTGCCGAATCATAATCATCTTCGTGTGCCTAACTATGTTTATATTGACCCATATAACACTCCAAACATGGCTTTGAGCGCCGTATAAGACACCTGCGAAAAAGGTATCTCTTCAGACATAACCAATGAAATTCCCAGCTGTTGCGTTGTTGTGCTGTTTTTATGGTGGTGTTTTAGGCGGATCGGCATAAGACCCTCCATGACAACTTCAAAGCGCATCGACGGGGCTGCGAACGCCAGCTAGCCCGCGGTTGAGGACGTGGGTGTAAATCATGGTGGTGTTTTGTGTTGTGTCAGGGACTCCCAGGCGGGTCTCCGAAGTCGTGACACATTTTGATTTCAATGCGTCAGTCACCCCAGACGGGGCGCTGCGCGGGCACCGTCTGCCCAGGATTCCCCGTACGGGGAAGAGTAAGCTCCTGACGCAACCTTTAAACTGGCACGCAACTTCCTTGCTTGATTTAAGGTCACCGGACAGCACCGGGCATTTATTTATTCTTCTTTTCTTTTTTCAATTTTCGCTTTTCCTTTGGGTCAAGCCTGGTCTTTTTCCGTTGCTCCCTTTTGCTTTTATCTTTTTTCCCCTTGTCACCCATTTCTGTTTCTCCTTCCTTGAAAATGAGTTGCGCCGGACTGTGGGGCCGAAACCCCGTCTTCGGTCGTAGAGGTTAGCACACCAGATGGTTTGGCGTCACGCTGGCCGATTTCTCGTCCATCCCCAGCCAACTACCTGGCATGCGGCATAACATTGTTTATATGTATCCGTAAACATCCCAAACACCGTTTCAAGTGCCGTATAACACGCCTGCGAAATTCGTATGAATGCTTCGCAAATGCATAGTTTCGGTCTTAACCATTGGATATATTGATCGTAACCCGATTTCTCGCAAAATCGATTCTGTTTATATGACACATTATAATCATTCATGTAACCTTGTCAAGAATTTTTAGTGTGTAGGTCAGGAGCCCCGTGTTCCTAACACTCTCATTTGTCAGGTACTCAGGGCACCTGACCTACGGAACTGTCCCTACGATTTTTGTGTCCAGTAAAAAAAGGGTGGAGCTAAAGCTCCACCCCTACGTATTTATCATAAAAGTATCTCATCCTCGACCATAATTTCCGACACAAGTTTTTTTGTGTCCACCTATCAGCCTAACAAGCTGTTCTGCCATACCCTTTATTTCAATATCCGGATTCTTCATAAGTGCAGGTGCATTAATTTTGATTTTATCCTTTGGGACATTAAGTCGATAGCAACCCAAACGATTGTTTTCTATAAAAGTCTGCCCGGGATCCAAATTGGGCTTTATCTGCTTTTTCAACCTGTGCAGGTATCTGGTCTGGTTTTCTCCCGGCTCGAAATCGTTTTTATGTATCCATCCTTCTTCATTTTTAAAAGCCGCCCAGGCTAACTTTACCAGGTAGTTAAAGCTTTTGGCGGGGAGAATTACCTTTTTTCCATTTACCAGAATCAGAAATTTATCCTTCACCGGCGTGCCATCGATCACCAAACTTATGTTTTCACTTAGTGGTGTCAAAAACTTACGTCTAAAGCTTTTTTTAAAATCGCAAAAGCCCCGCGAAGCGTCCAGACGGACGCCCGTCTGGGCGGGATCCATAGGACAAACTTTTGCACTCCCTGTAACCCCCTCTTTTGTGCCCTTTGATCTTTCCTCTATTTTTTCCTTTCCCGCCTTCGACGGGATCTCCGATAATCTCTGCGCCAATTGTCGGGGAATTACCTGTTCCAACTCTTCGAGCTTTGCCTCTTTGATTTTCCTTAAACTGCAAAAGCCTTCTCTTACCAGCCTCCAGATATAATCCCTTCCCAGACCAGGCACCCTTAAACGAGCTAATTTAATACCCACATCATCCACCCCGAAGTTCACTTTTAAAGAAAGTCTTTTTAGGAAATGGACTAATTTCTTATCTGAATTCAAAACTCTGGCTATTCCACTGGCAGAGTCTAAAAGCCAGCTTACCCTTTTGGCGATCTGTTCAATCTGTCCGGAACGACAAAAATACTTACTTTCCAGATCCAGGGTAGTCCGGCAGGTTATCCATTCACAAAGAAGAAAGCATAGCTTCACCAATCTAGTCTCCCTGGGAGAAAAACTGATCTTTCTCTCCAGTGAGTTTTTGATCTCTTCCTCAGGTGGGATGGCGCTTTTATATCTTTCATTCAAGGCATTCTCATACACCCGGTTTTGTTGTTCTGAGAAGTTCACATTTATGTAAATTTCCTCTCCATCTTTTGTATTCAGAGCAGAATAAAACCAACTGAAAGGATCGAGATCTGATGGTTCTTCCAGCTTTTTCTTTAAGGAGAGTCCGGTGCTGATGGAGATGCCCTTGAAGGCACATAAACTGCCCAATCTGGAAGGAGAGTATGTTTCTCCATTTTTTAGAAGAATTTTTTCCCCGATAAGTTCTTTGAGTTTTTCCTTCAGCTCATCTTCGTTCTGGGCTATCAATTTCCCACCCAGGCTGGAATTTATTGCCTGTTTCAGGTGAGATAAACTTTTCCCTGCACCAGAGGTAACCAGATCCAAAATCACATCACCTAATTCTTTTTTGGAAAGTTGCGAACTTAGCTTTTCTTCCTGCCCTTCGATATATCCCTCCCACAGGGCATCGAACTGAAATTTGTTCTGAGCAATTATTATGGATCTGCCAAAATCTTTTTGCAGACCAAATCTCCCCGCCCTTCCCGACATATTTTCATACTCACTCCAGCTTATGGGCAACATCACTGCTTTGTTAGAATACTCTCCCTTCTCGAACTTCTGCGTTTCTATGAATACGGTCTTGGCAGGAAGATTTATCCCCAAGGAGAGAGTGGTGGTGGAAAAGATCGCCCTGATTTCTCCTGTCAGATAGAAATGCTCTATTACCTTCCTTTCATCAAACGTCAAATCCGCATTGTGGAAAGCCACCCCTCCTTGTAAGCAAAAAATTAGCTTCTCCTTGAGTGTGGTATTCTCCAGCCCGGATAAAGCTTCAATTGCATTCAAACCTAGATGGGGTCTTGTCCCCTCTGAGAAAAGAAGAGCACAATCTTCGCAGTTCTTTTTGCTTTTCAAAAACACCAGAACCTGTTCTCCATCTTCAAGCAACTTCTCCATATTGGAGAAAAGAATTTGGTGCGACTCCTCTGAATCCAGTTCTACTAATTGGCAAGTTCCCTCTTCACCGGAGTTATATTTCCTAAAGTGAAATTTCCCTTCAAGAAGCACTCCCTGCAAAAGCTCTACCGGTCTGGATTTTTCGAAAAGAAGCCCGCAACCCAACCATGATGCCAGCTGGTCTACATCCAAGAGTACTGCAGACAGCCCCAAAATCTGGGGAGTATATTTTGAGCTTCTGATCTTGGTTAAAGCCAGCTCCAGTATGGCACCGCGGGAGGGATCAGCGATCATCTGAAGCTCATCTGTCACGATGAGATTGATCAGACTCAGAATGTCTAAATTTTTGATCAGAAGCTGATTGAATTTTTCATAGATCATGATAGCCAGATCAAAATTTCCCTTCTCTACTTTTCTATCATCCTCCTGCCGATCCCTGGTGGAGATAGCCACCTTAATGCCCAGTGGGGCATATTTCTGGCAGAAGTCAGAATATTTTTCCTCGGCAATGGCTTTCAAGGGAACTAAGAAGATCACCTTTTTTCTTTTAAACAGATTTGCCACCGCCGCCATCTCCCCGCAGAAAGTTTTGCCGGAGGAGGTGGGAGCAGAGATAATCAGACTCTGATTGTTCAGAAGATTATGCTTGGTTACCGCGTTAGCCTGCAAAGGTAGGAGGCTCTCCCCCTGGATTTTGCTCCAGCTTTCGATTACCGATTCCGGAATGCCATATCTTAAAAGCTTGTCAATTTTCATTTCAACCTCCGCGTTTTTTCGGTTCACAGCTCACAGTTCATAGTTAAAAGCTTTACCATGAACCATTGCCAGTTGCAATATACTGCACATTTGTGCAGATGTCAAGCAAAAAAGAAGATTTTTTCAAGAATTTTTCATTTTGGTCTTCCAATTTACCTGCTCATGGAAAGCCCAATGATGGTCACTAACTATTTAATTTGACAAATTCGCTTTGGAGTGCGGAAGCGAAGTCGAAGATCCCGCTTCGCGGGGCTTCCGCAGCGTCCCGCCAAAGGCGGGGCGCACTCCTTTTCTTACTCTCCCAGACGGGTCT
>Ga0315547_1000063_pt1 | contig 129913 bp, 119 predicted proteins | sample SalMarSW160240MG_2_FD_202542 | JGI IMG/M metagenome (GOLD analysis project Ga0315547, IMG submission 202542) | Salt marsh sediment microbial communities from the Plum Island Ecosystem LTER, Massachusetts, United States - Salt Marsh Sediment SW1601-240 ...
TGCTTTTCCAATACCCCATTCAGAGTCTGTAGTCTGTTCTGTTCCTTTGTTGTCAATGTCAGTCCTTTCATTGACTGACATTATCCCTGAACAATTACCTACTGACCTAATCGTAGACCTACAACAGTCGGTAATAAAGCGGTGATGGACAGGTTCGCCCCTCTTTTTTGTCAGGGCAAGCTGGCCTATGCCTGCCTGTCCATGACGGATGAAGCCGGAGGGGCTGATACGGAGAATCCTCTGCTGCATGGGGTCGGTATCAAGACAACCGCTAAACTCGTGGGTGACGAGTATGTCATCAACGGCAGTAAGATGTGGCCGACTCATGGTGGGATTGCCGAGAGCTATATCACTTTCTGTAACACCGACCCCGCTCTTGGCGATGACGGGATTGCCATGATTATAGTACCCAAAGACGCGCCGGGGCTCACGTTTGGCAAGCCGGAAAAGAAGATGCTGTTTAAGACGGTTATCAACGGCGCCGTCTATTATGATAATGTCAGGGTGCCGAAGGAATACCGGGTCGCTGGCCCCGGGATGGATGCCAGATTGTGTAACATGCTTACCACGGTAGCGGGATGGTCCGGGGGCGTCCAGGCCCTCGGTATTGCCGAGCGGGCTTTCGAGATAGTGCTGGAATATACGGGAACTCGCATGGGCGGGTTTAAGCCGGTGAGGCAGCACAGCATCGCTGCCGGCATAATTGCCGATATGGCTATCGGTATTGATATGATGAGGGCGAGTCTCTATAATCTGGCTTTTATGTATGACCACCCGGACATGTACACCCCTATTTACGGGGAGCCGTGGTCGCCGGAGTTTATATCAAAAGGGGCCGCCGCCAGGGTCTTTGCCGCCGATACCGCCGTTGAGATAATCAATAAGGGAGCGGAGCTGCTTGGCTCTATGGCTATTTCCGAGGACTTCCCCTATGAAAAATGCCTTAGAGATGTGAAGATATGCCAGCTCTGGCTCGGCGGACAGCAGATATGCCGTTATAAGGTAGCCCAGGGTTATTACGACCTGAAGAACTGGGCGTGATGACGCGATAAAGTTAATTGGGCCGTTTTCAAAATATATACCAATCGTGCTATACTTATTTTCTTAGAACAGGCGAAAAGGAGGCAACCGAATAATGGCAGATTACGCGGCCTTAAAGAAAAAGGTAAACGAGCTGGCTGAAAGGGAATGGGACGTGGCTGGCATCCAGGCCAGAGTTGATAAAATGAAAGCCGAGGGTATCCCCCAGAAAAAGCTTGACCCCAGGGAAATGATAGCCAACCGGGAGCAGATACTCGACCGGGTTCAATTGCGCGCCGAGGAATATAATTTTATTTTAAAGAACTGCGCCCAGGGCACGGCGCTCGCCCTGATGGAAGAGTTCGGTCAGGGCAACATGGAGGTTCTTCAAGCCCTGGCTCTATTCCCCGGCATAGGTAGTACCGGTGATATATGCGGCGGCATCACCGGCAGCCTGGTAAATTTCGGGCTGTTTTTCGGTCGCTATGGGAAACCCGGCCCTGACGGGATGAAACAGGCTATGGGGACTTTCCAGAAGTTTATAGTCGACTTCGAAGAAAAAATTGGTTTCAAGCATTGCGCCGATATAATTGAAAAGGTAACAGTCGGTATAAAACTGAATCCCGGCAGAAGCGACGAGGAAATGGAAACCTTCGCGAAAGAAAAAGGTTTTGAGAAGTGCGGTCTTGTCCCGGGAACAGGCGCCCGGCTTGCCGCCGGTTATATGATTGACAGTATGAAATAATACAGCCACAGGGCTGGTTCCTGCCTATAGCTCGATGTTATTGATGGCCTCCTGCAACTCCTGCGTCATTCTTTCGGCCTCGGCGGTTAGCCTGTCCCATTCATCGGTAATTAGTTTTAATGATTCCTTGAGTGTGCGGTATTCCTGATTGGTTTCAATGACCTTTCGGCTGTTTTTATAATGCTGCGGGTCGGCCAGCTTCGCTTCGATTTCGGCGATACGCCCGGTAATTTTCGAGGTCTCCTTTTCAATTTCGGCGATGCGTTTTTTCACCGGGGTAATTTCCCGGTAATGCCTGTTCCTCAACTCTCCTTCGATTGTCTTGCGCTGGCGCTGCCGGTTCTTCGCCGAGCTTGCCGGGGCGCTTTTCCTGGCGGCCCGGAGGGTCTCGGAAACGTCTGTTACCGGCGACTCTTTCCGGTAGAGATGATCGTCATAATTGCCGGGGAATATTTGAAGTCGGCCGTCTTTAATATCGATTATTTTATTGGCGGCCTCCCGTATCAGCGTCCTGTCGTGAGTAATGAAGCAAATTGTGCCGGCATAGGCTTCCAGGGCGTCGGTCAGTATCTCCCGCGACGGAATATCCAGGTGGTTGGTGGGCTCGTCCAGGAGGAGAAAGTTAGCCGGTCTGGTCAGCATTTTGGCTATGGCAAGTCGTGTCTTTTCCCCGCCGGACAGGACGGCCACTTTTTTCAGGATGTCCTCCCCGCTGAACAGGAACGCCCCCAGGAGCCCCCTTAGCTTTTGTTCCGGCTCGTCCGGCGCCAGTTGCTGCAGCTCGCTGATAATTGAGTTATGGGGGTTGAGTAGCTCGATGTAATACTGGGCGAAATATGCCGTGGAGACATTGTGACCCGGTAGGCGCTCGCCCTTTTCGAAAGGTAGCGCCCCGGCCAGAATCTTGAGCAGCGTGGTTTTGCCGGCGCCGTTCGGCCCGACGAGCGCTACCTTATCCCCCCGCTCCAGCACCAGGTTAAGGTCGCGGTAGACGGCCTTGGCATCGTACGATTTATAGATATTGTTAAGGGTAATGACGGCGCGGCCGCTGCGCGGCGGCTCGGGGAAGGAAAACTTGATTTTCCGGGTAGACCTCGGCACGACAATTCTCTCTATCTTTTCGAGCTTTTTAATCCGACTCTGCACCTGGGTCGCCTTGGTGTTCTTGGCGCGGAATCGTTCGATAAAGCGCATCTCTTTTTTTATCCTGGCTTCCTGTCTTTTTGCCGTGGACTGTTTAACCTTCAGGTCTTTCTCCCGCGAAAGGACGTACCCGTCGTAGTCGCCCCGGAAGAAGATTACCTCGTCTTCTTCGATGGCGATTATCTTTTTAGCCACGTTATTCAGAAAAGCGCGGTCGTGCGAGGTAACGATGACCGCCCCATGATAGCTTTTCAGGTAATTCTCGAACCAGCGGGTGGTCTCCAGGTCGAGGTAGTTGGTCGGCTCGTCGAGGATTAAAAGGTCGGGGTTGAGAAAGAGTAGCTTGGCCAGCTCGACGCGCGTGAGCCAGCCGCCGCTAAGTTCCGAGAGCGGACGGTGGAATTCCGATTCGTCAAAGCCCAGGCCGGAGAGGATAATACGTGCTTCGTGCTCGGCGTTGTAGCCTCCGGACGACTCGAATTCGTGCTGGAGCTCCCCCAGCTCGCGGAGCAGCGCGGCCGTGTTTTCCTCGTCCTTTTCTTCGGCCAGTTCGTCCTGCAGCAGCTGGATTTTGTGTGACAGGTTATTTATCCTGGTGGAGGAGGCAATTACTTCCTCCAGCAGTTTGCTCCGGGAAGTGGGCTGGATATCCTGCCGCAGGTAGCCGATGGCAGTGTCCCGCCGCACGGAGATACTGCCGGTATCCGGGCTCGCGTTGCCGGAGATAATATCGAACAGCGTGGTCTTGCCCGTGCCGTTTCGGCCGATAACGGCGATACGGTCCCCCATGCCGACATTAAAGCTGACACCACTGAAGAGGTAACGGGCATTATATGATTTTGATATGTTGGAGACGTTCAGCATATTAAATTCTCACCATATACCAGCCCATGTAAATAATAAGGCGGGATGATTGCATGGTAGCAAATATTGCGGCCTTAGTTCAATAGCGCTTGAAATAGCTGGTGAATCAGGCGCGCTCCAGCACCAGGAGACTGTTGCCCCGCCGCCGCTCCCGTGTCTTCACGCGTAGCAGGTTCTCCGACTCGTTATAAGTGACGAGTCGGGTGATAGCCGTCGAGCCTGCCGCCAGGATTACCGTCCCGTTGTCTGAAAGCTGCCCGGCCGCCTGCCGGAGCGTTAAAATGGCTGTCTTCTTGCCCTCTTCTTCCCTCACCACCCCGATAACGAGGTCGGCCTTTTCCCTGTTTTGAGGCGTTACGCCGGTCTGGTGCGAGATGCCGATTTGCCCGGCAGGGCAATCGTTAAGGATAAGATTGAGCCGGGAATACCGGAGGGCCAGCAGGTCCCTATCGACAAGTGCTATGCTTTCCGGTCGGGCGAGTTTCCACAACGCCACCGCCGTATGCCCCTGCCCCGGATTGAACACGACGGCGCGTTTTATATCCCTGTCCCGTATGTCTTTTAAGGCTTTAAGCAGCATTTCACTACCGTAGCTTAGAGAATCGAACTCCGGAAGTCCGTGCGCCGTCTGCAAGGCGTATTCCAGGTCCTCCGGACGCATATTTGCGTTTTCGCGGTGGTAAACGCCGCGCTCGAAGGCGCTCTGGCTGGGTTTTGTGGATTCGGATTCGCCGGAAAATCGGTAATGAAAAACGGCGTGGCCTGACCTGTTCCGCTTTAGAATAACTTCGATTCCCGGTGTATCCTCCAGGATTTTAGCGACAGTCGCTTCGAGCGGGGCCACCACCACTATCGCCGCCAGTCCGTCGGGCGCGAGATGGTATGCGGCTTCCCGCAGGAGGTAAGCGATTACCGGTTCTCCGGCTTTACCGGGGATGTTGGAAACGATAAGGTCGAAGTCATTTCTTTTAACGTTGTCGTAACCCAGGCTGCCGTAGACATCCACGCCTTCCAAGCCGTTTAGCTCCGCGTTCTGCCGCGAGTATTCGACGGCCAAGGCGTCTCTATCGACCATGTGCACTAGGCTGTCGCGGTGTAAAGAATTCAGCGTCAGGCCGATGGTGCCGTAGCCACAGCCAAGGTCGAGGACGCGCCCAGGACTTTTAATATCAGCCTCGACGATGGTACGCAGGAGGAACTTCGTGCCGGTGTCTATGTCGTGGCTGCTGAATAGTTCCTGCGACGTTCTGAACCGGAGGCTTTGTTTCCAGGTGCGGAGATTCACTATCTTATGGAAATAGATATCCTCGTCCATTGGCTGATTTGCCTTCGAAAAGTAGTAGAGGAAGGGACTTGCTCTAATGTCATTCTCGGGCTTGACCTGAGAATCCATGCCCCTTTTCCCCCGGCTGGATTCCAGCTTTCGCTGGAATGACAGAGTGGGGATACTGGATTCCCGTTTTCACGGGAATGACAATAAATAATTGTTAAATACTTTCAAGCAAGTTATATTGGTTTATTTCAATTGCTGGAGGAACCTCTGGGCGGCCATCCCGGCGGTAGCGCCGTCCCCCACGGCCGTGGAAACCTGCCCGGGTGAGCCGCTCCTGGTATCGCCGGCGGCAAAGATACCGGGAATCCCGGTCTCCATTGATTCATTCACAATAACCTGCTTCCGGTCGTCCAGCGGCACGACCCCTTCTAGGTATCCCGTGTTGGGGTCGAGACCCACGTGTACCAGGACGCCGTCCACCTTGAGGCTTTCCTTTTGCCCGCCTTCGGTGACGATTTCTATCGCCTCAACCCGGTTTTCGCCCGTTATTGTCTCGACCTTTACCCCGCAGCGCGCCTCGATTTTCGGATTTTCTTTAACCCTGTCCTGAAGGACCGCGGTGGCCGTAAGCGCGGGCATAGCCTCAATCAGAATGACCCTGGATGCCAGGTTGGCCATGTAGAGCGCCTCGGTGACGCCGGCATCGCCGCCGCCGCATACCGCCAGCACGCGGTCGAAGAATTCCCCGCCGTCGCAGAAAGCGCAGTTGATGACGCCGCTGCCCCGGAACTTCTCTTCGCCGGGTACGCCCAGCTTCCTGGGTACGGAACCCCCGGCGATGATCAATGCCGAGGTAGTATAGCTTGCGCCGTCCGTACACATTACCGACTTTGTGCCCGGGGAACCCTGGACCGATATTACCTCGGCCCGCTCTATTTTGAGTCCGTACTTCGTTGCCTGCTCCTTCATCTCCATGCCGAGCACAGAACCCACGACACCCTCGGCAAAACCGGGGTAGTTCTCTATATTTTCCACGTTCATGATATACCCGCCGATGCTTTCCTTCTCCAGGAGGAGGGTGCGCCGGTTGCCCCTGCTCAAATAAAGTCCGGCAGCCAGGCCGGCCGGGCCTCCACCGATGATGACGGCTTCCCAATCAGGCATTTTATGACTCCTTTGCAAACGCTAATTATGCCCCCAGGGGTACTTGCTTCTAATCGAGCTTACCGGCTTTGGTAAGGGTGGCCCCGGTAATCCGCTTGGTCATGAGCGCCGAGCGGTTATACGGGGGTATGCGGTAGTAGTTGAAGGAGAAAGCGCACCCCGGCGCGCCTCCGGCTGCGAAGAAGTGCAGGTCCTCCGGCGCAATCAGCACCGGTACTTTGCCTCCCGGTTTCAGGGCGGCGGTAAAAACGTCTTTACGGTCGGCGGGGATTACGCCCAGTTCCATTGCGGTCTGTATACTCTTTCTTTCGTGCTCGTTGAGTTCCTCGTAAGGGACTGACGTTCGTTTATAGATTTCGTCCTGCAGGCCCTTCTGGTCGAAGCCTATTTTCTTAAGCTCGGCGACCAGTTCCGGGAAGAGGATAATCATGTGGTTCATCGCCCCCCCGCCGGAGCCGACGTACTTACCAACCCCCTTTGTCCCCCACATGAAGTAGCCGCGGCGGTCGGTCCTAACCAGGTCTTCGACCATTCTATCCAGTATCCCCTCGGCCGTCCAGGTGCCTATCATCCCGCCGTAGAAGTGCTGTAGCTGGCTTTCACCGTGGATTGAGCCTACCGTTACACAGCTGTCGCCCGCCTTAAAGCCCCGGCTGGCATGGTAGGGTTCCCAGGGGCTCATATCGGCGTTCTCGCAGAAGGTAAAGAAGGTATGCGGCGATATACGGCCCGTCAGCGCCATATCGTTCTTCCCCGGCCATGTCTGGCCGATGTTCAGCGTGGCCAGGCGTATGGCTCTTCCTATCGTATTATTGGCCCGCCAGCCGTGGCCCATGAAGCCTATACCGGACTCCATCCCGATTTCTTCGGCTATGGGCCCGCTGACTACTGTGAGGAGGTTGAACGACCCCGCCGAGGCCAGCACGTGGAGGTCATCAAATTCTTCGTCCGTAATGGCTTCTATCACCGCGATTATCACCGGGAGGTACTCCGGTTTGGCTCCCGCCATTACCGCGTTGACGGCGATCTTTTCTATGGTGGCGGTCCCCTGCTTGGGATTAATCTTGCCTAAAACATCGTCCGGTTTGCGTTTTGTGCCCGATAGCATCCATTTAACGCGCTCCGGTGTGGGCGGGACCATGGGCAAACCGTCCCCCCAGCGGTTTTCAAGGAAAATCCGGTTGAACTCCTCGGCGGCAGCCGGGTAGGACTCCGCCGTAACGGTGACTCCGGCCGTGTCTTCCACCCCGTCTTTACCCTCGGGCGGGCTGGATTCCTCCGCTGTCAGGGGTTCGGTCAGGGCATCGATAATGTCATCGAAGACGGATTCTACCAGCGGCCTGACGGTCTCTACTTTGCCGCGGAGCTTGTAGAAGTCCTGTGAGCTTATTTTAACGCGGCGCAACGCCGGCATTCCGTTATCTGCCGATGCCGATTTAGCGTCGTCGTCGAAGGTGGTGCAGTTTATGAACACACCGGGTTTCCCCATTTTTTCCAGCATTACTGTGCCGGCCACGCCGACAAATGTGCACGACCCTCAGTCGCCGACCCCGTAAACGAAGGTGTCTATCTGCGGCAGCCAGGCATCGGCGTCATCGTCTCTAATCAGGAAGGCGCCTCGCAGCCAGGTCGTGGTAGCGGTGGGATATCTCTCCTTCAGGAGTTCTTCGAACACCTTGTAAAAATTATCCAGGCCCGGTTTGCTGTTCCAGTACAGGCCGATTCTCTTGCCTGTCAGGTCGGCAATGCGGGGATTGGGCGCGGAAACCGGCATGGCTTCTACCATACCCCTGGGATTAAGCAGCTCAAGTTTCACTGTCTGTTCACTCATTTAGGACCCTCCTTTTGAAAAACGCAGCTTTCAGAGACATATAGTATTGAACGAAATCTAAATGGCTTTTATATTATGGTAGTCACTAAAAGTAAATGTCAAACTGGAACCCTCCCGCTTTATCACATCCCCCGGAGTTCCCCCTTGACGGTACATGAAAATTAGGGTATAATGAATAGTTAGGTAATGCCTAATTATTATATTATACCTAAATAAAACAGCAGGGGATGCAGCAAATGAAACAGAACGAAGAGAACTTAGTTCGGCATATCCTGGAGACAGGCACCAGAATTTACAGCGCGCTTAATCCCGCCATACGACTGGAGATGTTATCTTCGGATATTACCGTAGCGCAGTTGAGAACTCTCCTGATATTGCTTACCGATGGATCCAGTCGCATGAGCCACATTGCCTCTGTTCTGGATGTCGCCCTTTCCACGGCAACTGGCATTATGGACAACCTGGTAAGGAAAGAGCTGGTGGTGCGCGAAACCGACCCTCATGACCGCCGACTGGTCATCTGCAGGCTCTCGCCGGCGGGGCAGGAGCTTATCGGCGGGTTATGGCGGTCGGGAGAATCCCAGATGGAAAGACTGCTGGACGGCCTGACGCTGGAGCAATTGGAAAAGGCTGCCGAGGTTGCCGAGATGCTGCTGGATAACGTGTCACGGAATGCCGGAGGTGGGGTAGAGTGACGAAAATATCGCAGGCGCTGGCGCGATTCATCGAGCGTCGTCCCTGGTTGTTTATTATCATCGCCGTATTACTTTCAGCGGCGGCCGTGCCGGGTATTACCATGCTGGAGACGGAGACCGGCTTCGCCGCTCTTGTCTCGCCGGACGCGAAGATATCACAGGACAACGCGCGCTACCAGGAACAATTCGGCGGCGAACCGATTACCCTCCTCCTCGAAGGTGACCTTGACGTTATATTCTCGTTAGACAACCTGGCCGTACTGTCCGAATTTGAGCAGACCATCTCCCGGGACGAGCGATTCCGCAGCGTGAACAGTCCCGTCGGCATGCTGAACGGACTCCAGGAAGAAGCAGGGATGCCAGGGCAGGCTGATTTAGGATCATTTATCTATGGCCCCGATGTCGCTATCAGCCGGGTAATACAGCCCTTCATCCCCGATGACTCCCACGTTCTCATTCTGGTGACCCCGCAGGGCAACATGAACGATGAGGAGTCGCTGCAGGCGTCTCAATGCATTGAGGATTTTTTCTCAAGCCACCACATGACCGGTGTCAATACCCAGGTAATTTCGAGCTCTAAACTGGTGGATGCTATAAGTGTCGGTATCGGCAATAACATAAAAATCCTGTTGAGCCTGTCGGCAGTGGTCATGATGCTCATCCTGATATTCATGTTCCGGGTGCGCTGGCGGCTGCTTTCTCTAATCATGGTAGGCGTCAGTACCCTGTGGACATTCGGCCTGATGGGCTATCTAGCGGTGCCTATGACGATGGCAACGATGGCCATCCTGCCCATACTTATCGGCCTCGGCATAGATTTTTCCATACAGTTTCACAATCGCTATCAGGAAGAAGTCATCAGGAGCCGGACAACCGGCGAGGCGATTATTACCTCTATATCGCGTATGTTCCCGGTGGTCGGCATTGCCCTGCTGGCGACGATAATCGGTTTCATTACCCTTTATATATCGAAAGTGCCCATGATACGCGATTTCGGCATGGTGCTGGCTATCGGCATCGTTATCAGCTATATCGTAGCCCTGTTTCTGCTCCACAGTATCGTCTATCTGGCCGATAAGCGTACGCCGCTGGAAAAACTAAGAAAAGCGGCGAAGGAAGCCAGCGGCCGCATCGAGCGCGTATTGTTGCGACTCGGCAAGCTAGCCATTAATCATACCCTGTGGATATTCATTATCGCCGTCCTCTTTGCGGTTGGCGGCGGCATCGTCGACCACTGGCTGCCGATGAATACCGACTACGAAGAGCTTATGCCCCAGGACACGCCGGGATTGATAGAGTTGAGAGAGCTGCGCGAAATTACCGGCAGCGGGGGCACCATTAATTTTATGGTGGAAGCGGATGATATTACCAACGCGGAAGTCCTTAACTGGCTACGGGAGTACCAGAAGGAAGCGATATCGGCGCACCCTGAAATCGTTTCTGTCAATAGTCTGGCGACCTTGGTCGGTGAAGCTGCCGGTGGAGTAATTCCGCCTCAAACCCAGGTTGACATGATACTGGCAAATACCCCGCCGCTATATATGGCGCAGCTCCTCTCCGCCGACCGCAGGATGGCCGGTGTGTCGTTTAGTATTGAGTACATGCCCCTGGAAAGAACCCACGACCTGTTATTGCTCTTGCAGGAAGAAGCTGATACACCGGCAGGCGTTGACATTTCGCCGGTCGGCAGCCTTGCCCTTGGCGCCAGCACGATGGATGCTATAGTAGGCTCCAGGCTCACTATGAACCTTATCTGCTTGGGGGTGGTGCTCGTAATACTGCTGCTGGTGTACCGCCGTCTGGGCAGCACTATCTTCACCATCATACCGGTCGGGGCGGTCATCGCCTGGTCTTCGCTGGACATGTTCTTATTGGCATTCCGCTTAACCCGCTTACGGCGATTCTGGGTGTTCTGATAATCGGCATCTGCACCGAGTTCATGGTGCTGCTTACGGGACGCTATGAAGAGGAAAAAAGGTCCGGGTTGCCGCCGCGGGACGCCATGGTAACGGCGATATCGAAAATAGGGCGGGCCATCGTGACTACGGCCCTGACTACCCTGGGAGGCTTCGGCGTGCTAATAGCTTCGAACTTCGTTATGATTCGGGATTTCGGCATCGCCACCGTCGTCGGGGTATTCCTCTGCCTGATAATCACGATTACCGTGATGCCGGGACTAATCGTCTGGTACGATAACCGGAGAAGCAGGCGCGTAGAGAAATAAACAAGAAGACTTTGACACTATTGCGTCAAACGGATACAATTCGGTAAGACGGTTGCGGTAATTTAAAGGAGGTTATTTCAATTGACGACGATAAAGGAATATAACAGCTACGGAGAAGAACTGGAAAGGGCGTTGCAGCTGAAGACATCCCCGATAGCCGTAAAGATGCTGAAGACTGAAGCGGATATACCGGAAGGAGCCATCAGGCCGAAGAGAGACCGCGGTTATCATCTGGCGCAGTGCCAGGCCTTCGCCATGACCCGGCGTCAGGGAATGACTATAGCCATGCTGAAAGAAGACCACTGGTGCTGGGCGCCATTGATGGCCTACGGCTTGGTGGAAGACCCGCATGACCCCTTCGTGGACGAGCACACGTCTTTCCCCCGTTTTGAATACGGTAAATATATAGGCATGGTGACCGCGCCGCTGAAATCCGCCAATTTCGAGCCGGACATGGTGCTGATATATTCCAATACCGCGCAGTTAAGGGAGATGATAAGCGTACCCAAGTTTCAGGATAAGACCCTGGTAAAATCCGAGTTCGACCCCATCGATTCCTGCGTTTTCTCCGTCGTGCCCGTCATCACCGGCGGCCAGTATCGCATTACCCTGCCCGACCCCGGTGAAGCCTCACGGGCCTTTGCAGGTGACGATGAAATTATCTTCTCCGTGCCGAAAGATAAATTAAAGGGACTGGTGGAAGGGGTCAAGCGCAGCGCGGAAATGAAGCAAAACGCGGACGATTGGTCTCATATTATCATGATGCCGGATTTCCCCCGCCCCGACTTCTATAAGGAGTTATTTAAAAAGTGGGGACTTGATGTCGAGGATTAAAAGACCCCTCCGAAAATAGTCCTGTCGCTTTACAAAAAACCTCGATAAGTATTATAATATATCACGTTATATCGTAATAATTTCCAGAAGTAAGGCATCTCTCCATGAGAATCATATTGAGATTACTGGGCTACGTTCAAAAATACTGGCCCATGCTTCTCCTGGCCTTTGCCAGTCTGCTCATCGGCACTGCCTTCGGCCTCGTCATACCCCGCATGTTAGGCGATGGTATTGACACCGTACTGGGCTCGGGTAAGCGCAGTTTCGTCATAATCGCGGCGGTGGTTATCGTGGCTTCCAGCGCGTTAAGAGGTGTGGCCGGCTACGGACAACGCTTTTTCAATGAAGTCGTCGCCCAGAAAACATGTTATAACATCAGGAACGCCCTCTACGAGCGACTGCAGCGGTTGAGCTTCGCCTTTCACGACCGCAGCCAGACCGGCCAGCTTATGTCACGGGCTACGGTAGATGTCGAGGCAGTGCGCATGTTCTTCGCCATGGGCATGCTTGGCATGGCACAGGTAACGCTTATGGTTATCGCGGTAGCCTACATGCTGCTCGCCATGGACTGGAAGCTGGGGCTTATTACCCTTGCCTTTGTAATTCCGGTATCCTGGCTCGCTATAACCTTCGGCAGTCGCATACGGCCTATCTGGCTGAAAGTCCAGGCTATGCTCGGCTTCATGGGCACCACGCTGGAGGAAAGCCTGGCCGGGGTCAGCGTAGTCAAGGCATTCTCCCACCAGCCAGAGGACAGCCGCAGGTTCTCCTCCCAGGCGGGTGTGCTCTACGACGAACAAATCCACGCCGCCCGCCTCATGGCTATCAACATGCCTACAATGGTGCTTCTCTTCAGCATACCTACCGCTATTATCCTCTGGTACGGCGGACGGGAGGTAATCGCCGGCAACATGACCATCGGCCAGATTACCCAGTTTATACTATATCTGGGCATGCTGATGATGCCCATACGCCGGTTGGGGATGATGGTCAATCTTTACTCCCGTACCATGTCCGCCGGACAGCGTATTTTTGAGATACTGGATACCGAAACGGCGGTAAGAGAGAAGCCGCATGCTGTAGAGCTGGGCCGTATCAGGGGGCATGTAAGCTTCGATGATGTCAGCTTCAGCTATGATAAAATAAGTCCGGCCTTAAAGAATGTCAGCTTCGAAGTACAGCCCGGCCAGCTGGTGGCCCTTCTGGGCGGCTCCGGCAGCGGCAAGAGTACCATAGCCAATCTCCTCGCCAGATTTTATGACGTCACCGAAGGCAGGATACTCGTGGATGGCACCGATATCCGGGAGGCTACTCTGGCTTCGTTGCGCAAGAACGTCGTCGCGGCACAGCAGGACGTTTTCCTTTTCTCCGCTACCATACGTGAGAATATAGCTTACGGGGCCGTTGATGCCGGCATAGACCAGATAGTCGAGGTAGCCAGAGCCGCTTATCTCCACGACTTTATCCAGGCCCTGCCCGATGGCTACGATACCTGGGTGGGAGAACGCGGCGATACCCTCTCGGGTGGGGAAAAACAGCGGTTGTCCATAGCCCGCACCCTGCTCGTGAACCCCGGCATCCTCATACTGGACGACTCCACGGCCAGTGTGGACTCGGAAACGGAGAAACTCATTCGCCAGGCTCTGGACAAGCTTATCAAGGGGAGAACTACCTTTATTATTACCCACCGCATACCGATTATCCGGAACGCCGATATTATCCTGATGCTTCAGGACGGCGAGATAGTCGAGCAGGGCAAGCACGAAGAACTGATTGCCAGAAACGGCGTTTATAAAGAGGTGTACGAGTCACAACTCCTGGCGCACCGGGAATCCCAGGAAGGAATGGTGGAGGACTAATATGTTTCACGGCGGCGGGATGCACGGCCCCCCTCATCGTGGCGGTGGCCGCTTTGATTCCGAAGATGTGCTCGGAAAGGTATATGACAGCCGGGTCATAACGCGTTTGCCGGAATATCTATTGCCCGTTAAGCGGTGGATAGGTCTGGGGGCAGGTGGTATGCTGGTGCGTACCCTGGCCACGCTGGCTCTGCCGCGTCTGGTGGGTATAGCCACCGATGATATTTTACAGGGTAACATTGACGGACTTACCATCGTCGTTATTATTTATATAGCGGCGTCGCTGGCGATGTGGGGCGGGCAGTACCTGGAGTTTATGAATCTGGCCTACGCCGGCCAGTCTATCATCTACAAAATGAGAACGCGGATGTTCGACCATTTGCACCGTCTATCATTGAGCTTCTTCGACCATAACAAGGTCGGCAAGCTCATGTCACGGGTGCAGAACGACGTATCGCAGCTGCAGGAGCTCGTCACCCAGGGCATGCTGGCCATACTGACCAGCATGCTGACGCTGGTAGGCATAGCCGTTATTATGATTACGATGAACTGGAAACTGGCCCTGCTCACCCTCACGGTGGTGCCGGTACTCGGTATAGCGGTTTTCATCTGGCAGAAATACGCCCGCCGGGCTTTTATCGTCGTCAGGCGGGCTATCGCTACGGTCAACTCCCAGCTTCAGGAGGATATCGCCGGCGTGCGTGTCGTCCAGAGCCTCTCGCGTGAAGACGAAAACATCGAGCAGTTCGACCAGATAAACCGGGCCAACCTTGATGCAAACGTCACCGCTGCCAAGCTGGAAGCTCTCATGATGCCTGCCGTACAAATCCTCACCGGAGTCTCCTTTGCCATTGTTATTATCGTAGGAGGCTTTCAGGTGCTGGATGGCGTCATGACCGTCGGTATTCTTATGAGCTTTTTACTCTACGTGCAGCGTTTCTTCGAGCCTGTGCTGGAGCTGTCCATGCAGTACACGGAGCTCCAGCGGGCCATGGCCTCCGGGGCGCGCATCTTCGAGTTGCTTGACGTGGCGCCGGAAATCCAGGACAGGCCGGATGCCGTAGAGCTGCCGTCGGTGAAGGGAGAAATTGATTTTAAGAACGTAAACTTCGGTTACGAGCCCGACAAGGATGTCCTACACGATATTAATCTGGGCATCAAGCCGGGGGAAGCGGTAGCCATCGTGGGACAGACGGGTTCGGGTAAAAGCAGCCTGGTCAGTCTTACCGCCCGTTTCTACGAAGTGGAAAAGGGCGAGGTAACCGTGGATGGTTACGACGTTCGTTCCGTTACCCAGCAATCATTAAGGCAGCAGATTGGTATCGTGCCTCAGGACCCGATTCTCTTTTCCGGCACCATCGAGGAAAATATCAAGTACGGAAAATTGGATGCCACTCGCGCGGAGGTTATCGAGGTGGCCAGGACAGTCGGCGCTCATACTTTCATCAGCCGACTGGATAAGAACTATGATACCCAGGTGGGGCAGCGGGGCGTAAGCTTAAGCGCCGGGCAGCGCCAGCTCATCTGCCTGGCCCGGGCCATACTGGCCGACCCGCGTATCCTGATACTGGATGAAGCCACCTCAAACGTGGACACGCATACCGAGCGTATCATGCAGAGAGCACTGCGCAAGCTGACAAAAGGGCGTACCTGCCTTACCATCGCTCACCGGCTTTCCACGGTAACCGGCGCCGACCGTATCATCGTGCTCGAACACGGGCGGATTGTGGAAGAAGGCTCTCACAAAGAGTTGCTGGCAAAAAAGGGCCTCTACTACAAGATGTACCGGACCTTGAGCTCACCGGATTTAGCGGATTAGGCTGTTTCTATAACATGTCGGTCGCCTTGACATCAATTCTCGGATAAGTTACATTTGTGCTACAATAAAGCATGAATAATCTGGATTTCCGCCTGGACCAGCATTCCGCCACCCCTTTATATCAACAGATAGCCAAGCAGGTCAGGCAATTTATCGCCACGGAGCAGCTTAAACCGGGGGACCACCTGCCCACGGTAAGGGAACTGGCACATGACCTCAATGTAAACCAGAATACCGTTTTCAGGGCCTACCTTGAGCTGGAGCGGGAGAAGGTGATATCGGCACGGCGGCGCGGCGGCACCGTGGTCGTCGCCAGCATGGACGACCCCTCGATTACCATAGCCCGCCAGAAACGCCTCTCGGAGATTGTCAGCGACGATATAGTAAAGGTCCTTAGCCTGGGATACAGCCCGGAAGACCTTGAGGCGGCCTTTTATCTGCACCTGGCCCGCTGGCGCGAAGAAAGACAGGGTGTGCCGGAAAAGCCGGAAACCAACTCTAAAACAAGCATCAAACCGGATACCATACGCATCGTCGGCAGCCATGACCTGGCTTTGACCATCCTGGCCGACCTTGTCAAGCAGAGTAATGAAAATACCAATTTTGATATCGTTCATGCCGGCAGTCTAGGGGGATTAATCGCTCTCCAGGAGGATAGGGCTCACCTCGCCGGCATTCACCTGCTGGATGAGGAAACCGGCGAGTACAATTATCCCTATATCAAGCGGATACTGCCGGGACGCGAGATGGCCATAGTACATCTGGTGTACCGTATTCAGGGCCTGATGTTCGCTCGCGGCAATCCTAAAAATATCTCGGGGATATCCGACTTGAAGCGACCCGAGATAACCTTCGTTAATCGGCAAGAGGGTTCCGGCACCAGGGTTCTCCTGGATATTCATCTGCGCCAGCTCGGCATCAGCCCGCGGGAAATCAGGGGATACGAGCGGGAGATGGAAACGCACCTGGCCGTCGGCTTGAGTATTTCGCGGGGGGAGGCGGATGCGGCGCTGGGTATCGAGGCAGCCGCCCGCAGCTGTGATATTGATTTCCTGCCGTTGTTCCGGGAGAGATACGACCTGGTAATACCCGTTGCCGGTTACCGGGGCAAGCTCCTGGCTCCCTTACTCGCTACGGTTGTCAGCCGGGAATTCAAAGAGATAGTCGATAAAGCAGGCGGCTATGACACGTCCCAGACCGGCACAACGACGTTTTTATAAATTATATAAGCCTGTTTTCACCAAAGACTTTCCTGTCTTTTCTATCTCCCCATGGATGAAGCTGGTTTATCATTGACCTGAAAATGGTGCGGTGGTAAAATGCGGGAAATTATGGAAAAGCTATATACGTATTGAAAGGAGCGAAAATGACCGGAGGATACATGGGAAAGCTCCTGTTCATGGACCTTTCCACCGGGAAGATGAAGGAAGAAACACCTGATGAGAGTTTCTACAGGAAGTATATCGGGGGTTATGGCGTCGGTTCGAGGATTCTTTACGACCGCCAGAAGGCAGGCGTGGATGCCCTCGGTCCGGAGAATATCTTTGGCATACTTACCGGCCCGCTTACCGGCAGTCCCGCCATCGGAGGCGCCCGCTATGCGGCGGTGGGGAAGTCGCCGCTCACCGGCGGCTGGGGAGACGCTAATTCGGGAGGTCACTTCGGGCCTGCTCTCAAGTTTGCCGGCTATGATGGCGTGTTTTTTACCGGTATCTCGGAAAAGCCGGTTTATCTATTTCTCGACGACGGTAAAGCAGAGTTAAGAGACGCCTCTCATCTCTGGGGAAAGGATACCTATTATACCGAAGATTCACTCCGGGCCGAACATGGCAGCGCGTCCAGGGTTATCTGCATCGGCCCGTCCGGGGAAAAGCTATCCCTGGTTGCCGGCATTATTACCGATAAAGGAGATGCCGCCGGGCGCTCGGGGTTGGGGGCTGTCATGGGAGCCAAGAAGATAAAGGCGATTGTCGCCCGGGGAAATAAGAAAGTACCCATCGCCGATCCGGAACTTGCCAATAAGCTAAGAAAAGAGCACACGGCAGACCTGAAGCAGTTCATAAAGCACTTTCATGAATATGGTACCGGTGGCCACGCCGATGCCTCGGCCCACAGCGGCGATACCCCGGTCAAAAACTGGGGCGGTGTTGGTACTATTGATGTCCCGGATGTCTCCGGTCTCAATAAAGATAAGGTCATTGCCAACCTGGACAGGAGAGTCGGCTGCTGGGGATGCCCCGCCGCCTGCAAAGGCGTCCTCAAAGCGGGAACCGGCGAATATAAGTACCCGGCCGGTAATCACCGCCTGGAATATGAGACGCTTGGCGCTTTCGGGGCGAACTGCGGCAATACCAATGTAGAATCGATAAATATGGCCAGCCACTTCTGCAATGCCTACGGGATGGATACCATCTCGGCCGGCACCATCATCGCCTTTGCCATGGAATGCTATGAAAACGGTATTATCACCAAAAAGGATACGGACGGGATTGAACTCAACTGGGGCAATCACCGGGCCCTGGTGGATATGGTGGAGAAGATGGTAAAGCGTGAAGGCTTTGGCGATGTTCTCGCCGACGGCGTTAAAGTAGCCGCGGAGAAAATCGGCGGCGGCGCGGAGAAATACGCCGTCCATGTCGGCGGGCAGGAAGTAGGCATGCACGACCCACGGGTCGCCGGTCACGATTTCGCCGGTTCGCCGTCCGCCGCCATGTACTGGCTCAATTCCACCCCCGGCCGCCATACCCAGGCTTTCGGCTATCCCAGCTTCATGTGCCACCTCAACAATGCCCTGGGTACCTGTATGATTATTTTCATGTGGCCTTCGGCTCATGGCCCCTTCGTTCAGAAAGTGGTAAACGCCGTAACCGGATGGGACGCTTCTACGGAGGAACTACTCAAGGACGGCGAGAGGATTGGCAATATGCGGCACCTCTTCAACCTCCGGGAAGGCCTTAATCCTTTAAAACACTACCTGCATGGCAGGATAGTCGGGCAGCCTCCATTGAAGGACGGCCCGCTCGCCGGTATCACCTCGGATGTCGAGGAGGAAGGATGGTGGCGCCTCGGTAGCCTGGATTGGGATCGGATTACTACCGTTCCCAGTTGTAACAAACTGCTGGAGATGGGCTTGGACGATATCGCGGAAGAGTTATGGCCCCCGGACAAAATGCCCGCGATGGGACCAGGACGATAGGGCTTGAAATAAGAATATGTTTAAATGCGTCATATATATGTACGGGCTGTCCTATGAAATAACCACTCTGCGCGAAGTGGAGGTAGAACTCAACGATGGCGCGGGTATGGCGGAAGTCACCGCCGCACTTAAAGAAAAAATACCGGCGCTGGAAGGGCCGGTCATTCGTACCGGTCGGGACCGGCTGCAGGAAAATTACAAGTTCAATATCAACGGTGATTTTTTCTATGACGGCATGGACTTTCAGCTGCATCCCGGCGACCGTATCGCATTGCTTATACCCGTTACCGGTGGATAACAATATCTTTTACCCTGTTTGTTAAGCTTCATGAGAAGCTGCGAGAAGTGACTGTCAGGCGGAGGGGGTGTAGAGTAATATGACTTGACAACAAACAGAGTCAGGGTGTAATATTTTGCATCTAATCAGTTATGTGTACCACTGAACAGCTTAGCCGCATGCAGGAGGTGTTGGAAAATAATTACAAATAATTACCGGTACTGAATCCAGAGTATTTTAAAGAGTTGTTCGGTAGAAGGAGGTGGCATATATCAGGATAAGGAGGTTCATTCTATTGTGAAAAATATATTACTTAAGGAGGTCAGGAGAAAAAAGTGAAGAGATTTTTATTTGTCGCTTTAGCAATTATTTTAGTGTCCGGGCTCTTTCTTATGAGCTGTGCCGAGCCAGCCCCGGAACCAGCGCCTGCTCCGTCTCCAACCCCTGAACCGGAAGCCGCACCTGAACCTGAAGTTCAACCGGAACCTGCCCCCGCCCCTGCCGTAGGCCCGCAGGGTGTACCGGAGAAACCGGAAGGTGGTATTTACGGCGGACGCTTGAGATTAGTCGGGTCCGGCAATATTGGCAACATGGGCAACCCCAACGAAATCAGTAACCCCTCCGATGCCGGTTACGCCTACCCCGCCCTCGAAGGACTGATTACCAGGGATGCGGGCGGTAATTTCCTGCCGTGGTTGGCTAAAGACTGGGACATCTCTGAAGACGGAACGTCCATTACCTTTTATCTTCAGGGGGGGGTAATATTCCATGACGGGACCCCCTTCAATGCCGACGCGGTGAAAGTCAATATAGACATCCAGATAACGACACCCGCCTGGATGAACCTGAAGATGATAAAAAGCTGCGATGTGCTCGATGAGTACACGGTCAAATTTAATCTGGACGGTTGGGACTGGACGATGATGAACAGTCTCACTTACTTCTTCAGCTGCATGATGTTCTCGCCCACGGCTCTTCAAAACGAGACCCCGGAATGGCTGCGTTCCCACCCGATTGGCACCGGCCCCTACAAGCTGGTAGATTACGACCGCGACATGTATATCAAATATGACCGGTTCGATGACTACTGGCGGGGGAAGCCTTACCTTGATGGTGTCGACTTTATCTTTATACCTGATTCCACCACGCAGCTCCTCGCTTTCAAATCGGGAGAGACGGATATGACCGGTGTCGCCGCACAGGATGTGGAGGATATCAAAGCGTCCGGTTTCGAGATGACCTCGACCAAAGGCTGGATTGTCGGTCTTTACCCGGATAGCAACACTCCGGATTCTCCCCTGGCCGATATTCGGGTACGGCGTGCCATAGACTATGCTATTGATAAGCAGGCGCTCGCTGATGGCCTGGGCTACGGCTACAGCCGCCCCTGCGACCAGGTCTTCTTGCGGGAGTCCGCGGCTTGGAATCCCGATGTAGTCGGATACCCGTTTGACATAGCCAAAGCCAAGGAGCTACTCACCGAAGCCGGCTACCCCGATGGTTTCAAGACCAAGTTTATAATGGTTGAATTTATGGATCTGGATGCGCCTATCGCTATACAGGACATGCTTAAGAAAAATATCAATGTAGAGCTTGAGTTCGACCGCGTCAGCATGGCCCAGCTAAGCTTCCAGATTGCCACACCGCCCGGCTGGGAAGGATTTGCCTTCGGCGCCAGCCCGGAAGCCACCGGTTCCGACCCGGGTAACGTGCTGGTAAACGGCCCCCTTAATAACAATACAACCTGGGTGGGTATGTGGCAGCCTTCGGATTTACTGGAACTGGCTAAACAGGCAGCCGGGGAGACCGATGCCGAAAAGCGTATGGCGATGTATCGGGAGATATCCAAGAAGATGATCGATGACTACGCCCAGTGCTGCAACCTGTACGACCTCACTTTCTTTACCGCCGTCAACCCCAGGGTTAAAGGGCATAACGTCGGTCAGTATGGGTTTGGTACGTTCGCCTTTACCTTTGCCTGGTTGGAGGAATAGGCTTTCAGCCAAAACGGCAAAGTAGCCTGAAGTTTAAAGGCAAAAGTACGGGTCGTGGTGAAAACCACGACCCGTACTATTTTATTACCTCCTGTATTACGGGTTTTTCAGCAAAACTCTCCGGTGAAAATGCCGGAGTATACCGCCGGTTATAAAAGGGAGTGAATATATCAAATGCGTGTGCAGGCTACCATGTGTCCGCCCCCGACGTCGTGGAGGGTTGGTCTTATCTTGCTGCATTCTTCCGTAGCCAGGTTGCAGCGGGGGTGGAAGTGGCACCCTGAAGGCGGGTGGACGGGACTCGGCACCTCGCCCTTTAAGACAATACGCGTGCGTGTCTTTTCTGTTTTGGGATCGGGTATCGGTATCGCTGAAAGCAGGGCCTTGGTGTAGGGGTGGAGGGGATTTTCATACAGTTCTTCCGAGGTAGTTAACTCAACGATACGGCCCAGATACATCACGGCCACGCGGTCGCTGATATGCTGCACGACAGCTAGGTCATGGGCAATAAAGAGGTAGGTAAGCCCCATTTTTTCCTGCAGTTCCTCAAGCAGGTTGATTATCTGGGCCTGAATCGAAACGTCAAGAGCCGAAATCGGCTCATCGCAAATAACCAGGGACGGACGGCACGCCAGGGCGCGTGCCACTCCGATACGCTGCCTCTGACCGCCGCTGAACTCGTGGGGAACGCGGTCTCTCATGGCGGGGTCGAGTCCTACCAGCTTAAAAAGCTCCGCCACTCTATCGTCGAGATCGGTCTTGGTGGCCATGTTATGAACCTTCAGCGGGTCGCCCACGATACTGCCGGCAGTCTGCCGCGGATTAAGTGAGCCGAAGGGGTCCTGGAAGATAGCGCCCATGTTAGCCCGGAGCGGTTTTAATTTACCTTCCCGCTCTCTGGAAATGTCCCTGCCCTCGAATATGATATTCCCGGAAGTAGGCTGGTACAGGCGCAGTATGCAGCGACCGGTAGTAGTCTTACCGCAGCCGCTTTCTCCCACCAGACCGAGAGTCTCGTGTTTTTTTATCTCAAAACTGATGTCGTCAATAGCCTTGACATCAGCAACTTTGCGCCTTAACAGGCCCCTGGTAATGGGGAAATACATTTTCAGGTTCTTTACCTCTACCATTTGTTCATTACTTGGTGATTTCATTGCTTCCCTCGTATATCAACATAACAAGATATATAATGGTTATCACCCACCTGTCGGAGAGCCGGCCAGGGTTCCTTCCCACATTTTTCGGTTTTATAGGTGCATCTGGGGAGGAAGGCGCAGGTTGGCGGCATATCGATAAGGTTGGGCGGTAAACCGTATATCGGCACCAGTTTTCTGCCGCCGCGCTTCTCACCCAGCCTGGGAACGCTGTTCAAAAGGCCGACTGTATAGGGATGTTGCGGGTTATCAAAGATATCTTCGGCCAGCCCGGATTCCACGATGCGGCCGGCATACATGACGTAAATCCTCTGGGCGTAACGGGCGACCACTCCCAGGTTGTGGGTCACGATAACCAGCGAGGTGTTCAGGCGTGTGACCAGGTCTTTCATAAGCTCCAGCAACTGGGCTTGGGTGGTTACATCCACGGCGGTTGTGGGCTCATCCGCAAAGATAATCATCGGATTGCAGGATATGGCCATGGCAATCATCACTCTCTGGCGCATGCCGCCGCTGAACTGGTGAGGGTAATCGTCCACACGGCTGGCGGCATCGGGGACGCCTACCATTCTCAACAGCTCTATGGCCCTTTCTCTGGCCGAATGCCTGTCCATATCCAGATGCAGCTCCAGTATCTCGGTCATCTGGCGGCAAATGGTTAGCACCGGATTCAGCGAGGTCATCGGTTCCTGGAATATCATAGTCATCTTTCGGCCCCGGATAGCTCTCATTTCCGGGCCGTTTGCCTCATGTTGAAGTAGGTCATTCCCTTCGAACATGACTTTTCCATCTACTATTTCCCCGGGTGTCTGTATCAACTGCATAACTGAAAGTATGCTCACGGATTTTCCGCAGCCGCTTTCTCCCACCAGTCCGATGATTTCTCCCTGGTCGATATTGAAAGAGATACCGTCGACGGCTTTAACCAGGCCGTATTCCGTGTGAAAGTGGGTTTTAAGGTTCTCTACATCCAGTACGACTGACATACTACCTTCCTCTGTTTTAATAACCCCTTATTATTTAAATTACGCCCCTTAACTTCGGGTCGACTGCGTCCCGGATACCGTCTCCCACCATGTTAAAGCCGAACACCAGCAGCATTATGGCCACTCCGGGGGCCAGCGAAAGTAACGGGTTCTTCAGGAGATACCTCTGCCCGCTGTTTACCATACCGCCCCAGGAAGGTACGGGAGGCATGACGCCTATGCCCAGGAAGCTCAACCCGGCTTCTCCCAGGACAACTGCTCCTATTCCCATGGTTATTCCCACCATGATAGGGGGAAAAGCGTTTGGGAAAATCTGCGTGAGCATCATGCGCCAGCTGCTCATGCCCATGGCGCGCCCTGCCAGGACGTAATCGTTCTGTTTGACGCTAAGCGCCAGCCCGCACATCATGCGGCATTGCCCGGCTATACCGCCGAACCCCAGTGCGAAAATGACCACGGTAATACCGCCGCCCGCTAGGCCGGCGATAAGCAGTACCAGAATAATACCGGGCAGGGCCATAAGCGCATCGGTAAACCTCATGATTAGGGCGAATACCCAGCCGCCGAAATAGGCCGCCGCCAGCCCCATAAGCATACCCACTACGGCTGAACCAAAAACCGCGGAAAAACCGATAAGCAGAGAAATTTGTGACCCGTATATAATGCGACTGTACGTATCTCTCCCGGTGGAATCGGTGCCCAGCCAGTGAGCCTTGTTGGGCTGTTCCAGTTTATGAGCTAAGTCGCATGAATAGGGGTCGTGAGTGGCTATGAGGGGGGCAAAGATGGCGGTAAGTATCAGGATTACGACGATTACGAACCCGATAACATAGAGCTTGCGCCCGAAGAAGACTCTGACGATGCGTTTGAATTCATTTGCTTTAGGCGGCGCGGTTGCTTCCCCAATGGCGTCAACATGCGGCGCTCCGTTCTTTACATCATCTGACATCCCATCCCTCCTTAAGCAAGTCTAATCCGCGGGTCAAGCCAGCCCCAGGCGATATCGACTATCAGGTTAGAGAAGATAATAATACCGCCGAATAACAGGACGCCTGCCTGTACCACCTGATAGTCTTGGTCGAAAATTGCGTTGGTCATCAGTAATCCCATGCCCGGGATAGCAAATACTGTCTCGATAAATACCGAACCTCCCAGGATGGCGCCCAGGGCCCCGCCCAGAGCGGTAACCACGGGAATCATGGCGTTCTTGAGTTGATGCCTTACGACGATAACCCTCTCCTGTAAGCCCTTGGCCCAGGCAGTTCGAACGTAGTCCGCCCTCATGACCTCCAGCATGCACGAACGTACCAGGCGGGCCATACCGGCTATACCCCCTAACATTACCGAGCCTATTGGCATTATCAGCTGTTTACAGCTCATCCAGAAATCATCGAAAGGATTGGTCCAGCCGCTCGTCGGCAGCCAGCCCAGCTTATACGCAAATAAATACATCAAGAGTATACCCAGCCAGAAAACAGGCACCGTCATTCCTATATTCGCTATGGTGGTAATGGTGTTATCCATCCACGAGCCACGCCTCAAAGCGCACACGATTCCTGCGGCAATGCCGCCCACGGTGCCGAGGACGAAGGAAATCAACCCTATATAGGCAGTCCGAGGCATGCGCTCGGCGATAAGAACGCCTATATCTTCCTGGAGTTTAATAGACTTCCCCAGGTCACCCCGGAAAATATGGCCCAACCAGTCGATATACTGTACGGGAATCGGCCTGTCCAGTCCCCACTGGTGCAGCAGATTTTGATAGTTCTCCTGACTGATGCTCGTTACCCTCTGGATATCGAAACTGGCCATGTAGACCAACAGGGGGTCTCCGGGCAGGAGACGCACGAACAAAAATACCACCATAGTGACCATCAGGAGGACAATAACACCGATTATCAATCGACGGATAATATAGGCTGTCATTTTTGTTCCCCCTCCAGATAAGCGCTGATTTTACCGGAACAAGCACGCCGCAGTCACATAAATTACCTGGTTAATCTGCCGATTCTTTGCCTGATAACTAAAGATTTCGTGAGATTATATTAAGTTATCAATTTACCATTTTGAGCCGGGCGCTTGTGGAAAGCCTAAGAGCCGCCCGTATCATTTTGTTCAGTTATCAGTGATTGACCTTTAAAGTACGACTGAACGAAAAAGCAATTTTGGGGAGAGTTTAGCACGAATTAATTAGTATGTCAAACGTTACTAAAAAGGGTTTTATTTGGGTTTTTTTAAAAGCGTAAATATGACTACCGTAATAATTGACAGAGTGTAGAAATGGTGTTAAACTCTGCGCAGTCCTGTGAAAATTCTCCATATAAGAACGTAGTGTCTACCTGCGTCAGGTACTAACCAGTACGGGTAAAATGGAAAATAATATCCGTCAACATGTCATTCCCAACTTGATTGGGAATCCAGAAAGGGACGGGAAAGTCCGGATTCCCGCCGGAGTTTACCCCGTACGCCGATACGGGGTGGGAATGACAAAAGCATAGTATATTTGAAAATGTGTTATCCTCGCTATAGGGTCGGTCTTCAACTTCGGTCTTCAGCTATAGATGGCAACTGAATTTATATGGAGGACTGGATATGGAATTTGAAGGAAAAATCGTTCTGGTAACCGGAGCGGGTGGCAGCGGCAGCGGACAGGGTAAAGCCTTTTCCCTCGCCTTCGCCGCCGAAGGCGCTGACGTGGCGGTAAATGATATCAACCTCGAAAAAGCGGAGGCAACCGCCGCCGAAGTGACAGCGTTAGGTCGCCGCTCGGTAGCCGTCCAGGCCGATGTCTCCAACGAGGCTGAAGTCAACGCTATGATGGACAAGGTGGTCAAAGAGCTGGGAGGAATCGATATCTTGGTCAATAACGCCGGGTTCGGTTTGCCTATTCTGGTGGAGGATATGACGGCGGAGGAGTGGCGCCGCACCATCGGCGTCAACCTGGACGGGCCCTTCTTATGCTCTAAAGCGGTCATTCCTATTATGAAGAAACGCGGTGGAGGCCGCATCATTAATATCGCCTCCCCGGCGGGCAAGGCCATGACCGTCAACGGCTGCGCCGGCTATACCGCGGCGAAAGCCGGGGTGATGGGTTTCACCCGCCACCTCGCCTTCGAGGTCGGGCCCTATAAAATTACCGTAAATTCAATCTGCCCGGCCATAATCGTGGGCGGAGAGCACGTGCCGCCGCCCGATATCGTCCAGAAGATGAAAGAGGGTTCGCTCCTGGGAGACGTCACTACCCCGCAGGATTCCACCAATGCCGTCCTCTTTCTGGCTTCGGATAGAGCGAGGATGATTACCGGCACCAACCTGGACGCCTATCCTATCGCTCCCGGGGGCAAGGAGCACTGGAACAATTTCGTTAAGAGACGCAAGGATTTTAAAGCGGGGAAAATGGATAGGTCCTGGTAGTCTTTTATTAGAAAAACCTGAATGTGCGTATAGATAAGCAAGGAGGTATATATTATGACTGCGGAAAAAGCAGGCGCTTCTTATGAGGTAATCAGTCCCTGGGCGGAGGCCGACCCGGTACCGTTGCAAGGCCTTTCCCCCCGGCTGGATGACCTTGAAGGAAAGAAAATCGGTCTGCTCTGTAACAATAAGCGCGCCGCGCCCCTTATCCTGGACGCCACCGAAAGGCTCTTGAAGGAGCGGTTCAAGAAAGTCGAGACAAGCCGTTTCCACGCTCGAACCTTCTCGGTATCCTCGCTGGAGAAGGACAGGGAAGGGGAGTTTAACGACTGGATAAAGGGGGTGGATGCGGTTATCGCCTCCGTTGGCGATTGAGGGGCATGCACCAAGTACCTTGTGTACGACGCTATTTATATTGAGGGGAAAGGTAAGCCCACGGCCACCTTCACCTTCGAGCACTTCGCCAACGACGCCATGTCGGCGGCATCAAGCAAGGGCATGCCCGTTGTCAGGATTGTGCCGGAGGCTATTGTCTCCGAGTCCACCGTCGTCGAGACCATAGAAAAAGCTATCACGGCGGTGTTCGACGATATGGTCGCCGCCCTGACCAAGCCCCTGACCGCCGATGAAAAATCGCCCAAACGACGCGAACTGGAAAACCCGCCGCGAATCGTTTTCAAGGGCAACCTGGAAGAGGTCAACCGCTTCTTTTACCAGAGAGGCTGGACGGACGGCCTGCCCGTCATACCGCCTACCGAGGAAGCGGTGGCGGAGATGCTCACCGGCACGGACCTCCCCGCTGACCAACTGGTAGAGAAACTGGAGCCGCGCCTGGGCAAGGCCACGGTGGAGAGAATCGCCATCAATGCCGTCATGGCCGGCTGCCTGCCGACCCATATGCCCGTGCTCATCGCCGGCGTTCACGCCCTGGCCGATAATCCCGTCTGCGGTATGATGGCCGCCAGCACCGGCTCCTTTTCGCCTTTCTGGCTTATCAACGGGCCGGTAGCCAAAGATGTCAACATTCGCTCTACCTACGGCGCTACAAACCCGGGAGATATCGCCAATGCCGCCATCGGCCGCGCCCTGGGCCTGATTACCAAGAACGTCCGGGGCATTCGCAAGCAAATCGAGGACATGGGCGTGCTCGGCAATCCCGGCAAGTATACCTGGGTCGTCGCGGAGAACGAGGAAAACAGTCCTTGGGAGCCCTTACATGTCGACCGCGGTTTTAAGAAGGAGGACAGCACCATCACTTTGATGTTTCCGCAGTCCTTCCAGCAGATGATGCCCTTCGGGACGGATGATAAGGGAATTCTAGCAACGGTAGTTGGCAGTTTGACTCCAGCAAGGATGGGGTCTTTAGCGGTGCTGCTGACCCCCACCAACGCCGGGGCGCTCGCGAGCGGCGGCTGGAGCAAGCATGCGGTCAAGGACTATATCGTTGAGAATGCCGTCGTCCACGAAGATTACTTTGCCAGGCTGGGATTAAAAGCTGATAAGCCCTTTGACCGGGGCAACGTTACTGGTCCGGGGTCTGGTTCTAAGATATTCTATCCGAATCCCCACAATCCCGAACCCGTTCAGGTCTTCGTTTTCGGCGGCTTCGGCTCATGGATGGGTTTCTTACAGGGAATCGACCCGCTGATAACCAAGAAAGTGGAGTTACCGGCTAACTGGGCGCAGCTGGTCAAGAAGTATAAGAACGTTGTGCCTACCTATTTGAGATATTAGGAGTCAATTCAAAACTCTCCCCCTTTTCAAAAGGGGAGTGCGCAGCGAGAGGGGGCGATAGCCCCCTCTCAAATCTCTGTACTTTTATTTTAAATGCCTAGTCCGGCGTATTGCCCACCCTTGAATATTTACCCGTCGCCACTATATCCAGGAAAAGGACGGGTTTATTGATTTTTAAGAAGTTCAGCGGCCCGTGGTAAAGCCCGGCCGGGACGTATACGGATGTCGGCGATTTGACGATGTGTTTTTCCTGCTCCTCCCCTAGGGAAATTTCGATTTCCGCGTCGAAATCTTTAGCGTCGTCAGGGTTCGCCGAGAAGAAGCTCAAATACTGGGCGAACTCGTGCTTGTGCGGCTGGCTTATCATCAGGTGGGGGTGCGTGATATAAATACAGTCGGTGGACAGGTGCCCCCCACCGAAATCCTGGAGGTGCCTGGTGCTCGTCACGCGTGAAGTTTTGCCTTCGGGGTCGTCTTTAACGACTTCCGTGGTGAGATATTTCCCGTATTTCGTTCCGGCCATTGACTCTAACCCCCTTTTTGTTGCGGCTTTACCATGTTGCTGTATCCCTCGCTCATGCCGTCGTCGTGCCAGAAAGACCAGTCCAGTTCGACCCTTTGTTCCCTGGTCAGCAGCTGGGGGAAGAATTTTTCCGTGTGCTTGAATCCCTGGTTGATTTCGATGAATATCCAGGGCCTGACCGTCTTCAGGGGATTCCAGGGGCCGTGTATGAGGTTGGGGGGGAGAAAAACCACGGTGGTCTTGGTGATGACATGACGTTCCAGTTCCGGCCCCACATATAACTCGACCTCCGCCCCCAGGTCGTCGGGGTCGTCCGGGTTGGTGCCGATGTGTATCAGGAGTTCGGCTTCGCTGTGTATGTGCGGCGGGTGTCCTATTTTCATGCGTGGTTCTTCATGGGGGAGCACCCAGTGGATGAAATAGAAGTTGCTCCCGTTAATGGTGTTGCTGTCCATGCGCTGGAGAATAGGCCCCATGATAAACGGGGGGCCCGGCGGGGGTTCGTATTTCAGGAAGTACTTATCATATTTGCCGTTAGACATTTCCATCCTCCGTGTTACGAATTTCTGTTATTTCGCATCTCGGCGCGGTTATATCTCCTTCCGTGAACCCTGGTAATGCCGCTTGTCTGCTAGAGTTCCCGGAAGCTGTGCAGCAGCTCGAAATTAATGAGGCCGCTCTCGGCGATATTTTCGATTTCCACTCCGGCCTCGACGGCCGCCGCAACGGGATTAAGTCCGCCAAGCTGTACGACGCCGACCCGGTTAAGAGCGACCGAAATCTGGCAGAGCGAATCGCTGGTATTACCTAGGGCATAAATCCCGCCGATGCCGACTTCCTTGAGTCTGGCTGCCTTCTCCTCGACTACTTCTCTGGCCGGCGCCGGTATGGTGCGGAACGCTCCCAGGATTTTACCGCTTCCCGTCTGGGAAGCCGGCCCCACGCTGGTCATTTTCGCCTGGATAAATTGCTCGGAGGGGTCTGTAGAAGTGCCGGCGTATTCGGTTATCGCCACGAATCGTCTCGGCCTGGAATCTCTGATTTCCAGCACGCCGCCGAACCTGAACTCTGTGGGCACCCCGGCCTTAAGGAGGACGCCGTTTATTGAAGCCCCGCAGATGGTGGCAAAGCCGATTTTACCATCGGGGATGACCACGGAACCGAGTTTCTCCCCGGCGCCCGCTGTGGCCACCAACTCGCTGACGCAGATTCCGGCCTTGAAGACATCTTTCATCGCCGAAAGCGCCTTCTTGAACCTGTCTCTGTCTATAATCGAGGTATTTATCGCCAGCTGTCCGGTGCGTTTTTCGGGGTCGAAGGTGGTCTGGTAGGCCAGCATCTCTAGCTTATCGCGCACGAGGCCGAGCTGCCGCGGTGCCAGTGCTTCCTTGACCTCCTGCCTGCCCAGGGGCGTAATCGTCCTGCCGTCCCGGCCGCCGGGCTGGGTGAAGCCGCGTTCGTCGGTTATTTTCAGGTGATATCGTACCGCCCTCTCGCTAAGGAAGACCCCGTCGTGCTCGAGGAAGCGGGCGATGGTGATTGAGCCGAGGGGTTCCGAGGACTCGCTCAAAACTTTAAGGATGGCTATTAACTTATTTTCGGCATCGGCACCGACAGGCTGGTCCATTTGAAGCTGCCTGACTTTCTGTAAGGGTTTGAGGCTATTATACCACGCATTGGCTAATAGCAAAATAACGGCGGGAAGGAAATGACAAATATTGGGAAAAGCCTGTTTACCACTTGTCAGTCCCTTTTAAACCGGTTGGTGATGGGGAGCCTCCTGTCCCTGCCGAAGGCCCTGGGGGTTATTTTTACGCCCGGCGGCGCCTGCCGCCGCTTGTACTCGCTGGTATCCACCAGCCGGGCCGCCCGCCTGATTATCTTCTCGTCGATGCCAGTGGTCATAATCTGCTTGATGCTTTTATCTTCTTCGACATAGGCGGTCAATATGGGGTCGAGTACCTCGTATGGGGGCAGGGAGTCGGTATCCGCCTGGTCGGGCCTTAGCTCGGCCGATGGCGGTTTATTTATAACCGTAGACGGTATTAGGTCGGTGCCGGCCAGCGTGTTGCGGTACCTGGCCAGTTCGTAGGCCAATGTCTTGGGCACGTCTTTGATAACGGCGAAACCGCCGGCCATGTCCCCGTACAACGTGGTATAACCGGTGGCCATCTCGCTTTTATTGCCGGTGGTCAGCACCAGCCAGCCGAACTTGTTCGATATCGCCATCAGGATATTGCCCCGTATGCGGGCCTGTATATTCTCCTCCGCTACGCCGGACTTCGTCCCCCGGAAGGCTTCGGCCAGCGTATCCAGGTACGCTTTATATATATTTTCGATGGGGATAGTGAGCAGTTTGGTGCCCAGGTTTTTAGCCAGAAGCTCGGCGTCCGAAAGGCTGCCGCTGGAGGAATACCGGGAGGGCATGGCCACCCCGACTACGTTTGACTTGCCCAGAGCGTCGACGGCTATGGCGGCTACCAGGCTGGAGTCTAGTCCTCCGGAGAGGCCGATTAATACCTTTTTGAAGCCGTTTTTCAGGATATAGTCCTTTGTGCCCAGCACTAGGGCCTGATAGACTTCTCCCGGGAGGCCGGTGACCTCGACATGCCTGGGAGCAAGGGATGGTTTATCCGTGCCGAACGGAGCTTCGGATACCGTTATTTTATCACTCGGGTGCCATCCTTCCTCTTCGTAACGCAGGAGTCCCTGCCGCCAGCGGGGGTCGTGAAGGCGGGTCCGGAATACATTTTCGACATCGAGGTCGGCAATTACCAGGTCTTCCTCGAACTGCCTGCCCCTGGCGATTAGCTGCCCCTTTTCATCGACAATGAGGCTGTTGCCGTCGAAGACAAGCTCGTCCTGCCCGCCCACAAGGTTGTTAAAGGCAATAATAGCCACATTGTCCGCCGCGCGCGTCTCTACCATTCTTTCGCGGACGTCGGCCTTGCCGAAGTGGTAAGGGGAGGCGCTGATATTAATGATGACCTCGGCGCCGGAGGAAGCCTGTGTGGTCGCCGGCCCGGACTCGTACCAGATATCCTCACAGATGTTGATGCCGATGTTGATTCCCGAGATGGTGTAAATGGGGCACTCGCTTCCCGCCCGGAAGTAGCGGTTCTCATCGAAGACGCCGTAATTGGGCAGGAATATCTTGTGATATACGCCGGCCAGTTTTCCATCGTGAATTACGGCGGCGGCGTTATAGATATCCTGGTTGGCGTCAATGAAACCTGCGACGAGCGTTATGCCCGAAGAAGCCTCGACAACCTTCTGGAGAGATTGCAGGTTTTCCGCGATAAACTGCGGTTTGAAAAGGAGGTCTTCGGGTGGGTAGCCGCAGATGGCCAGTTCCGGAAAAGTCAAAAGGTCCACACCCGAAGACCTGGCTTCTTCAATCGCTTTCAGTATTTTCCGCCGGTTCCCGGCGAAATCACCCACCGTGGCATTTATCTGTGCCATGCCGATGCGGAGACGGCGGGTATCAAGCCACTTTGTCATGACGGCTCAGCCTCAACTTACAATATCGGCAGGTATTTATTAAGCTCGTATTCGGTTACCTGACTCCGATATTCGTTCCACTCAATCTTCTTGTTCTGGATGAAAGCCTCGAAGACATGTTCGCCGAGTGCCTTTCGCACCAACTCGCTATTTTCCGCCAGCAGTATCGCTTCCAGTAAGCTGGCCGGCAGAGTGCCGATACCCCTTCGCTCGCGCTCCTCCTCGGACATCTCGTAGACATTTTCTTCCACAGGCGCTGGGGGTTCGTAGCCCTTCTCGATGCCTTCCAGGCCGGCGGCCAGCATCACGCTGAAGGCAAGGTAGGGATTGCAGGCCGGGTCCGGGGAGCGGAACTCTAGCCGGGTGGCCTTCTCGCGGCCCGGCCGGTACTCCGGCACGCGGACAAGGTCGGAACGGTTACGCCGTGCCCAGGAGAGATAGACCGGTGCTTCGTAGCCGGGCACCAGGCGCTTGTAGGAGTTGACCCACTGGTTGCAGACGGCGGTAATTTCAGGAGCGTATTTCAACAGGCCGGCGATATAGCTCTTGGCTTCTTTAGACAGGTGATAGGGGTCTTTTGCATCGAAAAATGCGTTACTATCGCCTTTGAACAGCGACTGGTGCACGTGCATGCCGCTGCCGTTGATGCCGAAAACCGGCTTGGGCATGAAAGTTGCGTAAACACCGTGTTTAAACGCCACTTCTTTTACCACCAGCCGGTAGGTCATAACATTATCGGCCATGGTCATGGCATCGGTGTACCTCATGTCTATCTCGTGCTGGCTGGGGGCCACCTCGTGGTGGGAATACTCTACGCCGATACCCATCTCCTCAAGAGTAAGCACCGTATCCTTTCTCATGTCCACGGCAGCATCCCGGGGGGTCAGGTCGAAGTAGCCGCCATGGTCGAGCACCTCGGTAGTGTAAGAGTTCGGGTTGTCTTCATCCTTCTTAAAATAGAAGTACTCCAGTTCAGGCCCGACATAGTAGGTGTAGCCAAGGTCGGCGGCCCGCTCCAGGTTCTTCTTCAGGACGTACCTGGGGTCGCCTTCAAAGGGTTGGCCGCCGGGCTTTAGCACGTCCGCGAACATACGGGCCACGGCGCGATGCTCGCGCGGTCGCCAGGGCAGCAGCTTGAAGGTATCCGGGTCGGGCATCGCTACCATGTCGCTCTCATCGATGCGGGCAAACCCCTGAATTGACGACCCGTCAAAGCCCATTCCTTCCTCCAGGGCGCCCTCAAGCTCCTCCACAGTGATAGCGAAACTTTTCAGTATGCCCAGGATATCGGTGAACCAGAGCCTGATGAACTTGACATCGTGCTCCTTGGCCATCTTCAGGACATATTCTTTGGCCTCTTCTTTACTTTTATCTGCCATTTTCCCCCTCCTGTTATTAATATTATTCTAAACCCTATTTCACCTTTTGTCATCAATTTTTACATATATCTCTCCCTATGCTAGATGGCACTTTCATTTCTATCGCCGGTGCGTACACGAACCACGGTCTCCACTGGCAGGACGAAAATCTTGCCGTCACCCGTCTCACCTGTCCTTGCGTTGCGCACGATGGCGTCTAGCACTACCGATACATCCTCGTCAAGCACCACCAGTTCGATTTTGACCTTGGGCAGCAGGTCCACCCGGTATTCCCCGGCGCGCCACTGTAGTGGAATCCCCTTTTGCTTGCCGCGTCCGCTGACCTCGCTGACGGTCATGCCGAAATAACTATTCTCTTCAAGGGACTCCTTGACGGCGTTCAGCTTTTCTTCCCGGATAATAGCTTCTATCTTCTTCATCGGAGCAGACCTCCGTAGGCTCTTTCGCCATGCTGCGAGAGGTCGAGACCAACCGTTTCCTCTTTCTGTCCAACTCTCAGACCAATAGTGACATCGATTAATTTACCCAGAATCCAGGTGGCAGTAAAGGCAAAGGCGGCAACAGTTATAATACTGATAAGCTGTATCAACAACTGGCTGGCATTACCCTCAAATAAGCCGGGCGTTCCGGAAACTGCCGAACTGGCGAAGATGCCGGTGGCCAGGGCGCCCCAGATGCCGCCCATGCCGTGAACGGCGAACACATCCAGGGAATCGTCAAAGTGCAGTTTTTCCTTCATGAATACTACGCTGTAGTAGCAGACCACGGCGGCGATGATGCCGATGGGTATAGCGGTAATCGGCGGTACGAATCCTGCCGCCGGGGTTATGGCCACCAGACCGGCCACGGCCCCGGTAACCGTTCCCAGCAAACTGGGGCGGCGGTGTATCCAGCTGATTACCATCCAGGTAAAACCGGCGGCTGCCGCCGACAGGTTGGTGGCGACAAAGGCACTGGCCGCCAGGCCGTCAGAAGCAAGGGCGCTGCCGGCATTGAACCCGAACCAGCCGAACCAGAGCAGGCCGGCGCCGAGCGCCACCAGCGGGATATTATTCGGCTCCATGACATCGGTGGGGAAGCCTCTGCGTCTGCCCAGCACTAAAACCAGGGCCATCGCCGAGATACCGGCATTGATGTGTACCACGGCTCCGCCGGCGAAGTCGAGAGCGCCGATTCCACCGAGCCAGCCGCCGCCCCATACCCAGTGGCATACGGGCGCATAGACAACCGTCATCCACAGGGCCGAGAAAATCATAAGGGCGCTGAACTTGATTCTTTCCACAACGGCACCCGTAATCAGGGCTACGGTAATGATGGCGAACATCCCCTGAAATACCATAAAGGCCAGGTGGGGTACGGTGGACGCATATACGGCGGATGGCCCCATCCCCACATTGATAAGCCCGAAGAAGTTTAACCCGCCGATGAAACTACCTATATCGTCGCCGAAGCTCAGGCTGTATCCCCAGAGCGCCCAGATAATACCGATAAGGCCCATGACGGCGAAGCTCATCATGATGGTGGAAAGCAGATTTTTCCGCCGGGCCATACCGCCGTAGAAAAGGGCCAGGCCGGGAGTCATCAGCAAAACAAGCGCCGACGAAATCAGTATCCAGGCAGTATCACCAGTATCGACAGACATCCCAGACCTCCTGTAAGTCCAGATGTCTTCATTTTAGCGGGCTAATGTTACGAAGATATTACGGGTGGGTTAAATCTGTGTTGCACGCCGGGGATTGGCTACGAATTTTTGATGAAACGGTAGCCGATGTTGCGTACCGTCTCGATATAGGTATGGCTGGCGTCCTCGATTTTACTGCGCAGGCGGCGCACGTGAACATCCACGGTGCGGTCGCCTCCGTAATAGTCGTAGCCCCAGATATTATCCAGCAGAGCTTCGCGAGTATATACACGCCCGGGATTACCTGCCATTAGCTTGAGCAGCTCATACTCCTTGAACGTCAGCTCGACTATTTCGCCTTCTATCGTTACCTCGCAGGTGACGAGGTCTATCGTCAGGCCGTCACGTTTTATTCGTTTTTTGCCCTCTTCATTTTCGGTTCTCTTGAGGAGCCTGTTTATCCTTAAAATCAGCTCTCTGGAATCGTAAGGACCGGCTACAAAGTCATCGACATTGAGGAGGTGGTTGATGTTATCAGGAATTTCTCCCGGGAGGAGGGCTATCACCGGGATTTTTTCCGACCTTATTACCTTTCTGGTAAGTTCCCATATTTCGGGGGCGGGTGAGTGTTCGTCCATTTCAAACAGGAGTATATCCGGTTTATTGCTGGCTACGGCATCGCTAACTCCGTTACTATCGGAGGTGAAGGAGCACTTAAGGTCATGATGGGCCAGGTTCTTGCGGAGCTTTGATTTGGTTTCATCGTCCCGCGTTACTATTAAAACGCGTGTCATAACTGCACCCCATTACCGCTAATAGGCGTAGAGCCTTCCGTAGGGTCGGAGCTCGCGCGGGAACAGTTTTATAAATTTGTGCGCCAGTATATCATCCGCATCACAATCGAAATGCCCGGCAAACTCGCTGATATACCTGCGGAGCGCTTTGCGGTCGTTTTCTTCGAGGTCGGTAACACCCACTTCCTTACCCAGCTGGTATTCCTCGACGTTTCCCCGTACGTATATGACGCCGCCGTGCATGCCGGTACCGATGAACCTGGCCTTGTGATTTTTCCCTTCGCCGAGGTTCAGGCCGAGGAGGACCAGGATGCCTCCCGCCATGTACTCGCCGAAGAAGTCCTGGGCGGTGCCGCCGATGACAACTACCGGCTTCTTGTCCTTGTATTCCTTCATATGGATACCGGCGCGGTAGCCGACATCTTCACGAATGAATATATTACCGCCCCTGGCCGATAGACCGACTGTATCACCGGCGTGTCCATGAACGATTATCTCTCCTTCGTTCATGGTATTACCGCAGCCGTCCTGAGCGTTGCCGTGGACGATAATCCTCGGTCCGTTCATGAAGGCTCCGAGGTCGTTGCCCGGCGTGCCGAAAACCTCAATCTCTACCGGCTTGTCCAGGTCGGTGCCGATGTATCTTTGACCGTGAACATTACGCAGCTCGATTTTACGGTTACCGTTGGCGACAATGTTCCTGAGCCGGGTATTGAGCTCCCGGTAATAAACGCCGCTGGCGTCAATGTTAACAGTGGACTTACTGGTATCTTTCATACTAGCTTCCTGCCATTTTTACGCCCAGAATTTCGAGCTCGGTATCGGTCAGACCGATGCCTCTAAGGTGCAGGCGGTTCCCCCGCAGGCTCTCCAGAGCGTTAACGCCGAGTCCGCCGAGGATGTCTTTAAGCTCTAGGCTCCAGCCGCGGAGCAGGTTGGCCGCCCGGCGGGCGCCGATTTCCGGGTTGATTCTCTTGGTCAGGCGCAGGTCGGTGGTGCAGATACCCCAGGCGCACTTGCCGGTGTGGCACTGCTGGCAGACATGGCAGCCCAGCGCGATGAGGGCAGCCGTCCCGATGTACACGGCATCGGCCCCGAGGGCAATTGCCTTGGCCACGTCGCCGCTGTTTCTGATGCCGCCCGAGACCACGATGGAGGCCTGATTGCGTATGCCTTCCTGCCTCAATCGACTGTCCACCGAGGCCAGGGCCAGTTCAATGGGAATACCCACGTTATCGCGGATAACCTTGGGTGCGGCGCCGGTAGCCCCGCGCAGTCCGTCGAGGACGACGATATCGGCGCCGCCTCTGACGATACCGCTGGCGATAGCGGCGGAATTGTGGACGGCGGCAATCTTTACCGATATCGGCTTGGTATAGTTAGTCGCCTCTTTCAGGGCGTAGATAAGCTGCGCCAGGTCCTCGATAGAGTAGATATCGTGCTGCGGCGCCGGTGAGATGGCATCGGTACCTTCGGGAATCATCCGCGTGAGCGATACATCCGCGCTTACTTTCTCTCCGGGCAGGTGTCCGCCGATGCCCGGCTTGGCCCCCTGGCCTATCTTTATTTCAACTACTCTGGCCGCATCGAGGTAATCGGCATGAACGCCGAAACGCCCCGATGCCACCTGAACGATAGTATTGTCCCCGTATTTATACAGGCTGGGGTGAAGTCCTCCCTCGCCGGTGTTCCACAGCGTGCCCATCTCGGTGGCCGCCCGGGCGAGGGACTCGTGTACGTTGATGCTTACCGCCCCGTAGGACATGGCGGCGAACATGACCGGCACCTCCAGCTTGACCAGCGGCGATAGCTGCGTTTTTAAATCGAACGAGTCCGGTTCGACTTCCAGTTTATCGGGTTTACTACCCAGATAAGTGGCCAGCTCCATCGGCTCGCGCAGGGGGTCGATGGAGGGATTGGTCACCTGGCTGGCATTAAGCAACAGATGGTCCCAGTAAATGCGATGGCTTTTATCATCGCCCATGCCGGTCAACAGCACGCCCCCGGTCTCTGCCTGCTTGTTGATGTCCTCGATAATTTCGGGACGCCAGTTCTGGTTACCGCGGTAGTCCAGCGGGGTATAGCTGACGGTCAATGCATTGGTAGGGCAGAAGATGACGCAGCGCTGGCAGCCGACGCAGTTCTCCTCGAGGCTTCTTACCTCATCGTCTTCTTCGTCATAGTAGTTCGCGCCGAAGCTGCACTGGTTAACGCAGACCTGGCACTGGATACACCGGTCTTTATCTCTGATTATCTTAAATTTTGGTGCGTTATAAGTCTTCATTGTATTATACCGACTTTCCGGCCGATATCTTCTCCGCGCCGGCGATATCCTGTGGACGCGGCCCTTCTTGCAGCCTGCCGATGACCGGCTCGCCGCCCATGGGAATCCAGGCCTTGTCCAGGTCGGGGCATATCAGGCGTATGGCTGATTCCTCGGATGAAAGATACAGCATATCGCCCTTCTCTCCGACGGTCAGCGGCCGCAGCCTGATACGGTCGGTCAGTCCTATCATTTCCCCGTGATGGGCGATAATTACGGCGAAGGGGCCGTTCAGGAGCAGACTACCGTATACCTGGCGTAATGCCCTCGCGAGTTTCTGCTCTTTCGCCGGCATACGTTCGATTTCATCCCAGAAGGGGGCCGCCAGCACTTTGGTGGTTATTTCCAGCGGCAGGTTGTGTTTACGCATGAGAAGGTCGACCGCATAGGCGATAACCTCGGTGTCGGTCTGCATGGTGCACTGGTAGCCGTACTGCTCCAGGAAACGGCGGTTTATCCCGTAGGACGAAATTTCGCCGTTATGGATTACCGTCCAGTCCAGAATTGAAAACGGGTGCGCCCCTCCCCACCAGGCCGCGGTATTGGTCGGGAATCTGCCGTGCGCCGTCCAGAGATAGCCCTGATACTCTTCAAGTCGGAAATACTCGGCCAGCTCTTCGGGGTAGCCCACGCCTTTAAAGACGGCCATGTTCTTGCCGCTGGAAAAGACGAAACTGTCGTTGTCGCCGGTATTGATAGCCATTACCTTCTCTACGATGTAATCGTCCACGGTAAGGTTCTCCGGCAGATTTTGCGGCACGTCGAGGAAGTAGCGCCATACCAGCGGAGTATTCTTTATCGCCGGCGTTGGTCGGGTGGGTACTTCTTCCTCGCTGATAACGGTAAAATGTTTACGCAGGAACTCTTCCGTCTGCTGTTTATCTTCATTATCGAGAAACATTATATGGAAGGCATAGAGGTCGGCGTGTTCGGGGTAAAGGCCGTAGACCGCAAAGCCGCCGCCCAATCCGTTGCCGCGGTCGTGCATATTGGTGATTGCTTTAATGACGCTTTCCCCGGAGAACCTCTTGCCTGACGTGTCCATGGCGCCGAATATCGCACAGGCGTCGATTACCTTATCATCGTTATACGTGTTATTTACCTGTCTCAAATCTCTCATGTCGGTTCCTTTCGGGAATAAGTGCTAGTCCCCGATGACCAACTCCTCCGGTTTTTCGATAGAGGTTATCACCGTAACCCCCCTCGGAGGCGTACTATCCAGCCGGTCTTTCCAGATTGATTTTGGCAGTGAAGCCAGCCCGAAATCATCGGCGACGAGGGCTTCTTTAAACTTGCTGACATTGACTCCATCTTTCATCAGGTTATAGACGATGCCCGATTTCTCAATATCGCCGGCGAAGACCATCCCGGACAGTTTGCCTTTTTTAATTATTACTTTCTTATAAATTCCATCGTATCTGTTGATGAGAGTTTCGTAGCTATCATCGGGCGGTGTCACCAGCCCGGCCGAGGCAATATACACACCGAAGTATTTCAATGCGTTCATGGCGGTTCCACCCGGGTATTCCGCCGATTTCCCTGCCATGTTCAGGCCAGCAGTCCTGCCCCCTTCGTAAGCGTTCGGCCAGATAGGGGTGAGCCGGTTTACTCCGTAGACGAAATCGAAAGCCTCGGCGGCATCGCCGCAGGCATAAATATCCGGGGCGGACGTTTCCATGCGGCGGTCAACGATTATGCCGCGGTTTACATTAATGCCGCTTTCAGCGACCGCGTCCAGGCGGGGTCGCACGCCGATAGCGATGATAGCCATCTGGCAGGGCAGGACGCGTCCGTCGTCGAGAGAAACGCCGCTGACCTCGCCGGGCAGGTGGCTGTTGATTTTAACGGCGGTATATCCGGTGATAATGTCGGTGCCGGCGCGGGTTAAAGCCTGCGCCTCAAAGAGGGACGCTTCTTCGTCGAGAATAGTATTAAGGACCCAATCCTTCATCTCGACGATGGTAACCTCTACGTTTCGTTTTACCAGGGCTTCCGTAACGCTGACGCCTATCAATCCTCCGCCGATGACCACCGTTTTTACTCCGTCGTGGTGGCGGTTCAGGAAATCGTCGATAGCTTTGGCGTCGTCAAGCCTGTTGAAGGTAAAAACGCCTTTTAACCGGTTGCCTTCTATCTCCGGGAAAATAGGCGTGCCGCCGGTGGCCAGCACCAGTTTCTGCCAGGCTAGCGTTGTCCCGCCATCCAGCTTGACCGTGTGTTTATCCGGGTCTATCTGAACGACCTTCTCGTCGAGGAGAATTGTTATCCTGTTCTTCTCATAGAAATCAGGATGGCGGTAAGCCATTTTCTCGACGGGGCAGGGGCGGGCCAGATAATCGGAGATAAGCGGCCTCGAATAAGCCGGATAGGGCTCATCGGAAACGATGGTGATGGGCCCGGTCTTATCTACCTCGCGGATAGCCTCGGCGGCGCCGATACCGCCGGCCGAGTTGCCGATAATCAGGTATTTTATTTTCTTCATTGCTGCCATTATATTATCACCTGATTGGTCTTAAGGCTCTCATCCGGCACTTCCGCATACGAAAGCGCCTCGTTGGGGCAGTTGGCGACGCATACCGGTATTTCCTCATCCTGGCAGAGGTCGCACTTGACCATCTTCTTCTGCGATGGGTCCAGCTTGGGAACGCCCAGCGGGCAGGCCAGCGAACAAGTGCCGCAGCCGATACAGCGCTCTTCGTCCACGTTAACCAGCGACGTCGCCGGGTCGCGGGATAGAGCGCCGGTCAGGCATGCCCGGATACAGGGTGCGTCATCGCAGTGCTGGCAGCGTACCGAGAGGGACACGATTCCGCTTTCATCCATCCGTATCCTCGATAGGGGCCGGGGCGTTTCTTTTTTATAGGCTTTGACCAGGTCTTTCGACTTTGAGTGTTTTAGTCGGCAATAGACCTCACAGAGGCCGCAGCCGATACAGACCTGCTCGTTTATGTATACTTTTTTCATACCGTATCCCGTAAATACTTAAATGCGGCAAACGGTTGCCGTATGCCGCTTTCCACATATTAACACGTTCAGTATGCTTTGTCAATGCCTTTTCACGAAGGTATCGTTTCTCATGATATACAGGATAGTCATGAATTATTATAAAACCACAACCGACTAAAAGCAAACTGGTACCTTCTTGAAGTTATTGAAATATGTCACCGGGAGTGATAAGTTTAAGACGAGATGAAAAAGTTTTTTAGCCTTATAGCTTTAACGCTGCTTCTTACATTAGTGATGTTTCCCGCCTGCCGGTCCGGTGTTAACGGAGAGCATACGCCGGTACCGGTTAAGGAAGTGTTTCCATCTTTAACCGGGCCGCAGGCCCCCGACGATATCATGCCGGTGCCCGGCGGTGGGCCGGCCTACATAGCCAATGTCCACCAGCAGGGAGAAGAGAATCCCTGGCCGCCGATAGAAATAGTAGAGGTGTCTCTGGGCAGCGGCTCAAACGAGGCTCATGTCTACTACCGGAACGATATCGAAACGCGAGCCGGGGAGACCAGAAATAACGTTATCAAGGTAATTATACCGGGTAAAGAAGTTAAAACCCTGAGCATGTACGCGGATAATGTTCCCGATGGTATCACGCTCATCGATGGTATGCAGTGGAGCGGCCACAGCTCGAGGGCTTCCGTGCTGGTGATTGAAATATCACCTGATGCCACCCCCGGACAGTATCATCTGGAAATAGGACTCGAAATCAACGGCAGGGATTACGGTGAAATACCCTGCAAGATTGACGTGGTCGATTCGGGAGAAACGGATTACTCCGGCCTGGGCCTCACGGAAGAGGAAATAAGGGTGCTGGAGGAGAGGGGCGGTGCCAACGTGGACTCGGCGGAAGTAGCCTCTAAAATCGCCGGATTTAAAATTGCCGTACCGTCCTACCTGCCGGAGGGTTTCAGTTCGGGTAAATATATGGTGCAGCTATCCGGCGGTCGTTTACCGGAAGAGTTGAAACCTAAATTCAATAACACCCAGGTGCACCAGGTTTTCACGTGGCAGGAAGACCATGAAGTCATGATTTACCTGATACACGCGGTGCATAAATCCGGTTTAGGGGGTGGTGAGCCTGCCGAGATATGCGGGCACCCGGGCGAGAAGTCATTTACTGAGGCCGACCCCAAAAACGGGCGACCTTACGCCGCTCTTTCATTCGCCTGGGGAGCCGACGGCAGATACTATATACTCACCAGTACACTCGGCGGTCCCCTTGACGAAGCAACCCTGGAAAAGATAGCCTGCTCGTTAAGAGTTGATTGAATTAGTTTTATTTGCGGGATAAAAATTCCCATCGTCAGAACCGTAATACCCTTGTTAACAGGGTATTATTGCCTTAGTTTACGATTGTTACGGAATGTTTAGACGCTTCTCGACTACGTTTATGATTTGTTTATCATATCGGCATTATTATTGATACATCGGAGAGGTGCGTTATGAAGAGGATAATAGTAAGGCGGGTTAGAACCGCCAGGCCGAAAGCCAATACTGCCGCCAGACCGCAAAGCGGGACGAGAGTCATTGATAACGAAGTTATCAAGAGATTCAATCCCACCATGCTGGACCTCGGCGATATCAGTGCTCCCTGCCAGGAAAAAGAAGCGGTAGCCGCCGTGTTTGACCTCACCGGCTTTACGACTTTCTGCAACCAGGTGGACTCGTACCTGGCCATTCCCAGGTTTCTCAACGATTTCCTGGAGTGGTTTTTCAAAAGGGTCAGAGAGGGTCTGACGGAGGCAAATTATGGTAATCGCAGTATGCTTACGGCAGAACTTCCCATCATGGTGAAATTTTTAGGTGACGGCCTTTTACTGCTCTGGAATGCCCGCCGGATGACAGAAGGTCAAATTTGCAGGGTAACAGCTGCTCTTTATCAGATTTGCCGTGCCTACAGGCAGGAATTTTATCCCCAGATGAGCATGGCCGTGAATAAACCACCCAGGGTTCTCCGGTGCGGTGTGGCCCGGGGCAAAATCTTCAGCGTGGGTAACGGGAATGATTATGTGGGTCATTGTATTAATAATGCTTCTAGGTTATCAAAAGTAGGCTCTTTATCCTTTTGCTTTCCTCACCGCGGTTTTCAGGTCCGCGAACATATGCCTGTTGAATACCTCCGGCTCTTCGCGCCCAAGTATGTTTCTATTCGCGGCGTGGGCGAAAACGAGCTGGTCTGGGTGGTAAAAGATGAATTTGAAAGGTTGCCGGAAAAAAGCAAGGGAATGTTTCGTAATCTTGAACCTGTAATGGCGTCAGCCTAGTGCTGATATCTGGTTCTGAAACGAGGAAACGATAAATGGTATCTAGCCCGGAAAAAACAGCCTTATCCGGCCGCGTGGAGCAGGAAAATAAAGCGAGGCTGGAACTCATCTATGAGGTAAGTAAGAAGGTCGGGTCGGTTCCACGCATGAAGCAAATGCTGGAACAGGTTATAGAAATGACCCAGAAGACTCTTGATGCCTCCGCAGCCTCTATTCTTTTATTCAGAGACAACGACCAGGAATTATACTTCGAGGTTGTGTCGGGGCCGGTGGGTAAAAATCTGCGGCAGGTGAAATTAGACACCCAGTACGGTATCGCCGGACAGGTCGCCCGCACCGGCAAACCGTTAATTGTCAATGACGTCAGCCGGAGCGAGAACTTTCACAAAATGATTGATGAGACCACCGGCTTTACTACGAAGTCGCTCGTCTGTGCACCGCTGGCGGTACATCGTAAAATCCTGGGTGTGATTGAAGTACTGAACAAGCTGGATGGGAGCGAATTCGAAGAGCAGGACCTTGAAGCCGTTATATCGGTCGCGAATACAGCGGCTATGGCGATTGAAAATACCAAGATGCACCAGACGGTGCTGGATGCCTATAAAAGTACTATCAAAACCTTGGCGGCATCTATAGACACTAAAGACCCGTATACCCGCGGGCATTCCCAGCGGGTGATGGAATACACGTTACTGGCAGGCGCTTACCTTTCTTTTTCCTCCGAGGAAATGGAAACCCTGGAATACGCGGCTGTTCTCCATGACATCGGTAAAATCTCCATTGACTCCACAATACTTAACAAACCCGGCTCTCTGTCGAAATCGGAGTGGAATATAATACGTGAGCACCCTGTTATCGGTGCCAACTTATTGAAAGGAATACCTTTCCTGGAAAAGGCGAGCGAGCTGGTACTCTGTCATCATGAAAAGTTCAACGGTGAAGGCTATCCCAGCGGACTTAGTGGTGAGGCGATTCCGCTGGGAGCTCGCGTAATAGCCGTCGCTGATGCTTTTGATACCATGACCACCGACCGTTCGTATCACGCGGCTCTGACTGTCGAAAGCGCCGTTAAGGAATTGAATGATTATGCGGGCAGGCAGTTCTGCCCCGTTGCCGTAAAAGCTTTTATAACCGGACTCCATCTGAATAACGCTAAATAATCACCTTATTATTGAACGTTGACGGTCATAACCTTATCCCCGCATTAACCCGTGCGAGAATTCATCATCTTGCCGCAGCCTGCTGGGGTGTACGCCTGTATAATCCGAGAGAGCGTGCCGGATATTAAGATATTACGGCAGGGCTAGTTAGGAATTCGGAGCGTTATAGTGGTGCCGGTGCCCTTTTCCGATTGCACTACTAAGGTGCCCCCGATTAAGCGGGCTCTTTCCCGCATTCCGATGATGCCGAGTTTCCCGGACTGGGCAAGGTCGCTTGTTCTCTCGGGGACGTTAAAACCCTGCCCGTTGTCGCTTACAATTAGCGTCAGCGCATCGGTACCGAAGTCCAGACTCATCTCGACGGAAGAAGCCTGTGAGTGCCTCCTGATATTGCTCAATAGTTCCTGGGCGATGCGGAAAACAGTTAGCTCTATTTCCGGGGTAAGCCGGCGACGGCTTCCTGTAATATCTACCTTTGTAGCTGTGCCGTATCCCTTCTCCAGGTCGGCAATAAGCCACTCCAGCGCCGGGACCAGACCAAGGTCATCCAGTATAGATGGTCTTAGGTCCTGACTGAAACGGCGTACGCCGTCGAGGGCGGAATCAGACATCTCGTGCAGCTTTTTCAGTTGCTTAATTACGGGTTTCGTCAGCTCTCTTTTTCCCGTGGTGAGAGAGTCGAGTCCACGCGAAAGCGTGGCCAGAATCTGGGCGGTGTCATCATGAAGCTCCCGGGAGATGCGTAATCTTTCGTCTTCCTGTGCCCTGGTTACCTGTTTGATGTAGTACTCCATGTTCTGGCGCAATTGTTTCTCCTCGGTCATATCCTGGGCTATTACCTGCAGGCCGATTATCTGGTTTCTCCGGAGCAGGGGGCTGCTCCGGAGTTCGACATACGCCTCTGTGCCGTTTTTCCCGTTTAAGCGGGCTTCCGTAATGCCTCCCGCCGGCACACGCCCCAGTTTTTCTGAAAACAGCTGTTTTAGCTTTTCCTTGCTTTCTCCGGAAAAGTGGTCATAGACCGCGGTGGTTGCCATCTCCTTCAATGTGTAGCCGGTTAGCTGCTCGCAGGCGCGATTGACCGAGATAATGCGGCCTGTTGTGGAGCAGACGAAAATCGCATCGCTTGAATTTTCAAAGAGACCGCGGTAGCGCTCCTCGGATATACGCAGCTGTTGCGCCGTAACCTGCTGCTGCTGGTAGAGGTGGGCGTTCTCCACAGCCACGCCTATCTGGTTGCCCATGGCCGTAAGCAGCTCTAACTCCTCCGGTTGAAACTGCCGGTAGCTCCGCATGGCGATGCATATGGTACCGTTTACCTTCCCTTTCGAGCTTATCGGTACGATAAGCGTGGAGCGTAGTTTGAACTTGCTGACCACTTCCCGGGTAAGCCGCGAATCTTGAGAAGCATCCTCGACGAATAACGGTTGACCTGACTGGGCTACCCGCCCGTTGAAACCCTCCCCCAGTTTGATTCTATCCACCCCCCGGGAGAGTTCTTCCGAGGAACCGCGTTGAGCCGCCAAGGTAAGTTCGCCGCTTTTTTCATCGAGGAGGAATACCCAGGCTACGTCAATCTGCATGACATCCATAACGTTATCTATGGCATTGCTTAATACCGTGCTTAATTCCAGCGATTCCGAGACGGTGCTTGATATCCGGTTAATAGCTGCCAGCCTTTTTTCGTCTTCTTTGGTAACTTCAACGCTTGCCTGGAGCTCTTCCCTGATTTTTCCCAGCTGGTCAAGTGCCCTTTGCTGACGGTGAATCAACCAGGTTACCAGTAGGCTGATGAAAAGGAAGGCGATAGTCTCGGTTACGGCCTCCGGTACCAGCGAGGAGTAGAATATAGCGCGCGGCATGAGTGCCAGGCTGATTAATATCGCTGTTATTACCCCGCCCCGCCAGCGGAAGACGAAGGCGGCGTAAGCTACCGGTATTATTGAAAGGATACGGTAAGTTGAATACCGGGCGAGTTGAAAGGGCGCCCCGGGCAGCAATGTCTGAAGCCACGGAATACGTTCGGCATAGTAGATAAGGGCACCGCAGGACATGATAGCTAGGATAATCCAGAAATGTGGAACCCTGTAAAAATTCTTCACCAGCGTGGTCCTATCGTTTTTTGGTACTATGCTAAATCGTCCAGGCCTACCCAGCCTTTCCTCAATGCCTGCAGGACGGCTTCTGTCCTCGAGCCCACATCTATCTTGCGGAAGATATTGGCCAGGTGGGCCTGCACCGTGCGCCGGCTCAAGAAAAGCTGCGCGGCGATGTCCTGGTTGCTCATACCTTTGGCGGCCAGCTTCAGTATCTCCATTTCCCGCTCGCTAAGCTCGGTCGCCTGTGCCGGCTCCTCTGCCTGTCTGCCGGACTCCCCCAGGCGGCTGAATACCTTCTGGGCAATAGCAGGATGGAGTACGGCTTCGCCGGCATGTACGGAACGTATGGCGTTAACCAGGTCGCTGCCGCTGACATTCTTCAGGAGGTATCCGGCGGCCCCCGCCTCCAGCAAAGCCACGATGTACTGGTCGTTATCATAGGCGGTTAATACCAGTATGGCTGTGACCGGGTTATCGGCTTTAATCTGTCGGGTCGCCTCGATGCCGTTGACCTTGGGCATGGCTATGTCCATGAGGACTAGATGGGGGTGTAGCTCCTTTACCAGTTTAACGGTCTCTTCACCATCGCTGGCTTCACCGACGACCTCCATATCTTTCTCATGGTCGATAAGGCTATGCGTTCCCTCGCGGAAGAGGGCGTGGTCATCGGCGATTAATACTCTAATTTTGTTCATTTGGGTGCTTCATTAATAGCAATACCATTACTTATTCTCATTATAGTCTGCCATGGGGAATAGTTCAAAGGTGGGTGCTGGCATGTATCAATATGTACAAATTGCTTAGTAGGGAAATAGGCCATGATGACAGGCTAGATTAGGCCAGATGCTGGATGGAATTGGCTTATTTCAGTGATATCCTGAAAATTGAGGGACCTGAAGGAGGCGATGCATATGGAGAGCGAGCGGGACGATAATTCCATCAACATCTCGACAGTGCTTGATGAACTGGAAAAAGACCTTTCCCCTCATCCGATTGAGGTTGAGGAAGAGAAGACTGCCTCCGGCAAAGAGGCCATCCTTCAGATACTGGGTCGGGCTGCGGATGACCACAAGTTCTTGGCCCGGCTGGCCGAAAACCCGGTCAGGGTGCTGAAAGAGTACGACCTGACTTCGGAGGAAAAAGCGGCTCTGGCGTCGGGTGATTTACGCCGGATAGAATCATGGGTCGGCAAACTGGACAAGCGATTAAGCACTTGGATATGGTGCCGTCTTCAACAGGAAAAGTGGTAAGTAAAGCGAGGTCTGGAATGAGTATAGCTGATGTAAAGCAGGAAGCCGGGACAGTAACCGAACAAGACGAAAGTAATGTAGCGGCTCAAGTAGATAAGGTGCTGGAATCGTTTACCGGCGATAAAGCCGAGTTGATACCGATATTACAGCAGGTGCAGCGGGTCTTCGGCTATTTGCCCGAAGAAGCGATGAGCCGGATAGCGGTTTTTGTCGACGTGCCGGAATGCACGGTCTTCGGGGTGGCTACTTTCTACGCGCAGTTCAGGTTTGTGCCCATCGGACGGAACGTTGTCAAGGTATGCCGCGGCACGGGCTGCTATGTTAAAGGAGCACCCCGGATTCTCGATAAGATAGAAAAGCTGCTGGGCATCAAGGACGGAGAGACGACGCCCGACCTGGAATACACTCTGGAGACGGTCGCCTGCTTCGGTTCGTGCGCCCTGGCGCCGGTGGTGGTTGTCAACGACAGGGTGTATGGCAGAATGACGCCGGACAGGGTGAAAGAGATACTGGGTCATAAGGACTAGGAGCAATATTCAGGGGGACATGATGAATTTTCAAGAGGTAAAAGAGCAGGCAATCTCGAAATGGGAGGCCATGCAGACAAGCCCGAAGCCCCGTATTTCAATAGGCATGGGCACCTGTGGTATCGCCGCCGGGGCTGAAGACATACTTAAAACACTCCGCGGGGAGCTGGATAAAAACGGACTGGAGGCCGACATTATTCAGGTAGGATGTATCGGTCTCTGCTACGCCGAGCCTCTGATAGAGATAGCCAAACCGGGCAAGCCAAATATTTTTTACGGAAATCTCACGCCTGAACTAATGTCGGAGATTGTCCGGGACTACCTGGCAGGTGATAATCCCCGCCCCGACATCGCCCTGGGCACCCGCGGCAAAGGCGACATAGATGGAATACCGCGTTTGTTTGACCTTCCCGTTCTCAAGCCCCAGGTACGCATCGCCCTGCGCAACTGCGGGAATATCGACCCCACCGATATCGACCAGTATATCGCCGGCGGCGGTTATGACGGACTGGCCGAAGCGCTCGGCATGAAGCAGCAGGAAGTAATCGACGATATTAAGAAGTCAGGCCTGCGCGGTCGCGGCGGCGCCGGGTTCTCCACCGGACTCAAGTGGCAGTTCTGCCACGATGCCCCTGGCACGCAGAAGTATATTATATGCAACGCCGATGAAGGCGACCCCGGAGCATTTATGGACCGGGCTGTCCTCGAAGGCGACCCCCACGCCGTACTGGAAGGTATGCTTATCGGCGCGTATGCCATCGGGGCTTCCGAAGGCTATATCTACATACGGGCCGAATACCCGCTGGCGATTCAACGGCTTATTACCGCCATCGAGCAGATGGAGAAGTACGGACTGCTCGGCGAAAATATCATGGGTTCCGGTTTCAATTTCCATATAAAGATTAAGGAAGGTGCCGGCGCCTTCGTCTGCGGCGAGGAGACCGCGATGATGGCGTCTATCGAAGGTAACCGGGGCATGCCCCGCCCCCGACCCCCCTTCCCGGCTCAATCCGGCCTCTGGGGCAAACCTACCAATATTAACAACGTGGAGACCTGGGCTAATATCTCCGCCATTATGCAGAAAGGGGCGGACTGGTACGCCGGCCTGGGTACGGAAAAAAGCAAGGGCACTAAGACCTTCTCGCTGGTGGGAAAGGTCAACCGCACCGGTCTCATCGAAGTACCGATGGGCATCAAGTTACGAGAAATCATCGAGGGCATCGGTGGCGGTATCCCCGATGGCAAGACATTCAAGGCCGTCCAGACCGGAGGTCCGTCGGGCGGGTGTTTACCCGCCAGCTTCCTTGATTCGCCGGTCGATTACGAATCGCTGGCTGCCGCCGGCTCTATCGTGGGGTCGGGCGGTATGGTTGTCATGGACGAAGATACCTGCATGGTAGACGTAGCCCGGTATTTCCTGACCTTTACGCAGCTTGAGTCCTGCGGCAAGTGTATCCCGTGCCGCTGGGGCACCAAGCAGATGCTGGACATCTTGGAAGATATCGTCGGCGGCAACGGCAGGGAAGGAGATATCGACCTGCTGCTGGAACTGGGCGATGCCGTGAAAAACGGCTCTCTCTGCGCCCTGGGCGGAACGGCCCCCAACCCGGTGCTGACGACTATCCGCTACTTCCGGGAAGAGTATGAAGCCCATATCGATGATAAAACCTGTCCGGCGTTGGCCTGTAAAGCGCTGGTGTCCTACTATATCGACGCCGAAAAATGCCAGGGTTGCGGTATCTGCGCCCGCGCCTGCCCCGCCGAGGCAATCAAAGGCGATAAGCGCATGGTGCATGTTATCGACCAGGATAAATGTATAAAATGCGGAAGCTGCTTTGACGCGTGCCCGACTAAATTCGGGGCTGTGATGAAAACCTCGGGGAAACCCATCGAAGCTCCCGCCGAGCCTGTTCCCGTGGGCGATAAAGCTTAACAACCAGGGTTATTTGAAGGTAATGGAGGCAACTGATGATGACAACTAGCTCAACTGTAGCCGATGAGAAAAAACTGGGGACCATCTCCCTGACCATTGATGGCATAAAGGTCGAGGTGCCGGAAGGGGCTACAGTGCTCGAAGCGGCACGGAAAGCCGGTGTCTATATACCCACGCTATGTTACGATGAAGACCTGAAACCGTACGGGGCCTGCCGCCTCTGTATCGTGGAGATAGAGAAGATGCGCGGTCTGCCGACCTCCTGTACTACCCCGGCCACGGACGGCATGGTCGTTCATACCGAAACACCCGCAGTCAGCCAGTCCCGCCGCATCACCATGGAGCTTATTATGGCCAACCATCACGGCGACTGTCTTACCTGCGCCAAAAACCAGAACTGCGAGCTTCAAACGGTAGCCCGCTACCTCGGCGTGGAGCAGGAGCACTACGATAGAATGCGGAAGAGTAAGACGACCGTCGCCATCGACGATAGCCACCCCGCCTTTACCCGCGACCTCAACAAGTGCATCCTCTGCGGTCGGTGCGTACGCGCCTGCAACGAGATTGCCTGCGTCGGCGCCATCGACCTGGCTTTCCGGGGCAACTCGGCCAGGGTAAGCACCTTCGGCGATAAACCTCTTCTGGAATCGATATGCGAAGGGTGCGGCGAATGCCTGGAGCATTGTCCCACCGGGGCGCTTATCCCTAAAAATGCCAAACAGGCGACGCGTTACGTAAAAACGGTCTGTCCCTACTGCGGCGTGGGCTGCTCTATCTATCTGGGCGTACGCGGCAATGAAATAGTGGAAGTACGGGGCGATAAAGAGAGTCCCGTCAATAAGGGCGGCCTCTGCGTTAAGGGACGGTTCGGCTTCGACTTCGTCAATCACCCCGATCGTTTAACCAGTCCCCTGATAAGGAAAGAGGGCTGGAGCAAAGATGTGGAGGTCAACGGCAATTTCAAAGACATCTTCCGGGAGGCCACCTGGGATGAAGCCCTTGACCTGGTGGCGGACCGGTTCTTGAGAATGAAATCGGAACATGGGCCGGACAGCCTTGGTGTTTTAAGCTCGGCCAAGTTCACCAACGAGGAAAATTACCTGGTGCAGAAGTTCACCCGGGCGGTCATCGGCACTAATAATGTCGACCACTGCGCCCGCCTCTGCCATGCTTCGACGGTAGCCGGGGCTGCCATTGCCTTCGGTGACGGCGCTATGAGCAACTCGATTTCCGACTTTAAAAAGGCCGACCTCCTATTTATCATCGGCTCCAACACCACCGAGTGCCATCCCATCATCGGGCGGTATGTCCGCCAGGCGGTAAAGAACGGTACCGGGCTTATCGTGGCCGACCCGCGTACTATACAACTGGCTAAAAAAGCCACCGTCCACCTGCGGCAAAAACCCGGGACGGATGTGGCGCTGCTCAATGCTATGATGAATGTCATTCTTGAAGAGGGTCTCTATGATAAACAGTTCGTCGAGGAACGTACCGAAGATTTCGAGTTAATGGCGGCCACCGTTAAAAATTATACGCCCGAGATGGCCGAGGAAATTACCGGCGTGCCTAAATCGCAGATAATCAGGGCGGCGCGCCTCTTTGCCAGCGCCCAGAGGTCCTGCGTTCTCTACGGCATGGGCATCACCCAGCACACCACGGGCACGGATAATGTTAAGAGCATCGCCAACCTGCTGATGATGACGGGCAATATGGGCCGGGAGGGGACGGGATTCAGTCCGCTGCGGGGCCAGAACAATGTCCAGGGCGCCTGCGACATGGGCGCCCTGCCCAACGTCTTCCCCGGTTACCAGCCGGTGACCAATCCTGAAGCCAGGGAAAAATTTGAAAAAGCCTGGAACTGTAAGATTAAAGATACGCCGGGGCTGCCCGTTACCGAGATGATTGAAGTGGCTTCCCGCGGTAAAATCAAGGCCATGTATATCCTCGGTGAAAACCCGATACTAAGTGAGCCCTACGCCATTCATACCCGGCGAGCCCTGCAGGAGCTGGATTTCTTGGTGGTGCAGGATATCTTCCCCACCGAGACGGCCGTCCTGGCCGATGTTATCCTGCCGGCGGCGGCCTTTGCTGAAAAAGATGCCACTTACACCAGCACCGAGCGGCGGGTACAGAAACTCCGTAAGGCCGTCGAGCCGCCCGGCGAAGCCAGACCCGACTGGCAAATTATATCCATGCTGGCGGATAAGATGGGGTATCCTTTCTCCTACCGGGATACGGAAGAGATAAACGAGGAGATGGTGTCGCTTACCCCCATCTACGGCGGTATTCACTACGACCGTCTGGAAAACAGCTATGGGTTGCAGTGGCCCTGTCGGGACAGGGAAGACCCGGGGACGCCCACCCTTCACGAGGGGGAATTTTCCCGCGGCCTCGGTAAGTTCCACGCCGTCGAGTACCGGCCTCCGGCGGAATCGGTCTCTCCCGACTATCCCCTCATCCTGACCACCGGACGCATACTGGAGCACTGGCATACCGGCAGTATGAGCCGGAGGACCAAAGTGCTGAACGACCTGCATCCCAACGGCGCCATTGATATTCACCCGGATGACGCTTTGAAGCTCGGCATTGTGGACGGCGACCTTATCAGCGTGGCTTCAGAGCGGGGTAAGATAGAAGCCCCGGTCAATATTACCGATAAGACCTCCCCCGGACTTGCCTTCATGGCTTTCCACTGGAAGGAGTCGCCGGCTAACGTGCTTACCAATGCGGCCCTCGACCCCGTGGCCAAGATACCGGAATTCAAGGTGTCCGCCGTTAAAGCGGTGCTGGCGGTCCTGGACCGGGCTACCCAGGATAACGCCTTCCTGTCCCGCCTTGCCGAGAATCCCGCCGAGGCGTTAAAAGAGTATGAGTTGACGCCTGAAGAGAGGGTAGCCATTGCCAGCGGCGATATACGAAAAATCGAGTCCTGGGTAGGCAAGCTGGATGAACGTCTTAAGAAATGGCTTATTGCCAGGCTGGCACAGGAAAAATGGTAACATCGGTTCCGTGTAGAATAGAAAACAGGGAGTTGAAGAGGGGCAGACGCCCCTCTTCCTTTTCTCCTCATGCTTGCTTCCTGTAGGAACAAACTGAAAAGAGTATAATGGAACAAAAGTATACAAAAGGAAAATGTAATGAGTCAGGACATGAGAATTCCTGATAAAGACCGCTTGATGGGGGGGGATGGGTCACCCGCTGGATTCACCGGGCGGCTCTTACGGGCTAGAGCCAGGACGGGTATTTTCGGTATCCATTTCTGGATAATTATTGGCCTCTTCATCGTTTTTTCTTATATTTATTACGGTATCTTACCTTCCTTCCATGATATTTACGTTATTATTTTCTTTTACCCGATGATATATGCGGCTATTGTATATCGTGTGCGGGGGGTAATAGTTAGTGGTCTCGTTTTCATCGGCATCCTGTTGCCGCAAGCTCTTCTTTTTACCCAGGACCCGCTTTCGCTGATGAGGACGCTTATTTTTGCCATCTTTGCCTTCCTCGTCAGCGGCCTGGGAGCTACCCTGCTGAACTACCTGGAACACCAGGTCGAAGCATATCAGGAAATATTATCACTTAACGACGAGTTGAACGGCTATATCGAGCAACTGAAAAAGACACAGCAGCAGCTCATACAGGCGGCTAAGCTAAGTTCCATTGGCCAGCTATCGGCGGCGGTAGCCCATGAGCTCAACAATCCGCTGGCCGGCATTCTGGTCTATACCAAGCTGTTGAAGGATAAGCTGGCCAGGGATTCATTTGATAAAGAACAAATGCAGGAAAACCTGGAGAGAATAGAGTCGGCCATCGATTATTGTACCGGGATAATACGAGGTCTTCTCGATTTCGCGCGGCAATCCGAGCCCCTTCTGCGCCCGGTGACCATCAGCCGGGCTATTGATAAAGCCATGTCTCTGGTGGGGCACCAGGCTAAAATGAAGCGGATTGAAGTGGTCAGGGAAGAATCGGAGAGGCTGTCGCTTGTTGTGGCCGATTTCAACCAGCTTGTTCAGGTTATTATCAACCTGGTGGTCAATGCCGTTCAGGCTATGAATGAAGGCTACAGGCTGGATATCCGCACTTCTGAGGACAACGACTGGGTAAAAATAAGCGTTCATGATACCGGGTGCGGTATACCCGAAGAAAATATGGACAAGCTGTTTACGCCCTTTTTCACCACCCGGGAAGAGGTGAAGGGAGTGGGATTGGGCCTGGCGGTATCTTATGGAATCATCGAGCGACATGGGGGCAGAATTGAAGTGGAGAGCGAGGTGGGAAGGGGAAGTACCTTTACAGTCTTCCTGCCGGCTTATAAAGAAGAGTTGCCGCCGGAAAATTCAACTAAATAAGCCTTTACTTATCACCGACCTGCCAGGGTAATCGGATAGTCAGTTCTGTTCCCCTGTCCGGTTCCGACTTTATCTGAAGGTCGCCGTTCAGCAGCCTGGCCCTTTCGTACATTCCCATAAGGCCGAGCCGGCCGGCGCTTACCATGTCCTCGACTCTTTCCGGCATTTTAAAGCCCGCGCCGTTATCGGCCACGGTCATCTCAATGTGTTCTCCCCCCCCCTCGACTTTAATCTCCACCGTAGAGGCACGGGCGTGTTTCCTGATATTGTTGAGCGCTTCCTGGGCGATTCTGAAAAGCACAATCTGTATTTCCGCCGAAAGAGGACGGTCGATGCCGGTAACCTCGACCTTTGCTTGGATACCCTGGTCTCTTTCCAGTTCCTCGGCAATCCATTCGATGGCGGCCACCAGACCGAGGTCGTCGATGATGCGTGGTCGCAGGCCTTGAGCGCAGCGGCGTGTCGCCTCCAGTGCCTCGACGGCTTGGCTGCGAAGAGTCTCTATATTCTCTTTTAGTGTTGCTAGCTTCAGTCGCGGACTGGAAGCCAGATTGTCCAGCTTTTGAATCAGGATGAGTATATAGGGGGACACATCGTCGTGCAGGTCCCGGGCGATGCGTTTTCGCTCCTCTTCCTGGACCCTGGTTATCTGCTGGATATAGGTACGTACGTTCTCCTGTAATTGCGTTTCCTGGGTTACGTCCCTGGCGACGTGCTCGAAGCCGCTTATCCTGCCGCCGGCTATTATCACATTGGTGGACATTTTCACCGTTTTTGTCGAGCCGTCCTTAATGAAGAACTGCTGCTCGTAGGGTTGCTCGAATTCCTCCTCCTTGATAAGTCTGTCCCGTACTTCTCTGGCCAGAGTCAGCGATTTGCTGCTAAGGAATTTGGCAAGCTGTACGCCTTCCAGTTCTTCTCTCTTAAACCCTGTCAGCTTTTCGAAAGCCCTGTTGCCATCCACGAACAGGCCGTTCACGTCCTGCACCCAGATAGCGTCACTGGCGTTCTCAAACAGGTAGCGGTATTTCTGTTCCGAGATACTCATTCCCTGTTCGGATTCTTCCAGCTTGGTTAATAGCTGCTGGTATAGCTCGCTCTCTTTCCGTTTAGTCTCGAACCATAAGTTGACCAGAATCCCGAGGATGATGACGGCGCCGCTTTCCAGAATGGCTTCGGGTCTGTATTCGGATATCAGGAAGACTCGTGGGAGTATCACGGCGAGTGATATGCCCAGACTGATTATCCCCGCTCTAAGGCCCAGGAACATGCCGGCGTAAGTAATGGGTATCAGGAAGAGGATTCGTTCTACCGCATGGCGCGTAAGACCGAGAAACGAGAGCAGAGACGGCGAGTCTATCCTTAATATCTGTTGCGGATATTGAAAAATAATGCCGACGATAAACATCGCCAGTAACAACCATAGATGAGGACTGGCGATGGTGATAGACGCTGGCTTTAATCCGCGGAAGTTAATGGTTAATACTCCACTCTCGAATGTTTACCGAATGAAGCGGCTACTGTATATCGTCAAGGTCTATATAACCCTGCTTTAAACCTTTAATGATGGCATCGGTACGGCTGCTGCAGCCGAGTTTGTTGAAGATATTGGTCATATGGGCTTTAACAGTTCGCAGGCTGATAAAGAGTTTTTCAGACATTTCCTTATTGCTAAGTCCCCGGGATGCCCACTTTAAAATTTCCATTTCTCTGGGTGTCATTTGTCCGGTGGTCTCCCGTTCTTCCGGGCTTTTGGATAGACTGGCCAGGCGCTGTACGAGCTTGCGGGTAACCTCGGGGTCGAGCACAGATTCGCCCGTGCGTACCGCGCGTATGGCTTTCACCACGTCTTTTCCGGGCGAATTTTTTAGCAGGTAACCGCAGGCGCCGGCTTCCAGAAGGCCGATGATATAGCGGATATCGCTGTAAGCCGTCAGTATCAGTAACGCCGTCGACGGGCTGACCTGCTTGATTTGTTTGGTTGCTTCCACACCGTTAAGCTTCGGCATAACGATGTCCATTATGATGATATCCGGCTTTAGTTCGTTGGCCAGCCGGACGGCTTCCTCCCCATCCGCCGCTTCTCCCACCAACTCGAAGTCCTTTTCCTGTTCGAGGAGATTACGCATGCCCTCCCGTAGCATGGCATGGTCATCGACTATTAAAATCCTCGTCTTCATTACGCTCCTGTTGTCCTGAACCTACGTATATTTCATCACCCCTATTCTAGAGCGTTTGGCAAAAAATCTCAATCATTAGTTATAGGTATACGGTTCTAGTACTTGGGGACATGCTGAAATACGACTTCCTGACGGGCAAGATAAGTCGTGCGGGCGGTTTATGAATCACGCATAACTGATAACATATTAAGAGTATCAGTTATCAGAGGTCGGAGAAGTAACATTGCGCAGGACAAGCGGTAATCAAGGTCTTAATAACGAAGAAAGACGCGAAAACAGGAAAGCAATTCTGGATGCCCTTGTTAAAGCTACCGAGGATGGAATGCCGCCAGCTGATAGGACTGATGAAGAAGGCAACGAGACCGATGCCTATTATACGCTAACTTCAGAGGAAATGGACGCACTGGTAAACGGCAATATGGATAAAATAGGGAGCTGGGTGAGCAGTCTGGATAAACGCCACGCCGCCCGGCTTTTACGCTGGCTCATCAAGGAAAACTGGTAAATGGGTGGCTGAAGTGAGTTAACCCCGGATAACCTGGTATAAAAGAGATAAACGGATTAGGAAAGGAGAAGTGTTACATGGCAGAGAGGAAAAAAATACTGATTGCCGATGATGAAAGCATCGTGCGGGATTCGCTGACGGACTGGCTTACGGACAAGGGTTACCAGGTCGTCACCGCCGAGAACGGCGAAGAAACCCTTAACATGCTTATGGAGGGCGATAACTACGGGGTTGTCGTTCTGGATGTGCGTATGCCGGGGAGAGACGGCATCACCATTCTGGAGGAAGCTAGGCAAAAGCACCCCGACCTCAAGTATATCATCATCAGCGGTTACCCTTCCGTAGATATCATGACGAGAGGGATAAGGCTGGGTGCCATGGGGTTCCTGGTTAAACCTTTCGACCCTGAAGAGCTGGAGAAGCTTATCCGCCATGCGATAAACGGAGCGGATGAAACAGCAAGCGTAGTTGAAGAGGCCTCCGGCCAGACCGGGGAAGAACTCCTGGGCCAGATATCCGGTAAGGAAATCGCCTCAATGATGGCGGAAAACCGGCAGTTCACCCCGTCAAAAGAATTCTCCGAGGCCGCCGCTTTGAAAAGCCTGGATGAATATAAAGCGCTCTATAACTGGTCTATCAAAGACCCGGAGGGTTTCTGGGGGCAGGTCGCCAGTCAACTGGACTGGTACAAGAAGTGGGACAAGTTCCTGGATTATAACTTCAAGGAAAAACCCGAGGTGCGTTACTTTATCGGCGGCAAGATAAATGTCAGCTATAACTGCCTCGACCGCCATCTGGATACCTGGCGCAAGAATAAAGCCGCCATTATCTGGCAGGGAGAACCGGATGAAGATGTCGAGGTGTATACCTACCAGCAGCTCCATCATGAGGTGTGCAAGTGCGCCAACGTCCTGAAAAAGCTGGGCGTTAAAAAAGGCGACACTGTTTCGATTTACCTGCCCATGATTCCCGAACTGGCTATAGCCATGCTGGCCTGTGTCCGCATCGGGGCGGTGCACAGCGTGGTTTTCGGCGGTTTCAGCGCCGAGGCCCTGCGGGACCGCATCCTTGACTGTCGCTCGAAGGTACTTATCACCGCCGATGGCTATTATCGCAGCGGCCGCCAGATTGTTAGTAAAAATAATGCTGATCAGGCTCTTAAAGAATGCCCCGAGGTAACGGATGTCGTTGTTGTTAAAAGGCTGGGTATAGATATACCGATGCAGGAAGGCAGGGACCAGTGGTGGCAGGACGTGATTAACGCTGATGATATTAGCGCCGATTGCGAACCGGAACAGATGGACGCAGATGCACCCCTGTTTATCCTTTACACCAGCGGCAGCACCGGCAAGCCCAAGGGAGTCGTTCATACGCAGGCGGGTTATCTCCTGCACTGCTACCAGAGCATGAAGTGGATATTTGATATAAAAGAAGAGGATACTTACTGGTGCACCGCCGATGTAGGCTGGGTCACCGGACACAGCTATATAGTGTACGGTCCTCTGGCTATCGGCGCCGCCAGCCTGATGTTTGAGAGCGTGCCGACCTACCCCGAACCCGATAGGTTCTGGAAGATAGTGGAGAAGTTCGGCGTAAACGTTTTCTATACCGCCCCCACTGTTATCAGGGCTCTCATGAGGGATGGCGAGGAATGGCCAAATAAAAACGACCTCTCCAGCCTTAGACTTCTCGGCAGCGTCGGCGAGCCTATCAATCCGGAAGCGTGGATGTGGTACCACCGGGTTATCGGCAAGGAGAAATGCCCCATCGTGGATACCTGGTGGCAGACGGAGACCGGCGGTATACTGATTACGCCCCTTCCCGGCGCCATTCCCACCAAGCCCGGTTCGGCCACCCTGCCGTTCCCCGGTGTCGAGCCGGTGATATTGAGAGAAGACGCGACCGAGGCCGGCGTCAACGAGGGCGGCTTCCTCTGCATCAAGAAACCCTGGCCGGGTATGATGCGCACACTCTACCACGACCCGGATAGATTCAAGGAAACGTATTTCAGCAAGTTCCCGGGTTACTACTGTACCGGTGATGGTGCCCGGCGCGACCAGGACGGCTATTACTGGCTCATGGGACGTATCGATGATGTAATTAACGTCTCCGGTCACCGCATCGGCACCGCCGAGGTGGAAAGCAGCCTGGTTTCGCATGCCAAGGTGGCCGAAGCCGCCGTCGTCGGTATGCCTCACCAGTTGAAAGGTCAGGGTATATACGCTTACGTCACCCTGAAGGTCGGCGAGGCATCGAGCCCGGAACTGGAGAAGGAATTGAGGACCCATGTCCGCCAGCAAATCGGACCTATCGCTACTCCCGACGTGGTTCAGTTTGCCGACGGCTTACCCAAGACGCGCAGCGGTAAAATTATGCGCCGGATTCTGGTCAAGATAGCTGCCGGCAATACTGAAGACCTGGGTGACACTTCTACTCTTGCCGACCCGTCAGTCGTGGACACGCTGTTGGCCGGTAGAAAACAGTAGCAATAAAAACGGGTGGTCGGAGAGGATTTTCTCTCCGACCACGTTTATTCTTAACTATATACGGAGGAATTTTGTGGCAAAGGTAATAGCTAAAGAAGAACCGCAATGGGCTAACCCCGGCGCTCTGGGTCTGGCCGGGTTTGGCCTTAATACTCTCCTGTTGCAGGTTCACAACATCGGCTGGATAGACAGCACCTTACCCCTCATTTTCGGTTTTTTCTGGGGGGGTGTGGCCCAGATTATCGCCGGTATCATTGACGCCCGGCGCGGCGATACCTTCGGTCTTACGGCCTTTGTGTCGTACGGCGTTTTCTGGCTGGGGCTTAGCTTCAGTTTTCTCCTGCAATGGATAGGGCTGATAGAAATGGATAACCACGGTATTGCCTGGCTTTTCATCATGTGGGGTATCTTTACCGGTTACATGACAATCGCCACTTTTAAAATGACCTACATGCATATTTCCGTATTCGTATCGTTAACCGTGCTTTTCTTTCTGCTGGCAGCCACATTCTTCGGCGCCATACCCGCTATAGTACCCGGTATCGAGGGGCTTTTCTGCGGCGGGGCGGCGGTTTACGGCTCGGCGGCGGTAATCGTTAATACCAAGTACGGACGTGAGGTATTCCCGCTGGGAGCGGTTTCTAAGTAGAGTATCGGGGGAGGTGGGGTGAAGAGAGAGGAACATTTAAGCCCTGGTGAGAACCACGGGGGTGTTGATATACTTTTCGGTTAAACTCTGATGCAGGCTACCTGATGGTTATCACCGATATCCCTCAGAGGCGGCACGGTCTGGGAGCACTCGGGGATGGCCATGAAGCATCTGGGGTGGAAAGGGCAACCGGGCGGCGGGTTCAATGGACTGGGCACTTCACCCTTCAGGATAATACGCTCGCGTGTCTCCTCGACGACAGGGTCGGCTATAGGCACGGCGGAGAGAAGAGCCCTGGTATAGGGATGAACGGGATTATCGTAGAGCTCCTTCGCTTTACAAATTTCCACGATGCGTCCCAGGTACATCACAGCCACGCGGTCGGAGATATGCTTTACCACGGAAAGGTCGTGGGCGATGAAGAGATAGCTCAACTCTTTGACGCTATCCTGAAGTTCCTCCAGCAGGTTGATAATCTGCGCTTGAATTGAAACGTCCAGGGCGGAGATGGGTTCGTCGCAGACGATTAGGTCGGGGTCGCAGGCCAGCGCGCGCGCCACGCCGATGCGCTGGCGCTGACCGCCGGAGAATTCGTGGGGAAAGCGGTCGGTCATGGAAGGGTCGAGACCGACGATGTGAAAGAGCTCTTCGACGCGGTCACGGTATTCACTCGCGTTCATGACCATATTGTGAATTTTCAGTGGTTCGCCGACAATGCTGCCGGCATTCTGGCGAGGGTCAAGTGACGAGTAGGGGTCCTGGAAAATCAAGGCCATTTTATTACGTACTTGGCGTAGTTTTTTCTCGGGGAAATTGGCGATATCCTCGTCCTGAAAAATTATGCTGCCTGCGGTCGGCTTATAGAGTCCGAGGATGCAGCGGCCGATAGTGGTCTTACCACAGCCGCTTTCGCCCACCAGCCCCAGGGTTTCATCTCGTTTAAGCTGAAAGGAAACACCATCGACGGCTTTAACATCGGCGACCTTTCTACGAAGGAGGCCGCGGGTGACGGGGAAATACATTTTAAGGTCCTGGATGTCAAGGATATCATCGCTAAGTTTTTGATTCACTTGTTTTTCTCCTTGGTATCAGCATAACACCTGATATAATGGTTGCCGTTCACAGGAGTCAGTGGCGGCCACGGTTCTTTGGCGCATCTTTCTAATCTATAGGAACACCTGGGCAGGAAAGCGCAGGTGGCGGGCATATTAATCAGGTTGGGGGGCAGGCCTTCGATGGGTACCAGCTTGGTGCCCTCCTCTGCGTCGAGCCTGGGGATGCACTTAAGTAGGCCTATGGTATAGGGATGGCGCGGGTTGATGAAGATATCCTTGGTGGTACCGGACTCGACGATACGCCCGGCATACATAATGTAAATCCTCTGGGCGTAACGGGCGACCACGCCCAGGTTATGGGTGACAATTACCAGCGAAGTGCGGAAACGCTGGACCATGTCCTTCATAAGTTCTAGGAGTTGGGCCTGCGTGGTAACGTCCAGGGAGGTGGTTGGCTCGTCGGCGATAATGATTCTGGGATTGCAGGAGAGTGCCATGGCAATCATGACACGCTGGCGCATGCCGCCGGAGAAGTGATGGGGGTAATCATCGATGCGATCTTCTGCACCGGAAATACCGACCATGCTCATCAGTTCTATAGCTCTCTTCCGGGCGGTGTCACCATCCATTTTTATATGGAGTTGTAACATTTCTGTAAGCTGCTGGCCGATTGTCAGGACGGGATTAAGGGATGTCATAGGTTCCTGGAAAATCATGGCGATTTTAGCACCGCGCACGGAACGCATTTCGGGACCGTTAGCCTCGTACTTGAGAAGGTCCCTTCCCTCGAAGATGACCTCGCCACCGGCTATTTCTCCCGGGGCGCTGATGAGCTGCATGACGGAAAGCTGACTAACGGATTTACCGCAGCCGCTCTCGCCCACGAGGCCGACAATTTCCTGCTCATCGATGTAGTAGGAGACACCATCAACGGCCTTGACCAGGCCGCTTTCGGTCTTGAATTGGGTTACCAGATTGTTTACCTGTAGTAATTCTGCCATTTTATTTCCTCAAATTATAATATACCTCTCAACTTATTTCCTCAAATTATAATATACCTCTCAACCTCGGGTCTAGTGCATCCCGCAGGCCGTCGCCTACCATGTTAAAGGCAAACACGACCAGCATAATGGCGATGCCAGGCGCGAAGGAGAGTACCGGATTCATTGACAGAAACCGATAACCGTCGTTGACCATAGCGCCCCAGGCCGCTCCCGGCGGCTTGATGCCGATTCCAAGGAAGCTAAGAGCAGCTTCAGCCATAATAAGTCCTCCCAGCTGCAGCGTTATCAGTACAATCATAGGTGCCAGGGCATTTGGTAGAATATGACGCAGCATGATACGTAGATTATCGGCTCCCATAGACCGTTCCGCCAGAATATAGTCGTTCTCCCTGATGCTTAGCGTCAGTCCGTTCATTACCCTGGCGTACGCCGGCACCGTGGCAATGCTCAAGGCAATGATGACATTCTGGATGCCGCCGCCGAGCACCGCCGCCAGGAGCATGGCCAGTATAAGCATCGGGAAGCCCATGAGCGCATCCATTATCCTCATAATAATCATACTGGGAATACCGCCGAAGTACCCCGCAATTAAGCCCAGGGTAAAGCCGATAATGGCGGCTATACCTACTGTTACGAACCCCACCATCAGGGCTGTCCTTGTGCCGAAGATGAGGCGGCTCAATGTGTCCCTGCCCTGAATATCCGTACCCAGCCAGTAGGTACTATTCGGTTGCTGCAGGGAGTCTGCCATTTCTCCCCGGTATGGGTCATAGGGCGCCAGAAGATTGGCGAAAATGGCGACAATTACCAGGACAAGCAAAACAGCCATGCCGAAAATAACAATCTTGCGCTGCAGGAACACCCTCCAGAAGCGCCGCCATTCACTGACGCGGGGAGGGGTTTCCTGGAACTCTTCAGCAATAGTGTTTTTTTCCGCCATGTCAACAAGGTCTCCTAGCCGTACCGGATTCTGGGGTCGAGCCAGCCGTAGGATATATCGACGAGTAAATTGGTTATAATAATTATCATGGCGATTACCAGCGTGCCCGACTGTATTACCACGTAGTCCTGGGCGAAGATGCTGGTCACCAGCAGCCTGCCGATGCCGTTAATGGCAAAGATGGTCTCAACGAGCACCGAGCCGGCAAAAACCATGCCGAGTCCTATGCCCAGTAATGTAATAACCGGTATTAGCCCGTTCTTCAGGGCGTGCCTCATAATCACAGAACGCTCTCGCAGACCCTTGGACCAGGCGGTGCGGATATAGTCCTGGCGGGTGACCTCCAGCATGCTTGACCGTGCCAGGCGTGCCGTGGTCGCCATCATCGTAATAGCCATGCAGAAAACCGGCATAATTACCTGCTGCGTATTCAGCCAGAAATCCTTAAATGGTGAAGTGTAACCGTAGATGGGCAGCAAGTTGAGTTTGAGACCGAAGAGATATATCATCAGTATCCCCAACCAGAAAACCGGGATACATATGCCGATATTGGCCAGAGAGGTAGAGACCATATCTATCCAGGTGCCCCGCCTGATAGCCGCGGCTATCCCCATCAAGACGCCGACGACGATGTTGATAACAAAAGCTAACAGGCCCAGATGCAGGGTTACGGGGAAGCGTTCCCCCATGAGTACGCCGACATCCTCGTGATAATATATTGAAGTTCCTAAATCGCCGTGCAGGATGCCCCACATCCAGTTGCCGTACTGCACCATGATGGGGTCGTTCAACCCGTACTCTTCCCGGAGACGGTCAAGTTCCGCGGTTGATACGCCGCCCTGCGTGGCTTGTTGCCCGAGGAAAATGACCAGCGGGTCACCGGGCAGGAGGCGAATGGAAAAGAAAACAATCAACGTTACGATGAAGAGTATAATTATCGCTATCAACAGCCGCCTAATGATATATGCGGTCATCTTATATTACGGTCCTCACACAGCTAAATATCCAGTTTGACGTCTGCTATACCCTACACGGTAACGCTTCTACCAATATGTATAGGTTACCGCGTAGATGTTTTCTATTTCGTGCTATTGGTCACGCTACCGGGTGGTTCGTCTGCGTCAGACAATGGCGAACCACCCGGTAACTATTATACCTTGCTGGTTAGTGTTTTTCCATCCAGACTTCTTCTGTATCCCAGCGTGTGAAACCCCGTGAGTATTGTCCGCTGTGGACATAGGGTTGTTGCATGACATATGCCGGGCTCGCATAAACCGGGATTACCAATGCGTTATCCGTCAGATGGCGCATCAGTTTCTTGGTGTAGACCTCCTGGTCGCCGTAGTCTACCAGACTCTGCGCCTCCAGGTCCATCGCAAGCTGTTCGTCCGTGTGGCCCATGAACGAAAGGTCTGTGAAAGGTGCAGTGCTGAACCAGCGCATGTATGTCTGCAGGTAGTTAGAGTCCATACCGCCTGCTAACCACCAGGAAAGGTCCTCGTCGGCGCTTGGCGGGGTCCAGTAGATAGTGCCGAAGAACCTGCCCGGGTCGGCAATATCCAGCTCTATCTCAAAACCGCCTTCATCGAGAAACTGCTTTAGTGCCGTGCCGATATCCTGGCTGACCGGGTCGTTCATGATGAGCAGCTTTGCCTTGCAGCCATCGGGATAACCGGCCTCCGCCACCAGTGCCTTGGCTTTCTCCGGGTCGTACGGTCTGGGAATGTAGCTGGCTTCGTAACCCCACTCGCCTTCCCACGGCAGAGTGTCAAGGGGTATATATATGCCGAATCCGATAGCTTTGGCTATCGCAGGCTTATTAATGGCATACTCCACTGCTTCGCAGAGTCTCTTGTCCTGCCATTTCGAATCGGGATGTGCCGTGTTGGGCCAGACGCCCCAGGGGAGGATCGGCCAGCCCCTTTGCTGGTAGAAGCCCTGGTCCAGGAGTGCATTTACATCGCTTGCCGGAGCGCCCCAGACATCACAATCTCCCGCCTCGAAAACGGCGCGTGCCGTCACGGGGTCGGGGATGATGGTAACCTCGATGCCATCGAGGTAGGGCATGCCCGGCTGCCAGTAGTCGGGGTTCTTCTCCCAGGTAAGGTGGTCATCGCGCTTAAACTCTTTCAGGATGAAAGGACCGGTGCCGATGATATTGGCGCGAGCCCATTCCTTGCCTACTTCAAGGTCTCCACCCGCGGCCTTTTCGAAGGCGGCCTTGGAACTAATAACCGGCCAGTATCCCCAGGTGGGCATCAGCTGGTTGCTATACGAGTTTAGATGCGTAATAAACGTGTATTCATCGACAATCTCAATCTCTTTCAGGAACTCGATGTACGGCATAGCCCCGGCGTCTTGGATAATCTGGAAGTCCCAGACCACGGCCTCGGCGTTCATCGGAGTGCCGTCGTGGAATTTAATGCCCTTCCGCAGGTTCCAGGTAATCTTCAGGTTCTCTACATCCTCGATTACACTTTCGCAGAGGACCGGCTCCACACCGCCCCCAATTCTATCGGAAGTGGCGCCTACCAGATTTTCCGCCCCGGGCATGATAAAGGAATGGTCACCCGGGCCCATCTCGGGTCCGTAGCTCAAGACCTGCGGACCGGAACCGGCAACTATCCTCAAAATACCGCCGTACTCTTCAGGCCCGGTCGGTTCGGGTTCGGATGGTGCGGGTTCGGATGGTGTTGGTTCGGATGGTGCTGGTTCGGATGGTGCGGGTTCGGATGGTGCCGGTTCGGATGGTGCCGGTGCTGGTTCTGGCTCGGGTTCGGCGCAGCTACCAATGAGCATCCCGCTGATGATAATGATTGCTAATGACAGGAATAATAATCCTTTTTTCATTATCTGATTATGCCTCCTTTACTTAAATAATCCTGCTCTATATTCTCACGGAGCATCGGTAATTCACTTCCGAGTTTCCATTATGCAGGTTAATTACCCAATTCTCCGATTACATTGGTTAAAGAGTGGTCTATCAAGATGTCTGTTGTGCTCTTTTTGGGAGTTCTCGTGAAATAAGTTACAATACAGGCAACCGATATTGTATTGTTACCTCACCTCACATGACAGGCCTCCTCTATTCGTATAATCCCGCTTCTGGTAAATAATATCTAACCTGTATACTATAATAATATTTAATAAGATTCAATTTACCCGTTTTCTTCCTTCTCTCTCTTCTGAAGGTATTTACCGGGAACACCAGCACCTGATGTGCCTGACATGGGCTATCGTATTACGGGTCCATGACTGCAAAACATCCAAGAAACTATACGAGGCTAATTATATATACTCACCTTTCATAATGTCAAGCTTTTTCAGGCTAAGCAACCTCCTTTTACGAATAAAGGGTCGAATCAGTTTCATATAGTGAAATTGTTACACCAACTGTGCCGATAAGTCAAATGCTATGTCGTTGGCAATCTGGTTATAGCCGGCTTGTGGGATTTTGCATCTGCCGACTTCAGTTGGAGAATCGTTGTGTCCTCTTTAATATAAAAGCTACCAATCCCAGCAGGATGATGTCCAGTCCTATGAGTACGAAGACGTTAACAGCTATCTCGGCCCAGCCGCCGCCGAGCTGGCTGATATCCACTATCGGTTGGATAATGTAGTAAGTAGGGAATATTCTCCCGACCCATGAGGGGATTTCAGGGAATAGATAGATAAACACGGGTGCAAAGAGCACTATTCCGGCAGTCTTCCAGACGGTAAACAGCGAGGCAACGTCTTTCAATAAAACGCCGAGTATCACGCCAATCTCAACTGCCATTATTCCGCCCAGCGCCAGCACCGGGACCAGCAGCAGAGGATGATTGCCGAAAGCCTGATTGATTATCAATATCAGGACGCCCATGAACATGCTTATGATGAGGCCGACCAACCCCTTTGCGGTGAAAATATCGCCGATACTGGCTGGCGTTACTATCAATGCTTCAAGCGTCCTCTTCACTTTTTCATTTATTATCAAGGTTGCCGGCAGCATCAGTCCGCCCAGGAATACGGCCATAAGGACGATTACCGGCAGCAGCCGGTCGCCCCAGGGGATGCTTACCTCGTCACCCAGTGTGATAGTTTCTATATCCACCGGCGATTCTTGCCCGGTCATCTCCCTGATGAGGTTGGTTATCGTTACGGCGATTACAGAACGGTCTTTAGCCAGGCTTTCTCCCCAGATATACGCTTCAATAACCGCCTTCCCGTCGCCCGTGATGGAGCTGTCAAAGCTCGCGGGAAGTGCAATGCCGACGTCGACAGCGCCGCTCTCGACTGCCTGCCTGATTTCCGGGGTGCTGTTATATTCCTTGAGATTCAGTGTATCGAGTTCCTGAATCATGGGTATCAATTGCGAGTTGCCTTCATCTAGGACTCCCAGCTTGGGTTTGCCGGTAAAAAGAGTACCGAAAATCAGGCTTACCATCAGCGAGATGACGACCGGGGCGACAATGGAGAAAATGAAGATATAGCCTCTTGAGCCGTGCAGGAGTTCCTTACCCAGGATTATGCCTACTCGCTTGAGACTCATTGGACTCTCCTCCTCAAAATGAATATCCCGAGCCACGTGATAACCAGGCAGTATCCCAGGAGAATCAGCAAGTTAAGCCAGATATCACCCCATCCGGAGCCGAAGTTAGCCACCCGGTGTACCGTATCGACCAGATAATAAGAGGGGAGTATCTTTATCCAGTTCGTAATCGCTCCGGGGAACAGGATGCTGAATGATGGCACCAGTAAAATAATGAAGGAGGGGATACTCCAGGCCAGCACCGACATAAAGTCCTTGCTTACGGATGATATAAGGAAAGCGACTCCAGTGACCAGCACCGCTCCCAGCAGCAGGGCTACCAGTATTATCAATGGCCCTTCGCTAAAGCCACGTACCAGCAGCATGAACAGCACAGCCTGTCCGAAGGCAAGTCCGGTGCCGGTAAGGCCTTTAGCGATAAATAGTTCTTTGATGGACATCGGGGTTACCAGCAGGGCGTGTATGGTGCCCCGTTCCACCTCTTCGGATAGAAGGTTAGCCAGCCCCATCATTTCCACCACGAGAATTATAATGGCCAGGAGGGGTCTCAACCTGTCCCGCGGGGGTATCGGCGTGCCCGACATATCCGGCCCCAGAGTTTCCTCGGTCACGTCGATATTTAAAGGCTGTCCCGTCTGGACATAAGCCAGTTCTCTGATAATAAGGGCAACGGTATCCTTCATCTCCTTGGGCACGTCAGGTGTAAAATAAAGGCTGATAGTGGGTTTCTGTCCGGTGCCTAATTGTTCCATGATATCCGCCGGTAGCGATACTCCGGCTACATACATGCCCTCGAGGACGCCTTCTTTCAGGGCGTCATCGGACTCTACCGTTTTAACTTCCAGTCCCTCTTCCTGTATCTCCGTAAAGGCCGGGAGAGCTACCGGCGCGTAGAGTCCGATTTCAAGGTTTTCATTGACCGTGCCCGGCATAACAAAGTAGATGACGATATAGAAAATGAGGCCGGTGACCGTTACGATTGCGAAAAATTTCTTCCTGAAGAAGAGGGAGAAATCCTTCGCAATCAGGGTGGTGATAATGCGCCAGTTCACTACACAAGCCCCCGTCCCGTAAGGCTGATGAAGATATCTTCCAGGGTGGCTTCTTCACTGTGGATGGTGATTACCTGTTCCTGTGAAAAGAGTTTCCGGACGGCCTCGGGCGTCTCCGGCGTGTCCAGGTTGATTTCACGGTCCTCAAGCGTGCCGTTATCCCCCGCCACTTTTGCCTTAAGCGCCCGCTTGCCGTGTTGCTGCTTGAGCTGGTGGGGAGTATCCAGCGCCACTATTTTACCCTGGTTCATAAAGGCCACCCGGTCGGATAGCTTATCTGCCTCCAACATATCGTGGGTGGTAAGAAACACGGTGGCGCCCCGCTCGCGCTCTTCGAGGATAATATTCCTTATCTTCTCGGACGAGGTGGGGTCGAGTCCGGCGGTGGGTTCATCTAGGAAAAGGAGTTTGGGCTTATTGAGTATGGCTCTGGCCACCATGAGGCGCTGTTTCATGCCCTTGGAGTATGTCTCTACTCTGTCTTTGCCCCTCCCGCCCAGGTCCACCCGTTCCAGCAGGGCGTTGCCGTCAAAGGAACTCATACCGAAAAGGCGGGCGAACAGATTGAGATTTTCTAAAGCGCTCATCTGCTCGTAGAGGTTCGTCGTTTCAAAGCAGACGCCGATTTCCCCCTGAACCTTTTCAAGGTTTCTGGTGATATCCATATCGAGCAGACTAGCCTGTCCGCCTTTGGGTTTGAGCTGCCCGGTCAGCATCTTGAAGGTTGTCGTCTTCCCGGCGCCGTTCGGGCCGAGAAAACCCATTATTTCGCTTTCGGCCACGTTAAAACTGATGTGGTCTACGGCGGTTAAATCACCGTACCGGTAGGTCAGTTCTTCGGCTACAATAGCATCTCGCGCCATTTCGTCTCCTTTCCCTCCGGGGCATGGTTTCGTTTACCTGGTTAAGTAATACTGAATCGAATGTAAATGTCATAGAAATGTCATATATATGTTAACATTAATCTCAGCGTTTTGCCTAACCTCTCACCCTTTCCGGATTGTTTATCGACCGCTCCTTGTTATGCTATAATAGGTGCTCAGGACGTTAAAAACCATGACAGGGACAAGACATAAAGCCAGAACCATCGCCCTGCAGGCATTATATGAGATTGACTCCGTGGCACGCCGCCCCGAAGCGGTAGTAGAACGCGTTCTGTCCGAAGCGGACCTGTCCGAGGAACACAGTGCCTTTGTTCGCGAGCTGGTAGACGGCACGCTCCGTAATCGGGACGATATAGACGGCAATATCCGGAAGTTTGCCCCGGCCTGGCCGGTGGAACAGATAGCGATGGTAGACCGTAATATTCTAAGACTTGCAATCTTTGAGATTTTATTTGATAATAAAGTACCGGTTAAGGTAGCCGTAAACGAAGCGGTTGAGCTGGCGAAAAAATTCGGGAGTGAGAACTCGGCTAAATTTGTCAACGGTGTTTTGGGGTCGGTAAGTACGCTGGCCAGCCGGTAGAAAGCTTTTTAAAGGGGGCGAAAGTGGCAACCATCTTTGAGAAAATTAAAGGCATAGTTGTAGAGCAACTTGGCGTCGAAGAAAAAGATGTCGTGCCCACAGCTAGCTTTGTTGAAGATTTAGGCGCCGATTCACTTGACCTGGTGGAACTGATTATGTCTCTGGAAGAGGCGTTCAGCACTCCGGACCGGAAGGTCGAGATACCGGATGAGGCCGCCGAGAAGATAGTGACCATTCAGGATGCTATTGACTATATCAAAGAACAGGGTGTCGAGGGAGATTAACTTTCAACCGACGCTAAGTTCTTAAAAATACACAGCAATTTCTCTTTACATTTTACACGGAATATACGCGCGCGTCCTTTTCGATACGGGGAACGTATTTTAAGTACTTTTTACCCAGTCTACGGCATTAATAAACACCTGCAGGCCGTCGCCTGATTCTCGCGGGGCTTCTCTTGTCCAGCGGGGGTGCTGTGTCCAGCGGATGAAGCGCTCCGGATGTGGCATCAGGGCGAAGATTCTTCCCGAATCGTCACAGATACCGGCGATGTTCCTTAACGAGCCGTTCGGATTATGCGGATATCCCGCCGTGGTGTCTCCATTTTCATCGGCGTAATAGACCACGGCCTTCAGTTTGTCCAGTACGTCTGGCTCCGCCACCAGCTTTCCCTCCCCGTGATTGACCGGTATATACAGGCTCTTTATCCCCCGCGTGAAGACACACGGGCTTTTCTCATTCACCTTGAGATAAATCCAGCGGCATTCGAATTTACCCGAATCGTTACTGGTCAGGGTTACCGGTTGGGCGCCATGTCCCTGTATGCCCGGTAAAATCCCCGTTTTTACCAGTACCTGAAAGCCGTTGCAGACGCCCATGACGAGCTTACCGTCTTCAACGAACTTCTTAATGTCCTCTCCCAGCCTTAGCCTGATTTCGTTGGCAAATATTTTACCCGCGGAGATGTCGTCGCCGTAGGTAAAGCCGCCGGGGATGACAAGTATCTGGTAGTCCTTCAGGCTTTTCTCCTTCCGGAAAAGCTCGGTAACCAGAGCCGAGTCGACCTCGGCCCCGGCCATCTCGAAGGCTACCTGCGTCTCGAAATCGCAGTTGGTCCCGGGGGCCCGCAGCATTAGAGTCTTTACTTTAGCCATTCTCTACCTTCCGGTGTGAAATCTTCTACATTTACGTAATTAGCCCGGTATTGCATGTTCATACCTTCTGACTTATAAAAATTACCATCTCAACGGTTTCTGCCAGGCTTCTTTCAGCTCGGCGATATCGGCGCCAAGCACCACCCCGCCGTTACGTCCGTAGACCTCGAATTTATTATTATCCGTTACCCGCCCGATTTCGGCGAAAGCAACGCCATACATCATCTTCTCGAACTCATCCTTGTGCTCCGGGGCAATTTCGGCGAGGAAGCGGGTGTTTGACTCGGAGAAGATGATAAAATCGTCGCGTTCTATTATTTCCGCCAACGGCACGTCTTTAAGATTAACGGTCATGCCGAGTCCTCCGGCAAAGGCCATTTCCGCCGCCGCCGCCCCGATTCCCCCCTCGGAGCAGTCGTGGCAGGCTTTAACCGTCCCCTTTGCCATAGCTCTGGAAAGGGCGTCCATGAGCTTCTTGCCTTTTTCGGGATTGACTTTAGGCACGCTGTTGCCGACATAGCCTTTGTTGGCATAGTAATGCGAGCCGCCCAGCTCTTTATACGTCTCGCCGATGATGTAAATCGGGTCGCCCGCCCGCTTGCAGTCCATGGAGACGGCCCTGCCGGCGTCGTCTGTAACCGCCATGGCGGAGATGAGGAGCGTGGGCGGGATGCAGATGCTTTCATCGCCCGTCTCGTACTCGTTATAGAGGCTGTCCTTGCCGGATATGAAAGGTGTGCCGTAGATGATGGCCGTATCGTAGCAGGCCTGCGCCGCCCGCACTAAAGAGCCGAGCCGGTCGGGCTTTTCCGGGTTGCCCCAGCAGAAGTTATCGAGCAGGGCTACCTGCTCCAGGCTGCCGCCCACGGCGATAACCTGCCGCAGGGCCTCGTCGATGGCAGAGGCAGCCATCCAGTAGGTATCGATATCCCCGTATTTGGGATTAATGCCGTTGGATACGATAATACCCTTCCTGGAGTCGGGCAGGGGCTGGATAACGGCGGCATCGCCGGGGCCGTCGCTAGCCGCGCCGACCAGGGGTTTCAACACGCTGGAACCCTGCACTTCATGGTCGTACTGTCTTATCACCCATTCCTTGGAGCAGACATTCCAGGCACCGAGTATCTTTTTCAGGTCTTCCGTAAGGTCTTGTGATGGGGCAAAGTCCGGCTCGGACTGCAGCGGCGGCTGCCACGATGCCGCGGTTTCCAGTTGGGGAAGCCCGCCGTGCAGGAAAGCCATATCGAGGTCGCCGACCAGGTTGCCCTGGTAGTATAATTCAAGTCGCTTCGTATCGGTATATTCACCGATGACCGTTGCTTCGACATCCTCGTTCCGGAAAAGCGTGAGGATTTGCTCTATCTTATCCGGCGGAACGGCCAGCAACATGCGTTCCTGCGATTCGGATACCCATATCTCGAAATAGGACAGCCCGGCGTATTTCAAGGGTACTTTCTCAAGGTCGACACGTACGCCTGTCTCTTCGCCGGTTTCACCCACCGCCGAGGAAAGGCCGCCGCCGCCGCAGTCGGTAATACGGCGGTACAGACCGAGGTCGCGCGCTTTGATGATGGCATCGAGGGCTTTCTTCTCGACAATCGGGTTGCCGATTTGCACCGAACTGGACGAGATGGTCTCGGATTCTTTGTTAAGTTCACCGGAAGCGAAAGTAACGCCGTGGATGCCGTCGCGGCCTGTCTTGCCACCCACCACCACCACGAGGTCGCCAGGCTTTTGCTGCCCTTTCTGGCTCATATTCCTGGGCATGAGCCCCACGGTGCCGCAGTAGACCAGGGGGTTGCCCACGTAACGCTCGTCGAAGATGATGGCTCCGTTGGAAGTGGCGATGCCCATGCGGTTGCCATAATCGGCTACACCGGCGCGGACGCCTTTGAAAATGCGTCTCGGGTGCAGCACTCCCTTGGGCAGGTCGTCGTGAGGCAGGTCGGGCGGACCGAAGCAGAAGACATCGGTGTTCAGAATAGGTTTGGCGCCCAGCCCCGTACCGAGGGGGTCGCGTATCACTCCCCCGATGCCCGTTGCCGCCCCTCCGTAAGGCTCCACCGCCGAGGGGTGATTATGGGTTTCCACCTTGAAGCAGATAGCATAGCGACCGTCGAAATCGATAGCGCCGGCGTTATCTTTAAATACCGAGAGGCACCAGGGCTTGTTCAGCTCCTCGGTAACTCGCATGACGGTGCTTTTCATCAGGTTATCGATAATTTCCCCGTCCAGATTAATTTTAGCCTTGAAGGTCTTGTGAATACAGTGCTCCGACCATGTTTGCGCCAGCGTCTCCAGCTCGATATCGGTCGGTTTACGGCCCAGCTTGCGGAAGTAGTCCTGGATTATCCTCATCTCTTTCAGGTTCAGCCAGAACCTGTCCTTGCTCAAGTCCATCAGGGCGTTATCGTCCATGCTGTCTATGTTGATAGTCTCCAGGGAGAACTGGTAGGTCGCCGAGGGGAGCGCCACGCCCTCTTTCTTGGCGACGATGTGCTGGACGACGCTGTTGACCAGCAGCTTATCGCAGATGGACTGTAGAGTATCGCCGGGGAAATCACCCCACAGCAGGTATTTCTTGGCTGTCCTGACCGCCTCAACGGTGGTTATGCCGAGGTCTTCGATTCCCTTCCTGACGCTGTCCATGACGGGGTCCATGACACCGGGGTTATAGGCAACCTCGACGAGACGGGCGTCGGCGGGGGGCGGTGTTTCCTGATACGAATACTCTTCTACGATGGGGTCGGCCAGTAGCTCCCGGCAGATTCTCATCACTTCTTTTTCGCTGATGTTGCCTTCGAGCAGGTAGACACTGCTGACCCGGACGCGCTGTACCGTTTTAATACCGAGGTCGAGGATATCCTTTTCCAGCGCTTCCGCCTGGGGGTCGGCGAACCCTTCCTTTACCGTAACCTCTATGCGAATCAATTGAAATGCCTCTCCTTCACCTATAATAAAACACTACATGCCCGCTCGTCTATCCACCCGGTTGATTAAAAAAGACAGCCACCGGCTCGGCTCCGCCGTCTGGCCGAAATCGAAATCCTCGTAAGCGGCTTCAACGGCTTCGGCGAAGTACTTCCCGCCGATGGCTTTATTATGCACAAAGTCCAGCATACTTTGAAAGGCCCGACTATCCACAGCATAGGGGAACAGCGACAGGACATCAAGTACCCGCAATATACCGTATTTCACCGCCGGATACTGCAAACTTTTAAATCGCCTGCCGATTCCGAATCCGTATAGATGTGTCCTTTCTTCCCAGTGCGTCAATAGCAGGTCGATGGCGCCGTTGAGTTTGGGATTTCTCCGGTATTGCTCGTACTGGCCGAGCAGCCTGAGGATGTTAAGATTATCCATGGGACATGATTCCCTGCCGAAGTCATCGCCGTAGCAGTCCCAGCCGCCGTTGGACATCTGTGTACTGAAGATATCATGGATGTATTTATCCAGGCGCGGGTCTTCCCGATAGCCCATCATGGCCAGCGAAGACAGGAGAATGGCGGACATGCAATAGTAGTTATCCTGGACATTCGGCGGGATGATAAAAGAGCCGTTTCCTGATTGAAAACGGAATATTCCCTCCGCTTCACTTTCCAGTCCGGCATCGCGGACGGTAAGCCCGATATCGGCTAGGAAAAAGAGGTCCCAGTAAGCCTTGCCGGCCTCGGTGTAATGCACCCTCCCGGTTTTCAGGGCCGGAATGCCGGCGCTGCCGCCCTTCAGCCTGCTTATGATTCCCCTGATTGAGCTGTCCTGAAGAACCGGGCTGACATCGGGTTGCTTGTCCAGAAGCTGGAGTTCGACGGCATACTTGAGCCACGCAGGGCCTTCCAGCAACCAGTCGAGGATTTCTTTATCCAAAATTCGCGCCTGCTTATCTACTCTCTCGGCATCTTACTGGGGGTGTTCTGACTCTTCTATTTTAGCGTTTTTTCAGGCGGGCGTAAAGTCTGCGCCACGAGTAATTAACCGCGAAAATAAATAAGGTAAACCTGTTTTTAGCGGACTGTAAAAGTGGTAAAATTCTAAGACCATATTGGTAGTTCGGCAGGGTTATGTAATATTTTTTATATCGATTTGTGACTTTTATCTTTGCAACGCCCGCCGGTTGATGGTTCAATAGATACAGTTGGATTTAAAACTTGAGAGGAGAAACCTGATAGAGAACGAACTTTCCTGAAAATATATCATCGAAAGGAGAGATGCTATGTTGAAGCTATCGACAACATCCAAACTCACACCTGAAGAGATTATCAAGCGGGCCGTGAAATTCTTCGGTCCCGATGGCTACGGTCTTGAAGTCACGGAACAGGATAAATGCTGCGGCCAGTTTGAGGGCGGCGGTGGTGGTGTTAGAGTTATCGCATCTACCGAGGACAACGGGAGTACCGTGGATATCGAATCCAGGGAGTGGGATTACCAGGTTAAGGAATTCATCGGGAAAATTAAATAAGATAGCCGTGGCGGATGGTACAGTCCGTCGAGATATAATTCATACTTAAAAAGGGGGGATGAAAAATGGTTTATGCGGCAAAAGACTATAGCAGGCTTATCGGGATGGATGGCTTTAGCGAGACGCTTCTGACCAACCATTTCACGCTTTACCAGGGCTACGTGACCAATACCAATAAGCTGGTGGATATACTGGCTGCTATGTTGAAAGAAAGCAAAACCGCTACTCCGGAGTACGCCGAGCTCAAGCGTCGTTTCGGTTTTGAATTTAATGGTATGCGCCTCCACGAATACTACTTCGGTAACCTGGGAGGCAAGACCCCCCTGGATAAGTCAGGGTCTCTCGCGAAGAAGCTGGCCGACGCTTACGGAAGCTACGATGCCTGGGAGCAGGACTTTCGGGCTACCGGGGCAATGCGGGGCATCGGCTGGGTGGTGCTTTACCAGGACGATGCAACCGGCGGGCTGTTCAACCAGTGGATTAACGAGCATGAGGTCGGTCATCTTACCGGCTGCCGCCCTGTTCTGGTAATGGACGTTTTTGAGCATGCCTTTATGATTGACTACGGTCTGAAGCGGGCTGATTACATAACGGCGTTCTTCAATAACGTCGACTGGAAAGCGGTGGCCGACAGAATAAAGTAAGCCTGCCCGGTTTCAGGTCAACCGGCGCGCTATCATTTATTTCTCTTCAGCAGGCTTCGTAGCGTCTCCTCAAGCTGCTTGATGCTATACGGCTTGGCGATAACCGCGCTGAAACCGTGTTTCTTATACTCGGACATTATCGGGTCGGTGGCGTAACCGCTGGATACAATAGCTTTAACGCCGGGGTCTATCTTCTTTAATTCCTTAATAGCCTCTTTGCCGCCCATGCCCCCGGGAATTGTAAGGTCCATGATTACAATATTAAACGGTTTCCCCGCTTCCATAGCCTGGCTATATTTCTTCAGAGCTTCCTCTCCGTCACTGGTCAGCTCCGCCTCGTAACCGGCCAGGCTTAACATGTTCTTCAGCATCGACCTGATAATCCCTTCGTCGTCCATTACCAGAATTCTGCCTCCGGCCTGTGCGGTATGTTCCCGTTTCGGCTCCTCTTTTACCCTGGCCGGCTTTCTGGATGCCGGGAGATGAATGTGGAAGATTGTGCCCCTGTTTTGAGCGGATTCGGCGGTAATATAGCCGCCGTGATTTTTAATGATGGAATAGGCTGTGGAGAGCCCCAGCCCGCTCCCCTTCTTTTTGGTGGTAAAATACGGCTCAAATATTCTCTGGAAATGTTCTTTGGAAATGCCGATGCCCGTGTCCTGCATCTCTATATGGATATAGTTGCCTTTCGGGAGGGGTAGGGCACTCATTTTCTTTAGAACCGAGTTCGCGAGTGTAATTTTAAGAACTCCTCCCGAGGGCATGGCTTCATCGGCATTGATGACTATATTTTGAATGACCTGGTTTATCTGCCCTTCATCGGCTTCTACCGGCCAGAGGTCATTCGGCAGGGACAATTCCAGCTTGACGGCCGAGCCTCTCAAGGCGAAGGTGGCCGACTCTTTAATAAGTTTGCCCATATTGATTATTATCTTAACCGGCTTGCCCCCTCTGGCGAAAGTCAGTAGCTGCTGCGTCAGGTCTCTGGCGCGTATGGCTGCTTTTTCCGCCTCGCCCAGCGTTTTAGAAGCATTTTGCGGCAGTTCCTCATATGTTTTAGCCAGCCCGATATTGCCCATGATTCCGGTAAGAAGATTGTTGAAATCATGTGCGATGCCGCCGGCCAGGGTGCTTATCGATTCCAGCTTGGCGCTTCTCAAGCGTTCTTCCTCCAGGAGTTTATATTCCCCTTCGAGGCTGATGTCATGAAGGGCAAACGCAATATCCGTAGCGACTTCGTCAAACAGCGTTCTCTCGTCCTCGTCGGATAACATTTCCTTCGGCGTCGAGGCGCAGAGGATGCCGTAGGTATTTCCTTCATGTTCAAGCCTGACTGTCAATCCGCATGAATCGGCGGGAGCGGGATACAGCGGGCACTCTAGGCAGGTTGATTGTGGATTTCTGGTTACGACGACTTTTTCTTTTCTCAATGCTTTCTGGACGCACGGTGGATACTCTCCCCGCTCCAGCAGTTCGAGCATCGATGAGAGGTCTCCGCCCCTGGACTTTTCGGCGAAGGTCAGCAGCCTGCGGGAGTCGTCCAGGAGGGCAATCCAGGCATTATTAAAGCTGTGGCTTTCGACGAGGGCATTACAGATGCCCTTGATGAGCTTATCGCGGTCCTTTTCCCGCGTTATCAACTGGTTGACGTTGCGGATGGAGCGCAGCGTACGATTAAGATTAATGATTCTCTCCTCCGCCCGCTTGCGTTCGGTAATGTCAAGCCAGTTTGCCATGTAATACTTAAATTGACTGGTTGTTTTTACCGGCGTGGATGTTATCTCAACCCGGAATCGTTCTCCACTCTTCTTTTGAAATAGCTCCTCCAGTCTCTCTGCCCCTTCGCGCATGGCTGCTTTCAGGTCCTCGTTCGTTTTCTTTAGTGTTTCCTGCGTCCACCAGGGGTATGGGGCTTTTCTGCCAACAACCTCTTCAGGAGAAAAACCGGTTAATTTTCCTAATGCCGGATTTGCATATCTTATTGAAGTATCCGTATTGACAACGATTATAGGATTTGGTGAATTTTCCAGCAGGCTGGAACTAAATTCCTCGCTCTCAAGCAGCGCTTCCTCTGCCTGCTTGCGCTCGGTGATGTCCTGTGCAAAGCCTACCAGACCGATTGCGATGCCGTTTTCATCAATAATCGGAATCTTGTCTGTCTGAACCCATCTTAAGCCGCTGGCGGACTCATATTGTTCAATTATGTTGAGTTTGGGGCGACCTGATGTAAGGACCTCGTTGTCATCGTTTGTCATGCTTTGTGCAATGTCAGTTGAATATAAGTCAAAAACGGTTTTTCCCAGGAAGTCTTTTTCAGGCATATTAAGCGCTTTGGAATGTGCTTTATTAACGTGCACATATTTCCCTTTTTCATCTTTATAAAATATATTTATCGGCGAAGAATCGACGATTAGCCCGTATTCCTCCCGGTCTTTTTCTACAACATTTTCCAGTCTCTTGCGTTCGGTGATGTCCTGGTACATGGACATGAACTGCCTTTCACCGCCCCAGGCAATCTCCCTCCGGAGAACCTGCAAATTCCTGACCTCCCCATTCGGGCGCCTGATGTTTAGTTCGTAGTCGCCCGTAAGAAACTCCCCCCGCTTCCTCCTCTCTTTTCTTTCCTGGTGCTCGGCGTAGCTCTCCGGGGTGTAAAGCTGTTTCCTGGGTATGGCCTTCAGTTCCTCAACGCCACCCGACCCGCAGATATCCAGCATAGCCTGGTTGGCATAGAGTAATTCGCCGTCTTCGGTAACGATGCGAATTCCCAGGGGGGATATATCCATCGCGTTGCGGAAGTTCTGCTCCGACTCTATGTAAGCCTCTTCAAGCTCCCTGACACCGAGCAGGGCGGCATCACGCTCTTGGATAATATCGTCAACTTCACCGCCGCGCAGGTCGGCAATAAGCGCTTCGGCTTCTGCCAGCTTCTTCTTAAGTTCCTCGTAAGTGGGCCTTTTACTCATCATATACCTCCGCATGGTATATTCAGAGGTCAGATGTATTCAGTATTACTATATTACCACGTCTGTTAAGTGTATGAGTTTCCTGAATATATTGTCAAGTGGCAAAAAAATATCATAGACGGGACAGTTGACGTCGCTTTGATTGTCGTTGTAAATAATACCGGGGGGTATGGCCGTGGTTGGGACTATAAGATATTGCCGACGACCTGGAGAGGCGGGAACTGCTGACGCAGCCGGTTACTCGAACAGCTCCATGATGTGCATGACTTTCTGCGGCGCGCCATGCCGGGTAACGCTGTCGATAATCTGTATCTGGCAGCCGGGACAATCGGTAACGACGATATCCGCGCCGGTCGACTCGATGCTGGCTACTTTTTTATCGGCTATTTTCTTTGATAAATCGTAGAAGTAGATGCTGAAAGTCCCCGCCATGCCGCAGCAGCGGTCGGCGTCGGGCATCTCCACGAAGTTGATATCCGGAATCGACTTCAATATTTTACGCGGCTGCTCTTTGACTCCCAGGTAGCGCCCGAGGTGGCACGGCTCGTGCCAGGTCACGGTCTTGCCCTTGAATTCGCCGGCGGCGCGGTAGGCGGAGGGGGGCAGTTGTAACATGTCTACCAGGAACTCGGTTATATCCTTGATTTTAACCGCGAACTCATCGTATTCGCGCTTTCTATCTTCAGTATCCGCCAGGAATTTGCCGTAGTCCTTCATTGCCGAGGCGCAGGTGGCGCAGTCGGTAATAATATAATCGAGTTCTTTGAAAGCCCTGACATTGGAATCGGCCATTTTACGCCCGGTATCAAAATCACCCGCGCCGAGGAATACCGGCGCCCCGCAGCACCCCTGCCCCCGCGGCACGACCACCTCGACGCCGTTCCGCGTCAGGAAATTAATTATCTTCTTGCCGAGCTCGGGAAAAACGAAATCGGTCATGCAGCCGGTGAAATAGCCGACGGTGTATTTTACGGCAACACCCGCGGGTGGACTATTTATTTCCGGGACGGACTGGCGCAGGAACTTGTGGGCTATCTGCGGAATGTGCCGGCCTTTGCCGAGCGCCGAGAGGAAAAAGGACAGGTGACGTATCGTTCCTTCTGTTTTCGGCAGGAAGATTCCCTGGAACCATGAGGCCAGGCGCACCACATAGCCGAACAATCGGCGCCGCGGCAGTAGCCAGCGATAAATAATGCTGTGCGGGAAAGGCAGTCCCCTTTGCTTTACCTTATCGGCCCGGGCGGCGGTAATTACCGAAGGCACGTGCGTGCCGGCCGGGCAGTTTTCGGTGCAGGTCATGCACAGGGTGCACCGGTTAAGCTGCTCGGCCATGGCGTCGGTGGACTCCAGTTCGCCGTCGAGCAGTGCCCTGATAAGCATTATTTTACCGCGAGCCACTGAAGACTCGATACGCTCCTCCTGGTAAACGGGACAGTAGGACATGCAGAATCCGCACTTGGTGCACTTATCAAGGTCTTCTTTGAACCTGGCTATCTGCTCGAATATGGGGCTACTCTTCATTTAAATCTCATAAAGACATAATTGTCATAGTCGGGCTTGACCCGACTATCCAGAATGTCTCCTCCCCTCTGGATTCCCGCCTTCGCGGGAATGACATTTTCGTAGTTCGGGGCTACTCTTCATCTGATGTTTCTTCCCAGATTTTACCGGGATTGAGGATGTGATTGGGGTCGAGGACATCCTTTATCTTCTTCATAATGTCTATAGCCAGCGGGTCCATGGCTTTCTTCAGGAAACGCTGCTTCTCCAGGCCGATACCGTGCTCGCCGGAGAGCACGCCGCCCAGGTATAAAGCTATCTCGATAATTTCCTCCACGCACTTCAGGGAGCGGTTGTAATGTTCCTCGTTACGACTATCCGTAAGCACCACCGGGTGGAAATTACCATCGCCGACATGCCCGGCGAAGCTGATGGGGACATCGTATTTTTTGGCGCTCTCCTGCCCGAGCCTGATAAATTCGGCTATCTTATCCCGGGGCACGGACACATCCTCGTTGACGATGGTATGGGTGCGACTGGAGATATCGGAGAAGTGAGAGGTCCTGGCCTCCCAGTATCTATCGGCCTCCGCCTGGTCTTTAGCCACCCTGACCTCGCCCGCCCGGCTCTTGCAGATATCCACGACCTGCTGCGCCTCGGCGTCCACGGTCTGGGGTAGCCCATCGACCTGAATAAGAAGAATTACCTCCGATTTATCGAGAATCGCGTCCGGCAGGAGCCCGCGGAACTTCTCGAACGTCCAGTTGTCCACGAACTCTACCTTGGAGGGCAGGACACCGCTGGCAATAATTTCGGTCACGGTCTCGCCAGCTACGGCCACATCGCTGATAACGGCCACGATGGTCTGGCTGGCCTTCGTAGACGGCAACAGCCGCAGCGTTATTTTGGTGATAACGCCCAGTGTCCCCTCGGAGCCGGTGAACAGCATCGCCAGCTCGTACCCCGTCCTGTTCTTGGGCGTCAGACCGCCGAGTTTCATTATTTTACCTTCGGCTAGTACCACTTCGAGACCGAGCACGTACTGCTTGGCGACCCCGTATTTCAGGCAGGAGGGCCCGCCGGAGTTCTCCGCCACGACGCCGCCCATGGTGCAGCCCGCGAAGCTCTGGGGGTCGGGTGGGAAAAACAGGCCTTCTTTCGCCAGGGCGACCTGAAAGTCCTGGAGGACGACGCCCGGTTCTACTATAGCGTTCAGGTTGGTGCTGTTAATCTCGATAATCCGGTTCATCCGCGTGGTACACAGGACGATACCGCCTTTAATCGGGATGGAGCCGCCGCTGACATTGGTGCCGCTGCCCCTCGGCGTCACCGGGATGCGGCTTTCGTTGGCCAGCTTCAGAATATCCGATATCTGTTCGGCATTATGCGGCAGCACGACCACGTCGGGCAGGTGTCGCCACATGTTGGTGGCGTCGTAAGAGTAAGCCAGCAACTCCTCCTGGGTCGACAGCACGTTCTCTTTGCCGACAATCCGGCGCAGCTGGTCGATATGTTTCGAGTTAAGCATAAAGACTCCCGGATATTTCTCTACTAATACTTTACCGTGTTGGGGACTTGCGTTCAAGGAGGGCGTTTTATTTAGGGGAAAGTCAGGCGTTATCCCTCTTGACGATAATTGCGGACTGGTATGGGCCGTTGTTAAAGCTTTCGGTTATTTTTGATACTTAGCCTTCCCCTCGATATATAAGTCGCCGCCGTAGATATCGTTGATGACCGTGGCCGGGAAGTCCTTCACTTCGAGTCGCAGTACCGCTTCCAGCCCTAGGTCGGCGTAAGCAACTGTTTCCGACTTCACAACGCTTTTGGAGATTAACGCGCCGGCGCCGCCGACGGCCGCCAGGTAGACCGCTTTATGCTTTTTCATGGCATCTTTGACTTCCGCCGAGCGTACCCCTTTGCCAATCATTCCCTTGAGTCCCGCGGCGAGCAGGTGGGGGGTATAAGCATCCATCCGGGTGCTGGTGGTGGGGCCCGCCGCGCCGATAGGCCGACCGGGCGGCGCCGGGGAGGGTCCCATGTAATACAGCGTTTGGCCCTCGATATCAAACGGTAGATGCTCTCCCTTTTCCAAAGCCTCGGCCATTCTTTTGTGGGCGGAATCGCGGGCGACGTAAAGGACGCCGGAAAGCATCAGATTATCACCGGCTTTAAGTTCTGACAGCGTTTTTTCAGTTAGCGGTAAATCAATCTTTTTTGCCATAGATATTATTTCCTACAACACCATTTCCCGGTGCCGCGCGCTGTGGCACTGTAAATTCACCGCCACCGGCAGCGAAGTAATGTGGGTGGGGAAGCTCTCCGCGTGCACGGCCAGGGCGGTGATTCTCCCCCCGTAGCCCATCGGGCCGATGCCCAAGTTATTGACCTTTTCCAGAATCTCTCTTTCGAGGTCGGCAATCTCGCTATCGGGGTTGGGCTCTCCCACCTTGCGCAGGAGGGCGTGTTTGGCCATCGCGACTGCCTTTTCCGCCGTCCCGCCGATACCCACCCCGATGATTAATGGGGGACACGGTTTGCTCCAGGCCTCTTCAACGGCGCCGACGACGAACTCCACCACGCCCCGCCTCCCATCTGCAGGCAGCAGCATCCCCAGCCTGGCCATGTTCTCGGCGCCGCCGCCCTTGGGCAGCACGGTAATCTTCAACTTGTCGCCGGGAACGATATCGGTATGGATAACCGCCGGGGTGTTATCGCCGGTATTAGCGCGGATAGAGAAGGGCCGGGCAACTATCGACTTGCGTAAATACCCTTCGTCGTAGGCCTGCCGCACCCCTTTGTTGATGGCGTTATAAAGGTCGCCGCCGGTAATATGAACGTCCTGCCCCAGTTCCATGAAGACCACGGCCGTGCCGCAGTCCTGGCAGAGGGGAATTCTCTCGCTTCGGGCGATATCCGCGTTCTTTAGAATCGTATCGATGACTTCCCGGCCGGGCGGCGATTCTTCCTCCCGGCGCGCTTGCTTGAGGGCGTTCAATATGTCTTCGCCGAGTTCGTAGTTGGCCTGCTTGAAGAGATTCGCAACAGCTTCGGTAACGTCACCGGCTTTAATTTCCCGCATTGGACGAATCGCCTTCCGCCAGCAATTTCCTTAGCTCGATAATCATTTCAGGGACGTCGATTTTCATGGGGCAGCGCTGCCGGCATCGCCCGCAGGTCAGGCAGGTATAAGCTATAGACGCCGCTTTCTCCATATCCTGGTTGACTATCGCCGCCCAGACGGCGCCGATTCCCGTGAAATACTTGTCACCGAAGTGGCCGGCAGTCACGGCAAAGACGGGGCATTCGTAGAGGCAGGCACCGCAGCGCAGGCAGTAGAGCGCCTGGGCCAGCCTGGGGTATTTGGCCAGTCGGGTCCTGCCCCCGTCCAGGAAGATGACATGGAACTCCCTGGGTCCGTGGGCGCCGTAGGTGGTCTCCTTCTCGATGTCGCCGGTCTTGCTCGGTCCGGATACCAGGCTCACGTAGGAAGGGATGGCGTAGTTGGCGTAACGCCAGGTTACTTCGGATACCTTGTAGGCATCGCTTAGTGTCGGCACCAGCTTTTCCATCCCCACCAGGGCGATGTGGACCGGCGGAGCGCTGGTGGCCAGCCGAATATTACCCTCGTTCTCGATGATAAACAGCGTGCCGGTCTCGGCGGCGACGACGTTTGCCCCGCTGATGCCGACATCGGCGCGGAAAAATTTATCCCGCAGGTATTCCCTGGCTGCCGCCACCATGTCGGCAATCTTGGAGTCCGGGGCTATCTCCTGCCCCATGACCTTGGAAAAGAGGCGGGCGACGTCCTCCCGCGGTACGTGAATCGAAGGCGACAGTATGTGCATCGGGCGCGACCCCATTTTCTGGATGATAAATTCGCCGAGGTCGGTCTCGTAGACTTCGTTGCCTTTCTCCTCCAGGTACTCGCGCAGGCCGATTTCCTCGCCGGTCATCGTCTTACCCTTGACCACCAGCTTGTTACTGCCGGTCAGGCCGGCGATAATCCCCAGGGCCTCGTCCGCCGTTCTGGCGATATAGCCCTTACCGTTGTTCTCTTCGATGGCGGCAACCGCCTGCCGGGCGAGCTCTTCCATGCGCGGGATAGCTGCTTCTTTAATTTTGAGCACATCTTCCGCCATGCCGACCGTATGGGGGAATTTGTCCAGGGCATTTTTCACGTTGGAGCGGAAGCTCTTGATAGCCCGTGACAGCGCCAGGCGGAGGTGGTCGTCGTGGGCGGCCACCATTATTTCCTTTTTATAGTTCTTGAAATCGGATGTTTTTTTCATGTTTCCATAGCCGTGGCAACAACCTGGGATAAATCGAGGACTTCAACGCCTTCTATTTTTAGCTCCCGCAGCCCTTCCTTGAGCTGCATGATACAGCCGGGACAGTGCGTCACGATGATGTCGGCCCCAGTCTCCAGCAGTTCGCTGGCGCGGTTCACCGCCAGGACCTGGCTCAATTCCGGGAAAACGGTCTCGAAGCCTCCCCCGCCCCCGCAGCAGGTCGCCCACTCGCCGTGGGTCCATTCGGGCTCTACCAGTTCGATTCCCTCGATTGCCTTCAGAATCCGGCGCGGCTCCTCGACCAGGCTTAAATAACGCACCAGCTGGCAGGGGTCGTGGTAGGTAACTCTGACCTTCCTGGGATAACGGAGCTTATATGATGGTATTTTCTCGTCGACGACCTCCAGGAAATGCTTGACCTCCAGGTCGTAGCCGTCTATGTGAAGCGGAAAAAGCTTTGATACGGCGTGAGTGCAGTAAGGCACTATACCTATAACCTGCTTCACTCCGAACGACTTAAGCGTCCGGTAAGCCTTACGGGCGTTATTCGCGAATTTAGTTTGCAGTCCGGCGTGGTTTAAAGGCGCCCCGCAGCAGGGCTCATCCTCGGCCAGGTAGCCCGGCTGAATACCCAGGTTGCGCAGTACCTTGATGGCTGCTTCCAGCGGCTTTACTTCTTCCCTGCCAGGGAGAATGTTCAGAGAAAGAACGTTGCTGTATATCCCGGGCAAATTGAGTCCTAGCTTCTTCTGGAAGCGGGCGAAGCGCATCGGCAGTTCGGCCCCGATGACGCTCTTGTCTACCCCCCGCGCCAAGGACATCAGCCTTTCCAGTTGAGCCGAGTACTGGTAGCCGCAACCGGCGAAAAAGGTGGTCTCGGCCTGCCGGGGAAGGTCGAGTTTTTGCGCCCACCGGGCGCTCTGTTCTCTGGTGACGCCCAGGATGTTCTGGTGGGTAATAATGTTATCAGCGAGGTAGGTCAATCCAGGGGGAACTAATTCACTGTCCATAATTGCTGCTTACTAATGATACATCCTCGGGGTTGGTCTGGCAAGTTGATGGCACGGGTATTGTCGCGAATTACCGCCTGATTTTTTATATACCCCGCCCCCCTGGCTGTTATCTTTTCCCACCCGAACCGCCCTCGCATCACCCGCGGCTTATCCCGCAAATCCCCCCACCCCTATATCCGTCATTGCGAGGAGCTTAGCGACGAAGCAATCTCTACCTCTCGCCCCTCTGCTTGACACCGTGAACATGGAATTGCTACACTTTTTGTTGTTCCCCCGGAATGGCACAATGCGGGAAACACAGGGAAAAGAACGTGAAAAAAATAGGTATTCTTTACCATCCCAAGGTTGAAGCTACCCGTAAAAAAGCCGGGGAACTGGAAGCGTTCTTGAAAGAGCGGGGCTTTTCCGTCTGGGTATGTTCCGCCTGGGACAGGGACAAAGCCCGCGGCAGTCTTGACGGCACCGACCTGGTTGTTACGGTGGGTGGCGACGGTACGATACTGCGGGCGGTCCAGGTGGTGATCCCAGGGAAGACCCCTGTTGCGGGCATAAACCTGGGTAAACTCGGCTTTATGACCGAGCTTGATGCAGAAGAAGCCCGGGAAAGATTACCGGCGTTGATTAATGCGGAAGGCTGGATTGACGAGAGGACGATGCTTCAGGTGGAAGTGGCAGCGTTAGAAGGGGAGACCCGGATATTTCATGCCCTGAACGATGCCGTGGTGGCGCGGGGAGAAATTGCCCGCTTAATCAGAGTAGATGCCAGTGTTGACGGCCAGCGCCTGACCACCTATAGAACCGACGGCGTAATTGCGGCGACGGCTACCGGAAGTACCGGCTACGCGCTGGCGGCCCGCGGTCCCGTACTCTATCCGCAGTCGCGGGACTTCCTGCTGGTGCCGGTAGCTCCTCATTTGAGTTCGGCTTATCCTCTGGTGTTGCCGGAAACGGCGGAACTTAGATTGCAGCTCAACACGTACCACGCCGCCACGTTGAGCGTGGACGGGCATATAAACCTGTCTCTGTCCAATGGCGACGCTGTTATTATAAGGCGCAGTCCCCACGTGGCGCGCTTTTTAAGAATCCGTCCCAGGGAGTCTTTTTACGGTTCCCTTGAGGATAAATTGAAAGGAAAACAAGGTGAGTCAGGTAGAAAAAGCTAAAATCACGGATGTCCCCCAGATGCATAAACTGATTAACGATTATGCCAACAAAGGCGAAATGCTGCCGCGACCGCTAAGCGAGCTATATGAAGATATTCGCGACTATTTTGTTATTAAAGAGGGTGAGCAGGTGGTGGCCTGTGTGGCGCTGCACGTAAGCTGGTCGGACCTGGCCGAAGTAAGGTCGATGGCCGTAACTGAAGACAGCAAGAAGAAGGGTCTGGGAGCCGGATTGTTGTCCGCCTGCATCAAGGAGGCGGGAGAACTCGGCATTAATACCATCTTCTGCTTTACCTACCAGCCTGAATTCTTCAGGCGATACGAGTTTGTTGATATCGACAAGATGGAGCTGCCTCGTAAGGTCTGGACGGACTGCTTTCGCTGTCCCAAGTTTCCCAACTGCGATGAGACCGCGCTTATCTATCACGCTGGGGAGAAGAGCTAGATTGGCCGAGGAAACACTTTCCAGCGAGGTTATCTTCGAAGGCCGAATCCTTAAACTGCGTGTCGATACCGTTAGGACTATCGACGGACGTAAAAGCACGCGGGAAGTCGTTGAGCATGACGCGTGTATCGCCGTTATTGCCGTTGATGCCGATGACAATATCCTGCTGGTCAGGCAGTACCGGCAGGCACTGGCGAAGGAGATGCTGGAAATACCGGCGGGAGGCATTGATAAGGGGGAGGATGTCGATGCGGCGGTGGTGCGGGAGATGCGCGAGGAAACGGGCTTCCGGCCGCGGAAAGTGAAGCGACTCGGCGGTTTCTATTCAACGCCGGGTTTCTGCAACGAGTATTTGTATCTCTATCTGGCCGAGGATTTAACGCCCGACCCCCTCTCCGCCGAAGATACCCCCGGCATTGAGGTGGTTCGCGTGCCGGCGGCACAGGTTCACGACCTGGTAGCTTCGGGTGAAATCGAGGATGCCAAGACCATCGCCGGGCTGCTTTATTACCTGGAGTACGGCAAGAGCCGCCAGCTTTAATGCTTCCAGTCCAGGTGACGTCCCCCCATGAGGTGCATGTGCAGGTGGGGCACTATCTGTCCCGCGTCCGCTCCGCTGTTGATGGTTACCCGGTAGCCTTTTTCGGCAATACCCTGCTCCTTGGCCACCTGTTTGACTGCTCTGATCATTTTGCCGATAAGAGGCGTGTCTTCTTCGGACATATCCGCCAGGGAAGGGATGTGCTTTTTGGTGACGACCAGCAGGTGCACGGGCGTCAGCGGGTTGATATCGGGAAAGACGACGACGTCCTCGTCCTCGTAGAGAAGCTCGGACGGCACCTCGCCGCCGGCAATCTTACAGAAAATACAGTCCGTATCTTTTTGTTCGGGGGTCATTTAACCTGCCTTATAAATCAACCGGCGTCGTGCCACCGGTCATGTTCTGCATTGACCAGGTGGTGGCCTTTACCGGCTTCAGTCTGAAAACGGCTAGGTAGTCCAGGCCTTCCTTTTCAATATTGGGTTTTAAAAACGGGTATTTATCAACGATTTCCTGCTTGAGTGCGTTGTCTTTTACCTCCTCCGCCCGGCCACTGACCCTTAGTTGGGTGCCGTTGGCGAAGTAGCAGACTTCGGTTTCCGGGTTGGCGATAAGCTGTTTGGCAACGTCTTTGGTGTGGTCGGTGAAATAAATAATGCCGTTTTCATCGGCCCGATGCATCCCCATGCCTCGGACATGCGGCTTGGCACCTTCCACCGTGGCCATGTAGCCCATTGGATTCGCCGTGATGAATTCGTACATCTCTTTCTTGTCCATTTTCGTCCCCCTTCCAAGAAAGTAATGACAATTATAGTAAGCAAGCTCATTCTTGTCAATTGCTTATTTGAGCTTCTTTATAACGGCGTCCGCCACTGCAGAAGTGCCCACCGCTGATGGGTCTTCGCGGGTAGGTTTCATATCGTAGGTGACGCTCTTGCCCTCGGCGATAACCGCGGCGATGGCGCCTTCAAGTCGGTCGGCGGCTTTTACCTCGCCGATATGCCGCAGCAGCATCACGCCGGAGAGCATCATAGCCATCGGGTTGACCCTGTTCTGTCCGGTGTACTTGGGCGCGCTGCCGTGAGTCGGCTCGAACAGGGCTATCTCATCGCCGATGTTGGCGCCGGGGGCCAGGCCCAGTCCGCCGACCAGTCCCGCGCAGAGGTCGGAAATAATATCCCCGTAGAGGTTAGGGGCGACGATGACGTCGTACTCCTGCGGCCTCCTGACCAGCTGCATGCAGAGGTTATCGATGAGCGCTTCCTGGAACTCTATGTCCGGATATTTTGAAGCTACCTCACGGGCTACCGAAAGGAACAGGCCGTCGGAGTATTTCATGATATTGGCCTTCTGCGTGGCCGTCACTTTTTTACGTCCGTACCGGCGGGCGTACTCGAAGGCGTATTTTATAATGCGGCGGCTGGCCGATTCCGTAATCATCTTGATACTCAGGCCGGAATCTGACCTGATAACATCGCCCTTCCTGTTATTAATAAAGTCGATAAGTTCTTTGGCCTCGCCGGTTCCCTTCTCGAACTCCACCCCCGCATAGAGGTCTTCCGTGTTCTCCCTGACGATGACGATATCCACATCATTGAAGGGAGACGGAGCGCCGGGATAGGTCTTGCAGGGGCGTAAGCAGGCGTACAGGTCCAGGGCCTTGCGCATGGCGACATTGACGCTGCGGAAGCCCGTGCCTACCGGCGTGGTCACCGGGCCCTTGATGGCTACTTTGTTTTTCCGTATCGATTCCAGCACGGAATCGGGCAGGGGAGTGCCGTATTTCTCGATAACGTCGGCGCCGGCATAAGCCAGTTCCCAGTTAAATTTAACTCCCGTGGCTTCCAGGACTCTCCGGGTAGCCTCGGAAATCTCGGGTCCGACGCCGTCGCCGGGGATGAAGGTGATAGTGTAAGCCAATGCTGGCACTCCTGAGGATTCGTTATTCGTTTTTTTATTTTTTAGTTTTTCCGAGCGTAATCAGCTTCGGGTATTCGTTTTTCGTTATATGTTAAGTTAGCTTCAATTTCAGGTTATTCGTTTTTCAATTTATGTTAATTAAATCCTGTTGCCTGGAGGACCTAATACTTGCCTCTTCTTGAGAAGGCTACTCTTAAATGTAACCCAAATATTAATAATTATCAACCAAAATTTGTCACTAAAGGACTCTGCCTGCCCGGATTCCCGCTCCGGCGGGAATGACGTTAATTGGTAGTTATAGTTTAAAGTCGCCGTGTTTCTGGATATAGGGTATCAGGCCGCCCTCGTTGAGGATTTTCAGCATGACGCCGGGGATTTTACCAAAGGTAAGCTCGGTGCCATTGGTCTTGTCCCGCACCGTCCCCTCCGCTAAATCCACTTCCAGCTCGTCGCCGTCTTTTATCTGGTCGGTATCGCATATCAGCACCGGCAGTCCCAGGTTGATGGCGTTCCGGAAAAATATCCTTGCCACGCTTTTCGCCAGTATGGCGCTGACCCCGGCCATCTTGATAACCAGCGGGGCGTGCTCGCGACTCGACCCCAGGCCGAAGTTGCTCCCGCCCACCACGAAGTCGCCGTGCTTTACTTTAGACGCGAAATTAATGTCGGCGTCTTCCAGGACGTGCCTGGCAAGCTCCGGCAGGTTGCTGCGGAGGTGGGCGTATCGACCCGGTATAATATGGTCGGTGGAAATGCCGTCCCCGAACTTATGAGCTTTCCCCTTAAGCATTTAAACCACCTCCCGGGGGTCGGTTATCTCGCCGGTCAGCGCCGAGGCCGCCGCCGTGGCCGGACTGGCGAGGTAGATAAAGCTCTTGGGATTTCCCATACGCCCCTCGAAGTTACGATTGGCCGTGGAAAGGCACGACTCCCCGTCGCCGAGCGCTCCCTGGTGAAGGCCGAGACAGGGCCCGCAGCCGGGCGGCAGTATTATTGCGCCGGATTCCACGAATTCTTTAATATAGCCTGCTTCGATAGCTGCCAGCAGGACTCGCCGCGACGCCGGGGCAATTATCAGTCGCACCGTTGAAGCTTTCTTTTTCCCTCTTACAATTCCGGCGGACACGGCTAAATCTTCCAGTCGGCCGTTGGTGCACGTGCCGATGACTACCTGCTGTATTTTCGTTCCTTTTAGCTCCCTGGCCGGAGCCGTATTGTCCACGGTGTGTGGTTTTGATACGGTGGGCTCCAGTCCAGCCGCGTTAATTATGATGGTCTTTTCGTAGACGGCGCCGGCATCCGCGGCCAGCGGTTTATAATCGTTGCCCCGCCCCTCCGCTTCAAGGTATTTTTTAGTCGTCTCGTCCGAGGCGAAGAGTCCTACCTTCGCCCCCGCTTCTACCGCCATGTTGGCGATGGTGAAGCGACCGCTCATGCTCATCTTCTCGATGGCGCTGCCGTGGAACTCCAGGGCTTTATAGGTAGCGCCGTCCGCGCCTATTTTGCCGATGAGGTGCAGGATGAGGTCTTTGGCGCTGACGCCCTTTTGAAAGTCGCCCGTAACGTCTATTTTATAGCTCTCCGGCACGCGGAGCCAGGTCCTGCCCAGCCCGAAGGCAACCGCCACGTCCGAGGAACCCATGCCCGTGGCGAAAGCCCCCAGACCCCCCGCCGTGACCGTATGTGAGTCCGCCCCGACAATGACGTCGCTGGGTCGGGCGTAAGCCTCGGCGACTATCTGGTGGCAGACGCCGTCGCCGGCGTCCGAGAGGATACAGCCGCTCTGCCGGGAGAAATCCCGCAGCAGGATATGGTCATTGGAAAGAGCGCTGTTGGGACTCGGCGCCGCATGGTCGATGAATAAAATCGTCCTCTCCGGGTTGGCCAGTTCGGTCATGCTGCTCGACTGGAACGTTCGGACGGTCAGCGGCCCGGTGGTGTCCTGCACGAAGGCCAGGTCCACTTTAGCAATAACGATATCCCCGGCCTTCGCATCGCCGCCGGACTTTTCGCTTAATATTTTTTCCGCTAATGTCTTAGGCATATTGTGTCTGAAATCCCTCTCTAATTCTCCCTTTACGAAAGGGAGAGGATGATTGTACAAGCCATATATCTAAATTCTAAGCTAATTTATATCACTCCTTCGTAAGGAGGGAATAATGGAGATTTTCTAACTACATCGGGATATTGCCGTGCTTCTTGTACGGGCGGGTCTCCTTCTTATTCTGTAGCGCCTCCAGCGCCACGATGATTTTAGAGCGCGTTTCGGTCGGCTGAATTACTGCGTTGATATACCCCATCTTCGCCGCCACGTAAGGATTGTAAAGCAGCTCGCGGTACTCCTCTACCTTTTCCTGTTTCAAGGCAGTGGGGTCGTCCGCGGCTTTGATGTCCTTGCTGAAGATGATATCCGCCGCCGCTTCCGCTCCCATCACGGCGATTTCCGCCTGCGGCCAGGCTAAAGTATAGTCCGCCCCCAGCCCCTGGCTGCACATGGCGATGTACGCCCCGCCGTACGCTTTGCGCGTAATCAGTGTTATCTTGGGTACGGTAGCCTCGGCGTAGCACCATAAGAGCTTGGCGCCGTGCCGGATAATGCCTCCCCACTCCTGGTGGCTGCCGGGGAGAAAGCCGGGCACGTCGGCGATGGTCAGCAGCGGGATGTTGAAGGCATCGCAGAAGCGGATGAAGCGGGTGGCCTTGTCCGAGGCATTGATGTCCAGGCAGCCCGCCAGGTAGTTGGGCTGGTTGGCGATGATGCCGATAGCATGCCCGTTCATGCGAGCGAAGGCCGTAATCATGTTCTGGGCGTACTGCCGGGAGGGCTCCAGGAACTCTCCGCCGTCCACGATGGCTTTAATGACTTCCTTCATGTTGTAGCCCTTGTTCGCACTCTCCGGCAGGATATCGTTCAATATTTCTTCTGAGCCGTCTACTGTATCTGCCGGTATGGCGAACGGCGGTTTTTCTTCGTTGTTTAAAGGCAGATAGCTTAAAAGTTTTTTGATTTCCTCGATTGCCTGCTCGTCGCTATCGCAGGCGAACTGGGTGACGCCGCTCCTGGTGCTGTGCGTGAGCGCCCCGCCCAGCTCGTCGTTGCCTATCTCCTCCCCCGTCACCGACTTTACCACCCCTGGCCCGGTGATGAACATGTAGCTCGTCTTTTTCACCATGAAAACGAAGTCGGTCATCGCCGGCGAATAGACGGCTCCCCCCGCCGCCGGACCCATGATGGCCGATATCTGCGGGATAACGCCGGAAGCGCCGGAGTTGCGGAAGAAGATATTGCCGTAGCCGTCCAGGGCGTTGATGCCCTCCTGGATGCGCGCCCCGCCGCTATCGATAAACCCCACCATCGGCACTTTCATCTTCATGGCCAGGTCCATGACGCGGCATATCTTTTTAGCGTGCATCTCGCCCAGTGTGCCGCCCCGGGCGGTAAAGTCCTGGGCGTAGGCGCAGACCGCGCGGCCGTTTACCTTCCCGTAGCCGGTAACCACGCCGTCGGCGGGGATGGACACTTTATCCATGCCGAAGTTCGTGGAACGGTGCTGGACGAACAGGTCCATCTCCTGGAAAGTCCCTTTATCGAAGAAAAGGTCAAGCCTCTCCCGTGCTGTCAGTTTACCGGAGTCGTGCTGTTTCTGTACGCTCTTTTCCCCACCTCCGGCTTTCAGTTCGGCTTCAAGCCTGGCCAATTTTTCTATTTCTTCTTTCAAATCAGCTTCACCTCACCAGTAAAGATTAAAACAAGTTAATGATATCATAAGGATTGTTAACGGGCAAACACTCAGGATATTACATTCTCATTCCAGCCGGCGCAGGCGCGGGGTGAACGTGAGCAGCGCGAAGGACATCACCACGAGTATAACTGCCAGGCCGCCGATGGCCCACTGTATCCCGATAACCTCGGCGATTATACCGGCGAAGAATGTGCCCAGGCTGGAAAAGCCCAGCCCCATCATCATGAAGCTCATTATCCGCCCCCGGTATTCCGGTTCGGTATAGTTCTGCGCCAGGGAGTTGCCGGTTGTCCGGTGTGTCGATTGTCCCAGGCCGATAAATATCACCACGACGACGGATACCAGCCACCATTCCGAAGAAGCGAAGCCCGCCAGCGCCAGCCCCATGATGATGCCGCATATCATTATAAAGAAAGTCGATACCAGGACCAGGAGCATCGTCTTGTTTTGCCGTATGTACCGCACCCCATCCACTATATCCGTAAAGGCGCTGCTGCCTTCGCTGTATTTCGAAGCGGTTCTTGGCAGCAAAAACATGCAGACTACCGCCAGAGCGTACATGGCACTGGAAACGTAATAGACGCTGGCGAAATCGAAGGCTTCGATGAGGAAACCCGTCACCGCCGGAGCCAGTATCCGGAAGGTATTCATGCCCATGGTATTCAGGGACACGGCGTTCATTACCTGTTCCCCGGTTACTATTTCGGAGATGATGGCCTGCCTCGAAGGCATCATCAGCCCCATTATCACCCCCTGGATGGTAGCCGTGACCACCAGTATCCACCAGGAGCCGGGGACATCCTCGCTTAGATAACCCATCGATAACGAGAAGGCTACTCCCAGCGAGACCAGCATCGAGCCTATCATACTGTAAAAGAGAATATCCTTTTTCTGTAGTCGGTCGGCAATGGCGCCCCCGTGTAGAGAACATATTATTGGGTATGGCGTTGGCCAGCGAGGCCAGTCCCAGTATCACCCCCGAGTCGCTGATGCGGTAGATGAGCAGCGACCGGGCTACAATCTGCATGTTCATGGAAGACCACTGGCCTATCATCCCGATGTAGTAAATGCGGAAGGTTGCGTTCTTGAAGGAACTGAAAGTCCGGATATTGCGTAACTGGTTAATTCTTTTTATCATAAGGCTTGCGCTTTCAGGGGCCCGGCGCAGTGGCTGCCAATCTTACTATTTATTGCTGGCCAGCGTGAACTCCACCATGTCCTCATCAGTCAGATTGAGAACACTACGAAGATGATGAGGACTGACCAACTCCGCATGGGTATGGAGGTCGATAACCCACGTAAAGACGAGGACGCAGGCCATGTATCGTTCGGCGACGGTTGCCCGGCCTGCTTTGACATTTCTGTGACCGCCCCGCCCCACCCGGTCTTGATTGTTCCCCGGTAAATCTGATTTTTATCCAAGTAACACCCTGCAGCCTATAGTGTAGCATAGTGGACATAATATATCCGGCGTATTAGCGGAGTTGATTTTATATGCGGGTATAAAAATGCTAAAATGTGTTTGATGAATGAGACTTTACCGGCTACGCGCTGTGGGAACACGGAGTTCCGCTGGGGCGAGCGTACCTATATCATGGGCATCTGTAATCTTAGCCCGGACTCTTTTTCCGGCGACGGACTTGGCGACGATGTCGGAGCGACCCTCGCACAGGCGCAGCGTATGGTGGCCGAGGGGGCGGATATAATCGATGTCGGCGGGGAGTCCACCCGCCCCGGCACCGAGCCGCTTTCCATGGATGACATCGACGATGAGTTGAGGCTGGTTATACCGGCGATAGAAAGACTGGTGGCGGAAATCCCCGTGCCTGTCAGCATCGATACTTATAAAGCGGGCGTGGCCGTTCGGGCCGTAAAAGCCGGCGCCGGCATGATTAACGATATCTGGGGATTGAAAAGAGACCCGCGGGTAGCGCAGGTGGCCGCCGAAGCAGGCGTGCCGATAATACTCATGGCCAATCAGCGTGACGCTCCCCCGAAGGTCGGCATTATGGCGAAGGTCATTTCCGACCTTGAAACCGGCATCAGAATCGCTCTTGAAGCCGGGGTGGCGGTGGATAATATCATCGTCGACCCCGGTATCGGCTTCGGCAAAACCCTGGAGCAGAACCTGGAGCTGGTGAATCGACTCGCCGAGTTGAGGCAGCTGGGCAGGCCCGTCCTGCTGGGGACTTCCCGAAAGTCCATGATTGGCCTGGTGCTGGACCTGCCGCCCGGTGAACGCCTCGAAGGGAACCTGGCGGTCACGGCCATCGGCATCGTCAACGGAGCCGATATGGTGCGGGTCCACGATGTCGCCCAGACCGCTCTGGTCTGCCGCATGAGCGACGCCGTAATAAGAAGGGGGTCGGTCGATGACTGATACCGTGAAGGTATATCTGGGCCTCGGTTCTAACCTGGGCAACCGCGAGGACAATCTGGACATGGCACTGAAGCTGCTGGCGCAGCGAATGAATGTGGGGAAGGTCTCGTCCATCTATGATACCGAGCCGATAGGCAATACAGAACAGCCCCGTTTCCTGAATATCGCCTGCGAGGTCTCCACTCGGCTGTCGCCGGAGGGGCTGCTGGCTCTGGCCAAAGGAATCGAGGAAAAGATGGGCCGGCGGGGTAAGTCCGGCCAGCCCCGCACTATTGATATTGACATCCTTCTTTTCGGTGATTTTGTTGTTAATAAGCCCGACCTCGTAATTCCCCACCCTCGCATGACGGAGCGGGCATTCGTCCTGGTACCCCTCGCCGAGATTGCCCCCGACATCGTCCACCCGGTGAGCTGGCAAAAGATTAAGGAAATGAGGGACGCCATCAAAGAGAAGCAGGGCATTTTCAAGTGGGAGGGCGAGTAAGATTTTTACCGTCATTCCCGCGAAAGCGGGAATCCAGTGGGAGGGGTGAATGGGTCTGAACGATATTGGATGGAATGAGGGCATATGTACGAAATAACCGTCGAGAAGCATTTTGACGCTGCCCATTATTTAAGGGGTTACCAGGGCAAGTGCGAATCCATGCACGGCCACCGCTACCGCGTGGTAGTGAAGGTAAAGGCTTTAAAGCTGAATGACATCGGCCTGGCCTATGATTTTACCGATTTGAAGAGGCACCTGAACGGCATACTGGAGCGGTTCGACCATGCCTGCCTGAATGACGTGCCGCCTTTCGATGAGATAAATCCCTCGGCGGAAAATATCGCCGCTACTATCTACAATGAGCTTAAGGAAAAGCTGTCCGCCGACCCCGTAACCATCACCGCCGTGGAAGCCTGGGAAGCCCCGGAGCAGGGCGTGACCTACCGACCTGATTAGTCAGTGCCCGGCGGCAATAAATTCGGTATGCCGTCCGTGATGGGATAGTCTGCATCGCACTTGGGACAATGCAGTGTGCCGGTGATTACCTCCCCGCCCCCCTCCGCCTCCACCTCTAGCTCCAGCCTGCCATTGCACACCGGGCAGATTAATATTTCCATCAAAGCGCGTTTCATGGTGGTATTATAGCTTCACGGCTTTCGTTTGTATTAGTTTTTAAAACGCCTGGTCCGTCTTCCAGATTTCCCATACGTGCCCGGCCCTCGTCAGCGTCTCCGTTTCCGGGGGAAGTGTCGGCTTGCCCGGCTGCCAGCCGGAAGGCATCAGCTCTCCCGTCTTCTGGTGGTGCTGGAAAGCCCTTAACTGGCGCAGCACCTCGACCACGTTCCGCCCCACCGGCGTGGTCAGCACCTCCATGGCCTGCACAATGCCGTCGGGGTCGATGAGAAATCGGCCACGCACGTCGACGCCCTTTGCGTCGTCGTAAACCCCGTACAGCGTGCCTATCTTGCCTCCGGGGTCGGAAACCATAGGGTAGGGAATACCGCCCTTCACCATCTTGGAAAGCTCCACTTCCTGCCAGACCTTATGGGAGAAATTGCTGTCCACGCTGATGGCGATGACGTTGACTCCCAGTTCCTGGAATTCGGGGTATTTGACGGCAACTGCCGCTAGTTCTGTCGGTCAGACGCAGGTAAAATCGGCCGGGTAAAAACACAGCATTACCCACTTGCCCTTGAAATCAGCCAGTTTGATATCTTTGGCGGTTCCTTCGTGAAACGCCCTGGCGGTGAAATTCGGCGCCTCTCTGCCTACCTGTACATCCATTTTCATTCCCTCCTCGCAGTTCTCCGGGTGTTAGATTATATCACTTGAGGGTATATAAAATCAATAATATACTATACCCGGTTTCTTGCCTTTTCCCACCTAGGTCGCCAAGGATCATCTTCTGCTTATCCCGTAGTAAAAATCCCTGTCTTGCACCTCACGCAGCTTTGCAGTAAAATAGGGGCAGCTACGCCTGAAAGAAAGCCGATGATGATTAACCATCCGGTACTGGTATTAAACCAGAGCTTCGAACCGTTGACGCTGTGCCGTGCCCGCCGGGCGGTGGTACTCGTCTATCAGGGCAAGGCGGAGATGCTTGAGGATGGGCTCGGCTACATTCACACCATCAAAGAAACCGTCCCGTTGCCTTCGGTCATACGTCTTTCCCGGCTGATTAAACGGCCCCGGCGCGTGAGAAAGATGACGCGCTACGAGATATTCAATCGCGACCGTTATACCTGCCAGTACTGCGGGGAGCAAAGCCGGCAACTCACACTGGACCACGTCGAGCCGCGCTATCGCGGTGGCCAGCATACCTGGGAGAACGTCGTCAGTGCCTGTGTCGCCTGTAATCGCAAGAAAGCGGGCCGGACGCCCAGGGAAGCCAATATGAAGCTAATCCACCAGCCCGGCCCCCCCACCGGAAGTCCCTTCTATATCGTCCCCTATCATTACCTGAACAAGCGGGACGAGTGGCGTAAGTACCTGCCGCAATAGATATCAGTCAATAAGAAACGTCGGCGAGGGGCAGCTCTACCGTAGCCTCGCTATCCATCTCAACCGTAACCGTTTCCTTTAGCGGATTATTGCCTACCACCGTAGCCTCGCCCATGCGGGTAGATACGCGTTGCCCCGCCTTGGGCATTTTCTCCTTCATAAGGCGGTACTGTTCTCCTTCAAAAGCCAGGCAGCACATCAGGCGACCGCATGCCCCGGAAATTTTCATCGGGTTAAGCGGCAGGTCCTGCTCCTTGGCCATCTTGATGGAGACCGGTGTGAACTCGGTCAGGAAGGACGTACAGCATAGGGGGCGACCGCACCGCCCGAAGCTGCCCAGCAATTTAGCCTCGTCTCGACTTCCCACCTGGCGAAGTTCCACTCTCACCTTGAATTTGCCGGTCAGCCGCCGGACCAGTTCGCGGAAGTCCACCCTCTCCTCCGCGCTGAAAAGGAACGTCAGACGGTTGCCATCGAGATTATACTCGGCGGAAAGCAATTTCATGGGCAACTCCAGTTCCCCAGTCATCTTGCCGCACTCTATCAGGGCTTCCTGCGCCTTCGTATTGAGCTCCTCGGCCTTTTCGATATCCTCCGGTTCCGCTTTGCGTACCACCGGGCTCAATTTTTCCTCTGCCTCGCTGGCCAGTATCTGACCGGGGGCGATAACTACGCTTCCTAGCTCCGTGCCGCGGCTTGTCTTCACGATGGCGTGGTCGCCGGGTTCCAGCGCGATATCACCGGCGTCGAAGTAATAGACCTTGCCGGCCCTTTTAAAACGTATCCCAACGATATTAGCCATATTTCACGCCGCCTCTCCTCTTTAAGGGTATATCCAGCATCAATACCTCCAGCGCCAGCCGCGCGTTGACGTTCTGCCGGAGCTGTAACGCGGCCGACCCGATGGCATCGATGAAAGATTTTATCTCGTCCAGTCGATAGCTCGTGGCTAACTCGACCAGTTCATCCTTACGGTCGACATTAGTAATCATATCATAGCAGCCCAGTTTAACCAACATGAGGTCGCGCCAGTAGTCCAGCCACAGGTCCAGTACCTCGTAGACCGCGCCGCGGTTCTGGCTGAACCGGGCGGCGAGTTGTGCGGCGTAAGCGAAGCGGTCTTCGTAGTCGGCATTGATAATTTCGAGCTGCCGGTTCAGTTCCTTGTTGCGCTGCTGTAGCAGGATATCGTTACTGTTCGCCGCGATAGCCCATCCCGGGCAGCCGTGAGAAAGTCCGGCGATGAGCCTGGCCCGCTCCGGCTCGATGTTAAAGCTATCCGCCAGGGCCGACGCTGCCGCGTTTATCGAGAGCGGGGGCAGTTCCAGTCGCTGGCAGCGGGAGACCACGGTAATCGGCAGTAACCTGTCGTTTACCGTCAGCAGTATGAAGGTCACTCTCTCGGGGGGTTCTTCCAGGGTCTTCAGCAGTCGATTAGCCGCGTCCAGCGACAGGAGTTCGGCCGTTTCAATAATAAAGACCTTGCGGCGTCCTTCGAATGGCGGCAGATTGGCCGAATGCTGTATCTCTTTTATCTGCTCGATGTGAATCAGCTTGGCTTCCGCCTCGTCCTCGTTCCTGGCCAGGCCGATAACCTGGACATCGGCATGACCGCCCGCAGCTATTTTCCGGCAGGAGGGGCATTCGAGGCAGGGCCGTTCGGCGGCTTCACAGTTGAGCGCCTGCGCCAGATTTATCGCCAGCGTCATCTTGCCGACATGCTCCGGCCCGACGAATAAATAAGCGTGGGCCAGCGTGCCGGCTTCCAGACTATGCTGCAACAGAGAGACCGCCCGGGTCTGTCCGATTACCTGCCACATTAAGAGTCTCCTCGTTATATCAGGTCGTTCCGGATAAGGTCTTGAAGCGTTTCCCGGCGCCGGACGAGGCGGGCTTTACCATCCCTGACGAAGACTATAGCCGGACGGCAAAATGCGTTGTAGTTGCTCTGTAATGGTGCGCAGTAGGCGCCGCTGCCGGCTAACGCCAGGATATCACCCGCTTTAAGCTCGGGCATGCTAATGTCGCTAATCAGGATATCACCTGATTCGCAATACTTGCCGGCAATGGTGACTATACCGGTTTCCTTCGCCGAGCCTTTATTAGCCACCAGCGCTTCCTGCCTGGCGCCGTACATCGGCTGGCGGATGTTATCGCCCATGCCGCCGTCCACGCAGACATAGCGCCGTATACCCGGAATGTCTTTTATCACCCCCACCCGGTACAGCGCCACCCCGGCCTGTGCCACTATCGCCCGTCCCGGCTCGATGATGAGCCCCGGCGGTGACAGCTTTAACTCGCGGCACTGGCTGATAATTTTATCGGCTATTACTTCGGCCCAGGTGGCAATAGGGGGTGGCGTTTCATCCAGCGTGTACCGGGCGCCGAATCCCCCGCCGATGCTCAATACCCTGGTTTCAAAATTATGCTTCTGCTTTATCTCCGCAGCGTATTCGAGCATGACCTCAATGGCCTTCTCGTACGGCTCCATCTCGAAGATTCCCGAGCCGATATGGAAGTGCAGGCCGTCAACCTTTAAATTCTTAGCGGCTAAAGCCTTTTCTATGGCCTCGTCCCAGGTCGAACGCGTCAGGCCGAACTTGGAGTCCACGATGCCGGTGGTATTGTATGCGTGCGTATGCGCGTCTATCCCCGGCGATAGGCGCAGCAGGATATTAACCTTCTTCTTACCGGCGATTTTTATTAACATATCTAGTTCGTGAAGGTTATCCACCACGATATGCCCTATGCCGTACTTCACGGCCATTTCCATCTCCTCGGCGGACTTGTTATTGCCGGGGAAATGAATCCTCTTCATGGGGAAATCTACCGAGCGGGCGATGCCCAACTCCCCGCCCGAGACCACGTCCAGGTCCAGTCCTTCCTCTTTGACAAGCTGCAGCATGGCCCTGGCGGTAAAAGCTTTCGCCGAGTAACAGGCGGTGACATCGGGGTAACGCCGGCCGAATTCCACTTTAAATTCCCGGCAGCGGTTACGCAGGTCGATTTCGTCAAAGACGTACAGAGGCGTGCCGAACTCCCCGGCCAGCGCCACGCAATCGCACCCGCCGATTACCAGATGGCTCTTTTCATCGACTTCAGCCGTCTGCGGGAATAGAACCAGCCTCGGAATATTTTGCTTGTTTGTCATTATTACCCCTCGCCATAATGTTATCAGCGCTCATGATTTAAGTCAATGCAAAGCAATCCCGTTTCCCGTCTTTTCTTGCCTGAAAGAGTGTGGCGGTGTAAAATTAAAGAAGCACCCACCGAAGAGTACAATCCTTTTTTGGATGATGTTCCCTTTATTCACGATTAAGCGGTAAGTGTAGGATTTTATAGGTGAATAACAAGCTGGACGAATATCGCAGCAGGGGACCGGGGACGGCAGAGTCGCCGGCGAGCGAGAGGGGTATAGCGGGATATGGCAGAAGGGTTTTCAGTTCCTTTAGAAATCCCCTCTACCGCCTCTATTATTACTCCCTGGTAGGCCACTGGGCCCCTTTGCAGATGCAGATGGTGACACGTACCCTGCTCATTTACCGCCTTACCGGCTCGGGGGCTATCCTGGGGCTGATGGCTCTGGCCGGGGCTATCCCCATGCTCGTCCTGTCACTTTACGGCGGCGCCCTGGCCGACCGTGTGGAAAAGAAGAAGATACTTATCTGGAGTCAGGCGCTCTCGGCGGTGATTTCCCTCGGTGTTGCTATTGCCCTGTCGATGAACTATCTAAGCAAGGACATACCCGGCTCCTGGTGGGTTCTGATAGTTTCCAGTATCCTTCAGGGAATCGTTATGGGTATTATGATGCCGTCGCGCGCGTCCATGGTACCTGAAATCGTCGAGCCGGAAGACCTGATGAACGCGATATCGCTGAACAACATGGGGATGAACGTTTTCCGGATTGTGGCTCCAGCGGCCACGGGATTCATTATCGCCGCCTGGGACTTTGACGCGGTGTATTATATCATGACGGTGCTGTATATATTCTCTGTTTTTTTCCTGTTCAAGATACCGCCCAATCGCCCGGTAGTCCGCCAGGGGAGCAGCACCGCGACGGAAGTAGTGCAGGGTTTTCGGTATATACGTAGCGAGACCACTATCATGCTTGTTCTCCTGTTCTCCCTCGGCTGTACCATACTGGGTATGCCGTTTAACATGTTATTGCCCATGTTTACCGAGGACATATTAAAGGTTGGAGAAGTCGGCCTGGGGATACTGATGGCCGTATCCGGAATAGGCGCTATCGTGGTCTCGTTCGCCCTCGCCTCCATGTCGAATAAAAATCGCGGCATTCTGATGCTGTTCAGCGGCCTGATTTTAAGCCTGGCGCTGATAGCCTTTTCTTTTAACACAGGGTGGTATCTCTCCTTGGCACTGGTTGTATTCATCGGGTTGGGACAGACGGGGCAGATAGCTATAGGCTTTACCCTGGTTCAGTATTACGTCGACCCCGGTTACAGGGGACGCGTCATGAGTTTTATGATGCTGGGGTTCGGCCTATCGAGCCTCGGTACTGTCTTCGGCGGTCTGCTGGCTGATGCTATGGGCATTGAGTGGTCTATCGGCGGGCTGGCTATAGCTCTCTTTGCTTTAGCTGTATCAATGTTGGTCTTTTCATCACGATTGCGGAAAATGGACTAACCGTCCTGAATTGACACCGGAGAGTGAAAACCTTAGAATATCTTATTCTCGTTACTTGCTGGAGGGTTAAATTGTTGTATCAGAAAGTTACCTTGGATAACGGTCTTCGTCTGGTTACCGCCGCCATGCCCCATACGCGGTCGGTGTCCATCAGTTTCTTTGTCGGCACTGGCTCCAGGTATGAGACCGATGAGCAGGCCGGTATTTCCCACTTTATCGAGCACGTCTGTTTTAAAGGCACGAAAAAGCGCCACACGTCCGCGGAAATCTGCACGGTTATCGAGGGGGTGGGGGGTATGCTCAATGCCGGTACTGATAAAGAGATGACCATCTACTGGTGCAAGGTAGCGCAGCCGCACTTTGCCAGCGCCCTCGATGTGATGGCGGACATCCTCGTCAACTCTACGTTCGACTCCAGGGAAATTGAGAAAGAACGCCAGGTCATCATCGAGGAAATAAATATGTCTCTGGACTCCCCGTCACAGCGGGTGGCTATGCTGATTGACGATTTGATGTTTCCCGGCCATGCCCTGGGACGCGATATCGCCGGCAGCAAGGAATCGGTGGGAGCTATTACCCGAGACATGATGCTCGATTATCTATCCAGGCAGTATCAGCCCGGCAATATCGTGCTGTCTATTGCCGGCGATATAGACCAGATGGAAGTGACCGGCGCGGTCAGCCGGGCGGTGGCCGGATGGACCGGGCAGCAGTCTCGAATCGAATACAAACCATATCTAGAGAAGACAGGGCGGAAGGTGCTAGTCGAGAAGCGCGACACCGAGCAGACCCAGTTGTGCCTGGCGCTGCCGGGATTATCGATTAACCACCCGGAACGCTTCAAACTCGACATGCTCAATGTCATCCTCGGCGAGGGCATGAGCAGTCGCCTGTTCACGGAGATTCGTGACAAGCTGGGTCTGGCTTACAGTATCCACAGCTACGCCGAGTACTTCCTCGATACCGGCTCTCTCACGGTGTCCGCCGGGGTCGATAATAAGAACCTGAAGGTAGCCGTCAGGGCTATCCTTGAAGAGCTGTCCAGACTTAAGGAATTAATCCCGGAGGCGGAGCTCTCCAAGGCTAAAGAATTATCCAAGGGACGTCTCTGGCTGCGCATGGAAGACAGCCGCAGCGTATCCGGCTGGATGGGCGGACAGGAGCTTCTCACCGGGAAAATACTCACCGTCGACGAAGTAATCGCCATCATTGATGCCATCACGGCCGAAGAACTCCAGAAGCTGGCCGGGGAACTGCTGGTGGGTAAGAAGCTGCATCTGGCGGTAGTCGGGCCCGTCAGTCCGGACGAGCCCTTGGAAGACCTGCTGAAGCTTTAAGAATACTAAAGAAAATAGCCGCAACCCGGAGGCCGCGGCTATTTTAAAAAACCGTATTACGGTCGGGCTACATCATGCCGCCCATGCCGTCCATGCCCGCGGGCATACCGCCAGCGGCCGCCTTCTCCTTCTCGGGGATATCGGACACGAGCGATTCGGTTACCAGTACCATCACGGCGATACTGGCAGCGTTCTCCAGTCCGGTGCGGACTACCTTGGTAGGGTCGATGATGCCCTTCTCTACCATGTTGACAAAATCGTCGCTATCAGCGTCGTAGCCGACTCCCTTCGGGCTCTTTTTCACGTTATCGATGATTACAGAGCCATCTTTGCCGGCATTGGTAGCAATCCAGCGTAGAGGTTCGGTAACCGCCTGGCGTACAACGTCAACGCCGGTAGCTTCATCGCCGGCTACCTTCAGCTTTTTCAGAACCGGGAGAGCATTGAGCAGACCGACTCCGCCGCCGGGCAGGATACCTTCCTCGACAGCAGCCCTTGTCGCCGACAGGGCGTCCTCGACACGGTGCTTCTTCTCTTTAAGCTCTACTTCAGTGGAGGCGCCTACTTTGATGACGGCCACACCTCCTACCAGCTTGGCCTGCCTCTCCTGGAGTTTCTCGCGATCGAAGTCGGAAGTGGTCTCTTCAATCTGGGCTTTAATCTGCTTGATTCGACCGGTGATAGCCTCTTCAGAGCCTTTGCCCTCGACAATGGTGGTGTTATCCTTATCGGAGGTTACGCGGCGGGCCCGGCCCAGGTCTTCCACGGTAACGGAATCGAGTTTGCGGCCGACATCCTCGGAAATAACGGTGCCGCCGGCGAGAATGGCCATGTCTTCGAGCATCGCCTTGCGGCGGTCGCCGAAGCCGGGGGCCTTGACGGCCAGGACGTTGATGGTGCCGCGTAGTTTATTAACCACGAGTGTAGCCAGCGCTTCGCCGTCGATATCCTCGGCAACGATAAGCAGGTTCTTGGACACTTGAAGAATCTTTTCCAGGGCCGGCAGAAGGTCGGAAACCGCCGAAATCTTCTTATCGGTAATCAGGATATAGGGGTCTTCGATTTCCGTTTCCATACGCTCGGCATTGGTGACGAAATAGGGGCTGATGTAACCGCGGTCGAACTGCATTCCCTCGACATACTCTATCTCGTACTGCGTGCCCTTGGACTCCTCAACGGTGATAACCCCGTCCTTGCCCACCTTCTCCATAACATCAGCCAGCAGGTTGCCGATTTCCGTATCCTTGGCGGTAATGGTGCCTACCTGGGCAATCTGCTCCTTGTCATTGACCTCGGTAGAGGCCTTTTTCAGCTCCTCGACGATAGCCGCGGTCGCCTTCTGGATGCCTCTCTTCAAAGCCATAGCGTCGGCGCCCGCGGCTATGTTCTTGAAACCTCCGGAAATGATGGCGTGCGCCAGGAGTGTCGAGGTGGTGGTGCCGTCGCCACAGGCATCGTTGGTCTTGCTGGCGGCCTCTTTGACCAGCTGAACACCCATATTCTCGAACGGGTCGGGAAGCTCGATGTCCTTGGCAATAGTGACGCCGTCATCAATTACCGATGGTGCTCCCCATTTTTTATCCAGCGCCACGCAGTGACCCTTGGGTCCCAGGGTTACTTTAACCGCATCCGCTAACGCATCGATTCCCTTCTTCAGGGCATGTCTTGCGTCTTCACCGAAAATAATTTGTTTTGCCATATTCTTCCTCCTTGACTTCCCTTGTTATTTGGACTTCTTCGCCATAATATCGCTCTCGCGAAGGATAATCAGCTCGTCATCGTCAACCTTGATTTCCGTGCCGCCGTATTTGGAGTAGATAACCGTATCGCCGACTTTCAGGTTCATCGGAATCAGTTTACCGTCATCGGACATTTTACCCGGTCCTACGGCCAGGACTTTCCCCTCCTGGGGTTTTTCTTTGGCTGTATCCGGTATATATATCCCGGACTTCGTCTTCTCTTCCTTTTCGATGGGTTTAACCAGAACACGGTCAGCCAGTGGCTGTAATGTAGCTGCCATACCATTCCTCCTTTCTCTATTAAAAGCCTTTATCCCGTTACATTGGATTAGCACTCTCGCCATGAGAGTGCTAACATTTACATGATACCGCAGATTGGAGTTCATCGCAACTTGAAATAGAGGCGTTTACAGGCATTGACAATTACTGAAATTAAAAATTCTCTTAATATCACCGTTATTCTCTTGAAACCATACCGGATGCAACACGTTTAAATTATGACTTTCTTTTAACATCGCTCTATTTAAACCTCACCTCCTTAGTCCCCCTCTCCAATCAGGGAGATGAAAGAAGTCACGCGGGTAAAATGATTGGAGAGGGGGAAGAAAGGAATAGGGGCGGAGCCCCTCTTAGACGCCCCATATTAGTATACAGGCTGCGTCACCTCTCGCTACGCACTTCCCCCTATTGGGAGTTGAAAACTCACCTTAATCCCCCTTTGCGAAAGGGTGAAACTGGATAGGGGATTCCTTACGGGCTAAGCCGCTGATGGTACGGGGGCGGCTTGGGTGGAGAGATATACTGCGGACCAAGCCATGAATGATACGAGGGTGGCCTGGGTGGGAAAAGATATAAACGAGGGGGGAGTGGTGAGGCAAAGCCAATCAAACGAATTCAAGCTATCTTTGACGATTTACACTGCATCGTGTACAATCTGGTCGTGAGCAAGAGTTCGGGAACGAACCGGATACAATGGGATGGCCAGGGGATTCAAGAGCTGCGCCGTCACCTGGGACTGACCCAGCGCGAGTTGTCGGATAGACTGGGCACTCGTCAGCAGACAATAAGCGAGTGGGAAACGGGAATGTACCGGCCCCGCGGTGCCTCGACTACCCTTCTCTCCATAATTGCCGAGCAGGCCAGGTTCAAGTACGAAGCAGGCGAAAGAAAAAAGAAAGCTTGACAGCGTACACGGAAACGTGTAAAATTACCGTAATCAGGTAGAAAGTAAGGGATAGGGAGTCGGCTCAAGGGTAAGGGGGTATCGCAGGCGTTTATTCCACGAGCATCATTGGTTAAGAGTCGTTTTTATGAAAAACAATCGTGACAACGGCAGTCTAAAGTCGTTTTTCAATCCAACCAGTGTCGCCGTCATCGGTGCTTCACGCACGCCGGGCAAGGGTGGCTATAATATCATCGAAAATCTGCTCCGGCTCGGCTTTCAGGGGAAAATATATCCTATAAATCTGCAGGCAGAGCAAATTCTGGGTCTGACGGTCTTCCACGCATTGAAAGACATACCCGAAATACCGGAACTGGTGCTTATCGTGCTGCCGCCTTCGATGGTCGTGGAGTCTCTCGAAGAATGTGTCGCCAGGGGGGTCAAGGCGGTTATCATTGAATCCGCTGGATTCGGAGAGATGGACAGTTCAGGTGTACGATTGGAAAAGCGGATAGCCCGGATAGCGGAAAAGACCGGGATAAGAATCATGGGTCCTAACAGCGTCGGCACAATAAACCCGGAGAGTCGTTTCGATACGAGCCTCGGCCGGCTGAACGAGCTTTTCCTGCCGGAGGGTGATATCGGGTTGGGTACGGTGGGATTTATCGGCCAGACCGGCCTGTTTACCGGTGTCTTTCTACCGCTGATTAACAGTGAAATCGGCATCAGTAAGATAGCCTGCCTGGGCAACAGGTGCGATGTCGATGAAAGCGATATGCTGGAATATTTCGGCGAGGATCCGCAGACAAAAATCATCGCCATGTACCTGGAGAGCATTAAAGACGGTCAGCGCTTCCTCGAATTGAGCCGCCGTATCGTCATGGAGAAGCCGATGCTCATCCTTAAATCGGCCGTAACCGACTGTGGGGCCAGGGCATCGGCTACCCATACCGGCTCCGTGGCTGGAGAAGACCGTGTTTACGACGCCGCTTTCCGGCAGTCGGGAATCATCAGGGTGTCCAGCTTCGAAGGGCTCTGGGATGCCGCCAGGGCATTTGTTTACGCACCGCTGCCGATAGGGAACCGGGTGGCTGTCATCAATCTGGCCGGGTCCGGCTGTGTTACCGCCGTCGATACCTGTGTCAGGAACGGGCTCGAAATTGCCGAACTGGCGCCGGCCACCAAAGCCAGGATAAAGACCGTCTACCCCGAGTGGTGGCGGGTGAGAAGTCCAGTGGATGTCTGGACGGCCGTCGAGACCAGCGGCTTTGAGGCGACTTATACCACGGTGTTAAGGGCGGTGCTGGAAGACAGCGGCGTGGACGCGGTGGTGGTGATTATGGCCGCGGTCGACTGGTTGCCCGGTAAAGACACGCCGTCGCTATTTGCCGGTATCAGGAAAGACTTTCCTCGCAAGCCCATCATGGCCGTCAGCCCTTTCGGGGACAGGGGTGTTTACCTGAAGTTAAGCCGCGGTTTTCAGGAGATTGGCATACCCAGTTATACCAGCGACGAAGATGCCATAATATCGCTGGCGGCGCTGTACCGCTACCAGCAATACCTTCTTCACGCCGGGTAGCCTCGAAAGTCAACCGTGAAACAGGCCGGGGAACGGAGGTTTATGGCGGTTACTTTTCCGGAGAGTCGAGTTGTTGAAATCTGGCGGGACCGCCTGCCGGGCAGGACCGACCTTGTCACCGAGGACGGCGAGCCGGTCAGGATAGTCTATCCGGGCAGGCTTAACGGAGACCGCGGTGCCGATTACCGTGACGCGGTAATTGCCACCAGACGGGGACTGTTAAGGGGTGATGTCGAAATTCATGTTAAAACCAGCAGCTGGTGGGCGCACCGGCACCATCATGACCCTGTCTATAACCGGGTGGTTCTACATGTCGTCTTCTGGCATGATGTTGACAGGGCTGTAATCCTCCAGAACGGTAGGAAGGTGCCGACCCTGGCGCTGCATAAATTCATCGGGGTCTTGAGCGACGGGAGTACTGTCCCCGCTGAAGTTCCGCGAACCTGCACAATGCCCTGCCGCGATGCGGTACGCCGGTGGGATAAGGATCTTACAGGCGAAATCCTGGACAAGGCCGGAGAGCGGCGTTTTTTCTCTAAGGTTGCTGACTTTCAGAAGGAGCTCAACCGGATGGGCGCGGGCCAGTCGCTGTACCGGGGAATCATGGGGGCGCTGGGGTATAGTAAGAATAAGCTCCAGATGGTAGAACTGGCCGAACGGATGCCGCTCCATAAGCTGGAAGCGGCGACATCAGGGGAAATACCGGACGCCGAATGCCTGGTGCTGTGTCAGGCCCGGCTGGTGGGTATGGCGGGATTGCTGCCATCGCAGCATACCGGAACGTACCATGCGGCACACTATGCCGATAATTGGGTAGCCGGGCTGGAGCGGGTGTGGGCTGGCTGCCGCGAAACTGTGACTATGTCTGAAGATGAGTGGCAATTTTTCAAGGTGAGGCCGGGCAATTTGCCCACCCGCCGCATCGCAGCGATGTGTTATCTCCTGCTTCGCTACCGGAGAGAGGGACTGCTGAATGGGCTGCTCGGCAGGCTTGATGAAGCGGCGGTTGAGGCGGGCTTTCGAGAGATAGAGAGAGCGTTATTGGTAACGGCCGGTAGTCATCGGGGAGTTGGCGCTGATTCCGGGCTGTTGGGCGGGAGCGGTTTTCCGGCCCTCCTGGGCGGGGGACGGGCTGCCGATATCGTCGTCAATGTCATTCTGCCCTTCACCGTTGTCTGGGGACTAGCTAATGCCCGCCCGGAATTGGCCGGGAAAGCCCTGGAAATTTATCGTCATTATCCCAGGCTGACCGAAAACGCTTTGGAAAGGCACATGGTAAACCAGCTGGGGATAGGCCGTTACATGGTCAGCACAGCCCGCAGGCAGCAGGGTCTGTTGCATATCTATAAAACCCTCTGCTCGCAGGGCAGGTGCTGTGAATGCCCGTTAAGCGAGGAGAGCCATGGGCCGGAATTACATAGAGAATACAACCGGAACTCACAGGTAATCCATCACCTGGCCTAGACTGCTTATTTTCGGGCAGTCGGTATCATCCCCGTAATAATTATTGCGGTCGATAAGTATTCCCTTCATGCCGGCCCCGCTGGCGCCGATGACATCAACCTGATACTGGTCGCCGATGTACAGCGCCTCCGAGGGCTGAACGCCGGCCTGCCGCAACGCCTCCTGGAAAATTTCGGGGCGCGGCTTGCCGGCGCCCGCATCCAGGGAGGTCACGATGATTTCCAGCCAGTGGGGCAGTTCCAGCCTCGTCAGCGTTTCTGTCATGTCCTGCTCTATATTGGAAATCAAGCCCAGGATTAAGCCTCTGCCTTTCAGATCGTTAAGAAGGGGCGTCACATCGTCGAAGAGGACCAGGTCCATTTTCGATTGCATCATCGCGCCAAGCAGGCTCGGGATAATTGACTGGTCGTATTCGATACCGGCCTCACGGAGCAGTATTCCCTGGTACTGTGAGTACAGGGACATTTTCTCTTCCGTGGAACGCCCGCTCAACGGCAGCCGGGCGATTTCGTTATAGATGAATTCATCGGCTACCACTATGGGGCGAGCCAGCGCAGCCGGACTTATATCGATGCTAAAATCCTTGAGCACTTTCGCCTCGATTTCTTCCCGGGGTGGGTCGTATCGCACCAGCGTCTGGTAGAGGTCGAAGAAAACAGCTTTAATCATGGCAAAGGCCCCCTTCCGTAAGATACTGGTAACATTGTAGTCAAAGTAGCCCTGTCTGTAAAGTTACTATGAAAGGGAGAATTTTATCTACCTCACCCCCTGTGTCCCCTTCTCCTGGCAAGGCGTTAAAGACGCCTTTTGGGCGTACTGCGCAAGGAGAGGGGCGAAAAAGAAAGAGGGGCGCAGCCCCTCTTAGACACCCTGCTTGGGGGTAAGGGGGATACGACTATGGGATAAGAGGGGGATGATGCATGGGCGGTTCGGGTGGGAAAAGATAACAGCGAGGGGGGGGGTAAACGGGGCTAATGGTGCGTTGAAGTAAAAGCTCAAAGCTGGTATGATATGTGGGTAATTCCCGAAACCAACTGGTTGTATAACTATGGCTATTATTAAAGCAACAAACCTGACCAAGAAATTTAAAGACCTCGTCGCCGTGGACGACGTCAACCTGGAGATTGAGGAGGGTGAGTGCTTCGGCCTGCTGGGGCCCAACGGCGCCGGTAAAACATCTCTCATCAGGATGATAACGGCCGTCTCGCCACCGACACGCGGCGATATCTGGGTGGACGGCAGGGACCTGAAAAAGTATCCCCGCGAGGTCAAGGCGATACTGGGAGTCATTCCGCAGGTAGATAACCTGGACGAGGACCTGACCGTCATTCAGAACCTGCTTACCTTCGCCCGCTATTTTGCCATACCCAGGAAAGTGGCTTATCAACGCAGCGTGGAGATACTGAATTCCATGGCGCTCGAGGAAAAGCGCGATGGCAAGATAGATGAGCTGTCCGGCGGTATGAAGCGGCGCCTTTTAATAGGCCGGGGCCTGGTTAACGCGCCCAAGATTATCATTCTGGACGAGCCTTCGATAGGTCTGGACCCTCAAGCCAGGCACATGGTCTGGCAGAGACTTCGCGATTTGAAAGGCCAGGGGATTACCCAGTTGCTATGCACGCAGAATATGGAGGAGGCCGCCCGCCTCTGCGGTCGGGTGGCGATAATCAACCAGGGGAGAATAATAGACATCGATACCCCCAAGGCGCTTGTTATCAGGTACATGAGCAGTCGGGTCTGGGAGATTGACCTGACATCAGGCGACCGCGATTCAATTATCGGGGAACTGGAGAGCCGCCGGCTTGAGTTCGAGGAGTTTGCGGGGGGCATCCATGTTTTCCCCAAGGAGGATAGTCAGATGGAGGGTCTTCCCGGGTCGGCCCGGGCGGCCACGCTGGAAGACGTCTTCTTCAAACTCACGGGGAGGTCGTTAGTAGAATGAGGCCTTTCTCCTGGCGATTTTTCCGTCTCTGGCAGCGCAACCGGGACGTCTTCTTCCGGCTCTGGCACTCGGAAGGGGCCGGGGCTGTTATCGAGCCGATTCTTGTCCTGGTGGCTTTCGGCCTGGGTATGGGGGCTTTTGTCGGTGATATAGGCGACCAGAGATACATCGAATTTATAGCCCCCGGTGTTATCGTTGCTTACGCCATGTTCGCCGCCAGCTTCGAATGCACCTACGGCAGTTATTTCCGGATGGAGCACCACTATACCTTCGACGCTATTCTGGCGACGCCGCTGAATGTGGAAGATATTGCCGCGGGCGAAATTTTCTGGGGGGCCACCCGCGCTTTTATGACGGGCTGCGTTATCCTGGCCATCGCGGCTGCTTTTCAGCTGGTGCCTTCTTTCTGGGCGCTGCTGGTACCTCCCGTGGCGGCACTATCCGGTCTCATGTTTGCCTCAATTTCACTGTTTTTCACCTCTATAGTGCCTTCAATATATACGTTCAACTTCTTCTTTACGCTGTTCATCACCCCGATGTTCTTATTAAGCGGCGTATTCTTCCCGCTAACCCGGTTTCCCGAGATAGTGCAAACGTTGAGCTGGATAGCGCCTTTAACGCCGGTAGCGCATCTGGCGAGGGGCCTGTTTCAGGGGGAATTCCACGCAGAAATGCTGCTGGCACTGGGTATTATCATTCTCTGGACGGTGGTATTTTTCTCCATTACACTGGTGACGATGCGGCGGCGGTTAACCAAGTAGGAGATTGATATGTCAGTCCTTTCCGGAAAAGACATACGGTATTTGATAGAGCAGGATCCGCCGCTTGTCGAGGGGTGGATTGACCTCGATGAGCAGGTACAGACCAACGGCTTCGACCTTACTCTGCGCGACGTGGCCGTAGCGCAGTCGATGGGCAATATCCCGGCGGCCGGTGGCCAGCGGGTAATTTCCGACCTTTCACCACTGGTTTTCGACGGATTGGGCAGCATCGAGCTGCTGGCCGGGACCTATATCATCACCTATAACGAGATTGTGCACCTGCCGAAGAACATCATGGGGCTGGGGAGGCCGCGTTCGAGCCTGTTGCGCTGCGGTGTTACGGTGGGGACAGCGGTCTGGGACGCCGGGTACGAGGGGCGCTCCCAATCTTTGCTGGTGGTCTATAACTACCGGGGCTTCCGCGTGCAGAGGAATGCCCGGATAACACAGCTCGTCTTTTTCGAATTGACCGGAGATTCGGAGGGCTACAGCGGGGTCTATCAGGGGGAGAATATCTAGGGGGATTTTATTTAACCTCACTCCCTGTATCCCCCTCTCCTGGCAAGGCTTTCAGCAGGAGAGGGGGATATATTTTTTTAAGAAATCCACCCTCTCGGTCCCCTAAAGGAGGGGGAAGAATAGAAAGAGGGGCTGTGCCCTTCTTAGACACCCGTAGGGGGTTAAGGGGAAAGGGACAGCGGGATAAGCCGCGGGTGATGCGAGGGCGGTTTGGGTGGAAAAAGATAACAGCCAGGGGGGTTGGGAGGTTATATAAACTGCCCGGCCACGAAGTCCGGCACGTCCACCGTGCCGAGTAGTATCGGTTTTTGATGGCAGTCGCTGCCGCCGGTCATGATAAGGCCGTGTTTCTTGCAGAACTCGATATAATGCGACGTGGTCTCGGCGTTATTTCGGGAATGCCAGCATTCCACGCCGTCGATATAATCCAGCATGTGTTTTCGGATAATTTCTGTCTGCTTATCCAAATCGGTAGTCAGGCTTATCAACGAGGTGCCGTTGGGGTCGTTGGGGTGGGCCAGAACGAGCCTGCCGCCGGCGTTTCTGATAAGCCCCGAGGCCTCGGGGAGCGAAAGCGGGTACTTGGGCACATCGCACTTTACTAAATATCTATCGAAGGCTTCCTGACGGCTGGCGATAATCTCCTTTTTAATCAGGTAATCGGCGATGTGGGGTCGACTTAAAATGCCGTCGACGCCTTCCTGCATTTTTGTAAGGTCGGCGTCGGTAAAGAGGGGGAGGTTTTCCTTCCTGAACTCGGTGTTAAGATTATCTATAATTTGACGCGCCCTGATTGCCCGGTGCTCTCTTATCAGGTGTAATTTATCCTTGAGCGCAGGATTCCCGTAATCATATGCGTATCCCAGAAAGTCGAGCGAAATGGACTTACCCGCATACGGGAAGGTTACGTTCAACTCGACGCCAGTGATGTAAGCGATTTCGTGCTTTTCGGCCAGTTTAACGGCCTGCCTCTGGTGGCCTATGGCATCGTGGTCGGTAATTGATAGAAGGTCGATGTTTCTCTTCTTGGCTTCCGCAAAGACTTCCTCCAAAGTAAGCGCACCGTCCGAGCCGGTGCTGGTATGGATGTGTAAATCTATCTTCATACGGTTGCCCTTCTTATCCTTTCTCCTGCCGGATTATATACCAGTCTTTGGGCGGATCCTGGGTGGTATCGACGATTAGGTGAATAATGTTGAGTCCGGGATTCAGGCTTTTCAGGCCGTTTAAATCTACAGCTTCGAACTTCTTTTTATTGTTGAGGTAGGCTTCCTCGGTCAGGGCGTTGGAGACGTAGTTTTCCTTATCACGCGCCAGTATCCGCCGGATGGAGACCTCCTGGGGGCAGTCGGTCTGGAGGATGATGAAGGTCCTGTCATGTTTGGCGGCGATGGCCGCCGCCCGCTGCCGCAGCGACTGTGTGACGAAGGTGGCATCGAGGATGACGCAGTTACCGCCGTTCAGGGCCTCGTCTGCCTGCCGGAACATCTCGTCGTAGACCTGCGTCCGCTTATTCATGTCGCCGGCGACTTTCTCATCGAAGATGTCCTCGTTTTTCAGCACTTCCAGACGGATAAGGTCGGTGCGCAGGAGCTTACAGCCCTTGATTTTAGCGACCTCCTCGGTGGTCTCCGTCTTCCAGGTGCCGGGGAGACCGCAGGCGATGAGCAGAAAGCCGGGCTTGAGTTCGGCTTCTATATATTTAGCGAAGGGTTCTCTCATCTCACAACCTCTTTAGCCGCCATCTATATACGATTCCGCCAGCTTAAAGTAGCTGCGGGTGTTTTCCAGTATTTTTGCCTTTTCTGCGGGGTCTATATACGCGTCGGCGTACTGGAAGCACCCCACCTTGCCCCGCACGCAGGCGCGGTAGCATTTATAAAAATTGAGCAGTTTTTTAAGTTCCTCGTCGTCGCTTTCTTTAACGTAGGCATCGATGAAGTCGGAGGAAAGGTCGGAACGACCGTAGTGGTCGAGGTCCATAGCCAGAAAAGCGACCTCCGAAGCGACATCGCAGTAGCGGAAACGGTCGTTGAACTCGATGCAGTCGTAGATGCATATTTTTTCGGTGAAGCAGATGTGGGCGGCGTGAAGGTCGCCGTGGCAGTCGCGTATGCGGCCCTCGTCTACCCGCTTGTGGAATAAAGCCTCGTTGGTTTTGAGAAAATCAGCGTTCCAGGTCCTGATACGCTGATGAGTTTCCGGGGAGACGGTGATACCGATATATTTCTCGGTCTGGGTGAAGTTTTCATCGGTATTCCGGAAAACGGAGTCGGTGCCGCCGAATTCGTCGATGTCACCTCCGGTGGATGCCTTGAGGTGAAAGTCCGATAGAACGGCCGCTACCCTGGCCAGCATTTCCGGTGTTACTTTATTTTCGGGTAGCAGAGCATCCATCATGGCTTCCCGGGGCAGGCGGCGCATCTTTACGGCGTACTCCTTGACCGCTCCCTTGCCGTCCATGACGATACGGCCGTCATCTTCGGTTACCGGCACCACTTCCAGGTAGGCCTCGGGGCAGAGGCGGCGGTTAAGCTCGAGTTCCTTGATGCAGAAGGTGAGGCGTTTATCCAGCGTGGTATAGTCCAGGAAGCCGAAATCCACCGGCTTCTTGGTCTTATAGACGTAGTCGCCGGCGATGAAGACATAGGACATCTGGGTCTGCATCAGTTCCACCCGCGACGGGGGCTGGGGGTAGGACTGCGGGTCGAGCAGGGCTTGGACCATTTCCGGTAGTTCAGACATAAAGGCGACACCTACCAGCAGTAATTTACCAACGAGGGCGTTAACGATTACCCGCGTTGCTCCGGAACGAAGGAAAAGGACTATTTATTTGGCAGTCTTCGACTGTTCTTTTCTTTTTTCGCTGGCTTTTTTAGCCGTTTTCAGGTGCTTGTGCCAGGCGACTCTCTTAGATTTATTCATCACTTAATAATATAGCTTAAATTATGATTTCTTACCACCCCTCTCCTTTATCCACTCGGCAAAACGGGTAAAGGAGCGGTCGTAGGTGCGTTCTATCTCCGGGGGGAAGACGCAGGCGGGCAGTTCGTCCATCTGAAGGTGATAGCGGATACATTCGCAGCATTTCCCCTTGCGGGGGCAGGGCTCGTAAGTGCAGTTGCACACGGCTTGGTTGGCTTCTATATTACATTCCATATTTACAAATACCTTTTCTTCATCTCGGCGGAGAGGCCGGTAAGCAGTTCCAGGGCTTTTTCGGCGCCTTCCTCGCCGAGGGGTATCAGGGTGCAGCTGGGGGTGAGGAGGCTGTGGGCGAGGATGTCTCTGAAAGACAGGCCGTTCCGGGTGAAGGGAGCTATCGCTTCTTCAAGGCGGTCTCTCAAGCCGGCTATGGTCTCTTTATCCGCCGATGTCAGGTCGTTGGGGACGATGCCCCAGGCAATGCAGCCGCCCCGCGCCAGGAACTTATTAATTTCGTCGGGGTAGAGCGTCAAAGATTCGGCATAGTTGTACGTATCAAAGTTGAGGATATCGAGGCTGGTTTTCAGCAGTACGGACCAGTCGGTATTGCCGCAGCAGTGCAGCCCCTTGAGTCCGCCGATACCGGCGAAGACCTCGTCTATCATCTGGGCAATCTTCTCCGGCGAGGAGAAGGGGCCGGCGGCAACAGACGACCCGTAGGAGGCCATGTATGGCTCATCGACGAAGATGATGGTGTTTTTCGAGATTTTTTGAAGCTCTTTTTCCTGCCAGGCTGCCTTGAGCTTGAGCAGTTTGGGAACGGCATCGCCGAGGACGTCGTGGTAGAGTATCGCGCGCTTATTTTCGTCGGCGACGGTCAGTCCCCAGGAAAGCGGCCCGGTGACATGGCCTTTGACGGCCAGCGGGGATAGATTGTCCTGGTCGAGGAAGGCGTAAAATCCCGCCGCGTAGTCGGGGCCGACGGGGAATTTGGAGTCGTCGTTTTCCAGGTAGGCGGCGTATAGCTCTTCCAGGGGCTTCTGATAGTCTTTAGAGGTGTCCACGTAAATTCTATCTCCCTCGACGACCACGCCGGGGAAGCCCTCGGAGTACTGGACGTACATATTTTCCAGGAATGACCGCCGGGGCAGCTGGGGCCAGGCGGGGATGTCCTTGAGGTAGCGGGTTATCAGCGAGCATGCCTGATGGGGGTCGGTCTGGGGCATGCTGCCGATTATCGTCGGCAGACAGTTGAATTCGGTATTTGACATAACATTAACCTTTTTTGATGTATTTCCCGATGAGCAGGTCGAGTTTTTTCTTCTGTTCGGCGGATATCAGGGACAGGTCGGTCACCAGGGCCGGGCCTAAAGCCGAGGCACAGTCGCAGTCCCTTTTTGCCGGCAACCTGCCCGCCGCCAGCCTGATGGTCTTTTTGGCGAAATCGACGTTGTTACGCATGGTCGTCAGGATAGCCTCGACGGTGACTGTCTCGTTGGTCTCGTGCCAGGAATCGTAGTCGGTGACGCAGGCAATACTGGCGTAGCAGATTTCCGCCTCACGCGCCAGCCTGGCTTCCGGCAGCACCGTCATGCCGATGACATCGGCGCCCCAGGAACGGTAGAGTCGCGACTCGGCGCGGGTGGAGAAGGCGGGGCCTTCCATGGCGATGAAGGTGCCGCCTTTGCGGACGGTGGCGCCGGCTTCCAGCGCGCACTCATAAATAATATTGCTCAACACCGGGCAGAAGGGGTCGGCGAACTGGATGTGGGCGACGATGCCCTCGCCGAAGAAGGTGTTATCCCGGTGATAGGTACGGTCGATTATCTGGTCGGGCACGAGCAGGTGGCCGGGCTTGATGTCTTCCCTGAAGCTGCCGCAGGAGTTTGAGGAGATGATGAACTCCACGCCGAGGCTCTTTAAAGCGTAGATATTGGCGCGGGCGGGGACATCGGTGGGGGAGATGCGGTGGCCTTTGCCGTGGCGGGGTAAAAAGGCGATACCCACCCCGCCCAGCCTGCCGACGCCGATGCTATCCGAAGGCCTGCCGAAGGGGGTATCTATATCCACCGGCTGGATATCCGTAAGCCCCTCGATATCATAAAGCCCCGTCCCGCCGATGACGGCGAGTTTAGCTTTTGGTGCCGGCATTATTTCCTCCTTAAAGTTCTAATCTGAAAGACGATATATGCAAATACCAATAATATCCCAAAGAAAAATGGATACATTGTCAGGTTTTTAGACCAAGGACAGAAAGCTTCTGTTGCAATTATAATAACTGGCCAGAATATACAGAATACTGTTAGATAACCCAGAACCACTATCCCCCACTTCAAATTTGGAGGGAAGCTGAATGAAATTAGACGTCTTTTTAAATCAGAAATTCCTTCTTTAAGTCGTGGTATCCCTTGTTGTTCCACATAATATATTTCTGTCTCTGTTCTTTTCTTCCCATGTTGGTCCTTTGATGATGATATTGGAGTCACTACCTCTCCGTATTGTTCAAGTGCATTTAGTTCCACTTCCTTATCCGCAAGTTGGTTCTTTATACTTCTCTTCTCTGCTGCAAGAGATAATACGGTAGCAGTTATAAAACCGCCGATTATAGCTACAATCGCAGCTGATGATTGGGCTATTGTACTGTAAAGCCAGCTTGGGTCAGTCGTCATTTTCTACCTCACCCCCTTAATCCCCTGAAATCCCTCTCTAACTCTCCCTTTACCAAAGGGAGAGAATGATGGTACAAACCTTTGTTTCTTTGCCTTTCACCAATCTTTTCCCCTTTCGTAAAGGGGGACTAAGGGGGATTTTGCCTAACGCCCCCATTATACCACCCGAATAGCGAAAATAGGAGTATGAATAAATATTGTGAAGGGATATCAATCTATCCCCCTAGCCCCCTTCCTTTGGTAAAGGAAGGGGGGATTCTTACAAGTAGAATTATGCTTATTGTTTTTTTATATAAAAAGGCCAGTGCCGTGAATGATTGAAAAAGGACGCCGCCTCCTTTACCCCACCGGGGGTAAAGGGGTTTGAGGTCTAGCGGGATAAGCCGCCGGTGATACGGGGCGGTTTGGGTGGGAATAGATAACAGCGAAAGGGGGGTGGTGGTCTGGATTCCCGCTTTCGCGGGAATGACGGTAAGGAGAGACGGGATTGCTTCGCTGTGCTCGCAATGACAGACGAGAAAATCCTTCACGCAGAAAGATTTGACAGGTCACTATAATGTGTGGTATAATGTACCTACAATTGAAAAATAGCTGTACCCCCGCAGAGGGGGTTTTTCTTTTGGGGGGTTAAAGAATCTCCTTTATCCCCTCCCCATATGGCTCTTCAATAACACCTTTTTCGGTGATGATGGCGGTGACGTAGCGGTGGGGGGTGACATCGAAGGCGGGGTTGGCGGCGGCAATGCCTTCCGGGGCGATAGGCACGCCCTGGATATGGGTGACTTCATCGGGGTTGCGTTCCTCGATGGGGATTTCATCTCCGGTTTTCAGCGAGGGGTCGATGGTGGAGGTAGGGGCGGCGATATAAAAGGGGATATTATTTTCTTTAGCCAGCACCGCCAGCGTGTAAGTGCCGATTTTATTGGCGGCATCCCCGTTGGCAGCGATTCTATCGGCGCCGGTAATAACGCAGTCGATTTCCCCCGTCCTCATAAAGTGCCCGGCCATGCTATCCGTAATCAGGGTAACCGGCACGCCAGCCTTTTGAAGCTCCCAGGCGGTCAGCCGCGCCCCCTGTAAAAGCGGGCGGGTCTCGTCGGCGAGGACTTTAACATTTTTCCCCTGCTGATGCGCCGTGATGATAACGCCCAGGGCGGTACCGTAACCGGACGCGGCCAGCGGCCCGGTGTTGCAGTGGGTCAGCACCGTCCAGTCGTCTTTAATCAGTTCCGCTCCGAGCAGACTTAAACGACGTGTGGCGTCCGCTTCTTCTCCGTGTATTTGCACGGCCCCGTCCACAAGCGCTTTTTTAATCTGCGCAACGCTTTTTGCGGAATCGGCGGCCTTTTTCATGCGTTCCAAGGCGAAGAAGAGGTTGTGGGCGGTGGGACGGGTGGCGGCGATATCTTCGATAATTTTGTGCAGCTTCTCCAGGAACGCGTCCCTGGCGGCAGATTCGATTTTAAGGGCGCCGAGAGCTACGGCGTAGGCTCCAGCAATTCCGATGGCCGGGGCGCCCCGTATTTTAAGCTCCCTGATAGCCGAGGCGACGTCCCGGTAGTCGTCGAGCTCCAGGTAGACTTCCTTATGTGGCAGTTGGGTCTGGTCGATGAACCTGACACGGTCGCCAAGCCACTCTATGGGCAGGTCATCTGTTTTTATCTACCTCACCCCCTTAATCCACCCCTCCGTTTTTCCCACCGCTCGCGTTTCAGTTCCATGAGCAGGAAGTCCTGGCCGTTGCGCTTCGTTTCTCCGCAGGGCGTAAAGCCGCATTTCCGGAAGCACTTCTGCGCCCGCAGGTTCCAGTCCAGCGTCTTCAGGTACAGGCGGTGGAGACCGGTCGTCAGGAAGACATGGTCGGTCATCGTGGAGACGGTGTCGGCCCCGTAACCCTTGTCCCAGTAATCACGGTCGCCAATCATAATGCCCAGCTGCGCCTCGCCCTTCTTTTTGCTGATATCATAACAGGTGCAGTTGCCGATGTGCCTGCTTTCCAGAGTCTCTATGGCCAGGGGATACCGGTTGGATTTCGGGTGCCGTAGCTCGGTGGCGTAGTCCAGCAGGTAGACGGAGAAGGGTATAATAAGCGTCCGCGTTGCATCCAGCCTGGCCAGCTCGGCGTCCGATTGCCATTGATAGTCGTTGCGGGCATCGGCGAGCTTTTTCACTCGGAGCCTGATCTTGCCCCCGGTAATCACGTCATCATCCAGGGGATTAAAATCTGCCGGGGCAGTATTCTTCAGAAAATTCATAGCTAAAGACGAACGTGACTTCTGCCTTATTCCTCGTCTTCCTCGTCCTCCTCGCCGCGTTCCCATATCGGCTCGGTAAAGTAATCTATATATTCTTCCATCGCTTGGGCGGCCACCTGCTTGATTCTCTCACCGGCCTCTACGGCCATCTTGGCCAGCTCCGCAAGGTCTATATTGACTTGCAGCATATCGGATAAAACCTTTAGAACGGCCAGCGCCGCCATGGGATTAGGCACGCGACCGGCGTAAACGGGCACCTCGCCAAGCAGGCAGGCGCCGTCGATTTCTCTCTCCTTGGCCACGCCCAGCAGCAGACCGTTAAGTCCCGCGATTTGCAGGTTACTGGAGCGCTCCAGGTTGTATTTCTCTAAATCAGGTGTGACGAGGTGGCTGGTGGCGACGCCCCAGACCTTGGGAGGTTCGGTGTGATGAATGCGTGTTATGGCCGCCGCGCAGGTATATATGCGCTCCACGCCGAAACGGTTCCCCACGTCGAGGATGCAGTTAGCCAGTTCGTAGGCCTTGGCGGCAGGCTGGTCGTCGCCGATGAACAATATAAGGTCGCTGCCTTCACCGTCGTTTTTCCAGTAGTAGAACTCGCTCTGGGGGAAGTTGGGCTCTTCTACCACGTTGTCCTTGACGGTTACGCCGATGGGGTCGAAGAAGTAGGAGGCCTCCAGGTAGCCGAGTTCCTTGAAATTGAGCTTGGCTTTGAGGTAGTTGGCGATAATCATGGCGACGTTGCCGATGCCGGGCCAGGCCGCCAGGAGGTTGGGTGTGCGGAGCTTGGGCCGGGCGGTTATTTTAATAATATCGTTCATATTGGTTCTCCTCTTTACCCCTCACTCTAACTCTCTCCCGCAAGGGGAGAGAGGAAATTCATTTAAAAGGGGCAAGCCCTTCTTGGACTCCCCAAATTGCTTTCTTGGCTGCTTCACTTGCTATATCTACAAGTATATCCCTTAAACCATCCGCCGCAACTTTTCCAGCTTTCGCAACAAGCTTTTTAAATCGGGTTGCTGCTACAGGAGTTTGAGGTGTGTCTCTTACAATATCATCAAGGCTCTTCTTCAAAGCTTCTCGTTCTTCTAGACTTAGTTCTACAAGCATGTCAGAAAATTCTTGTGCTGCTTTGAGTTTTGCTTCCGTCCAGGGATATGGTTTACCACATTCAGGGCAGAAGCTTGAAAGTGTTAATTCATTATAATAAATCGCCTTAATAACATGTTCTTGATGATATTCTCCTCTTATTGTTGCATTACAATTCTGACAGTTTGTTATTGTTGGTGCTCCACATTTATTGCAGAACTTTTTATTATGTTCTGGAAGTTTAACTGAACATGAATTTATTACGTGTCCATTAATACAAATCTGTGCAGTATCATACCAGTCGCCATTCATAATTTAACCTACCTCCTCTATCCCTTGCTCGAAACCGAAAGTCCCTTACAGTAAATGGGCGGGGTCTGGAGGAAGCTGCTTATCCACCGGCTCTCGCTGCCGACGGCGGCAATATCTTTGAGTATTTTATAGACATTACCGGAGACCATCGTATCCTTCACCCTCCCCACTATTTTACCATTTTCTACCTTATAGCCGAGCAGCACGTTGCCGGAGAAATCGCCGCCGAGGATGTTGCCCTGCTCCGCCCCCATGAGCTGCTCGACGACCAGGCCTTCTTTAATGTCGGCTATCATATCGTCGAATGACGTCCTGCCCGGCTTGACGATGAAGGCGCTGGGAGAAGGGGCGGGCAGGCCGCCGCGACCGCGACTGCCGTTGCCGGTGCTTCTGGTGCCGGCCAGCGCCGCCGTCTGTAAATCATAGAGGAATCCTTTTACAATACCCTTTTCAATGAGGGAGGTGCGACGACTGGGCACACCCTCGTCGTCGCAGGGTCGGCTCCCGGGGCGGTAGCCGATAGTAGGGTCGTCGTGCAGGCTGAACTTTGTATCGAATACTTTACTGCCGACCTTGTCGCCCACAGGCGAGGCCCCTTCCAGCACCATCTTGCCGTTAAGGGCGGACATCAGCGGCAGGATGAGGGCGCTGCCGACGCCGTTGGGGGTAAAGACCACCGGCAGCCGGCGGGTCGGCGCTTTGGCGCGGTTCTTCGCCAGGTCAAGCTGTCGCAGCACTAAATCCGTCACTTTTTTAGGGTCGGATAAGGGGTGGCAGGAGCTCTCGCTCTCGCCGACGAAAAGCATGTCCGTTTCTTCTATCAGATTGCCCTCGATATCGAGGCTGAAAAAGCTCTTGCGGTATTCCGCTTGGCCGCCGCGGGAGTTTATAATGCGTGTGGAGATAGTACCCCGGCTGGCCCCAGCCTCGCACATAATGTCCGGCGTATGGCCGGTAACGGCGGCAATCATTTCCTCGCCGAGACTAATCATTTGCCTGATGGACACGGACTCTACGGCGGGGTCGTAAACGTCCACCGACGGGTATTTCTTCGTATCGGGCAGCTGGAACCTGGCGACCGTGCCGAACCCGGCAGTCTCGACGGCGTTCCTGACCAGCTCATCGGCGTCGCCGGTGCCGGTGGTGATGGCGTAGCCGATTCTGCCGTCCTTGATAATGCGCAGGGCAACGCTCGTGGTCTGGTTGGTCTGCAGCTGCTTCAGTCGGTTGGCCTCGAATCTGCCCTGTGTCTCCTCGGAGGAGACCTCAAAAATTTCCGCCTCCCCGGCGACCTTTTTAGCCCGGGCCAGGATTTCTTCCATTTACTTACCTCCGACCAGGCAGCGCCGGATGCGTATATGGGGACTGCCGTTGGAAACGGGGAGGGGTGACTGTCCCCCCTTGCCGCAGCCACCGCCCTGGTTCATGTCAAGGTCGTTGCCGATGGCGTCGATATTTTTCAGGGTGCTGAAAACGTTGCCGGTCAGCATGACCGGCCGTAGCGCCTCGGCGATTTTACCGTGGCGAATCATATACGCCTCGCCGGCGGAGAAGGTGAACATCTCCATGCTGGTCATGCCGCCGTACCAGTTCTTGGCGTATATTCCCTCTTTAATGTCCGCAATCATTTCATCGAATGACACGTTCCCCGGCTCAATGTAGGTATTGGTCATACGGACGATGGGCGGGTAGCGGTAGTTGATGGCACGGGCGTTGCCGGTGGGTTTTTCCTTCATTTTGGCGGCGGTTTCCCGCGAGTGCAGCCTGCCGACGAGTCTGCCTTCCCAGATGAGATAGGTCTTGACGGCGGGGACGCCCTCGTCGTCGTATTTATAGCTGCCGCGGAGTCCCGGCTCCGCCGCCGAGTCGACGACGTTAAGCTCTTTCGTGCCGAACTGCTTGCCCAGCTTCATAATATCGCGCAGGCGGTCGTTCTCGTAAACGAAGTCGGACTCGGACAGGTGGCCGAAGGCCTCGTGCACGAAGACACCTGCCAGGACGGGGTCGAGCACCACCGTATATTCGTCACCTTTTACCTGCGGCGCCGAGAGCAGTTCCACGGCGTGCCGGGCCATCTCGCTTATCTTATCATGGAGTCCTTCTATGGAAACGAAGTCACCCCGGCTCCCCAGGCTCAACCCTACCTGCTGCACCTCGCCATCTTTAGCCGCGATGGCCGTCAGCCGCAGGGAAACATCGGCTCTTTCCTGCGTGATGTAGCTGCCCTCCGAGTTCAGGAAAACTACCTTCTTACGACTGTCCGAGTAACCGATGGTCGAAGTCTGTATCTGCGGGATGCTCCAGATAATCTCGTTATATTCGTCGAGCAGCCGTTTCTTCTCCGCCAGAGGTATTTCTACGGGGTTTTTAGTCACCCCGCTCGGCACCTCGTCGACTGCCGGTTCTATTTTTGCCAGTTGGCTCTTACCGCTGCCGGCGGACTGCGCCTGCTCGACGGCAAGGTCGACGCGGTCGGAGAGCTTATCGAAGCTATTAAAGCTGGTAAATCCCCAGCCCCCTTTGGCCAGGGCGCGCACATTGCCGCCGCTGGCGGTGGCCCGGCCGATTGATTCCAGGCCTTTTCCCCGGTAGGTGATATGGCTGGTCTGGCTCTCCTCGAAGCGCGCCTCTAAATAATCGGCGCGGGGCTTTTTAATTTGTTCGGCCAGACTGCGGGCGGCAGCATCAATTTCCGGCATAGTTAATATCCTCGGCGGGGGTAAATGCGGTGGTCTACAATTAAATAAGTTTACCCAACGCCGGAGCGTATTGTCAATTTGGGTTAAAGAAACCCCGTAAGCCTCCAACCTTTAGGTCTTTAACCTTTAGGTCTTTAACCTTGACACTTACAGTCCAATTAGCTTAAACTAGTAATGGAATTTTCTTCTCAAATCCGGTCCCCATAGTCTCAACCAATGAGAACAGGTGCGCTATCCGAAACGTCCAAGAGAGTAGAGAGGAGATAATACCGTGGCTTACAAAACATTACTTTATGAGAAGGCCGATGGCATCGCCAGGGTTACCCTCAACCGCCCGGAATCGTTAAATGCTCTGAATAGTACGGTTTATTCAGAGCTTTATGATGTATTCGAGGCGATTGAACACGATGAGAGCGTGCGGGTGGTGATTCTGACCGGCAGCGGCGAAAAGGCCTTTGCCGCCGGCTCTGACGTCGTCGAAATGCAGAACATGAACACCCTGGATATCCAGAAGTTCGTGGCCACCATAAGGAAGGCGTCCGACCGTATTTATGCCCTCACCAAGCCGGTTATCGCCGCCATCAATGGTTACGCCCTCGGCGGCGGCTGCGAGCTGTCCATGTGCTGCGACCTGCGGATATGCTCGGAGAAAGCCAGGTTCGGCCAGCCGGAGATAAACCTGGGGCTGATTCCCGGCGCCTGCGGCACCCAGCGCCTCGCCCGCCTCATCGGCGTGGCCAAGGCCAAGGAGTTGATTTACCTCGGCGACATGATAAAGGCCGACGAAGCGTTTCGTCTGGGCCTTGTCAACAAGGTCGTCCCGCCGGAAAAGCTGATGGACGAAGCCATGGAGTGGGCTACCAAGCTGGCGAGCAAGAGCAGCCCGGTCCTGGCCATGGCCAAGATGGCTATCCAGACCGGCATAGATACCGATATTACCTCCGGTCTCAATATAGAGGCGCGGTGTGTGGCCCTCTGCTTCGCCACTGAAGACCAGAAAGAGGGCATGAAGGCATTCCTGGAGAAAAGGGAAGCGAAGTTTAAAAACAGGTAAGCTGCTCTACGCTGTCATTCCAGCCCCGTATCAAGTACGGGGTAAACTCCAGCTGGAATCCAGGTGAGGAGTGGCGGTCTGGATTGCCGGGTCAAGCCCGACAATGACATAAGTAAAAACAGGTAATTAACCAGAAGGAGGTTTGATACCGTGGCAATTAAAAACGTATTTGTTATTGGTGCCGGGACTATGGGTAACGGCATCGCCCAGGTCACTGCCCAGGCGGGCTACAACGTGACGATGTCCGATGTCAAGGACGAATTTATCAGCCGGGGCATGGCCGCCATCGAGAAAAGTCTCGACCGCGGGGTGAAAAAGGGCACGATGCAGGAGAGTGAAAAGACCGAGCTAATGGCCCGCATCAAGACCACCCTGGACATGAACGACGCCAGGGATGCCGACCTCGTTATCGAGGCGGCGCCGGAAGTTATCGATTTAAAGAAGAACATCTTCAAGCAGCTCGACGAGATATGCAAGGATGACGTTATCCTGGCTACTAACACCTCGTCCCTCCCCGTCGGGGAAATAGCCGCCGCTACCAAACGCCCCGAGAAGGTCGTCGGCATACACTTTATGAATCCGGTGCCGGTGATGAAGGGCGTCGAGATAATACCGGGCAGGCATACCTCTGACGATGTCCTCGAAGCCTCCAAGGAATACGTCAAGAGTATCGGCAAGGAGCCCTGCGAGGCCAGGGACTACGCCGGCTTCATCGTCTCGCGACTGGTAGACGCCCTGATGAACGAGGCTTTCTTCTGCGTCATGGACGGCAACAAGCCGGAAGAGGTCGATAAAGCGGTGAAGCTATGCCTCAACCACCCCATGGGCCCGCTGGAGCTATGCGACCTTGCCGGTGCCGATATCGTCCTGCACGGCCTGGAGACGATGTACGCCGATTTCGGCGAACGCCTGATGCCGGCTCCGCTTTTAAAGAACATGGTGCGTTCCGGCGACTTCGGGCGCAAGACCGGACGCGGTTTCTACGATTATACGCAGAAATAGCAATATTTTTTCATACGTAAGTCGATAGGTCGTTTTGATGTTGAATAAATTTGGATATCCGTCGCTCGCCCTGAGCTTGTCGAAGGGCAAACTACAAGGGACCGCTATGGTTCGACAGGCTCACCATGAGCGGTGGTCAAACGAACTCAACTCGAGTGAAGTTTAATAAAGGAAGGGTAAAAAATAATGGCAGATGCTAACGATGTTGTAATTGTAAGTGCGGTAAGGACGCCGTTCGGCAGATTCGGCGGTTCGCTGCGGGACTTCGATTATTACGAGCTGGGCGCTATCCCGATGCGGGAGGTGCTCAAGAGAGTGAATGTAAGCCCGGATAAGGTGGACGAAGTATTCTGGGGGGTCGGCGATACCTCGGCCTGCCGCGACCCGTACACCCCCGTAGCCGGACGGCAATCTCTCATCAGGGCCGGTCTTCCCCACGAAACGGTATCGATTTCCTTTGACATGGCCTGTGTCTCGGCCATGAACGCCGTCAGGCTGGCGGCGCTGGAGATGAAAGCCGGGGAGATAGAAACGGCTATTTGTGGCGGGGCCACCTCTTTCGGACAGTCGCCGCTGGTGGTGAGGGGGTTGAGGTTCGGTGGTCACCGGCTTGCCGATGTCAAGATGGAAGACCCGCTGGTAGCCCTCGGCTATAAGGACTTCAATCCCGTATCCGTTGACAGCGATAATGTAGCCTATGAATACAAGATAGACCGGCAGGAGCAGGATGAGTGGGCGTTTCGCAGTCATCAGAACTACGGTAATGCCTGGAACGCCGGCAAGTTCAAGGACGAGATAATGCCCCTGGAAATACCCCAGCCTAAAGGCGAATCCAAAATACTGGATATCGACGAGCAGTACCGCGCCAATACTACTCTGGAGAGGCTGGCCAGTCTGAAAGCTATCTACGAGACCCGCGCTATTACCGCCGGTAACGCGCCCGGTCTGAACGACGGGGCAACGGCCATACTGGTCATGACGCGTAAGAAGGCCGAGGAGCTTGGTATGGAAGTGCTGGCCACGGTAGTCGCTTCGGTATCGGTGGCTATCAACGCCAGCCGTATGCCCGAGGGTCCCGGCTACGCCATGAAGAAAATCCTTAAGAAGGCCGACATGACCCTCGACGACATGGCAGTCATGGAAATTAACGAGGCCTTTGCCTGCGTGCCGCTGGTATCCATGAAACTCGCCGTCGATAATGACGACAGCAAGTATCAAGAGCTAAAGAAAAAGATGAA